>Ga0256841_1000009_pt1 | contig 252740 bp, 197 predicted proteins | sample 356308metaG_FD_185971 | JGI IMG/M metagenome (GOLD analysis project Ga0256841, IMG submission 185971) | Hydrothermal vent microbial communities from Mid Atlantic Ridge, Atlantic Ocean - 356-308 | ecosystem: Environmental > Aquatic > Marine > Hydrothermal vents | place: Atlantic Ocean: Mid...
CCTCGACCGGTCAGTTAGAAGAGGGCGGCGCTCTTCGGTGAAGAACGTCACCTCGCACACCATCCTTACTCGCCCGGATTCAGAGATGGCGCTGTGGACTGGGGGGATCGTCGTCATCACATCGGTGATGGTCGGAGTCATCGTTTTGGTGCTCGGTGGATTATCCGTCGCGTGGGGGATGACCTTTCTCACTGGTCTCCTCGTGCTGATGGTGATGATCGTCATCCCAGGGCGGCGGCGCTTCTTGGAGGCCGCCTTGATGCTCAGCTTCGGAGCCAATATCGACTATCACATTGGGCATGATCCCACCCATCTGGTGAGTCCTTCGGGCATTCCCGTGTCGGTGACGGGGCTGGTCGTCTGTGCGCTCTGTATATGGTGGGGACATGAGCGATGGTGGCGACGACGGCGTTCGCCCGTACTGGGTGGCCTCAGCGTCCCTCTCATCGGGCTGTGGGCCAGCGCCATCATTTCAACGCTGGGGGCCCCCGAACCACGGTTTGGATTCTATGCGCTGGTCAACCTGGCCTATTTCACGCTCCTTTTCCTGTACCTGGCGTACACCATCTCCACGCCCGAGCACTTGCGATTTCTTCTCACCTGGCTGATGGTCGGGATCGTGATGACCAGCGTGGTTGGATTGGCCGAATATCATCTGCAGCGGAATGGGGCGCTGGCCATTCTGGGGATGTTGGGCGATGAGAATAAGCAGACATTGGCCAGTTCCGATTTGGTTCGCATTGGCGGATTATTGGGCAGTTCCAACGGATTGGCTTGGGCGCTGGCCGAGATCTTGCCGCTGATGCTGGCATTATTTTTCTGCCGCGCATCTGGCATCAACCGGGTCGCCTTGTTTGGCGGAGTGACCGTGTGCGTGTTGGCGCTCATTTCGACATACTCTCGTGGGGGATGGGTGGCGTTCGGTGTGGCGGTCATCCTGTTGATTCTGCTGATGGGAAGTCGCCGATTCGGTCTCCCCGAACGCGGATGGCGCGCGAAGGTCGTCCTCCTGGGGGCGTTCCTCGCCGTCGCGGCGGCTCCGCTCTATGGGAACGTGTATACGCGCCTCACTGAAGATGATCGAGGCTCGGCCTACGCACGCGTATTGATGATGAAGGTGGCCCTGCGGATGATCGAGGATCATCCCCTGTTCGGAGTGGGATTGAACAACTATGAGCGCGTGATGGACGAGTATGACGGGCCCCCTGAGCGTATTCATCAGGACTTCCCTTGGCCGGTTCACAACATCTATCTGCACACCACGGCCGAAGTGGGTCTCCTGGGAGGAGGGTTTTTCGTCCTGCTGGCTCTTTTCGCCCTCTGGCAAGGGATTCGAGCGACGCGCACGGATGATCTCTTTCTTCGCGCGGTTGCCCTGGGGCTCTCGGTGGGATTGATCGCCTATATGCTGGTCGGGATGAAGGAACTTGGTTCGTTAGGGAATGGCCGCTTCTTCTGGCTCAGCCTCGGCCTGCTGGTGGCGACGCGGCGGCTGAGCGAGGCCAGCGGGAATGACGGGTCGAAATCGATCGCCCAGGGCGACCGCCAGCATCATCTCTCCCCCTCGTCGCGGTGAAGCGCATGTGGAAGATATACAAAAACACCGGTTTCATGGTCTGGTCGGGTGGCGTGAACATGGTCAACAGCCTCCTGGTCTGGGCCATCATCGCTCGATATCTGGGGCCCACGACGTTTGGCCACTTCACGCTCATCATGGCCATCTATGTCGTCTTCTTCAACGTGTGCTCCCTGGGATTAGGGCCATTAATTGTGCGGGAGATGAGCGGGGGAGAGGAGCAGCGCCGATCCTTCGTGGGCAGCGTGACGATCGTCCTGATTGCTGGAGGGATCCTCAGCAGTGCGCTCATGTCGATGACCGGTCTCGTGCTCGAAGGCGCGTCGGACGTATTGAAACCGCTCGGCATCTTGAGCCTCTCGTTGATCGCCACGGCGCTCATCGCCAAGTACGAATCGTTGCTCATCGCGCGAGAACGAGCTTCGGTGATTGCCAGTGTGAACACGGGCGAGAACGTGTTGAAGGCGCTCATTTCCTGGTGGGTGGTGAGTCAAGGGGGAGGGTTGTCGGCCGTCTGCGCGGCGTTCGTCATGCTGCGATTCGGTGCGCTCATCGCCTATCGGTTGAAGGTGCGCGCCAAGCGTACATTCGGCTGGCCGGACGGCCGCGAGCTGTTCCGCGTGTTGAGGGAGGTTCCCTGGTTTTTATTGATCAATCTCTCGGCGGGACTCCACTGGCAGCTGGGCATCATTCTTCTCGCTCAGTGGCGAGGGGCCGCCGAAGTGGCCAGTTATGGGGCAGCGAGCCGGCTGCTCACCCCTTGGACGTTGCTGTGCGTGAGCTATGCCACGTCCGTGAATCCCACCCTCTGTCGGCTGGCCACCGATTCCTTGACGCGCATGGGTCGTTTCTGTCAGCGGGCGATGGCCGATTTGCTGCTCCTCCTCTTACCGCTGGCGGCAGGAACGTATCTGCTCGGTCAGCAGATCATCGGGCTCATCTTCGGTCCCCAGTATCTCCCGGCCGTCGCTCCGTTGAAGATCCTCATTTGGGCATTGGTGCCTTTGGGATTGATTCTCATCCTGGCGCGCAGTCTCATCGCCGTTCATAAGCAACAGATCGATTTTTGGACCAATGCCGTGGCCTTGGGAACGAATTTTGTCCTCAATCTGTGGTTGATTCCCCGGTACGGAGCGGCGGGAGCGGCCGGGGCTCAACTGGCGTCGGTCACCCTGCTATTGGTGATCCAATCGCTGTACGTCTCCAGACGGCTATTCCCGGTTCGTCTCGTCGTCGTCGCCGGGCGGTTGGCTCTGGCCACAGCCGTCATGGCCGGGCTGATCATCATACTCGATATCCACGCTCTCTGGGGAGCCGTGCCGATTGGGATCATGAGTTATGCGGGCTGTTTGTTCGCTCTGGGATGGCGGCCCGCATTCAAACTCTGGGGTTCGCTGGGAAGCCCCGGCTGATTGCTGATCTCTCGCGCGATCACGTGACGGACGCGTCGAGAAGCGATGATCACCAGAAGGAGGTTTCCGATGAGACGACGAACATTCTTACGGCACACTCTTCCTGGATTGGCCCTGGGCTCCATCGTCGGTGTGAGAGACTCGACCTCCACTCCAGCGATGACTCCCCGGGAGATCGTCACCCATTTCATTCACGGTTCCAATGTCACCATTGAATTTCCCGAGAATACGAGTGCCATTCGTCATACCGGCGTGGGGACAGTCGTCGCTCTGCTGGCCGGGAGTGAGTGCTGGCTTCACGCCGCCGTCCCCACATCTTCGGCCATGAACGGGTTGAACCTCATGTTGACCGACGTGAGGGTGCGATTTTGCACGTCGAGCGATGAGACGATCGTTGATCGCATTGACGTATACGATGGCGAGATTCTGATCCAGACCCAGGCTGATTTGGCGCTCATCGGAGGACAGGATTTTGCTTTCCGGATCGATCCTCCCCGTCCCATGCTATTTGGATTAGGCCTCAGTCTCCATGTGATGGCCGGGATCGGCCCGGGGCCTCATGAACTCACTTTTTACGGGGCGGGAGGGACTTTTCAGGAGGTATGATGAGATCGCCTGTGGATCTGTCCGAAGCGAGACCGCGGTCCGCGACTGGTGGCTCGCGCCTGCGCATCGTCATGATCGCGGCCGGCGTCTTCGAGTATACCATCGAGTTAGTCAACGCTTTATCTCAGCGCCATGACGTTGATTTCCTCGTTCCTGGGAATCGCTTCGGTCATCTCGTCTGGGCCGTTCATCCGCGCGTCCGTCTCCACATGCTCGATTGGCCGCGCCATCGCGATCCACGAAGCCTGTTCTTCGCCATGCGGTTGGCCCGGATCATCGAGCGGTGGCGACCGGACATTATCCACTTCCAGTGTGGGCAAGTGTGGCTCAATCTGCTGATGCCGCTGTTGGATCAGCACACTTTCGTCATGACCGTGCATGATGTTCTGCCTCACGTTGGAGATCAAGAATCGCGCAAAATTCCCGAGTGGATTGGTGCGTTCACCATCCGTCATGCGCATCGCTTGATCACCCACGGCGAGCGACTGAGAGTGGCGCTCGCCGATCGCCATCATATCCCATTGGATCGCATTGACGTCATTCCGCATGGCGTGCTCTCTTTCTACCGTCGCTTGTTGCCCTCACCCAACGGGAACACATCTCAGGCCACCGGCCGGGCTGAAGTGCTTTTCTTCGGGCGCATCTACACATACAAGGGACTGGAGTATCTCATCCGGGCGCAGCCGAAGATCACGCGAGCTGTCCCCGAGGCCCGGATCGTCATCGCCGGTCGGGGTGAAGCCTTTGATAAATATGCGGCGATGTTGCCCGATCCAGAGAAGTTCGTCATCTATAACGAGTACATCCCCAATCGACAGGTGGCCGAGCTGTTCGACCGCGCCGCCGTCGTCGTTCTCCCGTACATCGGCGGCTCACAGAGCGGCGTCCTTCAGATCGCCTACGCATTTGGTAAACCGGTGGTCGCCACTCGAGTGGGAAGTATCGAAGAAGCTGTCGATGATGGTCTGACCGGGCGATTGGTCCCGCCCGGAGATGCCGATGCGCTGGCCGATGCCATCATCGCGTTGCTCCGCGATCCGGCTCGGCGGGCAACGATGCGTCAGCATATCGCCCAGCAGGTCGCCACCCGATTCGCCTGGTCTCACATCGCCGAGGCTACGGAGAGAACCTATCGGCGGGCCATAGCTTACCGGTCGGGTCTCCTCTGATGACGCTTCGTCTGGAAAGAGCGAGATGATATGCGCTCATCGAAATCGAACCTGTCTCTTCATTGCATGTCTGTGAAGCCTACTGTGGTCATGGTCGGTCCCCATCCCCATCAAGTGATTGGGGGGATCTCGGCCATGATCAATCTCATCCTCGATTCGGAATTGTCTCGAAGATTCGACATCGAGCACTTTTCTACCGTCGTCGCCGGGCCGAAGCGTCGAAAAGCGAGAGTCGCTCTGAGCGCGCTCCTTCAGTTCGTGAGACGCCTTCTCGCCCGCCCCGTTTCGGTGGTCTACGTGCACGTGGGAGGGGACGTGAGTCTCTACCGGAAATCGGTATTCATTCTCGTCGCCCGACTCCTCGGGAAACGCGTCCTGGTGCATTATCATGCCGGCCACTTTGAGTCCTACTATCATTCTCGAAGTCGGTTGGGTCGCTGGTACCTCCGTCGGGTCCTCCAATCGAGCCAGCGTCTCCTGGTCGTGTCCCATTGTCTGCGAGAGACGATGCTTCGCATACTGCCTGGCGTCCACGTCCGCGTGCTTCATAATGCCGTGCATCAGGCGGCGCTGGTGAACGGAGAAGCTCGCGCCGATACCGATCGATTGCGCATTCTCTTCATGGGTGATCTGAGCGCGTCCAAAGGTGTTCATGACTTACTGGCAGCCATGCCGCGAATCGTCGCCCGAGCGCCGCAGGTTCGCTTTCTCCTCTGCGGAAAGGGCGATGTTCGATCAATTCGCCGCTACTGCCAACAGCGCGGATTACGGCCGTTCATCGAATATATTGGACCGGTGCCTCTCTCGGAGAGAGGGAAAATCTTGCGGCGGGCGCAGGTGTTCGTTCTGCCCAGTTATGAAGAGGGGTTGCCTGTCTCCCTATTAGAAGCCATGGCCGTTGGGTTGCCCGTGGTGAGTACGCCGGTGGGCGGGATTCCCGAGGCGATCATCGATGGTGTGAACGGATTTCTCATTCCACCGGGCGACGTCGAATCCCTCACCGAGCGCCTGCTCGCTCTCGTCGCTGATCCGGCGCTTCGGTATCGCATGGCGCGAGCGAATCGAGAGCGAATCGCCAGAGAGTTCGATGTCTCCCAGTTCATCGCCCAATTGGCCGATCACCTCGAGGTGGTCATGGACAGTCCGCGCCATTCCGGGAGCGGCGTCCAGCGTGAGGAAGCATCGCTCTCGGCATCTCCCTCCCGGGGAATGGATACCCATCGAGCCTATTGATGACGATATGGGGTGAAGAGAGAGAAGGAGATATCCTCCGGCCATCGCGCCGTCAGCAGTGTCGTCGGCGGTGGAACGCTTCACCGATTGATCTCTCCCTCTCGCTCTCGAAGCGAACCGAATGCGCCATGAAGAGTTTCACCTGCAGGCCACAGCGCGGCCCGAATGACTGGGAGGGGCCTCACTCATCTTCGCCCCATTGTCGCCGTCCTGACGAGGATATCTTATGTGTGGAATCGCTGGAATTTATGGGAAAGTCGATCCTGAGATCTTAGAGCGGATGGGCCATCGCCTCCGCCATCGAGGACCGGATGATGCTGGTCACTATGTGACCCGCCTCTCGCCGTCGTCTCCGCGCGGGGTTGGCCTGACGCACCGTCGGTTGAGCATCATCGATCTCTCCGAGCGAGGGCGTCAACCGCTGGCCAATGAAGATGGATCGATTCGAGTCATCTGTAATGGGGAGATCTACAATTTCCCCGAATTGCGCGCTCACCTCCTGCAGAGAGGACATCGATTCCGGTCCAATTCGGACTCGGAAGTGCTGGTCCATCTCTACGAGGAGAAGGGCACGGCCATGTTGAATGATCTCAACGGTATGTTCGCTTTCGCGCTATGGGATGATCGTCGAAAGCGACTGGTGCTCGGCCGCGACCGATTCGGGGTGAAACCGCTTTATTATGCTCGAGCCGATGGCAATGTTCTATTCGCATCCGAGATCAAAGCGTTGCTCGCGCACCCGGGAATGGCGCCGAGGGTGTGTCCGGAAGCGCTCCGGTATTACATCGCCTTTCGCTATGTGCCGGATCCGCTGACCATGTTCGATGGCGTGTTCAAGTTACTTCCCGGCCATTATGCCGTAGTGGATGAAGAAGGTATGCAATTCACCCGCTATTGGGAACCACAGTATCGTCCCAATGCGCGGCTCAGCGAGCGAGAGTGGATCGAGGGATTGCGCGAGCGACTGGCCCAGGCCGTCAGACGACAGTTGATGAGCGATGTTCCATTGGGGATCAGCTTCAGCGGGGGCGTGGATTCCGGAGCGGTCCTGGCGATGATGCATGAGGTCGGCGTTCCCGAGATCGAAGCTTACACGGTCGGATATCCCGACCAGGAGGCCGATCTCGGCGGGGCCAAGAGCGATGCGTCGTACGCTCGTCGTCTGGGACAACTGTTTGGCGTTCGCTATCACGAGATCGCGTTTGATCCTCGAACGCTCGCCGACGTCCTCCCCAAGGTCGTATGGCATCTGGACGAACCGTTACCCGATACCGGCGCCGTGGCCAGCTTCCTGGTGGCTGAGCGAGCTAAGGGAGCGGTGAAAGTCCTTCTCAGCGGTCAAGGGGGCGATGAAATGTTCGGCGGTTATCCCTGGCACCGAGCGATCAAATTGGCCGCCTGGTTGCGACGATGGACACTGGCCCTGAAGCTCCTCCGGTTGATGGATCATCCTCTCCGATGGGCTCCAGTCATGGTTGGTGGGCGACCGGTCACCGTGTTGCGACGATTGAAGAAATTTGTGGCTCATGCGCATAAGGATCTCATCCATGGGCATCTGGGATTTCTCAGCTACGCCGACGAAGAGGACCGGCGCGAACTGCTGGCTCCTTTGTTCAATGGTCGGAGCAACGCTCCCTATGAGATCTTTCTCGCTCATCTGAGGGTTGGAGCTGATCTGGATCCTGTGCATCGCGCGCTCTGTCTCGACATGCAAACGTTCCTGCCGGCGCATAATCTGCTCTACGCCGATAAGACGGGCATGGCTCACGCTGTTGAAATTCGCGTGCCGTTTCTGGACAACGAACTCTTCGATTTCGTGGCGACTATTCCCGAGCATCTGAAAGTGCGACTGCGGGAACAAAAATATATTCTGAAAAGAGCCCTGGAGGGTCGACTCCCTCATGACGCGCTCTATCGGAAGAAGACGGCCTTCGGAGCGCCGATCCGATATTGGTTGACTCATTACCTGAGGGGAATGGTCAGCGAGTTACTCGATGAGACCTCGCTGGCGCGACTCGGTTACTTCGATCCGCTGGCCGTTCGACGATTGATTCGGGCTAATGAGGCCGGATCCCGTGATGCGGCGCCGCTCCTCTTTGCGCTGCTCACTTTCGCCATCTGGCATCGCACGTTCATCGACGAGGGACGGCGTTAAACCACGACTTCCCATATCCGGACTCCAGATCACCTATCGGTCATGCCTTCCCTTCGATGGTACATGAAGCGGCTCTCGCTCATGCCGCCGGCCGAAGTTTTCTATCGAGCGCAGATCACGGCTCGTCAGTGGCTCGGCTGGCCTCGGCGTCGCTTTGATGGTCACCAGCCACCCCTTCAAAAGTTTCTCCGCGTCGAGGGCCAGAGCGTTCACCGACGAGTGACCGGCCGACGGGGAGTGAGGTTCTTCGCGCTGACTTCCAGGACACCCATCCCAGAAGCGATTTCCCAGGACGAAGCCCTGGCCGTGGCCGATGACCTGTTGGCTCACCGATTCACGTTTTTCGACTTGGAGCGCGAGCCCTTTGGGGATGTCATTCAATGGAATTACAACTACAAGGACCACAAGATCTGTCCGCTCCTGTACGCGCCGAGAATCGATTATCGTGATGAGCGACTGGTTGGCGACGTCAAGTATGTGTGGGAACTCAATCGGCATCAGCACCTGGTGCCTCTGGCCAAGGCCTACGTCCTCACCGGCGATGAGCGATATGCGCGAGAAGTGGTCCACCAAATTCTGGGATGGATTCAACAGTGCCCGTATATGATGGGCATTAACTGGACGACGCCCGAACAGGCGGCGTTGCGGATCATCAGTTGGATCTGGGCCTTCGAATGGATCAAATCGGCAGCCTGCGTGACTGAGACATTCGTGGAGCAATTTCTCCACAGCCTCTATCAGCATGTTGCATTCATCACTCAGCATTATTCTCGATTCTCGTCGGCCAATAATCACTTGATTTGCGAGGCGACGGGCGTGTTCGTAGCCACGGTGTATTTCCCCGAGTTGAAGAATGCCGACCGGTGGCGCGCCACCAGTCAACGCATTCTCATCGAGGAAGCATTGAGACAGAATCACGACGATGGCGTGAATCGGGAACAGGCGATGGCTTATCACTGCCTGGTGTTGGAGTACTTGCTCTTGGCCGGACTGCTCGGCGAACACAATGGCTTTCGATTTCCCACGGCCTACTGGCGACGAGTGGAGAAGATGATGGAGGTCATCGCGGCGTTCATGGATTGTCGTGGACAACTCCCCCATTTCGGCGATGACGATAATGGCGCTGTCATCGTGTTGGGCAAACCACCACAGAGCCGCGCGCGCTCTATCCTGGCTACGGGAGCCGTCCTGTTCGGACGAGACGATTTCCGGGCTTTGGCCCCCGAGTTCGACGAGCGGACATTCTGGTTGCTCGGTACTTCGACCATAGGGGATGGGTCGACTTCAACGTCAGCCCATTGTTCATCTTCCCGAGCCTTTCCCAGCGGATATTACGTCATGCGCTCGGGAACGACGGCCGATGATGAGATCGTCGCCATCTTCGATTGCGCGCCACTCGGATATGCCCCGTTAGCGGCGCACGGGCATGCCGACGCGCTGAGCTTCGTCCTCACCGTGGCCGGACGGGAGATTCTCATCGATCCGGGCACATATGCCTATCACAGTCGCCAGCGCTGGAGGACCTATTTTCGCAGCACATCGGCTCATAATACGATTCGCATCGACGAGCAGGATCAATCCGTCATGGTCGGCAATTTCATGTGGTCACATAAAGCCGAGGCTATCCCGGAGGTGTGGGAATCATCACCTCACTATGATCGGGTCAGTGGATATCACACCGGGTATCTTCGACTGAGCGACCCCGTTCGGCATCGACGAGAGATCCTCTTCGACAAGGACCGTCGCTGCTTTCACGTCGTGGACACGATCGAGGCCGAAGGCGAGCATCTCATCGAGCAGTTCTTTCACTTCGCCGAATCCTGTCGACTGCGCCGGGAGGATCGCGAGTGGATCGTCGAGAACGACGGCGTAGAGGTCAGATTTCGCCTGGATGACCGGTTGGACGTGACGCTCGTCCATGGCCGCGAAGATCCACCGCTCGGCTGGCGCTCGAAACGACTGGGCCACAAACAGCCCAGTCCCACGTTGCTCGGTCGGTTGAAAGGCGTCGGATCTTATCGACTGAGAACCACCATTTGGATTGAAAAGTTACCCCTCGCCTAGTCGAGGCGGATTTCCGGAGGAGGAGATATGAACATCAGCGTGTTCGGATTGGGTTATGTTGGATGTGTCACGGCCGCTTGTTTGGCCAATGATGGCCATCGCGTCATCGGCGTTGATGTCAACGAAACCAAAGTGCATATGGTCCGGGAAGGCCAGTCGCCCATCGTCGAACGCGGTCTGTCGGAACTGATTCGAAACAACGTGGAGAAGGGGCGGCTCTCGGCGACGACCGATGCGCTGGAGGCCGTTGCGGCGAGCGAACTCTCACTCGTTTGCGTGGGGACGCCGAGCAATGGGAATGGGAGCTTGGATCTCAAATACCTGCGCGACGTCACGCGACAGATCGGAGAAGCGCTCATCCACAAGCCGGCCTTTCACACCATTGTCGTACGGAGCACCATGCTTCCCGGTACGACGCACCAGGAGATCATCCCCTTACTGGAGCGGATTTCGGGGAAACCATTCGGTGAAGGATTCGGCCTCTGTGTCAATCCCGAATTCTTACGCGAGGGTTCGGCCATTGAGGATTTTTATCATCCTCCCAAGATCGTGGTCGGGGCCGACCATCCCGAAATCGCTGAACACGTTATGGAGCTTTATTCGAACATTGACGCTCTTCGGTTCATCACCGATGTCGCCGTAGCCGAGATGGTCAAATATGTGGATAACGCTTTCCACGCTCTGAAGGTCACGTTCGCCAATGAGATCGGCACGCTGTGCCAGCGATTGGGAATCGATAGTCATGAGGTGATGAAGATCTTCTGTAGCGATACCAAGCTCAATCTCTCGCCCGCCTATCTGAAGCCGGGATTCGCCTTTGGTGGCGCCTGCCTGCCCAAAGATGTGCGGGCTCTGGTTCATCGCGCCCGCCTGCTCGACCTCCAATTGCCCGTGCTGGAGGCCATCATACCCAGCAATGAGCGACACATTCGCCGGGCTGTGGAACTCATCATGGCGACGGGGCGCAAGCGCATTGGGTTCCTGGGACTCAGCTTCAAGGCGGGAACGGACGATCTTCGCAATAGCCCGATTGTAGACGTCATCGAAACGTTGCTGGGCAAGGGGTATCATCTCAAGATCTTTGACGAAAATGTTTCGTTGGCTCGGCTGTGCGGAGCCAATCGTGAGTTCATCGAGCGAGAGATTCCTCACATCTCGTCTCTCATGTGCGAGAGCATTGATGAGGTCATCGAGGCCTCCGATGTCCTGGTCATCGGAACGACATCACCGCTCTATGCTCGGGCTCTCCGGGGTATCAACGGTCGGCACATCGTCATTGATCTGGTGCGTCTCATCAACCCTGATCTCAGGAGGGAGAACAGGTACTATGGCATCTGCTGGTAAGGTTCTCATCATCGTTCATGATATCCCCGTTCCCTTTGATCGGCGAGTCTGGCGTGAGGCCAATGCCCTGAAACGGGCCGGGTGGCAAGTGAGTATTATTTGTCCGCGCGGCGATGCGACGGCCAACTACGGTCGTCGATTCGGTCGCTATGATTGTCTGAATGGCATTCATATCTATCGATACTGGGCACCAACCAATGCCAGGGGATTGCTGGGATATATGGTCGAATTCGCCTATTGCTGGTTGAGGACGTTCCTGCTCTCTTTGAAAATCTGGTGGAAACATGGATTCGATGTCATTCAAGCTTGCAATCCACCAGATACCTACTGGCTGTTGGCGCGATTCTACAAGCTGTTCGACAAGAAGTTCATCTTCGATCATCACGACTTATGTCCCGAACTCTATCTGGCCAAGTATCCCGGGAAGACGCCGGGACGAATATACAAACTCCTCTTGTGGCTGGAGCGCATGACGTTTCGTACAGCCGATGTGGTGATCGCCACCAACGAGTCATATCGCCATATCGCCCTCACTCGCGGGGGATGTCGTCCCGACCGGGTGTTTGTGGTTCGGAATGGGCCGAGCGGCGATCGATTGAAGCTCATGCCACCGGAACCGGCGCTGAAAGAAGGACGACGACATTTGATCTGTTATTTGGGAACGCTCTGTAATCAGGATGGCATCGATTACCTCCTGCGCTCGTTGAAGGTTCTGGTCGAAGAGTGCGGTTACCGCGATTTCCTCTGTGTGATCATCGGCGGCGGCCCCGAACTGGAGTCATTGAAGATCCTCAGTCACGCATTGGGGTTGCGAGATTATGTTCGGTTCACCGGTCGCCTCTCCGATCGCGATGTCTGCCGGTATCTTTCCAATTGCGATGTCTGCGTTGATCCTCTACCGCGGAATTCATTCTCCGATAAATCGACGATGAACAAGATCGGCGAGTATATGGCTTTCGGCAAGCCGGTGGTGGCCTTCGATTTGACGGAGACGCGTCGCACGGCCGAGCAGGCCGCCGTCTATGCGCGGCCTAATGATGAGCGCGATTTCGCCCATCAGTTGTTGACGCTATTACATGATGAGCCTCGGCGGTGGCGGTTAGGGCGTATCGCCCGGGAGCGGGTGAGGACGCAGTTGGCTTGGGATCACTCTGTCCCTCATTTACTACGAGCTTATCAGACCGTTCGCCAAGATGAGCGCCAATCACCAGTTGAGCCTGTTCGGGTTCCATTCCATACGGCGAAGTCGACATGAGGCCATTCTCCATGCGGTGTCCTCAAATTTTGCTTCAGAAGGAGCCTTCTATGACCTACTCACCGGAAATGCATGCGGGGAACGGATTGTCTCCTCAGGATCGGGAGAAGATGGCCTGGGTGGAGACGCTCGCCCATCTCTCACGTCGCCTGGGCCTAGCCACTGATCTGACGGAGATTTTTCAGATGGCCACCACTCTGATCGCCGAAGCGTTTCAGGTCGAAAAGTGTGCCGTGTTCCTCTATGAGGAGACGCACCAGGAGCTGGTGGGGCAGGCACCAGCGTTTGGCATTGATCAGGCCACCATCGAGCAGATCCGGTGTTCGCTGAAAGAGGGATCGCCGGGTCGGCTCATCTGGGATCGGGAGAAGCCATTGATCATTGCCGATTCGACCACCGATCCCCGGCTGGCGAGCTGGCGGGCTCTCAGTCAATCGCTTCGGCTCCGATCGGTCTTGATTTGTCCTCTGTGGGTGGAGCACTGGCATGTGGGCATTGTGGTATTGGCCAATAAGCGGTCAGGCCGCCCATTCAGTGAAACCGAAGCGACGCTGTTACGCGCCCTGGCCGATCAGGTGACTATTGCATTAGTCAATGTTCGAACCCGGCATGCGCAGGCGCGCGAAGCCAGGCGCGGCCACACCCTCGCCCAGATGGCCAGCCTTCTGCATGCCACCCTTGATCCTCGAGACGTCGTCAGAGCGGCAGCGAGCCTGGTGTTAATGGCGGCGGATGCCGATCGTTGTCACGTCTTCGTGCGGCCCCGTACGGAAGGTTCTCCGCTTCCCGTCCTCTCGGCGAGTCGCGGTGGGGAAGAGGGGAAGGTTCAAACGTCCGAGAGCGTCCCCAGTGAAGTCATCCGGTGGTTCAAAACACACTGGGAATCGCTGGCTTCCGATCGATCGACGATCATTGAAGAAGCCCTTCTCAGTCCCCTCATCCCATCCAGTTGGATCACCAATTTTCACCTCCAGACCATGGCCATCGTTCCCATGTCAGCGCGAGACGAGGTGTGGGGCTACATGCTCATTGAGTACTGTCGGACAGCGCGCCATTTGGACGAAGGGGAGATTCGCTTCATCGAGGGCATCGCTCGCCAGAGTGGACTGGCGTTCCGAAATGCTCATCTGTATCGAGAAGTGCTTGATGAACTCAATCCCCTGCGCCAATCCCTGGAGCGATATGCGCCTCTGATCGAAGGGGCGAAGGTCGCTTTCTTGATCGTACAAGACGGGCGATACGGGTATACCGGTGGGGCAGTGACCGAGCTCTTAGGTTACACGTCTGAGGAATTATCCGAGATGTACTTGCCGGATGTTTTCGCTCCGCCCTCCCAAACGCTGGTCATCGAGAGCTACGAGCAGATTCTCGAAGGAGGCATCATTCCCAGTTTCGAAGCGCAGATCGTGCGAAAAGATGGTCAAGAAGTGACTGTGAGCCTCAGTGGTTCGCTCATCGAGTTTGAGGGACAGCCGGCAGTCCAGTTCGTGGCGTGCGACACGACCGAGCAGTCTCAAGAGCGGGAACGACGATTACTGGCCAGCAAACTGGAGGCAGTGACTCGTCTCATCGGCAACCTCGTCGGCGAGGCGAGGAACGCGCTCACGCCAGTCGTCGGGTTCACCGAATTGACTCTGGAATTACCCGACATCAGCCCCGAAGTCAGGAGCAACCTGGAGGTCATCGCTCAAGGAGCTGAGCGAGCCAAAAAGACATTCGACACGCTGGCCACCTGGGCCCAGATTCAACCGCCGGAGAAATCGCTCGTCAATGTCAATCATTTCATTCAGCATATTCTCTCTCTGAAGCAGTACGAGTTGCAGTCTCATCATATTGAGGTCGCGTGCGATTTTCAGAAGGACCTCCCTGAGACGAGTCTCGATGCTCAGCAACTGCAAGTCGCCCTGCTCGCCATCATCGACAATGCTCGAGATGCGTTGCTGCAGATTCCTCAGGAGCGGCGCCTGATCGTTCGAACCAAACAGCAGCAGCGTGGGTTCTGGAAGCTGAGTGAGATGATCGAAATCCACATCGAGGATAATGGACCAGGTATCGCGCGAGAGAATCTCTCCCGCGTATTCGATCCCTTCTTTTCCACGAAACCACCGACACAAGCTCTGGGATTGGGTCTCTGGATCGCCTATCAGATTGTTAAAAACCACAATGGTGACCTCACTGTCCGAAGTCGCGAGGGCGAAGGAACGACGTTCATCATCGCCCTCCCCATCCTGCGCGATGAAGAGTCTCTGGAGCCATAAGTGGGGGCGAATCCAGGGCGATGTTCAGTGAAGGTCGCATCAGGATTCTTCACCAACAAAGATTAACGACAAGGAGGAGAGCTAACCATGAGTCAGTTGATTCAAGCGGCTGATGTCCTGGGATATCGAGCGCGCACCATGGAGCGGCATCGTTCGCTCGTCCCGCTCCTGGTGGCTGGATTGATTCTCTTCGATGGAATCATCGCCATCAGCAGTTTCATTCTCGCGTACTGGGTCCATCTCGGTCCACCGCTGTTCATCTGGGGGGAAGGGCATTGGCTCCCGGTCGGCATCGCTCCCGATTTCCGACCGGTATGGATTCTCCTCGGCTTCGTCCCATTCGTCCGCATGGGCACACTATGGTATTGCCGGCTCTATCGCGTTCAGGGCGAATTCGCCTTCAGTCAGGATCTGGCTCGCATTGTGAAGGCGGTTTCTCTGGGTTCGGCGATCATGATCCTCATTGCCTTCATGTATCGAGGCGGCTTCGAATTCCGCCACCACTCTTATTCCCGCATGATGTTCATCCTGGATTGGGTATTCGCCCTGCACGGGACATTGGCCGTGCGGCTGGCGGTTCGCTCGATCCAGATTGCCGCTCGAAAGCGAGGGAAGAACATCATCCCCGCGGTCGTCATAGGCGAAGGACAGTTGGCCGAACTCTGCCTGCGAGAGATCGTAGGGAATCATCGGCTGGGCTACGAATTGGTCGGTGTGCTCGCCAGTTCTCCTCGGTCGGAGCATCCTACGAACTCTCGACTTCCGATCATCGGCACCATTGAGGACCTCCCTGCGCTCATCCGCCAGTATGGAATTCGAGAGGTATTGATCGCTGATGATCGACTCGATCAACAGGTGCTGTTCGAGACGATCATGAAATGCGGGCGAACCCATCCCGTCCACTATCACGTCATCCCGAACCTGTTGAATTGCTTGCCCCAGAAGACAGAGATCGATCAGATGGGCATCCTGCCGATGGTCAAACTGTTTGAGGAACCTCTGCGCGGCCTGAATCGGTACGTGAAACGGGCTATAGATGTGATTGGAGCCAGTCTCCTGCTGCTTGTGACCAGCCCCCTATGGTTGATTCTGGCCATCCTCATCAAATGGGAGTCGCCCGGTCCCGTCTTTTACAAGCAGGAGCGCGTGGGTATGGACGGACACGTGTTCCTCATGTACAAGTTTCGATCTATGCGTCCGGATGTCGATGATCGGCCTCACCGGGAGATCATGAAAAAACTGATCCGTGGTGAGCGCATCAACAACGGAACGCCCGACAAGCCCATTTATGGCAAGGTGAAGGATGATGATCGCATCACCCGGGTGGGGCGATGGATGCGGCGCTATAGCTTGGATGAATTGCCGCAGTTGCTCAATGTGCTGCGCGGTGAGATGAGTCTCGTCGGTCCCCGTCCTCCCATTCCATATGAAGTCGAATGTTATCAACCGTGGCATCGAGCGCGATTCCACGTCAAGCCCGGTCTCACTGGGCTCTGGCAAGTGAGCGGGCGCAATCGGCTTCCATTTGATGAGATGGTGCGGTTGGACATCTTCTATATCGAAAATTGGTCGCTGTGGATGGATCTGAAAATTATGTTGAAAACGCCGACGGTCATGTTCGCTGGGTGCACCGAATAATGGCATGGAGGATGAAGGGGTCGAGAGATCAGCAGAAAGAGGACCTGGGGTCCGTCTCGTTAATCCGAAGCTGATGAGGTGAGAGGATGCATTATGGGAACGTTCTCTAAAAGGTGGACTGCACGTCTGATGGGGAGTTTGGGCGTCGCTCGGTTGATGCGCCGCGCGAATCGCCATCGCCCGGCCGTGCTCATGTATCATGGTGTGGTGCGGGACGACGAGAAGTATGTCCCTCCATGGATGGTCACTGAGAGTCAATTCCGATGGCAAATGACATATCTCGCCTCCCATCATCGGGTGCTCCCACTCTCTGAGGTGGTAACGTCCCTCCTGGAAGGACGCTCGCTCCCACCATACTCGGTCGCGCTCACCTTTGATGATGGGTTCCGCAATAACTACACCATCGCCTATCCGATCCTCAAGGAGTTCGGTTTTCCCGCCACCATTTTTCTGGTCACTGGTTATCTGGATACGGATCAGGCCCTCTGGCCGGATGTCCTCTTCCAACTGCTTCATCGGACGGAGGTTGAATATCTGGATCTGTCCGATCTCGGAGATGGGAGGCATGGGCTTCGGACGCCTCGTGACCGCTGGATCGTTTTTTCGGAGATGATCGAATACCTGAAGAATCTCCCCGTTGGAGAGAAGAACTGGCGGTTGAGAGAACTCGCTCGGCGACTTCGGATCGATCTGGAGACCATTGTGCGCAATGAGCACGACGCTTGTGCGCTGTTGCGATGGAGCGAAGTCCGGGCGATGGCCGCCGAAGGGTTGATTTCGTTTGGCGTTCATACGGATACTCACGAGATCCTGACGCGCCTTTCCCTTGACGAAGCGCGGCGACAAATCGTGATATCAAAGCAGAAGCTGGAGTGCCAGCTCGGAGAGCCGGTTCGATTCTTCGCCTATCCGAATGGGAGACCGGGAGATTTTAACGAAGCGATCAAGCAGGAGGTGAAGAAGCAGGGGTTCACCTGTGCGTTCGCCTCCACCGGAGGATTGATTGGCTATCCATTTGATCCTTTTGCGCTCGAGCGATTGGGGATCAGCCGGGATATGAGTCGGTCATACTTTAAATTCAAGTTGTCGGGTGGGGTGGCCTGGTTCGATAAGCGGTTGAGAAGGAGAGGAGGCGTTAGGGATGAGGGCGAATCTTTCGCTCGAGGGACATCGCGCGGGCGCTGGGAGTTGGAAACCGAGCCCGTCAAAGTGGCCCTGCCAGAGATGGGGGATTGAGACAGCATGATCGCTCGAACGATCTTCGAACCAGTGAACCTGAAGGAAGCCACTCAGCGGCACGTGGTGCGCGTATCGACGCTGGACGCGCTCGACACGCGCAGAGACGAATGGAATGCTCTCGTCGCACGCAGTCATACTCGTACCGTCTTTCAAACCTACGAGTGGCATGTCGGTTGGTGGAAGACACTGGGCTCAGAACGCCAGTCGCTCATCCTCCTCGCCGAGGAGGGAGGAGAATGGGTAGGTATCGCTCCGTTAATGCTGTCCGAACATCGGCTCTTGGGGCGCAAACGGAGAGTCATCGAGTTCATCGGCGCCGGTTCTTCCGATTATTGCGACTTCATCGTCGATCGCGCTTCTCCCGAAGTGTTATCTCTCTTTGTGCGCTGGCTGAGCGAACACAATGGGGAGTGGGATATGCTTCGTCTATCCGACATTCCCAACACGACACCCACGCTGTCTCTGCTCCCCCATCTGTTCCGCCCGTACGGGTATGCGATCGACGTTCATCAACTCTATGAGGCGCCGACTCGCCTCCTTGGAGATCCGGTCGCCGACGAGCGGTGTGTGAACAAGAAGAGTCTGCGGCGACATTACAACTATTTTCGTCGTCGCGGTCGGTTGGAGATCAAGCATTGTCGGACAGTAGAGGAGATCGACCAGTATTTGGATCTTTTCTTCCAGCAGCACATCGAGCGCCGCGCATTGACCGATGCCCCCAGTCTGTTTCTGGACGAGCGACAACGAGCTTTTTATCGAGCGTTGGTCGAGGAATTGGCACCAACGGGGTGGCTCCTCTTTTCCGTGGTGTTGTTCAATGACGTCCCGCTGGCTTTCCATTTCGGGTTCGAGTTTGGCGATCGCTTGATTTGGTATAAACCGACGTTCAACGTGAAGTATGCCAAGCACTCGCCCGGCGAAGTATTGATCAAATACTTGCTGGAGTATGCCATCCAGCGTCAGATGGCCGAGTTCGATTTCACCATCGGCGAGGAACCGTTCAAATATCGTTTCGCCAATCACGTTCGCCATAATTATGCGATCCATGTGTTTGGTCGGCGATCGCTCTATTGGCATCATCGACTGTGGCGGGACGCGAAAGCGTTCGTCAAGCGATTCCCCCAGCTCGCCCGTTGGGGACGTCGAGTGATTCGGCACTATGAGACCCTTCGATGGTGATGACTGAGGCGGAGAGTGAAGGGCACAAACTGAAACCCCCTGGCTGTTCCGCCCTTCGCTCTTCGTCCTCTTTCATGTGGCTTTGGGGAATAACCGGGGACATCCCACTCCATCGTCATCGTGGAAAAAAGAACCGGTGCTGCGCCTATGATAACTATTGAGACCATTCAATCCCTGGAGAGATTTCGTGCCTTGAAAGAGGAGTGGAATGATCTGCTCGCTCGTTGTCCTCATCGGACGCCGTTCTTGACTCACGAATGGATGATGACGTGGTGGACGTATTTTGGCGCCGGGAAGACGTTGTCCATTCTCGCGCTGCGGGAAGCCGGGCGACTCGTCGCCATCGCCCCACTGATGACGTATTGGGGATGGTTCTACGACCGCTACCTGAAACTCCCCGCCCGGGTCGTGGAGACGATGGCCAATTATCATTCCAATCGGGTGGACTTCATCTATGCTGAGTATCGCGACGAGTATCTGATGGCCATTTGGGATCATCTCGCCGCAGACGGTGACTGGCATTTCTTGCGGCTCTATCCCGTGGATGCCCGCTCTCGGACGGTAGCCGGTCTTCGCCGAATGGCAGCCCGTCGAAAGGTGCCCATCGCCGTACTCAAGGATCAAGCATCGCCCTACTTAAAGATATCGAATGAGTGGGAGGAATTCACTCGTCGTCATCTCACCGCTGAGATACGACGCAAGGGGCGAAAGGCGATGCGGGCGCTGGCCGAGCATCGCCTCCTCGTTGATGTGGTGACTCAAGCGGCAGATATCGATGAACTCATGGAAACGGTTTTTCGAGTTGCTGAGAAGAGTTGGGCCGCGAAACGAGGGACGGCCATCTCGTCGACGCCGCAACTCCGGGGGTTCTACAGAGATCTGGCTCGACTGGCCAACGCGCGCGGATGGCTCCACCTCTGGTTGCTGAGGCAGAATGGAACGACGTTGGCCTACGAGTACAATCTCCGATTCGGAGAGACCATCTACAACCTCAAACTCGGATTCGATGCCACCTTCTCTCGGTTGAGCCCCGGGCATACGTTGAAGTATCTGGCGCTGTCCGAAATCGTGCGAAACGAACCGCATGTGAAAGAGTACGATTTTTTGGGCGACGTCGAACCCTACAAACTCGGATGGACGCGCGCTGTCCGCCCTCATGTGAAGATGTACCTCTATCACCCCCGCCATCTTTATGCTCGATGGCTGCACCTCTTGCAAACGCGATTGGTTGAACCGGCCAAAGCCCGCTGGTGGCATAAATCGCCATCTCCATCTCCGCTTCCTTCGTGAGGCGACGAATTCCCCTAGCCCCCGTTATTGGCAGACGCCCCCCGATTCGTCCATCCCTCTGACATGACGGCCTTCCGAGACTCGGCCTGATAGGTCCGTTTCTCCCCCTATCAGTTGGCCCTCCCGGCCCTCATCAACGGCCGTTCGGGCGGGAGTCTGTTCAATGGGATGCCTCTCGGCCGGAATCCTCGGCTGCTGGCCGATGTCGTTCGCCAGCGTCGGTTCCTTCTACCACGAGAGTCAAAATCACCTTACCGTCATTCCCAGGGTGTGCTATACTACATTTGCTTTGATTGATAAAACCGGCTGAGCGAGACGTGTCTGAATGAGGAACGCTCCATGTGTGTTCATGGATGACAGGAGAATCGTCGTGGAGTCTCCTCTCGTCACGTCCGGATGAGGAGGCACTGTTGGCGTGATCAACCAAAAATCTCAGTAAGGAGGGTAAGAGCATGAAAGTCACACTTTCGGTCATCAAGGCGGACGTTGGATCGATCGGAGGACATACACGACCGTCGAATAAGATGCTCCATACGATCGGTGAAATGGTGCAATCGGCGTGTTCTGCAGAGAAAGGACTTTTGCTCGACGGGATGGTGACCTATACCGGTGATGATATTGCGCTCATCATGAGCCACCAGCATGGGGTGGGGGCCGAACCGGTTCACAAGTTCGCCTGGGATTGTTTCTTGGCGGCGACGGAGATCGCCAAACAGCAAGGGTTGTATGGTGCTGGGCAGGATCTCCTGGTCGATGCCCCCTCGGGAAACATCCGCGGGGCGGGCCCGGCAGTGGCAGAGATCGAATTCGAACGCGATCCCCGTAGTTCCTATCGCCCGGCGGAAGCCTTCCTCGTCTTTGCCGCCGATAAGTGCAGCCCGGGAGCATACAATTATCCCTTGTACAATATCTTCTGCAATCCAATGCATAACGGTGGCCTTCTGCTCAATCCCAAGATGCATCAGGGATTCACCTTCACCATCATCGACATGGATTACAAGGACAAGGATCGCATTATCAAACTCGATGTCCCGGAGCGCGCCTGGGATGTCGCGGCGCTATTGCAAAATCCAGATCGGTTCGCCGTGGAGGCCGTTCATTCGCGCTATAAACCCGAAGAACAGATCGTCTCGGTATCGGCCACGCGCCTTCACAATATTGCCGGGAAATATACGGGTAAAGATGATCCCGTGGCCATCGTTCGCACGCAGGGGATCTTCCCGGCACCGGAAGAGGTGGTCGAACCCTTCCTGTTGGGACATTTCGTCGCCGGCGATGCGCGAGGATCGCATGTGATGCCCATCATGCCGGTAGCCATTAATACGCCGGTGGCCGGAGCGTTTTGTCTGCCGCTCGTATCGTGTCTGGCCTTTTCCATGAATCCCGATGGACGGTTCACTGAAGAATATGTGGATATCTTCGGCAATGCCGTGTGGGATCAGACCCGTCTCAAAGTTCAACAGAAAGCCGACGAGTGGCGGCGCCAAGGGTTCATCGGATCGACCATGGCTTCGCACACTGAACTGGCCTATACCGGCATCGTCGATACCCTCAAAGCATTGGATGAGGAGTTCTTCATCCGAGAATGAACGGTGGGGCTCCTTCCCTCTGGCATCCTTGGCCATGGATGTGATTGCATACGATGAGCTTCTGAGGAACAGAAGTGGGGAAGAGAGGATGACTTCTCCCCTCGTCCGTCGAGGCCTGCTGGCCTGTGAGAGAAAGAGGAGCCGTTGATGCATACGACAGCTGGTTCCACAACTTTCGGGCGAACGTTCGTCGGTGGTCTTCTCGTCGTCGTGCTGACGACCGGTGGAGGATGGGGGCAAAGTCCTTCGGCGGTTCTCATCCGTGCTGTTATGGGTGGAGATCGCCGGATGGTGGAGACATTATTGGAGCAAGGGATCGACGTGGATGCTGCCGATGAGATGGGGATGACGGCCCTCATGTACGCGGCCGATGGCGGTCGCGCCGATCTCGTCAAATTGTTGTTGGAATGGGGCGCTCAAGTGAACGCTGTCGACCGAGCCGGATGGAGCGCCTTGATGATGGCGGCCCAGCATAGACATGCGGACGTCGTCTCGCTGTTATTGAATCATGGGGCCGATGTCAATATGAGGAATAAAGTGGGGACGACGGCCTTGATGTGGGCGGCTACCCGTGGCCACGTCCACGTGGTGCGCACTTTGTTGGCCGCTGGAGCGGATCCTGATGTTCGCGATGTCACCGGCTACTCGGCCTTGACGTTGGCCAGAATAAAAGGACATGGCCGCGTCGCCCGCCTTCTGGAAGAGGCCGGCGCTCAAGATTCCAGGCTCCTGGACGCGGAGTTGATGGACGCGCAGGAAGAGCAACTGCGGGAAGCGGCGCTCGATGGGGACGTTGACGCCGTCGGTCGGCTGCTGAAGGCGGGCGTGAATCCCGACGCCAGGGATCCTGAGGGAAAGACGGCGTTGATGTATGCGGCTACCAGCGGCGAGGCGACGATCATCAGGCTCTTACTGGACGCTGGAGCAGACGTCAATGCTCATGATGCCCATGGGTCCACAGCATTGATGGAAGCGGTATCCAAGGGGAACGCTGAGGCCGTTCGGATTTTGCTCGCCGCCGGCGCCGATGTTCGGGTGAAAGATCAGCGAGGCCAGACGGCCCTGGATCGGGCCCGATGGCTTGGTCGGACGAAGATACTCAACGTGTTGCGCGCAGCGGAGGAGGGGGATCGCAAAGATGAGCGTCGCCCCCGCTTCCACCCTCGAATCCTCTCTCTGCCTCGACCGGAACTGACCGAAGAGGCGCGGCAATACCAGGTGACGGGGGAAGTCATCCTCACAGCCGTTTTTGGCGCCGACGGGGTCGTTCGGGATATTCGGGTCATCCGAGGCTTGGGATATGGATTAGATGAGAGAGCTATCGAAGCGGTCAAGAAGATTCGATTCATTCCTGCCGAGGATCCTCCCGGTCACCCCATTGATTACTCGATGACGATTCACGTTCAGTTCCGGTTTCACTAGGGGTTGATCCCCATCGTTCCGTAAGGCCGAAGCGGAGGAGCCCGACAGCTTTCTCAACCCAGAGGAATCTCGCGCGCGAGAGGGCCATCACGTCCAGGGCAATCGAGGCGACGCCCTCTCCCCACCCGCTCGCCTGGCCTTTCGGACTAGACATGGATCACCCTCGTCACGATTCCTCTCCAATCAATGGCATCCCTCGGGTCTTCGTTCACCTCTTGCCTCGATGCGGTTTCTCCCAGGTTGATGCAAGATCGGAGACGGATTCCTCTATTCGCGCTGGTTCCTCGTTCGAGCCGAAGGAGTTGCATGTGCTGACGGTTCAGTGTCGACGGAGCCATCAAGAACCGGGAGAAGCACGCGCGCTCTGATGGCCGTTCCCTTTATTGATCTCTCATTGTGAAGTGAGCGAATGGGCAATCGGGCTTCCCAACCGCTCATATATGAGGGCGGGAGCTCCCCGAGGGGCTTCCGCACAGGGGCTCCCGCCCGGCCTCGGCGCAGGTGGGTGCTCTCGACCCGGGCCAGGCTGGGATAGGATGCGTTCCCTTCACTGGGCAAAGCTCAATAGAAGGACCACGGCGGGAGAGGCCCGGTTCCTGGGGACGTGTCTTCAGGCTCTCCCATGGTATTCCTCCGAAGTGTCTAAGCCCGGCTGACGCAAGGTGCGGACGTTTTGCATTTGCCTCTCATGGCGCGAGTGACTATAATCCTCGCCTTCTGGACGAAGGAGCGCAAGGATATGGTAAAACTCTCGGAGGCGACCTCGGGCCAACGGCGGTGCAGAGAGAGACGGGCGGAGGCGATCTCTTGATCCTGTCGCATCGAACCTGAGCCCCTCCTCGTATAGGATGCTAACGACGGAATGATGATGTTAGCGGCGGTTCTTTACGGCAAGGAAGATGTTCGCGTGGAGCACAGGCCCAGACCTCTTATTGGCGACGGTGAGGTCTTGGTGCGTATTGAGACAGCGCTGACCTGTGGAACCGATGTGAAAGTCTATCGTCGGGGGTATCATGCGCGCATGATACAGATTCCATCGGCGTTCGGTCACGAGTTCGCCGGTCGCATTGCGGCCATTGGTCCCGGGGTGGAGGGGTTTCAGGTGGGCATGCGGGTCGTGGCGGCAAATTCCGCTCCCTGTGGTCGATGCTTTTATTGTCGTCGAGGAGCTTTCACCGTCTGCGATGATTTGCTCTTCCTCAATGGCGCCTACGCTGAGTATATCAAAATCCCCGCCCGCATCGTGAAGCAGAACCTGCTGCCCATTCCCGATCACGTGTCATTTGTTGAGGCGGCGATGGTCGAACCGCTGGCGTGCGTCTTGCGCGGAGTCGATGAGAGTCAGATTGCCGAAGGCGAGAGTGTCGCCTTGCTCGGGTTAGGGCCCATCGGCCTGTTGTTTTTACGACTGCTGAAATTGCGAGGAGCCCGCGTGCTCGCTTTTGGTCGCCGTGCAACCCGCCTTCGCGTTGCGGAGCAACTGGGAGCCGACGCCATCTTCAACGTCGACGTCGTCGGCGATATCCCGGCGCGGGTGAGATCGTTGACCGAGGGGCGCGGCGCTGACACGGTGATCGAGTGCGTGGGGCATCCATCGGCTTGGGAGTTGGCGATCGGCTGCGTGCGACGAGGCGGCATGGCGATTCTGTTCGGTGGATGTGCGACGGGAGCACATGTCCATCTCGATGCTGGGCGACTGCATTATGATGAGTTGACTATCAAGTCACCGTTCCATCATACACCGCATCATGTTCGAGAAGCGCTCCGGCTCATTTCCCACCGCGTCATTGAGGTGTCACCGTGGATTTCTCACACGGCTTCGCTGGTCGAACTTCCTCAGATCTTGGCCCATTTGACTCGGCCGAACGGCATGTTGAAAGTGGCTATTCATCCTTCGGAGAGCGATTGATGGATTTTCGCTCCCTTTTTGGCTGCCTCATCGCATGGAGATGGGAGAACGTCGATGAGGAGAGCCCGAAGGTCTCCTCATCGACGCTGATCACCTCACAATATTCCCATCGGCATCGATCACGTGAATCTCCCCGAGATCGAGTTGACGAATGCCCGGTTCGATCTTCTCGCGATCGCCGACGATGACCCACACGAGGTTGTCCGGATGAATGATCTTCCGCGCCACGCGGGAGAGATCGGCGAGCGTCAGGGCACGGACCTTATCGGGATAGGTTCGATAGTAATCGTCCGGCAAGCCGTAGCGAACGATCTCGGCGATGGTGGACCCAATGGCGCCGATCGTCTCCCATCGTCCGGGGAGCGTGAGCGTCTGGTTCTTCTGGGCCTTGATGAGTTCGTCCTGAGTGATCGGTTGTTCCCCCAGGATGCCACGAAGCTCCTTGAGAACTTCTATCACCGATTCCTCGGTCTTGTCCGTCTGAACGGGCGCGTAGACGATGAAGGGGCGTTGACCGCGGGCCCCGACCAAGAGGGAGAAAGCGCCATAAGACCAGTGTTTTCCTTCGCGCAGATTCATGTTGATTCGAGAGGTGAACGTCCCGCCGAGAATGTTGTTCACCGTTTCGATGGCGATTTCATCCGGGTCGTTTCTCGGCGGAGCAATGTGCCCGGCGAAGATAATCGATTGCATGGCTCCCGGTCGATCCATGAGATAGACGGCCGAATGGGCCCGAAGGCGAACTGGACGAATGTTCTTCCTGGGTACTTCGCCAGGTTGCCACTGGCCGAACAATCTCTCCAGTTTGGGCGCAATCTCGTCCATGGTTGTGTCGCCCACGACGATCAGCGTCGCATTATTCGGTTTGAACCACGTATGGTGAAATGCGACAAGATCGTCGCGGGTGATGTGCGAGACCGATTGTTCAGTGCCCGAACCGGTGAACGGATTCCCGTAGGCGTGGCCTTCCCCATAGAGCAGTCGAGGGAAGACGCGAAGGGCCATTTGCAGGGGAGTGGCCTTCTCGCGCTGGATCGCCGCCAGTTGTTGTTTTTGCAAGCGATTGAATTCGGCTTCGGGGAAGGACGGATTGAGGATGACATCGGCGAAAATTTCTAAAGAACGATCCAAGTTGGCCTTCAGCGCCGAGAGGAAGACGCTGGACGTATCCAGATCGGAGCCCGCGCTGAGCTGAGCGCCGAGCAAGGCCAGTTCTTCGCTGATCTCTAGCGCCGTTCGATGCGTCGTTCCTTCGTCGAGCATATTCATCGTCAGACTGGCCGTGCCGGGGAGAGCGAATTGATCGGCAGCATAACCGGCATCGATCAGGAGATGGAAATTGACCAGCGGCGCGGCATGGCGCTCGGCCAGAATGATCTGTAATCCGTTAGACAATGTCTTCCTTTGCAGGGCGGGGAATTTCGGTGCCGGCGGTGGCCCGACTGTGGGGAGCTTCGAGCGATCGACTTCCGTCTTCTGCGTCTTATACTTGGGGAATGGATGAACTTCGAGAATGTACACGCCATCGGAGAGCCAGGTGCGTGCCGCCTCCAGCAACGCGTCCGGTGTCGCCTCCCGTATGCGCTTGAGGGTGACTTTGTAGAAATCGGGGCGTCCACCATATACCTCATTCATGGCGAGAATATCGGATTTACCGCCAAAGCCGCCGATGCGCTCGATGCCTCGGATGAATCTGGCCATATACTGAGTCTTCACCCGCTCGAGTTCACGTTCTGTAGGACCTTCGGCCAGGAATTGGGTCAACTCTTCATCAATGGCCTTCTCGACGACGGCCAGATCAACGCCCGGCCGGGCCGTGGCCTGGATGAAAAACTGTCCACCTATCTCTCGCAGTTGAGCGAAAGCCGAGACATTGGTCGCGATTTGATCGCGATACACCAATCGCTTATACAGGCGCGAGTTTTTCCCGCTCCCCAGAATATTGCCGACGAGCCGGAGATAATCTCCTTCGGCGGAACCCCACTGGGGAATGTTCCACACTTTATAAATACGCGCTTGAGGAACGCGATCTTCCATGATCTCTCGCTGGGTTCCCGTGCGCTTGGCGATCCACACTCGTGGTCTCGCTACCGGAGGACCGGAGGGAATGTCGCCGAAGTACTTTTCGACCTTCGCTTTCACCGTTTGGGTATCCACATCGCCGGCAATGACGAGCACGGCATTCGCGGCGCCGTAGTAGGTTTGGAACCACTGACGGACATCCTCAAGGGTGGCCGCGTTCAAATCTTCCATCGATCCGATCGTCGTCCAGGAATACGGATGTCCGGCCGGATAGGTCGCTCGGGCGATGTGGAGGAACACTTTTCCGTAAGGCTGGTTCTCACCCTGTCGCTTTTCGTTCTGAACGACGCCGCGCTGCTCGTCCAGCTTCTCCTGGGTGATCGCTCCGAGCAGATGACCCATGCGATCCGATTCCATCCATAATGCCAAATCCAGCGCCGAGACGGGAACGTTCTCGAAGTAGTTCGTTCGATCGGTATTGGTCGTCCCATTCATCTCGGTGGCGCCGACCTGCTCGAATGGCTTGAAATAATCGTCATCGTAATGCTCGCTCCCATTGAACATGAGGTGCTCGAAGAGATGAGCGAATCCCGTCTTCCCCGGCTTTTCATTCTTCGAGCCGACGTGATACCAGACATTGATGGCCACGATAGGTGCTTTGTGATCTTCATGGACGATGAGCGTCAATCCATTGTCCAGGACGAATTTCTGATAAGGGATGTCGATCTCGATGTCCGCGTTCTTTTCACTTTGTGGTGCGCCGAGCACCAGGACGGATAGACTGATCAGACACCAGGTGGCGAACATGGCAACCTGACGCATATTCATCACCTCCTCATCGATGGATTAGAGCGGCGTTTCAGTATCGACTTCAAATTCAAGTTACGAATCAATCGGTGTAAATAGTTCGGGTGTACACCGAGCAATTGAGCAGCCTCGGTGTAGTTTCCATTGGCTCGTTCGACGGCTTGCACGATGAGATCTTTTTTCAATTCCTGAATAGCGTGATGATAGTTGGTAGGCATCGCCTTCAGAAGCGATACCCTCGCGAGTACCGTTTCAGGAAGATCGTCCGGTCGAATCACATGGGATGAGCCGAGGACGAAGGCTCGTTCGATGACATTTCTCAGTTCGCGGACATTCCCCGGCCAATGATAACTCATCAACCAGTCTCGTGCTTCTGGGGCGATTCCTTCGATCTGACGGTTGAGGATCTTGTTGTAATAGGCGATGAAATAATCGACCAGAAGAGGGATATCATCGCGACACTCTCGTAACGACGGCATTCTCAAGCCCACGACGTTGAGCCGATAGTAGAGATCCTCACGAAACGCGCCTTGGGCAACGGCGCTCTCCAGATCCTTATTGGTCGATGCAATGAACCGGACATTCGCCTCGATGGGACGCGTTCCCCCAACGCGCTCGAACTCTCGTTCCTCCAGGACGCGCAACAATTTCGCTTGAAGCGCGGGGGCCATTTCTCCGATCTCATCGAGGAGAACGGTCCCCCCATGGGCCACTTCCAACTTGCCTTTCTTCCGAGCGGTGGCGCCGGTGAACGCGCCTTTCTCATGACCAAAGAGTTCGCTCTCCAGGAGCGTGTCAGATAACGTTGCGCAATTGATGGCCACAAGCGGGCGATCGGCCCGGGGGCTGTTTCGATGAAGGGCGCGAGCCACCAGTTCCTTGCCCGTTCCCGTCTCGCCGCAGATCAATACCGTCGAGTCGGTGGGCGCGACTTTGGTGATGAACTGGTAAACCTGGCGCATGCCGTCGCTCTCACCGATCATACTGTGAGTGATGAGAGGATCTCGGTGATATGGCTGCACTTCATTCTCGAGGTGTGCTTCGACTCGCATGTGCTCCATCGCCATCGCCGCCATACTGGCGATGGCCGTCGCGAGTTGGAAGTGGTGCTCATCAAACCGAACCGCTCCGTCAGTCGTATCGAGGTAGAGCGCGCCTCGTACTTTCCCCAATGCGATCAAAGGGACGCAGAGTAGTGATCGGATGGATCGAGCGGTCGTGGAGGAGGCAGATGGAGATTGTGTTTTCTCCCCGATGTCATTGGTCAAGATCCCGATGTTTTCCTGGAGAGCGCGACGGGCGATGGCGCGACTGACTCGAATGGGGCGATCTGAACCCAGTCGCCGATCCCAGGCATAGGCGGAGGTGCACTCCTCCCAGCCTTCATCAGCCAGCAAGACCGCTCCACGTTCGGCGGGGATGACCTCCAGAATCAGTTCCAGCAGCCGATGCCCCAGTTCGTCTATCTTTCGCATCGAGTTGATCAGGATGCCGACATTTACGAGTACATCAAAATCGCGCGCCAGCCGAATCATCGAAGTCGATTGGGCGGAGAGATTCTCTAATGACTCGCATCGGGTATCGTCCATCCGGAGTGGAGCGGTGGGCTTCTCGGTTCGGGGCTCATCCTTCAATCGAACGGAGCGGGAGGGCGGTGATATCTCGCTCTCATCCAGAATGAAGAGAAATGTAGAGTTTCCTACAGTAATGCGGTCACCGTGCTGGAGGATGTAATACGCAACGGCCTTATGATTGATGAACGTGCCGTTGAGACTCTCCAGATCCTTGATTTCATATCCGGTCGCTTCTCTGGCGATGAGGCAGTGGTGGCGCGACACGGAAGGGTCGGCAATGGTGAGACCATTGGACGATTCGCGCCCTATAGATAGCGTCCTCTTGGTCAGTGCAAAAGTTGTGCCTTTGAGTGGACCAGTGATGGCGATAAGTTTTGGAGTCATCGATGAGCCCTCAGCCCTCGTCTCGCTCAATTTGCCGTGTCAAGTGTAAAGCAACTCATGGTGAGGAGCAACAGACAGCCAGCGAACGAACAATACTTTTTACGTTTTTTTTCATCATCGTGTTCGTTCTTTTCTGAGCGAATCGCTCTGAACATCAGGATCTCGGCTATCCGAACCGCTGGTCGAACTATGCGATCGGATAGATCCACTCGCTGCCCGATGTTCGGCTCGCGTCCTGTCGAGGCTCAGCCCATAGAAGATATACAGTAGGCCGGTAAGGAGTTACATCCTACGGCCCGTTTTCTCCCCGCTCGCCCTGTATGATGGCACGCTCATTGCATATTGAACGGTGACCTTTAATGGGTCCGTAGAAGGTGGGGAAGCCGATGAGTCCACCCGAGATGAATGCGCGATCGGTTCGCTTCCGCCGTCGCCTCACATCAGGAAGGAGGGATAACATGAGAAAGTTCATGATGAGGATTTCCATGATCTTGGGTTGTGTCAGTCTGTTGGCCATGACGCTGCCCGGCCTGACGACGATTCACGGTCAGGTCGTAAGGCAGATGAGCGTGACGATCCCGTTCGATTTCGTCGTTGGAAATAAGATGCTCCCGGCTGGGCAGTACACTGTTGAGCCGTTTCACGCCGCTGGGGGAGCGTTATGGTCGCGCCTGTTGATTCGGAGCGTTGTGGAATCTCCATCCAACTGGGTCGTCATTTCATCGACCATTCCCATTTATACGAATGCGACGTCAGGGAAAGGGAGGCTCATCTTCAACCGATACGATAGAGATCGCTATTTCCTCTCTCAGATCTGGGTGTCCGGAAATCCCACGGGACGCCAGGTCCTCAAGTCTCGGATCGAACAAAAACTGACCAAGAACGTACCCGCGCACCATGTGGTGTCAGTCGTTGCTCAGACCCGGTGAACGACGTCAACCTAGAAGAGAAGGCGACACACCTTTTCAGAGGGAAGTTGAGCCTGACCTATTGAGCTCGTGCCAATGCGTTCCCAGCTCGCCTGGAGGAGGGGAGCGACGGATCAGGAGCACACTCATCTCGTCGTGTCTGTGGGCTGGGAACGCGCGGTAGAAAGATCACTCTGGGAGGAAGCGGTGGTGTGTTCCTGATCTAATGACGGTTCACGTTGGCTCTCTCACCTCGCCTCAGCAGGCCCCCGAAGAGGTGGGCTCGACTTTCGCCTTGAAGAGTCGAAGTGCCCAATTCCCTAGCAGCTTGACCAGGCGGTCGGCTTCCACCGTTCGGGCTGAATCGGCGGTGATGCCATGCCGGAAATACATCTTTTTATAGATCTTGGAGATGAGCCAGTAAGCCAGAAACGTCGAAGGTCGCGTCAAGCCTATTCGTCGGGCCCTTTTCATAATCTGCGGCGTGGAATAAAACCCATCCCACAAAAGCCGGAGGGCATTGTGGATCTCTTCGGGTTGGAGGCGAGGGTGTTGGCTGGGCAGACCCATCTTCTCCAGAAGCCAATACTGTTCCATTCCAGGGATGAGCTTGATGGGCAACTTGTTGTTGATCATGTAGAACCAATCGACGGTGCCGGGGAAAGGAGTGTACTTAACGAACTGAGCAAAGGCCATGTGAGAGGCATTCGCGACGCGCGCCATCGTCCGGAAGGTCTCCTTGGTGTCTGGCTCTAGTCCTACGATGAAGGAACCGAGAACGTACACCTGATGAGCTTGCATTCGAGCGATGGCTTCGATGAGATCCTGACCCGTTTTATTGAATTCCTTCTTGATCGATTGGAGTCCATCGCGATCCACCGATTCGATTCCGACCAATGCACCACGAATCCGCGCCTTCTCCATAGCTTTGAGGAACTGAGGGTCATCGGCCGTTCTGAGCGTCGTTTGAGTGAAGAATTTCGCTTCAGATGGGACGTCAGTGGCTAACCGGTCCATCAACTCATAGCGTTGCTCCATGACCTCTTGATAGGCCTTTTGATTCTTTTTCCCCACCGCATAAAAGTTATCATCGGCGAGAATGAAAAATCGGAAACCGAGCGAGCAAAGAGTATTGATTTCATCGATGATATCATCGGTGGGTCGAATGCGCATCTGGCGTCCATCGGTCACCCAGACGGAACAGAAACTACAATTCTCCGGGCAGCCGCGCGTCGTATGGACGGATGCCATCAAATAGCGTTCATGCTTCATCAGATCCCATCGTGGCTGAGAGACAAAATCTGGTCCTCCGATGCGACCACCATGATAAAGGCGCTGCAGTGCGCCATTAAAAAAGTCGTTCACGACGTCAGTCCAGACGAGATCACCATCGCCGGTGACGACGGCATCGGCGCCGTGGTCCAGGACTTCCTCGGGGAAGATCGTGGCGTGAATGCCGCCGACAATGACCGTCGCCCCCGAGGTTTCTTTGATCTTCCCGATCTTCTCGTATGCCCGTCTGGCGTTGAGGGTGTGTACACTCAGGGCGACCAGATCGGTCGATTGGATCTCATCGTAGTCGATAGGTTCGATGGCCTCATCGAGGAGCACGAGCCGATCGGCAAATTGTGCCGGCGTGGCCCCGGCAATAATGGGCATCCATCGAGGGGTGACGGCGGCAAAGCCGCTGCAAATATTAGAGGGATTAATCAACCAAATACGTGAATCCATCTTCTCTCCTTTCTCCTTCCGCTCACGACCACCATTTGATGCTCGTCAAATATATACCATGGCGGGCAGATTCACCAGCGAAGACGAACGGCGTCCCGATCAACATCTTCTCAAATCACAAAGGGAATGAACCGCTTGGTCTGTTGGGCATATTGCCTATACGCTTCGCCGAACTCTCGCTCGGCTTGCTTCTCTTCGTGTTGAGCGAGCCACGTGTAGGCGGCGATGAGGATGGGCCAGAGGAGCAACGTAATGACCGAGGGCCAGTGCAAAATCCATCCCAGCGTGAACAGCATGATGCCCGCATATTGAGGATGCCTCATGTAGCGATAAATACCGTTCGTCACCAGCCCTTGCGCTCGATGGATGCGCACCCATCCGATGGCGATGAGAATGATCCCCAGCAGGCTCAGCGCCGTTCCCGCCGTCGCCAGCCAATGACCCACAGAGCGAAAGATCTGCGGCGCCAGCCGGGGAATCTTCACCAGGGGCGAGAGGAGGAAGAGAAACAGGGGCCAGCCAAACATCTCCGTCATGAGCGCTACCACGAACGCGATGAATGGTCCTTGGGATTTCCATACGTGCTTGGTCGGACGGCGATAGGGAAGCAAGGCGAGGAAACCTAAAACAATGGCCACGTTGAGTAGAATGAGACCGGTTTGTCCGAACGTTTTTCTGATCCACTGAATGGTCACCGGCGGTCCATGGTGAGGCCAGAGTTCAACAATGTAAATGGCGGTGAAGAGAATGATCGCGAGCCAGCCGATCACGGCTTGGAATTTGACGAAGCCAGAAAAAGTAGAATGATGCCCCCCGTCATCACGTTCTTCGCTCGATGGCCGAGGCTCGATATTCATGGCTTGCGCTCCTCCGCAGATGGGAACACGAGAGTCAAAACAAGTGTATGCTCCTTCCATCTCTCGGTCAAGGCGTCACTCGGGAATGAGGCATTGGGGGTGAGAGAATGCCGAGAGCGCCATTAGCGGTTCAAAATCCGCAATCCTGGCTGCTGCTGAATGACCGTCATGAGGCGAGCCAGCTCGCGGTCGGACAAACGGATGGCACGACGTTCGGCGCGTCGTCGTTCTCGAATGTGCGGGAGAAGTCGCACCGCCGCGGCGAGGGCGCGTAAAAAGGGGATGTTCAATGTCAGCAGAGATGAAAGGACCAAGAGGGCGACCATGCCGCTATGTTTCATCATCCAGATGGGATCATGGAGGTTAATCCAATGGGTGATGAGTCTATTGCGCTGCGCGATCATCGTAATCCGTCGGCGATCGAAATGGGTTCCGATGGTCGAGCTGGTAGCGTGGTAAACGATGGCTCGCGGTTCATAGATGATTTTCCAGCCGCGCCTCCAGGCCCTCAGGCTCAAGTCCACATCTTCCCAGTAGAACGGATCGAGAAGCTGATTGAAGCCACCCAACTGGCGCACCTTCTCTGTCGAAAAGGCGGAGAACCCCCCACTGGCGAGGATGGAGTAACATCGGATGTCCGGATTGAGCATCTGATCCTCCCTCATGGTCGCTCCGACCACGTCGTAATTGCCGAATACGCGCCAGAATCCTCGTTTGAATTCGCCGATTTTGCCCGCTGTGATCACGGCATGTGTCTCGGCGTCCAGCGCCTTACAACATACGGCGAAGACGGTAGGATCGGAAAAATGCGGAATCAGGTGGGTGAGGAAATCTCTTCTCACGCCAACGTCGTTGTTGAGTAGCACTGTGATGGGAGAGGCGGCCCGGGCGAAACCCGCATTGGAGGCCGAGGCGAATCCCTCATTAACCTCTTTTCTCACGACCGTGATCTGGGGATACGCGGCCCGGAGCCAGTCGGCCGTCCCATCGGTGCTTCCATCATCCACAACGATAACTTCGACGGCGAGGCTCTTCTCCTGCGCACAAGCATGCGCCGCTTCCACGACGGAAGGGAGACCGCGTTCGAGGAGGTGGCGGCCATTCCAGGTGGGGATGACGATGCTGACGTCCGGTCGCTGGGGATGGGAAGTGAAGGACGGGCGATCAGATGGAGTCATAGGTCAAAGGACGCTCCATTCGCTCCACACGACCGGTGGGGAGTGGCAGGTATTTTCGAATCCCCCGCATCGCTCTTCCTGGTTCATCGCTCAGAGTCCCAGAAGATGTCGAGTGGCATTCTCGGTGAAGGCGATGAAGGGTCTCGGATACACGCCCACCAGGAGAACCATGACCGTTGCCGTCACCAGCGTCGCTCGCAGGCTGGTCGAGAGGGCGAGGGGTTCCTCCTCCTTGACATCGCTCATGAACATGGCCTTGATGAAGCGAGCGTAATAGTAGAGTGAAATCGCCGTATTGATCACCGCCAATACGCAGAGGGCGATGAGCCACGCGTTGCCCGTCTCGATCAGGCCGGCAAACAGAAAATACTTTCCCACGAATCCGGCGGTGGGAGGGATGCCCGTGAGGCTGAGCAAAAAGATTGTCATCATCACGGCCATTCCCGGACTCCGATGGATGAGGCCATTGAAGTCATCGACGCGCTCGCCGAGGATGCTCGCCCGGCGCTGAGCCACAATGACGCCCCAGGCACCGAGGTTCATGAACACGTACACGAAGAGATAGATGACCAGTCCGATATATCCCGTCTCATTCCCGGCAATCAATCCGAGCAGCAAGTATCCGGCATGAGAGATGGAGGAATAGGCCATCAATCGTTTGGCGCTGTTCTGGGTCAAGGCGGCGATGTTCCCCCAGGTCATGGTCAATGCCGATACAATGGCCAGCAAGCCGACCCAGCCGAATGACTCTCCCGTCAGGTCACCGCGTAAGCCGGGCAGTCCATCAATGAAGATACGCGCGAAGATGGCGAACGCCGCCGCCTTAGGTCCCACCGACATGAAAGCGGTCACCGATGTGGGAGCCCCTTCATAGGCATCCGGACACCACATGTGAAAGGGAACCGCGGCGATTTTGAAGAACATCGCGGCGGCGATGAAAATCATTCCCGCCATGGCTACGAATCCCGTCGCCTGTGGCGCTTGTTGCCTGGCTAAACGGGCCAATGTATCGGCAATCTTCGTCAAATTCGTCTCCGCCGTCAACCCATAGATGAGCGACATGCCGTAGAGGAAAATACCCGATGAAAAGATGCCCAGGAGAAAATATTTCATCGCCGCTTCGTTCGATCGCCGATCGCGCTTCAAGTAGGCGACGAGAATATACGTGGTCAGAGCCATCAATTCGAAGCTGATGAATATGCTCAACAGGTCGGCTCCCGAGGCCATGAACATCATTCCCGCCGTGGCGAACAGGATCAGTGAGTAATATTCGCCTCGCTGCTCATTCTCGACGTCCAGGAACTTGATCGACAAAGCGATGGTGAAGATGGCGGCCAGCAGGAAAATGACCTTGAAGACCAGAGCGAATCCGTCCACCACGACCATTTCATAGAATCCCACTTCGGCAGTGGTGAATTTGACGAACATGAGAGCGAGAGACAGCCCAGCCGCACCTAAACCGGCGAGGCTCAGATAAGCAGCCCATCGTCGCTGCTCGGGCGTGAGCATGAACTCCAGGACGAGAACGAAACAGGCGAACAGAATGACGAGCATCTCCGGCATGAGGAGTCGCGCGGCATCCTGCGCCAATACCTGCCAATCGGGTTTCGCCTGAATGAGCAGCATGATATTCATTCCTCGGTCTCCTCCATGTCATGAAGCGCACGCACCGGGAGCATTTCACTCTCCCGAATTCGCGTGACGCGCGGCGATTGGCACAGCCCGCTTCCGGGATGGTCCCCCCGCCCGAATGGGGAGTTCTTTGCCCGCATAACCCGGCCTCACCTGTTGAACGATGATTTCCACCGGTTTGCTGAAATAACTCAACACCGGTTTAGGATATAAGCCGATCCAGAAGGCGAGAAACACCAGAGGAAGGAAGTAAGCCCATTCCCGCTTATACAGATCGGGGAGTTTCTTGTTCGCTTCATGGGTCACCTGTCCGAACATCGTCCGCTGGTAGAGCCAGAGCATATAGCCAGCCCCCAGCACGATGCCCGTCGCGGCGAACGCCGCCCAGAGCTTGTTCTCCTCGAAGACGCCTCGGAGGATGAGAAATTCACCGATGAATCCGTTGAGCATGGGCAGGCCAATCGAGGACATGGTCATGATCATGAACACAGCAGCAAATCCGGGCATCACATGGCTGAGGCCACTGTAATCGGCGATCAGGCGCGTGTGCCGCCGTTCGTACACGACGCCAACAATCAAGAACAATGCGCTGGTGGAGATGCCATGATTGAGCATTTGCAAGACGGCCCCATTCAATGCATTCTCGTTGAGGGCGAAAATCCCCAGCATGATCATGCCCATGTGACTGACCGAAGAATAAGCGACCAATCGCTTCCAGTCTCTCTGGGCCATGGCCACCAGTGCACCATACACGATCCCCATGATAGCCAGAAACACCATGACCTGAATCACCCGCGGGTCCTTACTCGCATCAGGAAGAATGGGGAGATTGAATCGCACGAATCCATACGTTCCCAGCTTCAGCAAAATGCCCGCCAGGATGACCGATCCTGCCGTGGGCGCTTCCGTATGGGCATCGGGCAGCCAGGTGTGGAAGGGGAACATGGGCACCTTAATGGCGAAGCTGAGGAAGAAGCCGGCAAACAGCCATATCTGCAAATCCAGTGGGATCACCGGTTGACCATCGAGGCGCGCCGTGCCCAGCGCCTGCATGGCCATGATGTTGAATGTCGGGAGCCCGTTGGCCGCGCGATCGATGGCGAATTGGATCATCCGGAGCATGGATTCGTTCTCGCCCGAAATCATCTGAGCGGCCACCGTCACGCTCCGCAGGATCTCTTCACTGCGCGGGTGTTGAGAGAGATACTCGGGGAAGATGAAGTACAGTTTCAAAATGGCCAGCAACATGACCACCGATCCCACCAACGTGTAGAGGAAAAACTTGATCGCCGCATAGAGTCGATTCTCGCTCCCCCACACGCCGATGATGAAGTACATGGGGACGAGCATCACTTCCCAGAATACGTAGAACAGGAACATGTCCATCGAGGCGAATACACCCAGAATGCCCGTCTGAAGGAGCAGCAGGAGGATGTAATACTCCTTCACCCGATCTTGAATGTAATCCCAGGAGCAGTAGACGGCGATGACGCCGATGAGCGCCGTCAGGATGATCAGGACGACGGAGATGCCATCGACTCCGAGCTGATAACGCGCGCCGATCTGGGGAATCCAGTTGACATCTTCGATGAATTGAATGCCTCCCAAATGACGATCGTAGGTCACGAGGAACAAGGCCGGGATCAAGCACAGCACCGCCCAGAGATTGGCGAACAACCGAATGCCCGCTTTCCGACGTTTGTCGAAGAAAAGGAGAATGATCGCCCCCACGGCGGGCAACCAGGTGACGATGGTCAGAATATGGTATTGGGCCAGAATCTGCTCGTTCATGGCAATCTAACTCCCCCAGATGAAATAGGCCGCCGTCGCAATGAGGAGCCCGAAGGTGATGACCAAAGCGTAGTTCTGGGTGAATCCTGTCTGTGCCGCTCGAAACGCGACCGAGAACACCCGGAGACCGAAGCCAATGGCATTCACGATCATATCGACAATGAACAGATCACTCCACCCGCTCAGCCGGCTGGAAAACCGGGTGAACCAGGCCGAGCCATTCACTGCGCCATCGACGACGCGCGTGTCCGTGCGCCAGAACACTCGACTGAATCCCAACGTCAGACCGCGGACGAAAACGCTCTCGTAGAATTCATCCACCCAGAACTTCCGCGCGCTGGCGATGTAGAGCGGTCGGATGGCCTCTACGATCGCCTGGAGCGTTTGTTTCCGGTGAATGTAGAGGTGATACGCCGCAGCCATCACCATGGCGGCCAACAGGGTGGATACGACCATGAGAATATACTCGGTGGCGCCGTGATGAGCCATCGCTTCGGCGTTGGTCGCTCTTCGATAGAGAACAGGATTCAACCAGCGTTCGAACCGATGACTCCCGCCCAATGCTGGTGGCCAGCCAACGAACCCGGCAACAGCCGTTCCCACGGCCAAGGCAATGAGGGGAAGCGTCATGACCTTGGGCGATTCTCGAGGTTCCTCATGAGGAGCGGGCTCGTCGCTCAGTCCATGAGCCTGAGTGCTCGGGACGAATCGCGGTGACCCCCAAAAAGTGAGGGCCATCAACCGCGTCATGTAGAAGGCTGTCAGGGCAACGCCCACCAATCCTATGAACCAGAACCATCGTCCACCAGGAATGACCTCGGTGGTGAACGCTCGCCAGAGAATCTCATCCTTGCTCACGAAGCCGGCCAAGGGGAAGATTCCGCAGATGGCCAGCCAGGCGATGACGAAAGTCCAATACGTCACGGGCATATAGGACTTCAAACCGCCCATCTCGCGCATGTCCTGTTTGTGATGGAGCGCGATGATGATGCTGCCGGCGCCGAGGAAGAGAAGGGCCTTGAAGAACGCGTGAGTGAACAGATGAAAGATGCCCGCCGTGAAGGCCCCCACGCCACACGCCAAGAACATGTAGCCGAGTTGCGAGATCGTCGAATAGGCCAGGACTTTCTTGATATCCGTTTGGGCAAACGCGATGACGGCGGCCAGGATGAGCGTCGCCGCTCCGATGACGGCGACCACGAACATCATCGTCGGAGATTTCATGAAGATGACATTGGTGCGAGTCAACATGTACACGCCGGCCGTGACCATGGTCGCCGCGTGAATGAGTGCCGAAACCGGCGTGGGACCGGCCATGGCATCGGGCAGCCATACGTAAAGAGGAATTTGCGCGCTCTTGCCGGTAGCCCCAATGAACAGGCCGAGAGCGATCCAGGACGCCATGCCAAACATCCCAAACGCTTCCGTAGGTAGATAGGCTTCATCGGCGGCCAGCCGCATGACCTCGGTAAATTGGAGCGTGCCGAACAGAGAGAAGACGGCGATCATGGCCAGCAAGAAGCCGAAGTCGCCAATCCGATTCACAATGAAGGCCTTCATGCTGGCCGCTTTAGCATCGGCGCGATGGAACCAGTAGCCGATGAGCAAGTAGGAGCAGAGGCCCACGCCTTCCCAGCCCACAAAGAGCATGAGGAAATTCGATCCCATCACCAGCGTGAGCATCATGAACATGAACAGGTTCAGTTCGGCGAAGAATCGATAGAACCCGCCATCGCCACGCATATAGCCGATGGCGAAGACATGAATCAGGAATCCGACCAGAGTGACCACGACCATCATGACCATGGAGAGGGGGTCCACCTGGTAAGACCACTCCGCCCGGAAGGTCGCGCGCTGGCCAGCACGAGGACCCAGGCTCAGCTCGGCGTCACCGCCGGGCACCCAGACGAACGAGTGGGGGAAGCCTCCGGCTTCCGACGTGAGATAGGGTTCCGGCCAGTGAGCGGCTCGATATTGGACGAAGACGCCCGCGGTGATGACCAGCGAGAGGAAGACCGATCCACAGGCGATCCATGAAATGGTCCGCTCAGACCATCTCAATGGTCTGCCGAAAATGCCGAGGATGGCGGCGCTGAGCAGTGGGAGCGCTGGAATGAGCCACACCAGTTTCAAGAACATAGGTCACCACTTGAGCAAATCGATCTCGTCGATGGCCACAGTCTGTCGATTTCGATACAGTGCGATGACAATGCCCAACCCGATGACGGCTTCGGCCGCCGCCACCACGATGATGAAAATCGTGAAGACGTGACCCATGTGCTCGGAGAGACGGCCGGACATCTGCCAGTATCGGGTGAAGGCGATGAAATTGAGGTTGGCCGCGTTCAGGATCAATTCGATCGACATGAAAATGATGAGAATATTGCGTCGGGTGAGCACGCCAGCGACACCGATGGCGAATAACAAGAAGCTGAGAAGAATGAAATCATTGATGCCTTTCTTGAGCAGAGCATCGATGAATCCCTGCCAGGTGCGCGCCTGGTTGGGGACTTGCTGAAGCACGGTCCACATCGCTTCCGTCACCATGATCCTCCTCACATCGGCGGGAGAGCCTCACACCGGCACCCGATGCGGTGCCGATGGGAGCGCTCGTATCCCGCGGCTTCACCCAACTGTTCAGTCAAATGTCTCCTCCTGTCGCCGCGTGCGGGCGAGTACGACCGATCCCACGATAGCGACCAGTAGCAGCACAGAAGCAATTTCGAAAGGCAGAGCCGCTTTCGTATAGAGCACCGAGCCCACTTCCTGCGTATCTTCTGAAATCCGCCCGCCGAGCGTGGGTTCCTCCACCGGAGGCGGAGGCGCGCCGGGAGGGGGGATGAGGGCGACTACCGGTCCCTGGCGGACGAGATGGAATGGATCTTGTTGAATGCCAAAGTACCACACGCCGAGAACCATCACGATCACCACAACCGCCGCCAGTCGTCGTTGGCGAGTATACGTGCGAAAAGGTTCATTGATCTCGGCGCGGATATTCACCAACATGATGACGAAAATGAACAGGACAACGACCCCTCCCACGTAAATGAGAATTTGCGCACCGGCGACGAACTCCGCGTGCAATAAGAGGAAGAGACCGGCCACCCCGATGAGCGTGGCCATGAGATAGAGCGCACCCCGGACAGCCGTGGGAGCAGTGACCAGGGCGATGGCCATGACGAGCGTGAAAAGAGCCAAGATGTAAAAGAAGACCGCTTCCGTGCCTGCTAATTCCATCGTCGCCCTTCAAAGAGCACAATCCCGGATGGTCCGTGGGCCGGTTCCCCGTCCATCAACTGATCGTCCATGAGGAGGGACTCGTCGCCGACCGATCTTTCTCACCATCCACCCATGAAGACCGGGGGGCGAATAGCTCGACGGCGGGAAATGACCCCCTCCCTCGCTCCCGCCCGATGGCCGCTCCGGGATATTGATCGTCGATGTCCGCACTTTCTTTTCCATCATCTACCGCGTATAGACCGGCTGATCGATGCCGTTTTCTAACATCTCCCAGGTCCAGGCGAAATCTTTTCGCCGGTAAATGGCCAACTCGAATTCCTGCGTCAATTCGATGGCGTACGTCGGACACACGTCTTGGCAGTATCCGCAAAACATACAGCGAGACGTATCGTAGAGATAATCAGCCAGGAAACGCTTCTTTTTCACTTTCCCCGAGGCTTCGTCCAGGTACTCGCGCACCTCTTCGGTCACAGTGATGAGGTTCTCCGGACAGGCGACGGCGCAGAGGTTGCACGCGATACACAGCGATTCGCCCGTCTCGGGATCGCGATTGAGTCGGGGAGCGCCCCGGAAGCGCTCACCGATTCGAGGACGAACTTTGGGGTATTGAACGGTGTAGCACTTGCTCGGCGCTTGCCATTTGAAGGTCACGATCATTCCCTTAATCAGATCGAGCAGGAGAAAGCGGGAGATCGCTTGTTTCCAGTTACGTCTCCGATGTGCGACCATGGTGCCTCTCATGTGTCATCATTAACCCGAGCCGGCGACCTCACACTTTACCGAACACGTCATCGGTAGCCGGGCGCTCGGGAAGTCGAATCTGCCGCTGCGCGCGCAAATTAAAATCATACGAGCGTCGGTTGATAATAGCCAGGATGATCCAGGTCAGGGGGACGAGAACGAGCCATGCCATTCCAATGAAATAGGCCTTCCCCGCCAATCCCGGTACGACGAGCCGCTCGCCGTACTCTCCTCCCGTGACCTTTGTCAAGCCCAGAGTCTCCTGGCCGATCATGATGATGGCTCCCGTGATCAAGATGTTCGCCAGCGTCGCCGGGATCATCCATTTCCAGCCCAGGTCCATCAGTTGATCGTAGCGATAACGGGGGAATGTCCAACGGAACCACATGAAGATGTAGATGAGAACGAAGACCTTGACGGCGAACACGAGAATGCTGAGGAGGGTGAACAGGCCGGGGTGCTCCGGGCGCAGTCGGTCCAGCAATGGGAAAGACCATCCGCCGAGAAACACCGTGACGGCAATCGCCGAAGAGATCAACATATTCGTATATTCAGCCAGAAAGTAGAGAGACCAGCGGAAACCACTATATTCCGTGTGAAAACCGGCCACCAGTTCAGCCTCCGCTTCCGGGAGATCGAAGGGCGTCCGATTGGTTTCGGCCACGCCGGCCACCAGGAAGATGAGAAAAGCCACCGGTTGATAGAGGAGATACCAGATGTGATCGGCTCGTTGAGCTTCCACGATGGCCGTCATGGAAAGCGATTTAGCGAACATCAACGGGCCGACCAGCGCCAGCGCCATGGCCACTTCGTAACTGACCATTTGAGCCGATGAACGGAGCGCCCCGAGCAGGGGATACTTGCTATTGGACGCCCAGCCTCCCAGGATGATCCCCAGGATGCCCACTGATGATACGGAGAGAATGAACAGAAGCCCGATATTGATGTCCGTGATCGTGGCCACCCCCCAGCCGAAAGGAATGACGGCCAGCACCACCAACGCGCAGACCACCGACATGATGGGAGCGAATTTGAAGATCGCTCGATCGCCCTCGGCGGGGATGAGATCTTCCTTCAGAAGGAGTTTGATCAGGTCGGCCAACGGTTGTAATAATCCGTAAGGACCAACGCGCATGGGGCCGAGACGGGCTTGGATGAAGGCGCTCACCTTGCGCTCGGCATAGACCAGGTAGGCGACCAGCGTGAGGACGATGAACAGCAGGATGAGGATGACCACCAGCGGTTTCCACACGTACTCCATCATGACGGGATTGGAGATGATCCGTTCGACGAGTTCCATGATGTTCCCTCACCTCATCGGTCGACTTCACCGAGCACGATGTCGATCGAGCCGATCAGCGCAATGACATCGGCCACCATATGTCCAATGGCCATCTTCCGCAACGCTTGCAGATTGATCTGTGACGGTGGGCGAATGCGCAATCGCTCGGGGAATGACGTTCCGTTGCTCACCAGATAGACGCCCAGCTCTCCTTTGGGTGACTCGATCGAGTGATAGACTTCTCCCGCCGGCGGCCGGATCATCTTGGGCACTTTCCCCAGAATCGGACCCTGAGGAAGTCGATCGAGGGCCTGAAGGATGATGTGGCGGCTCTGCCGCATCTCCTCCATGCGCACGAGATAGCGATCGTAGGTATCACCGTTCTCTCCCACCGGCACCTCCCAATCGAGTTCGTCATACACCTCGTAAGGGAAGGCCTTGCGGATATCCCACTTGACGCCCGAGCCGCGCAGGACCGGGCCGGTCACGCTCAAATCCTTGGCTTCTTCGGCCGTCAACACGCCGACGCCCACCGTTCGCCCGAGCCAGATGCGATTCTCGTTGAGGATCGTTTCATACTCGTTGAGGCGCTCGGGGAAGATGCGGCAAAATGCCCGCACCTGTTCTTCGAAGCCCGGATAGGTGTCATAAAAGAGCCCGCCGATGCGGAGCGCATTCGTCGTGAGCCGGGCACCAAAGTAATTCTCGAAGATATTGAGGACTTCTTCCCGCTCGCGAAAGGCGTAGAGGAAGATGGTGACGGCGCCGATATCCATGGCATGTGTCCCCAGCCAGAGCAGATGACTGGCGATGCGCTGAAGCTCTGTCAGGATGACGCGAATGTACTGGGCGCGCGGGGGGACCTCAATGCCCGCCAGTTTCTCTACAGCTTCGATGTAAGCCAGGTTGTTGGAGACGCCCGCCACATAGTCGAGTCGGTCGAAATAAGGCTCGATGTGCGTGTAGGGGCGATTCTCGCAGATCTTCTCCACGCCTCGATGAAGATAGCCGATGTCGCAATCCAGATCGACGACCGTTTCTCCATCCAATTTGAGAATGATGCGAAGGACCCCGTGAGTGGCCGGATGTTGAGGCCCCATGTTCAGGACCATCTCTCGGATGCCCGGAGAACCTTTTTCGGTGGCGCCGAGGTCTCGTTGATACATTATTCGAACTTCCCCGTGTATTCCCCTTCGGGATCGAAGGGGATCATATTGAGATGCTCCTGCGTCCAGCGATTATACCGAAACAGCAACGGATAGTCCTTCCGCAATGGGTGTCCTTCCCAGTCTTCGGGCAGCAGCAGTCGACGAAGGTCGGGATGGTTCTCGAATCGGATGCCGAAAAGATCGTAAACCTCGCGCTCCATCCAGTTGGCTCCGCTCCACACCTCGACCACGCTGGGAATCGCTTCATCCTGACCCACATCTACTTTTAACCGCAAGCGCGCGTTCCGCGGGAAAGAATAGAGATGATAGATCACCTGGAAGGGCTTTTCGGCGTCTGGGATATGTCGGCCGGTCAGGTCCGTCAGGAAGTCGAACTGAGCCTCCGCATCATCGCGCAGAAAGCGGCACACCCTGAGGATGTAATCCCGCGCAATACGGAGTGTCGGCCAGTCCAGCTGTATCGCCTCCAATACCGCTTCCGGGAACTGTTGCCGCAACCTATCAACGATTGGGTCATCGGTTATCGGAGGCGGCTCGGACGAAGCCACTGGTTTCTTCGCACTCACCTTGGGCGCCGATTTTGGTTTCTCTGGCTTATCGGTCATCGTGATTGCTCGAATTCCTTCCGCAAGTAGAGGACTTTTAACATACGGTCATTGCTTTGTCAATGACGGGAGGCCGAAGCGGTGCGCCGACCTCGTGGAGCGCTGAGGTGTGTTCCGGGAAAGGCATGTGCTCAACGGCGGCGCGTCCTGAGCGAGGAGACAGGCCATCGAGTTCGACGTGGAATGGTCGCACCCCGACTGGGAGGCGCTCGAGCTTTCGGGCGCGCGAGGACGGGAACGGGCCAATGGAATCGTTATCCCTTCACTTCTCGGCGGTCGTTTGGTAACATCAACGGCTCTCGAGACGGTGTCCCCAGAGAAAGCCGAAGAACCTGTGATGACCGTTCGGTGATCAGGGGCGATCGAGACGCGGGAGGCGAACGTGACCTTCTGAACCATGATGGGCTCTGCCTCCTGGCGGCGGATGCCCATGAGGATGAGAGACGAGCCCACAGGGAGGAGAAACGCATGATCGCTCTTATGTTGTTGCCATCAAGCGGCGTTCGCTTGGGGAGCGTCGATCTGGTTGTGGTCGCTCTTTATTTCATCATTGTGCTCGCCATCGGGTTCTATTTCATCCGGCGCGGGCGCACGACGGCCGATTATTTTCTCGCCAGTCGGAATATGGTCTGGTGGGCCATTGGGGCCTCGCTGTTCTCATCGAATATCGGGAGCGAGCACTTCATTGGCCTGGCGGGCTCGGGCGCCGCTTCAGGATTAGCGGTGGGGCATTTCGAGTGGTTGGCGTCGATCATCCTGCTGATCCTGGGGTGGGTTTTCGTGCCCTTCTATCTGCGGTCTAATGTGTACACCATGCCTGAGTTTCTCGAGCGCCGCTATAATCGCGCCTGTCGCACCTATTTGGCGGCCATCTCTCTGATCGCCTATGTGTTCACCAAGATCGCCGTGGCCATCTTCGCCGGTGCCATTGTTCTGCAAGCGGTCTTGGGGTGGAATATGTGGAAATCGGCTCTGGCCCTCATCATCGCCACCGGCGTGTATACTATTGCTGGAGGTCTGGCCGCCGTCATTTACACCGAAGTCATTCAAACGGTGATTCTCATCCTCGGCGCCATCACGCTCATGTTTCTGGGGTTGAACGAAGTCGGTGGATTCAGTGGATTGGAGGCGCGCCTGCCGGCGGGATTCTTTCATATGATGAAGCCGGTGAACCATCCCGATTTCCCTTGGACGGGGATTTTCTTCGGCGCGCCGATTCTGGGTATCTGGTACTGGTGCACCGATCAGGTCATCGTGCAGCGCGTCCTGTCGGCCAAAGATGAAGGGAATGCCAAAGCGGGAACGGTGATGGCCGGATTCTTGAAGATCTTGCCGGTCTTCATGCTCGTCGTCCCGGGAATGATCGCGCGAGCCCTCTATCCGGAGGAGATCATGGCCGACTCCAATGCGGCGTTCCCCATTCTGGTCGTGCGATTGATGCCGGCGGGGCTCGTCGGCGTGATGGTGGCGGCGATGCTGGCCGCCCTGATGTCGAGCTTAGCCGCCGTATTCAATTCCAGTTCCACCTTATTCACCATCGATTTCTACCAGAAGGTTCGCCCCCAAGCCTCAGAGCGCGAATTGGTCGCCGTGGGCCGGTTCGCTACGGGCGTCATGGTCGCACTGGGGCTACTGTGGATTCCATTCATGAAATATATCAGCGATCAGCTCTACGTGTATCTCCAGAGCGTTCAGGCCTATGTCTCTCCGCCGATTGCCGCCGTGTTCCTCATCGGCGTCTTCTGGCGGCGAGCCAACGGATGGGGAGCCTTCGCGGCATTAATCGGCGGCTTCGTTCTGGGAGCGGCGCGGTTCATCCTGGAACTCGCCTTTGTCGGCGAAGAGCTGGACGGGGGCGTGCTCGGCTGGTTCGTGAGGATGAATTTCTTGCATTTTGCCAGCTTCATGTTCGTTGTATGCATTGTGATATTGGTGCTGGTGAGCCTGCTGACGCCCGCGCCATCCCGGCGCAAGGTCGCCGGATTGACCTGGGCGACGATCAAGGAGGAGATCGATACCGGCGACATCTCCCTCCGGAGCGTTCTCCAGGCCCATCCGGCACCAGAAACGCCGCGGTGGCATCGACTCAACAGCATCTTCGCTGGTGTATTGATCGTCACCATGCTCAGTCTGTGGATATACTTCCGTTGATGGTCCGTATCGTCAGCGTGAAATCGACACTCTCCGAAGCCGAGGCGATTCGCCAATTCTGTGGAGGAGGCATTCAGCGGTGGTTGCGCCCTTGGCGACGCCGATTGGTCGGCGTGCGGGTGGTGTACGTCCCCTATCGACTGTTTCGCATATCGATCACCAATCGCGGCCAGACGCGCACGAGCTGGTGGGCCATGGATGCTGTCATGGGGTGGCTCGATCCCTATCAGTTTGATGCTCCATGGGATGAGCTGCCCACCGAATGGGTCGAGACCGAGCACGTGCTCCCGGCGCAGTTATCCGATGAGCAGATGCGCCCGATGATGCTGGAGCGCGTGCGGCGGTGGGTGTATAGGGAGGGGTTCTTTCGACTTCGAGATCTGCGCATCGAGGTGGAGCCCATCGGGCGAGAGGTGCATATTCCCTATTGGGTGGGCGTCTATCAACGCGGCGTTCGATTCTCGATTGAGGTGGTCGATGGCGTACGGAAGCAGCGCCAGGGAGCCAAGGTGCGGGATCTGATTCTGAAGAGGCCATGAGGGCGTTCGCTGCCGCGCGAGGTCGCCACAAATACCCTCTACCATCCCATCGTGGCGGTGGGCCGGGGCCTTTCCTCGCTCTCATCGATCGCCAGACTCATGGACCCGGTGCGAGACGCTTGGCAAAATACGGTGAATTGGCTAAGGTTATTGGCCTTATGGTCGGAAAGAGAATCGAAGACAAGGAGTATCTCCGTCGCACGCTTTATGCCATTGATCGACGCGGTTACAAAGCCTACAAGGACATCGAAGGGGTCTATGACTTCGGTGCCTACACGCTGTTCATCGATCATGCCCAGGGGGATCCGTTCGCTCCGCCCTCGGCCGTGCGGGTGCGCGTCGATCAGCGCGTAGCTCAAATCCCGGCCGATCTCCTGACCACGCGCACGCGCCGCATCGCCGTGGCCGATTATCTGGCTCGCCAGGTGGCCTTCCATTTGCGCCGGCTCATCAAAGGCCATCGGGGTTCGGGCAAGAGCGGCATGATCCTGATCGATGCCGGGCATCAAGAGGTCCTGGAGCGCACGGCCATGGTGGTCAACCGGGATTTCGTCGAGGCGCGCCTCTCAGTGGGACTGCCCGCCTATGGGCGCACCGTGCAGGCCCGGGAGGCGATCGAGATCTTTTTCGACGAGATCCCCCGGGTGGTCGAGCGGTCGCTCATGGCCCGGCAACTCGATCTCTCTGCACTGCGCGCCCACGTGGGCGTCGTCGAAGATCAGGAGGTGTTGCGGGAGAAATTAGATGAGATGGACCTGGTGGCGTTCATTGGCGATGGGGCGATCTTGCCCCGGGTGAGCGGAGCCAGCGATGCCCCCATGCCCGCCGATCAAGCGGTGAAATTTCAGTCGCCCCCATCGCTGCGCGTTCAAGTGGAGGTTCCCCATGCTGGGACGATCACCGGGATGGGCATTCCCCGGGGAGTGACGCTCATCGTCGGTGGAGGATACCATGGCAAATCGACGTTGCTTCGCGCCATCGAGAGGGGCGTCTATGACCATATCCCCGGCGATGGGCGAGAGCGCGTCGTCACGGTGAGCGGCGCCGTCAAGATTCGTGCCGAAGATGGCCGCTCGGTGGAGAAAGTCGATATCACGCCGTTCATCACCAACTTGCCGTTTGGAAAGAGCACGGCGGATTTTTCCACCGACGATGCCAGTGGGAGCACGTCTCAAGCGACCAACATCATCGAGGCCCTGGAAGTCGGGGCGACGCTCTTGCTCTTGGACGAGGATACGTCGGCGACCAATTTCATGGTCCGCGACGCGCGCATGCAGGCGCTCGTGGCCAAAGACAAAGAACCCATCACGCCATTCATCGATCGCGTTCGCGAACTGTATACCGAGCAGGGCATCTCCACCATCCTCGTCATGGGGGGGTCGGGGGATTATTTCGACGTGGCCGATCACGTCATCATGATGGATCATTTCCGTCCCGTGGACGTGACCGCCGAGGCCAAGGAGATCATCCGAACGTGGCCATCACAGCGGCGACGGGAGGCACCCGCTCCCTTCACCCCTCCCCCGGCGCGCATCCCGCAACCGGAGAGTTTCCCTCGTCCCAAGCCGGGAAAGCCGCTCAAAGTCCAGGCCAAAGGGCTCCATCATATCAGCTTCGCCAAGCATACCATCGACCTCTCGCTGGTCGAACAACTCGTCGATGAGAGTCAAACGCGGGCCATCGCCGCCGCTCTGGTGACCGGGCTGGGACGCTACATCGATGGACACCATTCACTAGAAGAGATCGTGGAAGCGTTCGAGCGGGATATCTTCGAGCATGGACTCGATCGTTTGGCCTCCGGTCGGCATCCCCGTGGTGATTTAGCCTGGCCCCGACGGTTCGAGGTGGCCGCCACCATTAATCGTCTCCGCGGGATTCGTATGCGACAGCGGCGATGACCCGGCTCATCCGGCAGCGGATTCCAGTGCTCGGACCTCTTCCGGCGTCAATAATCGGCCATCGCTGGCGGCGGCGTTCTGTCGCAGTTGCTCGGGAGTTTTGGCGCCGGCGATGACCGTGGAGACGGCCGAATGGCTCAGACAATATTGGAGCGCCAATTGAGCGAGCGGTTTGCCCCACTGTTGGGCGACGGCCTTGAGGCGCTCGACGCGCGCGACGATCTGGCGAATTCTCTCTGATGGGTAGCTGACCGATCGATGATCATCGGGAGGAAAGCGCGTATCGGCGGTATACTTGCCGGTCAGGAATCCCGAGGCCAAAGGAACACGAACGATGATGCCGATGTTGTGTTGTTCGGCCACGGGGAACAGGCCACTGGCGGCGTCGCGCTGCAGCAGGTTGAATAAGACCTGTAAGGTGTCGCCTCGCCCCGTTTCGATCACCGAGAGGCCATGCTCCCACGGACCAACCGACACGCCATAGAAGCGAATCTTACCCGCGCGCTTCAAGTCTTCGAAGACATCGAACACCTCGGGCGTATACTGGAAATCGCGATCCGGCGAGTGAAGCTGATAGAGATCGATATAGTCCGTTTGCAGTCGTCGCAAGCTCGCTTCTACGGCTTGGGTGACCCATTGGCGGGAGAAGTCTTTGAACCATCCCCGCTCGGGCGTATCCCGATTGCCCACTTTGGTGGCGATGATGACGCGGTGGCGCTTCCCCTTGAAAGCCCGACCGATCAATTCTTCGCTATGTCCTTTCCCATAGACGTCAGCCGTATCGATGAAGTTGATGCCCACGTCCAGGCAGGCCTCCAGCGTCCTGAGCGACGTCGCATCATCGGTCTCGCCCCAACCAATGGGTCGATCCCCGAGCATGGCCGGACCACCAATGGCCCAGGCTCCCAGTCCGATCTCTGAGACTCGTAGACCTGTGCGTCCCAGGATTCGGTATTGCATGGTCACCTCCTCGTCGTCACCGCCTCGGCCACACCCATGACCTCATGAGACCTCGTCCATGGTGAGAGGCAGTGGCGAATGACCCGAATTCCTGCGGCGGAGTGACGGATACCGTGTAGTCGGATCCGCGCAGAACGGTTAACGCGTATCGACCCAATGCATCGGTGAACGTGGATGATGAAAACTGGGCATCGGACGCGTTCACGAGCGATCTCGATAACGCCGATACGAGGGCTTGAGCGACCGGTTGACCACTCTCATCAGTCACCGTTCCCGAGATCACTGCCGTGGAGGGCAATGGCGGAAGGCGAAAGTCATGCGTTGTATCGGCGACGAGATCCAATTCCAGGAAGGGAAAAGGGAAGGCGAGTTGTCCGATAACCCCTTCTCCCAGGTCAATATCAACAATGGATGCCACCGCATATGATCCTGGAGGAATGGAGAGCGTGTAACCGCCTGTGGCGCTCTCTTCTGGGATCGAGGCAATTCCGCCGGTGATGAACAAAGACGGAGCGAAAGGACCTTCATCGGGATCGTCCACTGAAGAGAGTTCATCGACGTCGAACGCGAGCACTTGAGCCGGTGCGGCCGGTTCTCCATCGGCGTGTTTGACCGTGCCCGAGAGAGTGACGGTGGCGGGTAACTCGATATCGAACGTGCGAGGACCATCCACCGCGACCTCCCCGACGCGCATGGAGACCGACCCTTGCTCATCGACTCCGAAGGATACAGCGACCTGATACGTGCCGGCCGGCAGTCGGAGGCGGTACTCCGGATCGAATTGGGTGAATCCAAAAATCGTCTCGTCCGTGGAACGAAATTGAATCGTGCCTCGAGCGGAAGACGTTCCCGTACCGATGACGCGGCCGGAAACCGTGTACGTCGTCGGCAATCCCGATACGGTGAGGTCGAGCGTCCGGTCTCCCGTGATCGTGATGGCTTGAGGGATGTCGGTGGTCATGAAGATCGGAACACTGTCTTCTGAGCTCAGATCGATCAATCCAGCGATGACCGATAGTCGATACGTGCCCGTCGGCAAAGCGAGTCGATAGGTGGACGTGAACCCGGTGAAGACGAGTGGCGCGGTGAACGTTTCCTGGTCCGACTGGGCCCTGACGAATCCGGAGAACACCGGCGACCCGTCGGCCGTGCGGACGTTCCCCGACAGAGTGAATCCCAGTGGCAGGACCAGATCGAGCGAGACGTCCTGAGTGACGTCCACGCCATCGACGCGAGTGGCGAGCAGAGGACGCCCGGACTGAGCTGTCGCTGTAGTCGCTTGATGGAACGACATCGAGAGGAACGCCCAGGAAATGCCGATCGTCAAAATGGCGAGATATCGCTTTAATCCCCGTGCTGCTGGCATGTATTACATCCTCCTTGAATTGATGTCGAGATGACTCTCGTCGTCTCCCAGTCTGGAGAGAGACGGCACCGGGCCTGGCGATTTATAGGCCATCCGCTCAGAAGATGTCAAGCGTTCCCGATGAGATACCCCTCGCCGTTCCCTTCGGTCTAGGATTTCAAATGTTTCTCAAAGAACGCCAGGACGCGTCGCCAGGCATCTTCGGCTGCCTCCCGATTGTAAACTTCGGGTCGCTCGTCATTGAAGAAGGCGTGCTCCGTGTTGGGATAAATATGAATCTCGGCATCCTTCCCCAACTCCTTCAGTCGACGTTCCAACTGACGCACCGACTCGGGTGTGACGAACGTATCATTACCGGCATAGAGGCCGAGCATCGCTCCCTGGAGATTCTCCAATTCGGGTTTCACGTTCGGGTGTCCACCGTAGAAGACGACGCAGGCCGCCACTTGAGGATTCTTACAGGCCGCATAGAGCGAGAGAGCCCCGCCCATGCAGAAGCCGATCGTTCCGACTTTGTCGGTGGTCGTGGCTTCGTGCTGAATCAGAAAATGAATGGCTCCACGCAGATCTTTCTCGGCTTCCTCAATGCGCATGGCCATCATGAGTTTCCCGGCCTCATCGGGCGAAGTGGTCGTTTTTCCATGGTAGAGGTCGGGAGCCAAAGCGACGTAACCTTCCTTGGCCAGCCGGTCGGCGACATTCTTGATATGTGGGACGAGTCCCCACCACTCTTGAATGACCACGACGCCCGGACCTTTCCCCGATTCAGGAAGCGAGAGATAACCGGAACAGGTTCGTCCATTAGCGAGAAATTCGACCATCTGTCCTGACATAGACGTTGTCCTCCCTGTCGTTGAGGTTCAAAATAACCGAGGTAGTCTATTGGATTTTTCTCGGAGAAGCAATATCATACCAGAGCATGAAGAAGACAAAATTGCCGCGAGCCTTCTACGCTCAGCCGACCGTGGAGGTAGCCAGGAAGCTTCTGGGGAAGTATCTTGTGCATCGTACTGCGGAGGGGATGCGCCGGGGTCGCATCGTGGAGACGGAAGCCTACGTGGGACCCGAAGATCGGGCTTCTCATGCCTCACGAGGAAAGACCAAGCGCACCGCCGTCATGTTCGGGCCACCGGGCGTCGCCTACGTATACGTGATTTACGGGATGCATCATTGCCTCAACGTGGTCACCGAGCAGGAGGGATATCCCGCCGCCGTTCTCATCCGGGCCGTGGAACCCGTTCTGTCCGATGAGGAGCAGGAGCAGCTCCGCCCGGGTGACTTAACAATCGCCAAGCTGGCCAACGGGCCGGGCAAGCTCTGTCGTTACATGGGCATTGATCGTAGATTGAACGGCGCCGATCTCTGTGGATCGGAGCTCTACATCGAGGATTGGGGAGAGCGCGTCCGCCCGGAAGATATCGTGGCCACCACGCGTATCGGCGTCGAGTACGCCGGGGAGTGGAAGCAGAAGCCGTGGCGGTTTTATCTGAAGGGAAATCCCTGCGTATCGAAGCCGTGAGACGGAAGAGATGCCATGTGAAAAGTGGGAGGGTAGTGATCGTCGGGGGGCGGAGGAGACCGCTTCATCACTCCATGCGCCGAGACGAATCCCCGATACTCCCCACGATGAGCGCTCCCATCCATCCCTGGCGGGCCTTTTCCGTTTCGCGATTCAGATTTTACATTTTAAGAGTATGGAACTGACGAACAAAGTCGCCCTGATCACGGGAGCCAAGCGGATTGGCCGGGTGGTGGCCGCTCAGTTGGCCGCGGCGGGAGCTGACATTGTCCTCACCTACCATCGCTCCCGGGATGAAGCCATGCAGACCGCGGATGAGATTTCTAACCGCGGCCGTCGCGCCCTGGCCCTCCAGACCGATGTCTCCCGATCCGATCATATTGCCCGCCTCTTTGAGCGCATCCGTGAGACCTTCGGGGGCGTTGACATCCTCATTTACATGGCCTCGATATACGAGAAAAAGCCCTTCGCCGAACTGACCGAATCGGATTGGGACCGGAACTTAGCCGTGGACTTGAAGGGGGCTTATCTGTGCGCTCGGTCCGCTGCTGAGGACATGAAGACGCGGGGTGGTGGCCGAATCATCACCGTATCTGATTGGGTCGCGGCCAGCGGCCGCCCACGATATAAGGGATATCTGCCCTACTATGTGGCCAAGGTGGGACTCATTGGTCTGACACAGGCGTTGGCTCTGGAATTGGCGGAGCATCACATTCTGGTCAACTGCATCGCTCCGGGTCCGATTCTTCCGCCTCCGGGGCTGGCACCCGAGGAGGACATCGAAATCCGCACGACGACGCCGCTGAGACGGTGGGGAGGTGCCGATGAAATCGCCAAAGTGGTCCTGGGACTCATCGAGTCGGATTTCATCACCGGTGAATGCATCCGAGTGGATGGAGGACGGCACGTGTATTGATCCTCGACCTCTCGGGTGGCGTTGTTCATCAGACCGGAGAGGATGTATAATCAGCGAGCGTGAGTACGCAAGTCCAAGCTTGGCGATGCCATCAGAGATCGGGTCATGCCCAGAGTTTGGACGCTTGACACCACAACATAAGGAGTGAAAGACGCTATGCGAGCAGCTCATTCTTTCGGCCGGGCCCAGGTCGCGGCTTGGCTTTTCCTTCTTGTGTGTCTTCAGCCGCTCTTCAGTGTCGTTCAATCCGGTGCGTGGCGAGGCGCTGAGGAGCGTTATGGCAAATGGAGAAGTCCTTCTGGTCGCCTTTCATCGGCCGTTGCTCCGTTGGACAAGGGAATGCCCGATGCCGAGGTGCTACCGGTTTGGGAGCGGTTCCAGCAGGAAGCATTAGGCCCGCTGAATATCTTCTGGCAGCGACGATGGGGTACTCCTGAGGCGATTTATGGGCCAATGGCCGATGTCTCCGCCGAGATGGATGATCCCGTCCGAGCGGCGCGCCACTTCTTGGCGCGCCAGGCCGCGCTGTTCAAGTTGCGGTCAATCGATGAACTGCAACTGATCAAGGTGAGCGAGAGCGTGGGCGGCATTCATGTGTTCTTTCAGCAAACTTACCGGGGACTTCCCGTTCACCGCAGCATGATGGGCATTCATATCAATCGAGCCGGTCAGATTCACGCCGTGGTGAATTCGTATGTTCCCAATGTGTACCTGGCGTCGACGAGACCGCGTTGGGATTCGGAGTCGGCCTACGATCGCATGCTCGCCGAATTGGCTCAACGGACCCAGACGGTCACGCTGCGAGCCGAGCCACGACGGGCTTTGGTCGTCTATGTCGTCAATGGGGTGGCCCATCTGGCGTGGCAGATTACCGTTCCGGCCTGGGAGCCGTTGGGCACATGGGAGGCGTTCTGGGATGCCCATACGGGCCAGCGCCTGAGCCCATTGGTGGATCGAAATGAATATGTCGATGGGACCGGACGGGTCTTCATCACCAATGCCGTCGTGGCGACCGGCGATAATACGCTCAGCGATCAGAATGATAGCCCCAGCGCCGTGCCCGATAGTGCCTATTCGACGGTCACTCTTCTGGATCTGGATGGGAGCGGATTTCTGAACGGACCGTTCGTCAACACCGGTCCGACGTCCAATCGCGTGAATCGCGCTGATAACGACTTCACCGATCTCAATCGCGGCGATGCCGGATTCGAAGAGGTAGAAGCGTATTGGGCCATTGACGACGCCCAGCGGTATATTCAAAGCCTGGGCGTGCTCAGCGCAGCCAATTATTCAATCGGCGTCGATGTCCATGGGTTGTCGGCCGATAACTCGTTTTATTCCGGGTTTGGAAATGGCCAGGGAGAGATCACCATGGGCGATGGTGGTGTGGATGATGCCGAGGACGGGGAGATCATCTGGCACGAGTACGGTCATGCCATCCTGGATAATCAGGTCCCCAATATCGATCAAAATTTCGATGGCATGGGCGAGGGCTTTGGCGATTATTGGGCGGCGACGCTGAGCACGCGCCATCCCAGCGCCGACCACGCCCAGTATGATCCGGCCGTCGGCGAGTGGGACGCCACGTTCTATAATCCGGGGAATCCGCCGTTCCTCCGTCGCGTGGATACCAGTGCTCATTATCCGGAGGATCGAAGCAGTGATCCCCACGTCACCGGGATGATTTGGTCCGCCGCTTTGTGGGATATCCATCAAACCATCGGGCGCGAGACGGCCGATCAAATCTTCCTCGAAGGGAACTTCCTTCTGCCGCCCAGTCCCACATTGCCGGAAGCCGCCCAGGCGATGTTAGAGGCCGATCAGAACATCAATGGTGGGGCCAATAACCAGGCGATGGTGGACGTCTTCGAGGCGCGAGGACTGGTGACCATCGAAGTCCAATCGCCCAACGGCGGGGAGAACTGGATCATCGGGAGCGACCAGACGATCACCTGGAAGTCGCGGGGCCTCGGCGGAAACGTGAATATCGAACTCAGTCGGGATAATGGGACAACATTCGAGATGCTGTTTGCCGATACGCCCAATGACGGATCGGAGACGTGGACGGTCACCGGGCCGGAGACGAATCAGGCGCTTCTGCGCATCACCAGCGTTGACCACCCGACAGTCGATGATGTGAGCGATAGCGTGTTCAGTATCAGTCAACCGCCGCCCGCCTCTATCACCGTAACAGTACCCAACGGAGGCGAGGACTGGCAGATCGGATCGAATCACACCATTCAGTGGACGTCCACGGGCAAAACGGGGCTCATCCAGAATGTGAAGATCGAGCTCTCCCGCGATGGTGGGAGCACGTTTGAAGTTTTGTTCAGCAGCACAGCGAATGACGGATCGGAGACGTGGACGGTCACCGGACCGGCGACGACACAGGCGCTCATTCGCATCACCGATACGAGCGATGCCTCGGTGAACGATACGAGCGACGCATCGTTCACTATCAGCGAGCCTCCACCTCCGCCTCCTCCGGGAGGGTGTGCGGCGACGGCGGCTGTGGCCGGAACGCCTCAGGAGACCGACACGTTGACTTTGCTCTATCGGTTTCGCGATGAAGTTCTGGCGCGGACGCCTCGCGGGAAGAGGTACATTGAGCAGTTTTATCAATTCTCCCCCGAGGCCGTCAGCCTCCTCTCGTTCGATCCGGCCCTTCTGGTCCAGACGCAGAGGAAGCTGGAGCGATACAAGCCGGTCATTCAGGCGCTGGTGGACGTGGGGGAGGTCAAGGTCCGTCGATCGGATCTGGAGCAAATCGACGAGTTGCTCCAGGCTTTCGCCATCAACGCCAGCCCATCATTCCGAGCCGTGCTCGATCGGCTTCGTCGAGATCTCCATGATCCCGACGTTCAACGGGAATTCGGCGTCCATGTTAAGCCATGAAGAATGGGCGAGGACTGGCGAGTGGAAGCGAAGTTCCACTTGCCAGTCCCTTCCTTCGCCGAAGGGAATGAACGGTCGGCGAAGGTCACATTCGTGGGGAGAGGGGCGATGGCAAAAATCCTGGGCGCGGGTTTGATCATTGTGATGGGAATGATGCAGGGAACCGAGCCGAAAGCCGATCTCGTGCTGTTCAACGGCGTGATCTGGACGGGCGATCCTCAACGGCCGATGGCTGAGGCGCTGGCCGTGCGAGGCGAGCGGATTGTCGCCGTCGGTGAGAATGAGGAGATTGAGCCGCTGATCGGGCGGCGCACACAGGTGATCGATCTCCAGGGTCGGTTAGCGCTGCCGGGATTCATCGACAATCATACGCATTTCATCAGTGGCGGCTTCCAACTACTCTCGGTCGATCTGCGCGATGCCCGAGACGAAGAGGAGTTCGCCCGGCGGATCGGCGAGAAGGCCCGGTCCCTCCCCGAAGGGCGCTGGATCACCGGGGGGAACTGGGATCACGAGCGATGGCCGCGCGCGACGTTGCCCCGGAAAGAGCTCATCGATCCGGTCACACCGCATCATCCTGTTTTCGTCACCCGACTCGATGGGCACATGGGATTGGCGAACAGTCTGGCCTTGAAGCTCGCGGGGATTACGAAAGAGACGCCCGATCCACCCGGCGGGCGCATCGTGCGCGATCCCCGGACGAAAGAACCGACGGGGATTCTCAAGGATGCCGCCATGAATCTCGTACGACGAGTGATTCCACCTCCCACACCAGCCGAGATGGACGAGGCCATGCGCGCAGCGATGAACGAAGCGGCGCGAGTGGGGGTGACATCCATCCAGGACATCACCTCTTGGAGCGACTGGGTGGTGTATCAGCGTTTTCACCAACGCGGTCAGTTGACCGTGCGCATCACTGCGCGCACGCCCATTACCGAGTGGGAACGGCAACGCGATCTTCGCCAGAAAGAAGGTCCTGGCGACGAATGGCTCCGGCTGGGTGGACTGAAAGGATTCGTCGATGGATCGCTTGGCTCGACCACGGCCCTGTTCTTCGAGCCCTATCTCGATGCCCCGCAGACGAGCGGGTTGTTGCATGAGGAGATGTTGCCCGAGGGCATCATGCGGCAGCGCGTCGCCGCCGCTGATAGAGCTGGACTCCCCATCTCCATTCACGCCATCGGAGACAAGGCGAACAAGATCCTTCTGGACATCTACGAGCAGGTCATCCGAGAGAACGGGGTGCGCGATCGCCGATTCCGCATCGAGCATGCTCAGCATCTTCGCCCGGAAGATATCCCCCGCTTCGCCCAATTAGGGGTGATCGCATCCATGCAACCGTATCACGCCATCGATGATGGGCGCTGGGCCGAGAAGCGCATCGGGCGCGAGCGCTGCCGGACAACTTATGCCTTCCGCTCGCTTCTGGATGCCGGAGCCGTGTTGACCTTCGGATCGGATTGGCCGGTGGCCCCGTTAGATCCCCTGTTGGGGATTTATGCCGCGACGACGCGACGGACCATCGATGGCGCTCATCCCCGAGGCTGGTTTCCCGAACAGCGCATCACGGTGGAAGAGGCCGTTCGCGCCTACACGGTGAATAACGCCTATGCCGAATTCGCGGAAAAAGAAAAAGGGTCGCTGGAACCGGGCAAGCTTGCTGACATTGTTGTTCTCTCCAGGGATATTTTTTCCATTCCTCCCGATGACATTCCCACCGCTAAAGTGGTGTACACCATCGTGGGTGGTCGAATCGTCTTCGAACGATGAGGACCCTCGCGTGGTTTCTTCGGACAACCCCTGATCACCAGAGGAGGGAACGGTCCTCTGGGACGTCGAGCGACCTCGGGAACGTTCTGCCACGTGATGCTCGATGTTCGCTGTGGAGGCCGGGCGCTGGGGCGTCGCATCCAGCCGCAGCCGGTGTGATCAACGGAAACGTTGCCCCCAACGCCGCTCTCATAGAGCGGCTTCCCCATTTTCGATGGTTCGAGAGGGCCCAACCATGACTCTGGGTGGGCAGCCTTTCCCAATAAATCAGCGTAAAAAATATATCAAGTGATCTTAGTTGAATATCCTTCGATTTCGATGTAAAATTGCCTGGAGAGAAGAAGGTCTATGACGCTCGAGCTTGAAGACATTAAAGGACTACGAGAAGGAAAAGCCGTCAAAGATACGACCAGACGACAGATCTTGGAGTATCTCAAACAGCGCGGGCGCGCCACTGTGGATGAGATCGCGGCGGCGGCGGGTATCACCTCCATGGGCGTACGTCGCCATCTCCTCGCCCTGGAGAATGCGGATCTCGTCCGCGTGGAACTGGAGCGTCGGCCCATGGGACGCCCGACGCACATCTACGAATTGACCGATAGCGCAGAAGAGTTGTTCCCCAAGAGCTATCACCGATTGACGCTCCAGCTCCTGGACAGCCTCGTCGAGTTGGAGGGAGAAGAAAAAGTCACTCAACTCTTTGAGAAGCGGAAACAGCGACTCCTCCAAGGTTATGCCGGCCGCATGAAAGGGAAATCGCTCGAAGAGCGCGTCGTCGAGATGACGCAGATCATGACTGAGAACGGATACATGGCTCGCTGCGAGCGGGTCGAAGATGGGTACGCTCTGGTGGAGCATAATTGTGCCATCTCCTGCGTCGCTCAAGAGTATCCTCAGGCGTGCATCTGCGAACTCGAATTGATCCAGAGGCTCCTCGGCCCGGATGTTGAAGTGACCCGCGAATCCCATATTGCCAGCGGCGATCATTGTTGTGCCTATATGGTGAGGAAAAAACCCCGACGTTCAGCGCGACGAAGTAGCCGACGATGATGCCCCCTCGGGAGCGGGCGATCGACTCGACCGGGGTCGCATGGGGGTCATCAGCGCATCAGTCGCAACCACTCATCGAGGCTCTTGATGCGAAGATAGTAATTGTTCTGCTTTTCCTCTCCAATGGTGCTCGTCGGCTTGTCGGCGTAATCGTGACCTGGGTAGAGTATGGTGTCGTCGGGGAGTTTGGCCAGCTTTTGCGTGAGACTCTCGTACATCTTCTCCGGATCACTACCGGGGAGATCAACCCGACCACATCCTCGGACGAAGAGCGTATCCCCTGAGACGAGACGTTCCTCGTTGACCAGAAAACATTGGCTGCCCGGAGTATGACCGGGGGTGTGGATGAACTCGATGCGCTGTTGCCCAATCTCAAGGATATCTCCGCTGTCATGGCGAATGAGGTCCGATTCCGAGAGTCCGGTGAGTTTTTTCAGCCCGTCTGCCTCTTCGCGGTGGACGTGAACCTTCACCCCGACCCGCTCCAGGAGCCTGGCCACTCCCTGAACGTCGAATCCGAAGAGATCACCGCCCACGTGGTCGGGATGATAGTGGGTGGCCAGTGCACCGACGACGGTCATCCCGTCTTGCTCGGCGATCTCCAGCAGACCATCAACATCCCAGGCGGGATCGACGATGAGGCATTCGCCGCTCTGACGGTCACCGATGAGATAGACGAAATTGACCATCTGGGCGGCAATAGGATTCACTCGGGCGAAGTCCCGGCCAGCACGCAATTGCCGAAAGTAAAGACGATCACGATTCATAGAGCTTTATCATAGCATTCGATCTTTCCTTCCACCAGTTCCATTTCAGCCCTCAGCACTCCTGAAGGTGATTTCAACCCCGTGAATCCTCGGTGATCTCACCGGAACTCATCGAGGCTCTCCGATCTCGAAGGTGATGTCACCTTTCAGGATCGTGAAACTGGAGGACCGGGTTCCTGGGGCGCATGCACCGTTGACTTCGACCCGCTGATCGCCGACATTCTCAACGGCGGATTGGTTCCCTGGAGCATATGCCCCGGGCTCCTTCGAGGCGGTTTTTCGGGATTCCTCACCCTCGGTGGGCGCATCGGGGGGAGTCATCTCCTTTCCTTTCGCCTCATTCTCTTGTACATTACTCCGTGTGCGAGCAACGGGATTGCACTTGGCTCGGGCGATGAGGACATGAAGCACAAGTCATCATGGTGGTGCTCGCAGTCGTGACGAGACCCACTCCATCGTTGGAGGACGTATGAACATCATTCGTAAATACATCATCGGTGCCGCCGGCGGTTTCGTGGGGATATCTCTGTTGTTGTGGACGAGCGCGGGGATCGCTTCTTCGAGTTCTTCCTCTCATCGAAAGACGGACCAGCGGCTTCGGCTCATCGTTCTCATTGTCGTCGATCAAATGCGTGCCGATTATCTGGATCGGTTTGGTGAGCAATTCACCGGGGGATGGAAAAGGCTCCTGGAAGAGGGGGCCGTGTTCACCAATGCTCACCAGGATCACGCGCTCACGCAGACGGCTCCCGGTCACGCGTCATTGCTTTCGGGACGATATCCTCGTTCGACGGGCATCATCGCCAATGCCTGGTTCGACCGCCGGGAGAAGCGATCAGTGGCGTCTATCGAGGATGTCCATTATCCACAGTTAGACGATCCTCGACGTGGCGTTTCCCCGGCGCGATTCTATGGAACGACGCTCATCGATTGGCTGCGGCAGAGGTACCGAAAAGCCAAAGTGGTTTCTGTCTCTCGGAAAGATCGGGCCGCCGTTTTGATGGTGGGCAAGAGAGCGCGACACGTTTATTGGTATACGGCGACCACGGGCGGGTTTACGACGAGCACCTACTATCGGCAAGACCTTCCCCGTTGGGTGCGCGCCTTCAATGCGCGTCATCTCCTCCACAAGTATGCTGGGCGGCATTGGGAACTGTTGCTCGGTGACGAGGCTCGGTATCAGGCCTCCCGGGAAGACGATTTTCCCCAGGAGGCGAGTCCTCGGCTATTCGGTCGCATTTTCCCCCATCCGTTGCCGCGAGATGAGCGGCAATTGCGACGACTCATCGCCCTCACGCCTTGGATGGATGAATACGTCTTACAGTTCGCCAAAACGGCCGTCACCGCGCTCCATCTGGGTATCGATAATGTGCCAGACGTACTGGCCATCAGTCTCTCATCGACCGATGCCATTGGTCACGCTTTCGGTCCATATAGTAAGGAAATTCATGATCACCTCTTGCGTCTCGACCGTTGGCTGGGAGATTTTTTCCGTTTCCTCGATAAGGCGGTCGGACGCCAGCATATGCTCATCGTGCTCACGGCCGACCACGGCGTGGTTCCACTGCCCGAGTTCGCTGCCCGGCGAGGCCGGAAGGCGAAGCGCTTCAGCATGAAACCAGCGGTGAACGCTTTCCAGGATCGCCTCGCTGTGCGCTGGGGACCCGGGCATTGGATTCTCCACTACCGGTATGGCATGCTGTATTTCGATCGCCAGGCGCTCGCTCAGAAAGGCGCTCGCCTCGTCGATCTGGAGCGGGAAGCCGTGGATTACTTCCGGAAGTTGGAACCCGTAGCGAGGGCGTATGGACGCGAGTACCTGCAGCGCGCTTCGGTCCCCGCCGATACGATTGAGCGTCGAGTGATCCATAACTTTCATCCTCGGCGAAGTGGCGATGTGTGGCTGGTGTTCAAACCGTACTATCTGGAATCGGCGAATCCTTGGGGGACGAGTCATGGGTCTCCTTATGCGTACGACACGCACGTCCCATTGATCTTTCTGGGTGCGGGGGTGCGCTCAGGGCGTTACGATGATTTCGCGGCCACGGTGGATATCGCCCCCACGCTGGCCGAGATTCTCGGGCTTCGTCCCAGCGAACATCTCGATGGCCATTCGCGCAGGGAGATCGTGGACGAACGCGACTGAGACCACTCGACGGGACACAGGTAGCATCAAAATGGCTTTGATTCTGCATCTATGATTGAGTATGATGGTTTGTTTGCCCCTCGTGGCGTGCGCACGCCTGGGGAAAGAACGAAACTGACATGGTGTATGAGAGGGGAGTGCTTATGAAACCAATGCACATGTTTGGGTGGATGCTGGTGCCGATTCTCGGCATCATGTGGTGGCAAGGGCAACAACAATCGGGTTCTCAATCGGCGACTTCAGAAGCTATCCCACTGGCCAGGATCGCCGTGATCGACAGCACGGTCTTCTCCTCCGAGCAGGGGATTCAACAGCTTCAACAGCAGATGAGGCTACTCGACGAGAAATACAAATCCCAGTTTGACGAGTTGAAACGATACCAGCAGGAGGTGGCCGCACTAGAACGAGAAATCAGCACGAAGGCGGCCAATTGGACTGTAGAGGTGCGACAGCAGAAACAAGAGGAGCTTCAGGACAAACAGATTAAGATGAAGCGACTTCGCGAAGATCTGGAGCGTCGCTACAAGCGAGATCTCCAGCGGGTCACTCAACCCATCAGCGAACGCGTTCGCACCTACTTACAGCAATACGCCAAGCGTCGGGGCATCACGTTGATTCTCGATGTGGCGCCTCTCAATCAGGCGGGAGCGGTACCCTATCTGGATCAGGCGATCGATGTGACGGAGGATTTCATCAACGAGTACAACCAAAAATATCCGGCCATTCAGCCGGCGAAATCATCGTCTTCCTCTCCTTGAGTGGGAGATCTCATCGAGATGGGCGAGTCGAAGAGGGATTCGGTCGATCCCCCGGGGAGGGGATGGACGTCGCTCCAGTCATCGCCAGAGCGATGGTCAGAGAGGTCGCCCATAAGGGCGTCGGCGCTCACCGATCAGTTGATGGCGGAGAGGCGTAGAAAGCCATGCTGGCATAGGTCACCGCCGACCGGGTCGCCTCTTCGCTCCATTGTTGGTAGTTGAGCAAGCGACCGAATGCCGCATCGGTGGTCGCGAGGAATGTATAGATGGGGGGAAATCCACAAATTTTGCGCCGATCGTCGTCGCGGCTGATCGACTGAAAGAATCCCTCCGGATCAAGCGCTTCGACTGATTGGAGCAGGGCTCGATCTTCGCGTTCGATACGATCGAGCATCCCTTGAGCGGGGAAGGGATCTCCGAACTTCGGTCCGACATGAGCCAGATCAGCACCGACGATGAAGCAGGTGGGTTTCTCATATTGGCTGATGGTGCGCACTAATGCGTCGACGAACCGACGCACTCGGGAATCCTCCAGTGGAGAGCATTTTTTGAAGATCATTTCGTGGAATGAACCACAGAGGATGGGAACGATGTGGATCGGACGTCGATCCCGATAGAGATACTGGAGGAAGAGAACCTGAAACTCGATCGAATGTTCCATACGGTGAGCCGTATCGTCTTCGGCGATCGGGCCTCCGTAATGCTGCTCGAGCGCCGCGATGAAGGCCCGATCCGTTTCCACCACTCCGAGAGGGGTCTCGTAATCTTTGCGCGTGGGTACGAACAGGGTTCCCGTCCCATAGTGGCTGGTGCCGAGAATGATGAACGTCTCGGCCAGCGAGTGCTCAGCCAATTGTTTGTAGGCCCAGCCGTAGCAGGGGCCGCCGACGCGGAGATCGATATGCGGCGCGATGATACCCCGGAGCACATTCTGGGCGGCGAAGCGCTCGGGTTCGCCCGGACCACCTTCAGCGGTGAAGCATTCGCTCAAACGCTCTCGGAGCGCTTGGGGATCGGCTGGATAGCTCTCGCCGGCGTGTGCGGCTTTCCGAACCGAGCTGGCCACGAATGCTCGTTCGATTTCCCGCCTGACGGTCTGAAATCGCGGGCTATCGAGCAACAGGTGTTCGTCCAATTGTTGAACGAGGTTTTCGATCTCCTCGCGGAACAGGAGTTCGCCTCTGCGGCGCATCCATTCGGCTTGGACGTCGACGATGGAGTGACGACCGTCCAGGAGACGAAGAATGTCCAGCGTCTCCAGGGGAAGAAATACCGGACCGGAGTTGAAACCCAGAGGGTCGCGAAGGCAGATGAGACGCCGTCCCCGATGTTCTACCGGAATCACATCGATATCTGTCCGGAGCTTGGGATAGCTCATACCTCCATTGGCCCAGCTAGCATACATCAATGCCCGGATGAAAGCAAGAGCACCTGTCGGGAGGAACGTGGCCACTTGAGGACCGGGGAGCGGGAGGCGAGGGACTCCGAAAGAACGAGAGGCGAGAGCTGGAGGCACGATGCATCCTCCATTTCCACGAACCCCGAACGGGCGACATATGTCATGTGACTCCGTCGACTTTTGATGATATTTGAGGCGAGCAATTGTTGCGTTCTCCCGCATCTGATGGCATAATTAAGCCTCCGTGAAGTCGAAATCTCAAAGCGGGGAGGAGTAGCCGTGCTCAAGTACACGACGACGAGAATCAGTCCCAAGTATCATCAGGCCATGGTTCAGTGGCAGAAGAAGAATTTCCCCGAACTCGACGTCCTGCTCAAGTACTGGGACAAGTATTTCGGTCGAATTCCCAAGTTCGAACTGGTGGCCAAAGTAGGAGAGTTGAAGTCAGACGTCGTCGAGACGGGGAAGTATGCCGGCCAGAAGAAGATCGAACGAGCGGGAGAGATGAGCGGGAATATGTTTTATACCGCTCGAGGGATTATCCGCGCCCAGTGTAGTACGGAGTTAGGCTCCATCCAGCAGCATCGGTTGAGTCTCGATACGGCCATTAATGAACAGGCGCGGTTCGATGTGCTCCGGATTATGGCTGAAGAGTTACGCCACGCCTATCAGATGTTCTGGGTATTGGATCATGATCCGTCGTGGAAAAAGCCCGGGCATGGCGATGTCGCTAAGGAGACGATGGAAGAATTGCTGTCCATGGATCTCGGCACGCATGTGCTGGATGCGTTCAATATCGAATTTCACAGTTTCCTCGACAATGCCGTCTATGCCACGCTCATCGATCTGGTGGGGAAATATCAATTGGAAATGCAGCAGATCTTCAGTTATGCGCCGATGGCCCGGAGCATGCCGCCGATGTTGGGAGAGGAAGGCTTTCACATGGGGAGCGGACGGCGGTTTTTGAAGGAGTTGGCCGTGATGGCGGCGCGGGGAGAGGGCGCATACAGCCTGGACGATGTGCAGCGGGCCGTGAATCAATGGTATCCGCGGGGATTGGAGATGTTCGGGAATGAGAAGGGGGGCGAGACAGCGGTGGCGTTCGGATTCAAGACCAAGACCAACGGGCAGGCGCAATCAGAATATGCCGAGGAATGTCGGCGGATTGTGGAGACGACCAATCTGGCCCTCATGCGGGTGTATCATCCTAATCTCCCGATGGATGAAGCCCGCCGCCTGATTGAGGAAATTCAACGGACGCGGGAAGTGAAGCGCGGGGTTAAACCGGAGCAGTTACTCTATCTGCCGGATCGGAAGTTCTTCCGGGCGCGAGGGCCAGAAGAGGTGATCTTCCAACCCTACGACGTGGATGGGCGACTTCTGACTCAACACGGGAAGCCCATCTCGCCCGATGAGTACGTCACTTATTTGAAGAGCGTGCTGCCCGAGCCCTACGTGGCGAGCCGGGAATTCGCCAAGTACCAGAAGCGGCTCAAAGAGTGGCACGAGCAGCCTCATGGGATCTATGGATTCGGATTAAACTGACGCGCTCTCCGGTCCTGAGACATTTTGTCCGCATCGGAGAAGAGAGTCGCGATGGCCAGCACGGGCCCGTGCTGGCCACTTTTTTTGATCCCCGCCGGATCGACGATCATCGTCCCGTGAATTCGGGCTGACGCTTTTCCAGGAACGCGCGCATCCCTTCCTTCTGGTCCTCGGTGGCGAACAGCAGATAGAAGAGCATGCGCTCATAGTCGAGGCCGCCTTCAATTGTCGTGTCGAACGACTTGAGCACCGACGCCTTGGCCAGTCGAGCGGCCACCGGCGCGCGAGCGGCGATCTCCCTGGCCACTCGCTTGGCTTCTTCCAGGTAGAGTTCCACCGGGACGACGCGATTGACGAGTCCCCAGGCTTCGGCTTGGCGCGCCGTGATCATGCGTCCGGTGAGCACCATTTCCATCGCTCGATACTTGCCAATGGCCCGGGTCAGGCGCTGCGTCCCTCCCGCTCCCGGCATGATGCCGAGGTTGATCTCGGGTTGGCCGAAGCGAGCCGTCTCCGATGCGATGATGATATCGCAGTGCATCGCCAGCTCACAGCCTCCTCCGAGCGCATAGCCGCTGACGGCGGCAATGAGCGGTTTGGAGACGCGTCGGATGCGATCCCAGCGGGCAAACTGATTGCGCAGGAGCAGCTCCACTGGCGAGGCTTCGGCCATCTCCCGGATGTCCGCTCCGGCGGCGAATGCCCGATCGTTCCCGGTGAGGATGATGCACCGGATGGTTTCATCCCGATCCAGTGTGTCCAGAGCGTCGACCAGCTCTTCCATGAGCTGAAGATTCAACGCATTGAGCACATCGGGACGATTGAGTGTGATGATTCCCACCCGATCTTCTCGGGTGACGAGAATGGTCGTGTAGGCCATAGGACGTTCCACCTCGATCTAGGTTGATGAACGCTTGGTTGGCGCCTTCCTCAAGTATCCGTAGAGGAAGAGGTCGGTCAACTGCTCGGCGAGTTCTTCTCCGGAGAGTCGCCCTTCGGGTTTGAACCATTTGTAGATCCAGTTGATCATCCCGAGCAACGCGAAGGTCGCCGCCGTGACATCGACGTCGCGGGCGCGACCGCTCTCCTTCAGTTCGCTTAACAGACCCTTGATGAGATCGACGTACTGCCGCTTGGATGCTTGGATCTTGGGGCGATAGCGCCCGAGTAATGTATCCTGTTCATAGATGAGGGCGAAGACTTCGCGACTCTGCCCCACCATCAACTTCACGTGGTTCTTGATGAGGAGTTTGAGTTTCTCTTCGGGATCGGATAATTGAGCGAGCGGATCGATGACCTGGCGCTGGATGAGTTCGGCTCCATAGTTCATGACCAGGGAGAGCAGGTGCTGCTTGTTCTTCACGTGATAATAGAGACTGGGAGCCGTCACCTGGAGCTGACGGGCGATCTCTCGCATGGACGTCTTCTCATAGCCCTTCTCGCCGATGATGCGGGCAGTGGTCTCACAAATCTGGGCCATTCGTTCTTCGGCCTTGAGACGTACGGCTTTCTTCCGACCTCGCTTCATAAGCTCATCTCCGCCATGAGTGATGCCCCGTTCTCCTCTCGTTCACCGGCTCTGCCATTGAGCATCCCGACCGGGGAAGCCGAACGCTCTCCCGATAATCGGACTGCTGACGTCGAAGAGGAGAGCCATCACTGACCGGTGAATCGAGGATCGCGTTTCTCGAGGAATGCTTGGATGCCCTCGCGATGGTCGGCGGTTCGACCGGCGATCTCCTGCATGTACGCTTCGTATTCCAGGGCTTCTTCGAGTGTACAGGTCAATGCTCGATGAAAGGCCCGCTTCATGAGGCCGAGGGCTCGCGTCGGCGCGCGGGCGAACCGCTCGGCCCACTGGCGCGTCGTCGCTTGGAGTTCTTCGGTCGGAACGACCGCCGTCACCAGTCCCAGTTCGGCCGCCGTCTGGGCGTCAATCGGTTCGCCGGTCATGGCCAACTCGATGGCTTTGGTCCATCCCACGATGCGGGGCAGGAAAAACGTGCTCCCGGAATCGGGAACGAGCCCGATGCGAACAAAAGCCTGTGTGAATCGCGCCGACTGAGCGGCCAGTCGCACATCACAGGCGAGCGCCAGGCTGAATCCGGCGCCCGCGGCCACGCCGTTGATGGCGGCGATGATCGGTTTTTCCATCGTTCGCAGTTTGAGAATGAGCGGATTGTAGGTGCGTCGGAGCAGATCGCCGTATGCGAGAGGCTCCCCTTTCTCGAGGGCCGGTTTGAGACTGGCCAGATCTTGACCGGCACAGAACGCTCGTCCGGCTCCCGTGATCACCAGGCAGCGGATGCTCACATCCCGCTCCGCTCGTTTCAGGACATCGCGCATCTCGGCGAACATTTGATCGTTGAAGGCATTGAGCACATCGGGGCGATTCAAAGTGATCGTCCCGATGCCCTCTTCGACCGTGAAGAGGATCGTTTTTTCGCTCATCGGTTCACCTCCGGTGTCTGAGTGGCTCACTCCTGGCATTCGGTCACTGGACGTCGGCGAACATCATGGTCACGAGATTCCCGGCGAAGCTCATGAGATCCTTGCCCGCCGCGCGACCTTCGGGCGAATTCATGGCCGCGGTCAAACTCTCGGCCGATTCGAAGTACATTTCCGCCATGAGGTAGTATGGTGGTTCGCCCATTGGCGCTCCGGTGATGCGGCTGATCTCGACGCGTTGAAGACCGGGCATTTTCTTCACCAACGGAACGTGCGTCTGGAAATAATGTTGTTCAAAAGCGTCAACATCATCGGGCTTTCGATAGAGGGCAATGAGTTTGACCATCGTTATCCTCCTTTCGAATGGGGGTAAAATCTATAGAGGTCCACTCGTCGTTTCAAGTCTTCACCGCTCGTCGATGACGCGCACCGCTTTTCCCTGGCTGCGAGGAATGGTTCGGGGTGGGACGAGGTGCACATGGATGCGAACACCCAGTGTCTCGGCCAATTGGCGCTCGACGCATTGTCGAAGCGTCTGTGCGGCCGGCCGCGTCCCGATCGTTTCCTCGTCGATCGATTCCTCGCCCAGCGCCGCGAAGAACGACGGATCGACTTCGACCTTCACATCGGCTCGGTCCAAAGCGCCTTCCTTGCCAAGGATGATCTGATAGTGCGGCGAGAGCTCGGGCGTGCCGACCAGAATCCGTTCGATCTCCGAAGGGAACACGTTCACGCCACGAATGATGAGCATGTCATCGCTGCGCCCTTTGATCCGGCTCATCCGAATGTGCGTTCGACCGCAGGGACAGGGTTCGGGATGCAACGACGTGATATCACCGGTGCGATAGCGGATCACAGGGAACGCCTCCTTGGTCAGCGAGGTGATGACCAGTTCACCTTCCTCTCCATAAGGGAGCACCTGCTCGGTTTCCGGATCGATGATCTCGGGCAGGAAATGATCCTCCCAGATGTGCAATCCCCGTTTGGCTTGATAACATTCCATGGACACTCCCGGCCCGATGACTTCGCTCAACCCGTAGATATCCAGCGCGGTGATTCCCAATCGTTGTTCGATGGTGGCGCGCATCTCCTCAGACCATGACTCGGCGCCGAAGATCCCGTAGCGGAGATTCAACGCGTCCAGTGAGACGCCCATGTCCTCCATCACGTCGGCGATATTGAGGGCATAGGAGGGCGTGCAGCAAAGGATGCGCGCCTGGAAGTCCTGTAACAGCATGACCTGTCGTTGAGTGTGCCCCCCGGAGGCGGGGATCACTGTGGCGCCCATCAATTCAGCGCCATAATGGACGCCTAGGCCGCCGGTGAACAGGCCGTAGCCGTAGGCGTTGTGAATCACATCACCCGGTTGCGCCCCACCACAACACAGCGATCGGGCACATACTTCGGCCCACTGGTGGATGTCATTTCGCGTGTAGCCGACCACGGTGGGTTTTCCCTTCGTGCCCGAAGAGGCATGGATTCGGCAGACGCGATCCAATGGTTCGGCGAACAGACCGAAGGGATAGTGCTCGCGCAAATCCGATTTCCGGGTGAACGGCAGCAGCCGCACATCCTCCAGCCGACGAATGTGATCAGGAGTGAGACCGCGCTCGGCGAACGCCCGCCGATAGAAGGGGACTCGCTCGTAGACTCGGGCGACCACCTTCCGCAATCGGTCGAGTTGCAGGGCGGTCAGCTCGGCCCTCGGCATGGTCTCCATGTCCTGATTCCACATCATAGTGTCCTCCTGCGAAAATGAACGGCGCAAGATACCATCTTGCGCAACACACATTCATTCTTGGTGAGTTCAGAATCCATCGGCGATCCCTCAATTTACGGCAGGGTGATCAGGCGCAGGTACGCATCGGCGACGTCGCCGGGGAGGGGAATGGAAGTCAGCAACTGGAGTGATTGCGTATCGAAGACATCCACCTCCGGTCCGGCGCCCGCCACATACAGCTTTTGTCCATCGCTGCTGATGTTCAGCGTATAATGAATGCGATCGTGGGGCGTCGTCTTGATGATGCGTCGCCGCACGAGGTCCATCTTCACCACCTCATGCAACACGCCATAAGCGTATCGGCGATCGGGAGCGATCACCGTACTGAACATGAGCACGGGCTCTCCCATGTCGACGAATCGAAGACGTTTGTTCACCGTATCGAGCAGCAGAAGCCCGAACCGCGGTCGGTCGCCAGCCTGAGCATAATAGGGGACGCTATAGATGCCGCTCTGATCTTCGAATCCATAGATGTGGAAAACATCGACCAGTCTGGAGCCGTCGGGCAATCGCGTATAGAGAGGGCGGCGATCGATGATCTTTTCGCTGGCGGTATCGATGGTGAGCACTTCTCGACCGAGCGCATAGAGCCGTTGACCATCCCGTGAGATCACCAGCCGACTGATCCCTTCGGGGACTTCGGTCACGGTGTGTCGCTTCTTGGTCGTCAGATCGAGAGCGACGAGGCGCGGCGGTTCGATGGTCAGCTCGTCGAGGAGCCGCACGGTGGTCTTCACATGGAGATAAAGCGTCCTTCCATTGGGGTGAGCGGCCAGGCCGAAAATGCGCCTCTCGCGTTGCCCTTCGGAGAGTTCGATGGAGTCGATCACTCGTCGCTCGCTGATATCGACGACTTCGAGCGATTGCTTCTGATGGGTGACGACGTAGAGGTATTTCTTGTCCGGTGAGACGATCATGTCGACGGGGATACGGTGGCGCAACCGAATCTCACCAACCACCTCATCGCGCTGGCAATCGATGACCATCACTTTGTTGAATTGAACACCGACGAAGAGCCAGTCCTTTCCTGGCGACGATCCGGGCACGAGAAGGGGAACACAGAGCAGCGTCAAGACCAGTCCCCCAGCAATCCGCATCGAGATCAACGTCGTCACGAGCGATCGCGTGTGTTTGACCTTCCTCATCAGCGTATCTCCCATTCGATGAACCGGGGCACGGTCACGATGAGCTTGGCGCGCGCCGTCAAGGGGGGCTCAGCCCCTTCGGGCGTGTAGGTGGCCACGACCCAGACCTGACCGGTGTTATTATTGCTCTTGCGGCGCGCCGGATTGGGTCCATCGGTGGCGGGAGTGAAGAGTCCCGACTGATCGATAGTGCCGACGAATTTCACATCATCATCGTTGGGATCGGTCGTATCCTCGGCCAATGACCATTTCGCGCTCACTGGACCCAGAGCGACATCATCGCTCGTCCTGGGAAGGCCATCGGGGCCGTTCGTGAAGGCGAGCGCTTCGAATTGCTGATGCTGTTTGGGCATCTTGATCCCTCCCAGCCGCGCCAGACCGAGCGATGGGACGACCGTAATATAGTCGATGCGATGATAAATGGCCAGGTGAGCATGGCTCAGGGCCTCGCCGACGCGTACTCGGCGCTGCCCGTCGGGCGCATCGGCGCGCACGTCCAGAATGATGCTGAGCTCGTCTGATTGGCGGTTCTCAATGCGATGGACGATGACGCCCGGTCCGAAATCAATCTCGTCGGATGTGAGGGTTGAGGGGAAATTGGCGCCGTAGATCGTGACGCGTTGTCGGGATGCGGGCGCGCGGAGCGATCGCACGCTGAGGCCGAGAACCAGCGGCCGACGGGTCTTTCGATAGAGCGTCACGTCGGCTCCAATCTGATCGTGGGCCGCCTGGAACCAGCGCCCGACGAGCATCTGCCCATCTTCGGAGAGGTGCAGGACCTCTTTGATCTTCGGGCCATCGGGGGCTTGGGACGAACCTCGCCAGGCGAATCCAGCGTATACGATTGCGCGGCCCGTCCGCTCGATGCGCTGACCGTCAACGAAGACGATCCGTTGGCGGGTCTCGAAGTGATCGTTTCCCAGAGAGCGAATATCCACATCGCCGAAGAAATCTCCTCGGCCCGGTTGATGCCCGACGATCATCCATCGACCGGCGATCTCGGTTGTCTTCGGCCAGCGGCGCCAGGCTTCCGTATTGAATGGATAGTGTTCGGCCAAGTAGGCGATGGCGCGATCGGCCACCGTCGGCCAGTCGATTTGCCGCATTTGATAGACCAGCGTGGGGAAGAGGGCCAGATGGAACGTCTTCAGCTTCCGCCACTCCTCGGCCGTCCGCCGTTGAGCGGCGATGCGAGCGAAGCTGTGGCAGCGAACGCACGCTGATCGCACCGCTTCGTCGGGGATGCGCTCGATGATATCTCGCCGCTCCAGATCATAGGCGATGGGGCGCACTTCGGCGGGCGCCAATCCCTGATGATCGCTCAGATACTTGACCACCGCCTTGGCTTCATCGACCGATATGGACAGACCGTGTAATCGAACCATTCGACGCACGGTTTGTTGCCATCCTTCGGGAGTTTTTCGCTGGAAGGCGATGCGAGAGAGCCGCCCTCGCTCATCTGGACGGTGGCACACGGCGCATTTGGCGAGTATGGCAGGACCCTTCGCCTGGCCATCGCGACCATCGGTCAGGCCGAGGACTCCCGCGGAGACGAGGAGCACGATGACTAGCTTGAGGCCGCGATAAACCATCTTCGTCATCACAGGGAGAGGCGTCATCATGATCGATTCATGCCGAGAGGCAGGCCATGATTTCTTCCTCGGTCAGAATCCGATCTCGCCGTTTAGCCTCGCTCAGGATTTTCTCCACGCGCTCGTCGGTCACGTCCAATCCACGTTTTTCCAGCCAATAGATGACGTTCGACTTTCCGCTGACCGGTCCGATCTCGATCTCTTGCTCCCGACCGACGAGATCGGCAGGGACGCCCGAGTACACGGCGTTGGCCAGTCGGACGTCTCCCTTCTTGAACGCCTTAATGACGGCGGCGGCATGCACGCCGGTACCAGTGCGAAACGCATCCCGACCCATGGCCGGATAATTGAAGGGAATCGGTACGCCGCAGGCTTCGCTCACCGTCTGGCAATAGGCTCTCAACGGGCGCAGGTCGCGGTCGATGTACCCTTTCAGCTGGAGATTGATGAGCAATTGATCCATCGGCGTATTGCCCGAGCGTTCGCCGATGCCTAACGCGCACCCGTGAAGGCGATGGGCGCCCGCCTCCAGCGCGGCTATCGTGTTGATCACGCCGAGCCCGCGATCCTGATGGCCGTGCCAATCGATTTTCACCGAGGGATCTGTCTCCCGAACGATCTGCCGCACGTAGGTGATGAGCGCGCGCACTCCTTCGGGGGTGGCGTGACCGACCGTATCGCACACGCAGATGCGGCGAGCGCCACAGCGAATGGCCGTCGTGTAGAGCTGCCGAATGGTCTCCGGATGAGCCCGGGTGGTGTCTTCGGTGACGTACATGACGGGCAACTCGTGGCGGACGGCGAAAGTGACCGCTTCTTCGGTGGCTCGCAACATCATATCCAGCGACCAGTCTTCGGCATACTGACGAATGGGACTCGATCCGATGAACGTGGAGACTTCGATGGGACGACCGACCTTCTGGGCAATGTCGATGATCGGCTCGATATCGGCGATCACCGTTCGGGCCGCGCAATCGGGGAGAATGCGCATGCGCTGGTCGGCGATCTCCTGAGCCAATCGGAGGACATCGGCGGCCACGTGAGGTCCCGCTCCGGGGAGACCGATGTCCGCGCAATCGATCCCCAGTTGTTCCATGAGGTGAAGGATCTCGATCTTCTTCTCTACGGGAGGATGTCGCACCGATGGCGATTGCAATCCATCGCGTAAGGTCTCATCATCGAGTTCGACCGTGAGGGGACGGGTCACTGCCGCGTCGGTTTGCCGATTCCAATCATAGATGAGATTCGCTTCGTCCATACTCTTCCCTCCTTTTCGGGATGCGGATAGGGCATCCTCGATTACGATGGGCGACCTTGGGGTTCGCCGCGCAGATCGACCACTCGTTTAGCCTTTCCCAGGCTGCGATCGATGCTCCGTGGAGCGACCACGTTCACCTGGACGGAGAGACCGATGGTGTGACGGACCTTTTCGGCGATTCGTTCGGCCAATCGGCGGCGGGTGTCCGGTCCTTGGCCGTAGAGCCGTTCTTCGATCTCGACGCGAATCTCCAACCGATCCAAGGGTCCCTCTCGTCGGAGGACGAGTTGATAGTGAGGTTCGACGCCATCCAGTCCCACGAGGACCTCTTCGATTTGAGAGGGAAAGACGTTCACCCCGCGGATGATCAACATATCGTCGGTCCGACCGGTGATGCGATCCATGCGCACCAGCGTCCGACCACATGGGCAGGGACCATAGATGAGCCTGGTGATGTCGCGGGTGCGGTAGCGCAACAGCGGCATGGCCTCCTTACGAAGCGTGGTGAGCACGAGTTCTCCCTGCTCTCCTTCCGGGAGCGGCTCCAATGTCTCCGGATCGATGATCTCGGGCAGGAAGAGATCTTCGTTGATGTGGAGAAATCCCTGTTCACAGCACTCGAAAGCCACTCCCGGGCCGATGATCTCGCTGAGTCCATAACAGTCGTATGCCGTGATGCCCCATCGCGACTCGATCTGCCGTCTGGTCTGTTCGCTCCAGGGTTCGGCGCCAAAGAGTCCCAGTCGAAGCTTCAGCGCCTGACGATCGATCTCGCGTCGGCTGGCTTCTTCGGCCAGATAGAGGGCGAACGAGGGCGTGCAGGCCAGGACGGTCGATCCAAAATCTTCCATGAGCATCAACTGTCGTTCGGTCACGCCGGTGGAGACGGGAACGACCATGGCACCGATGCGCTCGGCGCCCAGGTGAAATCCAAATCCACCGGAGAACAGACCGTATCCGTAAGCATTCTGGACGACGTCGGTCCTGGTCACACCGGCGGCGGTCATGCCTCGCGCCATGGCCTCGGACCAGATGGCCAGATCCTTTTGCGTGTAACTGGAGACGGTCAACTTGCCCGTCGTTCCCGATGAGGCGTGAATGGTGATGACCTCTTCCTGGGGCACGGCCAGGAGACCGAATGGATAATGCCGCCGCAGGTCATCTTTTTCGGTGAACGGGAGCTGGCGCAAGACGCTCAACGAGCGCACGTGAGCGGGTTTGAGGCCGCGTTCTTTGAACGCCCGTTGATAGAACGGGACGCGCTCGTAGAGATAGGCGACGAGCCGTCGAAGACGCTCGCTCTGGAGCGCGATCATCTCTTCGCGGGATTGCGTTTCGACCTCAGGATTCCAGATGGGAGCGACGCGCTTCTTGACCACAGGCGCGGCGCGGCGTCGCCGACCAGCTTCGAAGGCGGCGAGATTCCTCTCCAGGGTGGCCGAGGGAACGCGCGCCCTGAACGCTTCTCGCCATTCGTCGGGACGGAAATCGAGGCAGGTGGACAACGCGCCGAGCATGACGGCATTGGCGACCCGTGGATCACCGAGCGCCTTGGCTTCATCCACGGCATCCACTGCGATGACGCGATGAGCAACCTGATGGAGCTTCCCTTCGGCGTCCGATGGATAGCGCAGGGTCTTGGATGTGAACACCACCGGAGGGGGAATGTGCTCTCGATTCACGATCACCGTTCCTCCTGGCCGCAAGTGGCCAACCCACCGGAGGGCTTCCAGCATCTCGAAGGCCACCAGGACGTCCACCTGGCCACGGGGGATGATCGGGGAGTAGACTCTCTCCCCGTAGCGGACGTGACTGAATACGGCGCCACCGCGTTGACTCATTCCGTGAACCTCGCTCTTCTTCACGTCATAACCGCGCTTGAGCGCTGCCGTAGCGATGATGTCACTGGCCAGGACGACGCCCTGTCCGCCGACGCCGACGATGAGAATGTTAGCCTGCGTCATTGAATGATCACCTCCTCCGGACAAATCGCGGCGCACACGCTGCAACCGAGACAGGTGCGATCGTCGATGAGAGCCACGCCGCGCCGGGCCTCTTCGGGTTGCACGAAGGTGATCGAGGGACAGGCCACTCTCAGACAGAGTTTACATCCGGTACAGGCATCGATGACGACGTGATAGGACCGTCCCAAGGCCACCTTTCGCGCCGTCACGCATGGCCCACGAGCGATGACCACCGAGAGATGATCGGCAGCCAGCTCTCGTTTCAGCAGATCAAAACAGGCATCGAAGTCGAAGGCATCGACTTCGTAGACGTGTTCGACCCCGAGAGCGCGGCACACCTCGGCGATATTGGCTCGTCGCGTCGCCGTCCCTTTGGCCGTCACGCCCGAGCCGGGCGTCTCTTGTCCGCCAGTCATCCCCACCGTTTCGTTATCCAGGATGAGCACGGTGATCGCGCTTTGATTGTACACCAGATCGAGCAGACCGGTCATGCCCGAGTGGAAGAACGTGGAGTCACCGATCACGGCGACGATGCCTCGGCCGTCGCCGGTGACCTTCTCCATGCCGAACGCCGTCCCCAGGCTCGCGCCCATACAGATGCACGTCTCCAGCGTCTCCAGCGGCGGCAGTGCGCCCAGCGTATAACATCCGATGTCGCCAGTCACTCTCGCCCGCAGTCGTTTGAGTGCATAGAGAGGAGCGCGGTGGGGGCAACCGCTGCAAAGGATAGGTGGCCGGGGCACGACGTCTTCTACAGGGATCGCTTCATCGAGTTCGGGCATCTCGCGGAGACCCGCTCGGATCAGTCCCTCCAGCACGATGGTCGGCGTGAGTTCTCCGGTGCGGGGGAAATAAGCTTTGCCTTCGACGGAGAGCCCGGCGGCGCGCAACTGCTCTTCGATGAATGGCTCTCCTTCTTCGATCACCAGGAGGCGCTCAACGCGGGCGGCGAAGGCGCGCAGTCGGTCCAGGGGCAGGGGATAGCATAGACCGAGTTTGAAGAAACTGGCCTCGGGTATGACTTCCTTGGCGTGCAGGTATGCTGTTCCCGCCGTGACGATGCCCACCGCCGTCTCGCCCAACTCTTCCACGTTGAGATCGCTCGTTTCGGCGAAGGCGATGAGCTGTTCCAGTCTCTGGAGGACCTCCGAGTGGCGTTGTCGCGCATAGGCGGGCAACATGACGTACTTGGCCTGATTCTTTCGGTAAGGACGAGCGTCAGGAGCCGTCCGGGCGCGACAGCGCACCAGGCCCCGCGTATGCGAGACGCGCGTCGTCGAGCGCACAATGACCGGCGTATCGAATCGCTCGCTCAACTCGAAGGCCAGGTGGGTGTAATCGTGCGCTTCCTGGGCGTCTGCGGGGTCGAGCACGGGAACTTGCGCAAAACGACCATAGAAGCGCGTGTCCTGCTCGTTCTGAGAGGAGTAGAGCCCCGGATCATCGCACACCACGATGACGAGGCCCGCGTTGACGCCCGTATACGCCGCCGTCATGAAGGGGTCCGAAGCCACATTGAGACCCACATGCTTCATGGAGCAGAGCGCGCGTCCGCCGCCAATGGCCGCACCGAGGGCGACTTCCAAGGCCACTTTCTCATTGATCGACCATTCGGCGTTCACTTCCGGATATTGAGCGATCGCTTCCAGAATTTCCGTGCTCGGAGTGCCGGGATAGGCTGTGGCCACGACGACGCCCGCCTCATAGGCGCCTCGCGCGATGGCTTCGTTCCCTGAGAGAAACTGAACGGTTCCTGGCGCGGCGAATGACGATGCCGATTCCATGTTGTCCATTTCTTCCATGAGTCACCTCGCGGAATGATTGGGTTAATCTCCATCTGCGGATGGAGGATGTTCATTGTGGCGGGGGAGAAGTGCTCGCGTTACCTCCTCGTGATCCGGTGAGCTCACACGACACCTGATTCCCTGAGCTCCGTAATTTTCTTCTCCGAGTAACCCAACAGATTCCGGAGAATCTCCTCGGTGTGCTGGCCGAGGCGCGGAGGGGGGTGGAAGTGCTCTTCCACGTCGGAGATCTTGATCGGATTCCCCAGCAGGGGCAACTCGCCAATCGACGGATGAGGGACGCGAACGACCATATGACGGGCGGCGATGTGAGGATCGGCAAGCACCTGGTCAATCGTCTGAACGGGTCCCGAGGGAACGCCTTCGGCTTCCAAGCGAGTCAGCCACTCCCTGGTCGGGCGGCGGCGGAAGATGTCCTGGAGGAGAGGAAGCAGTTCCGCTCGATGTTCCAGCCGCAGCTCGTTCCGTGCGAAGCGAGGGTCCTCTGCGAGATCCGGTCGCTCCAGAGCGCGGCAGAGAGCGCTCCAGAACTTCTCGGCGAAGACCGCGATGACGAGATGCCCGTCAGCGGTGGCAAAGACCCCATAGGGCACCACCGATTGATGGTGCGATCCCGCTGGCTGAGGCACGGGACCTCCCGCCAGATAATACTGGGCGACGTACGTCAGCAATGCCGTCAGACAATCCATCAATCCCAAATCGATGAAGCAGCCCTCTCCCGTTCGTTCGCGGGCGTAGAGGGCAGCCGAAATCGCCTGAGCGGCGAACATTCCACCGGCCAGATCGCCCATGGGAATGCCCATGCGCACCGGCGGGCGTTCGGGTTCGCCGGTAATACTCATGGCCCCACTCATGGCCTGCAGCACGAGATCGAATGCCGGTCGATCGCGGTACGGTCCCGTCCTGCCGAATCCGGTAATCGAGCAGGCGATGATGCGTCGATTGATGTGACGAAGCGTCTCGTAACCCAGGCCGAGTCCTTCCATCACGCCGGGTCGGAAGTTGTCCAGCACGACATCGGAGACGCGAACCAGATCGTAAAACACCTGCCGACCAGCGGGCATCTTCAGATTGAGGGTTACACTTCGCTTGTTGCGATTGATGCTCAAGAAATAGGCGCTCTCCCCGGCCAGGAAATATGGGGGCATCTGCCGCATGGGATCGCCGCCCGGCGGTTCGATTTTGATGATCTCAGCGCCCAGGTCGCCGAGCAGCATGGACCCGTAAGGGCCAGCCAGGAATTGCGTCAGGTCGAGGACGCGGACACCAGTGAGCGGAGCTTCCATCAGCTATTCCTTCCGGCGGCGGAGTCGTTGCTGTCGCGTCGCCGTCTCATCGACGGTCCACGACTCGCGATCGATGATCACGCCGTAATCTCGTCGTGCGGCCTCCACGGTCACCTTCCCGTCACGCACATCTCGCAGCACGAGCGCTGGATCGCGCTCCAGGGGATCACCATAACCACCGGCTCCGGGCAAGCGCAGGCTCACCACCTCGCCCTTGCGGAGATGATCGAGCCCTTTTGACTTGAGCGGGCGCTCGCCCGGCGTGCCCGGATTGCGGATGAACTTGCCAGGGGCTCCGTCTTTTCCTCCGAAGAGACCGAAAGGAGCGAAGCGCTGTCGATCCCCATACCGGGCGAAGGAGACGTCATCGACGAGCACGCGAATGTCTCGACGCAACCCCAGCGCCCCTCGAAACCGACCCGCTCCTCCGGAATCGGGAATGAACTCGTAGCGCTCGATGCGCACCGGATACTCCAACTCGACGGCCTCGACGGGCGTATTCTTGAAGCGCGCCAGGTGAGAGTCCTGACCATCGCGTCCATCTTTCGTCGGTCGCGCGCCTGCGCCGCCGCCCTGAATATCAATGTACACGAAACGCCGCCCCGTCTTGGGATGATAACCGCTGAAGCCGCAGTTGGTGATCTGGGCGTGGCTTCCGGCCATGACGCGGTCGGGGACTGCTTGCGCCAGAGCCTTGAGCATCGCCTCGGTGATTTTCTGCGAGGTGTTCGTTCGCGCGCCCACGGCGGCCGGGGGAAGAGGGTTGACGATGAGTCCCGGTTCGGCCTCGATGGTGAACGGGCGATAGCAGCCGGAATTGGGTGGCACGTGGGGATCAACCACGGCAATGAGCGCGTAGTACACGGCGGCGTGAACGGTAGCCAGAGGACAGTTGATGTTGCCTCGCACCTGTTGGGACGTGCCGTCGAAGTCGATGAGCGCTTCCTCGCCTCGCTTGTGAATGTTGACCTGCAAGTGAATGGGATCGTCGGTGAAACCATCATCGTCGATCCAATCATCGCCGCTGTAATCGCCGTCGGGAATGGCTTTCAACCCCTGGCGAATGCGCCGCTCTGAGTAATCCAGGAGCATGTCCAGACAGCGGTGGACGACATCTGGACCGTACTTGGCGAAGATATCGCGCATGCGTCGAACGCCTACGAAATCGGCCGAGGCCTGGGCGCGAATATCGCCGAGCGTCTTGTCGGGGACGCGGATGTTGTTGGCCAGGATGCCGAACAGTTCGGGATCTTCCTGACCGCGCTTATAGAGCTTGACGAACGGGAATCGGAGGCCTTCCAGATAGATCTCGGTCAGCCCACCGGCCGTGCCACCAGGCGCCGCTCCTCCCATATCCGAATGGTGAGCGATGCTGCCCACAAAACCGACCAGTTCCCCATCGAAGAACACGGGAGCGAAACTCACCAGATCCATCACGTGTTGTCCACCACTGTAAGGATCATTGAAGATGATGATGTCGCCCTCCTCGAAATCCTCCGGCCGAAATCGTTTCAGGAGTGACCGTATGCCCAGTTCAAAGCCGGTGAGCAACATTGGGGCATGATGGGCTTGAGCCACCGTGTTGCCGTGACGGTCGAAAACGGCGCAGGAGATGTCTTCGATCTCCTTGATGACCGTAGAGCGGGACGTCCGCACCAACGTGCGCCCCATCTCATCGGTCACCTGTTCCATCGCATAGCGGATGACTTGCATGGTGACAGGGTCAGGTTTATAGGGCATGGTTGTTCCTCCTTGTGCATCGACTCCCTGTGGTAGAGGAGAGAGGATCTCCTCATGGGATGAGCGAGCCATGGCCGACCGGAAGGGACAACGATCGAGATGGCGAGAGACTCTCTCGGTGAAGGATCAGTGGACATTTCGCGCCTTGCTGTGGGCATCGGCGCGTCCCGGTATCCGACGATCACCGGGTCACGACGATGTTTCCATATTCATCCACTCGCGCGTGAGCGCCGGGAACGATGACCGTCGTCGAGGCGATCTCTTCAATGAGACAAGGACCGGTAATCGCATTTCCCGGCTTCAACCGTTGTCGGTCGTAGATGGGGCACTCTACGAATCCCGTTCCTGAGAAATAGACGGGTCGGCGCTCCTTTTCCGCCGCCGAGGGATCGGGGTCTCCCGCCTCATCGGCGACCAGCTCGACCGGTGGAACGCGTCCGATCGCCGTCACGCGCAAGTTGATGAACTCCACGGCCTCATCGATGGAGGAATATTCGTAGATGCGACGGTGGAGTTCGTGAAATCGGCGGATCGTCTCCCGAACGTCCTCATCGGTCACTCGATGACCATGGTGAGCCATCGGCGTGTTGATCTCATACGACTGACCTTCGTATCGCAGATCGGCCGACCAGAGGAGTTCCATCGCCGCCTCGGGGACGCGCTCGGCGCGAAGTTGCGCCCGCCCTTGCTCTTCCAGACTCAGGAACACGTCGAGCAGAGCTTGAGGAGTGACGTCGCGCTCGTTGAGAGCGATCGTCTGCACGTAGTCGTGACGCGTGTCAGAAACGAGCAAGCCCAGCGCCGAGAGCGTCCCCGAATAAGGCGGTATGATCACTTTCTTCATGCCCAGTGCTTCGGCCAGTTCTACGGCATGAAGCGGGCCGGCGCCTCCGAACGCCACGAGAGTGAACTCGCGCACATCGTATCCTTTTTCGATCGAACTGACGCTGATGCCTTTCACCATATTGGCATTCACCAGTCGAATGATCCCATCGGCGGCCTCCTCGATGGACAGACCCAACGGTCGTGCCACTCGAGCCTCGATCGCTTGACGCGCTCGATCGGGATGGAGCGCCATCTCGCCGCCGAGGAAATACCGAGGATTGAGGCGGCCGAGCACCAGATGGGCGTCAGTCACCGTGGGCTCCTCTCCGCCCAGGCCATAGCAGGCTGGTCCGGGATCAGCTCCGGCGCTCATCGGGCCGACATTGAGCGCTCCCCCCTGATCGATCCAGGCGATGCTGCCACCACCGGCTCCGATGGCGTGAACATCGACCAGCGGGATCTTCACCGGGTATCCTTCGAATGCTCCTTCAGAGTGAACGCGAGGTTGGCCACGATCGACCACGCCGATATCGAAGCTCGTCCCTCCCATATCCACGGTGATGAGTTGCGTGTCGCCGACGAGTCGGCCGATATACGAACCGGCGACAACTCCTCCGGCCGGTCCGGAATTGACGGTATGAACGGCGTGGCGGCGAGCGACCTCTACGGTCATCGTTCCCCCGCTGGCTTGCATGATCCGTAGATCGACGCGTCCATAGCGTTCTTCCAGTTGTTGAACCAGGCGGTCCAGATAGCGCACGATGATCGGTTGGAGGTAGGCGTTGATCACCGTCGTCGATGTGCGCTCGTACTCGCGGAACTCGGGTGCGATCTCGGAGGAGAGAGACATATGCGCGTGTGGGATGATCTCTTGGCAAATCTCTCTCACCCGTCGCTCATGCGCTGGATTCAAAAAAGAGAAGAGGAGACAAACGGCGATTGACTCCACCCCTTCGCGGTTGAGGTATTCCGCCACGCGGCGCACAGAATCCTCGTCAAGCGGCGTCACCACGCGTCCATCTCCACCCACTCGCTCGCGAACTTCACAGCGCAGATACCGCGGAACCAGCGGTTCGGGAAGATCGACGGTCATGTCATACAGTCCGGCGTCGGGTCGCTCGATCCGGGCGATTTCCAGCACGTCGCGAAACCCCTCGGTGGTGATGAGTCCCGTCCTGGCGCCTTTACGCTCGATGAGGGCATTGGTTCCGATAGTGCTGCCGTGGACGATATAAGCCACGTCCACCATGGTGTTGTCTGTGCCGGCCAGGATTTTCTCGATGCCGGTGATCACCCCCTCAGCTTGGTTGCGAGGGGTCGTGAGCACCTTGGTGTAATGGATGCGACCGCGGCGATCGTCGATCAAGACCACGTCGGTGAACGTACCGCCCACATCGATACCTAAGCGCATGGCGTCCTTGCCTCCTCGTTCGATCATTAAAGCCGCACCGGTTCCTGAAATGTGCCGAACACCTGCTTCATCACGCCGATGATTTCCCCCAGCGTACAGTAAGCCCGCACCGCCCGAAGCATCGCCGGCATCACATTCCGACCGGATTGACAGGCGTCCCGCACGTCGGCCAATGCCGCCTCGACCTCCAGGGCATCGCGGGTTCGTTTGACCTCAGCGAGGCGGTGCCTCTGCTCTTCCATCGCCTCTGGCCGATACTCGTGGAGTTCAACCTCGGGAGGAGCCTCTTCGCCTTCCACCCGATACTTGTTGACGCCGACTTTGACGATCTCTCCACTCTGCAGCTTGCGCTCATACTCATAGGCCTGGCGGGCCACTTCCTGCTGGACCAGCCCTTGACTCACGGCATTGACGATGCCTCCCCATTGCTCATCGACGCGACGCATCTCGGCGACGATGCGCTTTTCCATCTCGGTCGTCAACCATTCGATGTAGTAAGAACCGGCCAGCGGATCGACGGTATCGCAAAGCCCCATCTCCTCGGCCAGAATCTGCATCGTGCGCAAGGAGATCAAAGAAGCCTTCGCGCTGGGAATCGTGTAGGCTTCATCGTAACAACACAGAGCGCTCGTTTGCGCGCCAGACAGCGCCGCGATGAGCGCATAATAGGCGCCTCGGACGATGTTATTTTCCGGTTCCTCGATGGTGAGTCCACTCCCACCGCCCCCGGCGATCATCTTCATCTTCATCGTATCCGGCTGCTGAGCGCCATATTCCTCTTTCATGATGCGCGCCCATAATCGGCGGGCAGCGCGAAACTTGGCCACCTGCTCCCAGAGATTGCCGAAGATGTCGAAGTTGAATGAGATGCGACCGGCGAAATCATCTACTGACAGCCCCCGGCTGAGCACTTCATCGATATAGGCCTTGGCGATGCAGTAGGCATAGGCGATCTCCTGGACCGGCGTCGAGCCCGATTCCCGGATATGGTATCCACAGACGCTGACCGGATAGTAGCGAGGTGCTTCCCGCGCACAGAACTCCAGCGTATCGCCGATGAGGCGGATGGACGGCTCGACGGGGAAAATCCACGTCCCGCGACCGATGTATTCTTTGAGAATGTCATTTTGCGTCGTACCCCGGATGCGGTCGCGGGGAACGCCCTGTTTTTCGGCCACCGTGATATACATGGCCAGGATGATCGGCGTCACAGCATTGACCGTCAGGGAGACGCTGATCCGGTCAATGGGAATATCCTGGAAGGCGACTTCCATATCCTTGAGCGTATCCACGGCCATACCCACCCGGCCTACCTCTCCAACCGCCAGGGGATCGTCCGAATCCAGACCCATTTGCGTGGGGAGATCGAAAGCCACGTTGAGGGCATTCTGGCCATGATCGATGAGAAAACGGAATCGCTGATTGGTTTCATAGGGCGTGCCAAATCCAGCGTATTGCCGCATCGTCCAGGGCCGATAGCGATACATATACTTGTGAATGCCGCGGGTAAAAGGATACTGACCCGGCTCGCCGATGTCTCGCTCATAGTCGATGTGAGCGATGTCCTCAGGGCGATAAATCGGTTTGACCTCGATGCCCGACTCCAGGATGACATCTTTCAGTTGTGGCTCTTTGACTGCCATGATCTCCGACCTCCCGATGGTGATTCAGTGGCGTTCTCCTCTTTCGGCGATGAACGCCACGATGTCCTCCAAGCGTGATCCCGTAGGGAACACGGCCGCCGCCCCGAGCGCTAACAACTTGGGGCGATCTCTGTGGGGGATATTTCCGCCGACGACGACGATCACATCGTCCAGGCCTCGTTCCCGAAGGCGTTTAACGAGCTGTTCGGTGAGCGGCAGATGAGCACCGGAGAGAATCGACAATCCGACCACATCGACATCTTCCTGAATGGCGACCTGGACGATCTCGTCGATCGTTTTGTGCAGTCCGGTGTAGATGACTTCGCAGCCGGCATCGCGCAGGGCCTGAGCCACGACTTTGGCTCCTTTATCGTGCCCGTCCAACCCGGGCTTGGCGATGAGGACGCGGATTGGTCGATGGAGCGTCATCGTTCCACCTGCAGGAATGAATGGCGCCAGATGGCGCTTTGTATGATGTTCCCCTTCATCCTTCGCCGTGGGCTCATCGTCCACTGACCTTGACGACCACAGCGGCTCCTGTATCGCCGGCGGCGCAACCGGTGAACAGTCCATATCCGCCACCTTTGAGGACGAGCTCCTCGATGAGCTCCATGATCAGTCGCATGCCCGTTGGCCCCTGGGGATGTCCCCAGATGAGGGATGATCCATAGTTGTTCATCCTCTCCGGGGAGACTCCCATCTCTCGACAGAAATAAACGTCGTTGACGGCGAACGGATTGTGCGTCTTGATGGCCTGCACATCCTTGATGTCCAGACCGGCGGCGGCCAGAGCGCGTTTGGCGGCGGGCACGGTGGCCTGGGCCATGAAGCCGCGTCGGGCGCGGGCTTGTCCGTAGCTCAACACTTGAATCTCCATGCCATCATCGCGGCTCAATTCCCGCGCGCGCTCCCGGGTCGTGACGATGAGCCCGCAGTTGCCATCGGCTGGATGCGTCTGACTCCCGTAGGTCACCGTTCCATTGTCCAGGACCGGTTTCAACCGGGCCAGTCCCTCGGCCGTGGTCGGATAGATGCCTTCGTCATCGGTGACCGTCGCCATCACTTTTCGTCCCGAGGGATCACGCACCTCGATGGGAGTGACCATGAAACGGCGATGGAACGCTGCCTCGTCTTTGAGCGCTTCCTGATACTGCTGATAGCGGAGGAGCGCGATCTCGTCTTGTTCCTCTCGGGTGATTCCGCATTCGCGGGCGACGTTTTCAGCCGTCTCAATCATGGCATTCTCGGCGAAGGGATCGCGGTTGAAATTATCCCACACCCAATCTTCAGTCTCGCCTTTGCCGCCAGGACCGAGCGGATTCGGGTAATAGAGATGAGGCCCGTTGCTCGTGCGATCACAGGTGATGGTGAGCACCGCCTGGTGACCGCCGGTTTCGATTTCCATGGCGGCGCTGGCCAGCACGCGCGCCGACGTGGCGCAGGCTTGATTGATGGTCGGTCCAGTGATTCCAGTGGCTCCGATCAAACCGGCCAGCCACGGCGCGCCGTAAAAGCAATGCGGTTGCGGAATGGTCATGCCGAGATGGAGGGCATCGAATACATCGGGACGAAGACCTCGCTCCTCCAGAGCCCGCCGGGCCACCTCGGCGGCGAAGGTGAGGGCATGAAGATGCGCAAAACTTCCCTGCCAACGACAGAATGGCGTGCTCCAATAACCTCCATAGGGGATGAATGCTCGATCAAAACGCATGGTTCTCCTCCTCGGTCTCACCTACGTGCCGACGGTGAGGCCTCCATCGATGAAGATGACCTGACCGGTGATGTAGGCTGATTCATCGCTGGCCAGGAATAGGTGAAGAGCGGCGACCTCTTCGGGTTCGGCCAGGCGTCGGAAGGGGATGCGTTGCAAGAGCCCATCCATGATCTTCTCCGGGATGGCAGCGGTCATTCGCGTTTTCACGCCGCCGGGCGCGATGCAATTGACGTTGATGTTATAGCGCGCCAATTCCAGAGCCAGCGTTCTGGTGAGTCCCACCACGCCCGCCTTCGAGGCGCTATAGTTCGCCTGACCGATGTTGCCGCACATGCCCACCGACGCGGTGTTGACGATTTTCCCGTAGTTTTGCCGGATCATGGGCACGGCGGCGGCTTGCGCGCAGAGGAAGGTCCCTTTCAAATTGACGGTCAGGACGGCATCCCAGGCCGCCTCATCCATCTTCTGAATTTCATCGTCTTTGAGGCGCACGGTCAGGGCATCGCGGGTGATGCCGGCATTGTTAATGAGAATATCGAGCCGTCCCCACCGTTCGATGATCGTCTGGACCATGGCTTCCACTTGAGCGCGGTCGGTCACATCAGCGGGGACGAACAAGGCCTCACCGCCCGCCTGAGCGATGGCGGCGACCGTCTGTTCGCCAGCACCCTGATCCACATCGTTCACCGCCACCCGCGCCCCTTCGGCGGCGAACCGCATGGCTGTGGCTCGACCAATGCCTTGACCAGCCCCGGTGATGAGAGCAATGCGATCTTTCAAACGCATGAGCCCACCTCCTGTTCATGGGATTTCACTCCCGTCGCATGAGTAGTATCCATCGACCATCAATCACCGTCTCGTCCCGCTGATTCTTGATCAGCGTCTCGAAGGTGATGATGCCCCGATCCGCTTTGGATGACTCTTTCTTCTCCGCGACTCGGAGTTCCAGATGGATGGTGTCGCCAGGCAAAACGGCCCCCTTATAGCGAACCGTTTGCTCCAGGAGCGCCAGCGTCGTCCCTTCGAATACACCCAACTGATTGGCCAATCCCGTCGCTACCGAGGCGACGAGCATTCCGTGAGCAATGCGCTGGCCAAACGGTGTCTGCTTGGCGAATTCCTCGTCCGTGTGCAGCGGATTGAAATCGCCGGACAGGCCGGCGAAGTTGACGATGTCCGCTTCAGTAATGGTTCGCCGAGCGGTGACGATGACCTCGCCGAGCTCAAACTGATCGAATGTGCGGCCACGAGCCTGATAACTCATAGATCCCTCCACCGGATCGAATATCCCCTGAGAGCATCAGGGGAATCGTGGCGATCAAGATCGTACACGCCCCCCTGGACATATTTCAACGGGAAACACAGCGGACACTCAAACACTTCGAGACAGGGGGCCGATCGTCCCAATAAACCTTCCGGCGACGATCAGGTTCTGCCGTTCGAGCCTCAGAGGAAGGAGGGCCAAGCGTCGTGGTGGTGGTCCGCTCACCACCATCCCGCCCCGTCGAGGATCGAAGAGTCCTCGGTGACAAGGACACCGCAGGAGACGTTTATCAGCAACCCAACCATTCACCGGACAACCCGCGTGAGTGCAAATCGCCGAGTAGGCGATGACGCCATCGGCCGAGTGACGGCGAACCTCATCGGCCAGCTCATTGGACGAGAATCGAAGGACGAGAATGAGGCTATCCATGCGCTCGGCCTTGATCGTTTTCGATCGCGGGTCCATCGGATAGGCCAGAATGGGCGGCCCTCCCGGGGGGAGATCTTCTACGCTCACCACTGTTCCATATCGATCTCCAACCGCGTGAACCAGGAGATCCCCTCGCCGGGGGAGGGGTTCGCCAGACCATGCTAGGGTCCGGCTCGTCTTCCATCCCAGCAGTCCGACTCCTATCCCCAGAGCCGCCTTGAGCAGCGTGCGGCGTTCCTCTACACAAGGTGAGGAGCAGAGTGTTTCGTTCTTCTTTGACATCTGCAATTCCTCCCGAATGATTTTCACCTCGCGAATGTCCTATGATGGCACTCTGGGAGCGTGGGGTCCCATCGTTTGGCGACCGTATCGTCGGTGCTCCTGAATGAACTGATAGGGCTCCTATCGCGTGAGTTCTCGAGCGATGATATTCTTGAGAATCTCTGACGTCCCTCCACCGTAGAGAAGGAAGCGAGCGTCGCGGAAGTAGCGCTGAGCGTCGTATTCCATGGCGAAGCCATAGGCCCCGAAGATGCGAGTCGTTTGATCGGCCACGGCATTGGCCATTTCCGAAGCGAACAGCTTGGCCATGGCGGAGAGCTTGGCGTCCGGCGCTCCTTGATCGATGTGCCAGGCGGCGCGGTAGACGAGCGTTCGAGCCGCCTCTAACTGAGTGGCCATCTCGGCCAGCTTGTGTTGAATGGCCTGGAACTTGATGATGGGCCGGCCGAAGGCTTCTCGTTGCTGAGCATATCGAAGCGCAGCATCCAGGGCAGCTCGCGCCAGCCCCACACTCAGCGCACCGGTCATCACGCGGATCTGATCGAGGATGCCCCGGAGGAGCATCATGCCACTGCCTTCTTTGCCTCCGAGGAGATTTTCCGCTGGTACGCGGACATCTTCCAGAACGACTTCCGACGTCTCCGATCCTCGCGTGCCCAATTTCTTGATCTGTCGCCCGACGCTCAGGCCCGGCGTGCCTTTCTCGACCAGGAAGAGATCGACGCCTTTGAAACCAGCGTCCGGATCGGTCTTGGCGGCGACGGTGAAGAAGTCAGCGACGGTGGCGCTGGTGATCCACATTTTGGTGCCGTTCAGAACATAGGTCTCTCCGTCGCGGACTGCCGTGGTTCGAATAGCCCCGAGATCGGAGCCCGCGTCGGGCTCGGTCATGGCGATGGTGCCGATCTTCTCTCCCCGCAGAGCGGGAATGAGCAACCGTCGCTTGTGGTCCTCGGTGCCGAAGCGATATATGAAGTCCGTACCCATGAGCCCCTGCATGGCCACGACGGCGGCCAGACTCATCGATCCGCGGGCCAGCTCTTCGCACATCACGTTGAACGAAAGATTATCAGCGCCCGCTCCGCCATAGGCTTCCGGATAGCGCACGCCCAGCCAGCCGAGAGCAGCCACCTTGCGGAACAGTTCCCAGGGGAACTCCTCCCGCTCGTCCAGTTTCTGGGCGACGGGGATCACGTCTTTATCCACGAACTCAGCCACGGTGCGGCGGAACAACTCTTGATCCTCACTGAGACGAAAATCCATAATCCCTCTCCGTGTCGGTCATTCAGGCACCATTCTCATCGATCCGTCCCTCGCTCATGGGAGGCTCATCGAGATCAAACGATGCCTCGGGCTCGGAGAGTGGCAACGTGCTCCGGTGCATACCCAAGGGCTTCGCCATAAACGTTCTCGTTGTGCTCTCCGAGGCGGGGTGGAAAACGAAGCTGCAATCCCTGCTTTCGCAGAAATGGCGTCATCACCGGCGGTGGGGGGAGCACGACCTCGACGCCCGTACGGTCATCGCGGGCGCGGAGCATATCGGCGGCGAGATGAGGATCTCCGGCGACGTCGGCGACCGTACAGACGCGAGAGATGGGGACGCCAATCTCGGTGAACAGAGCAATCAATTCCTCGGTCGGGCGCCGGCGAGTGATTTCGGCTATTTCGTGATGGAGCGTCTCTTTGGCCGCGATCCGTCCGGCATTATGCCGATACGCTTCCCGATCAAGCTTCTCGAAGCCGGGAAGTCGAACGACGTGTTCCCATTGCCGATCGCTACCCACGGCGATGTACACATAGCCATCGGCCGTAGGGTATACTGAGACGGGGGCGAAATATGGATGCGTGTTGCCTCGACGGCGCATCACCTGGCCAAAACTGCGGGCCATGGCGATGGGAATGACCATCCAGGAGACGGCGCTCCGGTACATGGCGATGTCTATGCGACTTCCTTCTCCAGAGATCGCTCGATGATAGAGGGCTTTCATCACCTGTCCATAGGCGTGTTCGGCGGCGCCCAGATCGACCATGGGGAGACCGAAGACTTGAGGAGGGCCATCCGGTTCTCCAGTGAGATCCATGAATCCAGCGCGAGCTTGAAGAACAGGATCGTAGGCGGCCTCGTTCGTCCCGGGACCGAATCCAGTGATGCCCACCCAAATGATATCCGGTTTGATCCGGCGAAGTGTCTCGTCATCGATGCTCAGTTTCCGGTAGTTTCGGGGCAGGGTGTTGCAGGCGAAAATATCTACCGGTAATCGAGCGATGAGCTGATGGAGAATATGGCGTCCTTCCTCAGTGGCCAGATTGAGTGTGATGGCCTCCTTGCCTACATTGTATGGCAAGTAATAGCTATTCATCCCTTCCTCGCCGAGGACATTTTCCCCCACGTAACGATTGGGGTCCCCTCGTCCCGGAGGCTCCACGCGAATCACCCGCATCCCTTCCTGGACGAGACGATAGGTGAGGAAGGGCAGCGTCAGCGCCTGTTCCAGACTCAACACGGTGACCGTCTCAGACGTCATTCCACACTCCTCATCAGCTTCTCTCGGCTTGGCCGGCAGCCAGCACGTCCAGAACGTCCTTCAAGGCGGCGATGAAGCGCGCATTCTGTTCGGGCGTCCCCACGGAAACGCGAATGAATTCCGGCATGTAAAAGAAGTCCGCCGGCCGCACGATGACGCCGCGTCGCAGGAGATGCTCGTAGACCGTTTGGGGATCGTAGCCGGGCCGAAAGATGATGAAATTGCTTTGACTGGGAACGACGAACAGGCCGAGTGCCTTCAAGCGATCCACTAATTTCGCCCGTTCGGCGATGATCAACGCTCGCGTGCGGGAGACATGGTCGACGTCGTCCAGAGCGGCCATTGCTCCCACCAGGGCCAGACTGCCCAGGTGGAAGGGGAGGCGCGATCGCCACAGATACTCGGCCAGCGTGGGATGAGCGATGGCATATCCCACGCGCAGACCAGCCAGACCATGAGCCTTGGAGAAGCTCCTGAGGAGGATGACGGTGCGTCCGGCGCGCACATAATCGATGGCCTTCACATGATCATCTCGGTCGACGAAAGCCAGGTAGCTCTCGTCAAAGATGACCACCACCCGATCGGGGACGCCAGCCATGAGCCGATCGGCCTCGGTCTGCGTCATGATCGTTCCCGTCGGATTATTCGGCGAGCAGATGAAAATGAGGCGCGTGCGCGGTGTGATCGCCGCCAGGATGGCTTCGACGTCGTATTCGTAGTCGACCGTCAGGTTGACGCGCACCGGTCGTCCCCCTCGGCGCCGAATCAAGATTTCATACATGGGAAAGGTCGGCGGACAGATGATCGCTTCATCGCCCTCGTCAATGAATCCTTGACTGATCAGCGCCAGGAGTTCAGTCGCTCCATTCCCCGTGGCAATATGTTCCGGACCGATGGCCGGACCGAGTCGCTCGGCCAGGCGAGCGCGCAGCTCGTCATCGGCGATCCGAGGATAGCGGAACAGTTCGGGCAAGGCCGCTCGAATGGCGGCCACGGCACGCGGTGAGGGACCGAGTGGGTTCTCATTAGAGGCCAGTTTGATGACCTCGGCCACGCCATAGCGAGCGGCGACTTCTTCCACCGCAGTGCCCGGCGTGTACAGCGGAGCCGAAGCAATATGGGGATTCAGGCGTGGTCCTCGATTCGGGTCCATGGAGTTACTCCTCGGCCGGTGGCTCCGTCCACCATTCGTTCTTCTGATAGGCCAGCGCTTGGCAGGAAGCGATGAGGCGACCTCGGGCGTCGGTCACCGTGAGCCGGTAGAGGGCCGTCCGTCGCCCTGCATATTCCTCGCGAGCCTCGGCATAGAGCGTTTCTCCCGGCTCGGTCGCCGCCAGGTAGTTGATGGCCACGTGCAGGGCGAGGCTCACGCGGCCGCGGGAATTGCCCGCCGCCGCGAACGCTGCATCGGCCAGAGCGAAGATGGCCGCACCATGAGTTGTGCCGTGAAAATTGATCATGTCGTCAGTGACGTGCATGGACATCTTGCTGTAGCCGGGGCCGAGTTCGAGCAACTCGATTCCCAGTCGCCGGGCGAAGACATCAGCGTCGATAATCTCGCGCATGTGCGACAGCGCGTTCGGATCTTCTGATGTGGAATGTGGTTGGTCTGACATGGATCGATGATCACTTTCGCTGGATGGTGAATTGGCAGCATGAAGCACCTTGAGCGACACAGGGAGCTTCCATTGCTTCCACGTCAGCCGCGAACAGCCCCGATGCTAAACCGGCGAGCACGCCGCGAATGAGGTGACAGACGGCGTGACCGGCCGGACCATAGGCCTCGGCGAATGGCGAGTCGTACACGTCCACCACCAGTCGGCCGGCAGCAACATCCAGTTCGATCAGCTGAAACCGGCCCCAGCCAATCTGCCCCCCCATGCGGCACATGAAATCGACGATCTGTCGATCGCTGTAGCCGAAGACCTCTTTGTAACGTCGCGACGACAGCGAGCCTCCGGCGAAGCCTCCGGCATAAAAGAGTTCGCCCGCTCGCTCTCCCATAATTTCTTCAACAGCTTTTTGAATGGCCACCACCGTCTCAGGACGGATGAGCAGATAGCGGACCTCGCGAAAGCTCAACCGCCCGCTCTCGGAGTTCCACATCAGGCCCTGTAATATGTCATTGTCCATGCTCATGGGGTATAAATGAAGCTGACCGTGGGCATCCACGCTCTGGACATGGCCGGCTTTTCTGATCGCCAATGAGTCATCATCGCTCTTTCTGAAGAGCTTCGCGCCGTGGCGGTTTCATCAGGCCGGGTGCCCGCCAGATATGCCCTACGGCCTTCTTTCCGCCTTGAGATGAGACGTCCTTCACGTACACATGACGCACCCACGCAGTGCATCGAGCGAGCCGGAAGTACGGCGCCTTTGGCTTTGATCTCTCATCGCTCACTCCTCGTGTTCGCTACCGCGGCGATCCGCCACGCGGACGGCTTTCCCCGGTTGTCGCTCAATATGCCCGATGGTCACCAGCACGACTTCGGGGGTGAGCCCGAGCAGATCTTGAATCTCGCCAGCCAGCCGGCGTGCCAATCCTTCATCTTCGGGATGCGATGTCTCCACCACGAGGCGAAAGTGATCGGCACCTCCCTTACGCTCCAACACGATCTGATAGTCGAAAGCCACATCCTGATGGCGCAACAGGACGCTCTCAATCTGTTTTGGGTAGAAGTTGACGCCCTTCACCTTGAGCATGTCATCGGTACGACCGATGATGCGATCCACGCGCAAATGCGTGCGGCCACACGCGCAGGGCTGGCGACTGAGAATCCGGGTGATATCCCGCGTGCGATAGCGGATCAAGGGCAGAGCTTCCCGAGTCAGCGTGGTGACAACCATCTCTCCGAATTCTCCATCGGGAACGGGATCACCCGTGTCCGGATCGACGATCTCGACGAGATAATGATCCTCCCAGACATGATTGCCCTGGTGAGCTGAGCAATCGATCCCCATGCCCACGCCGCCGGTTTCGGTCATGCCAATGATGTCGAACGTCTCGATGCCCATCTCCTGTTCGATGCGTCGTCGCATCTCGTCGCTCCAGATCTCCGCTCCGAAAACGCCCACCCGCAGGCGGGTGTCGCGCCGGAAATCGATGCCTTCTTGTCGAGCAACCTCGATGAGGCGGAGCGGATAGGAGGCGATGGCCGTGATGACCGTCGTTCCCAATTCTCTCATGAACTGAAGCTGCAGCCGACTGCGACCGGCGCCGATGGGGATGATCATGGCGCCGATGGCCGAGACCCCATAGTGGAAACCGAAACCGCCATTGAACAGACCGAACCCGGGCGTGATTTGAACGACGTCATCCCGCGTCACTCCCGCCGCCGTGAGGCAACGCGCCATGACTCCCGCCCATTGCTCGATGTCAGCCGCCGTGTAGGGACAGAGGACCGGCGTGCCGGTCGTCCCCGAACTCATATGGAATCGCACGAACTCGGTTTGTGATGCGCAGGCGTAACCGAACGGGTGAGCCTGGCGCAGATCCTCCTTAGTGATGAACGGGAATTGCTGGAGATCCTCTAATGAGCGAATCTCGTCGGCCCCGCGTCCCCCGAGATGTTGGACGTAATTCGGATTCCGGGCGTGAATGCGCCGCAACGTCTCTTTGAGGCGATGGAGCTGGAGGCGATCGAGCGTCTGGCGATCGAGCGTTTCCGCCTCCGGTTCGTACATCCTCGCCTTCATCGGTCACTTGCTCCTCTTAAGGGGGTGCTTCTCACGAGCCACGCTCCTTGAGGGCGCGCAGCACTTTCTCAGGCGTGATGGGCAAGCTATTGATGCGCACGCCGATGGCGTTATAGATGGCATTGGCGACAGCCGCTGCCGTAGGATTGGTTCCCATCTCTCCCACGCCTTTGGCGCCGAAAGGGCCTTCCGGATCGTCAGTCTCAATGATGACCGTCTCGATGGGGGGCGCATCCATGATGGTGGGCATGCGATAATCGAACGGCGTGAGATTCAGGACGCGACCCTCGTGCACCTGAAGGTGTTCACTGAGCGCATACCCCAGCCCCATCACCGTGCCGCCTTCGATCTGCCCCTCGACATACATGGGATTGATCGCCCGCCCCACATCGTGAGCCGAAACGACGCGCAACGGGCGCACCTTCCCGGTCTCGACGTCGACCTCGACCTCCACCGCCTGAGCGCCGAAGCCGTAGGTGGCCGAGATGTTTCCTTTCCCATCGGGTCCGAGCATCTCGTTATGGGGATCGTACCAACCGTGACCGATGATCACCTGACCGCCTTGACGAAAATGGCGCGCCCGCACGACCTTGTCGAAGGGGATGCGCTGCTCGGGCGCTTCTCGAATCCTCACGTAGCCATCGCGGAGTTCGAGTTCGGCCGCCGATGCGCCGAGCAACTCCTCGGCCGTCTCCAGAATTTGCGCTTTGACCTGTCGCGCTGCGCGCAGAGCAGCATTGCCGGCGATGAACGTCGTGCGGCTAGCGTGAACGCCGACGTCCCAGGGAGTGACCGCCGTATCATCGTTCACGATGGTGATCTCTTCTGGCCGGATGCCCAGTTCCTCGGCCACAATCTGGACCACGACGACGTCCGAGCCCTGGCCGATTTCCGTCGCGCCGGTGAGCACGGTCACTCGTCCGAAATCGTCTACCTTGACGATGCAGCCACATCCATCGCTGCGGTAGATGCGGGCGCCGCCACCCACATTCATGGTGGCGGCGATGCCCACGCCTCGAGCGATCGCTCCGCGGCGCGAAGGCGCTGCCCTCTTCTCGCTCCACCCGATTCGCCGCGCCGCCTCCTCCAAACATTCGGTCAGGCCGCAAGTAGTGATCTTGATTCCTTGAGGTGTCTCCTCGAAGGGACGATTGGCGTTGCGCAGGCGGAACTCCAGAGGATCCATGCCGATGGCCTCGGCCAGACGGTCCATCTGCACTTCGACGACGAATGTGCCCTGAGGATTGCCGAATCCGCGCACGGCACCGGTGATCGGATTATTGGTGTAAACGCTGTCGTAGACCACGCGCGCGTGAGGAACGCGATAAAGAGAGCCGATGGTTTCCATGAGTACCAGCGTAGTCACCGTCCCCCACGAGACGTAAGCGCCGTTGTCCAGAAGGACCTTGGCCTCCCTCACCCACAACCGACCATCCCGCATGGCTCCGGCGCGCGCCCAAATGCGCATGGACTGACGGGCCTCGCTCACGGCGAACTCTTCCTGGCGAGTGAACGCCAGCCGGACGGGCCGTCCCGCCTTCCGAGCGAGCCAGACGCAAATGGGTTCGAACGAGTACATGTCTAATCCGCGGCCGAAACTCCCTCCGATCGCCGTCTGAATGACGCGGATGTCTCGCCCCGGGATACCCAGAGCTTCGGAGAGGTCTTTCTGGAGGAGGAAAGGAATTTGCGTCGTGCTCCACACGGTCAGTTTGCCGGAGGCATCAAAGGCGGCCAAGCAGAAACTCGTCTCCAGTGGCGCCGGCTGAACGTATCCCAGATCGAATTCATCTTCGACGACGACATCGGCTTCCTCGAGGGCGCGATCCGGTTCGCCGTGGACATACTCCTGGTGACGGAAGAGATTGCTCTCGCGATCTTCATGGATGAGGGGGGCGTCCGGTCGCAGGGCGGCTTGAGGATCGAACACTGCCGGAAGCGGATCATATTCGACGCGAATGAGCTCGAGAGCCTCTTCGGCGATATCTTCATCAATGGCGGCTACGGCGGCCACTTCATCCCCACAGCGACGGACTTTGTCTCCTTTCAACGGCGTTCGATCGCGTCCGTATCCGAAGCGCCGGGGTGGGAGATCCTTGGCCGTGATCACGGCTTTCACGCCGGACAAGCGCTCGGCCCGCGAGGTGTCGATGTGGAGGATGCGCGCGTGGGGAAGAGGACTCCGTAAGATCTTACCATAGAGCATGCGGGGCACTTTGACGTCGTGACCATAGATGATCTGTCCCGTCGCTTTGGGGATGGCATCCGGTTTGGGAATCCGCTTGCCGATGATGGAGAACGTGCTCATGGCTTCCTCCCGCGAGTGGTGAGCCGTGCTCTCTGCCGATTATCGGTGAAATGTGTTGAGCGATGATCAATCACCGCGAGCCCACGTCCGCCGACGCCATCTCTTCGGCTGCGGCCAGTACGGCTTCGATGATCTTCACATACCCGGTGCAACGGCATAAGTTGCCGACCAGAGCTCGCCGCACTTCGGCTTCGGTCGGACGGGGATTTTCCTGCAACAGGGCGTAGGCCGAGAGGATCATTCCCGGCGTACAATAGCCGCATTGAATGGCTCCCCGTTGGACGAACGCGCGTTGGAGCGGATGAAGTTCACCCCCGGCCGACAACGCTTCAATGGTGGTGATCTCATGACCCTCGGCGTCCAGAGCCAGCATGAGGCATGAGGGAATGGGCGCGCCATCGACGAGCACCGTGCACGCACCACAGTTGCCCGTGCGGCAGCCGTCGTTGGTTCCCGTCAAATCCAGTTCATCGCGCAGCACTTCGAGCAGAGAGCGATGGGGTTTGACCTCCAGTCTATACGTCTCGCCGTTGACCTTCAGTGTGAGTGGATATTTCACCGATGGAACCTCCAAAGTGAATGTGCAAGAACCAGATGCTCATCTGGCATTCATGCCTCATCGTTCTGGAGAATGAGAGACCAGGTGTTCGAGCGCTCGTCGGGTGAGCACGCCGACCATCTCGCGGCGATACCAGGCCGAACTGTAGGTATCGTCGATGGGACGGGCGGCTCGAGCTGCTCGACGAGCAGCCTCCAGTCGACGATCCTCAGTCAGCGGGGCGCCAATCAGGACCGACTCTGCTTCGGGGACGCGCAGAGGAGTGGGCGCCACCGCTCCCAGGACGATGCGAGCGTCTTCGGCAATTGCTTCCTGTTCATCGAATTGCAGGAGAACGGCGACGCCGACAATGGCGATGTCCATGGCCTGCCGATAGATGTGTTTGAGATAGACGCCGCGCGTTCGAGGGCGAGGAGGAGGAAGCCGGATGGCGGTGAGCAGTTCGCCATGTCGAAGCTCGGTTTGACCCGGACCATGGAAGAACTTCTCCAGCCGTACGCGGCGCTCGCCTCGAGGTCCGACGATGACCGCCTCGGCTCCCAGGGCGATGAGCGGTGGCGCCATGTCGGCCGAAGGCGCGGCATTGCAGAGATTGCCGCCCACCGTCGCCAGATTGCGGATGAGCACCGATCCCATCTTCCTGGCCGTCTGGGCCAGCAGGGGATACCGCTCGCCCATCAGCAGGGATCGAGCGATCTCGGCCAGAGTGACCAGTGCGCCGAGGCGAAGTCCGCCGTCCTCTTCGGGCGCGATGTCGTTCAGACCGGGAATGCGCTTGAGATTGACGATCACCCGCGGCCGAAGATGCCCGTATCGCGCCTTGGTCACCAGATCCGTCCCGCCGGCCAGCGGATAGGCGCCTTCCCCATGGCGCACCAGAAGCTGAATGGCTTCGTCCAGCGTCTTGGGAGCGTAATATTCAAAGAATCTCACCACGAACCTCCGGATGAAGGTCGAAGGACGCGCCGAATGCATGGCAGCGAGCCACTCGACCGCTTCACGTGGTCAATCGAGCGGGCGCGAGGTCGTGAGCGACCGGAGACCGATGGATAGGCTGCCGCCCTTCCGGTTGTCCAACCGGCTGGAGGGCGACAGTTTGTCTGACCTCGCTCAAGCGACGTTCATTCGAGCGACGCTTCACCTCTCGGCGCTCGGCTTCTCGCTCTTCACCAAATGAACTTGAGACCGAACTGAATCTCGCGCGCCGGGAAGGTGCGCGTCGATTTACCGAAGGTGAGCGTATCGGCCAGATCATTCCCCGGCAAGAACAGGTTCACCCGATTGAACAGATTGAACGCCTCGGCGCGGAACTCGATGCGTCCCTGTTCGCCGAGTGCGGGGAATCGGAAGATCTTGAACAGCGAGAAATCGACGGTGGCGAATCCCGGTCCTTCGAACGTATTCCGTCCCAGATCGCCAACCGTCCCCGCTTCCGGAATGGGGAAGTCGCTGGCCTTGAATAAACCATTGATGAAATCGGAGCGGCTGCTGCCCTTATTGGTATTTCCGAACGCCGGCGTATTGGGACGATCGTACGCCCCGCCCTGCGTCCCGCCGCCGGCATCGGCGTTGAAATCGCCGGTGGGCAAGCCCGTTTCCGGATCGATATCGAATGGGGCGGTCGTAAACACACCGAAGGCCTTGCCCGATTGGAGCGTGACGATGGTGTTCACTTGCCATCCCCCGAACACCTGGCCGCGCCATCCGGCCGTGTTCCTGAAGATGGGGAGTTCCCAGACGGCATTGATGGCCAACCGATGCGTCACATCGAAGTTGGCGCGTCCCCGTTCCAACGAGCGATTGGTGATGTCCTGGGCTCCCACATAGCCCACGCCGAAGTTGTCGATATCTCCGGCGAAGGGATCCGATTGCTCATCGATGACCTTGCCAAAGGTGTAATTGACTTCCAGGCTGTATCCCGAGCTCAACCGCTTGATCAGCCGGACGGTCGCGCCATGATAGTTGGCATTGCCATCACTGCCCACATAGAAGCTATTACCCCAGTTGGGATTGAGGCGGTTCTCGACGCCATCGAGCAGATCGCCGTTGACGCGGTTGAAATCTTCGCTCCGAAGGAGCTTGCGAGCCGCGTTCCCGGTATATCCGAGTTCGATCATCCAGTTGGGCTGGAATTCCCACTGGATGTTGAGGAACCAGTCCATTCCGTATCCCGTGCGAATATGAGGATCGATGAGGAAGGGGAAGATCGGCGATCCGTTCAATCCCCCACGATCGTTCATGCCCAGTCGGAAATTATCGCTCGGCGTCGCCGGGATGGTGTAGGAGATGCTCGTGCCGAGACCAAAGATGGGCAGGGCAATGGCGATGGCATTGAATGGCGGTTGGAAGCGAGCCGGTTCGGCGAAGGCGTCCTCATAGATCTGATCGTAGGCTACGCCGAAGCCGGCGCGAATGACGAATTTGCCGCTACCGATGGGATCCCAGGCCAACCCCAGGCGAGGAGCGAAGTTATTGTGATCTCCCTCGTACATGTCTTTCACCTGGCCGATGCTGGCTTGAGCGAACCGGGAGAAAATATCGTCGCCGCCATTGAAGATGATGTTGGAGAGCTTTCCATCCCGCTCGGTGGGCACCGTGTAGAGATCATAGCGAAGGCCATAGTTGAACGTGAAGTGGGGCGTGACCTTCCAGCTATCCTGGAAGAAGGCCCCAATCCACCAGCGACGGAAGTGTCGAATGTTGCGGATGAAATCGCCCGTCTGAGGATCGATCTGCGCTACCTGGAGGAACGGTTCGTCGTCGATGAAATCGAGCAGGCTGGCGAATTCGTACATCCCGCGACCGAAGATGGTGAAATCGCTGTTCTCCTGGAAGTAGGTCACATCCACGCCGAATTTGATGCCATGGCTGCCCACCGTCACCGAGACATTATCCTTCCAGTCGAAGGTGTTCATGGGGAAATTCACCGGCAGGAGGAACGTCGAACCGAATCCCGCCGTTCCATCATCGATGATGATGTTGGGCACTTCCGCCGGGCTGGCCGTGGGCGTGGCCCGCACGCGCAGGAAGCCGAAGCGAAAGTCATTCACCACGTTGGCGCCGAAGAGCTTGGTCCAGCCGACGGCCACGCCGGAGAAGATGCCATCGAAGGGATGACGGAAGCCGCGCACGATGTGTTCCAACGGCGCGTTCACCGACGGGACGGCGCCGGTGCTGCGCTCGTCTTCGTGAATCCAGCGAGCGAAGATTTTATCTCGCCCCTCGTGGAAGTTGTGATCGATGCGAATCATGAATTGATCGGTGTTCCGGGCATCGCTCACCGTTCCCGAGGTCAACGCGATGTCGGGAATGCCATCGGGGGGACCGATGGCGAATTCTCCCGGAGCCGGCGAGCCGATGTCTTGCTCCGTACCCGGGATGGGCGGTGGGCCGGGAAAGTCGCGAAACAGTTGGGCAGCGATGCTGTCAGGTCGCGTCTGAAACACGAATTGGCGCAGTTCCGGCGTCTCCGTCTGAAACGACACGCTATCGCCGCGACGGCCGCGAAAGCCTTCATAGGAGACGAAGAAGAAGGTGTGATCTTTGCGGATCGGCCCGCTCAGCGAGAAACCGAACTGGTTCTGTAAGAGCGGCGCGGGGTCTTTCCCATCGAAGAACCGCCGGGCATCCAGCGCCGAATTTCGGTGAAATTCCCACGCCGTCCCGTGGATGGCGTTGCCGCCGGATTTGGTGACCACATTGACGATGGCTCCATAGTTACGCCCGAACTCGCTGGAGAAGTTGCTGGTCTGAATCTCGAACTCTTCGACGGCATCCACCGTCGGCGTAATGGCGGGCAAGCCGCCAATGTAGTCGTTGTTATTGGGCACGCCATCGAGGATGTAATTGGTCGACCGCAGTCGCTTGCCGTAGGTGGTGAACGCCAGCGTATAGGAATTATTGTTGGTCGGCGTAGCGACGTTGGCGTTCAATGGCGTGACGCCGGCTTCCAATACGGGAAGCTGGTAAATGTTGCGCCCGTTCAACGGGAGATCGGTCACCTGACGAGGTGCGACGAGGCCGGCCAGTCGCGCCTCTTCCGTCTGGACCAGGGGCGCGCCGGTCACCGTAATGACCTCCTCAATCGTGCCCACCTGGAGCACGAAGTCGATGCGCAACACATCGCCCACGTGGAGGATGACGTCGCGGCGAACGTCTGTCTTGAATCCCTGGCGTTCGGCTTTGACTTCATACTCTCCCGGTGGCAGATTGGGCACCCGGTAGAGGCCACTCTGATTGGTCATCACCTGCCGCGTTTCATTGGTCGCCACATTCCTCACCGTGATCTGCACGTCGGGGAGAACCGCGCCCTGCTCATCGGTGACCACTCCTGTGACGGTGGCATAGGTCAATTGGGCTCTCGCCGCCCGGGGAACGCCCAGAGCGAGGAGAACCCCGCCAAGCATAAAGAGAAGGACAGTCCGTCTCATATCGATACCTCCTTGGTCATTGGTCTGGCATGCGTCGCCTCTTCGTAGAGCTACTGTGAGACGCCCGATCGAGCCACGAAGGGGCGTTTCCCAGAGCCCCTTCATGACTGATCAGAACGTCCCGCGAAAGGCGCATCTCGCGCTCATCGCCAGGCTCTGTCCGGTCTATCGGCTGCGTCGCCGATGGAGGATTCCAGCTATGCTCGTGACTCTTCGACCAGGAGGATCGTCTTGACGCGCTCCAGTATGACGGCGTCCATCGGTAATGACATACCGAACGGGGGAGCCCAGCGTGATGTGTGATTCTGAACATCGATGATCTCCTAAAACAGAATCTTGAGTCCGAATTGAATCTGTCGTGCTGCCGTTCTCGTTCTCGTGATTCGTCCCAGGGGCCCCGCCGGGAGGCCTTGAGCATCGAACGCCGGGATGGTGCGAATAGGGAGATCGAAGTTCGCTCGATTGAGGAGATTGAAGAACTCGGTGCGAAATTGAACGTCCACGCGTTCTCGGATGGTCGTCTTTTTCACTAGGGAGAAGTCAACGTTGACCAGCCCCGGCCCGATGAGGGTATTCCTTCCTAGATTCCCCAAGAAACCCGCTGGTTGCAGAGCGAATGCTCGACGATCAAGGTATTGATCGGGACCACCAAGGATCGGATTGTTGCTGAATCCCGGACGGAGGTCCGGTCGCTCACTCAAGTCGCTGAAAATGCCCGGAGCACCTCCATTCCGAGAGCGATTGAAGGTGAGTTCCACGGTGAACGGAGACCCTGACTGGATCGTGGTGATCCCGTTGATTTGCCATCCCGCCAGGAGTTTCCGGGCAACACCCTCTGAGTTCCGTCCCAGCGGAAGATCGTAAGTGTAGTTGAAAACCAGGACCTGTCGAACATCAAAACTGGACAGTCCTCGGTTCAATCGCCGATCATCGGGATCGATGCTCACCACGTTCTCGCCGGTGGAGTCCGAGGCAAACAGAGATGAGGTATCATCGATCGACTTCTGGACCGTATACGAGACCTGAAATTGGAGGCCGCGACTCAGTCGCTTGTTGAGGCTGAGGATGAGACCATGATAGAAAGAATTGGCGTCTGAGACGGTCCACCGACTCGCTCCGAAGCGAGGATTGCGCCGCGACCCACCCTCGGGCCAGAACTTGCGACCATCGGGGAGGAACTCGGGGAAAGCCGTGTTCCCGTTGAATACCCGGAGCAAGTGAACGCCGCGGGAACCAGCATAGCCAACACTGAACACCGTATCCGGAGCGAACTCCCATTGAAGATCTAAACTCCACCGCATCACATAAGGCGTATTGGTCAGAGGCGCTGGGAAGTTGATGAGTGGCACGCCCCTGGCCGCTGCTTCTTCAAGAGCGGGGACAATATCGGGGAAGGGAGGGGCGATGAGCGTGGCCAGCTTACGCACCGGAGCCCCGCCTCCAATCGGTCCGAAGAGATCGAAGGGAGTGATTTGCTGGAAGTAGATGCCAAATCCTCCCCGAATAGACGTCTTCCCCCTGCCCAGGGGATCCCAGGCGAACCCGAATCGAGGGGCAAAGCTATGCAGCGAGATGTTCCTGTTGAGATAGAATTCTCCCTGTATGGCCTCACCCTGCCGATCATAGGTATTCGTCGCTTCGCCGAAGATGTCTTTTGGTTTCGTCGTGAACTCGTAGCGCAGTCCAAGGTTCAGCGTCAATCGGGAACTCGCCTGATAGTCATCCTGAATGTAAAATCCGAACATGGACTCCCTGATAGAGCGGTCATTATCACTTCCAGGGAGCGGGCCGAGGAAGAGCGTCGGTCGATTGGTAAGGAAACATTCTAGCGGCGACTGGGGGCAGACCGGCGAGCTCGGGAAGACGTAGACCCCCGAATCATTGAACGAGAACAGGGTGTTGAATCGCAGGTGCTTGACGTTCACGCCCCCCTTTATGGAATGAGGGCCGCGAGTATAGGTGAGGTCATCAGACCACTCATATAAGTTGAGCACATCGCGAATGGGATCAATGATGAATCCAATCAGCGGCGATACAGCTCCAGGGATGATGATCCCGCCGCTCCGGAAGAATGGCTTACCCGGCAAGAAACTCAATGCCGGTGGAATATTGACCCGGGGAGCATTTTCCGAGAAGCTGAACGAGCGATTGAAACCGAAACGAAACGTATTCAACAGTGCGGCCGACATCGTCCGGTCATATTCCACGGTCACGTATTGATTGCGCGACCGTTCGGCCATCGTGATGAGGGGGAGGTCAGGGCGCGGGCGATCCCCTTCGGCGTCATCAAACGTGTACCGAGCAAAGAACGAATCACTGGCTGAGAACTGGTGATCGATGCGAATCTGGAAGAAGTCTTCTCGCTGAGGTTGAGGTGTTGAACCGAGCCATTCGGCCGTTCCGTTGCCGAAATTCCTCCCGTTGGGGAGAGGGAAGAGATCCAGATAGGGTTTGATGGCCGGATCCACTCCGACGTTCTTGAGTTGACCGGGGTTCTCCGGATCGGGAAGGAGACCCTGCCGCGCATTCTCATCGGGGACGATCCCGACTTGGGTGACCCCCAGTCGTTCTCGGAGACCTTCATAGGCGCCGAAGAAGAAGCTGCGATTCTCCATAATAGGTCCTCCGAGCGTCCACCCGAACTGATTGCGAATGAATGGCGGTTTGCGGGCATCGAAGAAGTTGCGGGCATCGAGTGCGCTGTTACGATGGAACTCGAATACTGATCCGTGGAGTTCGTTGGTCCCCGATTTGGTCACGGCATTGACTACCGCCCCGGCCACTTTTCCTACTTCGGCGGTGTAAGCATTGGTCAACACTTTGAATTCTCGAATCGTCTCCACGCCCAGGAGCGTTCCGGCGACGCTCCCCGGCGTGCGATTGCGGAAATCATTGATGTCCGTCCCATCGAGCAGGAACAGATTCATGTCCTGACGGGTTCCACTGGACGAGATCTTCACCGTTCGACCGGCGAAGAAGTTGCGGGAAGCCGTAGCGATCACATTAACTCCGGGTTGTAGAAGGACGAGTTGTTCCACGCTGCGGCCATTCAACGGAAGATCTCGAATCTTCATATCATCGACGAGCCAGGCGATGGACGCTGTGGTTCGTTCTACTAAGGGAGCTTCTCCTCTCACCGTCACCTGCTCGGTAATTTGTCCGACCTGTAGGGTGAAATCGACGATCGCTTCTCGACCGACAGTGAGTTTAATCCCCGTTCGAACCTCGGTTTTGAATCCCTCCAATTCCGCTTGTACCTGATATTCTCCCAGACTGAGCTGCGGGACGTGATATCGTCCATCGCTATCCGTTGTGGTTGTTCGGGCAATGCCCGTTTCCAGATTCGTCACCGTGATCGTGACTCCTGGTAAGACGGCGCCCGCCTGGTCCTTCACAGTGCCTGAGATCGTCCCCGTAATAGTCTGTGCCCCCGCCAGCAGAGGGCACAGACAGAGGACGAAGAGAACCTTCACAAAAGGCTTGGAGAGATAATAGGCTCGTTTCGTCATACACTATCCTCCTCTCATGGTATTGAAAGCAGATAGCAGAGCCACATGGACTTCGGTTGCTCAAGCTCATACCTCATATCCCCGGGCTGGCCAACAACACATTCCGTCCATCGTCCAAACCATTCGTTACGATCCTCGGTGGCCGTTTGAGTCACTCGCTCACATCCACCCAGACGCTCTTGACCTGGGTGTAGAGGTCGAGGGCGTACCGGCCGAGCTCTCGACCAAAGCCGCTCATCTTATAGCCGCCAAACGGCGACGTGGTGTCCAGCACGTTGTAGGTGTTGATCCACACCGTTCCCGCCTTCAACTGGCGGGCGAGTGTGTGAGCTTTCTTGATGTCGCGCGTCCAGACCGCCGCGGCCAGACCATAGATGACGGCATTGCTCTTCTCGACGACGTCATCGACGTCCTTGAAGGGAATGACGGCCACCACCGGTCCAAAGATCTCCTCCTGGGCGATGCGCATGGCGTTATCCACGTCGTCGAAAACGGTGGGGCGGACGAAATACCCTTGGTCGCCGGCGCGCTCGCCTCCGGCCACCAGTTTCGCTCCTTCCCGTCGACCGAGATCGATGTAGCCCATCACCTTGTTCATATGTTCTTCCGAGATGAGAGCCCCGATTTGTGTCTCGGGATCGAAGGGATCGCCCTGTCGCAGCGTCTTCGCTCGTTGGACCAGTTTCTCCATGAACGCATCGTGAATGTTCTCCTGTACGAACAGCCGCGAGCCCGCCGCGCAGCATTCGCCCTGATTGAAGTAGATGCCCATGATGGCGCCTCTCACGGCGGCATCCAGGTCAGCGTCGGCGAAGACGATGTTCGGCGATTTTCCGCCCAGCTCCAGCGAGATGGGTTTGAGCGTCTCGGCGGCAGTGCGCATGATCTCCTGGCCGGTGGTGACCTCGCCGGTGAAGGCGATTTTGTTCACTTGTGGATGTTTGACCAGGGCCGCTCCCGCCGTGGGGCCGAATCCGGGAACGATGTTGACCACCCCATCGGGGACGCCCGCTTCCTGGCATAATTCGCCCAATCGGAGGGCGGTGAGCGGCGTCTGCTCGGCCGGCTTGAGCACGACGGTGTTGCCACAGGCCAGCGCCGGCGCCACCTTCCAGGCGGCCATGAGCAGGGGGAAATTCCAGGGGATGATCTGTCCCACCACGCCCATCGGCTCGCGCAACGTGTAGTTGAAGAAGGGACCGGCGACGGGAATCGTCTCTCCCTCGATCTTGGTCGTCCATCCACCATAATAGCGGAAGCAATTGGCCGCCATGGGAATATCGATGTATCGCGCTTCTCGAATTGGCTTACCCGTATCGAGCACTTCCAGTTCGGCCAGCTCATCGGCGTGCGCTTCGATCAGGTCGCCGATGCGCCACACGATGCGTCCGCGATCGTGAGCCGTCAGTTGTCCCCACGGTCCCTCCTCGAACGCCTTTCGGGCCGCCTGCACGGCGAGATCAATATCGGGCGCGTCCGCCTCGGCCACCTGGGTGATCACGTCACCGGTGGCCGGGTTCACCGTTTCAAACGTCTTTCCCGAGGCGGCATCGCGCCATTCCCCGCCAATGAACAATTTCCCCGGTTTGACGACAGCATGCTTGAGTTTTTTCTGTTCGACAGCCATTATCCTTCCTCCCTCCCCGAAACGACGTGGCGCAAGATGGCATCTTGCGCGACATCATTTCGATACGTTCGTGATAGGCTCAGAACCCATAGCCATTTCTCGAAAGAGTTCAGGGCCGATCTTCGATCAGCCGTATTGTTCAACGATAGTGGCGATGCCTTGGCCGACGCCAATACACATGGTCGCCAGTCCCCATCGAGCGCCACGCCGCCGCATCTCGTGAATCAACGTCACCATGATGCGCGCACCACTACACCCCAGAGGATGTCCGAGAGCGATCGCGCCGCCGTTGGGATTGAGTCGAGAGGGGTCCACGCCACCATCTTGTTGGAATTCTCGCAAGCAGGCCAGCACCTGAGCGGCGAACGCCTCGTTGAGTTCGATGAGATCGATATCCTCCAGGCGCAATCCCGCCCGCTGGAGGGCCTTGCGCGTCGCCGGGACGGGGCCGATGCCCATGATGTTGGGATGGACGCCGGCCACCGCCGAGGTGACGATGCGCGCGATCGGTCGGAGCCCCAATGCGCGCGCTCTGGCGGCCGACATGATGACCAGGGCCGCCGCGCCATCATTGAGGCTAGAGGCATTGCCCGCCGTCACGCTGCCGCCTTGGCGAAAGACGGGTTTCAGCTTGGCCAATTTTTCCAGCGAGGTATCCGGTCGCGGTCCCTCATCCCTGGTCACCAGGAGGGGATCGCCCTTCTTCTGCGGGACTTCGACGGGGACGATCTCATCGTGGAAACGGCCCTCTTCGGTGGCCGCCACCGCTTTTTGGTGACTGGCCAGGGCGAAGGCGTCTTGCTCGTGACGTGGAATCTCGTACCGATCAACGAGATTCTCCGCCGTCTCCCCCATGCTCAGCGGCGGATAGAGCGCCGCCAGTCGAGGATTGACCATCCGCCAGCCGAGCGCCGTATCGTAGAGGGTGGCATTCCCTCGAGCGAATGGCGCCGATGACTTGGGCAGCACCCAGGGCGCTCGCGTCATGCTCTCCACGCCGCCGGCGATGAACAGGTCGCCGTGACCGGCCTGAATGGCGCGCGCCGCCTGGTTGATCGCTTCCAGGCCCGAACCGCATAATCGATTGATCGTCGCCCCCGGCACGCTCTCGGGCAATCCGGCGAGCAACGCCGCCATACGCGCCACGTTGCGATTGTCCTCGCCCGCTTGATTGGCGCAACCGAAGTAGACGTCTTCGATCTCCTCTTTGGGAATGCCCGTACGCTCCACCACGCGGGCGATGACCAGAGCTGCCAGGTCATCGGGGCGGACATCTTTGAGCACGCCGCCATAGCGCCCGATGGGCGTACGGACACCATCAACGATCACGGGTTGGTTGGTCATATCGAGATCCTCGTCAAGCTGTTTCGGCGGTGAGCGCGCGTCGTCATCAACCACCCATAGGGAGTCATTTCAGTGGTCATAGAATAAGCTCACCTGGTAATGCATCCGACTCGGTTTGGCGCGAAAGAACGATTCGAACTTACCGATCACCTGATGATATTTGCCCGTCTCTTCGGTGCGTTTCATCGCCGCTTCCGTTTCCCAAAAGGTGATGGAAAGCCCGTGTCCTCCCTCGTTGGTGAGGAGATAGCCGCCCATGAACCCCTCATCTTCCCGGGCGGCGGGGATGACTTCGCGTTGCCACAACTGCACGACCTCTTCCAACCGGGTCGGGTCGAAGTGCATGATGGTGAGTCTGGCGATCATCGTGATGATTCGATGTCAAACCAGAACATGGCTTGCCCCGTTCCAATCGCGTTTTCGTAGTTCCCGTATTGGATGCCGCGCGCTTTCCAGGTAATACCTCCCAGGGCTCCGGCCATGTTCAGATAGTGGGCGAACCGTCCTTCCGGTGTACACAGGCGCCGGAACTCTTCGGCGCAGTTGATGATGTCAGCGTGTCGGCCCTCCCGGAACCAAGCCATGATCCGTTCATCCCATTCTCGATGCGTTGGACTGAATACTTCCGCGGGATCGACCGTCGCGTAATCCAGGATGACATCGTAAGGGTGAAATCGATGGGAGAGACCACCACTGGCCACGAACACCACGCGTCGATCGATTCGTCGAATCGCCGATCCGATGTGCTCTCCGAACCGCAGGTCATTGAAGACTGAGGCCGTCTGTAAGACGCTGATCGGCAGCACGCGCTTATCCCTCTCCGGATTGAGATAGTGCATCACGTTCAGCGTGGCATAGTGGATGGGGAGACCTCGGTGTTGGGAAGCGAGAACGCGAATGCCGCTCAGGCTTTCTCGGGCGTCTCGTTCGATGGCGAAGGCCAATTCCGGATCTCCGGGATAGGAGTATTCGTACTCGTGAATCATCCAGGGGATTTCCTCCGAGGTGTAGATCCCTTCCAGGCGTTCGTGAGCGTTGATGACATATTCCAAGGTAGTGAACCAGTGGGTGTCGATGATGACGAACGTGTCGAAATCCAACCGAGCCAGTTTCTCCCGACGCACGCGGTCGAAGGCCTCGTAGAAGCTGCTCATCTTCTCTCCCATGTAACGCCGCCGCCGCTCCTCGTCCAGAATCATGAGCCGAGGAATGTGCGTGGTGAACAGCGCTCCCACAATCTCACCCATGAGTTGGCTCTCCCTTCATGATGCTTGATCGAAGCAGACCATCACCTCCTGGACGTCGCCGAGGCGAAATGCGGGATCGATCAATCGACTCAGAGGGATGAACTGCTCGACCTGAATCTGGATGTCACAAGCGCCCGTGGGACAGAAGGCGACACATTCGTGGCAGTGGGTGCAGACCTCGGGATCGATCACGTAGAGCTGGTCGGCGAGTTGAGCCGCCCCGGTGGGACAGGCGGCTTCGCATGCCCCGCAGAAGATGCACAGTTCCTTGTCGATGACCTGTTGCACCTTCACACGTAGTCCTCCAGTTTCATCTCTCGCTCGGGCAGTCCCACCAGCTGGCGAATCTTCATGTAGAGATCGAAGCCTCTCTGCTCGAACGCCGCGCGATCTTCGATGAGACCCGCGTTATAGAGGGCATTGGCAATGGCCGAATCGCGTCCCAGCTTGCGGATGAGGATGGGGAGGATCTTGGGTTCCAGTTCGAGGATGCGCCAGGTGTTCAGATCGGGATCGCGGGCCATCTCTTCTTTGACCAGTTTAATGCCCGTGCTGATGTGCCGCGTCTCGTCGTGCATGACGTGCTCGTAGGTCGCCGCCGTCGCCAGATCGCCATTCTTCTCGGCCAGATCGGCGATGGCGCGGAAGAGCACATTGGCCGAATAGCCCTCCAGCATGCACACTTGGCCATAGAGCGCTTCGATGTAACTCGGCAGGCTATTGACGAACCGGAAGAGATCCGTCTGTTCGCGAGGGACGTTCAGTTCGGTGGCTAACCCCAGATCGGTGATGCGCCGCCACTCGATCTGCGTGTGCCGCGTTTCATCGAGCGCGTGCGTGCAGAGATAATATTGGACCTTGGGGATGTTACACTTGGTCAGGATTTGCGCGATTTGCGAGGCGGTTTGGGCTTCGCCCCAGCAGGTGATCACCATGATGGGTCGCATCGCTTCCTTGTATTCCCGACTCAAATGCGGATCGCATTCCCGTCGACCGCGTTCCAGTTTCTCCAGCAGTTGCTGCGTGTCGCGATACTGGATCTCAATGTAATGCTCGAACGAGCCGAGACCGCCGAACGTCTTCAAATCTTCGCCGGGAACGACCGGCGGGATCACGTTGGCGAAATTGACCACCGTATAATCGGTCATGATCTCATCCTCCCCTCTCTATCGGGCTCCCATCGGGTGAACCCGAGAACTCAATACGGAATGCAGATGAACTTGGGCTCGGTGAAGAATTCCAGCGCGTAGCGTCCCCCTTCGCGTCCCAGGCCGCTCTGCTTGGCGCCACCGAAAGGCGTATGGAGATCGCGAATGAAGAAGCTATTGATCCACACCATCCCCGTTTTCAGTGCGTCGGCGAGCCGAAGGGCCCGATTGATGTCCTGCGTCCAGACGAAAGCGGCCAGACCGAAGGGGGTGTCATTGGCCAACTGGAGTACCTCTTCCTCTTCCTTGAAGGGCATCACCACCAGAACCGGGCCGAAGATCTCTTCTTGAGCGATGCGCGTACGATTCTGGATGTTCTCGAAAATCGTCGGTCGGAGATAATTCCCCCGGGCCAGCGTCGGATCCTGAGGACGCTCCCCGCCGGTGAGCAGACGTCCTCCCTCGCGCTTGCCGAGCTCAATATACCCCATGACTTTCTCCAGATGCGCGCGCGAGATGAGCGGCCCGAGATCGGTGTCGGGCTCCAGCGGATCGCCGAGGCGAAGCGCTTCCACGCGATCGACGAACGCGCTCAAGAAGCGATCGTAGATGGATTCTTGAACGAACAGCCGCGTCCCGGCCAGACACACCTGACCGGCATGGCGAAACATGGCCCGGACCGAACCGCGCACGGCGAGATCGAGATCGGCATCGGCGAAGACGATGTTGGGCGATTTGCCCCCCATCTCCAGGCAGAGCCGCTTGAAGTTCACCGAAGCCGCCTGCATGATGGCCCGCCCGGTCGCGCAGCCGCCGGTGAAGGCGATGAGATCGACCTGGGGATGGGCCGTCAGCGGCGCACCCGCACCCGGTCCCAGACCGGTCAGAATATTCAACACACCGTCGGGCACGCCGGCTTCCTGTGCCAGCTCGCCGAGTTTGAGACTGGTCAGCGGCGCCATCTCCGAAGGTTTCAGAATGGCCGTATTGCCGCAGACCAGACAGGGGGCGACCTTCCACGTCGCCTGCATGAGCGGCGAGTTCCAGGGCGTGATGAGGCCGGCGACGCCAATGGGTTCCCGACGCGTGTAGCTCAGCAATTTCACGGGTTCGCCCAGGAACTGACCGTGCGTGGGATAAGCCTCGTTGACGTAGTGAGGCGCCATCTCGGCGAAGAAATAACAGTTATTGGCGGCTCGCGGAATATCATGCCCGCGCGTTTCCTTGAGCGGCTTGCCGGCATCCAGGCATTCCAGCCGGGCCAGTTCATCGGCGTGTTCCATAATGAGATCGCCGAGACGGCGAATGATGCGACTGCGGTCTTCGACCTTCATGCGCGGCCACGGACCTTCGTCGAAGGCGCGACGCGCGACTCGAACGGCGCGATCGACATCTTCCCGTTGAGCGGCGGCGACGCGCGCCAGGATCTCATTGGTCGCCGGATTGAGCGTTTCGAACGTCTCGCCGCTCAGAGCATCAACGTAGGCGCCCTCGATGAACAGTTGGGTACGGAGTGCCGGGGATGCGGCGCCGGGCTGAGACGTTACGTTCGACATACCTCCTCCCAGGGCACGAGTTCTTTGAGCTGAGGGAGGCGCTGACGCAGCCGTTGCTCGGCATCCGGTGGCGCCAGATAGGGTGGCCGAGCCGGGCCCATATCGATGCCCGTGACCACCGAGGCGGTGACTTTGGTATGACCCAGATGTCCGAGCGATTCTTCGCCTCCCCGAGGAAAAACTCGATTGAGCCGCCGTTGGATCTCCAGCGCGCGCGCCGTGTCTCCGTCGGCCAGAGCACGATCAATGGCCACGCAGGCGGGGACAGCGAAGACATTGATGAATCCTCCGGCGGCGCCCATGAGTCGAGCGATGAAGTAGGCTCGGAAAGTCTGCAGAATACGGATCTTTCCGGCGGCATGATCGAACAGCGCTTCCAGATGCTGCAGATCGGTGAGCACTTCCTTGATGGCTACGATCCCATCGATATCGGCCAGGCGGCCGATGAACTCAGGTTTCATATGGAATTTGCTGAGCGCCGGGTTGTGATAGACGACCACCGGCAGGTCCCCCGCACCGGCCACCATCTCATAGTGGCGATAGACTTCCGTCTCACCGCAGCGCCAGTAGTAAGGGGGGATGAGCAACGCCGCGTCGTATCCCATCTCGCCAGCGATCCGCGAGTACTTGAGCGCTTCCAGCGTGGTGGCTCCCGAAGTCATGGCCACGGTGATGAGATCGCCATGCTGTCGGGCTTGTTCCACGGTGATCTGGTAACACCGAAGGCGCTCACTCTCCGTCAGGTGGAGGAACTCACCGATGCTGGGCGTAGCGACGACTCCATTGGCGCCGTGGGCGACGCACCAGTCGATCTCCTGGCGCAGGGCTGCTTCGTTCAGCTCATAATGTGGATCGAACGGCGTGACCAGCATGGCCAGCACGCCCTGAAGGGGTTTGCCCATGATGATCTCCTCATGCCGATTGAGCCTGTTGCGTCTCTTCCCAGGGTGGTGTCCATTCCGGGACGCGCAATCCCCAGGACTCGGCCAACGGTTTCACCTCGGCGATGAATGCCTGGCGGACTTCGTCGTTATCCCGACGTTTCAATCCGTACTTGCGGTAGATCTTATTCTTGGGGGAATTGGGGCGACCGAAGATATTCAACGTGCGCAGATACCATTTATTGAAGGCTTCCTGCGTCTCATCGTGGGTGGCGGGATCTTCGGCCAGACGCTTGACCCACACTTCTCCGTGGTGGACGTGCATCATCTCTTCCTTGAAGATGCCCTGAATGGTGCGCGCCCAGGGGCCGTAGCTGCTCTGTTTGGCATCCTCCAATTGATGGCCCGCTCCCCGGTCCATGCAGAAGTTGAACATAACAAAATCGGTCCAGGTCTCGATGGGGTAATAAAAGATATTCACGCGCTTATCCGGGGTCAGCCGTCCCGTACCCAGATCGGCACCGGGGTCATCGACGCGCAGAGCGAGATTCTGAGATCGGATGTGCGCTTCGACGTCCACCCCGAGATCGGCCAATAACTTGTACATCGCTTTGGCATGCCGGACTTCGTCCTTGACGATCTGGGCTACGATAAGTTTTTCGTTGATGGTGGGCGCCTTGATGATCCAGGGGACGTAGCCGTAGGCCCCGGACAGCTCCGAATCCGCCTGCATCAACATGAGATTGATGAGATGCTGGCGATACTCCTCGGTCATCTCTTCCGGCGATTCGATCGTCTCACCGGCTTCGATCTTCTGGAGCAACTCCTGTTCCGTTATTGGCATAGGCTCTCACTCTCTCATGAAGTACGATTACTTAACGTTCGTTAAGTACAACCTCGATTCTAGCACAGGGAGAGAAAAGCTGTCAACATTTTTTTGAGTTCCTTCAAGGGATGGGCGCGGGGGGCAATAATCCACGTTGATCAACGATGAGTGTTTACCGAACGTTGATTAAAAATTTTCTTGACAGCGTGTCGGTTCATACTTAGAATAGCGCCATGATGAAGAGATCGCTACCAGACGGTGGTGACCATCCGGCTGGTCGCATTCGGGTGCGGCCCTGGCCCGTGGCCGGGGAGCGGTGTCGTGCCCGGAGGAGGGGTCCTATGAATCGAGTGACGTTGGCGTTTATCGTGGCTTGGGGAGCTGGCCCCCGCCCATCATTTCCGGTCGGCTGGAGGAGGAAGCTCCTCGCGAGGCATCGAGCGCACTTCAACGCACCGGTCGGTCGCCGGACCGGATGTTTCACCAATGTGCTGACTCACGGCGTGATCAGTGATAAGACGTTTCTTTCCCTTTCCCTGTTAGGCATCCTCTCGGTATTCTTCCTAAGCATTCGCATTATTCACCTACGATAATCGGCGCCATTCGCTGCACCGTCCCACACATCTGAGGCGTGGTCAGAGTGCAGCCTGTGGGAGGCACCATCGGGCCATACCCTCATCGTTCGGGAGGTAAAGGATTTATGGATTTCAAACAACTGGAGATGTTCGTCGCCGTGGTTGAAGAGGGAAACTTCACCAAGGCGGCCGAGCGCGTCTTTCGCACTCAGTCGGCGGTGAGCATCGCTCTGCTGAAACTGGAGAAGGAGATGGGCTCGCCGCTACTCGATCGCTCGAATCGAAACAGCTACGTCCTCACCGAAGCGGGACGACTTCTGTTCGATTATGCCAGGCGGCTTCTCAAACTTCGCGACGAGGCCTTGGCCGATTTACAGGCGATACAGAGCATCAGGCGGGGTCAAGTTCGCATCGGCGTCCACGGCGTGGAGGGCCTGCACGTATTGCCGCCGGTTCTTCGAGCCGTCAACGAGCTCTATCCGGGCATCAAGGTCGAGGTATCCCGAAAATCGTGGGCCGATATGGTTCGCGATCTCCGAGCAGGGAGTCTGACGTTCGCCATATCGTCGTTCCTGCCTCAGGAGAATGGTCTCACGGCGACAGTGCTCAGTCACGGTGATGTCGTGCTCATCGTGAGTCCAGGACACCGGCTGACGCGACAATCGGATGTTCATCTTCGTGATCTCAGCACCGAGTCATTCATTGCGTACAACCGAGGCTCCGACTGGTACCAGCGAGTGGTGGACGCCTTCGACCGATCTCAAGTCCGGCTCAATGTGATTGTGGCCATCGATGATTTGGGAGCGATCAAAAAGCTGGTCAGCGCGAACCTGGGGATCGCTTTCGTCCCCCGCGCTTGCGTGGAGGATGAGCTCGCCCACGACGAGTTGGTCGCTCTTCCGGTGAGAGGCATCGATAGCGAATACACGCTGTGGTTAGTCCATCACCATATCGATTCGGAGGCCGGTCGGGCTTTCCTGCGGGCGGTGAAGCAGTTTCGTGACGATCGCATCGAGCGACGGGTTCATCGCGGGATGTTGCGATTTCACCAGCGGAGCGGAGGGGTTCGAGTATGAGGCAGTGGGGGTGGCTGAACCACAACGAGCCCGGCGTCGAGCGAGTGACTCTGATGAGGTCACCCGGGACCCTCAGGGGGACTATCGCGTGGAGTTCTGCGCTTCAATATGACGTCCATGCCGAGCGATCGGCAATCAAAACGTCCGTTCCGAAGGCCACTCTTTCGCCGGAATCAGGCCTGTCCAACGTTTTTGTTGACAGGGTGAGCCAAGCCATTTAGAATAGCGCCAGAGGAGTAGGGGGAGGAGCTATTCGGTGAACACCGTAGGCCAATGGGTGGAATAGCGACGTTGAGACTGATCCCCGAAGTGAGACGAAACAGCTCGTTGGCGTGGTGATGGATGCGGATCCCAGATGGGGTGAATCTTCACGGGCTCACGAGGTCCGACTCGACGCCTGAGAGGCGTCTTCCTCGGGAGGCGCTGAAAGGAGCGGGAGAAGCCTCGGATCGAGGCGGCGAAAGGAACGCTTGATGGACCGGACTGATCGGAGGACATCCCTCTACGGCTGTAGCATCGTCCGCGCCTCGCCAGTATTGGTCGAGGAATCGCTCTTGGTGGCTCACCGAGGCGGGCGATCACGCCGGCGGCGAGGCTTGAAAGGGGGACGGCAAGCCCGCTCCAATCCCTCAGGTGAGAGGTAGAGAGGGAGGTCGCCATGATGGAGAAATTTCAGATCGAGGCTCCGACGACGATCGCCAAGATTCGTCACGAACTGGACGCCGAATGGAACAATTATGTGATCAAAGGGATCGAACCGCGGAAGATTCGCCCTCAAATTCTGAAATCCTGGCATCGCTGTCACGATCTCTATCAGATCGATCCCGCCCTGCGGAAGAGCCCGGTACGGCTCAGCCCGGAAGAACTACAAGTTCGACGGGCGCGGAATGAAGCCCTGCACGCCGGACGCGCCTTCTTTGAGGAGTTGACGCGCATATTGGCCGACACCGGGCACGTGCTGGCCTTGTTCGATGCTGATGGATGGATGTTGGAGCGCGATGGTGATCCTGCGCTCAGCGAGCCGCTGGAAGAGATCAATTTCGTTCCTGGAGCCAACTGGAAGGAGGAGTTCGTGGGCAATAATGGACCGGGGACGGCGTTGGCCGAGAAGCGACCGGTGCAAATTTACAGCTCAGAGCACTACGTGGAAGCCTGGCATCCGTGGGTCTGTTCTGGCGCGCCCATCCTCGACCCCGTCTCGCACGAACCCCTGGCCGTCCTCGATGCGACCGGTTATAAGGAGACGGTCCATCCGCACACCCTTTTGGTCGTGGCCGCGGCGGCCCGGGCTATTGAACGGGAGATCGGGCGGCTGCAGGTGCTCAAGGATCAGCAGATCCTCCATCATTATCTCAATCTGGCCGCCGGTCGGCTCTCTGACGGGTTGTTGGCCGTTGATCATCGGGGAAGAGTATTGCAGGTGAATCCGGCAGCGGCGCGCATCCTGCAGTTGAAGGGGGAGCTCAATACCTTGGATGCCTGCCCACCGCTGAGACAGGTTTTGCTCCCGGCCCTCTATCAATCGCGCCCTCAGGAGGCGCCTCAGGAGCGAGAGATCTACTGTCCTCAACTCGATCGCTATCTCATGACGGTGACTTTCCCAATCGTACAGGAGGGGCAAACGATCGGAGCGATCGTCTTGATTCCCGATCGAGAGAGACGCCCGCGGAAGGCGGCGGCCGATGATGCCGTTCGGCCATCGGTCCGGCGGGCGGGCATCAAGCGGGCGGGCGTCAAGTATGCCTTTGACGATATCCTGGGAGAGTCACCGGGCATCAAACAGGCGCTGAAGCTGGCGCGCCTGGCGGCGGGCAATAACCTCCCGGTTCTGATCACCGGAGACTCGGGAACCGGCAAGGAGATGATTGCTCAGGCCATTCACGCCGCCAGCGCGCGGGCGGGCGGGCCATTTGTGGCCATCAACTGTGGTTCGATTCCTCAGGAGTTGATTCAGTCCGAATTGTTCGGGTATGAAGGAGGCGCCTTCACCGGAGCCCGGCGAGGAGGGAATCGAGGAAAATTCGAGGAGGCCCATGGGGGAACGATCTTTCTGGACGAAGTCAGTGAGTTATCGGCCAGCGCGCAGGTGGCTCTGCTCCGCGTCCTTCAGGAAATGGAAGTCGTTCGACTGGGAGGGAGCGCGCCCACCACTGTCGACGTCCGCGTCATTGCCGCCACCAACAAGAACCTGCGTCGATTGGTCGAGGCGCGAACGTTTCGTCATGATCTCTACTATCGGTTGAATGTCCTGACGATCGAGTTACCCCCATTGCGGGAGCGTCGGGAGGACATTCCCATCCTCGCCGAGGCATTTTTGGAAGCGACAGCGGTTCAACTTGAGCGAGCGCCCCTCCGTCTCGGTCCAGAGGCTATGGCGGCGCTCACCGCCTATCACTGGCCGGGCAATATTCGCGAGCTCAAGAACGTGATCCAACGAGCCGCCGCCCTGTGTGAGAGGCCCATCATTCGTCCTCAGGATTTGCCTCCCGAGGTGAGAGGAGCGACGCGCTCTCAGGAGTGGCGGCGATCCTCGAGTGCTTGGAATCGAGAGCGCGAGGACCTCCTCGACCTGTTGCGGAGGAACTCGGGAAACATCTCGGAGACGGCGCGCCAATTGGGGGTGTCGCGGATGACGCTCTACCGCAGGATGAAAAAGTATGCGATCTCCAAATCGGAGATCTTCGGTGCGAGCCCGTCTTGATCGATTCAGGTGTCACACTGCCGGTGACAAATGTCACGCGACATCTGTCACCACTGTGACAGGTTGGCGGTGCGGGCATGGCGCCCGGGAGAGGGGGCGAGGCTCCCGCAGGCTCGCCACGCTCAACAACTTACTTCAGCTCGAGGGTCCCAGGCCACTTTCGGCACGACGCTTGCAAGGAAAGAAAGGGCGCAAAGTGACTCGAGGGAGCGTTGTAGGAAGTGAGCGAGACAGGGAAGGTCATGCGAGGATGATCTCGTGGACGCGAACTCAGCAGGGCTCATCGATGACAATCGGATGATGACGGACCTCTTGGATGAGAGCATAGAGACCGGGATGAGCGCGTCATCTCGGCGAGCCATGATTGGGGAGGAAGCTATGAAAAGAAATGGTCTGATTATCACGCTGATGGTGGGAATGCTCATCATTCTGGCGTCTCCGGTTCCGTCCGCCTACGGGCAGGTGGCCAATGCGACGTTGGTCGGTACGGTGGTGGATCCCACCGGCGCGGTGATTCCTGAGGCCACCGTCACCGTGCGCAATGTCGCCACCAACGAGACGCGGACAACGATGACGACGAGTGACGGGCTCTATCGCATTCCCAACCTGCTTCCGGGAACCTATACGGTTCGAGTCGAAAAAAGCGGATTCAAAACGAGCGTGACCTCCGATGTCATTTTACACGTCGGTGAGACGACCCGGGTGGACGTCACGCTGCAAATTGGCGCTCTGGAAGAAGAAGTTGAGATCGTGGGTGGCGCGCCGCTGATGAATACCGAAGAGGGGCGCATCACGCACATCGTCGAATCCAGGCAGGTCGAAGAGCTTCCCTTGATCAAACGGAACATCTATCAGCTTCCGGTTCTCGAGCCGGGAACGACGCCGACGCGAATCCAGATACCGACCTATTATAGCAACTCGGTGTACCAGCTCGGCTTCATCGCTTACGGGAAGCGCATCCGTGGGACGAACTTCCTGCTCGACGGGGCGCCCAATACGGACAACGGCCTCGGGGGGATTCCGGCCATCTCTCCCATTCTGGATGCCGTTCAGGAGTTCCAGGTCTCGACCAACAACTTCGATCGCGAGTATGGGCGGAATTACGGGGCCATCATTAACGTGGCGACGAAATCGGGCACCAACGAAGTGCATGGCTCGGCCTGGGAGTTTCACCGCAATGCGGCGCTCAATGCGCGCAACTTTTTCGATCTGGAAAAACCGGTGCCCAACATTCAGAATCAGTTCGGCGTCAGTATCGGCGGGCCCATCAGAAAAGATGCCACGTTCTGGTTTTTCGCCTATGAAGGCTTCCGCGAGCGCCGGGGTATCACCCGCAAGGTTCAGATTGAGACGCCAGCCCTCCGTCAGTGGGTGGCGGCGAATCGTCCGGGAAGCGTAGCCGATTACTTGTTCCGGAACTTTCCCGGCCCGGATCCCATTCCCGGCACGGAGGTGGATTTGGGAACGCCGCAGCCGGGCGAGTTCGTTTTCGATCCCTGCGATCCCGACACGGGGAGTGGCTGCGATGGCATCCCAGACATTGGCGTGGGGATCGGTCAAGCGGTCAATGCCACCACCAACGATCAATATCTCATTCGGCTTGATCATAGTTTCAATCAAGGGAAAGACAAGCTCTTCGGTCGTTGGGTGGGATTCCATCCGCGCAATACTGGCGTGGGTGAACTGACCACCATTGGCGGCTTAGGCCGCATCCTGCGCGGATTTCGGCGGCCTCTGAGCGGTTTTGTCGGGAATCTGGCGGTGGGGCATGTTCATCTGTTCTCTTCCACGTTCGTGCATAATTTTCGATTCGGTTACCTGCGCAACCGGGCGACGACGCTGCCCTTTCCCGAGAATGTTCCTCTCATGCTGCTGGATGATTTCACCTTGGGGTTTGGAGCGGACTTCTTCATCCCCCTCGATTTCGAGGATAATGCGTTCAATTTCAAGGAGACGTTGATGATCACCCGCGGCGCTCATGGCATCAAACTGGGCGTGGAATACAATCATGATCTGGAGAACAGCACTTTCGATGCCGTGAGTCGGGGATTGTATGAGTTCTCCAGTTTGCTCGATTTCATCGACGACGAACCCTACTTGCAGTTTCAACATATCGATCCCATGACCGGACAGAGCATCATCGACAGTCCCAACCGCCGTCGTCATTTCCGCCGCCGCGATTTCGCCTGGTTCATTCAGGACGATTGGAAGGTGACCAGTAATTTCACGCTCAATCTGGGAATGCGATATCAATACTTCGGGGTGATCAAGGAGACGAACGGGAAACAGGCGGGGATTCACTTCGGGGAAGGGAGCACGTTCGCCGAGCGATTCGCCAATGCCACGTTCGGTCCCCGAGAGGAGATGTACAAGCCCGATCGCAACAATTTTGCCCCTTCGTTCGGGTTCGCCTGGGATCCCCGGGGAGCTGGCCAGTTCGTCGTCCGAGGAGGTTTCTCCATCAATTACGATCGCATTCACTCGGATCTGCTCACCGAGCCGAGCCGATTCACTCCGCCCTTTGGAGCCTTCGCCGTGGCCGTGCCCATTGCCGGTATCTGTCAGGCGCCAATCCCGTATTCGGTCGAAGATGTCATCAAGTTCCCGCCGACGCCGCATCCCGATTTCGCCGCTCCGTTGAGTCCTCGCGGGGGATTGAGTCTCTGTCGATTCTCCCCCTTCTTCCTCGATCCCAACCTGCGAACGCCCTATGCCGAGGATTGGAACTTAACCTTCCAGGTCGCCCTGGCTCGAGACTGGGTTTTGGAATTGAGCTATGCGGGGAGTGCCGGCCACAAGCTCACCTATGCGGACGATCCCAATCGCTTCAATGGCGATCTGCTCGATGGGGTTGAGGATCGACTGAATCCCGATTTGCTCTGGGTGTCGTATATGACGACGGATACCGACTCGATCTACCATGGTGGAACGGTGCAGATCAAGAAGCGGTTCAGCCACGGGTATTTGATCCAGGCCAGCTACACGTTCGGCAAGGTGCTCAACTACCAGGATGATCCGTTCGCCGGAGACTTCATCGGCGCGGGCACCGGTTACTTTGGCTCCAACGATGTGACCAATCGAGCAGCGGAGCGAGGACGTTCCTCGTTCGATATTCGTCATCGATTCACCGCCAACTTCGTCTGGGAGATCGGCGCGTTTCGGAGTCACGGACCGTTGTTCCGGGCCCTGTTGGGAGGATGGCAACTGAACGGCGTCATCTCCTACGAGACGGGACGTCCGTTCACCGTGTTCAACACGGCGTTCGCTCCGGTGGGCGATTATAACCTGGATGGCGGCGGAGGCACGCAGGCGACGTCTTACGATCGCCCCAATACTCCGGCTTTCGGAAATACCGTGGGTTGTCTCGGTCCCCACGCCTATATCCGAGGGTTGTTCAAACCGTCGGATTTTCCCATTCCCGAGCCGGGAGTGCCGGGAGATCTTGGCCGCAATACGTTCTGTGGGCCGGACTTCGCCAGCGTGGACTTCTCCTTGTTCAAGAACTTTGACGTTCCGTTCTTCGGCGAGGCGGGGAAGGTGCAGTTCCGATTCGAAGCGTTCAATCTGTTCAACCGCGTCAACTTGTGGTTGCCGGATAACGATCTGGCGGGAGATCCATTGACTTTTGGCAAATCGACGCAGGCGTATATTCCTCGTGAATTGCAGTTCGGGTTGAAGCTCATCTGGTGACGGTTCGAGCGAGGATGAGGCGATGTCGAGGATGAGCAGCGAGCTCGACATGGAGCGGACCAAACGCACCGTCCTCGCCGTAGTGGGCGTCCTCTTCTTCATGGGGGTTCACGTGGGGGAGCGGGACAATGGGCGCGCGGTGCTGCGAGAAAAATGTGCCCCTTGTCATCGACCCGACGAGGCGGGACGATTGAGTCGTATTGCGTTCCAACGCAAGACCCCCGAAGGCTGGCACATGACCATCACGCGAATGCAACGCCTCCATGGCGTTCGGCTCGCCCCTGATGAGAAGAGGGCGCTCATTAAATACCTCAGCCGTGAGCAGGGTCTCGCTCCCGCGGAAGTGAAACCGTTCGCCTATCTGGTGGAGCGACGAGACTGGCTCACCGAGGCGGTGCCCAGTGAGAAGAGGCGAATGCTCTGCGCCCGTTGCCATAGCTACGCCAGAATTGCTCTCCAGAGGCGGACGCCGGCCGAATGGACGCGTCTCATCCACTTTCATTTGGGTCAGTTCCCGACCATCGAATATCAAGCGGGGGGGAGAAATATCGCCTGGTTCGAAGAGGCGTTGAAAGAGGCTCAAAAGCTCGCCCGGGAGTTTCCCTATGAATCAGAGGTCTGGGCGCGTTGGAAGCAGCGATCCCATCCTCCTCTGGGAAGGACCTTCGGCGTCATCGGCTATCAGCCCGGCCGGGGCATGTACCGAGGCGAGGTGACGCTCACCGACCTCGGCGATGACGAGTACGAGGAGACTCTGGAATGGGAATTTGCCGACGGCCGCCGGATCTCGGGGAAGGGGAGAGTGATTGTGTACGCGGGCTACGCCTGGCGGAGTAGCGTGAAGCTGGATGATGGGACGAGCATCAGAGAAGTCCTCCATCTCTTCGATGACGGTCGAACGCTCACCGGTCGGTGGTTTCTCGCTCAACATGAAGAACTCGGAGGCGACGAGACGCTCGTTCGGCGTGGAGAGACGCCCCGCATTCTGGCCGTGAACCCTCCGGCGGTGAGACGAGGGGCACCTCCCGCGACCATCCAGATATGGGGGATGAATTTTCCGCCTCACATCAGGCCGACCGACATCAGTTTGGGGGAGGGCATCGCCATCCGAGAGATCGTTCGCTCCGATGAACGAAGCGTCGTGGTTCGGATTCGCGTCGATGAACGAACGGCCATCGGCCCGAGAGAGGTGAGGGTCGGCGCTGCTGAAGCCAGGGCTCATCTCGTCGTCTACGATCACATCGACTATATCAAAATCCGTCCAGAACGAGCGCTAGCCCGCATCGGCGGGACGACGGCTCCCAAGCAACTTCAGCAGTTCGAGGCCATCGCCTTCTCCAATGGTCCTGATGGTCAAAAAGAGACTGCCGATGATCTGCGTATCGGCTCGGTGAGCGTACGATGGGAAATGAAGGAATTTCCCACCGGGCTGGGAGATCGTGATGTGGAGTTTGTGGGCTCTATCGACCAGAATGGGTTGTTCACTCCCGCCGATGAAGGGCCCAACCCCCGGCGCCGATATCAAACCAATAACGTCGGCGATGTCTGGATCGAAGCGTCGTTTCGGCGCTCGGATGGCCAGGTGCTCAAGGCCAGGGCGTACTTGATCGTCACCGTGCCTCGATGGGTGAAACCGCCGCTCAGATGAGGGTCGTGACAGGGAGGACGGACGCCATGAGCGAAAACGTGATTCGATTGAGGTCCGAGAACATCCACCAGGTCACGGTGGGAGGGAAAACGTATCTGCTCGTCGTCCCGCACACAGCTCTTTTCCAACCGGACGATGTCTCATCGGCGGTACTCGATTATTTGAAGCGGCATGGCGCGGTCCGGCGAGAAGCGCTCTTTCGCGATTTGACAAGCACTTACGGTCTGGAGGCACTCCAGGATGTACTCGGCGAACTCGTATCGTTGGGAGTGATCGGCAATGGCCGGCAAAACGGCCACACTGCCGACGCGCTTCCCCTGGGGGATCGAGAGACGTTAACGACGTTGGTATTGAACGTGAGCAATCGGTGTAACATGGGATGCCATTATTGCTATGGGGGTGGATTCCAGGATCTCCAATCGGGGCAGCAGATGTCCTGGTCGGTGGCCAAAAGGAGCGTCGACGTCCTCCTCCAACGTGCAGGCTCTCACCGAAAAGTCACTCTGGTGTTTTTCGGTGGCGAGCCGCTGTTGAACTTTGAGCTCATCCAGCGCGTCGTTCTCTACGCTCGGAGACAAGCCACCGAGCGCGGGCTGTTCGTCGATTTCACCATCACGACCAACGGGACGGGATTGACCGGAGAGGTGATCGACTTCCTCAAGCGCCATCGATTCGGCGTCACCGTGAGTCTGGATGGCCCCAAAGAGATTCACGATCGCCGTCGGGTTTTCAAGAATGGTCGCGGAACCTATGAAGTCATTCTGCCTCGCATTCGCGCCCTGTTGGACGCCTATCGTGATCGACCGATTGGGGCGAGAGTCACCCTCACCAGAGGAGTGACGGCGGTCGGTGAGATCTTCGCTCACCTCATCGATCTGGGATTCGCCGAAGTCGGTTTCTCGCCGGTGACCGCCGGGCCGAGTCAGGGCTATACGCTCACCGAGGCCGAGCTGGAGCGTGTCTTCAACGAGTTTGAGAAACTGGCCGAGCAGTTCCTCAAGAAGGCGTTGAACGATGAGTATCTCGGTTTTTCGAATTTGAGCCAGATCATCACTGACTTCGCCCGGGGAACGAGTAAAACCCTCCCCTGTGGAGCGGGCCTGGGATTATTGGATGTTGATCACAACGGGGACATCTATCTTTGCCATCGATTCGCTGGGACGCCGGGCGCCGCTCCTCTGGGGAACGTCGGAAACGGAGGTCCTTCTTTCGTTCGCATCCGAACGTTTTTGAACGCTGCTCGGACCGCGCGTCAAACGGCATGTCATCAATGTTGGATTCGGAGGATGTGCGCTGGTGGTTGCTATCACGAAGCATTGAGCAGATATGGGGATCCCTTCCATCCGAATCTGCACTATTGTGATCTGTTGCGACAATGGATGGAGACGGGGTTGCGCATCTATCTGGAAATCATGCAGAAGAATCCCGGTTTCATACGCAAATATCTGGAACCGAGGCGAGTCGATTATGAAACACTTTGATCCTGTCAATGAGAAAGCCAAGAAGATGGCTGCTTCGCTCTCGGACGATGAGACGCTCGACGTCGTTGGCATGCAACAGCCTCTGGGGTGTGCGGCGACGTTCGATCCCGGCTGGGAGGTTGATCCCTTCGGCGGCGTGAACAACCTGTGTCAGCCGATGGAATCCGATCTTTACGGCTGCTCAGATCCCTGTTGGTGGCCGGCTCAGTTGCCCGATACCTTGAACACATATCCGAGTTGGAGTGATCAGTGCGCTGCCGTCATCCAGGACTGGCGGAAACTGGATACCGTGTTCCCCGAAATCGACTCCGATCGCTGATCGGGGGAGCCATGGGGAGTGGAGATGCACCGAGGGTCTCTCGCGATGGAAGATGAGGAGGGATGAGAACGATGAACCGTTCGTTAAGCCCGTTGGTTGTGGTCTCAATCTTTCTCGCCAGTACATTCTTCCCGTCTCTGCGAGTCGAAGCGGCGGGTGGCGATTGGATTATTGCCGCCAGCCATCCGAACCTCGTCTACGTCATCGATGGGACCACCGATGAGATCGTCCGAGAAATTCCCCTGTCAGGTCCCGGCTATCCCTATCAGATTGCCATCGATCCTCCGCGAAGGCGGGCCTATGTGATCACCAACAAGTGGGAGAGCATCGCCATCGTGGATCTGGACGCCGGGCGAGAGATTGGCACGATCGAACTCTCGCACGGAGCGGAGAGAGTCAAAGCCATGGCCCTGGCGGTCCATCCGAGCGGCGAGCGGCTGTATGTCTACGAAGCTCCCACGCGGTTGGGCCTGGACCGCCTGGAGGTTCAACCAACCCGCCTGGAAGAGTTCGAGCTGTCCACCAAGAAGTCGTTGCGGACCATCATGATGCCCCGGCAAGTCACCATTCTCGCCTTCGCGCCGGATGGAGGGAAGCTCTACGCGTTCGCCCAGGACGCTTATGTTATCGATCTCCAGCGAGGACGCGTCACAGAGACGATCCCACTGAAGCACGTCGGCATCACCGGGTGGGGGGAACCCGATATTCTCAGCGTCTGGCCGAACGATGAGCAGACGCGGGTCATCTCGCTCGTCTATAGTGTGGAGAATCGGATCAAGCCGGACGCTCCTCTTCTGGGCATCGTCAACGTCGATCTGGCGACGGGGTCAACCGAATGGATTGAACTGGAGACGGTTCACCGTATCATGTTCAGTTCGGTCATCTCACCGTCAAGGAAAAAAGCCTATGTCGTCTACACGACATTGAGTCGCGTGGATCTGGAGAAGAAGAGGTTGGAGCGAACCGTCGATCTGGATCATACATACTACGTGGTCAACATCAGCAGCGATGGAAAGAAGCTCTACATCGGTGGGGCGCAACCGGATATTGCTGTCGTCGATGCCGAGAGTCTGAAAGTGATCAAAAAGATCAAGCTCCGAGGTGATCAATCGATTGCGTCTCTGCGGGTCATGACGATCGGGCGTTAAGTGGTTGGATGAGGGCCAGGTGGGAGTTGGTGGGAATCTTGCTGAATCTCGTGTGACCGCGCTCATCGGGGATGACCTCATTGAACGCGCCCCCACTGGCTCCCACAGGGTCTCTGTATCGCCCGGCATGAAGGTCTGGGCGCGAAGATGTGCACCACAATTCTGTTCAAAGGAGGGGAACTATGGGAGTCGCGAAGCCCGAGCATCACATTCATCCACAGGTGAGCCAGTTCCTGGCGGAGCCACGAAAGCTGTTAATTGGAGGACAGTGGGTCGAAGCTGCTTCTGGAAAGACGTTTCCCGTCTTCGATCCGGCGACGGGAGAGGTCCTGACGCACGTCGCCGAAGGAGATAAAGAGGACATCGACCGCGCCGTGAGAGCGGCGCGCCGAGCCTTCGAGTCCGGGCCATGGCGTCGGATGATGCCATCCGAACGCGGACGCCTCATCTGGAAACTGGCCGATCTCATTGAGGAGCACCTGGATGAATTCGCCGAACTCGAAACGCTGGATACGGGAAAACCCATCAGCGCGGCTCGCGCCGCTGACGTTCCCTTGGCCATTGATCTCTTCCGCTATATGGCCGGTTGGGCGACCAAGATCGAAGGGAACACCATTCCTCTCTCGGTGCCCTACACGCCGGGGGCGGAGTACTTCGCCTACACGGTGCGCGAACCCGTCGGGGTCGTTGGTCAGATCATCCCCTGGAACTTTCCTCTGTTATTGGCCGCCTGGAAGCTGGGACCGGCATTAGCCACCGGCTGCACGAGCGTGTTGAAGCCGGCCGAGCAGACGCCGCTCACCGCCCTCCGACTGGGCGAGTTGATCCTTGAGGCGGGATTCCCTGAGGGCGTCGTCAACATTGTCCCCGGTTATGGTGAGACGGCGGGCGCGGCGCTGGCGGCCCATCCGGGAGTCGATAAGGTCGCCTTCACCGGCTCGACCGAGGTCGGGAAGCTCATCGTACAAGCGGCGGCCGGCAATCTCAAGAAAGTCTCACTCGAGCTGGGCGGCAAGTCGCCGAACGTGGTATTCAAAGACGCCGATCTCGATGTCGCCATCCAGGGTGCGGCCAATGCCATTTTCTTCAACACCGGCCAGGTGTGTTGTGCCGGCTCGCGGCTCTACGTCGAGCGAGCCATCTTTGACCAGGTGGTGGAGGGCGTGGCCGAACAAGCCAAGAAGCTCAAAGTGGGACCGGGACTCGATCCGAGCACGGAGATGGGACCGCTGGTTTCCGAGGAGCAACTGAATCGGGTCTGTGGCTACTTGGCATCAGGGTTTGCTGAAGGAGCCAAGGCCGTCGTCGGTGGGAACCGGTTGGGCGATAAGGGATATTTCATCGAACCGACCATCCTGGTGGATACCCGGCCGAACATGAAGATCGTTCAAGAAGAAATCTTCGGTCCGGTCGTCACCGCCATGTCATTCGAGGAGATGGATGAGCTCATCCCAGCGGCCAACGACACCATCTACGGTCTGGCCGCCGCCGTCTGGACGCGGGATCTCAGCAAAGCTCATCGCGTCGCTGCGCAGCTTCGCGCGGGCACGGTCTGGATCAACTGCTACAACATCTTCGATGCTGCGCTTCCGTTTGGCGGCTATAAGCAATCGGGATGGGGACGTGAAATGGGACATGATGTGTTGGAGTTGTACACCGAGGTGAAGGCCGTCTGTGCCCGGTTGTGAGTGTTCCGGATGGGTCATTTCGGCGACCACACTTCGCGGAGATGTTCGTTGTCCACGCGCGTCTGCCCTCCGATTGAGCGGCAGGTCCAGAGATGGCGTCTTCGAGTGAATGGGCTGTGCCGGCTGCTGGCCGAGCGATCGACGCAGTGAGGGAATATCCTCGCCAGCGCGGAAGTACCCATTGCGGTTCCATGTTGAGAAAAGTGGGCGAACTCGGCAATAATGCATCTTCGGAGGTGTGGGGAATGACGATGAAAAGCTATGCCTGCGAAGGTTCTCAGACGCCGCTATGGGGGATGACCATTGGCGAGGTTCTCCAGAGGACGGCAGGACGTCATCCGGAGAATGAGGCTCTGGTGGTCAGGCACCAAGGTGTCCGCTATACGTATCGGGAGTTTCAAGAGATCGTCCGTCGAGTGGCTCGAGGGTTGATGGCGCTCGGCGTAGAGAAGGGCGATCGCGTCGCCATTTGGGCCACGAATTATGCCGAGTGGGTGATCACGCAGTTTGCCACAGCTTACATTGGAGCCATTCTGGTGAACATCAATCCGGCATATCGCGTGTACGAACTCGAGTATGCGCTCAAACAATCGGAGACGCAGACGCTCCTTCTCATCAAGGGATTTCGGGACGCCGATTATGTGTCCATGCTCTACGAAGTATGCCCGGAGGCGGGACGGGCTCAACCGGGCGAACTGAAGTCAGAGAAGCTGCCCCATCTCAGGAATCTCATTTTCATCGGGGAGGACGAAAAGCCGGTGGGCATGCTCGGTTGGGCGGACCTGCTGGCCATGGGCGATCGGGTTTCCGACGAAACGCTCGATGAACGGGCGACCTCTCTGGGATTCGATGATCCGATCAACATCCAGTATACATCGGGCACGACCGGTTTCCCCAAGGGAGCCTTGCTCACCCATCATAATATCGTCAACAATGCGCTGTTCATCGGGCAATCCATGAACGTGACGGATCGGGATCGCATCTGCATCCCGGTCCCGTTCTACCATTGTTTCGGGATGGTATTGGGCAACATGGTCTGTGTGGTCAATGGGGCGACCATGGTCATTCCGGCCGAGTATTTCGATCCTCTGGCTACTCTGGAGGCCGTCCATCAGGAGCGATGCACGGCGTTGTATGGTGTCCCCACGATGTTCATTGCCGAGCTGGAACATCCGGAATTCGAGCGCTTCGATCTCCGTTGCCTGCGAACCGGGATCATGGCGGGATCTCCTTGTCCGATCGAGTTGATGAAGAAAGTGGTCGAGCGCATGCACTGTCGTGAGATGACCATTGCCTATGGACTGACCGAGGCCTCACCAGTGATCACACAGACCAGAGCCGAAGATCCCATCGAACTGCGCGTGACCACCGTTGGTCGCCCATTGCCCCATACAGAAGTGAAGATCATCGATCCTCAAACCGGTGGGATCGTCCCTCGTGGTGTTCAGGGCGAACTCTGCACGCGAGGCTACCTGGTGATGAAGGGGTATTACAACAATCCGGAGGCCACTCGCGCCGCCATTGATGAGGATGGATGGCTCCATACGGGCGATTTGGCCACCATGGATGAACGGGGCTATGTCAAGATCACCGGTCGCGTCAAGGATATGATCATCCGCGGCGGAGAGAATATCTATCCTCGAGAAGTGGAAGAATTTCTCTACACGCATCCCAAGATCAGCCAGGTGCAGGTCATCGGCGTACCCGACGCCAAGTATGGAGAGGAAGTCATGGCCTGGATTCAACTCAAGCCGGGGGAGAAAGCGACCGCTGAAGAGATCCGGGAATTCTGTCGCGGCAAAATCGCCCGATACAAGATTCCCAAGTACATCAAGTTCGTGAACACCTTTCCCATGACGGTGACCGGTAAGATTCAAAAATTCAAAATGAAGGAGATGGCCATCAAAGAACTTGGACTGGAAGATGCAGCGAGAACGGAGACGGCGTGATCGCGATGAGCGATGCCGACGCAATGCCATCCGGAGGGGTTGAGGATGACCGGTGAAGGACCGAACATGAAGAATTATGAAGAAACGGTTCGAACATTTCAATGGGACATTCCCGAGCGATTCAATTTCGCCTGGGACGTCGTCGATCGGTGGGCCACCGACGAGCACCGACTGGCTCTCCATTGGCTGAGCCGAGAGGGAGAGGAGAGGAAATTCACCTTTGCCGATTTCCGGAGGCTCTCCAATCGATTCGCCAATGTGGCGCAACATCTGGGCCTGAAGAGAGGCGATGTCGTTCTGGTGATGTTACCGCGCCGTCCCGAATGGCAGGTCGTCATGCTGGGGTTGATGAAGTTGGGGATCGTCCCCGCCCCTTGCACGACGATGCTCCGGCCGAAAGACATCGAATATCGCGCCAACCTCGCCGAGGCCAGGGCGATCATCACTGACACGGCCAATGCCGATAAAGTGGAAGCCGTGAAAGACACCTGCCCAACCCTGGAGCATTTGATTCTGGTTGGTGGAGAACGATCCGGCTGGGTGAGCTACGAGCAGGCGATGCGCGAGGCGGCGTCCGAGTTGGTCGGCGTGGAGAAGACCAGGAGCAGCGATCCGGCGCTCCTCTATTTCACTTCGGGCACTGTTGGCGGGCCGAAGATGGTGCTCCACAATCATGGGTATGCGCTGGCCCATCGGTTGACGGGAGAATACTGGCTCGACTTGAAGCCCTCCGACCTGCACTGGAATCTCTCGGACACGGGATGGGCCAAAGCCGCTTATAGTACGTTGTTCGGCCCATGGAATATGGGGGCGACGGTGTTCATGTTCGAGGGTGGGTTCGATCCCGAGCAGACATTACACCTCCTCCAGCAATATGGCATCACCGTCTTTTGTGCTCCACCCACCGCCTATCGCATGTTGGTGAGGGAAGACTTGCGAAAATACGCCTTTCGATTACGTCATGTGGTCAGCGCTGGCGAGCCGCTGAATCCTGAGGTCATCGCCGTGTGGCGAGAGACCACGGGCCTCTCCATTTATGATGGATATGGACAGACGGAGACGATCATTCTTGTGGCCAACTTTCCCTGTATGGAGACGAAACCGGGCTCGATGGGCAAACCGATGCCCGGACATGAAGTCGCCATCATCGATGTGGACGGGAACGAGCTGCCCGCGGGCCAGGAAGGAGAGATCGCTGTGCGAGGGCACCCGCCGTCTCTGTTCCAAGGCTACTGGAAGAATCCCGAGCTCACCGCCCGGACGAGGCGGGGCGAGTGGTATGTGACTGGAGACCGGGCATACCGGGACGAGGAGGGGTATTTCTGGTTCGTGGGGCGGGCCGATGATGTCATCATCAGCGCCGGATATCGCATTGGTCCATTTGAGGTGGAGAGCGCGCTGGTCGAGCACCCGGCCGTCGTCGAAGCCGCGGTGGTGGCCAGTCCGGATGAGGTTCGCGGACAGATCGTCAAAGCCTTCGTCGTGTTGAGTCCCGATGCTCAGCCGTCCGACGAGCTGGTCAAGGAACTTCAAGAACATGTGAAAAATGTGACCGCTCCCTATAAATATCCCCGCGAGATCGAATTCGTCAAAGAGTTACCCAAAACGATCAGTGGCAAGATTCGTCGCGTGGAACTCCGGCGACGGGAATTAGAGCGAAAGAAAAAGTGAAGGCCGCGTCGCCTGTTCGTTTCATAAGGGCCGTTGTCTCTGTCAAAACCTGTCTTCCAGAGCGATACGCGCAAGGCTCGCTACGCTGAAGCAGAGCAGAATGGTGCGGGCGCGGCATCTTGTCGAGGGACTGTTTCATCCGCTCATTCTGCCTCGATGATCATCTCTGAATATCTATGTCCGTCCCGCTTTTGGCTGCGAAGATTAGTGAACGATTCAGGAATGCCACGCGGATGAAGGCAGAATCGGTGGGGTCAACACAGATCAACCCCGGGAGAAAATCTGTGGGCATCCCGCCGTTCGCTGTGCACATCTGTGGGCCATTCACACAGCTCACCGATGAGCACGGAACCGGCGGGATCGCCACAGATCAATAAGGGATCTGCGCAAATCCCGCCTTTGGCTGTGTTGATCTGTGGGCGATTCACCTTTGGCTGTGACCAGCGGCGGGCCATTCTCACCCCTCACGGACAGGACCCGTGGTCATCCACGTCCTGATCCACAATTCCCCCAACCCGCGCCTTCCCGCCCGCTGCACCACAGGCGCCCGGGGAGATTGCCTTGCTTCACACAGCCAGCTAGAATCTGCCCATGCCGTATATGACGCTGATTTCGACCGACGAGCTAGAGCGACATCTAGCCAACGTCAATTGGGCCGTCGTCGATTGCCGATTTTCGCTCGACGATCCGGAGCGCGGCCGGCGCGATTACCAACGCGCCCACATTCCCGGCGCGGTATACGCTCACCTGAACGAGGATCTCTCCGGTCCCGTCATCCCGGGGCGAACGGGGCGACATCCGTTGCCGGAAGTCGACCGGTTCGCTCGCGCGCTCGGTCGATGGGGTATTGACGAGCGAGTTCAAGTGGTGGCTTATGACGACAGTGGTGGAGCTGTGGCCGCTCGGCTCTGGTGGATGCTTCGTTGGCTGGGGCACAATGCGGTGGCCGTGTTGGATGGAGGCTGGCTTGCGTGGCGGGATGAAGAGCGGCCGGCGCAGAGCGGGATCGAGACGCGCACCCCGAGGACGTTCGTGCCTCGTCCGAGGCCGGAGCTGATCATCACCAGTGCGGACATCGAGGCCATGCTCGGTCGAGCGACCTGTAAGCTCATCGATGCGCGCGCGCCCGAACGATATCGCGGCGAGCACGAGCCGATTGATCCCATAGCCGGTCATATTCCTGGAGCCGTCTCGGCGCCTTTCGCCGAGAACCTCGATGAGCGCGGGCGCTTTCGTTCGCCTGAGGAGTTACGGGCGCGGTTTCAAGCGGTATTGGGAGATCTCCCGCCAGAGCGAGCCATCTTCTACTGTGGTTCGGGCGTGACGGCGGCACATAATCTGTTAGCCATGGCTCACGCCGGCTTGGGAGAAGGCCGCCTCTACGTGGGTTCCTGGAGCGAATGGATCACCGATCCGCGCCGTCCCATCGCCACCGCCGTGAGGGAGCAGAGGCGACCTGGGGAGTGACGGTTCCCCTGGGACGAGTGATCTTCCGGGATGGCTCTCATCGATGGAAGGGCTCGGTGGTCTGCGGGTTAGTTGCTCTCAATTCCTCCAACAGTCGTACTAGATCGTCCGGCAGTGGCGATGTACAGCGAAACCATTCGCCCGATCGCGGATGGCGAAATTCCAGGGAGGCGGCGTGAAGGAAATGACGATCGAAGCGAATGCCCCGTTCCTCGATCATGTTCAGAAACGCCTCGTGCTGTTGCTTCCCATAGAGCGCGTCGCCCACAACCGGATGACCTATGGCCACCAGATGAATGCGAATCTGGTGCGTGCGTCCCGTCCGTGGTTCGGCCTCGACGAAGGTGAATCCAGAGAGTTGCTCCAGAACGCGCACCCGGGTGATCGCCTCACGACCTTCTTCGACGATCTGCCAGTGCGGATAGGCCTCGGCCACCCATCCAATCGGTAGCGAGATGTCCATGGCGTCGGCGTCGAGCCTCCCGTGAACGAGAGCCAGGTACTTCTTGGTCACCATCCGCTGATGAAAATGTTTGGCCAACGTGCGATGAGCTCGTTCGTGCTTAGCCACGACGAGGAGTCCGGAGGTATGGCGGTCCAACCGGTGAATGAGCCCCGGGCGCAGGCCCGGCGCCGTCCGGTGAAGATGGGCGCAGAGGGCGTTCATGAGCGTTCCCGATCTGGTCGTCCGATTGGGATACACCAGCATACCCGCCGGTTTATCGACGACCAGGATGTCCTCATCCTCGAAGACGATAGTCAGAGGGATCGGTTCGGGCGTGAGGGCGGGATGGGGAGTCGTGTCGAGTTCAACTTCCACCACATCGCCGGGTCGGAGCTTATAATTGGATTTCGATTTCCGACGGTTGACGCGGACGTGGGCTTCAGCGGTGGCCCGCCGGAGGACTACGCGACTGACCTGCGGGAATTGGCGAGCGAGAAAATGATCGAGCCTCATCCCCTTATGTTCATCATCGATACGAAACACTCGTCTGGTGATCTTCCCGGCCATCCTCCATCAGCATACTCGATCATGAGGCCCTCGGCAAAGACGGGATCTCCTCTGAAGGGAGAGGACATCGCCTCTGGCGATGGGCCCTGGGCGCCTCCTCGTCATCGGGGAAGATCCGTCCGGTGATCTCCACTCCGGGAGGGCGACGCCGTTCTTTGCCCAGGACCCGTCATATGCTAATGTTGTTCTCTCCATCGATGCGACTCACGGCAGCCGACTGGTTCATCATCGCCGCCTATATGGCTATTTCGCTGATCATCGGCCTGTTGTATGCGCGGCGCGCCGGCCGGAGCGTGAACGAATACTTCCTCGCCGGGCGGCGAGGATCGTGGTGGTTGGTCGGCACTTCCATGGTGGCGACAACGTTCGCCGCCGATACGCCTTTGGCGGTGACCGGTATGGTCGCCGCGCACGGCGTTGCGGGCAATTGGCTGTGGTGGAATTTCGTCATGAGCGCCATGCTCACCGTTTTTTTCTATGCGCGATTGTGGCGGCGCGCCGGCGTCCTCACCGACGTGGAGTTTGTAGAGATCCGTTATGCCGGTTGGCCCGCCGCCCTCTTGAGGGGATTTCGCGCCGTCTATCTCGGAGTGTTGATGAACTGTCTCATCCTGGGATGGGTCACGTTGGGGATGGCCAAGGTCTTGACGCTCTCTCTGGGCGTGAGCAAGTGGCAGGCGATCTTGCTCTGTGTGGCCGTGACCACGTTCTATTCGGTGCTCTCCGGTCTCTGGGGAGTGCTCATGACCGATGCCGTGCAGTTCGTCATCGCCATGATCGGGTCGGTGGCTCTCGCGGTATTCGGCCTCCAGGCGGTCGGTGGGCTGGATGGGATGAGAGCCGGGCTCGAGCGATACTATGGTCAGGCCGACCGAGTGCTCGCCGTGTGGCCGGCCGGGGATTCCTCCTGGATGCCGCTCATGACGTTGGGCGTCTATCTGGGCGTGCAGTGGTGGGCCTCCTGGTATCCGGGCGCAGAGCCGGGCGGTGGCGGGTACATCGCCCAACGCATGTTTTCGGCCCGGGATGAGACGCACAGTCTATTGGCCGTCTTATGGTTCACCATCGCCCATTATACGCTTCGACCCTGGCCCTGGATTGTGGTCGCCCTCTGCTCGATGGTCCTTTATCCTCACCTCAGCGATAAGGAAGCCGGATATGTCCTCGTCATGGTCGATCATCTTCCCAGCGTGTGGCGTGGATTGCTGCTCGCCGCCTTCCTGGCCGCGTACATGTCGACGGTCTCAACGCATTTGAATTGGGGAGCGTCCTATCTGGTGAATGATCTCTATCGGCGATTCATGCGACGAGAGGCCGGTGTCCGGCACTACGTGACCGCCTCTCGACTGGCTACGCTGCTCATCGCCCTTCTGGCCATGCTCGTCGCCTATCACCTGGAATCCGTGCAAACGGCTTGGAAGCTCCTTCTGGCCATGGGCGCGGGCACGGGATTGGTGTATATCCTGCGCTGGTATTGGTGGCGGATCAATGCCTGGTCGGAGATCAGCGCCATGGTTGCCGCCCTGGCGGTGACGCTCGGCCTCCGGGCATTTCCATCGCTGAGCATCGAAGATCCGCGTGGATTCGCTCTGTCCATGTTGATCACCGTTGTGGTCACCACGATGATCTGGCTCGGGGTCACGATGTGGACCTCTCCGGAGCCGGATGAGACATTGCGCCGGTTCTATCAACGCGTGCGCCCGCGCGGTCCCGGTTGGCGCCCCGTCGCTCAGCAGCTCGGTCAAGCTCCTCTGCGCGGGCTCCGCGTACAGTTCATGAACTGGATTCTGGGCTGTGCACTGGTTTATCTCATCCTGTTTGGTGTGGGTCGGATGATCTTCCATCAGTGGGGAGTGGGAGTCGGGTACCTCGGGCTGGCTGTGCTGGTGGGAGCGGCGATGATTCGGGCGGCGCGCCGACTTCCGTGCGACTGAGAGCGCTACGGGAGGCATTCTACTGCTTCTCATTGAGGGATGGAGTACCAGATGCCATCTTGCCCCACCTTTTATTTTCGAAGGAGTTCATGATACACTTTCTTGCTCGTTCGGAGAGGGAGACGTATGAAACGGAAACTCTTTGCCCTGTTCTGCATGTTCTTTGGCTTGATCGGCTACTCTATGGGGCGTTACACATGGGCTCAACAAACGCCCGCCGACTATGCCCAGGAGGTCACTCAACTGTTAGCCGATGCCAATCGCGCTGACATTTCCGATACGGAGGCCGAGGCGCGCCGTCGGCGAGCGCGAGAGCTGGCCGCCAAATATGCGGCGGCTGTCGAGGCCCAGCATCCCAGTGGCGAAAACCGCGTGTGGCTCGGATACCTCTACCATCTCGCCGGCAACACTGATAAAGCGATCGAGACGTTTCGTCAGGTGCTCGAGGATAAATCGCTCATCGAAGAGTCCAAGCAACAGGCGCGTCTCTACCTGATCCGGACGTTGAGCGAGGCTGGTCGCGTGGGGGAGGCAGAATCCATTCTCGCCGAGATCCCTTCGACCGCTTTCAATGCTGATGAGGCGCGCGCCGAGGGACACGAATTTCTGGCCATCGCCTATACCAAACGTGGCGAACTGGACAGGGCGGTAGAACATGAAGAGCAGGCGCTGGAAGCAGCGCGAAAGAGCGGCCTCATCCCGCGCATCTGGCTGACGGGACGCTCGCTGGCCCAGTTGTATGTGGCCGTGGGACGTCGAGAGGAAGCGGCCAAACTCCTCAATGAGCTGAAGACGTACTTCGACCGGCAAGCCCGGTTGGCGGGGCCTCGACCTCCCAAAGCCATACGAACGGCCATTGGTCAGATAGAGACGGCGATGGCACAACTGGAGATGGTTGGTCGACCGGCTCCTCCGTTGAACGTCGTCAAGTGGATCAAGGAAACGCCGACCACGCTGGACGCGCTGCGCGGGAAAGTCGTGGCCTTGGAATTTTTTGCCGCCTGGTGCCCCGACTGTCGAGGGCTGATGCCTCATCTGCGGGATTGGTATGCCCGCTACACGCCCAAGGGACTGAAAATTCTGGCCGTCACCCGGTATTACGGATATAACGGGCGCGAGGTGGGCAAAGCATCGCCAGCCGAAGAGGAAGCGTTTCTGGCTCGATTCAAGCAACTGCACTCTCTCCCCTATGGAACGGCCATCGATAATGGCCAGCAGAGCATGACCACGTATCATGTGCGGTCCATTCCCCATGTGGTCATCATTGATCGAAGTGGTCGCGTGCGGTTTGTGTTCACCTGGCACACCAATCCCTACTTGTGCGAATACATGATCAAGCGCGTGCTCGCCGAATCGGCGGGGGATTGACTGCATTCCATCACCATGATTCGCATTGCCAACGGACAGGGATTCTGGGGCGATTGGCGCGAGGCGCCCATCCGACAGGTCGAGGGCGGCCCGATCGACTATCTCACGCTCGATTATCTGGCCGAAGTGACCATGTCGATCATGCAGAAGCAGAAGCGCCGCGATCCCCGGCTGGGTTACGCGAAAGATTTCGTGCCGCTCATGGAGCGCCTGTTGCCCCAATGCGTGGATCGGCAGATCCGCGTCATCTCCAATGCCGGTGGCGTCAATCCATCGGCCTGCGCGGAGGCGGTGATCGACGTCGCCCGGAAACTGGACCTCCGGGGCGTCAAGATCGGCATCGTCGCCGGCGACGATATTCTCGATCGACTCGATGCCCTGATCGATGCCGGACACGAGTTGCGAGATCTGGATACCGGACGACCGCTCTCTGCAATTCGCGAGCATGTCCAGAGCGCCAACGTCTACTTTGGGGCCGCGCCCATCGTGGAAGCGCTCCGACAGGGCGCCCAGATCGTCATCACCGGGCGCTGCACCGATACCGGCTTGACGCTGGCGCCCATGATCTTCGAGTTTGGTTGGAAGGACGACGAGTGGGATAAGCTGGCGGCGGGGACGGTCGCCGGACATATCGTCGAGTGTGGCGCCCAATGCACCGGCGGCAACTGTCAGGCCGATTGGCAGAGTATTCCCGATCTGGCCAACATCGGTTTTCCCATCGTGGAAGCTGAAGAAGACGGCTCGTTCATCATCACCAAGCATGAGGGGACCGGCGGGCGCGTTTCCCCGGCGACGATCAAGGAACAACTGCTCTATGAGATCGGCGATCCTCGCCAATACATCACGCCCGAATGCATCGCCGATTTCACCACCATTCAACTGGAGGAGGTGGGGGAGAATCGCGTCCGCGTCTTCGGCGTCAAGGGGCGTCCGGCGACGCCGTTTTACAAAGTCTCCATCAGTTATTTCGCCGGCTACAAGGCCGTGGGGACGATGGTCTATAGCTGGCCCGATGCTTATGCTAAGGCTCGGGAGGCCGATCGCATCGTTCGCCAGCGACTGGCCGACCTCGGGCTCGAGTTCGATGAAATACTGACGGAATTCCTCGCCGTCAATGCTTGCCACGGGCCTTTGGCCCCCGATCCGCCATCGGACATCGCCGAGGTTCAATTGCGCATTGGCGTGCGGAGCACCGATTGGGCGGCCGTGGATCGCTTCACGCGGGAGATCGCACCGCTCATCCTGACGGGACCGCCGACGGCCACCGGTTTCGCCGGCGGACGCCCGCGCGTGGAAGAGATCATCGCCTATTGGCCGGCCCTCCTTCCCAAATCAGAGGCTGAGCCGTCGATTGAGATTGTGGAGTCGTAAGTCGAGCGCCGGAGAGTCTGATCATGGTCAGAGTGCCGCTCTTCAAGTTAGCCCATGCTCGCTCCGGCGATAAAGGCGATACGGCCAATATTGGCCTCATCGCCTATAAGCCGGAGTATTATCCGCTACTCGTGGAGCACGTCACGGCCGAGCGCGTCAAAGAGCATTTTCGTGGGATCTGTCACGGAGATGTCGAACGCTATGAATTACCCAATCTCGGCGCTCTGAACTTCGTGCTCCATCACGCCCTGGGTGGCGGAGGTACCATCTCATTGCGAACTGACGCGCAAGGAAAGACGCTGAGTACAGCGTTGTTGCGCATGGTAATCGAAATCGATGAGGAGACGGCGCGGCGGTTGGGATTAGAGTGAACCGGATGAACTGAGCAGGTTCACCGGTGTGGGATCTCCCAGCCGGGCGGCGAGAGGACATCACAGCGCGAGGTGAGTATGACGTACCAACGTCTTCTCTACGAGATCAAAGATACGCTCGCTCATATTACCCTCAATCGCCCGGAGAAGCGCAATGCCCTGGATGATCTCACTCTGGAAGAGTTGACCGAGGCTTTCACCCGGGCCGGAGGAGACGAAGCGGTGAAGGTCGTCGTCCTCAGTGGGGCGGGGAAGGATTTTTGTTCCGGGATCGATCTCTCGGCGCTCTATCGGATTCGGGAAGCGCCCATCCTGGAGAATTTGAAAGACGCCACCCGGTTGGTCGATCTCTTCCTCACCATGCGTCGGCTTCCCAAACCCATTATTGCGCTGGTCCGAGGGAGAGCGCTGGCCGGGGGATGCGGTCTGGCGACGGCGTGCGATCTGGTCCTGGCCAGTGAGAGCGCGCAGTTCGGCTATGCTGAAGTGAAAATCGGCTTCGTCCCGGCCATCGTCACCGCGATCCTGCGCCGCCAGGTGTCGGAAAAGCGCGCCTTCGAACTCATCGTCGGGGGTCAGGTCATCGACGCCCGCCAGGCGGAGCGCATCGGCCTCATCAATCACGTGTATCCAGACGAGCAATTCGATGAGCGCGCCGCTGCGTTCATACAGACGCTGGTCCAGAATAGCGCTTCAGCGATGGCGCTCACCAAGCGATTACTCTATCGCATCGATGGCATGAGCTTCGAGATGGCCATGCAAACGGGAGCCGAGATCAATACCATCTCTCGCCTGACCGAGGATCTCCAGCGCGGCATCGAGCGATTCCTCGAGCGGAAAAAGAAATGAGCCGATCGAGTGTTGAGAGCGCGCAGATCACTCCGAGCGTCGGGCGTTCTCTCCCGATGAGGCGCGGCACTGCTTGTCAACGGCCCGCGCCGATAAGATCGTGAATCCGAACAGCGCCAGCAGAAATAATCCCACGCCGATCCAGGTATACCGCCCCCCATCACCCCAGTACATCAGTCCGACAGAGAGAATGGCGAGTCCTCCGATCACCGTAAGCCACAGCCGACTCACCGGCGTACGAAGTGGTCGTTTGCCCCACTCGTGGCGAGGGAGCAGCAATCCGGCGCGTTCCAGGTCTTCTCGTGACATGATCGAACACCCCTAAGTTGTGGCCGCTCCGTTCGAAGCGGCCTCGTCCAGTTCGCGGAAGAACTGAAAGAACATCTGAATGCCGAATTTCACCGGATGGGTCTCCCGATTCACCATGATCACCGGACAGGCCGAGCGCCGGGCGATCCGATAAGGCTTCTCGCCAAAGATGCGCCGCCGGAGCCAGCTCTCTTCGGATGATCCGACGACGAGGAGATCCGCGCCTTCGGTATAATGGGCGATGGTGGCAAGCAGTCGAGCGGACTCCACGACGGTGAACGTGATCGGTTTCCCGTCGAGAGGAATGATCGCGTCTTCGGGATCGAAGAAGGCCGGGCGCTCGAGTGCAATTCGAATCTTCTGGACCCGCTCCTCTTTATCCTCCGGGCGCAGACCCGGCGGAACGACGTGAAGAGCGGTGATTCGTCGCTCCGCATGGCGTTCATCGAGCAGGAGTCGCCCGACGGCGAGCAGCAGATTGGCCGTTTGAGGATTGGCCACCGGAATGACGATATGGCGAGCGGGCACCGGGACGCCCCGTTGAACGACGAGGACGTTGCAGGGGGCATATTTGAGCACGGCGTCGATGTTTCGCCCGATGAGCGTGTGGGGATCGCGGCGACGCCCTCTCCATCCCATGACGACGAATTTGACCTTTCGTTCTTCGACGGTGTGAAGAATGCCTTTGAAGGGCTGATGCCCGAGCCGCACCAGCGTTTGCGTATCGACACCCAGCCGACGGGCTCGCGCTTTGGCCTGATCCACGATGGGACGGATACGCTCCAGAACCTGGTGCCCACCGGTGAGCGGCGTCTGAGGAGCGACTGTAGCGACGTGAAGAAGAATGAGCTCGCCATTGAGCGGCGCGGCGATTCGGGCTCCCACCTTCAGAATGGTCTCCGCCGTCTGTGGATTGGCGATGGGGACGAGGACGCGAAACCGCTCCGGCGGAGCCACCCACTTTTCCTCCAGGACGATGGGGGTCACTTCCTTCTCGCGTTCGCGGCGCGATGCATAAGTCTCATAAATGATGAATCCACTGGCCATCCAGCCGAGAACGAAGAACCAGGCCAGGGCCGAGAAGTGGAACATGAACAGGGCCAGAAAGAGGATCAATCCGATGTTGACGGCGGGCAGGATCGGATGGAACGGGATGAGATACCCATAGTCGAGTTTATCGCCGTATTTCTTGCGAATCGTCATCACGGCGATGTTGACCTGCAAGAACAGTAGGAGAAACATCACATCGGCGGCGGCGGCCACGTCTTGAATGGGAATGGCCACGGCCATGAATATGATCAAAGCTCCGCTCAATAAGAGCGCTGAATAGGGCGTCCGCGTTCGCGGATGAATGCGGGCGAAGAAATCGGGGAGATTGCGATCGCGCCCCATGGCGAAGGAGACCCGCGTCGACGAGAAGGTCGTCGCGTTCAGCGCACTCATCGTGGAGAGGAGCCCCCCGATGAGCAGAAGAGTCGTTCCCAGGGGCATGAACTGACGGGCAGCTTCGGCCAACCCCAGTTCGGCGTGATCTCCCAGCCACTGCCAGGTCGGTTCTCCGGAATCGGGATTGACGGCTCCAATGGCCGTGAAGGCGACGAGGATGTAGATGGGAATGACCACGGCGAGCGAAAAGAAGATGGCTTTGGGAATGTTCCGTTTCGGTTCTTTCACTTCTTCTCCCGCTTGGACGATGATCTCGTAACCTTCGAAGGCGATGAACGTGAGGCCCATGGCCATGAAGACACCGGTGAGACCACGAGGGGCGAAGGGCGTGAACTTGGTGAGATACCCCGGATGCTGATAGATCGTCACCAGGCCGCTGACGATGAAAATAGCGAGGATGACAATCTTCCCGATGGTGATCAGGTTGCCCACTTTGCCCGTTTCGGAAACGCCTTTGAAATTAATGGCCACGAACGTGAGAGCTACAACCACGGCCAGCAATTTGTGCAGGAGACCGGCGGGGAAGCCATGTACGGTCAGGTGCACATCCTGGAGAACGAGTTCCACATAGGAGCCGAATCCCAGCGCGTAGAGGCTACCGGCGACGGCATGCGCGAACCAGCTCATCCAACCCGCCATGAACGCGTTCCAGGCGGGGAGCCCTTCCTTGACCCACAGATAGCCCCCGCCCGCTTCGGGGATCGCCGAGCCCAATTCGGCATACACCATGGCCGTCAGAGCGGTCACCACGCTATTGAGCGCGAAAACCAGAATGAGTGCCGGTCCCGCCGTCCCGGCCGCGATGCCGGTGAGCACAAAGATCCCCGCGCCGATCATCGCGCCGACGCCGACCATGGTGACGTCGAACAAACTCAACTCGCGAATCAGGCCAGCTCGCTCGGTCGTTTCGGCTTGTGAGGCGTTGATTTCCATACCGCTCCAGCCCGATGAGGCGTGACCCGTTTCATCGGGCCGATAAATTTAATGTACGGGGGAGAGAAAGTAAAACGGCGGTGGGGGATCGAGCGGGGAAGATACGAGTGGGTGCTTCATGAACGACCGCGATGCGTCAGGAAACTGAGAACCCCGACGAATAAAGCCGCCCCGATGATCGACCAGACGACGGGGAAGGGCCGACCACCAAAGTTCAGCGTGAATAGGTCAGGAAGAGCGAGGCGATCGGATAACCATCGCCCGAGCAGGGCTCCGATGAAGCCAAGGACGATGGACATGAGACAGCCTCCCCGGGAATATCCCACCAACGCGCGGCCCAAGCTCCCGCACAGTCCGGCGACGATCAAGAACAGGAGAAACTCGACCATCGACATCGCGACGGCTCCTTTCAGCGATCATGGCGGCACCGAGAGATCATGTCGCCCCGATGGACAACCCGCCTTCTACCTCGGCAAATCGGTGAGTACTGCGGCATCGGGAGAGCATGTCGCCCGCCCCCGTTACCTTTCTTCGGCACCCAATGGAGTCGGCCGATGATGGCGAGACGCCGTGAGAGGCTCGCCTCCTCGCCGAGGAGGCGAGCGCTGGCTCTCCCTCTGCTGGCCGCTCGATGGAAGAGGCCCCCCTCCTGTCTCATTCCACGACACCGCTGACCGGTATCTTCAGTTCGGCGAACTCCTTGTCGTTGGTTCGCACGAGAATGAATCCATCGAACGGGCCAGGCTTGAGTTCATCCTGGGCCAATGTCACCTTGATGCGATACGGGAACCGATCGCGCTGAGGCGCGATGAGCTCCGTCTTCACGAAGGGTAAGGTCGACTTCGCCTCGATGACCTTGAACCCCTCGGTTTGACTGCGGACGCTGATCGTCCGGTTGAGCAGAAAACGACTGTTGGGATTATTGGCCAGCGAAGCTCGATGAATGCGCCCGAACGTCAATCGCTCCGGCAGTGCCTGCACCCGCTCGGTGACCATGACCATCACCGGGATGCGCAGTTGAGGAGATTTCTGGTTATTGGTCGTCACGGTGACCGTGGTGTGATACCGGCCGCCGGTAGATTGAGGTTTGAGCTTCACATCGACCTCGTAGCGTTTTCCCGCCTCGATCGTCCGAACCCGGGCAGTGAAGTCGCGGTTGCTCGACTCCGCGTCGAGAATTTTCAGTGGAGTCCGATCATTATTGGTGATGGTGATCTTGGCCTCCGCGGGTTCGCCCTTGTTGATCCGCAGTGAGACGTATTGAGGATCGAAATCAACGAGCCGCGTGACGGTTCCTTTGATGAACAGTTGGACAACCGGTCGCACGGGATCATTAGAAAAGACCCGCGCCGATTTCTGGATGTTCCCATGGAGTCGATCCGTCTTCACGGTGAGCGTGATCTTTCCCTCCTGACCAGGAGGCACGACTTTGGTGAAGTCGCTGACCGTGCATCCTCAGCCAGGCTTCACGCGTTCGATGACCAGATCGGCCTTCCCTGTATTGACCACGCGGAAGGTATGGGTGATCTCCGTGCCCGCCTGCACCGTCCCAGCATTATACGTCGTCTCGGAGAAAACGGCCTGAGGATGATTTTCTCCTTCGGCGGCGGAGGACGAAGTCGTTTGACCGTTCTGGTCGCTGGCAGCGGTCGTCGATGGTGATTGGGGGGACCGGGTGGTCGCGTGGGCGCGCGTGGCATTCTCCGAAGCCCCCGTTGAGCAAGCCGTCGCCGTCAACATCGTCAGAAGCACGCCGAAGATGGCGAAGGGTCGTACATGTTCTCTGCCGCTCATATCAATTCCTCCCTTTGACGTCTCACATCCTGCCGTCCTTCATATCGCACTCATCAATTCTAGTCAAATTGTGCCATTTTTGCAGCCTCTTTTTATCATTGATCACCGGTCGGGGGTTCACCTGACGGTCATTATGGCCCATAATCAACCGCCTGAATGGTAGAGCGTATGGCCGTTCGTTAGGGAGGGCAGGATGCGATTGAGCGTAGGATCGAAGGGGGAATGCATCGATGTCACTGTCACTTCTCCTACGACATCGGGCGCGACGGTAGTGATTTTCCTGCACGGGTTCATGTCCCATCAGGCGGGCGAAAAGGCTCGGTTCTTCAAGGAAGTGCTCGTTCAACGTGGGGTGACCTTCGTGACGTTCGATTTTCGCGGTCACGGTCAATCTGGCGGCACGATGCGAGAACTGACCGGCACGCGCTTGCTCGAAGATTGCCATACCGTCGTCGAGCATGTCGCGTCGGCCGATCGTCGCATCGTTCTCATCGGTTCGAGCATGGGGGGATGGGTCGCCGCATGGTACGCCGCGCTCCATCTGGGCCGCATTGTGGCCAATATGCTCATCGCGCCGTCCTTTACGTTCGGTCGGGGATTCCTCGATCACATTGGTCCGGAAGGAGCAGCAGCGTGGGCCAGGGATGGCGTCATCCGGTTCAGCAATGAATATGGAAGCGTCGAACTGAGTTATGAGCTCATTCGCGACATGGAGCGTTATCCGGTTGCTGAGCTCGTCAGGCGCTATCGCACGCCCACGCTCATCGGCCAGGGTATGCGAGATCCGATTGTGGATTATCGACAGACGCTGGCTTTCGTGGAGCAGTGCCGAGGGGAGGAGATGACTCTCGCACTGTTCAAAGATGGCGATCATCGACTCACCACCTATAAGGCAGAGTTGGCTGAACTCCTGCTCTCATTCCTGGCCCGACGGAATCTCATATGAAGTCACTTTTTTCGCCGGAAGCTCACCAGAGCCTCGTCGGGAACAGTGGCCGCATGTCCATCGCCTATTGGGTTTGGCGTGACGAGCGTTTCTCTCCCTCCAGGAGCTTGGCCACCATCTGTGGATCAGTCGTGGGGAGTTGGCAGGCGTAATTCTGGCAGATGTAAGCGGTGGCTTTCCCGTCGATCATTTTCACCTGCTTGAGGAAGGGGATGCGCTGGCTGAGATATTCCTGGCCCGCGCCACCGTCGGCCAAGAGGAGAACTTTGTTCGGGAGATACCGCTCATACATTACCCGAAGCAAGCGCCGGGTATCTGCTCCCTCAGGCTTCCCGGCGATGATGATCTGTTTCGGTTTGTCTAAATAGAAGTCGAGCGCCACGAGCATCTGAGGGAGAGATGGAGGGTGTTGCTCGAGTCGCTCGCTGAACAGCATCAGGGTGGTTTCGGCCATGCGGCGCCACTGTTGGTGATTGAGCATCTCGGAGAGGCGCAGGAGGTTCAGTGCGGCGATCGAATTTCCGGAGGGCTCGGCGCCGTCATAGTCTTCTTTTGTGCGGACGAGAAGCGTATCGCTGGGAACCGTATCGAAGAAACCGCCCTCTTTCCGATCGGAGAACAGGCGGATCTGCCGCTCGGTGAGCTGAACGGCCTGCTCGAGCCAGCGGATGTCGAGATCCGCTTCGTAGAGATCCAGGAGCGCCATCACCAGAAAGGCATAATCTTCCAGATGAGCGTCAAAGCGCGCTTCCCCTGCTCGATACCGCCTGAGCAGGCGTCCCGTCTTGGAATCATAGAGTGTGGTCAGGATGAACGTCGTCGCTTTCTTGGCCGCCTGGAGATAGGCGGGCTCTCCGAGCACTTGATACGCGCGGGCGAGCGCCGAGATCATCAACCCATTCCAGGAGACGAGAATCTTATCGTCCAGATGAGGTCGCGGTCGTTGCTGGCGAGCGGCCAATAGCCGGGTCCGCGCCTCGGCGAGCAACTTCTCGATCTCCTGTTTCGACTTATGGAAGCGTTTGGCCACATCCTCGACGGTGTGCGCCACGTAGAGGATGTTCTTGCCGACGAAAGCGCCATGAGGGTCTTCGGGCACGTTCCCGTCGGGCTGAACGCCGTAATAATAATTGAAGATGGCCGCTCGTTCCTTTCCCAGAAGACGTTCGATCTCATCGTGCGTCCACACATAGAAGGCGCCCTCTCGTTTCTCTTCGGGATGGGACGGATCGAGGGCGCTCTCGGCATCTTCTGCGGAATAGAATCCGCCGTTCTCGCTGGTGAGGTGTTGCCGCACGTAACGGAGGATGTCGCGCGCCACCGAGGCATAAAACTCGTCGTGGGTGATCTGGTAGGCTTCCAGATAAGCGCACACGAGTTGGGCCTGATCATACAGCATTTTCTCGAAGTGCGGGACCCGCCACGCCCGGTCGACGGCATAGCGATGAAATCCGCCTCCGAGGTGATCGTAGATACCACTTTGGGCCATGCGACGCAGTGTGGAGAGCGTCATGTGAAGCGCCCTCGGTTCGTTGAATCGGTGGGAGTATCGCAGGAGAAAATAGAATGTCGCCGGTCGAGGAAACTTCGGTTTCACGCCGAATCCACCGTACTGCTCGTCGTATTGTTCATGAAACGCCTCGAATCCCTTGGTGAGGATCGTCTCGTTCAGGGCGACATGACGACCGCTCACCACCGCGCGTTGTTTGAGGAATTCGGTGAGTCGCTCGCTGGAAGTGAGAATCTTCTCCGGCTCCGTGATCCAGAGCTGGTGAATGCGCTCGATGAGCGAGCGGAATCGTTCCGGGGGAATATAGGTGGCTCCGTAAAAAGGCTTCAGGTCAGGGGTGAGGAACATCGACATCGGCCAGCCTCCGCTACCGGTCAACGCCAGCAGGGCCGTCATGTATACGCGATCGACGTCCGGTCGTTCCTCCCGATCCACTTTGATATTCACAAAATATTCGTTCATCAGGGCGGCGATCTCTTCGTCTTCGAAGACCTCTCGCTCCATCACGTGGCACCAGTAGCAGGTCGAATACCCGATGGACAAGAAGATCGGTTTATTCTCTTTCCGCGCCCGTTGGAATGCTTCCTGGCCCCAGGGATACCAGTCGACGGGATTGAAGGCGTGTTGAAGGAGGTAAGGACTTTTTTCGCGAATGAGTCGATTCGGCTTTTTGCCTTGACGCCGTTGTCGAGCGATGAAGGCCATCATCGAATCACTCCGTTGCGCATCGTTGAAACGAGTCCCGCGAGATGAGGGGGCTCGTTTCGCCGACATGAACGCCATCATCACTCCTCCACCGAGGAGGAGAAAACCGAGGCTGATGATGAGCGCCGCTCTCTTTTTTTCGCTCATGAATGATCTACTGTAATCGCTCGGACGCGAATTGGCAATGGAGCCGATGCGCCAGAGTGCATCGACCGGGAGTGGGGAACTCCCGACCGCGAATCATCGATGGCGGTCTGCGACTGGCACGGCCGTGGCGCTCATGACCCATCCGGCGTACCTCGTCCCGATCAGCGCCGAGGAGCCCTCCCAGCGGCATAACGAAGCAGGGCTTGAGCGATCTTATAGGCGTAGCGGGATTCCGCATAAGCGGCTTCGGCTCGAGCGGCTTCGGCTTCGGCCGAGAGGAGTTCCACGAATGAGCTCAATTGCGCGCGATAGCGAAGTTGAGCGAGCCGGCGGGCCTCGCGCGCGCGCTCGACGAGTCGCTCGTTGACGCTGATCGATTTCCTCGCCGTCATCAGAGCGCGGTACGCGCGTTGCACCTGCAGGCGCACATCCTGGGCGAGCTTCTCGTAGGCGGCGCGCGTCTGTTCCAGGCGAGCTTGGGCTTCCTTGATGCGGTTTTTCACCTGGCCACCGGTGAACATGGGTACATAGACGCCCAGCGCACCGAGCATCAATCGGCCGATGGAATACGTGCTGAATCGAACCCAGCCGCCGCTCCACAGGCCGACGAATCTGGGCCGGCGTTCGCTTCGAGCTCGAGCGACGATCTGTTCATCGACTCGAATCTGCGCTTTCAAGGCCAGCAGGTCAGGTCGCCGTCGCTCGGCCTCGTCGAGCAACGTGGCCAAGTCCGGGAGAGGTTCGATGACGATTTCCGGTTCCTCTAATTGATACGTCGGTTGGCCGATGATGCCCATGGCGTGATTCAACTCGGCGAACGCCGTGGCCAATTGCTCTTCGGCCCGCATGAGGTCGAGTTCGGCTTGGGCGACGTTGGCTTCGGCCAACGTCACATCGACTTTGGATGTCAACTCGGCTCGATGGAAAGCGGCCGCTTGCCGCGCCGTCAATCGTCGCTCCTGAAGCACCTTACGGCCCACTTCCACTAATCGTTGCGCTTGCAGGGCGCGATAGTAGGCCCGTTCCACGTTCAGCGTCACCCAGGCGCGTTGTGCTTCCAGGGCGTGTTCCAGCGATATGGCCGCCCAGCGACTGGCCTTAACCTGATGGGCCGTGCGACCGAAATCATAAATATTTTGGAAAAGAGCCGCCGAAGCGCCCAGGTCGCGGAATAATGGCGAAGTGACCAGGCCGCTGAGGCCGAGTGCCCCCGATGCTCCCGAGAGTCCCTGCTTGCCGAAGCCCGAGACGTCGATGTGTGGGAAGTAGTCAGCCCGAGCCTGAGCGGTGCGGGCGCGGGCTGCCTCCAGAGCGGCCCGCGCCTGCCTCACGTCAGGATGCTCCCGGAGTGCCGTTCTGATGGCTTCATCGAGCGTCAACCTCGGAAGGGAATGCGATGAGGTTTGCGCTATGGTGGGCAGGCAGAGGACTAACAGGAGCAGCGCCGTCATCACCATGTCTCTTCTTCGTCTCGTCATCGTCACCGTCCTCCTCTGGTACTGTCGCAACGCGAGTCGGCAGCTCGCGCATGGCTCTATTCATCGTCGTCTCGACGCATCCATCTTGGGACTGATCGGTGAAGCGGAAAGCCCGTCTCTCATCATGAGTGCGTGATGGTCACCGGCGTGCCATCGCGGACCGCTTGACGGCCGCTCATGATGACCGGATCGCGCTCGGTCAATCCATCGACGATCTCGACTCTGATGCCATCATCGAGTCCTCGTTCCACGGCGATGCGCCGGGCGCGACTATCGCGCACCGTATAGACATAGGCCCGTCCCCCTTCAATGATGAGAGCCTCGGCGGGCACGGTCAGAGCATCCTTGCGCCGCTCGAGAACCAGAGTGACGTGAGCATACATGCCTGGGTGGAGTAATCCCCGATGATTGGCCACGTCGATCTCGGCTCTCATCGTGCGCGTTTGGGGATCGAGTGCGCGCGCGACGCGGGTGAGCGTTCCCTTGAAAACCCGATCCGGGAGCGCATCCACGGTGAAGGTGACCGAGCGTCCCGGCCGCGCATAGGGAACGTCCGGCTCGGCCACGTCGATAGTGAGGCGTAATCGATCCGCGCGGGCGATGGTGACAATCGGGGACACATCCTTTTGCGAGAGCGCCCGTTGAATGAGAGCGCCGGGATCGACGTATCGTTTGGTCACCACGCCATTGAACGGAGCGCGGATACGGGCATACTCCATCAGCTTCATGAGCCGGGCGCGGTTCGCTTCGGCGCGGGCGACCTCACTCTCGGCGACGTCAATCTGACTCTCGGCCACAGCGACCATCGCTTGAGCCACATCGAGCGCCGCTCGCGCTTCGTCTACGCGTTGCTGGGAGAGGACGTCCGGTTCCTCTTGGCGAACGCTCCGGAGACGCTCATAAGTGATCTTCTTCAATCGGGCATCGGCCCGGGCGCGATCCAGCTCGGCGCGGGCGTGGGCGAGTTTGGCTCGGGCCCGTTGGAGATCGGCTTCGGCCTGCTTCACTTCTTCGGCCATCTCCGGCACGTCCAGAGCAGCGAGAACGTCCCCTTGGCGGACGCGATCTCCGATATCGACCTTGATCCATCTCAGGTATCCGGCCGTCTTGGCATAGAGGGTGACCTGTTCGAACGGTTCGAGGCTTCCCGGCAGGACCCGTCGCCGCACCAGATCATGGCGCTCCGGATAGATCACTTTCACCGGCACGCTTCCGGTATCATCGGCCGGTGCATGGAGTCCGGTGCGCGTCTCCACCGAACGACCTCCGCAGCCGAGCCAGAGACTCCCCCCCACGACCACGAATGCGAAAACGACCGCGAGCGGGAGGCGTCTTTTCATCGTCACCGTCGACCTCCTTCTGAGACAATGAATGAGCCCAGGCAAGGCCAAAGGCATTTTCTGCATCATGACTTGTCCGCACGATGGATCATTCTTGATGGACATTGGTCGAGCTTCTCTCCCGTTGGAATACCGTATAGAGCACGGGAACGATGAGCAGCGAGAGCAGCATGGCTCCCACGACGCCACCGATGATCGTGCGCGCCAGCGGAACATTGGCATCGCCGCCACCGACACCAACGGCCATGGGCAGGAGGGCCAGTACAGTGGTCAATGACGTCATCAGGATCGGACGGAGTCGAACCCGGGCCGCTTCCAGGACGGCCTCGCGTACCGGTTGACCTCGCTTTCGCCCCCGGTTGGCAAAATCGATCAACAAGATACTGTACTCGACGACGATGCCGACCATCATGATGATGCCCATGAACGATTGAATGCTCAAATGGGTGCCGCTCAGAAAGAGCATGAAGGCGACGCCGATGAACCCCAGCGGCACCGTCAACATGATCACCAATGGATCGATGAAACTGCGAAACTGGGCCACCATCACGAGGTAGACGAGAATGGCTGCAATGACCAGGCCGCCGCTGAACTGGCTGAACACCTGACGCATACTTCGAACTTCGCCGCGTGAGTCGATGCTATATCCTTTGCCCTTATATTGAGGCCCGGCGACTTCGTAATAAGACCCACGCTCGCTCTCCCGGGGAATGAGGCCGAGACGACTATTGTTCCGGAGTCGCCGTTCGATGGCGCGAGCCACCGAGCCCACATCGGCATCGCGGGCGACGTCGGCGTAGACGTCGATGATCCGGGTGATATTGCGATGGGTGATGACGGCAGGTCCCGTCTTCCGATCGAATCGGGCCAGATTGCGCAACAGAACCGGTTGATCGCTGCCCTGTCCGGTGATGGGAATATCTTTCAAGGTCTCCAGCGAGGCGATGTCCTCTTCCCAGTACTGAGCGCCCAGGAAATAATGATTGCCATTTCGAGGATCGATCCAGAACGCCGGATCGAAATTGATGCTCGAATTGGTCGCCGTGACGATGTTCTTCATCACGTCTTCGATGGTCAGTCCCAGGGAAGCAGCCTTGAGGCGATCGACGTGCACGTCGATGAGTGGATAATCGAGTCGCTGCGCGATACGTACATCCCGCGTGCCGGCAACCTGTTCCGCCTCCTGCTTGATGATGCGCGCGATCTCGTAGGATGTATACACATTACTTCCGCTCACCTGATAATGCAGCGGCGCTGGCTCGCCGAAGTTCAAGGCGGTGGTGAGCATGCCGCCGGTGTCAAAAGCGAATTCTACGCCGGGGAATGCCCTATGGAGTCGCGCGCGCAGTTCTTCCACGTAATCGAATGTGCTCGGCATGCCGCGTTTGCCCTTCAATTGCACGAGGATGAAGGCATCCATGGGACCCGTATTGGGGGTATAGGCCGCTGGCCAATCCATGAGCACGCCGATATTGGAGATCAGTATACGCAGGTTCGAACGAGGATGTCGTTCCTGACGGGGGTATTCGGGATCGGGCTGGCCGATAGTGTCCATGAGCACCCTCTCCACGCGAGCGATCGTCGCTTCGGTCTTTTCGATCCGCGTCCCCGAGGGCAGGCGCACAAAGAGAGTGAACTGCCCGGCATCGACGCGAGGAAACAATTCCGTCCCCGTCATCCTCAGCAGGAAGAGAGCGACCACGAACAGTCCCGTCGCCCCCAGGATGACCAGATGGCGGGCTCGTAGCGCCCGTTCGAGCCCACGCGCGTAGGTTCTGGACAAAAATTCGATCACACTCCTTCTCGGCGCCGTCGATCGCGTGTTGGATTTCAGCAGACGAGCGCAAAACGGTGGGATCAAGGTGATGGAGATGAGGTACGAGGCGACGATGGCGAAGGTCGCCGCCAGCGCCAATGGCGTGAACAGGTATTTCGCCAGGCCGGAGAGAAAGACGACCGGATAGAACACGATGACCAGCGTGATCGTCGAAACGAGAACGGGCAGGGCGACCTCGCGAGCGCCATCCAGGGCCGCCTGCCAAGGCGTCTTCCCCTGCCGGAGATGACGCATGGTATTTTCCAGCACTACGATGGACTGATCGACGAGAATGCCGACGGCCAATGCCAAGCCCCCCAGAGTCATAGCGTTGATCGTGTGACCGGAATAAAACAATCCTATGAATGCGGCCAGGATGGAGAGGGGAATGGCCAGAGCAATAATGAAGGTCAATCGCAAACTGCGCAGGAAGAAGAAGACGACCAGCCCGGCCAGAATGGCGCCCAGACCGCCGGCCATCTGCAACCCGGTGATGGCTTGCCGCACGTAGACCGACTGGTCCATGACCACTTCCAGAGCGAGCGTCTGGGCTCGCGGGTCCATCTCGCGCAGTCGCTGAAGAATGCGTTGAAGCCGCGCCTTGATGGCATCGACGATGGCGATGGTGTTGGCGCCCGGTTGACGATAAATGGGAATGTACACTTGCCGACGACCGTTGACGCGAACGATATTGGTCTGGATCTGATGACTGTCCAATACCTTGCCGATGTCTTGAATGAGCACCGGAGCTCCATGCTCGACTTTGATGGGGATGAGATTGAGCGCCGCGACCCTCGTGGGCATGGCGTTGGTGAAAATCTGATAGTCCGTGTCGCCGAATTTGGCGTCGCCGGCCGGGATCAACACGTTGTAGCGGCGAAGGGCTCTGACGACATCCATCGGCGACAATCCTCGCGCCTGTAACTTTTCTCGATCCACATAGGCCAGGATGCGTCGGAGCACGCCACCGTAAACGGCCGGAGCGATGACCCCTTGAATGGATTGGAGCCGGTTGCGCAACTCGAAGTAGGCGACATCGTAGAGTTCCTGCTCGCTCATGGTCGGACTGGAGATACTGACCAAGGCCAGCGGAATGGATGCCGTGGGGTCGAACGGCATGACCATGGGGGGGATGGTGCCCGGCGGCAAATAGAACATATCCGAGACGGCGTATGAGGTGACCTGGGACATGGCCGTGTCCAGGCTGATCCCTTCGCGGAAGAAGTCCTTGACGATGCATACGCCGAGCATGGCCTTGGCTTCCTGATGCTCAATGCCCACCGATTGTCCCGTCCACCGTTCGAGGCGGGACATGATATCCCGCTCCATCACTTCCGGTGGCATGCCCGGATAGAAGGTCACGATTTGCACCGCCGGCGTCTCGAAGATGGGGAGCAGATCGGCGGGGATTTTCTCGTAACTCACCGCGCCCAGAACCACGACGATGAGGGCGATGACGGCCACCAGGTGAGGATTTCTCAACGCCATCTGGATCATGACCCTTTCCTCTCCCGAGTAGAGTGGCGAGTGGGATGGATTCCCTCGATATCCTTTTCCACCGTCATCGACAGGATTGAACCACTCGCTCGCTCGCGAATGACAGGCTCCTCACTTGCGCCACCTTTGGCCGGGGGACCATCGGTTCGCTCATTGTGCAAGTTGGGTTGTGTCCGCCGGATCATCAGAATTGCATCGCGAATTGAAGCAAATCCGAGCGAGGGACATCGCCGACCAGTCCGTAGAGAAGCCCACGATCCCTCCAGAGAATGAGGGTGTATCCTCTTTCGGCGCTCACCAGGAAGCGCCGGCCATCGATCGAGATGAGCCGTTTCTCGGGCCATTCCACATCACGGCCATCGAACACGTAAAGCGAGACGCGGCGGTGCGCCTGTCGATAGGCGATCAACGCCGCGCGACGGCCCTGGAGATGGCAGAGCCGCCCGCCGATCAATGAGGGCGCGCGCGTCACGGGGAGTCGAAAAGCGAAATCGACGCGCTCCCGGAACCAGGCCAGCAATGCGTCGTGATCCGGCGTCACAATCTGCATCTGATCGAGTGCGTTCTCTCGATGATCGGCGATCAAGAGGGGCATCAATCGTCCCGGGGTGATCCGGTTCGTTGGTCGCAGCCACAAGATGGTCAGGCTCGCGACGAGAAGCATCGCCGCAGCCAGCACTGGAACCCACGTCGGCCACGAGCGGGCTTGGGAAGACCGGATCAATGATGGCGCTCGCTCGCTGGCGATTCGGGCCAGGATGCGTTCGCGCAGCGAGGCGGGAGCCTTCTGGCCGCTCGCCCCTTGTTTCACTATTCGCCGCAGCCGCGCCTCGGAAGCGAAAAACGCCTGACAGGCGGAGCATTGCGAGATGTGTCGTTCGGCGGCGATGCGCTCGGCCGGCGTCGAGCGTATGGCGCCGATGCCATAAATATGTTTTCTCGCCGTCCCACAGTTCATCGTCTGTGCTCCGCTCGCTCACCTCCACTCTTGATGGGTAGTTTCCGGTTCGACGAAGCCCCGCTGCCGCCCGTACTCCCAGAGCTGCTCTCGCAACAGGCTGTGGCCCCGATACAGCCGGGAGGCTACCGTTCCCAGAGGGCAGCCGACGATGTCGGCGATCTCTTTGTAACTCAACTCCTCCACGTCGGCCAACCAGACCACGGTACGAAACTCGATGGGCAGGGCATCGAGCGCCCGCTGGACCTCGCCGTCCAGCAGGTGGGCGAACAGTTCTTCCTCGGGAGTGGGAACCGACTCGAGGTTGGCCGATTCCAGTAAGGCATCGCTCAGTTCGATATCCACAATGGATGGTTGGCGGCTTTGTCGGTGAAATTCATTGATGAACGTTCGCAACAGGATCTGGAAGAGCCAGGGCTTGATCTTCTCCGGCGCGCGCACCGTATGGAAGTTCTTGAAAGCGCGCAGGCAGACTTCCTGGACGAGATCCTCGGCGCGTTCTCGCCTTCCTCGAACCAGTCGCAGGGCCAGGGCGAACAGGCTATCCAGATGAGAGACCACCACTTCTTCGAAGTTCGGCATGTCCGAGGTGGCATATTCCCGTGACTCTCGTCGAGCCGCCGACCCACCCCGAATGACTCGATACCGTCTGTTCACGCGACCCTCTCCCCCAAGTATGACAAAAAAGACGTGGAATTTCTTCCCCGAGAAAAAATTTTTCATGTAGCCTCACCATCGCGGATGCCCGAGCAGCGTTCTCCCTCTTCAACGAGCCAGCGGGGAAGCGGTAACGTCACGAGAAGGGTGAATGTTGAGAAGCTGAGTGACCGTGGGGACGAGTTGCGTCTGTCGAATGCTCCCCTCAATGTGATACTGTACCGATGGCGAAGCAATCAGGAACGCTCCCCACATCGTGCGCCGAAACGGCCAGTAGCCATGAACGCCACTGGCGGTGACTTCGCGCGCCGTGATGATCTTCCCATCCTGGAGTCGCCAGGTTGGATAATAGCCGGGTTGGAGTTCCAGATAGAGCTCGCCGCCGCGCGGTCCTCCACTGCCCACTTCCTGCCACAGACGGGCGGGCCAGACGTTGCGGACAATGAGCCGGCCAGCAGTCGGGTCTCGCAGTGTCAACAGCGCGCGCGTGACCTGAAGCAGCAATCGATCCTTCTCTTTCTCGGCCACCCTCCCCCGGACATAGGATTCATCGTTCACCTTCAGGAAGAAGCCCTCCACCGGAGGATAAAGGATGGCCGTTCGGTCCAGGTCGATGAACCGTCCCCGCTTGGTCAGGAATCCTTTCCGGGCGAGGGCTTCGTTGACGTGAAAGTCTTTGATGGCATAATCCATGCCATGATCGGTGACCAGGAAGAAGACCTCGGGAACGCTTTGACCATCGTGAAAGATCACCCGATCGATGAATTGGGCGATACGATCCATGAGCGTTTCCATGAACCGCCAGTACGTTTCAGCAGTCGCCGGATCATACAGAGGGCTCTCGGGGAGGAGAAATCCCGCCCAGTTGTGCAACGGTTCGTCGGGAATGGGCAGGTAATAGATTTCCAGTTCTCCCCGTCCAACCTTCTTCTGGAGCCAGAGAGAGAAAGCTTCGGCGTTCTCCACAACAGCCAGAAGCGTCTGTAGATAGAGCTCTTCGGCGCGACCGTCTCCACCAAGAGGCAACGGTCGTCCCAGATCACCGCGTTCGTAGGCGCGACTGGCTCCATTGGGCACGAATGGCGGAGGGGAGGGTCCTTCGACGAAGAGCGAGGCCCGATTGCTTTTTCGGCGGCTCGGTCGACTATGGTAGAGTTTGAGATCCTCTCCATTCAGCGAGCCGTCGAGCCAGGCCAGATAACAGGCCATCGGTCCGCGTGGCGTTTTGATGGTCAGGGGGATTCGGTGCGCCATCCCACGATCGAGCGGATGTGAGGAGCGGAAGGCCTCTGTCTGAGCAATGAGCAGCCTCTCTCCTCGCCCCTGTCGCAAGAAAAACCGGGATTGGCCAATGGTCAGGATATAGCGACCCTCGCCTATCGGTTCGAGTTCATCAAAGGTGATCACCGCATCCCGCCCGAAATGCTGACCGTACCCATCCACCAACGTCAGGAATCGAGAGATCAAACGCCTCTCCTTATCGCCTTTGACCGGCAGGGGAAAAGCGTGCGTCGCTTGATGGACGACCGTTTTGATGCCCTGTCTGGCCGCCGTCATCCAGATGGGCTCGACCAGGAGTGCCGTTCCATCGAATCCGCTGATCGTCCTCAACAGGTCATGCTCTTTCAACGGGAGGGCGAATACGCGATTCCCGGTCACCCCATGAATGTGAGCATACGTTCCGGTGAATAAAGTGGCATGGCCGGGCGCCGTCTTACTCGGGAAGTTGGGAATACAAGGATAAATCGAGGAGAAGTGATGTGCGGCGAGCAGGTGTTGGAGCGTCGGCGCGCGACCTCGGCCGCGCAGGGCCTTCATGAACCAGTACGCGTTTCCGTCCAGAGATAAGATGACCGCACGGGGTCTGATTTCAGATCCCGTCAGAAGGGCACTGGGCCAAAGGAAGGTGATGAGAAGAAGCGCAACAAGCCCGGCTAACCGGGACGGATGTGAGCGAAAGGAGAAAGGGCATCGTCTCATAGAGCGAAGAATGTTACGGTTGGTCAGTGAGAGCGTCAACCGGAGGTGATGCGAGGGAGTATAATGCGATCCTCAACCCCAAAGCGAACGGTTCGTTGAAGGTGATGTCCGGGCGATGCTCCTCCTCGAATGAGAGCGGTGACTCGAATGGACGCACGCCCCACCGGAGTTGCTCCATCATGAAGGCGACGAGTCGGCGACCAGATCTCTCAACTTGGCCTCTACCGCTCGGCCCACTTCGCTGCATTTCGCCGCGCGCTCTGGACCGACCAGGTCATAGGTCAGCGTCTCGCCTTCTTCCAGGACGGCGGCCACCGCCGCTTCCACCATTTGAGCCGCTCGCTGGAGTCGCCCATCCTCGTGTTTGGCGCCCAGCCAATCGAGCATCATCTGCATGGCCAGGATGGCGGCCAAGGGGTTGGCTTCGTCTTTTCCGGCGTGCTTGGGCGCACTCCCGTGGATGGGCTCGAACATGGCATGCTCATCGCCGATATTGCCGCCAGCCGCCAGACCTAATCCGCCTTGCGTGGTGGCACCGTTATCGCTGATGATGTCTCCCACCAGGTTAGGGGCCACCACCACGTCATACCATTCCGGATTGCGAATCTGCCACTGGCAGAAAGCGTCCACGTAAGCGTAGTCCAATTGGATGTCGGGGAATTCACTCTCACCGATTCGGCGAAAGATCTCACGGAAATAGCGATGTGCGCCAATGATGTTCGATTTATCGACGCAGGTCACTTTTTTTTGCTTCCCGCGCCGCCGCGCCAGATGAAACGCGAATCGGACGACGCGCTCGGTCGCTCTCCGGGTGATCCGAATGGGCGTGATGCGACCGTCGGCGATGGCGCGGCTCTCACCGGTATAGGCATCTTCGGTATTCTCCCGGACGACGACGTAGTCAACTTTGCCCGGTTGCCAAACCTGCATGAACTCGCCGTGAATCTTGTGCCGCACGCCGGGATACAACTTGATGGGACGCACGTTGGCGTAGAGATCGAGCTTCTGGCGATTGCCAATGACTTGAGCGAAACCGGCCAACTGCGGCTCGGGATATGGCTTGCCCGGCTTGGTGAATACCGGCCGACCATCGACTTCATGCCCGACGGCGCCCAGCAGAATGGCATCGGCCGCCTGACACTTCTCGAACGAGCCATCGGGCCATTCCTTTTCGTACTGAAGATAATAGTGTCCGCCACAGGGAATGCTCTCGATATTGAAGGTGACGTTGAACAGGCGTCCGGTCGCCTTCAGGACGTTCACGGCGCACTCGATGACTTCGGGACCAATTCCGTCGCCGGGAAGGACGACGATATCGTATGCTGATTTGACCATGATTCGTGCTCCCTCGGACACATCAGGTTAACCATGCCAAGACATCTGGCCGGGTGGCTTTGCCTTGCTTCCAAGTGAGAGCAAATCTAACACGGGGCAAGGCGCGCTTTCAAGAGAGAGTGGCAGCGTTTGGTGCGGGAACGGCAGTGAATCGGCCCAGCGACTCCGATTCTGCCGGAGCCGCTCATCTCGTCGGCGGAGACTGGTTCCAAGGAGCAGGCGTCACAGCGATCTCCCAACGCGACCCCTGTCGAGGAATGCTGCCTCCTCAGCGCGCACAGGTCAGTGCGCGCCCACCGTCGATACTGATCGTCGCTCCGGTGATCCAACCGGCGCGATCGGAGGCCAGGAAATAAATCAACTCGGCCACTTCCCAAGGCTCTCCCACCCGACCCAGCGGATGCGTGGTCTTGCTGCGCTCGAGAAACGCCGCGTACTCCCGTTCGCTCATGCCACCCGCGCGATGGAGATTGGTCACCACGACGCCGGGATTGACGGCATTGACCCGAATGCCTTTGGGCGCCAGCTCCAAGGCGGCGCATCGCGTCAATTGGTCCAGCGCCGCCTTACTCACGCAATAGGCCAGAACGCCGGGGAAGGCGCGCAAGCCGGTGACGCTCGATACGTTGACAATATTGCCGCCCGAGCGCTCCAGATGAGGAACGGCGAGTTTCATCAGGTGGAAGATCGAGCGGAGGTTGATGTTCATGGTCTCATCCCACAGCTCCAGAGAGGTGGTTTCGAGATCTCCACTTTTGAGAATGCCGGCCGCATTGACGAGCACGTCGAGTCCACCCATGTGGTTGACCGCCTGTTCGATGCATTGCTGGCACTGCCGTTCATCGGCAAGGTCGGCCACGATGGTATATGCCCGATCCGACGCCAGAGCAGCGACTTCGGCCAGCGCTCGTGCGCGGCGGCCAACCAGCGTGACCATGGCATCGGCTTTCAGGAATCGTTCTGCCGTCGCGCGCCCGATGCCGCTGGACGCGCCGGTGACGATGACCCTTTTGTGGTGCATCTCTCCCATCATGTCTCGCTCCTCGGCTTGTCAGATCTCATCGCCCCCTCACTTGGAGGGAGTGAACGGGATTTCGTTCCCATCGCGCTTGTAGACGACGCCCGCTTTCATGACGAAATCGATGTTTTTGAGCAGGGTGACGTCGCTCAACGGATCACCGCGCACGGCGATGATATCGGCCCATTTGCCTGGCTCGATGCTGCCCAGATTCTTCTCTTGACCGAGCAACCGCGCTGCCTGAATGGTCGCGCTCTGGATGGCCTGCAGAGGCGTCATCCCCGCGTCCACCAGGAGGCGGAATTCGTCGGCATTCTGTCCATGAGGAAAAACGCCGGCATCGGTGCCGAATGCGATATTGACGCCGCTTCGGATGGCCATGCGGATAGAGCGGCGAGCATAGGGTTCGATCTCCAGCGCTTTCTTGGCCGACCAGGGAGCGAGTTTGCCCTCCTTCGCCGCCTTGACCACCGCTTCGAAGGCCATGAGTGTGGGAACCAGATAGGTTCCGTGCTCTTTCATCAATTGGATCGCCTCTTCATCCAAGATGGAGCCATGTTCGATAGAGGCTACGCCCGCCCGCACGGCGGTTTTGATGCCTTCATTGCCATGAGCGTGAGCGGCCACTTTACGACCGGCCATGGCGGCCGTGCGAACAATGGCGCGAATCTCCTCGAATGTGTACTGGGGTGCACCGACGGCATCGCCGGCGGAGAGGACGCCACCGGTGGCGCAAATCTTGATGACATCGGCACCGTATTTGATCTGGTAGCGGACGGCCTTGATGACCTCATCGACGCCATTGGCGATGCCTCGTTCGACGCCCGGCTCGCTGAGAGCGTCTGGCCGATATCCATTGCGATCACAGTGCCCTCCGGTGATCCCCAGGGCATAGGCGGAGACGAACATGCGCGGTCCAGGCACGATCCCGTTTCGGATGGCATCGCGCAAGGCGACGTCGGCCCATTCGCCAGCGCCCACGTTGCGGACGGTGGTGAAACCCGCCAAGAGCGTTTTGCGCGCGTTCTTGGCTCCGACGATGGCCGAATAGCCCGGCCATTGGTGGAGCGCCTGATCGGAGTATCCGTAGCTCGGATCACCGGTCAGGTGGGTGTGCATGTCGATGAATCCGGGCATGACCGTGTGTTGGGCGAGATCGATGATCTCGGCTCCCTCGGGGACGGCCACGTCGCGGCCCACCGCTTCAATGCGCTCGCCGCGCACCACGATGGTGGCGTTTTCGATGACTCGCCCCTCCTCGACGTCGAGGAGGCGTCCGGCTCGAATAGCGATGACGCGATCGGTAGCTTGCCGCGACTGCCCGGCCGCCGTCCAGGAGACGGCCAGGATCACGATGAGCGTCGTGAGCATTCTCTTGAGCATAAGATGTCCTCCCAATAGGAATTGTGAAGCTGTTTCGCGCAGGGCAGGCAATTCTACGACTGGGTGAAGACGAAGGCAAGACGGATCGGGACCGGTCTGTCCACATTTGGCGCCGGTGTGATGGCCAGACACCATTCATTGGACGAGTCTCGACCAACCATCTTCACGGGCCATCTCCGGACCAGAAGGTCAAACGCCAAACACCAAACACGAGTGGTCGGCAAGCGTCGGACCTTGCGTGCAGAGGACGTCAGTCGCGGAACGCGATCTCAACGATCGACCCCGGAGGGCGAGGCTACGATCCTGAGCAGCGTGATCTCGGCCGGTGCTCGGAATCGCACTGGCGCAAATGTGAGTCCTAACCCATTGGATACACTGAGCACCATGCCGTCAATCCGATAGAACCCCGATAAGTAGGAGGAATCCCGCAACGCCGGGCTGATCTGGAAGCCGAAGTAATTCAGCACGACTTGTCCTCCGTGCATATGTCCGGCGAGGAATAGATCGTATCCGCGCTCCGCAACGAACTTGACCAGCGAGTCGGACGGCTGATGGGCGATGAAGATGGCGAATGACCGCTCGCGATCGCCATGGATGAGCTGGCGAAGGCGATTCCCTTGAGGTCGGCGACGATATACATTGGTGATGCCGGTGAGTTCAATCCGTCCATGCTCCGTCTCCACCCATCGATGCTCATCCTCCAGCACCTGGATGCCATTCGCTTCCAGACTGCGAGTAATCCACTCCGGATCGGCCCAGACGTCGTGATCGCCAAGACAGGCGAAGATCCCATACCGTGCCTGGATGCGCCCGAGCAATGTGGCGGCACGGTCGATGTGAGCTGTTCCCGAGGTGATGAGATCACCGGTGAAGATGACCAGATCGGGGTTCAGTTGATTGACCTTCTCCACGAAGGCGCTCACCATCTCGGGACTGGTTCGCGGGTCCATCTGCACGTCGGTGATGTGGACCAGTCGAAGTTCAGGAGTCCCGGGGGAGAATTTATTCGATGCGATGATCCGCTCCCTCACGCGAATATGCCAGGTATCATGAGAGATGCGCGCCACGGCATAAACGGTCACCAGGCCGGTGATCAGCACGACCAACCGAGCCTGCCAGACCATCCATGTGGGGGAGTTCTTCGCAAATAGCGAGAGGACGAACCACCCGAGGTCAATGGCCAGAAAAAAAGGGAAGAGTTGGGCCACGATGATCAGGCCGATCCAGAAAGGATAAGTGAGCGTCATATCTACGAGTTTGTTCCCTCCACGAAGCGCGACGAGCCACCACTCGGATCCCCAAAGATATGTCATGAGAATGGCCAAGGGGTACACATTGATCAAGCCGGTGACGAGAATGATCGCCCCGAGTCGGCGCGGTTCCGACCAGGAGGTGAGTTGCCCGAGCGCCTGATAGAGCCTCGATCCCGCATAGCCATACAGGAGGAGGACCACAGAGGTCAGGATGAACAGCATTCGCAGCAACCAGGGCATGGCTCTCACCGAGCACCAATTTTAGGGGCCGTCGGGAAGAACGACAACTGACCAGGAAGGGAAAACCCGGTTTCACTCCATCGTCGATCCGTCCCGCTCGTGCTCCTCGTCACTGTGTGGCGGTGAGAGATGGAGCACCTCCGGGCGAGGGCCAGGGCGGGACCGCACAGGTGGGACGTGTTCGGTAGACTCCAGCCCGGTGCGGATGGAACTCGATTGCGGACCGATGGTCGATCACTGATCACCAACACTGAATTCCAGCCGGGTGCGGATGAGATGCAAATAGGTGGGGGGAGGAGGAGAGGAAACGAGAGTGGGGAATGAAGAATGAAGTGGGAAATGTCTCATAAAGTGCCCGAGCAGAGAGCCGTCATCCGACGATGAGGCCGGGCCTCGATGAGGAGGCACGATCTTTCTTCTCCTTACTTCTTAGTGGGGCGCGCCGGCGTCCGCTGTCGCTTCCTTTTCGCCGTGCCCGTCGATTGATGATCGAAGACCGATTGGAGCAATTCATCGACGGTGTCCACTGACACGAACGTCAAATCCTGGCGAACTTCCGGCGGCAATTCGTCCAGATCTTGCAGGTTGTGCTTGGGCAGGATGACGCGCTTGATGCCGCTCCGGCGCGCGGCCAGCACTTTCTCCTTCACTCCGCCCACGGGCAGTACCTGTCCCGAGAGCGTGATCTCGCCGGTCATCGCCGTATCCGAGCGAACCGGTCTTTGAGTGTACAGCGATGCCAGCGCGGCCACCATGGCCACGCCCGCCGAGGGACCATCCTTGGGGACGGCGCCGGAGGGAACGTGGAGATGAACGCCCGCCTTCTCAAACCGCTCGGGATCGATATTCAACTGTTCGGCGTGTGACCAGACATAACTCTGCGCCGCCCGCGCCGATTCCTGCATCACATCGCCAAGTTGACCGGTCAGCGTCAGTCCCTTTCCGCCAGGAAGCAGGGTGGCTTCGACGAACAGGAGTTCGCCGCCCGCTTCCGTCCAGGCCAGGGCCGTGGCGACGCCGGGCGGAAGCGAGGCCCGCGCCGTCTCTTGGAAGAATTTCTCGACGCCCAAGAAATCCTTCAGATCCTCCGGTCGCGCCGTCACCGTGGTGGCCTTCCCCTGAGCAATCTGGCGCGCCACCTTACGGGCGATCTTTCCAATAGCTCGTTCGAGCTGACGCACGCCCGCCTCGCGGGTGTAGCGGCTGATGATCGCCTTGAGGACCTCATCGGAGAGGACCAACTGATCCGGCTTCAATCCGTTCTGTTCAATCTGGCGAGGGAGGAGATACCGTCGGGCGATCTCCAGTTTCTCCTCCTCGCTGTAGCCGGGAAGATGGATGACTTCCATGCGATCGCGCAGAGCCGGCGGCACCGTGGCCAGGGTATTGACCGTGCAGATGAAGAAGACGCGGGAGAGATCGAACGGCAAGTCGAGATAGTGATCCCGGAAGCTGAAATTCTGCTCGGGATCGAGAACCTCCAGGAGCGCCGAAGCCGGATCACCCCGGAAATCCATTCCCAGCTTGTCGACTTCGTCGAGCATGATCACCGGGTTGTTGGTTCCCGCTCGGCGTAGCGCCTGAATGATCCGTCCAGGTAATGCGCCGACGTAGGTTCGCCGATGTCCGCGCAGCTCGGCCTCATCGCGCACGCCGCCGAGGCTCATGCGCTCGAACTTGCGCCCCAGCGCTCGGGCGATGGATCGTCCCAGGCTCGTCTTGCCCACGCCTGGCGGGCCAGCAAAGCAGAGAATGGGGCTTTTGGCGTCAGGCTTCAATTTCAGCACGGCCAGGAATTCCAGAATGCGATCTTTGACTTCCTCCAGGTCGTAGTGATCTTCATTGAGCACCTGCTCGGCGTGGTTCAGATCGAGATTGTCCTCCGTGCTCACGCACCAGGGCAGTTCCAAGATCCATTCCAGGTAGGTGCGAATGACGTGATAATCGGGCGCCGCCGAGGGGAGCCGCTCCATGCGCCGCAATTCCCGTTCGGCTTCCCGGCGTACTTCATCCGGCAGTTGGACGGCCTCCAGGCGCTCCCGCAACATGTTCACTTCGGCCAGCTCCGGTTCTTCTTCGCCCAACTCCTTCTGGATGGCCTTCAGCTGCTGTCGCAGGATGTATTCCCGTTGGGCTTTATCCATCTCAGCCTGGGCTTCCCCGGCGATCTTTCGACGGACCTCCAGAATCTCTACCTCGCGCGTCAGGTATGAGTTCATCACGCGCAGAATATCCCGACGCGTGTTCGCTTCCAACAGCGCCTGTTGCTTCTCCACATCCAGACTGAGCAATGTGGCCAGACGATAGGAGAGGACGACGGGATCTTCCTCGCTGGTGAACAGTGTACTCACGCCCTCGGGTACATTGGGGAGCAGGCTCAAGCTCTTTTGAATCAGGCCGAGGATGTTGCGGTGGAGGGCTTCGACTTCGATGCCTTCGTCTTGGGGGTGCTCGAGCACCTCGACGCGCGCCTTCAAATACTCCTCATGCGGCAAGAAAGTCACTACCTTCACCCGGCGCATGCCTTGAACGGCGATCTGAATCGTGTCCTCCGAGGTCCGCAACATCTTGGTGATGACCACCAGCGTGCCCACGTGGTAAAGGTCATCTCCGGTGACCTCATCCTTGGTATGTTCGAACTGGGTCAAAGTCACCAGAAACTTCTCTTCGGTGGTCACGGCCGCTTCCACGGCGGCCACCGACTTCGGTCGGCCCACCACCAGGGGGGCGATGACGCTCGGAAAGACGACCGTGTTCCGCAGGGGGAGCACCGGCAATTCCATCACCGAGGGCTGATCCTCGATATCCTTGACGAGCACGTCCGCCTCCGGGAGCGATGTTTCCTCGACGGCCGCCGCCGAACGGATGGGAATGTTGTGAACCCTCTTCTCTTTTCCGGTCACTTTTTCTTCGACTGGCGCGGATTCGGGGTCCGGTCGTCCTGGTGTTTCTTCGACGGATACATCCTTCTTTCTCTGTTTGCTCATATGCCTATCGGTAAATTGTATCGTGTAATCAACGTGGGGTGAAGAGGATCGGGCGGTTCATCATCTGGGCGAAGCTCAAAGGGCGCGCACCACGACGATGGTGAAATCATCGGAGCGTCTTTCCGGATCGGCGAACGCCTTAACTTCGTCGACGATGAGGTGACAGAGCTCCTGGGCAGAAGTGCCTTTGTGCTGACGGGCGAGGTTCTCCAACCGCTTCAATCCGAACAATTCTCCGCGATCGTTGGTCGCTTCGGTCACTCCGTCCGTGTATAAGATGAGCGTGTCACCGGGCCGGAAGTAGACGATGTCTTCCGAGTACGTCGTCGATTCAAAGATACCCAGAGGGATGCCTCCCCGAGAGAGAAGCTGTGCCGGTTCATCGGGACGGATGAACAGGGGAGGATTATGTCCCGCATTGACGTAGAAGACGCGTCGTTCCACCGAATCGAGTTCGGCGAAGAAGGCGGTGACGAAGTGGCGTCCCTCCTCTCCTTTCAAGAGCAATCGGTTCAATCGGGCGAAGACGCCCCGGAGGGAAAAGTCGTTGCCCAACAACGCGTGCAGGTAGGCGCGGAAACTCGCCATGATGAGGGCGGCGGGGATGCCTTTCCCGGCCACATCGGCGATGACGATCCCCCATCGGCCATCGCCGACGTCGATGAAGTCGAAGTAATCACCACCCACTGCCTCTGAGGCCACCGATCGACCGCAAATGCTGAAATTATCGACCTGGGGGGGATGATCGGGCATGAGTTTCTCCATCACCTGACTGGCCACTTGAAGCTCATATTCGAGTCGTCGCGTCTCCACCAACTGCTTGTGCAGGTGGGCCTTCTCGATGGCCACGGCCACCATGCTGGCGAACATCTTGAGCAACTGCAAGTCGGTCTCTGTATAGGCGCGAGGCAGGTCGGACTCCAGGTTGATGACGCCGATGATACGGTCACCGCTCCCCACGATGGGCGCGGCCAGCTCGGACTGGGTCTCTTCTCGAGCGCGAATGTAATATGGATCGGTGGTCACGTCCTCGACGACGACCCCTTTGCCCGTCTCCAGGACGCGACCGATGATCCCTTTGCCCGCATAGAATGGTTCCGTTTGGGTGATGTCCGTCTCGTAGCCGATGACCTCATAGCCGCGCAATGATTTGGTCAGGGGATCGAAGACGTAGATTCCCGCCGCATCATACCGGATGAGCTTTTTCACCGCCCTGAGGATGCCCCGGAGCGTCTCTCTCAGGTCGAGCGAGACACTGACCAGCCGGAAGGCCTTGATCAGCGTGCGGAGTTGCTCCGCATTGACCGTTGCTTCTGAAGTCGGCGTCGTATGTGATGTCATCCCCGTCTTGCCATTCAAGAGCTAAGTGTAGCTCAGCCGAGACGGGTTGCCAAGGTGCTTCCCGATTCCGGCGCGCCAGGTGACGAGGAATCCTGAAGAGGCTCGACTCCTTGCCGGGTCAGCGAGCCATAGTGGAGAAGGGGTGCACAAAATCAACAAGTTTGTGGGTGCGTTGTGAGAGGGGCGGCGAGTCATGGTGGAGGAGGAGTCCCTTGACGCCTTTTTCTTCAGCCCACTAGAATCTCTCCGCTGACTATGGCGCTCATCACCATTCAAGATTTTGACATGACGAGAGCCGCCTCTCAGCCCGATTCCGGTCTCGGGCGATGGTACTGTCAGCAGTTGGAGCGAGGGCATATCCTCTTCTTCCCTCGGATTCCCTTCGAGCTTTCGGAGGAAGATCGTGCCTTTCTCCTGACTCAGCAACAGGCCGGCGCCGGATATCACAAGAATATCGCCTATCGTCCGCATCAGGATCGCATCACGGGCCTGGTGAAGCGGAGTCGCCAAGAAGAGGAGCGATTGCGATCGTTGATGAGAGCCTACTCGCGGCGCGTGATCCGGTTCATGGCCGCGTTGCTCCCTCCCTATGCTTCTCGATGGCGGTTGGATTATGCCAGCTTTCGACCTCAGGAGGAACGAGGGCGACCACTGCGTCTTCGATCCCGCAACGACTTATTGCATGTGGACGCTTTCCCCACGCGACCGACCGGAGGCGGGCGGATTCTCCGGGTATTCACCAATATCCACCCTACGCGCCCCCGGCACTGGGTGACCTCGGAGACCTGCGATGTGCTGATCGAGCGGCTCGCCGGCACGCCCGGGCTCCCTCTCCCCTCGCCACGGCATCACTCAATCTGGGGGAGACTCGGTCGCGCCCTCGCGACAGCGGGACGGCGAGTGGGTCTCCCGCTCATTCACCGATCGCCTTATGACGCGTTCATGTTACGGTTGCATCACTACTTGAAAGAGCACAGGGAGTTTCAGGCCTCCTCTCCCAAGCACGTGTGGGCGTTCCCAGCCCACTCGACCTGGATCGTGTTCACCGACATGGTCACCCATGCCGTTCTTTCCGGTCAGTTTGCGCTGGAGCAGACGTTCATCGTCCCTCACGAGGCGCTGGTTCTGCCGGAGAGATCCCCCCTCAGGGTGTTAGAGCGCCTGGTCGGAGCACCGTTGACGGCGGCGGAGTGAAGCTGAAGCGAACCTCTGATTCCAGGTGCCTGAGCGGCCCTGACGGAGATCATCGCTCCGTCCCTTGCCGATATCCGGCGGCGGATCCCACGCGTCTGGTCCATGCCGACCGCCACCGCGCCAATAGCCCGGGTCGCTTTCTCTTCAATAATTGGAGGCATTTCTTCATGGCGCGGCGCATGGCCTCCTCGCCCGCCGCCATGATCTCATCGGCGCGATCCAGGTCATCCCATGCAATATGATTCAGCGGGGGGACGATCAACAGATCGGCGATGTTACGCGAATGGTTGGCCGAGACGTATCCCATGATCGACATGGCTTGCATGTGAATTTGGTACAGATTGGTCGGTGGATGCTCCAGCGGCGAGAAGGGATAGACGTCCACGGCGATCGTGCACTCAGCTCCCATGGAGATGAGTTCCGATACGGGCAGGCTCTCTACGACTCCTCCATCGACGAGCATTCGGTTGGGCTTTTCAATGACGGGGGTGAAGTATCCCGGGATGGCGCAACTGGCGCGTATGGCTCGCGCCAGATCCCCCTGCCTGATGATTCGTTTCTTTCCCGTACAGATGTCGGTCGCCACCACGGCCAGAGGGATTCGCAACTCCTCGAAAGTGGTGACGGGGAAATGTTGGCGAATGAAGCTCTCCATCCGCGAACCGTCGCGGAGCCCCAGTCGGGACAGAGTGATTCTCCCCAGGTCGCTCCACCGCAGTTTCCGGGCCAGGCGAATCATCTCGGTGAGCGACATGCCGCTGGCATAGGCGCCGCCGATGAGCGCACCCACGCTCGTTCCTGCAATGCAGTGGATGGGGATGTGATACTCCTCCAGCACCTTGAGAACGCCGATGTGAGCGATTCCTTTGGCTCCACCACCGCCCAGGGCCAGGCCAATTTTGAGATCGTGGCGCCGTTGGGGATCTCTGTTCATGCTCTCTTTATACTATTTCGATGCACAAAAAGAAAGTCCGGCTGGCTTCCGGAACCCTCTCGCCTCGAGCGCTAAGTTCTGCCCTTGCAATACCTGGCCATTGGTCGTACTATATATCGGGGGAGGAAATGGCAAACAACAAACTGAACTGGTTGAATGCGACTTCGGCAGTCAGGAAGGGCGACTACGTGGTATTCAGAGACACCTACCTCGGCATTTGCCGGGATGATCATGTGGATCATGACATGCGGCTCTGCGAGGTGTACTCGGAAGTCCATACCACAGAGTATGTTCCGGCCGATTTCTTCGAAAAGCTCGAAGTCACATCTGAGAGGTTTCGGTCCATGCTGAGAGCTCTCCGCGAGCAATTGCGCAGCTGGTGGGGCGAATATCCGGACTGGTCCGAAGACTATTTCCAGATCCACTAGGGGTGGCGTCTCATCCTCCTCTGAATACCGTCCGACCCGCCTGAGGCCGCTAACTGATTTATTCCGTTTTGGTTATATAGTAGTCCGAGGGATATTTCGTGCCGGGCATCTTCTCACCCGCTGAGGTGAGACGGCACATATGCTTCTCCATCCCTTCGGAGAAGCCTTGATTCGAACTTGGACGGATGAGGCTGAGAGAAGGGGGCACTGTCCGAGAACTCGGACGGGGGGCTCTGGGCGAAGGTCATGACGGGGGAGCGATCGGGGTGGCCTCGTGGCCAGCGGTTTTTGTTGAACGCGCAAGGGCCCGAGCCCTTGATGAGCTTCCTCGTGGGTTCGGGGTGATTCTGATATAAAAAAGGGAGTGGGGGAATGATGACCAAGAACATCCATTATCACTTCTCCAGAATCGCGCGTCGATATCGAAGTTTGAGACGAACAGATAGCGAACCGATCATCTACATCCGAAAGCGGTTGCGGAAATTCACCCACATTCAGGCGGCTGACGTCGGTTGCGGAGACGGCCGCTACGACGTGAAGCTCTTTGAATATCTCGGCTCACGGCTCTTCCTCTACTGCATCGACTGTAATCAAGAGATGCTCGACGAGTTGGTCAGTTATCTCAATCATCACCGGATCAGCCAATTCCAGGTCCAGCGAGCGTTCGCCGATGACCTTCCTCTAGAGAACCGGTCGCTGGATTGCCTGTTCACTTTCAACGCCATTCATCACTTCCCTCTCCGGGAATTTCTCAGCGAGGCCGCTCGGGTCCTCAAAGAGAACGGATATCTGTTCATCTATACGCGGTTGCGAAGCCAGAATGAGAGGAATATCTGGGGTCAGTATTTTCCCCTGTTCACCGAAAAGGAGACGCGGCTATATGAGTTAGAGCAGTTGGAAGACGCCGTGGAAGCCACGCCCGGGTTGGGCCTGCAGTCGGTCGAGTTTTTCAGCTACGCGCGGGTGTCCAGCTTGGACTGGTTGGTCGAACAGGCGCAGCACTGTCATTATTCGACATTCTACTTCTATTCGAAGGAAGAGTTCGAGCGGTCGTTGAGCCAATTCACACAGAATCTCCGACGCCACTTCTCTGATCCCAATAATATCACCTGGGTTGACGAAAACGTCCTTCTCGTGATCAGGAAGCGGGCGTCTGACTCACGGAGTTCTCTCTCATCGACGGTATCTGATTGAGACCATGATGCAGAATGGGTCCGGGCAAGAGGGCTTCCTCTGACGTCGGTGGCGCCAGGGTAATATGGTGTTTCTGCTCATGCCAGTAGATGGAGAGAAAACTCCCTATCACCCAGAGATGACTGAACAGACCGAGGGCCACCATCGTCCAGTAGGGGACGCCCGCTAGGGCTCCGGCGAATATGGCCAGCAATCGGACATCGCGCCGGGTCAACATCTGCAACAACGTCCTGGGGAGCTTCGCGCCATATCTGAGCAGGTACTCTTTCCGCGCGTAGCTCGTGATGAGAAATCCCAGAGCCCCCACTATCCCCCCCAACCAGCAGAATGCCGAGGGGTGGTTCAACCAGTATCCATAGGTGATGCCAGCGACGAGAGCGGCGTCGACATACCGATCCAGAATCGTATCCAACCAACCGCCGAAGGGCGTCGCCTGGAACTTCAATCGGGCCAGTTCGCCATCGCATCCGTCGATGAGCGAGGAGAATTGAACCAGAAGGCCGGCGAGAACCGTCCACCCGGTCGTCCCCCGAGCGAACAGAGTGGCGGCCAGTAAGCCTAGCGAGAGGCTCACCAGCGTGATCATATTCGGCGTGAGCGGAGTGGAGGCGAGCACAGCGGTGAGGCGCGTAGAGAGCGATCGATTCAGGAACCGGGAGATCATCCCATCCTCGCCCGTTTTAGGCAACTCGTCTAATAGCCGCCGCTTGGCGTGTTCTAAACTCTCCGGGGTGTCGATATCCATCCAGAAGCGATCGCCGATTTCGTGTATTCTCATCCGTCCAGCCTCGGCCAGCCGACGAATGCCGTCCGAGAGGGCATACTCTCCGTCGCGAAAGGATCGTTCCAGCGCTTCGAAGATGACCGGCGTACAATAGAAGATGCCGGTGTCAATGGCGTTGAACGAGGTGAGTGTTTTACCGATCGCCACCAACCGTCCTCGGACATGGCGAACCTTAGTGGCGTCCTCCAGATCGAATATCTGGTCAATGCGGTGATCTACGGCGAGCACGGGATCGTGCCCGTCTTGACATTCATCGGCCAGGTCCCTGAGGATGGCGGGGTCGAACAGGTGATCGCACATGAGGAGGTAGAATCCGCCGTCGACGTGATGGCGACAGGCGAAGACCGACGTGCCATTGCCTTTCTCCCAATCGGGGTTCTCCACCGTCTCAATCGTCACGCCATGTTTCATCGCCAGCTGAGAGAGATGAGAGAGGAGAACCTCCTTCTTGAAGCCAACCACAACGACGAAGTGTTGGAATCCGGCTTCCTTGGCCGCCAAAATGACCCGCTCGATGAGAGTCAGTCCATAGAGTGTGACCATCGGTTTGATGAGATCCTGACGCCCATTCCTCAGCCGCGTTCCATCACCGGCAGCCAAGATCACGACCTTGACCGAGTGTTTGCCTCTGTTCATCGTCGACCTCCTGATGAACGTGATCGGTGAGCGAAAGAATCTCAATGAGCGTGTCGTGAAGTTTCCGATTGGCCGAGGCCACCAGGGTGTATCCCGTCTGCAGATCGGGGATCTCGGGCAATGCGCGTCCCTTCTCATCGGTGACGACGCCCCCGGCTTCCAGGATCAACCGAGCGGGAGCGAGAAAGTTTTCGGCGGTGAGCCTCCCCCTGAGATCGAGGTGCGCTTCCATGACGCCGGTGGCGACCATGCGCAGTGCCGCCGTGGCACACCCAAAACAGCGGACGCCGGCCGCTCTCTGGAACACCAGGGAGAGCGACGGTGGCACGAGGGAGTGGTTCAGTTCGCAACTGATCAGCGCGCGCTCGATGGCCGTCACCCAGCTGGTGCGGAGCGTGGTCCCCCGATAAGTGGCTCCCTGTCCCTTTCTGGCCAAGATGGCTTCCCCGCGCCAGATATCACCAATCAGAGCGTATTCCACGCTGTCGATGGACAGGGGACGATCGGCGGGCACCACGGCCACCGCCATGCCCGCCAGGGGAATATCGCGCGCAACGTTCTCCGACCCATCGATGGGATCGAGGATGACCCGATAGCGCGGTCGCCCGCGACCGATGAGGCGTTCGCCACTCTCTTCGGAGAGGAGAATCACGGGAATGTCAACCGTTTTTTCCCAGTAGGAGATGATCGCTTTCTCCACAGCGAGATCGAAGCGTCGCGACAGATGCCCTTTGGGATTGCACGATACCACGGCCTTGAACTCCGGACCTCCCCGGCGGAGCGTCTCCATGACGAGCTGGAATAGCCTGGTCAAATGATCAGCCAACGCGTCATTCATCGTTCTTTCAGACTTTCAGATCGTTGCCCCTCGTGTTTCTGACGCATGATCTGAACATGTCATCACCGGGATGGTGATCCTCTGACCGGCATGCGCTGGAGAATGGGTACGATGTTGAAACCATGGGCGCAATATCAAGATCGCCCGGCCATCCGAGGATGCCTTGCCATGTGAACACAAACCACTCATTCCCATGGCCTACCTCCCACGGCGCCAGTAATACTTCACCAGAGCGTGGGTTCGATCTCCGACGCTCTTCAACGGATTCGACTGGAGGCTTAGGAATAACTTTTATCATTAAATTGACAGCTTGGCAAGATGGGGGGAGGGAAAGAGGCGATGATTCGAGCGCGCCAGACTCCGGCAATGGAGGCGTGGCGTCGCTACTCCCTTGACTTCTGTGCGCGAGTAGGTTAAGAGATAGGGGCAGGCGTCACCCACAGCCTCGATGGAGAGGGAGGGACGTCCACGTTGGGGGATGGGCATGGGGATGACGAAACCGCCTGACAAGCCGCATTATCTCGGCCATCGAGAGCGGTTGCGCCAACGCTTCCAGAGAGCCGGCGCCGAAGCCCTTCACGATTATGAGTTGCTCGAACTCCTGCTCAGCTACGCGCTGCCGCGCAAGGACGTCAAGCCGTTGGCCAAAGGCCTGATGGCTCGCTTCGGAAGTCTCTCTGGTGTTCTCGATGCCAGCCAAAAGGAGATCGAGGGCATCTCTGGCCTCGGCCCCGTCTCGGCGACGCTCATTCGACTGGTCAGGGAGCTTTGTGCCGAGTACATGGCCGAACGGATGAAGCAAGGTGATGTACTCTCATCACCTCGAGCGGTGATCGATTTCGCTCGCGCCAAGTTGTCGGGTCTGTCCCACGAGGCGTTCATGATCATTTATGTGAACGTCAAGAACGAGGTCATCGACCACGAGATCGTGCACGAGGGGACTGTCGATCACGCCGTCGTCTATCCCCGGCGCATCATCGAGGCGGCTCTGGCTCATCACGCCGCCGGCCTCATCCTGGTTCACAACCATCCCAGCGGTCATCCCGAGCCCTCTGAAGATGACCGGCGATTAACTCGGACGCTAGTTGAGGCGGCGCGCACCATGGACATTCGCGTGGTCGATCATATCATCGTGGGCAGGGATCGTCATTTCAGTTTCGTGGAGCATCACCTGTTGCCGGTGGCGGGCGCGTGAGCCGCCTGGGTGAGATCGCCTGGTTCGAGATCAGCCGGAGCATCACCCTTCTTGGTGGAGGAGTGTCGGCGAGAATGCCGGTCGCGGAGTCCTCAATATGGCTCGGCTTCTGGATCACTTCGGATGGGGATTTTGCTCTATCGAAACTCCAGATCCCATCTCCCGTCATCGGGTCCTTTGGTGTTCCTCTCGCTTTGAAGGCGCTCGGTGGCGGGAGGATGGAGTAAGAGTGGTCACTTCCTTGATTCTCTCCGGAGGGACTGGTAAGCTACATAGGGAGTAGCCTGAGTTTGAGGAATGGGCATGAGGAAGGGAAAAAAGACGGCTCTGGAGCTCATCCAGAAGGGTCTCCAGCAGATCGAAACGAGTCTCGAAGCACTTCAGCAAAGAATGGCCGGAATGCCGACGGCGGCATCTGAGGATGAGGTGAGCGAGTGGACGCTCGCCGCCGAGCAGAACATCTCTCTCATTCGCCACCGTGGGCTGGAGGAGATTCGGCGGGCCGTTGAAGCGTTGGTTCCGGCCCTCCAGGATGCCCGGGTGGGTCGCTTGGCCAAGCGGCTGGCCGAACTCTATTTTCGCGCTGCCACCGCCGAGGAATTCTTGAATTCCCTGGTTGATGATCTCATCGAGGAGACGGCGTCCGAACGAGCGGCCATCGTCCTTTTGGGCGAGCAGCCTGGGGAAGTGGAGGTGGTGACCATCCGCAATTTCAAGACGCGCGCGCTCGATGCCGCCGAGCATACGTTGAGCCGGACGTTGTTGAAAAAAGTGTTCGCGTCGGGCCAGGCGCTCCTTCTGGCCGATGCCTCGGCCGATCCCCAACTGTGGAAGGAGAAGAGCATTCACATGCGTTTGGGGTGTGCGCTGGTGGCTCCGATCAAAGTCGATGAGACCATGCTCGGGGCCATCTATCTGGAGAACAACTCGGCGACGGCCGTCTATACGGAAGCCGATCGGCATTTTCTGGAGGAGATCGGCAAGATCATCGCCGTCTATTTGGAGGCGACGCATCGACTCGATCGGGCCATTCGGGCTCGCGATGAGGCGCTCCAGGAGGCCGACAGTGCGCGTCGCTTCCCCGAGATCATCGGTCGGAGCCCGAAGCTGAGACGGGTGCTCCAGATCGTCGAGCAGGTGGCCGATTCGTCGGCGACGGTGCTGATCGAAGGCGAGTCGGGAACGGGCAAGGAGCTCATCGCCCGCGCCTTGCATCGCCGCAGCGCGCGGGCCTCCAAGCCGCTCGTCGTCCTCAATTGCGCCGCCGTGCCCGAGACACTCGTGGAGTCCGAGCTGTTCGGTCACGAGAAGGGGGCCTTTACCGGCGCGCACGAACGCAAGATCGGGCGATTCGAGCTGGCCCATGGCGGAACGATTTTCCTCGACGAAGTCGGCGAGCTGGCGTTGCCCGTCCAGGCCAAACTCCTCCGCGTGTTGCAGACGCAAGAGTTCGAGCGATTGGGTGGGACGAAAACGATCAAAGTGGACGTCCGCGTCATTGCGGCCACCAGTCGAAACTTGAAACAGATGGTGGAAGAGGGAACGTTCCTGGAGGCGCTCTACTATCGGCTCAATGTCATTCCCATTCAATTGCCCCCGTTGCGCGAGCGGAAAGAGGATATCGTGCTGTTGGCGCACTTCTTCTTGAACAAATTCCTCGGCGATTCAGCAGCCGGCGTGCGCTTCGATCGGGAAGCGTTGCTGGCCCTGGAGCGATATGACTTCCCCGGCAACATTCGCGAGTTGGAGAATTTGATCCAGCGAGTGGCGCTCCTTCGATCCGGCGATGTGATCACCGTTGATGATCTCCCCGACTATATTGTCGGAGAGCCGCGACGGATCATCGACCTGGAGAAGAATCCCTTCCGCCATTATCTGCAGTCGGTGCCTGAAAGTCATCAGGACTTACAACGTCGCCGCGCGGCCATTCTGCGCATCGCCCAGGATCACATTGACGAGCTGGAAAATCAAATGATCGAAAAATACCTCCAGATGACTGGTGGCAACATTGCCGAAGCCGCCCGTCTTTCCGGTCTGCATCGCTCGATGTTCTATCGCAAGCGGCGCGCGCCGCGAAATCCGGAGACGTCATCGTGAGGTCCAGGCCATTGCCGCGGCGGCGCCTTCGTCCTCGGTGTGGCCGGGAGCCGGGCTGACGAATTCGTCACTTGCCAAATGAAACGGAGGCAATATAATCTGAGGCTTTTGAATTTACAGTTCATTCCATCGATTGGGAGATGATCATGAAACGGGGTACATCGACGGCGATGACGCGTGTTATCGCCCTGTTTTTTTTCTTCACCGTCCCCTCCTTGGCTCTCGCCCAGAAAGGGGTTTTAGAGGTGACCTGCGTCGATCAAGCCAACCAGCCGATTGCCGGGATGCGCGTGTTCGTGCAGAAGTTGGGCACGAATGAGGTCAAGAGCCGAAAATCCAACCGCGATGGCATCGCGGCATTCAAGGGATTGAGCGAAGGCTATTATCGCGTATTAGGTCGCAAGAAGGGCTTCGAGCCCGCCCTCTATGAATACGTCGAACTCAAAGGGGGGGCCGAAACGGCGGTCACGTTGACCTGCAAACCGGGTGATAGCGAGAAGAAGCTCTATTTCGAGGATCAAGAACTCATTCAGCGAGCGTTCAATAAGTTGCGAGAGGGCGTCGACCTCCTTCGGGCGAAGAAGTTTGCCGAGGCGGAGAAAATCTTGAAGGAATCTCTGGCCATTAACCCGTCTAATCCGGATACACAGCGCAATCTGGCTATTGCTTATATTCAGCAGCGTAAGTGGGCGGAAGCGGAACAGGCGTTGGCCAAGGCCGTCAAGCTCTATGGTATCGAGTTGGCGCTGTTGCCCAAGGATTCGCCCAATCTCAATCTCTACCAGCAAAGCTATGATCAGGCCAAACAGCTCCTGGAGATGATGCCCATCTTCCGGTTGGGGACGGAAGCCGATCAGGCATTGAGGGAGAGACGATTCGATGAGGCCATCGCCAAATATCGAGAGGTCATCAAGCTCCAGCCCAACAATGCCGACAATTACTACAATCTGGCCGTCGCCCTGGCCAACTCCAAGCGGTACGACGAGGCCGTCGAAGCGGTCGATAAGGGTCTCACTCTCAAACCCGGGGATAAGGGCTTTCTGGAGTTGAAACGCCGTATCCTGAACAACAAAGAGGCGGAGATCTTGAATCGGGCCAAGGCGATGCTGGCCGCGGGCGACAAGCTCTATAACGCAGGCCAGTACGAGGCGGCGCTGGAAAAATATGAAGCGGCTCGCCCCCTGGTTCCTCAGAAGGTCCTCGATCAGCTCTACGTTCAGGAGGCTCGGGCTCACGCCAAACTCAATCACATCGATGAAGCCATCAAAGCCTATCGACAAGCGATTGAGTTGGCTCCGGACAAGAGCAACTATTGGCAGGAACTGGCGCAACTCTACCTGACGCACGGCCAGTATGGTGAGGGAATGCGGGTGTACGTGGAGATGTATGAGCATCAATCGGCGCCGGTCGATCAGGAGCTGTTCGCTCTGGGGAAGAAGTTCCTGGCCGATGAGAAGCCGGATCTGGCGGCGGCGGCTTTCCAGAAGGTGTTGGAAGTGAACCCGCAGTTCGCCGAGGCCTACTATCAACTGGGCATGCACTACTTCTACGATAAGAAGGATAAAGCGCGCGCCAAGCAGATGCTGCAAAAATATCTCCAATTGGGCAAGAATCCCAAGAATCTGGAAGATGCCAAGGCCGTCCTGGCCGTCATCGGTCAGTGAGAGGAGGCTGAGCGGCGGGGAACGCTCCCGTCCTGGAGAGTGAAGCGACTCTCTCGACGATGCGAGAGTGGAGACCTCAGAGGGCCTCGAAGGCGCGCTCGATGTCGGCCACGAGATCTGTCCCTTGTTCGATGCCGACCGAGAGGCGCACGAGTTGATCGGTGATGCCCGCCTGGGCGCGTTCCTCGGCCGACAGCATAGCGTGTGACGTGATAGCGGGAAGAGTGACCAGCGTCTCCACACCTCCCAGACTGGGAGCGAGCGATATGAGCTCGAGGGCGTCCACGAACCGCCGCGCCTCGTCGGCCGTTCCTGCGAGTTCGAAGCTCAGCACGCCGCCACCACCGCGCATCAGTCTCTTGGCCAGCGGATACTGCGGATCAGTCTCCAAGAACGGATAATAAACGCGCTTCACCCGCGGATGCCGCTCCAGGAATCGAGCGAGCTGGAGCGCATTGTCGTTCTGTCGTTCGACGCGCACGGCGAGCGTCTTGAGGCCGCGAAGGAGCAGCCAGGCGGCGTGAGGATCGATCACCCCACCCAGGGCGATGCGCGCCTCCCGGAGTCGGGCGATGAACGAATCGGATCCGCAAACGACGCCGCCGAGGACATCAGAGTGTCCGGCCAGATACTTGGTAGCCGAGTGGATGACCACATCGACGCCCCAGTCCAGCGGTCGCTGGTTGATGGGCGTGGCGAACGTGCTGTCGATGACGGTGAGCAAATGGCGTTCCCGGGCGATGGCCACAATCGACTCCAGATCGACCAGCCGGATCAGGGGATTGGTCGGCGATTCCATGTAGATGAGTCGGGTGTTGGGCCTCAAGGCCCGTGCAAAGGCGTCGGGCTCTGTGGCGCTCACCAACGTCGTTTCCACGCCGAATCGGGGCAGCCATCGGCTCAATAAGTCGAACGTGCCCCCGTAAAGCTCTCGCTGCGCGACGATGTGATCGCCGCTTCGAACCGTCGCCATGAGCGTCGTCGCAATGGCCGCCATGCCCGAGGCGAACAGGAGAGCGGCTTCGGCGCCCTCCAGAGCGGCCAGCAGCGACTCCGCGGCGCTGTGGGTGGGATTCCCGTAGCGGGTATAAAACGTATCGGCCCGATCGGCGCCGAGCCGAATCTGCTCGTCCATGGTAGCCGTTCGAAAGGTCGCCGATTGGACGATGGGGACGGCGATGGGTTCGTTCCTTTTGGCCGGCGCCGAAGCGCCATGGACGGCCTGGGTCGTGAGGTGAAACTCTTTTCTCTTCATTGACGCTCGCCTCCCTTCAGGTGATGGCCACGCGTTCGTGGCTTCACTATTATGCGATAGATGATCGCGTTTGACCAACCTCATCGGCCACAGATGAAGCCGAAACGTCGGTTTCGTCACTGGAACTCGGGACCGGTTGGCTGGCCCGATCAGCTATGCTATGCTTGAACTTTATGGGAGTCGAGGTGATGAGTCTATGAGCATGATGGAGTTCGCCGTGCAGTTGGCCCGGGAGGCGGGCGGCATTCTTCGTCAACATCTCGGGCGAGTGAGCGAGATCTCTCACAAAAGTTCACAATTGGATTTAGTGACCGAAGTCGACGTTCTCTCGGAGCAGTATATCAAGGAGAAGATCGCCGCCCATTATCCCAGACATGATATCTTGGCCGAGGAGAGCGGACATCAGCGAGCGGAGTCCACCTACCGGTGGCTCGTTGATCCCCTCGATGGGACGACGAACTACGCCCATGGTTATCCTTTCTTCGCCGTCTGCCTGGCAGTGGAGCGCGAGGGAGAGGTCATTCTCGGCGTCGTCTATGATCCCATACGCGATGAGCTCTTCGCTGCCGAGAAGGGAAGCGGAGCGACGCTCAACGGTCGCCCCATTCGCGTCTCCCGCGTCCCTCGGTTGATCGATAGCCTCTTGGTGACCGGGTTCCCTTATAATGTGCGGAACGATCCGACCAGCATCGAGTATTTCTTCCGTTTCATGAATCGAGCTCAGGCCATTCGCCGCGATGGGTCGGCGGCGCTGGATATGTGTTATGTTGCCTGCGGTCGGTTCGATGGATTCTGGGAGATGGGGCTCAATCCCTGGGATATGGCCGCGGGGCAGCTCATCATCGAGGAAGCTGGTGGGCGAGTGACGAAGTTCGATGGCCGCCCATTCACTATTTATGAACCGGAAGTGCTGGCCAGTAATGGTCTCATTCATGAGGAGATGAGCGCTGTCCTCATGGGCGAGCGCTCGTCGGCCGAGACCAAGTAGACGCCGGTTCCCCGAATGTGGCCCGAGGAGCATCGTCATGTTGGTTGATCTCCACGTTCACACTGTCTTTTCCGGAGATGCCGTGATGGCGCCGGAAGAGTTGATCGCCCGAGCGGAAGCGCTGGAGCTTGGAGGCATCGCCGTCACGGAACACGATTCCTACGCTGCTTCGGAAGCTACAGCGGCTCTGGCCGAGGGGACGGAGCTCATCGTCTTCCGCGGCATCGAAGTCGCCACCGATATGGGGCATCTCCTCGTGTTCGGCCTGGAGGACGATGGCTGGCAGGTGCTCCGAGAGCCGATCACGGGCGTGGTCTCGGCTCCCGCTCTCGTTCAATACGTGCTGGATCGGGAGGGCGTGGTCATCGCCGCTCATCCATTCAAGAGCACGTCTCCCAGTCTGGGCGAGCGCGTGTTGTCGCTCTCCGGCGTGAGGATCGTGGAAGGATTCAATGGACGGTGTTTCTCGGACGAGAATGTTCGCGCCTGCCAATTGGCCGAAGCGCATGGATTGAGCCTCGTCGGAGGGAGCGGGGCTCATCTGGTGAACGAAGTCGGCCGGTGCGTCACCGCGTTCGAAGAGCGGATGGAGACGCTTCCCGAACTGGTGGCGGCGCTGAAGGCCGGTCGATTTCGGGCTCGTTACTACGCACGATTCGCCGAGTGGTAGCGGCATGGGATCGCCATCTGGGCCGGGATTCCGGAAAAATCGGCCTCTTGACATCCTTTGAACATGACACCAATACTGTGTCGCTGGTTCGATGATATCGCCGTGGCAGAAGTTTCGATGGGCACTCATTGCGGTCGTGGGACTGAACGGTGTGGGAGCCGTCGGTTACCACCTGATCGAAGGATGGGACTGGCTCGATTGCTTTTATATGACGTTCCTGACGTTGACCACCATCGGATTCGCCGAGGTGCATCCGCTCTCGGCGGGCGGTCGCGTCTTCACCATCATCCTGTTCTGGACGACGGCTGGCGTGTTGGCCGTTGCGGTGAGCATGGCGGGGCAGGCGTTGCTCCAATCAGAGCTCCTTTCCACGTGGGGGAGGAAGCGTCGCGTGTTCAGAGACATTGCCAAACTGCGTGATCACTATATCGTTTGTGGAGCGGGACGCGTCGGTCGGCATGTGATCGAAGAGATGCAGCGTCGAGGCGCTCCCTTCGTCATCATCGAGCGGGAGGAGGCTCGTGCCGAGAAGCTCCTGGAGCGGGGGCATCTGGTGTTGATCGGCGATGCCTCCGATGAACAGGTGCTCCGGAGCGCTGGCGTAGAATCGGCACGCAGTCTGGTCTGTTGCCTGCCGACGGATGCCGATAATCTCTACACTGTTCTCACGGCGCGCGGCCTCAATCCTCGTATCTACATTGTGGCCCGGGCCAATGAAGAAGCGGCCATCCCCAAGATGCGCAAGGCTGGCGCGGACAAAGTGATATCGCCGGTCATCATCGGCAGTCATCGTATCGCTCAGGCGGCACTCAGTCCCGCCGTCTCCGATTTCATCGAGTTGGCCACCATGGCCGAGGGATTGGATCTCACCATCGAGCAAGTCGAGGTCGGACCGGATTCTCCTCTGGGCGGGCGAAAGTTGAAGGATTCCGGCATTCGCCAGCAATGCGATGTCATCATCATCGCCATCAAGCGTGGAGGAGAGGAGATGATCTTCAATCCCACGGGGGAGACGGAAATTCAACCTGGTGATGTCCTGGTGGCTGTGGGAGCGTTGGCGGAACTGGAGCGGTTAGCCGCCATCGCCAGTCCCAGTGCCGTACCGGCCCGCTGGCGCGGCGAATAGGAGGCGATGACATGCCGGAGTTGCCCGAAGTGGAAGCCGTGGTCCGGGCGCTCGACCGGACCGTAGGGGGAAAACGAATCGCCCGCGTTCGCGTCCTCCGCCCCCAAACGATCCAATGCATATCGGTGGCCCGCTTTTGTCGTCTCCTTCGCGGGCGCGTCATCGGGCGAGTTCGGCGGCGGGCCAAGTTCATCCTCATGGATCTCTCGGGGGGATGGACGGTGGTTGTGCATCTGCGTATGACCGGAGGATTCGTATATACCGAGTCGCCACAACCCCTTCCACCAACTGCGCGCGTGCTCTTCCTTCTCGATGATGGAACCCGACTGGCATACACGGACATTCGGAATCTGGGCCTCATCCGTCTCATTCCAACAGAGCAACTCGACCAATCAGAGGAATGGCGGCGGTTGGGCGTTGAACCACTCAGCCGGGCGTTCACGGTTCGCCGATTGGAGGAGATGCTCCGGGGCAGCCGACGCGCCATCAAGGCGGTTTTGCTCGATCAAACCAAGGTAGTGGGATTGGGGAACATCTATGCCGTCGAAGCGCTTCATCGGGCGAAGGTGAGCCCCATGCGACGTGCCGAGAGCGTGGCCAGATCTCAGGCTCGCCTGGTGGCACTATATGAGGGCATCCGGGAGACGTTGCGAGAGGCGATCGCCGCTCAATCGGCCGAACCTCTCCACCTGGAATTCATCGGAGCGAAGCGAACCAAGCATCGTTCGACGGCGTCCTACTCGTTCCGCGTCTATGGCCGACAGGGAGAGCCGTGTCCGGTTTGTGGAGCGCCAATCCGCAGAGTCAAGCAACACGGTCGCTCGACATATTACTGTGCTCGGTGCCAAACATAGCGGCTGGAGGTTGATCGGCAGCGCCGAGCAATGCTATGTTCATGAGTGGCCAGAGGGGACGGCGATGAGACGAAAATTCATCGAATTGCTCGATCAGGAAATCATCTTGGCCGATGGAGCCATGGGGACGGTGTTGGTCGGGCGCGGAGTAGATCCCAATGCGCTGGCTGAGCAGAATCTGGTGAATCCTGATTTGGTGCGCTCGGTCCATCTGGAGTATATCCGCGCTGGCGCGCGATTGATCGAGACCAATACCTTCCTGGCCAATCGCATGAAGTTGCGAGAGTACGGCGTGGAAGACCGACTCGAAGAGATCAATCGGGCGGGCGTGCGGTTGGCACGCGAGGCCGTCCAGGCGAGCGGTCAGGAGGTATTCATCGCCGGCTCGGTGGGCCCATTGGGGGCGCTGGTGAAACCTTATGGCAATTTGACGCTCGCCGATCTGGCCAACGCCTACATCGAGCAGATGAGCCTCCTCGTCGAGGAAGGCGTGGATCTCATCATCATTGAGACGCATCCCAGTCTCTTGGAAGCGCTGGAGGCGATTCGGGCGGCGCGCACCGTGTCCACGGCGACGCCCATCATCGCGCAGATGACCTTTCTCGAGGATGGTCGCTCGAAATTCGGCGATGAACTCCGCCGCTCGTTGGAAGCGCTGGCTGCTGCTGATGCTGATGTCGTGGGCGTCAACTGCAGTGGACCGCAGATGACCTATGACATCATGGAGCGCTTCTTGCGCGAGACGGACCTTCGTGTCTCGGTGATGACCAACGCCGGCCTGCCTCAACTCGTCGCCGGGCGGCAAATTTATCTCTCCTCGCCCGATTACCTTCGAGAGTACGCCCGCCGATTCGTCGAGGCGGGAGCCAATATCATCGGTGGATGCTGTGGAACAACTCCGGAGCATATCCGCACCATGGCCGAAGTGGTCCGTGGGCAGATCCCCCGACGCATTCGCGAAAAACGCGCGACCGTAGTGACGGTGCCCGCCGCGGTCACCCCGGAACCGGGAGCGCGAGTACCATTACGGACGCGCTTCCAGGAGAAACTGGGCCGGGAATTCGTCGTCACCGTGGAAGTGACGCCACCTCGAGGCGTCGATTGTACCGACATCATTGATCGCTGTCGCCAATGGGTCGAGCTGGGCATCGATGCGGTCAGCGTGAGCGATAATCCCGGACCCCGCGTGCGCCTCTCCTCTGTCGCCTTGGCGCATTTGATTCAATCCCACACAGGCATGGAGGTGGTCCTCCATTTCGCCTGTCGGGATCGGACGTTGAATGTGATCCAATCGGAATTGCTGGGCGCCGCTGCTCTGGGCATCAAAAACATCCTCGCCCTCACCGGCGAGCCATCGGTCGCCGGAGAAGTTCCCCAGGTGACCTCCGTCTTCGATGTGAACGCCACCGGGCTGGTTCGGATTCTGCACGGATTCAATCATGGATATACGGTGGCCGGACAGGACATTGGACAGCCCACGACGTTTCGCATCGGCGTGACCGTGAATCTGGCCACCGATGATCTGGACGCCGAGGTGAGCCAGCTCGAAGAGCGCGTCGAAGCGGGCGCGCACTTCGCGCTCTCTCAGCCGCTTTACGATATTGACATCTTCGACCGCTTTCTCGACCGAATCGGAGAGTTTCCCATCCCATTGCTCGTCACCATCATGCCGCTGACCAGCGGTCGGCATGCAGAGTTCCTCCACCATGAGGTACCTGGTATTCTCATTCCCGAGGCGCTGCGGCGGCGCATGCACGAAGCTCGGGAACCAAAACAAGAAGGGATGCGCATCGCCGAGGAACTCATCGGGCAGCTTCAATCCCGTGTGGCCGGCGTTCACTTCATGGTTCAAGGCGAAGCCGTGGCTACCGTACGGGAATTGCTGTCACGACCCTTCGCTCAAGCGCGTCCATCACCCCGCACCTGAGCTGGTCTCGGCGCTATCGGCGCTCAAGATGAGAAGCGTCCGGAACTGGTGACCTCATTCACCGCCCGGAGAGGAGGAGCTTGGCGATGGTTTGAAGCTGCATGTTCGACGTGCCTTCGTAAATCTTACCGATCTTGGCGTCACGATAATATTTTTCCACCGGGTAGTCTTTGGTGTAGCCGTATCCGCCATAGATCTCGATCGCCTGTGAGGTCACCCGTTCGGCCACTTGGGAGGCGAAGTATTTGGCCATCGCTGCCTCTTTGACGAAGTGCTGGCCAGCATCCTTGAGTCGAGCCGCATTGTAGGTCATCAATCGGGCCGCCTCAATGTCGGTGGCCATCTCGGCCAGTTGGAATTGAACGGCCTGAAATTCGGCGATTGGTCGTCCGAACTGTTGACGCTCTTGTGAATAGGCGAGGGCGTGCTCGAAGGCGCCCTGAGCAACGCCGACCATCTGAGCCGCGATGCCGATCCGGCCTTCGTTGAGCGTCTCGATGGCCACTCGGTATCCTTTCCCCACCTCGCCCAAGACATTCTCCTTGGGAACTCGACAGTCCTCAAGAATGAGCTCGCAGGTACTGGAGGCGCGAATCCCCAGCTTGTCTTCTTTTTTCCCCACGGCGAATCCGGGAAACGCCCGCTCGACGAGAAAGGCCGTGATCCCTTTATATCCTCGAGCGGGATCGATCGTCGCGAAGACGATGAAGATACCCGCCTCGGCGCCATTGGTCGTCCAGAGCTTGCGGCCATTGAGCACATAATAATCACCCTCGTCGCGAGCTCGGGTTTTCAGGGCGAACGCATCACTGCCCGACTCCGGTTCGGAGAGGGCATAGGCTCCTACCGTATCGGTAGCCAATCGGGAGAGATATTTTTGCTTCTGTTGTTCATTGGCCCAGCGCTCGATGGCGTTACTGACCAGTGTATTTTGCACATCAACGACCACGCCCGCCGAGGCATCCACGCGGGAGAGTTCTTCGACGGCGAGGCAGGCCATGAAAAAACTACTGCCCGCCCCTCCATATTCCGCCGGAATATTAATGCCCATGAGTCCGAGTTGGAAGAACTGGGCGATGAGACCCTTGTCGAACACACCTTCCCGATCCATCTTCTCAACGAGGGGGCGAACCTGACCCTCGGCGAACTGTCGCACGGTCTGGCGGAACAACAGCTCATCTTCGGAGAGTCTGGTCAGAGGAGATCCAGAAGCGAAATCCGAACCGGCACTGTGTTGCGTCATAGCGTTCCTCCTGGCAATGATGATTGGGTGAACATAGTAGCACAAAACCGAGGAGACCGCCTAGCAAAGGCCGTCAGCGCGTGGCTGGAAGGCCCCGCCTCTCCGGGTGGATGGGTGAGGAGGCCTCTGAAATGAGATTCAGGGATTCCGCCTCTGAGGTGGGCCGATGCGTCGGCGGCGCGCGATAGAGAGGTTGTCGCTGAGCGTCAGAGTGTGCTATAGTCCCTGCCCTTAGAGCGCATCATGTTGAGGAGAGGATGGGACATTGAGCATCTTGGTTGACCAGAACACGCGGCTTCTCGTGCAGGGTATCACCGGTCGGGAAGGAACATTTCATACCCAACAGATGAAGGCTTACGGGACGAACGTGGTGGCCGGCGTCACGCCGGGTCGCGGCGGTCTCACTCACGAAGGCGTTCCCGTGTTCAATACGGTCGCTGAGGCTGTTCGCCAGACGGGAGCGAATGCCAGCGTGATTTACGTCCCCGCGGCCTTCGCCGCCGATGCTATCATGGAAGCGGCCGATGCCGGGATTCCCCTGGTGGTGTGTATCACCGAGGGTATCCCGGTGTTGGATATGGTTCGGGTGATGGCCTTCCTGAAAGATCGTTCGACCCGACTCATCGGTCCCAACTGTCCGGGCGTCATCTCTCCAGGAAAATGCAAGGTAGGCATCATGCCCGGCCAGATCCATCGGGAAGGAGGCGTCGGCGTCGTCTCTCGCAGCGGCACGTTAACCTACGAAGCGGTCTGGCAAATCACGGAGATGGGATTGGGCCAGTCGACCTGCATCGGGATCGGCGGCGACCCCATCGTGGGCACGAACTTCGTTGACGCGCTGAAGTTGTTCGAGCAAGACGATCAGACGGAAGCCGTGGTCATCATCGGTGAAATTGGGGGGACCGCTGAAGAAGAGGCGGCCCGGTTCGTCAAGGAGCATATGTCGAAGCCGGTCATCGGCTTCGTCGCCGGCCGGACGGCCCCGCCAGGTCGACGAATGGGGCATGCGGGCGCCATCATCTCTGGGGGACGGGGCACGGCGGCAGAGAAATTCGCAGCCATGCGCGAAGCCGGTATCCACGTGGTGGAGAGTCCGGCCGAGATCGGTAAGACGGTGGCCGCGGTCCTGAAGTGAGCTTCGACATGTGGTTCTGGAAGAGCGCCGCACTCCCGGGGATATCTCGTCGCTGCGGAATAGAGGACGCTGGCTACTGAGACGTTGGGGAGAGAGAAGATGGTGGAGCAAACGTTAGGAATCATCAAACCGGATGCCGTCGCTGCCGGTCATATCGGTGACATCATCGCCCGCATTGAGGCGGAGCGATTCACCATCCGAGCGATGAAGATGGTTCACCTGACCAAATCACAGGCCGAGGGATTCTATCACGTCCATCGGGAGAAACCGTTCTTCGAGAGCCTGACCACGTTCATGTCCAGTGGGCCGTGTGTGGTGCTGTTGTTGGAGCGCGAATCGGCCATCTCGCATTGGCGCGAGGTGATGGGGGCGACCGATCCGGCCCAGGCCGCCGAAGGGACGATTCGGCGCGCGCTCGGTTCGTCCATCGAGCGAAACGCCGTTCATGGTTCGGATGCGCCCGAGACGGCCGCCTTTGAGATCGGATATTTCTTCAATGCCCTGGAGAGGGCGGGGTGAAAAGATGGATGTCGGTCTCACTGCTCTCGGGAAAACGCTCATCCTCATGGGCGTCGTCCTGATCATCATCGGCGGCGTGATTTGGCTCGCCGGCCGTTTCCCGCATCTTGGGTTGGGGCGATTGCCCGGCGATATTCTCATCAAGCGAGATAACTTCACGTTTTACTTTCCCCTTGGTACGAGCATTCTGATCAGCGTTGTCATCACCCTCATCTGGTTCATCGTCTCCTGGGTGACCCGTCGGTGAGCGCAGAGACATTTGATTGGCGGCCAAAAGGGCGTTGTGCTCTCATTGATTCCTTGGTCCAGAGTAGACCTCGAGAATTTCGGGGGACTCGCATCGATGGCGTTCCCACGCGCTCGTGTCCTTGCCCGGTAGTCGTAGAGGAGGCCAAAGACAGACAGGAAGGGCACAACCGGTAGTCGGCTCCGTGCCTTGACGCCTCATCGCCGGTCAGAATGGGGAGCGTGTCCTTGACCATTTCGGCGTGTTTCTCGGGCCTGCGGGGAGGGGCCAACACACCGTCACTGGAGGCACGTTCATTTCGCCATCAATCCGGCGATGAGGGGGAGACGGACTTTGCCATCTCCCCGACATCATGTTCTCTCTCGGACGTGGTCCGCCGAACGCCGCCGATGTCCTGGAGCCTAGAACGAAACCTTCAGACCAAACTGCATATCTCGGTTTCGACGAGCGCTGAGTGGTTGCCCGAAGTCGTTTCGGGGGATGAGGAAGAAGCGTCGGTTCCTCGTTCCGCCTGTACGCCGCGAATCGAACATACTCCGATTGACGAACGAGAACTGAGGATGATTGGCGACATTGAATACCTGATAGATGAATTCCACGAACTTTTTCTCTCCCCATCGGATGCGCTTGCGCAAACTGAGATCGATCTGATTCTGCCCAGGACCACGGAAGGTATTGCGCCCGAAGAAGGGAATGCGATCGAAGATGACATTGTCTTCATTGAAATCCGTCGCCGAGGCTCCTCCCCCGGCCTCCGCCGAGAATGGGCGCCCGGTAGCGAACCGGGCGATGCCACTCAGACTCCATCCGCCCAACCCGTGACGCAAGAACCCATTTTTGGCGTTCTTGAAGAAAGGCATTCGCCAAACCCCGCTGATCACCAGGCGATGTGTGCGGTCCAGATCGGACAATCCGCGATCCAATCGACTGTTGAACGGATCGAGGAGATTGGAGAATCCGCCGAGTGAGTTCCGATCGGAGATCAACCCGATGTCATCGATGCTCTTAGAAAGCGTGTACGACGCCAGCAGAGCGAATCCATGCGAGAAACGATGATTCACTCGCAGAGCGAGCCCATGATAGACAGAGTTGGCCACGCTCTCCAGCATGAGAATCTGGCGGAAATTGGGATTGGGACGAAGGGAGACGGTGGTGACGCCGATACGGGGGATGGTCATCGATTGCACGATGCTGCGTCCATCCTCGCTCAGTATCAACAGCGTCGCCGTTCCCGTGGGGGGAATGATGTTCACGTTGCGCACGCGGGAGATATGGGTGCCTTTGGTGAATAAATAGGCGATGGAAACCGTGGTATTCGGGAGCACTTCTCGTTCGATTTCCAAATTGGCTTTTTGGAAGTAGGGATTGACGCGATCGGGCGCAAAGATGCGCAGATCGGCGAAGGGATCGGAGGGATCAAACCCTCCCGGGGGCTCCTCCAGTCGAGGAAACTCAATGTTGGGCAGATTGAACGGTCCGGCGGCCAGCACCTCATCGATGGGAAAGGTGATGCCGAACTGCGGAGCGGCATCGGCGCTGAGGAAGACGTTGAACGAATACACGTTGTTATTGGTGAGCACATCGTTGACCAGGAGGTTCGGGGTTCGACCGTAAAAAATCCCATAGCCACCGCGAATGACCGTCTTGCCATCCTCCGTCGCCGTGATGGCGAATCCGAAGCGCGGGCCGAAGTTGTTGGTATCCTCATTGATGATGCCCGTTCGCGGCTCTAGCGGATTCACCACCAAAGGGTCGGGGAGCGTTTGCCGATCATAGCGTAATCCATAATAGAGCGTGAATCGAGGGTTCACTCGAAACGTATCTTGTCCATAAAAGCCGTAATCGACCGAGACTTGTTTCACCAGCGGCGTCAATCCCGGACCGAAGAATCGCTGTTGATAACTGCTGAAATTGCCTTGGAGAAAATCGGCGATGCTGGAGAAACTGAACCGCCCACTGACCTGCAAGGCGAAGAAGTTGGCGTCCTGCACGCGGTTGATATCCAGGCCCACTTTAAACGTATGCCGACCTTTGATGATGGAAAGTCCGTCGATCCACTGTTGCCGCCGCTCCTCGGTGAAGCGACCGGGGAACTCGCCGGGCCGCGATTGGAGGAAATTGCGCGATCCCAGCGCGAAACCGCGGATGCGAATATCGGGCATGAACGGGGCATTACCGAAATCGCCGGTATAATCGAAGACAAAATTGAACCGAAATTCGTTGATGACGCTGGGGGACAAGACGGAATTCAGCGTGATCACCGAGGTGTAGCTGTTGGTGAAATTCTTGGCGTTCGCAAAAACCGAATCGTCCGTCGTCGGTCGGGTGAACACCCCATTCCGGGAATCGAACTGCTGGAAGTTATGCGTCACCGTCAACGTATGATTCTGATTGATGACCCAGTCGATCCGGGGGAAGAAAGTGATCTGATCGAAATCTCGGGGGAGCGATCCAGTCAACGGGAAGAAGAACGATTGGGCTTGCGAGCGAAGTGGCTCCGGCAAGGTGACAATCTCATTTTCCAGTTCCGGACCGAGGATGACGCCAACCGGTTCATCGCGTATTTGCTGGTCATAGTTGAGGAAGAAAAACAACCGATCCCGAATCAACGGACCGCCAATGTTGCCGCCGAATTGTTGACGTCGTTCGTCGGGCCGTGGGATCGGTGGGATGGAAGATTTGTTGATGACGTTGTTGGCATTAAAGGCATCGTCACGGATGTAATAGAACCCGCTCCCATGCCACTCGTTCGTCCCCGAACGGGTGATGGCATTGACGATCCCGCCAGTGGCCCGGCCGTATTCAGCGGCGAAGGTATTGTGCGCTACGCGGAATTCCTTCACCGTCTCCTGGGAGAACTGAAATGGCGCCCGGGTGCGTCCGCGGATCTCGCCGAAGAAACTATTGTTGTTGTCGGCTCCGTCAACCTGAATATTGTTCGAGACGCGGTCGGCCCCACCGAATGAGACGTTCCCGAAATCGTCAGCATCGGTCACCCCTGGCGTGAGCAGGACGAGTTCGGTCCAATTTCGCCCATTCAGGGGAAGATTGTCGATCAGCGTGCGATCGATCACCGTTCCCGGTTGCGTGCGCGTCGGTTCGATTAACGGGACTTCTTCTCCAGCTACAACCACCGCCTCTTCTCTGATGCTGGCCGGTGAGAGGTGAGCATCGAGCGTGAGCATATCGCCGACCTGGAGGATGACGTGCTCGAACTTCATTTCGGCGAATCCTTGAGCGCTCACCGTGATCGTGTATTCGCCCGTCGGCAAGAGGGGGAGGACATAGTAACCGCGCTGATTCGACTGTGCTGATCGGGTGAACCCCGTATCAACATGTCGAGCCGTCACCACGGCGTCGGGGACGACGGCGCCGGTGGGATCGTAGATCGTACCCTGAACGGTGGCCGTGGCAGCTTGTGATTGCCCCCAAACCATCGAATGGAAAGAGAGACTCAAGACCAATGCGACAAGAGTGAAGAGCGGCCATCTCCATACCTTGTTCATGTCAGTGTCTCCTTATCTGGCGTTGAAGTTCTCAGCCACCCAATCCGGATTCGACGTCGTCAGCCCCTAAAGTTAATCCATGCCCCCCCTGGCGTCAAGGAGAACAACCCACTGCGGGAGCGCCAATCAGGGACTGGAGAACAACCTGGAGCGCGCATCCCGGGAAGCCGCTCCCCTCATCACCATGAGCGCTGAGACGCACACTCTCTGTCAATCGAGCTTCTGCTTGCATCTCTCGGCAATGGCCGCCGCCAGGTGACGCTGGGCGATGAGGAGGTCCTGTTGTGACAATCGGTTCTCGGTGACGAGTTCTTTGATGGCATTATTGGCGGCCATTTGACAGACCATTTCCACATCGGCGCCGCTGAACCCACCGGCCAGCTTCACCAGCACATCCAGATCGACATCATCGGCGATGGGGCGATGGCGGAGGTGAATCTGAAAGATTTCCTTCAAGGCCTCACTATCGGGCAAGGGCACTTCCAGGAGGAGATCGAATCGACCGTGTTCGAAGAGGGCCGGATCGACCGCCTCCAGGCGATTGGTCGCTCCGAGGACGACGAGGCCACGGAGCTGCTCAATGCCATCGATTTGGGACAGCAGTTGGCGTAACGCCCGTTCGGCTTGGCTCACCGTATCGCTGCGGTGCTCCGTCGGTGAGAGAGCATCAATCTCATCCAGGAAGATGATCGAAGGCGCCATCCGACGAGCTCGACCGAATATATCGCGGATCATTTGTTCACAGAGGTTGACGTCTCCCATGATCAGGTCTGTTGCTTTGACCGGGATGAACGTGATGCCCGTCTCTTTAGCCAGCGCTCGAGCGAGCAGCGTCTTGCCCGTCCCCGGAGGGCCATGGAGGAGGACGCCTCGGACTGGCCGGGCGCGCACGCGGGTGAACAGTTGGGGCGATTGCAGGGGCCGGATGACCGCTTCCATCAGTTGTTCGCGTACTTCCTGGAGACCACCGATATCTTCCCAACTGGCCTCGGCGAATTCACTGGTCGCCGATTCAGCCAACGACGGCGTAATGGTGCGGAGCGCTTCCAGAAAGTGAGCCATCGTGACGCGAATGCCCGCGAGCATCTCGAAACTCGGTTGGCCCCAATATCCGGTCTCAATCATTTTCTGGCGCAGAGCGATGAATGCCGCTTCCTGACAGAGAATGCTCAGGTCGGCCCCAACGAATCCTTGCGTGAGCGCCGCCAGTTGGTCCAGATCAACGTCTTCGGCGAGCGGAATGCTCCGGGAGTGAATCTCCAGGATCTCTCGCCGATCCTTGTGGTTCGGCGGTTGAACGTCGATTTCGCGCTCGAATCGCCCGTGACGACGAAAGGTGGGATCGATGTCATCAGGGCTCGTCGTTGATCCGATGACGACCACGCGGCCGTTTCGCTCGAGTCGATCGAGAAGGGTGAGCAGTTCGGTGGCGATGTACTTCTCCGCCTCCGTCGCCGCCAGGCATTGTTGAGAGGCGATGCGCTCCAGTTCGTCAATGAAGATCACCGCCGGTGGTCGAGCGACGGCGCGCTCGAAGAGGTCGTGGAGGTGCATTTTTTCGTGATGATAGTATTTGTTCAGGATCTCCGGCCCACTGGTGGCCAGAAACTGCGCCTGAGCTGCCTCGGCGACGACGCGCGCCATGAGCGATTTCCCCGCGCCCGCCGGACCGCTGAGCAGGATGGCTCGAGGAGCCACGACGCCCAGCCGTTCGAAGATCTCGGGATGCTTCAGAGGCACTTCCACCATTTCGCGCAGTCGCTGGACTTCCTGTTTGAGACCGCCAATGTCTTCGTAGACCAGAAGTTGTTCGGTGGCCTCGGTGGGCGCCCGCTCAACCACCTCGAAGGTCGTCGACAGGTTCACGCGAACGGGACCGGCCGGGTGGCATTCGAGGACTTTAAAATCGTGGGCGCTGATGCCAAATGGTGACAGGCGGATCAGATCGCCTTCCACAGCGACCAGGTTGTCGAGTAACTTTCCCAGGTATTTTTCGATTCCACGAATATGCTCATCATCCCAGCGAGAGGCTGGCGCCAGGGTGATGCGCTCAGCAACCGCGCAATCGATCGGACGAACGGTCACTTGCTCATCCAGATCGACGTCGGCATTGCCGCGCGTGAGACCGTCAATCTGAATCGTTTGTGGTTGCCGGTCGGCATCGAGCGAGGGCATGACCACGGCGACCGTTCGACGTCGTCCGACGATTTCGATCGCCTGGCCAGGGGAAAGTCCCAGCACCTCCAAGTCCTGAGGGTCAAGACGAGCGATGTTACGACCAACATCTCGACTGCGCGCTTCCGTGACACGAAACGCTCGCGTGAGTGAAGGCCGGTCCGCTCCATTGCTCATAAAATCTTCTCCATTTTATACTAATTCCTCAGGGAGCATCAACACGAGGGGATGAACGTGCGGGGAGATCAAAAAGCGACGTCAGTCGGTGAACCCGTCCCGTCGCGCGCCTCATCGCCCATTCTTCATGTCGCCCTCATCGAGCCCGAGATCCATCCCAACACGGGCAACATCGCTCGCCTTTGCGCGGCCAACGAGATTCCACTCCATTTAGTGGGCGCGCTCGGGTTCCGCATCGACGATAAGGCCGTTCGACGCGCCGGTCTCGATTACTGGCCATATGTCGATGTGCGCCGGCATCGATCCATCGACGCGCTCTATGCCGCCCTCCCCGACGCCCGATTCTTTTACTTCACGACCAAGGCTGAAAAGCTATATACTTCGGTGACATTCCGACCGGGCGATTGTCTCGTGTTCGGAAGCGAGACGCGTGGATTGCCTGAGCCCCTGCTCAAGGCGAATTGGGATCGAGCCGTGACCATTCCTATGCGTTCGCCTCACGTGCGCAGCCTCAATCTGGCGACGGCGGTGGCCATCGCCGTCTATGAGGCCCTGCGGCAGATGGGATCCGGTCGCTGACCGACTCGTTCGTCTCCATCGACGAGTGTGGTGAGCATGAAGGAAAGGGGGGCGATGCCTTTCCGTTTCTTGAATGCCCCCGGGACATGGGCGATTCCAGGCAGAACATTGGGCGAGGGGGCCTCTTGCGTCATTTGGCTTTCGTTCTTCGTGATAGACTCAGAGCCTCTGAGTAACCCCTTCGTGAGAGACACTGGATCCGGTCAGGCGATTCCTTATGGTGAGGCGATGATGGTTGTGCTCGTGAGTCGAGTATTCCCACTGATCCTGGGATCAGATCACAACGCGGAGGCTGACAAACCGGGCATCGTCTGCTAGCATTGGCATCTTTAGTGTATCTCGTTCATCGGTGAGAGACTATGAAACTGTTTGATGAGGAAAACGAATTGGTCGTTCAACGGCGAAAGAACTTTCAGGAGATCATCGAACTGGGATTCGAGCCATTCCCCCACAAATTCCATCGGTCCCATACGATCACCGAAATCGCCGAACAATACGGCCATTATGCCGGGCAGCGGTCTCCTCAGGAGCTGGAACGCATCAATCGGGAACTGAATCGCGTCGAGGTCCGCATCGCCGGGCGGATGATGACCCAGCGCCTGATGGGGAAAGCGGGATTCGCTCACCTCTCGGATGGTGATCGGCAACTCCAGATCTATGTGCGCAGCAATGAGGTCTCTGAGCGCGAGTGGGTGCTGTTCAAGAAATTGCTCGATCTCGGCGATATCATCGGCGTCGAGGGCTACTTGTTCGTCACCAAGACAGGCGAGCTTTCGGTGCACGTTCGACAACTGGCTTTCCTCGCCAAAGCCTTCCTCCCTTGGCCCGAGAAGTGGCATGGGCTTCAGGACGTCGAGTTGCGGCATCGGTTGCGGTATCTCGATTTGATGGTCAATCGCCATTCGCGACAGGTGTTCGTCAAGCGCTCCCGCATCATTCGCGCCATTCGAGCATTTTTCGACCAGCGGGGATACATCGAAGTGGAGACGCCTATGCTCACTCCCATCGCCACCGGTGCGGCCGCTCGACCTTTCAAAACGCACCATAACGCGCTGGACATCGATCTTTATGCGCGCATCGCTCCGGAGCTGTATCTGAAGCGCCTCGTGGTGGGGGGGTTCGAGAAGGTGTACGAACTCAATCGCAATTTCCGCAATGAGGGACTCTCCCATCGGCATAATCCGGAATTCACCATGCTGGAATTCTATCAAGCCTACAGCAGTTACGAGGATCTCATGGATCTCACCGAGGAGCTCCTCATTCACGTCGTCGAAGACGTCAATGGCTCTTTGGAGATCATCTACGATGGCCGACCGATTCATTTTGGGCGCCCCTGGCGACGCCTCACATTGATCGAGGCCATCATCACGTATTGGCCTCATCCGGCGTCACGACCGAGTCCCGAAGAACTCTGGGATAGTGAGCGTCTGACGGCCCTCATGAAATCGGTGGAATGTACGGTCGATCCGCAGGCTCCCGTCGGACAGCGACTGGTGAAGCTCTTCGAGCACGTGGCCGAATCCCATCTCATTCAACCGACGTTCATTATCGAGTTTCCCACCGAGGCCAGTCCACTGGCCAAACAGAGCGAGACTGATCCACGACTCGTTCATCGCTTCGAGCTTTATGTTGGCGGATTGGAATTGGCCAACGCCTTCTGCGAACTCAACGATCCCGAGGAACAACGTCGTCGATTCGAAGAACAAATGCAATTGCGTCAGCGGGGGGATGAGGAGGCGATGATGATGGATGAAGATTACGTGCGCGCGCTGGGGTATGGATTACCTCCTACAGCGGGCGAGGGCATCGGCATCGATCGACTGGTCATGATCTTGACCGATCAAAAATCCATCCGCGATGTGATTCTCTTTCCCCACATGCGGCCTGAAGCATGAGTTATGACTCCTCATGGCCCTCCAGGGCCTTTCCTCGAGGGGGCCTGTCGAGTCACTTCACTTTCTTGGGATTCGTGGGTTTTTCGAACAAGCGAGGATCGACGGCGCGATTGAACACGACCGAACTATAGGCGATGCGCGACGTTTGAACGCCATTTCGATAATGATCAATACGAAATGGCCAGCGAATGCCGTCGATATCCTGGTAGAGGAAAAAGCGATCCTCTTCGTTCCCGTAGGCGACGCTGAGCGGGAGATGCGTTTGGGGATCGATATACACCTCGACCACATCTTCGCTCCCATCGGGAAGGGTGAAGCGAATCTCGACACCCTGACCGCGCTGGCGAAACCAGATCTCGCGCTCGCCCAGATATCGAAGGGGGGGCTTCGATTGATGCCAGCGGCGGAGGATATTATCGAGACTGTGTCGAAATCCGCGTTGGAAGTTCTCCACCTGCTCTGGCGTTTGATCGCGAATGGCCTTTTGCTGACCATCGTAAATCCAACCGGTGGTGCCGATGTTGGTTTGAATGAAACGGTTTTTCCCCTTGCCGAACTCGGTCCGCTCTTTGTCCGGGTAAACGATGTAATCGACGAATTTCGCCAGGAACTCGAGATTCCCATTCTCGTCAAACTGCGAATACATGCCCTTGCCCACAATCGTCTTGAGGGCGAGGAACGTCTCACCACCCAGCGCTTCGATGGCCGCGTGGAGCAATTGGCGCGCCTGAGATGTCGATGGAGCGCGATCGTTTTGGGCGTGAGCGAGCGGGAGTGAAGGAGGGAAGCAGATGAAAACCCCGATCAACAGGGCATATCGGTATCTGGTGAGTCCTGGTCTCTTCTGGTCCACGTCCCGTTCGTCGCTCAAACTCTGACTGTGGGAGCCATATCCGCTTGTTCGGTGAATATCACCACCTCACCATCTCTGGCATCCACGGTGAACGCATCTCCTTCTTTCCACATCATGGTGATGGGGAGCTTGACGTGCTCGTCGATAGTTCGTTTCAGATAGCGAGCTCCATAAGCCTCGGAGTATCCCATCTCCACCAGTTGATCCAGTGCTGCGTCGGTGACGCGCAGCGATTTCCCGGCCTGCTTCATTTGGTGTTCCACTTTCCGGAGATACATTTGGGCGATTTGACGGACATCCTCTCGGCAGAGCGGCGAGAAGACGACGATTTCGTCTAACCGGTTGCGGAATTCGGGTGAGAATCGCTCTTCGGCCACTTTGAGGATTTCTCGTTTAATGGACTCGATCTTGGACTTATCCTGCGGCGCGAAACCCAGCGGTTTGAGGTACCGCCTGTATTTTTCGCTGCCCAGGTTGGACGTCATGATGATGATGGCATCGGACAGATAGACGCGCTTGCCACGGCCATCGGTGATCCAGCCTTCGTCGAAGGCTTGTAGGAAGAGATTCATCAGGTAGGTCGATGCCTTTTCGATTTCGTCCAATAACAGAACAGTGAACGGGTTATCCCGAAGCTGTTCGGTGAGCACGCCGCCGCGCTCGCTCCCCACGATGCCGCGAGGCATGCCGATGAGCTTCTCGATGCCGATGGTTCCGTCTTGATATTCGGAACAATCGATGCGAATCATCTTCTGCTCATCGCCGAACATGAACTCGGCGACAGCCTTAGCCAGTTCCGTCTTGCCGACACCCGTGGGCCCGAGGAAGAGAAGCACTCCATCGGGACGATAGAAATTCTCTTTGAGCGGACCTTTATTGAGCCGCAATCGTCGGGCCACCGCTTCGATGGCTTCCCGCTGACCGACGACGCGGCGGGCCAAAGCTTCTTCCATTCCTTTGAAGCGCTCGCTCACATCGCGAAAGATCATATCGCGAGGGATGCGAGCGTCTTGCGAGATGACTTCGATGACGTGTTCCGGCTTGACGATGAGTTGATCGGGTTGATTGATCTCCACCTTGACCGACGCCGTATCCAGCCAGCCAATGACCTTATCGGGGAGGTGGAGATTGCGGATGTATCGTGGCGCCATCTCCAGAGCCGTCTCGATCGCTTCATCGGAGATGGTCACCGAGTAATTTCGCTCTAACCGTGGTTTGATCCCGCGGAGAATCTGGCGCGTTTCTTCCAGGTTGGGTTCGTCAATTTTCACTAAGCGGAAGCGCCGCGCCAGCGCTTCATCCTCGGCAATGTACTCCTTGTACTCGTTCATGGTGGTGGCGCCGATGATGCGAATCTCGCCTCGGGCCAGACTGGCTTTGAAGATGTTGGCGGCATCATTGGATACGCCCAGAGCCGCCCCGGCGCCGATGATGGTGTGGGCTTCATCGATGAACAGGATGATGTTCTCTCGCTCCTTCACTTCGTTGATGATGCCGTGAAGCCGCTCTTCGAACATTCCTCGGAGCATCGTTCCGGCGACCACGCCGGACATCTGGAGACCCACAATATGGGCGTTCCGCAGCCGCGGGGGCACTTTCTCCGGTTCCAGTTCGATGAGTCGCGCCAGGCCTTCAACCACCGCCGTCTTTCCCACCCCCGGCTCCCCCACGAGCATCGGCGAGTTGGCGCGTTCCCGGTGGCAGAGGATTTCCATGATTTGTTGCAGCTCGCGCTCCCGACCGATGAGGGGAGGGAGCTTATCCTGGCGGGCGAGCTTATTGAAACTGATCCCAAAGTGTTTCAAGTAGGGAGGGAGTTCGTACCTTCGCCGGTAGCGCTCCTCGCGCTCTTCCCGCGTGTGGACCCGGGTCATGATCTTCTTGACCACCATGTCCGGATCAGCCCCCAGTTGACGCAGGATCTCTACCGGCGCTCCTTCGCGGCTCTGGAACAGGCTCACAAACAGATCGGCGGAGTTGATCTCTTTTCGCCCTCGTTGGCGAGCCCGATCGTAAGCGATGCGAAGTAATGGACGCACCGCATGCACGCGCATACCGCGGCCCGTGTACTGGCGGGGAACCGAGAGCACTTCGTGCAACGCGCGGATGACGGTGTCCGGGTCCAGATTGAGACTCTGCATGACCTCATTGAACAGACCACGTTCGACCTCGATGAGGGCGAGAAAAATGTGTTCAGGGCCTATGAAGTTATGATCAAGATTGCGGGACTCTTCCATAGCTCGCGACAATACCCGCTTGGCGCTCTCCGAAAACTGATACGGCCCGAAATCAATCATGTCGATCCTCCAGAGATTTTATTATACCAACAGCCCCTGCCCGGCACAACTTACCGTCTACTGCCATCAATCCTGATGGTGGCCGACGTTCGCTTCGCGCTCTCGTGTCATCGCTCTTCGAGAAGGACCCGCTTTTCTCTGCCCCAGCAAGCGGACTCACGGACAAGAAAAGAGGGTCCCTCTCCAGCGGTCAGAATTCCTCGCCTTCATATCCGGCGGCCGCCTTCTCCTTCTCTTCCTCCTCTTCCGGCAATTCGGTGACCGCCACATCGGTCGTGATGAGCAAACTGGCGATGGACGCCGCGTTCTCCAGAGCGACGCGCACCACCTTGGTGGGGTCGATGATCCCCGCTCGTTCAAGATCTTCCATCTGTTCGGTGACAGCGTTGAAACCGATCTTCTTGCCTGTTTGTTTCACGCGGCTGACGACGACCGCCCCATCGACGCCAGCGTTCTCGGCAATCGTACGCATGGGCGCTTCCAGCGCCTGCTGAAGGATGTGGAGACCGGTATCTTCGTCGGGTTCGGAGACCTCCACTTCGTTCAACACGTCCTGGGCGTTGAGCAACACGAGGCCACCGCCAGGCACGATACCCTCCTCGATGGCGGCCCGCGTGGCGTTCAAGGCATCTTCAGTGCGCGCCTTGATCTCCTTCAACTCCGTCTCGGTCGCCGCCCCCACGCGGATGATCGCAACGCCGCCGGAGAGCTTGGCCAGTCGCTCCTGAAGTTTTTCCCGGTCGTAGTCGGAAGTCGTCGTTTCTAACTCCGCCTTGATCTGTTGGATGCGCCCGTCGATCGCCGCCTTAGTGCCTGCGCCCTCGACGATCGTCGTCGCCTCTTTCTCCACGACGACTTTCTTGGCTTGGCCCAGATCGGAGATCTGCACGTTCTCCAACTTGATGCCCAGGTCTTCGGTGATGACGCGACCGCCGGTCAGGATGGCGATGTCCTGAAGCATGGCTTTCCGTCGGTCGCCGAAGGCGGGAGCCTTCACCGCGCAGGCTTTCAGTGTTCCTCGCAGTTTATTGACGACGAGCGTGGCCAACGCCTCGCCCTCGACATCCTCGGCGATGATGAGCAGCGCTCGTCCCTGGCGGGCAACCTGTTCCAGCAGGGGAACGAGGTCCTGGGCCGACGAGATCTTCTTCTCGAAGAGAAGGATATAAGGATCCTCCAGAACGCATTCCATCCGCTCCTGATCGGTGATGAAATAGGGCGACAGATATCCGCGATCGAACTGCATGCCCTCCACGAAATCGAGCCGCGTCTCCAGCCCTTTCCCTTCTTCAACGGTCACCGCCCCCTCGGAGCCCACTTTCTCCAGCGCCTCGGCGATCAATTGGCCAAGGCGTTGATCGTTGTTGGCTGCAATAGTCGCCACATTGGCCATATCGTCTTTGGATTTGATCTTCTTGGACCGGTTCCGGAGATACTCGACTACCCGGGCCACCCCTTTGTCGATGCCCCGCTTGAGAGCCATGGGATTGGCGCCGGCGGTCACGTTTTTAAGCCCTTCGCGGAAGATGGCCTGAGCCAACACCGTGGCCGTGGTCGTTCCGTCACCGACTTCGTCTTGAGTTTTCGTCGCCACTTCCCGGAGCAGTTGGGCACCGAGATTCTCATGATGATCTTCGAACTCGATCTCCTTGGCGACGGTGACACCATCTTTGGTGATCAGGGGAGATCCCCACTTCCGCTCTAACACCACATTGCGTCCACGCGGACCGAGGGTGACCGACACGGTGTCGGCCATCGCGTTGACTCCTCGGAGGATGGCCGACTGAGCGTCCATGTGAAATTTCACATCTTTTCCTGCCATCGTGCCTTCACCTCCTTAAGCCAAAGTCGTTTTCTTCTCGGCCGGTGGGGGGGATTCGGCCGCGTCAGGAGCAGTCGCTCGCGCCTTCCCCACGCGCACCTGGGCCGGTCGAATGAGCGTATCTTCTCCGAGCCGATAGCCCGGTTGTAGCACCTCGATGACCATGCCGTCGCGCTCGGGTTCGACGGGTACCGTCTCCACCACATGGTGAAAGCGAGGATCAAATGGTTCTCCTAGCGGATTGATGATAGAGACGCCCTCGGCTTCCAGATGACGTTCGAAGAGGGCCGCTGTGGCCCGAATCCCTTCCAGGAGGCCTTCGACGTTGCGAGTTTGTTGGCCCGCCTCGATGGCCCGTTTGAGATTATCGAGGACGTCCAGAAGGCGGGCGATGAACTGCGCTTTACTTTGATGGAGCTGATCGGCCATGGTCCGGCGCAACCGCTCGCGAATGGCCTCCACCTCTGATTGCATCTGCTGCCGCGCCTGGCGAACCTGCTCAGCGTACTCGAGCAGTCGCGCTTCGCTGGCCTTGAGCTTGTTCTGTAATTCCTCCACATAGGATGGGTATCGCGGCTGTTCTTCCACCGGTTCCACGGTGGAGAGATCCTCCTCCAATAACCGCAAGAATCGCCGTTTGTCGACCACTCGCGGCTTTCCTTCGTCCACATCTTCCCGATCGCCATCGGGGCGGGTGTGAGATCGGAGCGTTTCGTGCTTTTCTCTGTCTGTGTTCATCCTGCTCTCCCTGCGTGAAACTCATTCCATTCCCCCTTCGGGGAGCATTCCGATTAATCGACGAATCCGCTCTTCGGTCGGCGGATGGGTGCTGAAGAGCGTGGCCACCAGTCCACGCCGCAGTGGATTCACGATCATCATATGAGCTGTCGCCGGATCGGCCTCCCGCATGGGAAGGCGCGCGGTTCCACGCTCCAGTTTCTCCAGAGCCCGAGCCAGCCCATAGGGACTCCCCGCCAGTCTCGCTCCAGTGGCATCGGCTTCAAATTCGCGCGAACGGGAGATGGCCATCTGGATGAGCAGGGCCGCGATGGGCGCGAGAATGATGAAGAGGAGCGCTCCTGCGGCGCCCAGGGGGTTATCTCGGTCATCGTCGCCGCCGAGTCCGCCAAAGAAGAAGGCGAATCGGGCCAGCATCATCAACGCGCCGGCGATGGTGGCGGCAATTGATTGGGTGAGAATATCGCGATTTTTGACGTGGGCCAGTTCGTGGGCCAGCACGCCTTCGAGTTCGTCCTCATCGAGGAGTCGCAGGATACCTTCGGTCACGGCGACCACGGCGTGCTGCGGATCGCGACCGGTGGCAAAAGCATTGGGCGAGGCGCTGGGAATGAGGTAGAGGCGGGGCATGGGAAGATGGTTGCGCTCGGTCAAGCGCCGGACGATCCGATAGACCTGCGGTAACTCTGCCTCTGTCACGGGCCGGGCGCGATACGCCGAGAGAGCGAGCCGATCAGAAAAATAATAGGCCCCGAGGTTCATCACGGCAGCAAAGAAGAAGGCCGTGATCATGCCCTGACGACCACCGATGAGTTCACCGGCTACCAGTACGAGCCCGGTGAGAAGACCTAAGAGAAGAACTGTCCGAATGTTATTTCCCATCGTTGAACCCCTTCTGTTACTTACTGGTAAACGCCCGATACCCGGCTTGATTCCCGAGTCGAATTATATCACATTCTATGGATGGAAGTGTAAGTTTGTCAATATTTGGCTTGGACGCCTGTTCAGGTTATAATTGAGTGACTCATGAAAAGTGCACCCTGATGGAGAGGAAGGAATGTTCAAGATTCTCATCGTCGATGATGAAGCCAGCATTCGGGACGTCCTCCGTCTGATGTTGGAGGGGGAGGGATACCAGGTCGCAGAAGCCTCCAGTGGCGAGATGGCTCTCCGCTTGCTCGGACGAGACGACTATGATCTGGTGCTCACCGATCTGAAGATGGAGCCCATGTCGGGCATGGAGTTATTGAAGCGCATCAAGCCAGCACATCCGCATACCGACGTGATGATGATGACAGCCTTCGGGTCTATTGACTCGGCGGTGGAGGCGATGAAGCTTGGTGCTTGCGACTATGTGACTAAACCTTTCCAGCACGATGAACTCCTGATTCGCGTGTGGAATGTCCTGGAGAAGAAGAAACTGCGCAAGGAAGTCGAATTGCTCCGGCGCGAGTTCTACGATCGATTCGGCGTGGAGAACATCATTGGTGAATCGAGCGAACTGTTGAAGGTCCTGGACACGATACGGCGGGTGGCGCCGAGCGAGAGCACGGTATTGGTGACGGGGGAGACGGGGGTGGGGAAGGAGTTGGTGGCCAAGGCGATACACACGTTGAGTCGGCGGGCGGGGCGGCCGTTTGTGTCGGTCAATTGTGCGGCGTTTCCCGAGCAGTTATTGGAGAGCGAGCTGTTTGGGCATGTGAAGGGGGCGTTTACGGGGGCGGTGCGGAGTCGGAAGGGGTTGATTGAGGAGGCCGATGGGGGGACGTTTTTTTTGGACGAGGTGGGGGCGATGCCATTGAGTGTGCAGGCCAAGTTATTGCGGGTGTTGGAGGAGCGGGTGATCCGGCGGATTGGGGAGAATCGGGAGGTGGGGGTGGACATTCGGGTGGTGGCGGCGACCAATCAGGATTTGGGGGAGGCGATACGGGAGCGGGCGTTTCGGGAGGATTTGTATTATCGGTTGAATGTGATTACGATTCATGTGCCGCCGTTGCGGGCGCGGCGGAGTGACATACCGGTGTTGGCCGAGCATTTTCGGCAGGTGTATGCCGAGCGGGAGGGCAAGGGGGTGGAGGGGATTGCGCCGGAGGCGATGCGGGCGTTGTTGGCCTATGAGTATCCGGGGAATGTGCGGGAATTGAAGCACATCATCGAGCAGGCGGTGACCATGGCCGAGGGACCGTTGATCACCCTGGATCTTCTCCCCCCTCAACTCCGCGAGGCAGCCCGCGACAAACTCGGTCGAGGGGAAGAGGAACTCATCGAGTTGGAGGCTGGGCGGAGCAGTCGCCCCCGGTTGAAAGCCCTCGATGAGAAGGAGCGGGAGCTTATCTTAGAAGCCATCGAGCGGAATCGCGGCAATCTGGAGCGGGCGGCCAAGGAGTTGGGGATCAGTCGGGTCACTCTCTGGCGACGGATGAAGAAATTCAACATCTCCGTCAGGCGATGACGATGGTCGGGATCTCTCGTCGTAGCGGGTGAATGGCGACCCGCGGTGCCCTGGACCGATAGTTCCCCGGTGAAGGTCAGCGACAGAAGCGCCTCTCCCACGCCGAACCTCTCTCCCTTCACGGCGCCAGTGGTCAATTCCCTGAGGGTAGCGATCCGTACCGGGTTACTCCCACGTCGAACCTCTCTCCCTTCATGGCATCGACGAGGATTGGCCGAAAGCGCAACACTCGATGAGTGGGCATGTATCGCATCGGGGATTATGAGGCCGGCAAATCTCTCGGCCCAGACGGATCAAGTTGATGTGGGCGGAGTAGCATTTTTTCGGTGGAATGAGCTCCTGGAGGATCTCGTGAGCGCGCTCATCCGAACACTTGACCGGGATGAGTCCCAGGCGCCGGGTCACCCGCAGGATGTGCGTGTCGGCGGGGAAGACGGGGCGCTGACAGGCGAACAACAGCACGCAGGCGGCCGTCTTGGGTCCCACCCCATCGAGTGAGAGGAGGAAGCGCCTCGCCTCTTCCACGGGAATCTGGCAGAGGAATGAAAGGTCGAGCGCACCACACTGCCGTTTGATCTCATTGAGGATCGTTTTGATGCGTATCGACTTGATGTTGGCCAGTCCGCCGCAGCGGATAGCCTTGGCGATCGTCTCCGAACGCGCGCGACGCACTTTCTCCCAGGTGGGAAAGCGTCGCTTCAACTCGGTGAAAGCGCGATCGCGATTACTATCGGTCGTTGATTGAGAGAGGATCGTTTCAATCAATACGTCCAAGGGATCTCCCCGTCGTCGGGGGAAAGGGACGCCAAATGTCGCTTCCAGGTTTTGAATGAGGGTGGTGATGGTTTCGCGTTGATTCATAAAATCCCTCGCTGGGCAGGACTCTCTGACTCCCAATCTCACGTTCGTCGCTGGAGAACGTCTCGATAGAACGCTTCGTAAAGAGGGACCACCTGGTCGCTGGAGAACCGATGCACCGCCCAGGCGCGCGCCTGCTCGGCCATCTCTCGATGGAGTTCCTCGTCTCGGAGAAGGCGAATGGCCGCCTCGGCCATGGCCTCCAGATTTCCCGGTTCGATGAGATACCCGGTGACGCCGTGTTTGACGACCTCCGGGAGTCCACCGACGCGGCTGGCAATGACTGGGACTTCGCACGCCATGGCCTCCAATGCGGCCAATCCGAACGATTCCATCTGACTGGGAAGAAGCAGAAGGTCGGCCACCGAGAGGCAGTCGGAGATGTTCGGTTGTTTGCCGGCGAAGTGCACGAAATCAGCCACCCCTCGCTGTTGAGCGACCCATTCGGCCTGAGCTCGATCCGGGCCGTCGCCCACCATGACCAACCGGGCTTTCACTTTTTCGCGAATGCGGGCGAAGATCTCGATGCAGTCGGGCGCTCGTTTCAGTGGCCGGAAGTTCGAGATGTGCATGATGATCTTTTCGCCCTCTGGAGCCAGGCGGGCGCGGTGGGCCTCGTTGGGTCGCCGTCGAGATCGTTCTCGATTGATGAAGTTGGGGATCACTCGGATGTGGCAAATGCCGAACGTCTCGCAGGTCGCTCGCCGCAGATAGTGGGAGACCGCCGTCACGCCATCGCTTTGTTGAATACCGAATCGGGTGATCTGCAAATAGGAGCGGTCCCGCCCCACCAGCGTGATATCCGTCCCGTGAAGCGTGGTGATGATGGGGAGAGAATGGTTCGGTTTGAGCATCTCTCGGGCGAGGAAGGCGCTGATAGAGTGAGGGATGGCGTAGTGCACGTGAAGAATATCGAGACCAACGTCCAGGGCGACCTCCGCCTGTTTGGTGGCCAGTGCCAGATCGTAGGGGAGATGCTCAAAGAGGGGATAATCCATCATCTCCACCTCATGAAAGGTGATGCGTTCCGGCAGTTCGGCCAATCGCGTGGGGAGCGAGGCGCAGATGAAGTGAACCGAATGTCCTCGAGCCGCTAATTCCAACCCCAGCTCGGAGGCCACAATCCCGCTCCCGCCGTAGGTTGGATAACAGGTGATGCCGATGTTCATTGGATGAATATCGAGCTCATGACCGGTTCACGTCGAAGCGATGAACGCTTCGAACTCATCTAGCAACATGAGGCCACTTTCCTGCGGGTCTTCCACCACGCCGTGAGTCAACTTGGCGATTGTCGCCACCACGCGCAACTGAAAGAGGGTCGGTTGCCCGTACTCATCGCTTTCGCCCACGATGGTGTATTTACGGGCCGCCCCTTTCACCTGAAAGGGAAGGTCTTCATAATCTTCCACCATCTTCTCAATGTCTTCCCGGGATGGCGTGGCCGCCGTGACTGTGCAGCTCTGGCTCTGGCCTTCGGTCTCGGTGGCCAGTTCCAGGCGCTTCCAATGCCAGGAATTTTCCCCGCCATCTTGCTCGGCCACCCGCGAGGGAAAGCCAGCCGCCGCCAAGGCATCGCAGATGTCTGAGATAGATGGAATGCGCGTTTTATTGGTCCAGACGAAAAATTCCTGCTTCATGGGGTCTTCTCTCAGTCATGATCGAGCTTCGCCTCGGTGCGAGGCTCGCGGAGGGGATAGTCCCATCGACGCTTTGACGTCAATGAGCGAACCGGGCGCTCAGTGAACCCGTCGCCTGGGAATTCCAAATTACGATTCCAGTCTCGCCTCATGGCTGAGCCCACGTGTTGACCTCGTCTCCTGTCCGGGAGCATTGTAGTCAAGCCGTTTCCATTTTTCAACCCTCCCGGCGGGGCATGGTATGCCAACCAGACCGTGGAGGTCTCCAGAGCGCGCCGGGCCACAGGCCGGGCTCACGCCTCAGGACGCCGGCCTCCCATTCCCAGCCATTCTCGCAGGGGCCAAGATGTTTGGGCGCCCCGGTGGGACCGGAGTATCTTCCCCCAGCTTTTGAGGGCCGGACGCGGCCATCCTTTTTCTGCTTCTCCTTTTGTTCCCTCTCCTGGCGGAGTTGCTCCTCACTCTGGCGAGCGTCCTGATAGGCCAACTCCACATCTTCCAAAGCCCGCTCCAGTGCCTGCTGCGTCGCCCTATCGGTGATCTGCGCGCGGAGAGCGCGCAGGCGCTCCAGGTGGTGTTCGACGTGCTGACGGAAGATGCTGAGCGCTTTCAGGATGTATTTGTCGTCTGGATTGCGATCGTAGGCGTCCTCGAAGTTGATGATCGTCTCCTCGATGGCCCGGCGATATTGATTGAGCATCTCGGCCGGCGAGCCCGCCGGCAGTGGACCCCACCGAGCCTCGTCCCGTTTGGACTGTTCCAGCTCGGGTGACTCCACCAACGTCAGACGACGTTCGGCGATCTTCATGAAGACGCGAACACGCCAATCGATGCGCTGGGCCTCGCGGACGCGATCGGCTTCCTGCTCGGTCAAGTAATCGAGACGCCCTTGCCCCAGGGCGAAGAACGTCCCCATCAGCGCTAGTCCCCAGATCACACCGATCGCTCCCGTGATGCCTTCTCCCATTCGTTTTCGCCGCATGAGTCTGGAGAGATGCTACGCAATCGATCCACCATTGTCAACGGCGAGCGCCCGACAGGAAGGGCAAATCCCCCTGCTTCGCTCCGATGCTCGGAGCAGAACGAGGCGGATCGCCCCGGAGAACGCTCAGGCGTGCTGTCGAGCCTCAGAGCGGTCGGCGGCCGCTCCGGGGACGAAGCAGCGGCGGCATCGAGGTTCATACACGCCGCTGGCGCCGACCAGAACGCGGTCAGTGCTCTCCACAAGCCGTTGCGAATGATTAGCCGGGTTGCCGCATTTGACACAGATGGCCAGCGTCTTGGTGATATACTCGGCGACGGCCAGAAGCTGAGGCATCGGCTCGAAAGGCTGTCCCATGTAATCTTGATCGAGACCGGCGACGATCACTCGTTTCCCCCGATTGGCCAACGTATTACACACGTCCACGAGGTCGAGATCGAAGAATTGCCCCTCGTCGATGCCGACGACCTCGGTGTCCTCGCGCACGCGCTCCATAATCTCCTGGGCCGAGTTCACCGATTCGGCGTCGATGCGCATTTGACTGTGGGAGACGAGTTGATGTTCCTCATATCGTGTATCAATGGCTGGTTTGAAAATCTGGACGCGCTGTCGCGCAATCTGAGCGCGGCGGAGTCGGCGAATGAGTTCTTCCGTTTTCCCGCTGAACATTCCACCGCAGATCACTTCGATCCATCCTGTCGGCTCTCTGACAATGTTCATCTCAATCACCTCACCTCAGCACACAGTTGACAAAGGAGATTCTAGCTGATTGAATTTTAAAATCAACTGGAGGAGATGATCACCAATTCACTGGGAGAGACGCTGTGGGTGAGGAAACGCTGATCTACGATTGGAATATTGTTGGCGGCGATCGGCCCCAGAAGTACGACATCGAGTTCGACGACGAGACGTTACGCGATGGGTTGCAATCGCCCTCGGTGACCACTCCGTCGATTGATGAGAAGATCGAGATCCTTCATCTCATGGCCGATCTGGGCATTGAGTCGGCCGATGTGGGCTTGCCCGGCGCCGGGCCGCACGTCGTCGAAGATGTCACCCGGTTGGTCAGGGAGATCGTCGAGGCGCACCTTCCTATAAAGCCTAACTGCGCGGCACGGACCGTCCGCGCTGATATCCAACCGATCATTGATATTTCCGAGGCCGTGGGTTTGCCCATTGAGGCGAGCACGTTCATCGGATCCAGTCCCATTCGTCAATACGCCGAGGGCTGGTCGCTGGATATGATGCGGCGAGCGACCGAAGACGCCGTTTCCTTCGCTGTGAAACATGGGCTCCCGGTCATGTATGTCACCGAAGACACGACGCGGGCTGACCCGGAAACGCTGCGCAAGTTGTATACCACGGCTATTGAATGCGGAGCCCGTCGCGTGTGCCTCGCCGATACTGTCGGTCATGCCACTCCACGGGGCGTCACGGCGCTGGTCGCCTTCATCAAGGAAGTTATTGAGGCGACGGGCGAAGAGGTGAAGATCGATTGGCATGGTCATATGGATCGTGGATTGGGCGTCATCAATGCTATTGCGGCTGTGGAGGCAGGAGCAGACCGGATTCACGGCTGCGCTCTCGGCATCGGCGAGCGATGCGGAAACGTTCCCATGGATCAGTTGTTGGTGAATCTCCAGCTCATGGGGTATATCGATCGGGACCTCTCCAAATTGCCTCAGTATTGCGAGACCGTCTCCCGCGCCTGTCAGGTGCCCATCCCGTTCAACTATCCGGTCGTCGGGCGCGATGCCTTTCGCACGGCCACCGGCGTTCACGCCGCCGCCGTGATCAAGGCGTTGAAGAAGAACGACCTGCACCTGGCCAATACGGTCTACTCGGGAGTTCCCTCCCACCTGTTCGGGCGAGAACAGATCATCGATATTGGTCCGGTGAGCGGGCGCTCCAATGTCATCTATTGGTTAACTCGGCGGGGCATCGAGCCGACTGAAGAGCGCGTCCAGCGTATTCTCGATTACGCCAAACGGTCATCCCGAGTGCTCACTGAAGAGGAGATCATGCGCCTGGTCTGAACAGGTGGAGCGGAAAGACGAAGAGGTGTGAGAGGTGAAGGAGACGAGCGTTCACCGATTGGAGATAGCTCAGCTTCTGGATGCGCCGTCAGTGCGTCGCGCTTTCCACATCATCGACGCCTTGGCCGACGCCACCATGCGCGAACACGTGGCCATTTGTGAGATCCCCGCTCCACCGTTTGGCGAGGAACAACGGGCCCAATATTTCGAGCGTCGATTTCGAGAGCTGGGATTGGAAGAGGTTCGGAGAGATGCGGTGGGTAACGTCATGGGGCTCCGGCGGGGGTGGTCGGATAGGCCAACGATCGTCATGTCAGCTCATTTGGACACCATATTCCCCTCGGGCGTCGACGTTCGCGTCCGCCGTCGAAATGGTCGATACCATGCGCCGGGCATCGGCGATAATGCTTCCGGATTAGTGGCCCTCCTGGCGCTGATCGAGGTCGTGCAACGAGTGCGGTTGACGACCATTGGGACGCTGGTGTTTCTCTGTACGGTAGGCGAGGAGGGGGAAGGGAATTTGCGAGGAGTGAGGCACTTTTTCTCTGCCGATGGTTGGGCCGAGAAGACCGATGCCTTCATCTCGCTCGATGGGCATGGCGTCGAGCGTATTGTCTCTGGAGCGCTCGGTTCACGTCGGTATCGCATCACTATCGCCGGTCCGGGAGGACACAGTTGGGGCGATTTCGGCATCGTCAATCCCATTCATCCGCTGGCCGAAGTGATCAGGCAGCTGGTGGAGTATCCGTTGCCCCGACGACCGCGGACCAGTCTGACCGTGGGTCGCATTGAGGGAGGACAGTCCGTCAATGCCATTCCTCAGTCAGCATCCATGGATGTCGACATCCGGTCCACGTCGTCGGCCATCCTCGACCAGATCAGCGAATATGTGAAGTGCGCGGTGGCTCAGGCCGTTCGGCAAGAGAATGCACGTTGTGCCGCCACGGGGACTCGGCTCTCATTTGACATTCGGTGTCTCGGCGATCGGCCAACGGGAGAGACGCCGCCCAACGCAGATATCATCCGGATTGCCCAGGAGGCCTCTCGCCTCCTCGGCATCGAGCCTCAACTCGAATGGGCGTCGACGGACGCCAATATCCCTATTTCGCTGGGAATTCCAGCTATCGCTATGGGTGCTGGAGGGAATGCCGGGAATCCCCACACGTTGGATGAATGGTATGAGGCGACCAATCGGGAGTTGGGCCTCAAACGAGCCTTGCTGGTCATGCTGGCGCTGGTGGGGATTCCCGAGATCTGAAGCTGGCGCGAGGAAGCTCCTCAGTGTCTTTCCCGGCGTGGCGTCTGGTGGAGCGAGCGCGGAATCGGCGAGACTCGGGGTCAAGTTATCTCTTGTGTGAAAATAAGGTGACGCCAGTTGGCAGCTCGCGCGACTTCATTCTTCGTGGTGGGCCTTTGTACATGAGCGATTCCCTGGAATAAAGGGATCATCAGTGATAGATTGATCTTCTCCACGTTACCCTCGCTCGGCGAACTCGGGCATCGTCTCGGATGAGCGCGGGGGAGAGGAGCCGCTGAGACCTCTCTGTCCCCACGCCCCCGATGGTTCAGGTCAGCGGAGATCGAGCCCCAGGGCCTTCATGATCGTTCGTCGTGGCTCGGGACCGAATCCCACGTCAATCAGACCGAGCGAGAGAAAGGCCGGCGCGGCGAGCCGGTTCTCGATGAACCGTTCGAGGCCGGCCAGCCGTCGGCGTTGCTCTTCGGTGAGGATGTCCATGAATCCGCTCCGGAATGTGTCTTCGGCATCGGCAATCTGCTGTCGGGTGCTGCGAATGGTCAACACGACGCTGCCGACAGCGATGGGATCAGGATCTGGAGCGCGCAAGAGCCTTCCCAATTCGCGCGTTTGTTCGGCCCAGGCCCTTCGGAGCGGATCGATCGTCTCGGCTCGGGCTCTCAACAGTCTGAGGAAACTCTCGAACTGATCGTCGTTCAGCCGGAGGAACGCTCTCACCACCGCCGCTCGACGATCAGGTGGTGGTGAGGGTTGGGCCGAGGGCTGATCCTGAGAGGGTTGATCGGGGAGAGCCACAGCCGTGTGGACGCTCCCCAGCGAAGTGACCAGGAGAATCAAGACAAAGAGTGCTTTTCGATGCATAATACCTCTCCTCCTTCATGAGTGTTCGAATGGGTCATCCGGTGGTTATGACGAAATTGAGAAGTGCCTGGACGGAATTTCTCAACGCGATGAACCGCCACCTCGGGAGGGCGCGTCTCGGCTGACTCGCCCTTGCGGAGGAGCGTCGGGATGAGCCGCGGGGTGGATGACGAGGGCATCGATTCAATGTACCATTATCCGGTTATGGAGCGACGCGCATTTCAGCTTCGATTGCCTCATCGGACGATGGAATTAGGCCGGCGAACGCTCATCATGGGCGTGCTCAACGTGACGCCCGACTCGTTTTCCGATGGTGGAGAATTTTTCTCTCCCCGCCGAGCCATCGAACGGGCTTTGGCCATGGAGGCCGAGGGGGCGGACATCATCGATATCGGCGGCGAGTCGACGCGCCCTGGGGCGCGACCCGTTTCCGTGGAAGAGGAACTCCGTCGCGTCATGCCGGTCATCGAGTCGCTCATCGGTCGAGTGAGCGTTCCCCTGTCCATCGATACCAGGAAATACGAGGTGGCCCGCCGGGCGCTGCGAGCCGGGGCGGAAATCCTCAATGATGTGAGTGGTCTTCGACAGGATGCCCGGTTGGCCGATCTCGCCGGACAATCAGGGGCGGCCCTCATCATCATGAACATGCGGGGGACTCCCGAAGTGATGCAGAAGATTCCCCCCAGTCCGGATATCTTCGCCGAAATCGAGGCTCATTTCGAATGGGCGGTCGCCGAAGCCAAGGCGCGAGGAGTGACGTCAGAACAACTCCTTCTCGATCCGGGCATCGGGTTCGGCAAGACGGTGAAACAAAATTGTGCCCTCATCAATCATCTGGACCGGTTCGCCCGGTTCAATCTGCCCTTGATGATCGGGACGTCGAGGAAGACGTTCATCGGCAAGATCCTGAACAAGCCGCCCGAGGAACGACTCATGGGCACGGCGGCCTCGGTCGTCGCCGCCATCTTTCGCGGCGTCCATATTGTGCGCGTCCACGATGTTCGAGAGATGAAGGAGGTCGTCACCGTGGCCGATGCCATTCTCAATGCGTCTAGGGATAGTCGCTAAGGGGAGGATAACGTTGCGCTGAGCCCGGCGACGTCGAGAGTCAGTTCGGGGAATGCGACGCGCAGGTCGTAGGTTCCTTCTCGAACGTCATCGAAAATGAATTCACCATACTCGTTGGTTCTCGTCTGGAGGATGAGGCGAGGACCGCGGAGCAATTGGATCTCAGCCTCAATATGCGCCATTGATCCGGATTCGCGCGACATGACCTGACCGATGATGTCGACGCACCTCTCCTCGTCAGCGCGGTCGATATGAACATCGATATCGAAAAGGGAAGTGCGGTAAAGCAGATGACGAGACGTCGGTCCCGTGCTGCGAAATCCCAACAGGCGGCCCTCAGCAAAGCTATCCACCAGGAGGATGGCGGGCAGAGAGCAATGGCCCGGTAAGCGCGAAGGGACCCCGGTTCTCCGGAAGGCCCCTGTTGCCTCAGATGGTGAGTCATCAGGGGAGTGAGCGGTGAGGAGCTGTTGCCAGCGTCGGCAGCACCTCTGGCAGCCGCCGGTTAAATGGGAGCGAATAGCTTCCACCCGGTCCGGAGGGAGCGAGCCGCGAGCCAACTTCCATAGATCTCCCAGAGATACGCACTCCATGAGTTTCTTTACCTGTGGTCAGCTTCCATGATCGGTCTTGTGCTCACGAGCATCTTCACCGAGCTTCTTAATGATCTATTGTCTCATTTTTCATTCCCCTTCGACAATTGGCGATATTACCTATTGGGCCAGGTATTATTACTGAGAGCGCCTTGAGCGCCCTGGAATGACCCTCGCTCTCCGGCGTTCCGGCTCCACTGACGATGAGCAGGAGAGACTTCAGGCGAGGGAGTTGGCCGGCCTGGGATGATTGCTGGCGTGGTGGGAGTGTTGAAGCTACTGGCGCAATCACATGAGCCCAGGCCGGCGCAACCTCAAGAGTCATCGGCTAACGCATCTCGAATGATTCGAATCACCTCCTCGTTGATGAATGGCTTCTCCAGGAATCGACTGTTCGATTGTTTCAAGAATTCGCGCGTTTGCGGGCTGACCACATCCCCGGTCACAAAGATGATCTTTCGGGCCAACGCCCCATTGCGCGTCTTAATCTCCCGATAGAGTTCCTGGCCGTCCATGTGCGGCATTTTGATATCGCAGAAGATGAGATCGTAATCTTTTTTCCGGAGCTTCTCCAAGGCATGAGCACCACTGGTCGCCGTCTCCGGCCGGTGTCCTTCGTCTCGCACAATCTGGCGCAGGAGATTGAGAATCCCTGGCTCATCGTCGATGATCAGCACATCCTTAGGGCTCACCTCTTTTTTGGGGGGCAACTCGACTTTCGGTTCACCTTGCTCGGCGCTCTCCCGGACGATGGGGAGTTCGATGATGAAGGTCGCTCCTCGTCCGGGCTCGCTCTGCACGTAGATGTGGCCGCCGTGATTTTGAATGATGGTGTGAGAGACAGAAAGGCCCAATCCCGTTCCTTTCCCCACTGGTTTGGTGGTGAAGAAGGGTTCGAAAATGCGATGGAGGTTCTCCGGGGGGATGCCCGGCCCATCATCGGCAACGGTAATTTCGATGAAGGGATCACCCGCAGAGCGGGTTCCCGGAGGCGACGGCTTCAATCGCGTCCGGAGCATCAGTCGCCCGCGGCCGTGGGCCTCCAGCATCGCTTGCTCGGCATTCATGATGAGGTTCAAAAAGACTTGCTGGAGCTGATGGGGATCGGCTACAGTCCGGGGAAGATCGGGAGTCAACTCCTTCACGACTTCGATATTATTGACGTTCAGTTCATACTCGCGCAGAGCCACCGTGCGCTCGATCAGTTCGTTGATGTTGACGCTGACGTGAGCGGCTTTGTGTTGTCGGGCGAAGGTGAGCAGATTCTGGACGATTTTTCCCGCCCGTCGGGCGGCTTCCTGAATGACCTCCAATCCTTGCCGGACTGATCCGGTCAGGTTCTTCTCCATACCCAGGAGTTCGCTATAGCCGATCATCACCGTCAAGGGGTTATTCAGTTCGTGAGCGACGCCGGAGATCAATTGGCCGAGAGCGGCCATCTTTTCCGAGCGAACCACCTGTTCTCTGAGGATTTTTTGCTCCGTCACGTCGCGGATGATGTATTGCACGGCCGGTCGGCCATTATACTCGATGAGTGAGCCACGGACTTCCAGAGAGACCTCTTGGCCATCTTTGCGCCGAGCGACGATGTCGAAGGTCGGTGCGTCTCCACCCTGGAGCAACTGCTCGCACTGTTGCCGCATCGGTTCGCGATCTTGTTCTCGCAAAAGGATGAGGACGTCGTCCAGTCGGTAGAGTTCGTCCAGTGTATATCCGCTGATGTCGGCAGCACTTTGATTGGCGTACTGAATGCGTCCATCCTGGATGAGGATGACGGCGTCTTTGGCATTCTCAATGAGCGAACGATACTTATGCTCGGAAGCTCGGAGTTGATCCGATTGCTGCTTCAATTGCTCGGCCAACCGGGCGATGTTTTGATAAAGCGTGGCGTTCTCGATGGCCACGCCGATGACATCTCCCACCGATGAGAGGAAGTCGCTGCTGTTGCGATCGACTAATCGCAAGCGGCGGCAACAGAGGCCCATAATGCCCAACGTCTTTCCCTTCGCCTTCAGAGGGATGACCACACAGAAGGAGAATCCTTCGCGTCGAAGCTGCTGCGCCACGCGATCGCCCGAGGACGTCGGAATCTCGCCGATGAGTGGCTGGCCCGTCCTGGCGACTGCGCCGATGAAGGCCTCATCCGGATGCAATCGTTCGATGAGGCGCATCGATTGTTCGGAGAGACCCTGGGCGGCGTTCATCAGGAGGCATTCTGCGTCCCGATCGAGCAGGGCGATCCAGCCCGCTTCGAATTCCATCAGGTGGAGGACATGCTCGATGGCCGTCGTCAAAATCTCATTGAAATTGAGCGATTGACTCACCGACGAGGCAATCATGTTCAGTGCCGTCAGTTGCCGATTGCGCTCGATGATTTCGCTGGTTCGCCTCAGGATGCGCTCATGCGTGGAGAGCTGATCGAGATTGTGTGGTGCGTTGAACTTGGTGACATTCATAGACCCTGTCCTCCTTCCGAGCCCTCGCTACGCCGGAGCTCCCATGAGGATGAAAGGCGCCCAGTAATACGGGTGCGGATACCTCTGCCGGACATCCTGCTGGGCGCGTCGCAGCGCCGTTCGCTTCGGCAGTCCATCCCTCAGATTCGAATAGAAGCATCTCATGAACTCGGCCGTCGAGCAATCATTGACGATCCATAAACTGACCACCAACGATGGGGCGCCGGCATAAAGAAAACCGCGCATGAGACCGAAAAGTTCATCCCCCGGAAAAATTTCGTTCATTCCCGTTTCGCACGCACTCAGCGTGACCAGGTCGGCATTCACGGTGAGATTGAAGATGTCATAGAAGCTCAGCCAGGAATCGGCTAACTTCAAAGCCGAAAACATGGGATTGTCGCGGCGGAAGACCCCATGCGTGGCCAGGTGCAACAGGCGACATTGAGGAGCGTTCTGTTTCAGTCGCTCTAATGTCGCCTCGGCGCCAGTGAACACGAGGACATCCGGCCATAAGGACTTGACCGTCTCCACCTCCTGAAAAATGTAGGGCATGGCTTCGTCGGGCACGCCCATGATCAGCGCCGGGCCCCTTCGCCGCGGTTGGTCGGCTTTTTCTCTACACAGCTTGAAGACACTGGCACTTGGGCAGTAAGAGATCTCATATTCGTCGAGCAGATATCCTTGACCGTTATGAAGAGCGTGAAAGGGAACGTAATGCAGAACTTCGTGGGGAACGAAGATGACTTTTTTCCCCGTTAATAATGAGACCACCGGCTCGACGAGTTCCGAATAGAGCGCCATCAGGCATTGCGTCGTCGCCGCCTGGAGACTGGTTTGATGAATGTTCACATACTCGCCGCTGAGGGTGAACTTGTCAAAATAGAACCGAAGCCGCCGGAGAAGTGGAGCGATCTTGCCCACTGTCGTCACATCGTGAACGATGTGGACGCCCTCTCGAGTGACGACGAAGATCTTGACGCTTCCCTTCACGATGTAGTATTCGAGCAGAACTTCGTCGACGGCCAGGCATTGGCGGAGTTCCGCGATCTCGGGCCGGGAGACCGTCTGAAGCGAAGAGTATTCGGCATCTTCGATGCGCATGCGACGAGCCAACTTGGCCAGTTCACGCTCTCGGACTTGAATCTCTCGGCGCAGTTGAGCACTCATCCCGGGGGGGCGCTGAGGAGCCCGAAGTTCGTAGTAATTCATGCGATTGTAATACCAGTTGAGCTCCTGGCGCAGTTGCTGCCATCGGCGATAGGTGCCTTCAGCCTCGGGGGTCGACGCCTTGCCGCGAATGGACTGACTGGTGGCCAGCAGTTCGACCAGCGCCCGCGACTTGGCCGCCTCAACATAAGAGAGCGCTTCGTTCACCTTATCCGGAGTGCCCTCTCGCAGGCAGAGCTCGACGAGGTCTTCATAGACCCTGAGCTTGTCGCGCAGAAACGTGCATTTCAGCTCATCGACCCGGATCGTGCTGCGCAAGCTCTCCAGATGCTCCACGGCCTGCCGATAGCAACGGTAAGCTTCCTGGCGATCTCCCCGTTGTTCCATAACATTGCCCAATAGATGGAGTCCCTGATACTTGAGCCAGGGGGCTTCGATCTGGTCGAGACGGGCGATGGCGGAGTGCGCCTGCTGCTGCGCTTCGGTAATTTCGCCCAGGGTCAGCATCAGTCGAGCCAATTGTAACTGGGCCTGAGCCGCTTGAGCGGGGAGCTGATGTGCACTGAAGATTCGATACGCTTCGTTACAGAGCTGAACGGCCCGGGTCCATTCGTGTTGCCGCCGGAACACGTCGCTCAAATAGATGTCGGTGACGGCCGTGAAGACCTCATTTCCCTCGGCCTGGAATCCGCGTCGTGCCTCCTGGAGTTCTCGTTCAGCCGTGGCCAGATCGTTCGACTGCGTATGAACGACGCCGAGATACATCTTCGCCTTGACGTACTCGTAGGTCATGTTCAACTCGGTGAACTTCTCGGCCGCTGATTTCGCCGACTCAATGGCATCCTCATACGCGTTCAACCGGATGTATACCTCGGCCAGATCCAGATCGCAGAGCGCTTCCAGGACGCGATCATCGAGTTCCAGAGAGCGATCGCGAACCCGGGCGAATAACTTGAGGCTCTCGTGAAGATGACCGCGGAGGTAATAGAGCCAGGCAATGCTGTACTCAACATCATTCACCATGCGCCGCATTCCCAGTTTCTCGTAGACGCATCCCGCTTGGCGATAAAGATCGAGCGCCTGATCGAATTCATTGAGACAGGTGTACTGATTGGCGCAGTTGAAATTGACGAGCGCTAAGGCCAGCTCATCGTGATGGGCGGCGAAAATCTCCCGGGCGCGCTCGTAGGCTTCCAAAGCTTCATGGTAACGATCCAGGCGATGGTAAATCGAGCCGACGTTGGCCTCGAGCTGGGCCAGAAGGAGATCCTCTCCGTGCTTCTGAAAAATCCGCCCGGCCTTGGCGGCAATATCGAGCGCTTTCTTGTACTCGCCGAGGTACATCAAGGCGCCAATCTTAGCGCGTGAAGTCTTCGCGGCTTCTATCTCTAAGCCAAGCCGAGTATAAACCTTTTCAGCTCGATCGTAGTATTGGACAGCATCTGTGTGTTCTCCGGATATGTGCAGTGCATGTGCATATGTATGGTCAGCAATGGCCTGACAGAGAGGATCATCGGTCAGAGTGGCCGCTTCCTGAGCCGCTTGAGCCAGGATCATGGCGCGAGAAATATCCGCCTTAACCCAATAAGAGACTTTTTCCCTGAGCATCTGGATGACCGATGGGGTGAGGCGATCTCGTTCGGCGTGGAGGATTCGCCGGATCTCCTCCATCTCCGAGAGGCCGGCCAGGTGTTCGACGAACTGTTCGTCAGTCCAGGATTCTCTTGTGAGCGCTTCTGCCACGTCCATGACTCTCTGTATCCTGCATGCGGCCGACGCCGATCATCCAGTCGAGACGGTCAACCCGATGATCTCCACTTCTTCATCCTTCAATTTGAGTCTCAGGTCATAGACATCCGGCCGGACGCCGTCCAGGATGAACTCGCCGAATTCGTTCATCCTGGTGACCGAGTTGACCTGAGAACCCTTCAAGAGTTGGACTTCTCCCTCGGCGACGGTGTTCAAGTCGGCATCGAGTGGCATCGACTGACCGATGATGCTGGTCGACTGCGTCTGCTCCACATAGTCGATGGAGAGGTCGATATCGTAGTTCCCAGCCCGGTAGAGCAAATGACGGGATGCCGGCCCGGCACCACGAAATCCGAGCAGCCGTCCCTCGGCCCCACTATCAACGATCAGGACGGCCGGGATGCGCTTCGGTCGATCGGTGAGAGCCCCGGTTCCCCGCTCATCCAGCAGGCTGAGGACACGTGGAGACGGTTCAATATCTTGTGAATCCGTCACTGCCGATTGCTTCTTGATTCTCTCCAGCGCCGCATGACAGTCGCGACATCCGGTTCGCAGATGATCGTAGACAGCCTCCGTCTCTTCAGCAGGAAGTGAACCTCGAACGAACTTCAATAGTCTATTCAGGGGTATGCACCTCATGAGCGTTGTCTTTCCCTCCTTTTTTTCTCACATCTGATCCCATTCAGTCTATTGTCCGCATATGGAAGCTGGCATGCCCAGCGGGGCACTGCGCACGAGAATACGGCCGATCTGTGCTAACTGCTCAGGTATCTATCTGTTAAGGATTCAACCTCTGAATCTCTCAGTGCCCGATCTAAATTTAGGGCTCTTCAAGAGATATGCCTGCGGCTTCTGTGGCTCAATTCCGGTGCAGCATTATGATAGCAGGAATCTTAGGTGAAGTCAACCAGAAATTCTTCGGAAATGCGTACCACGTTTTGTTGTGTTCGTGAACGTGAACATTTTTATTGCGCTAAGTATTTCATTTTGATAAAATACGGTTGGCTCCGTGGTGGGGAGTCCAGACCAAATTCAGGTGGGAGAAAGCAGTATGAAGCTACTGGCGCTACTTACAGTATTGGCGGAGCTTGGCATCTGGGGGACCATTCTCTATCAGCGAGCTCACTTGTTCCTTGACTGAAAGTCATTGAGCAACCCAGGCCACCACGAGTGCCAAGCGAATAGTCAATGGGAGGTTAACGGTTCCTCAGTCGGTTGCAGCTCGGCTGCGATGGAACCACTAGATCGCCCCGGCGGGATGTCTTCAGTCGAGCGCCCCGTCGGGGCGAAGTCATGTGAGGCGTCGGTTCTCCCTCTCTTCTCACATCTTTTGATTTGATCCACGACGAGCATGGTCTCCGCAGCCCATTGACGACCGGACCCCATCGCCCACACAACGGCTCATCCGTTCATTTTCCGACCGGTTGGTGACTCATGGTGGGTGGTGCCTCCGGGAACCATTTTTTGGTTGCAATGTTCATACGAACTGACTACCTTAAGGGACGCGGGATGGTGAGGCCATTCCCGAGAGGGTGAGAGATGCTGACCGACATAGCGCGCGCCAAGTATGAGATCGAGCAATTTCTCTGTCAATCTGACCGCTGGCAGTGCCACCAGGATGGCATCCCCTCGGCCTCAATGACCTCCCACAATTTGGCTGTGACGGTGGAGTTCGGCAAGCTCATCTTCAGTTATTGGGGGGAAGACTTTGCAGAGAGTTGGCGGATCGAAGGGTATCGCATTCGGGGCCACCGCCTCTGTCTCGACCTGAGTCGACGGATGGGACGAGAGCGCCTTCACATGGAATTGCGACTGCCAGGCGAGGCCGATCCGCTGACACCTGGTGTTATTGAGCGTCGTCGTCGATTCCAGGAACTCATGTGCCGATGGGTGAAAGAGCAATTCCCTCGGGGACGGATCGAGCGGGTATCGACTCGCCGTGATGATAGGCGGCAATTGTCAGGCAAATATACCCGATTACTTCTCGCCGAGGGACAAAGACGGTTCGCGGCCATTGGCGTGAACGCTCAGGAAGACCCATCGGCGATTGATGGATTGCTCACAGCGGCCATCATCTGGTATGATCGAGTCAGTCGTCAGGGGGACCGAAAACCCGACCGACTGCTGCTCCTGGCGCCAGTGGGGCGAGCGATGAAGCTCGCTCGTCGGTTGACGGTGATCACGCCTCCCCATCCTTTGAGGATGGAACTCTACGAGGTTGATGAACGATGGGCGACAGCGAAGTTCATGCGTCCCTTCGATCAGGGGTCGCTCTTTGATGCTTCTGGCCTGCGGTTGCCTCGGCCGGAGGTGCCGATCAAAGCCAATCCGCTGCGAGATCGGTTGCTGGAAGACTTTCCCGAACTCACGGTGTACCGCCGGCCTGGAAGCTCGATGGAGTCACTCCGCCTCCGTGGGTTGGAAGTGGCCCGGTTGCGAGGCGAGCGGGTGTACTACGGCGTGGGAGCGAAGAAACAGCGCCTCGAGGGAACTGATCTGGCGCCTCTCATGACGCTCATTCATCAGGTCCGGCGGCTTCGATGTCCAGAGAGCCCCCAGCGGTGGCATCCCATTTACCGACAGCAAGCCGAGCGTTGGTTGGAGGAGATCATTCGCGAGGATATTCGGGTGCTGGATGTGCGGCTGGATCCGCGCATCGTCTACCCTCAGATTCCGGCATATGGCGACGACGAGTACGGCCTCGTTGATCTCTTGGCCATCACCGAACAAGGACGCGTGGTCATTGTCGAACTGAAGGTGACCGAGGATGTTGAGTTACCGATGCAGGGGGTTGATTACTGGTTGAAGATGGAGTGGCACCGTCGTCGCGGCGACTTCCGCCGACGGGGCTATTTCCCCGGCAAGACGATCGCTGACCAGCCGGCGCTCTTGTTTCTCGTCTCTCCACTATTACGGTTTCATCGGACGTTCGATGTAGTGGCCCGTTGGATTGACGCTCGGGTTCCCGTCTATAAAGTCGGGATTAACGACACCTGGCGTCAGGGTGTTCGCGTGTTGCTCAAGGAGCGCATCCATGGCTGATGTTGATGGGTTACTCATCATCGACAAGCCGGAGGGCCTGACCTCTCACGATGTCGTCGCTCGAGTCCGACGAGCATTAGGGATGAGACGAATCGGCCACACCGGGACACTGGATCCCTTGGCCACCGGCGTACTGGTCCTCTGTTTGGGTCGCGCGACGCGGCTTCAACGGTTCTTCATAGGCAGTGACAAGGAGTACATCGCGCGGATTCGCCTGGGGTTTGCTACGGACACGTATGATCGGACAGGAAAACCAGCATCCCCCATGGCCGCATCTAACGAGGTGATGGAAGAGCAGGTCAAAGCGGTGTTGCAACAGTTGCAAGGGACGCGGCGACAAATCCCTCCTATGTATTCGGCCAAGAAACGAGCGGGGGTTCGGCTCTACAAGCTTGCGCGTCGGGGTCAAGATGTTCCTCGGAAGGCTGTTCTCGTGACCATTCACACCATTGAGCCCCTCCTGGAGGGAGGCGTTTTTCTTCACCGTCATCCCGATGGGACTGCGGACTTCTCGGTACGCATCCGATGCTCGGCGGGAACATATATTCGGAGTCTGGCCCATGAGATCGGAGAACAACTGGGTTGCGGCGGGCACCTGTTGGCGTTGCGACGGACGGCGGTGGGATCATTTCGGCTTGAGCAGGCCATCGGCCTGGAGGCGTTCGAGCAACTGGCCGCGGCGGGCCGGGCCAACGAGCGCATCATCCCATTGGATGAGATCCCCTTGGACTTACCCGCCGTCATTCTCTCTGCGAGCGAAGTAGAAGACGTGCGGCACGGGCGATCGATTGAGCGGCGAGTAACGGCTTCGGGACTGTACTGTCGACTCCTGGATGCTGAAGGACGCCTCCTCGCCATCGGCGAGATCGTGGCTCAGGGTGCGGCGGTTCAGCCCCGCATCGTGTTGTATTGATTCGGGGGTGCCGTTGCGTGTATACTATAGGTGCCGGTGTCAACCGGCGGACGATGCTTATGACAAGGGAAACCACAGCTGGAGACGAAGCGCCACAACAACTTCGTCGAGACCGGCTGCTCCGAGGCAACAAACTGCTCTTTCCAGTCCGAATAAGAGAAGCGATCTGATATTGAGTCAGTCCCGCCCGCGATCAGCGGACGGAAGGAGGCGAGCAAAGATGGAGGACGAGAAGAAGAGAAATCTAGATTTAGCCAGATTACTCGAAAGCCATCGGCAAGAGCGCGAGCGACTCCGTTGGGAAGGCAACTTCCGTGAGTATTTCGAGTTGGTGACGGCCAATCCTCGATTGGCGCGCCTGGCGCACGCGCGGATTTGGGATATGATCGTCTCGGCGGGCGTGGAAAAGATCAACGAAGGTGGACTGGGAGAAGTTACCCGCTACCGGTTCTTCTCCGAAGAGCTGTTTGGCATCGACAAGTCGATTGAGCGCATCGCGGAATATTTCAAGTCGGCGGCGCAGCGATTGGAAGTGCGCAAACGGATTCTCCTGCTCATGGGGCCGGTCGGCGGTGGGAAGTCAACAATTGTGGCGTTGCTGAAGCGGGGATTGGAGCGCTACACGCGGACCGAGGAGGGGGCCATCTACGCCATCAAAGGGTGCCCGATGCACGAGGAACCGCTCCACCTCATCCCTCACGAATTGCGGCCCGAGATCGAGCGCCATTATGGGATTTACATCGAAGGCGATCTCTGTCCGCGGTGTCAGTATAATCTGGAACATGTCTACCACGGCCGCCACGAGGATGTGCTCGTTGAACGGATTGTCTTCTCGGAAAAAGAACGCATCGGCATCGGCACGTTCAGTCCTTCAGATCCCAAGAGTCAGGATATCACTGAACTGACCGGTTCGATCGACCTCTCCACCATTGGCGAGGTGGGCGTGGAATCGGATCCCCGCGCCTACCGCTTCGATGGAGAATTGAACATCGCCAATCGAGGCATCATGGAGTTCATCGAAATGCTCAAGTGCGATGAGAAGTTCCTCTATTCGCTCCTCACGCTGTCGCAGGAACAGTCGATCAAGACCGGCCGCTTCGCCATGATCTATGCTGACGAGGTCATCATCTCGCACACCAACGAGAACGAATACAACGCCTTCGTCGCCAACAAGAAGAATGAGGCGCTCCAAGATCGCATCATCATGATCAAGGTGCCCTATAACTTGAAGGTGAGCGAGGAGGAGAAGATCTATCAAAAGCTGCTCAACCAGAGCGACATCCCCAAGACCATTCATATCGCCCCGCATACGCTCAAGGTCGCCGCGATGTTCGCCGTGCTCACCCGCCTGGAACCCTCCAAGCGCCAGAACGTCGATCTGGTCAAGAAGATGAAGCTCTATGATGGGCAAGAAGTCGATGACCTGAAGGCCAAGGACATTCGTGAGCTCCAGGAAGAGGCAGAGCGGGAGGGGATGGATGGCATCTCGCCTCGCTATGTTATCAATCGACTCTCCAGCGCGTTGGTGCGCGAGGGCATCACCTGTCTGACGCCGATTGACGCTCTGCGGGCCATTCGAGATGGGTTCGATCAGCACACCGGGATTTCGGCCGAAGATCGGGAGAAGTATCTCAATTTCATCTCTCTAGTGCGCAAAGAATACGATGAGATCGCCAAGAATGAGGTCCAACGCGCCTTCGTCTATTCCTTCGAGGAGATGGCGCGCACGCTGTTTGAGAAGTACCTGGACAATGTGGAGGCCTACTGCAACAAGGAGAAGATCAGAGACCCATTCACCGAGGAAGAGCTCGAGCCGGATGAGAAGCTCATGCGCTCTATTGAGGAACAGATCGGCATCTCCGAGAATGCCAAGAACACGTTCCGGCAGGAGATCCTCATTCGCATTTCCAGTTATGCGCGCCGGGGTCAGACGTTCGACTATCGTTCACACGAACGCCTGCGCGAGGCCATCGAGCGACGGATTTTCGCCGATCTGAAGGACGTCGTCAGGATCACCACTACTTCCAAGACGAAGGATCCCGACCAACTGCGCCGGATCAACGAAGTGATCGATCGGCTGGTGAAAGAGCACGGCTATTGCTCGGTGTGTGCTAATGACCTGCTCAATTATGTTGGCTCGCTCCTGTCACGGGCCTGAGACAGCCTGGGGAATCCGCATGCCAGCGTGAGACCACGGGAGACCAGAAGAATGAGAACGGAGAAGAGGAGACGACGGGTGAATCCCCCCCTCCTCTTCTCTCGTCCGTCTTTGTGTCCCGTGCGTACAGGGAGGGAGGTCATATGAGCGTCCAACGCCACGATTGGTCACTGCAACGCAAAGGATATATCGACCAGCAGCGCCACAAGGAGCGCGTCCGGGAGGCCATTCGCAAGAATCTGGGCTCGATCGTCTCTAACGAGTCGATCATCCTCTCGGATGGCAAAAAGACGGTGCGCATCCCCATTCGCTCGCTCGATGAGTATCGGTTTCGCTTCGACCATCGCAAGAAGAAACATGTGGGTCAGGGCGATGGCCATTCCAAGGTCGGCGATGTCATCGGGCGGGAAAGTCAAGGACGGGGACCGGGTCGTGGCGCCGGTGCCGGTGATCGTCCGGGAGTCGACTATTATGAAGCAGAAGTCGAAATCGACGAGATCGCCAAGATGGTCTTCGATGATCTTCACCTCCCTTACCTGGAGGAGAAGAAAAAGCAGGCCATCCGCTCGCGGCAGATTCGATTCAATGAGGTGCGGCGGACGGGGATCTTGACCAATCTGGACAAGCGGCGGACGATCTTGGAAAACCTCAAGCGGATGGCTCAAGAGACGGGCAAGGCCCGGATGGGACCGATCAAGAAAGAGGACCTGCGATTCCGGACCTGGGACGAAGAAATCAAATATGAATCCAACGCCGTCGTCCTCGCTATGATGGATGTGTCGGGGTCCATGGGCGAGTTCAAGAAGTACATCGCGCGATCGTTCTACTTTTGGATGGTCCGATTCCTGCGCACGAAGTATGATAACGTGAAGATCGTTTTCATCAGTCATCATACGGAAGCCAAGGAAGTCACCGAAGAAGAGTTCTTCACCCAGGGTGAATCCGGAGGAACCGTCGTCAGCTCGGCGTATCGCTTGGCTTTAGACATCATCAAAGAGCGATACAATCCCGCCGATTGGAATATCTACCCCTTCCATTTCTCCGACGGCGACAACTACTACTCGGATAATGATGAGGCCGTCCGTCTGGCCGATAAGCTCATCGCCACTTGCAACCTGTTCGGCTATGGCGAGATTGGCGAGGAAGAGTTCACCAGCTACCGGCGCGCATCCGGCGCCCTGCTCTCCATCTTCGAAGAGCGCCTCCAGAATAAAGATCGCTTCGTCGGCGTGCGTATCGATAGCAAAGAGGATGTCTATCCCGCACTGAAGGCTTTCTTTGGCAAGCGAGGTGAATGGGTATAATCCCACTTGGGGGAATGGATGACATGATGTCCACCACACCGTACGACCGTGAACTTCAGCAACTCGAAGCGGCCATCGAACAGATCTGGGACAAGGGTGTCGAGCTCGGGCTGGACCCCTATCCGATCAACTTTGAGATCGTGCCGGCCACGGTCATGTATGAGATTGGTTCCTACGCGTTGCCCGGTCGCTACTCGCATTGGACGTTCGGCAAGGCCTACCACAAGATGAAGATGATGTACGACTTCGGGCTGTCGCGCATCTACGAAGTGGTCATCAACACCAATCCCGCCTACGCCTTCCTGCTGGAAGGGAACTCGCTGATCCAAAACAAGATGATCATTGCCCACGTGATGGCCCATGTCGATTTCTTCAAGAACAACGTGTATTTCTCCCATACGAATCGAAACATGCTCGATGTGGTGGCCACCCATGCGGCCCGCATTCGCGAATACGAGTTCAAGTATGGCCAGAAGACAGTGGAGGCATTCCTCGATGCCGTGATGTCGATTCAAGAACACATCGATCCTGATTTTTTCATTCGCCGAAAGCGGTCCGACGATGAGGAAGAACAACCCGCGTCGGCCCCCCAGCGGCCGCGGACGCCCTATGATGATCTCTTCGAACTGGAAGAGCTGCAAGCCGAGCGAGAGCGGGTCAAAGAAGACGAGGGGGAACATCGCCAACCGCCGCGCCCGGAGAAGGATCTCGTCTATTACATCATGGAGCACTCGCCCGTACTGGAACCCTGGCAGCGGGATGTGATGGGGATGATTCACGAGGAGATGGAATATTTCATTCCTCAAATGCAGACCAAGATTCTCAATGAAGGATGGGCGAGTTTCTGGCATTCCCGTATCATGCGGGAGCTGGATTTGAGTGACGAGGAGTTCATCGAGTTTGCGGATCTGCACGCTCACGTCGTTTCGCCTCACCGAGGGAGTCTCAACCCCTATTACATCGGATACAAGATCCTGGAGGATATTGAACGGCGCTGGGATCATCCAACGCCCGAAGAGCAGCAACGGTTTGGCCGTCGAGCTGGGGAGGGCCATCAGAAGCTCTTCGAGGTGAGGGAGTTGGAGAACGACATCTCTTTTCTCCGCAACTACCTGACTAAGGAACTGGTGGAAGAACTGGATCTCTACATCTACCAGCTGCGCGACGAAGAGGAATGGGTCATCACTGATAAGACCTGGGAGCACGTGCGCGATCAATTGGTCGCCGATATGACCAATTTCGGTTTCCCCTACATCGAAGTCCTCGACGGCGACTATAACCGGAATCGGGAGCTTTACCTCCGCCACCGATTTGAAGGCGCCGAGCTCGATCTGGAATACGCCCAGAAGACGATGGAATATATTTACAAGATGTGGGGCCGCGATGTGCATCTGGAGACGGTGCTCGATGGCGAACCGGTGGTGTTGCATTTCGATGGCGATGAACACTGGGAGGACTGAAGCTCAATAGGCTGGTGTGACGAGAGAAGAAGACGATCAATACCCTGTGATCCTTTTGTGAGGAGGCGTCATGTCACTACACGATGTGGAACTGAGTCTGGAGAAGGCGCTTCGAGAAGCACTGGCGACGCGACGCGCCATTCATGCACGCATTGCTGAAGCCGAGGAAGAGCTTCGCTCGCTCCGTCAGCGGGCCGCCGAGCTCGATGCCATCATCGAGCATACGCAGGCGGCGCTCGGTCGGACTCCGGTTGCTGAGCGTGTGCCCGGGTTGCCCGAACCGAGTGCATCTTCGACGACCGCTGAACCGGCGTCTACCGAGAGCGTTCCATCGACCCATCCCCCTGTGCGCTATGAGAAACCTCCACTGCGATCGAACATCAAGCCAACGAGCCTGAGGTTTCGCGATCTGACGGCCACCCAGGCGGCCACCATCGTGTTGCGGGAAGCCGGAGGTCCCCTTCACGTGAACGCCATCTATAACAAGCTGTTGGAGAATGGCTTCGAATTCCACGGCGACCACCCCACCATTTCTTTAGCCGTCACGCTCAACCGCTCGAAGCGATTCCGGAAAGTGGCGCCGGCCACATTCGATCTCGTCATCCGTGATGTTCCCGAGCAGCGGATGTCGAGTTCCGGTCCCTGAAATCAAAAAGCCGGGCCTCATCATCCCAGGATGAGAGGCCCGGAGTGCGCGGCATCGGCCTCATCGACCGAACATCTGAAGTTTTCTCATTTGATCGCTGGTCAGAGGTTGAGCAAACAGCATCTGCTTCCCATCCGCCCCTGTCTTCAAGAACTCCCACAGCTGAGGATCCGTTTCAGGAGCGGTCGGATCGCCCAGATAGTCGAGGAAATCGATCTGGAGCGCCTGCTGCCAGTCCGGAGGAACGGGGATAACCCCCTCTGTCTGGATGAGCTGCCCGCTCTGAGCATCCCATCGGGTGACGGTGATCTTGCCCGTCTCCGCATATTCGCGAAGCGCCTGACTATTGTGGCAGTCATCGCAATCGCGAGCCGTTCGGGAGATGGTGTGGGCTCGATACGGGGCGAGGGCATAAAATGTCTTGCCTTGGTAGGTCATCGTCATGAGATTACCGGCATGAACCTTTCCGGTCTCTTCCCGGCGCAGCAGGAAGATCCAGTTCCGAAGAACCCCAAAAGGACGCTTCCGATTGCCGGCCACTTCGCTCTCAAAATGGCAGTTGTAGCACGTGATGATCGATTGGGTGTGGCAGGCCGTGCAGTCGACCGAACTGAAGTGGATGATATGGGCCACATTCTGAGTCGCCTCCTGGATGTGACAGTTCTCACACTTGACGTCCATCGCGCCGGGCGCGAGCCAGGAACTATATTCAATGCCATCACCATGCATTTCGCGCGATGTATGGCAGTCGCGGCACTGGAAACCAGCATCTCGGTGAACGTCCGAGAAGCCGAATTTGATCTCCAGCGCCTGTCGGCCATGGCAGGAGAGACACGTTTGATCGGGGACAGGATCGCCGATTTTCTGGTGGCAATCGTTGCAGCTCGGTTCGTATTCTTCAGGAGGAATGGTCGGATGACACTTCAGGCACGTTAACTGCTCGATGGGAACCCCGGTCAACGTTTCAAAGCCTCCATTTTCGGCACTATACCAGGTGATTTTCCCTCGCCGGGTCGCGTGCAGGCTGGTGGGAAACGTGTCGTAAGGAGAGGGCGAGGTGGCATTCTGCTCATCCTGATGCTCCATCACGGCGACTGGGAGGCGCTCGACCGCAGTGACCGCCCTGTGATCTTGCGCGTGCTGGCCGGCTTTGGCTCCGAGAGAGAGATCGAAGACCAGGAACAGGAAAGCCGTGAGGGCCATCCAGTGAGCCATCCGTCTCTTGCTTCTGCTCATCGTGCACCTCCTTCAGTCCGAGAATGACATACCCATTACTCCGCTCATGCAAGTGGTGTGCCAAAGGGGAACTCCAGGGCAAGAATGTAACCCTCAAACTATCAATCACATCGGGGAGGCCCCCCGGGGCCATCGCCGGATTCTCTGCACTGACGGGGCCTTTTGACTCAGATTTGGGTGATTTTTCGAGAAAATTTTCAGGAGGATGAATCGTTTTTCGTCAAAAATACGTCTATTAGTAATGAAGGCACAGCATGCAACACACTTCGAATCGGGCATTGACGACACCTCTGAACCTCCCTGGGTGGCGCGCTCCGGAGACCTCGCCCGCACATCGAGTCACCTACGTAAACAACCACCTCGAACCCGGGCCGCGCCACCCAGTTCCCCCCGGGGCCGGGGATGAGTGACGTGACTGCTGGACTTCCACACAACGCCGACCGATATGGAAATGCCACCCAGGGGCGACATCTTCCCGGAGATTCGCAATTTTTCCGATGTAATTTGTTGAAATTCATTGAGTTGGTGATGGGGGGGACAGGTGCGTGGCGTGCCTTGACTGCATATGATAAAGGCTGTGATGTGATGTTGGAGTCATGTCAAGCTTTTGGCAAAGGGAGGAGTGGCTATGTGGAACCTGAGGCATCTCATCTCACCTCACCTATGATGTGGATTTTGTTCTCTCTGGTATTGGTCTTAGTGCTCGGCCTTGGGCCGGTGCAGTCGCAAACGTCAAACATGTTTGAGCGAATTAAGCAAGTCCAAAAGCGGCATGAAGACGCGCTGTTTGAAATTTCAGGCGTCAATGCTGTGGGTATCGGGAAGGAAGGTCAGGAGTACGTGTTGCATGTATATGTGAACGAAGAGGTCAATCCCACACCCGGGCGGGATGTACCAGATCAGCTCGAAGGTGTACGCGTGGTGGTCATCAAGGAGAAAGGCGAGTTTTGGGCGTTGACAGCTTTACCTCTCGATAATGGACCGGAACATCGACAAACCTTTCCACCTCCGGTACCCATGGGCGTATCGACGAGCAACGATCTTCTTTGCGCGGCTGGCACGCTGGGCTTCCGGGCGCAAGACCCCAACACTGGACAAGTCGGTTACATCACCAACAATCATGTGGCTGTCGCCGGTAGTGGGTTGGGATGTCCGAACAGCGCTCCCATAGGAACGGATCAGCTCCAGGCTGGAGTACTGGACTCCGGGTGTAATACCCCGGCAACGGACATTGGTGATCTGGATCGATTTATTCCCATCCAGTTTGGGCTGTTCAGCAGCAATCTGGTTGATGCCGCATTTGTGGCCAGCAGTACAGGGCTGATCTCCAACAGTATTCTCGATATCGGTCCGCCTGTAGGTACAGCCCGAGATCCGGTCCTGGCAGAATTCGTGCAAAAGAGCGGGCGAACAACCAGCCTTACAACAGGGCAGGTCAGAAGCGTTAATGCAACAGTAAGGATCAACTACGGCATTATTCCTGGTCTATGTGGTTCGGCTCGATTTCTCGGTCAGGTGGCAATTGTGGACGTCTTCGGCCCTTTTGGGCGAGGAGGCGATTCTGGATCACCCGTGCTGAGTCTGAGTGGAGAGCCGGTGGGGCTTCTCTTTGGGGGGAGGGTTTTTCGGTGCGCACGGTTCAGAAGGACTTGGCGGTGTTTCGGCGGGAGGGTTTGGTCGAGGGGCAGGGCGAGGCGTTGCGGGTGAAAGAACCAACTGGCCTGCGCCACTACCTCGAATCGATCGAGTAAACTGTCTGCAGGACCTTACATTGGAGTCATCCCCGCGCTTCCTGGATCTCCACTTCGATCCGATAACGAGAGGCTCGATCCCGGAAGATTGACAGGGAGAAAAATTTTCTCCGCACGAATAATTTTCCCTCAAAAATGCGTCTATATATAAGTGGAGGTGCAATGAGGCGGGAACCAACCAATCGTTCAATCGACCTCCTTAGTCCCGCCAGCCTGAGTGGCATGGCCCTGGGCCTACCCCCAAACAGCCCGAGGATCTCGCCGACACCTCACCGGGCCATGCCACTATGCACATTCTCAACACTGGATTCCTCCTCTTCGGACCGTAGGTCACACAACTTCCCTGGTCAATCTGCCCTCAATGCTGTGCTTGTCGGATGAGGATCTTTTCACCGCGCTGTTTCCAGCAGAGTCGGGTGTCACCTGTGGAACTCGCGCCAATCGTCGGTGATCAGAATGAAGGTAGTCCATTGCGGAGAGACATTGGCCTCGCATCCAGGAGAGCATAAGAGCGATCTCCTGGAGGAGAATGAGCAGCTCATCGAAGAATCGCCCAGATGAGTGCATGAGAGTGAATCGAGGAGGTGATGCCCATGACGGCACTCTCATGAAAAGCACTGCTGTGTCCTCAATGTCACTTGGTGTTCTCCACTCGGATCGTCTCCTCTTATAGGCATGGGGGGAAGATACGGACTTCTGCCTACATTTCCGAGGAGAGAATCCGTTGCCCTACTTCCTTCACCGATGCCCTAAGTGTCATTTTGCCGCTTATGACGAGGAGTTCGATGAGCCGTCTGAGACCATGTCCGAGGAGGATCTCCCCCCGGGACCCTCAGGACTCAGGGATAAAGCGCTATTCGGATGCTGCCGCTCATTATGCTACGTGGCGTGAGCAGGCCTTACGGATTGCTGACACTTTCATGAGAGCCGTTTGGTGCGCGCGCCGGGAACGACGCGTAGATGAGGAACGAGCCCTGCTCCGCGAGGCGACGCGGTGGTTCACCAAGGCGCTGGATGGACGAACCGTTGAATCCGACCAGCGAGCGACAGTGATATACCTCGCCGGAGAAGTGTATCGCCGCTGCGGGGAGTTCGCCGGAGCAGAGAGCCTCTTCGAGCAAGCGCGAACCGATGGATGATGAAACACGCAGGGGGTCGCCTCAGTACATCGAGCGCCAGTTAGCCCTCGCCCGAGCTCGAGATGCGAGGAATACGGTGTTTGAGGAGGGATGAGCCAAAACGGCGGAGGTGCAGAGACCCTCGGTGCGCATGTTATCGCGTTGCCTCTCGCGGGGCGTTGGCCGGGGGACGCCATTCCTGCTCTGCGCATCCGAAGAGATCTGCATGGGCTATACGTCTTGGCTCCCTCTTGGGGCTCAGGGCGAAGGTTCCTTTTTCGATTCGTCGGTTTCAGGCTCAGGCCGTCGTTGCCGTTCGAGTTTTTCCAGTTCTCTCCTGACTCTCTCGATCGTTCGTTTGACTTCTATGAGCTGTTCACGAAGTTGGTGGTCTTGCTCACTCAGGCGCGCTCGTTCTTGATCGAGCTGGCGAAGCTCGCGCTGGAGTTGTTTGCGGATTTGCGCGCGCGCTTCCTCTTGGGTGATGAAGGCGCTTCCCGTCACGATGAGCTCCTTATCCAGATGTTGTAGTCGTTGATTGATGGCTGCGACCCGCGCATCGATGGCCTGGAGGCGCGCCTCCAGGTCGGCCATCCGTTGCTCTAACAATATCCGACGTTGTTCGTAGAGCACCGATTGCCAAAGAATGGTCACTCTGGTCAGGTCTTTCTGGAATCGCTTCAGTTGCTCAGTGAGTTCGCCGAGGCGGTCATTCAGTCGCTCCATCGATTGGGCGAGTTGTCGGAAAGGACTCTGTTCGGGCGATGGCGACGGCGGAGCTGGTTTGGTGGGCGTTTCCTGCGCCCAGGCGGTCGCCACGGACATGAGCATAGAAAGGAGAACGATCCTCCTCGCCAGATAATACCATCGTTGTGTCATGGCATCACTCCCTCCCCTGGGACTCTCACGCTCGCTCCATCGAAAAGATATCAGATCGAGACCCTGGGCTCAACTCCTCGGCCGATCGGTCCCAGGCTCACCGGAGAGAAAAAGACCCTCCCAAAGTGCTCGGCGAGATGGAGCTTGGGTGCCGCATCGCCCCCAGCGGATGTGGATAGCGTTGGCTCCGCCCTCTGTGTGGTGATCACGGGTGGGGAGAAACACATCCTTTCCCGAGAGACGCATCGTCCGCCCACTGCTCATGGTGAGGAGAGCCGTTCGATGGGATTTCTCCCGAGGGGTTCGTCACGCCTCGTCAGGGTGACCAGCTCTCGGCCGGTGCACCACCTCGGAATGGATTGTTGACAACCGGAATGGAGACCGGGTATAAGTGATGTGAATCTGAGCGCGAGGGTACAATCATGAAGAGCGGCGATTGGCGCTACTTCAAACCTTTTTTCCTCTACCCCCCCATTGGCCTGGGACTCCTCATCGGGGCCGGTGCCCATGCCTCGATGTCGAGCTGGATAGGCGGAGGATTGTTTCTGGTCGGTATGGCCAGTTGGACGTTGCTCGAATATGTGATTCACCGTGGCCTGTTCCACTTTCCGGCTCGTTCGCCGCGCATGAGGGCGTTCGTCTATGCGGCTCACTGGGCTCATCATGAGAATCCCACCGATATTCGGCACATCTTCGCTGGACTCTCTACGAGCATTCCGGTGAGCGTGATGTGGTTTCTCCTGCTCTGGGCTCTATGGCGACAGTGGTCATCGGCGGCGATTGTCTTAACCGGCTCATGGGCCGGATACATCTGTTATGAATTCATCCACTACTCCATACACTTTCGCACGCCACGGACGCGATGGATGCGCTATCTGAAGCGATACCATCTCCTCCATCATTATCAGGATGAGACGACCCGGTTCGGCGTCACCACCCCGTTGATCGATTGGCTGTTGAGCACTTATCGTCCGGTTTCGGCGAGTGCGAGCCTTCAAGCACAGTCGGATTGAGGATCACGGTGTGGCGGGATTCCCTCAAGCATTCGCTCGGCCGGCAGATGGGCGATGTTAAGACCTTCAGCGTTCTCCCTCAGAGTGGAGCGAGAGGCCAGGAATGAAGCTGAGTCGCCATATAGACTCAACAATTTGACGGCATGCCTCTCAGAGTGAAATGAGAGCCAGGGGCCATGAAGTGGGGGAGGATAGCCGATGAACACGTCCCCTCAGCCCTGTGGCCGGAGGGGACGAGCGGGTGAACGTGAGCCTCACCTGAGGGAGACTCACGTCCACTCCACTCAGTGGGGATTTGACCTCAGAATACCAGCCGAAAACCTAATTGAATGCGGCGAGGATCGAAAGCTGAGGTGAATCCGAGCGGTTCGCTCGGTCGGCGATCCTTCCGCCCGTGGAGATCGAACGGTGGACCAATGAGCCCGACAGTATTGTTGATGCTGGCGAAGTTGAGTCGATTGAACAGATTGAACGACTCGAACATGAGTTCCACGTACCGTCGCTCAGATCCCAGACCGACTCGGCGCGTCACCCGCAAATCGAATGTCCAGAAGTTCGGACCGCGGCCCGTATTTCGACCGGCGAACGGTGGGCGATCGGTCGTCGAGTGCCGATCTCCGTTGATATCCGATCCCACGAGCAGGTTGAACGGTCGGGCGCTGTTGGCCCGCAGGATGGGCGTGATCATGAACCTGGAGAACACGCGAGCCAGCGGGTGACGGCCGGGACCGCCTTGGAAGGGGCTCTCCAGCACCGCGTAGACGACCAGCTTGTGTCGTTGATCGAATGCCGACAACGACCGTTCGGCCCGCAGGTTGGTTTGATCGGAAGCTTGGAAGTCGCTGTTGAAATCGGTCACTTCGTCAATGGCTTTGGACAGCGTGTAACTGAACGAGAGACTGACGTGATGGCTGAAGCGTTTGGTCAGTTCCAGGATGAACCCGTGATAGAACGCGCGCGCCGTGGATTCATAGACGTTGTCCTGTAGTCGAAGCGGATCGACGAAACAACCGATCGGGCACGGCGGGACATTCCATTGTCGGATGCCCAGCGGGCCAATGGGCGCCGTGGGAAGCAGGTTCTTGTCGCGCGCGCGCGTGATCTTCAACGTCCGCGAGAAAATATAACTCACCGATATCGCCCAGTTGCCGGCCAGTTGTCGATCGATGCCCAGGCTCGCCTGCTGGGAGTAGGCGTTGACATAGTCGTCGGAATTGGTGAACAGCACCGTCAACGGTGGGATGGGACCGTCGTGCGTGATCTGAATGCCAAATTGCGTCAAATCGGATGGTTGAATGGAGCGCGTCGGTGAGGGAATGCCGATCACGCCCTGAGCCAGGAGCGTTTGATAGATGTCGGCGGAGGTGAGCGGCTTTCCCGTCATCGGATTGATGACTGGTGCGCCGGTCAATGGGACGAAGATCTGGGCGATCTGTCGGAAGTTATTGGGGCCAATGGCATTCAAGGCATTGACCACGTAATCGATCTGGAAATAAATGGGCGAATAATAAATGCCATAGCCGCCTCGGATGGTCGTCTTCCCATCCCCAATGGGGTCCCAGGCAAATCCGATGCGCGGCGCGAAGTTGTTCGTATCAGTGGGGAGCGGATCGCGACGGTCGTCCAATTCGTAGCGGAGGCCATAGTTGAACGTGAACGTGGGCGTGACCTTCCAACTATCCTGCCAGTAGAAGGCGAAGAAGGGAAGGGTGGCATCGACGGTGGGATCACCGAATCCCTGCTGGAAGAACTGAGGTGCGCCGAGCTCGAACGCTTGCAAGCCGGTGATCGAGGTCGACTGGAGCTGCGGACTCACTACGAACCCGGGCAACGGACCGAACTGGAAGCGCCCGGCGAAGAAGGTGTGAGATTCGGTCACGTTCCGGTGGATGAGGAGTTCGCCGCCGAACTTCATATTGTGAGCCCCGCGCGTGTAACTCATGTTGTCCACGATCTGATAGCGACGGGCGGTGGTGAAGCTGGGCAGGAAAATGTCGCGGTTGAAGAAACCGAATCCGGAGATGTTCAATTCCGGCCCGATGGGGTCGTTGGGGATCACGTCGAAGGTATTGTAATTCCATTGGGCTCGGAGTTCGTTGATCATTTGGGGGTTGAACACGTGCGTCCAGGTGATCATCGCGGTACTATCGAACTGTTTGATGACGTTGCCCCGCGAGAAGCCGACCAGCGCTCGGAGATTCTCGTTGCGCTCTTCCAGTTCGGCAAAGTTATAGCGGAACATGAACTGATTATTGACGTCGAACTGATGATCGAGGCGCACCGACCACAACGTGTTGTTGGCTACGAAGGGGAAGATTCCGCTGTTGCGTTTGAACAGTTCGATGGTGCTCGGCGAATCGACAGTCAATAGGCCCTCCAGAACCTGAGCGCACGCTGCCGGCGGAAGCAGCACGAAAGGAGGTGCCGATCCCAGACACTCGACGGGCGTCGAACTCGGATTGGTTCGCAGTTGATCGAGGATTTGTCGCTGTTCCGCCGTCGGCTGGAAGATAGAGAAATCGGTCAATACGGGGACCACGGCCGACTCATCCTTGTTGAGTTTTTCGAAAGCTCCGAACACGAACGTCCGATCCTTGGTGATGGGGAAGCTCAGCGTACCGCCATACTGCTGGCGGTTCGACGGCGGCTTGACGCGCACCAACTGTCCGTTGACCAGATCTACGGCGAAGGGATCGGCGGCATCCAACGAATCGTGGCGGAAGAATCCGAAGATGCTGCCGCGAAACTGATTATCGCCGGACTTGGTGACGATGTTGATCACCCCTCCACTCGCCCCTCCGAACTCCGCCGTATAGTTGCTCCGATTGATCTGGAATTCCTGAACGGCCTCTTGACTGACGGTCGGCCGAACGCCACCCGCCTCATCGTTCGCCTCGCCTCCGTCGACGGTGATACTATTGCCCCGTCCATTACTCCCGTAAAACGATAGTCCGCTTTGCGGCGTTTGGGTCACGCGGAAATCGGTGTTGTCGGCGAAGGCATTCGAATCGACGATGCCCGGAGCCAGCAAGGTGAACGTGAGGTAGTCCCGGCGATCGATGGGGAGGGCTTCGATGTACCGCTCTTCGATGGTATCCGATTGCTGGGTGCGTTCAGTCTCGATCAACTGGGGAGCAGCCGTGACTTCCATGACCTCCACGGGCGCTCCGACTTCCAATTGGAAATCCAGCACGGCAATTTGTCCGACGGTGAGCTCAACGTCTTTCTTGACCTGCGTCACGAATCCTTCGGCCTCGGCTTTGACTTCGTACTTCCCGGGAGGCAGTAACAGGATGCGATACTCTCCACGTTCGTTGGTTGTCGCCGTGCGGACCAAAGCACGCTCGCTGTTGGTGGCGGTGATGCGGACATCGGGCAACACCGCTCCCGTGGGATCAGTGACCGTTCCGGTGAGCTCAGCCGTCGTCGCATGCGACTGAGCCATGACCATCATCGGGGAGAAGAGGAAAATGAGCAGTGAAATCAGTCGATTTGTTTTCATCATTGGTCCTCCTTTGCGTCCACGCCCCTACGGAAACCGAGACGGGTATTCTCGCCTTCCACAATCCTCCATGTAGGTCATGCAAATTGTGTGCCAGGGGGGAGGAAAAAGTCAACCGTCTCAACATCAAAACGTTAGCTCTCGGCCGAGAGTCGCCGGTTTCCAAATTTTCGGAAATTCCATCCGAAAAATCGGAAGCCCTCAAGTCGCGCGCTGGCCGGGTGATCGTTTCGACTTTTTGGTGCCGATGAAAACAAAAGTTCCGGCTCGGTGGGCGATGAGCACATCGATCGACACAGAAACGGCGGGATTCTCACAGATCACCCCAAAAGGCACATCGTTACGCTCCCCGCTCATAGCGTGAAATCCGACTCCTCCCCGCGGACCAGCTGCGGAGCTTCCCAGACAGAGGGAAGAAAATGCCATGAACGAGCTGACATCGTGAGGCCTCCCCGCAGACGAGCTGCGAGACTTCCATTGATGCAAATCCCGCCTCTCGCCGTGCCGATCCGGGTTCGATCCGCTCCCCCTTCCCAGAACCTTCTTTGGAACAATGATCTGGCCGGAATGTGCTTCCCTCAGCTAGTGGGGCTATGCTATACTAGCGGCGCTTTCAGGCGGAAGGTAGTAGAAAATCTGATTAAGAGGAGGAAGGCCATGAATGTGAAACTATTGATGCGAAGACCCCTCGTCGTACTGGTCATCATGGTTGGTCTTGGCGTGGTCGCGATGAGTGCTGTATCCCATTGGAACGACAGTTCGGTAGCGCGCGCCCAGGCGGGATTTTCGGCCGCCAGCTTCCAGGGCACGTATGCCTTCGTCACGGCTGGTGGGAGCATTGACGAAGCGACCTTGGGGATACTGGTCGCCGACGGAAATGGCAATATCACCTCCGGATCATTGACGTTGAACGTTCCCGCTTCGGTCCTCGCTCCTGGGGCGCCCGGCCGGACGGTGATTCCCGCCACGGTGACGCAGGGCAGCTATACAGTTAACGCCAATGGGACGGGAACGGCGACGGCTACCGTCAATACGCCAGGCGGGACGTTAGAGCGCTCGTTCGATTTCGTCATTGCTCAGGCTGACGGCTCACTCGCCACGGAGATCTTCCTGGCCCAGCGGGAGCCAACGCTCACCGAAGAACTCGGCTATTTCAAGCTCAAGCGGTTATCGGAATAGTCTGGTGAACGGAGTGGCGCCGGCCATCAACGGGCACCGTTGATCATGTTCCTCGTGGGCGTCAGCTCACGAGCGACTCGTTGAATCATATATCCACCTTCCAGTGTGGGCCCGGGCACAGAGGGCGATTTTTGTGGAAACAAAAAAAAATAAGTCCGCCTCAGACTCATGTCCCATTGCCATATGAGATCCCGGCTCGGCTGCCCTACCTGCTGTTCTCTTGAGAGAGGCATGAAAGAAGCCGTGTCTTCATTGAGCGAGGACGCGGCTTCTTCATCTCACAGAATCTCGGCTTTGATGAGGTTCGTCGTTCCGGGAATGCCCAAGGGAACGCCGGCGGTGATGACGACCGTATCCCCCCGTTTGACGAGACCCGCCCGCCGAGCGGCGGCGAAAGCTTTCTCCATCATCTCATCAGTCGTCTGTGTCGTCTCGCTGAGCATGGGAATGACGCCCCAGATGAGCGCCAACCGGCGGTAGGTTTCCTCCAGCGGCGTGGGCGCCAGAATGGGAGGGCGCGGGCGATATTTGGCGACCAATCGCGCCGTGCTCCCCGATTGCGTGAAAGTGATGATCGACCGGGCGCGAATATTCTCGGCCAGCGCGCAGGCCGCCCGACTGACCGCTTCGGGCAGAGAGACCGGCTCTCCGGGCTCGAGCCGACTCGCCCAGGCGCTGAAGGGGAATCCCGATTCGGCGTCTTCGGCAATTCGCACCATCATCTGAACCGCCTCCACGGGATACTTTCCCACGGCCGTTTCTTCCGAGAGCATGACGGCGTCTGTCCCATCGAGAATGGCATTGGCCACATCGGTGACCTCAGCTCGGGTGGGCCGGGGATTGTTGACCATCGAGCGCAACATTTGCGTGGCAGTGATGACCGGTTTGCCCGCCCGATTGCATTTGTGGATGAGCATCTTTTGCACCAGGGGCACCTTCTCCAGCGGCGTCTCGACGCCCAGATCGCCTCGCGCGACCATGATGCCATCGACCACCTCGATGATCTCATCGATATGGGCCAGAGCTTCGTGTTTCTCGATCTTGGCGATGAGCGGAACGATCCGCCCGCGCTCGGCCATGAGTCGTCTCGCCTGGAGCACATCGGCGGACGAGCGCACAAAAGAGAGGGCCACGTAATCGACGCCCCGTTCCAGGCCGAAGGCGAGATCGTCACGATCCTTCTCCGTTATGCTGGGCACACGGAGCGAGCGCGTGGGAACGTTAATCCCTTTGTGGGAACTGAGCGGTCCGCCGACGACCACGCGACAGATGATCTCGTCCTCGCGCGTCTCCTCTACTCTCAATTCTAGCGCGCCATCGTTCAATAGGAGCGTATCCCCAGGCCGAACGTCGCGGGGGAGCGCCGAATAGGTGATCGAGACTCTGTGTTCGTCGCCGGGCACGGCCTCAGTGGTGAGGATGAACCGGACGCCCGCCTGCAGGTGAACGGTGCCCGTGGCGATCTCGCCAATCCTGATCTTCGGGCCGGCGAGATCTTGCAAGATAGCCAGCGGCCGACCCAGCCGGGCGGCGATCTCTCGCAGCCGGACGATGACCTCTTCATGCTCCTCATGGGAGCCGTGAGAGAAATTGAGTCGGGCCACATTCATGCCCGCGGCGATGAGGTGCTCCAGCTTCTCGGGAGATCGCGAAGCCGGTCCAATCGTACACACAATTTTGGTCCGTGGCATCAATTGCCTCCTCTCATCCTACGAGAACCAGCCGGAGGTCCATGACATTGGTGTAGGTCGGCCCCGTGATGAGCAGGTCATCCAATTGCTCGAAGAAATGGTAAGAGTCGTTGTTCCGAAGATAGCGCTCAGGGTCCAATCGCCGCTGACGGGCGCGAGCGACGGTCGTTCCATCGGCGATGGCTCCGGCAGCATCGGTCGGCCCATCGGTTCCATCCGTCCCCCCGCTCAGGATGACTACGCCGTTCAGCCCATCAATATCGAGAGCGGCGGCCAGGACGAATTCCTGATTCCGCCCTCCCAATCCGTCGCCGCGAATGGTGACCGTCGTCTCGCCGCCGGAGATGATGCATGCCGGCCGGGGTAACGGATTCCCCGTGCTGAGGATCTCCCGAGCGATGGCCGCATGGACGTGAGCCACCTCTCGGGTCTCTCCCCGAATGAAGCTGGACAGGATCAGACTGTGATATCCGAAGTTCTCGGCGCGCCGGCGGGCAGCGGCCAGGGCCAGGCGATTGTTTCCCACGATGACGTTCTGGACCCGCTCAAACAGAGGATCTGATGGTTTGGGGGTCTCGGGAATCTCGCCTCGCGCTCCCCGCTGAAGATAGTCCAGGACGCGCGCCGGGATTTTGGCTTCCAGGTCATATTTGGCCAGGATGTGAAGGCAATCGGCGAACGTCGTCCGATCGGGCACTGTGGGACCGGAAGCAATCACGTCGAGATCATCGCCGATGACATCCGAGAGAATGAGCGAGACGAGCGCCGAAGGGAAGGCCCACTGGGCCAGCCGCCCGCCTTTGACCCGGGAGATGTGCTTGCGCACGGCGTTGATCTCATGGATGGTGGCGCCGCATTGGAGCAGGAGCTGTGTGACGCGTTGTTTGTCGCCCAGCGTCAATCCTTCGGCCGGATAGGGCAGCAGCGCCGAGCCGCCCCCTGAAATGAGACAGATGACCAGGTCACGCTCCCCGGTGCGCTGGAGCAGGTCGATGATCTGTTCGGTTCCTTTGAGCCCCGCTTCATCGGGGAGAGGATGGCCAGCCTCCGTCACGCAGATCGTTTTGAGGGGAAGCCCGTAGCCATACTTGACGTTGATCCGGCCTTCTCGTATTCGATCGCCGAGAACGTCCTCCACGGCCCGAGCCATCGCTGCCGCCGCTTTGCCCATCCCGATGACGTAGATGCCCTCGTACGCCGTCAAATCATAAGACCGATCGTCGATGAGGAGATGCTGCCCGCGTCGGGCGAGGTGATGTTTGACGACACCCACGGGATCGACCGCCTTCAATCCCGCCTGGAAGATCTCCATCGCCTCGTTTCGCAATCGGATGACATCATGAGCCATTGGCCAGAAGTATACCGAATGCCCGAGACGCGTGACAAGCAGTCCGACCGAGGGCGCTCCCAAAGAGAAGGGCGAAGAAGCGCCGAAGGCCCGGCCAGTCATTCTTCGGCGATCGCTTGAGCGAGGAGGCGACACACCTGATCGCCCATCTCTCGAGTGCCCACCAGTTGACCCTCACCGCGATAAATGTCCGCCGTGCGATAGCCTCGTTCCAGGACGCCTTCGATGGCCCGTTCGATGGCTCGCGCTTCCTCGTTCAGCCCGAAACTGTGCCGGAGCATGAGCGCCGCCGAAGCGATCGTGGCCAGGGGATTGGCTTTATTCTGTCCGGCGATATCCGGCGCCGAGCCGTGGACCGGTTCATAAATACCGGTCGCCTCGCCCAGGCTCGCCGAGGGGAGCAACCCGATCGAGCCGGTCAACATGGCCGCTTCATCACTGAGAATGTCCCCAAACAGATTCCCGGTGAGAATGACGTCGAATTGTTGTGGTCGGGCAATCAACTGCATGGCGCAATTATCCACGTACATCGACGTCCATTCGACGTCCGGATACTGTCGCCCCACCTCGGCGACGACTCCTCGCCAGAGTTGAGAGCATTCCAGCACGTTGGCCTTGTCAACCAGAGTGACCTTCCGACGGCGTTGCCGAGCCGCCCGGAACGCCACGTGAGCAATGCGTTCAATCTCCGATCGGGTGTAGCGCATGGTATTGTACGCTTCATTGTCGTGGAGACCGCGCGGCGTGCCGAAGTAGATGCCCCCGGTCAACTCGCGCACGATGAGCAGATCGGTTCCCTCGACTACTTCGGGTTTGAGCGAGGAGGCGTTCAAGAGTGGTCGATAAACCAGCGCCGGCCGCAGGTTGGCGAATGTGCCCAGCTCTTGCCGCAGGCGCAACAGCGCCGTCTCCGGTTTGAGAGGGGGAGGCGCGTCATCATACTCGGGCGCGCCGACCGCTCCCAGCAACACGGCGGCGCTCTGTCGACAGGCGCGGAGCGTTTCTTCGGGAAGAGGGACGCCGACCGATCGGAGCGCCGCGCCCCCAATAGCGTACTCGTTGAGATGCAGTTGGTGACCGAATCGCTCGGCCACGCCGTGGAGGACGTTCACCGCCTGGGCCACGACCTCAGGACCGATGCCGTCCCCCGGCAGGATGACGATGTCGATGAGCATAGCACCTTCGCACCGAAAGATTTTTTAAACGGGGTAGGGTATTCGATTTCCGTCGTCGAGGCAATCCCTGGCCGAGTCTCCCGCCGCCGGCGACGTTCATGACCTCTTCCTTGCTCCCATCGAGGGAACTCGCTATTATCGGAGAGAGAATCCGATCGCGGAATGAAGAGCCTATGACCAATAAAGAGATCGCTCGCATCCTCTATGAAATCTCACTCTATTTGGAGATGGAAGGGGATCCTTTTCGACCGCGCGCCTACGAGAAGGCCGCGCACGCTATTGAGGCCGCCGTCGAGCCAGTGAGCGAGACCTACGCCCGTGGCGGGCTGAAAGCCCTCCAGCAGATTCCCGGCGTGGGGCGGAGCATGGCCGAGAAGATCGAAGAATTACTGACCACCGGGCGATTGCGATACTACGAGGAGTTGAAGAAGAAAATCCCCGTCGACGTCATTGGTCTGACGGCCATTGAAGGCGTGGGGCCCAAGATGGTCAGGGCGCTCTACGAGACTTTGGGCATCACCAACCTCGACGAACTCGAAGCGGCCGCCCGCGCCGGCAAGATTCGTCGCCTCCCCCATTTCGGCGAGAAGACCGAACAGAAGATTCTCAAGGGATTGCAGTTTCTCAAACAGCACGCCCAGCGATTTCTCCTCGGTGAGATATGGCCGCTGGTCGAAGAGATCGCCCAACGCTTGCGCGAGCTGAAGGAGGTGCAACGAGTGGAAATCGCCGGGTCCATCCGCCGTCGAAAAGAGACGGTGGGCGATGCCGATCTTCTCGTCATCTCCAAGCGGCCAGCGCCGATCATGGAGTTCTTCGTCTCCATGCCGGAGGTCATGCACGTCTACAGTCACGGCGAGACGCGGAGCAGCGTGAGGCTGAAGAATGGACTGGATATGGACCTGCGGGTGGTCCCCGAGAAGAGTTTCGGGGCGGCGCTCAACTATTTCACCGGGAGCAAGGACCACAACGTTGCGCTCCGTCGCATCGCTCAGGAGATGGGCCTGAAGCTCAATGAGTATGGACTGTTTCGCGGCACTCGGTTCATTGCCGGGCGGACCGAGGAGGAGATCTACGAGGCATTGGGGCTCAGCTACATCCCTCCGGAATTGAGAGAGAATCGCGGCGAAATTGAGGCCGCGCAGGAGGGGCGTCTGCCGCGGCTCATCCCCTATGGCGCGCTGCGCGGCGACCTCCAGGTGCAGACCAATTGGACCGACGGCGCCAATAGCATCGAAGAGATGGTGGAATCGGCCCGAGCCTACGGTCTGCAGTACATCGCCATCACCGATCATACGCGCGATCTGGCCATGACGCGGGGATCGGATGAGAAGAAATTGCTCGAGCAGATGGCCGCCATCGATCGCGTGAATCGGCGCTTGCGGGGGTTCCGGGTGCTCAAAGGAGCGGAGGTCAATATCCGCAAGGATGGGTCATTGGATATCGACGATGCCGTATTGGCCAGGCTGGATGTCGTGGGCATCGCCGTCCACACCCATTTCAATATGTCTCGGGAGGAGATGACGGCGCGCATCATTCGGGCCATGCGCAATCCGCACGCCGATATCCTCTTCCATCCCACCGGTCGCGTATTGCAAAAACGCGAGCCGTACGACGTGGATATCGAGGAGATCATCAAGGTGGCCAAAGAAACGGGCACCATCCTGGAGATCGATGCCTTCCCCGAACGATTGGATCTTCGCGACGAACATATCCGCCTGGCCGTGCAAGCTGGTGTGAAGCTGGTGATCGATTCTGATGCCCACAACCGCCATCATTTCTCCGTGCTGGAATACGGCGTCGCTCAGGCGCGGCGGGGATGGGCTCGCGCCGAAGACGTTCTCAACACGCTCCCCTGCGAGGCATTTCTCCGTCAATTGAAAGATGGGCGAGCGACCCGGCGAACTCGCCAAAGGGGCAAACGCTGAACTCCCCTCGCACATGGAATCGGAGATCGAAGCGGACCCCTCCCGATGGCCCTCCCCGGCGGGCGTCAAGCCCCCGCTCGTTGGCATCCCTTGGGCACGGCTTCCCTGGGCTGCACCCGATGCTCTTTGACTAACTCCAGGAAAGCGCTGGCCGCGTGCGAGAGGACGCGATCTCGCAAATATACCACGCGGAGCGTGCGCTTGATATCCATGTCGCGCACGGGGACGGAGACCAGTCGCCCGGTTCGAATCTCTTCCTCTACGCACATTCGAGGAACGATGGCCAGCCCCATGTCCATCTCGGCGAATCGTTTGATGGTCTCGATGGTGGCCAATTCGATGCTGATGTTGAGAGGGACCCGGTGATCGCGAAAGAGCTGAACGACCTTCTGTCGCGAGGGGGAGTGCACATTGTGCGCCAGGAACGTCTCCTGGCCCAGTTCTTCTACGGTGACCTCCGCTCTCTTGGCCAGTCGGTGGCGGGGGCTCATGATGAGCACGAGCTCATCTTCCAGAATGGGAAACGATTCCAATTCGCTGTCCTCAGGAGCGAACGAGAGAATACCAAAGTCGACCCGATGCTCCTTCACCGCCTTGGGCAGCTTCTCCGAAAACGTGCGGAACACCTCCACCTTGATGCGCGGATGCTTCTGACGATAGGCGAGAATGAGCTGGGGCAGGAGATAGAGACTGGTGCTCTCGTTGGCGCCAATGGTGACTTTCCCGTGGTGGAGTTGGCGCAGCTCCTCAATGGCGCTCACCGCTTCGCTGCGCAGGTTGATGATCTTCTGCGCATATTCGAGGAGCACCTCCCCGGCGTCGGTCAAGGCCACGTTCTTTCGCGACCGGTCCAGCAGCGGCGCGCCCACTTCCTCTTCCAGCTTCTTGATGGCAATACTGATGGCCGGTTGCGTCCGCGCTAGCCGCTCCGCCGCCCGCGAGAAGCTGCGTTCCCGGGCAATGGTCACTAGCGCCTCCAGTTGAGCAAATTCCATCGTTCCCTCGACGTTCGGTGCGTTCAGTCTCTTCTCACAGGGAGCCGCATTTTATCATAAACGAGATTAATTGTCACTGAAAAAGAATAAATTTTACAAACGGCGGTTTCCCTGTTAAAGTATCATGACGAGCGGTAGCGAGGCTGGGAGGTGCAATCAGGGAGATCACGCGATATGGCAGACCGGGTCATCATATTTGATACGACGTTGCGCGATGGCGAGCAGTCGCCGGGCGCGAGCATGAATGTCGAAGAGAAGCTGAAGATGGCGCAACAACTGGAAGCGCTCGGTGTAGATGTCATCGAGGCTGGGTTCCCCATCTCCTCGGATGAAGACTTTGAGGCGGTCAGAACCATCGCTCGCCAGGTTCGAGGCCCGGTCATCGCCGGTCTGGCGCGGGCAGTGCCCGAAGATATCGAACGGGCTTGGGAAGCGCTGGCCGATGCGCGGCGGCCGCGCATTCATACGTTCATCGCCACGTCGGACATTCATCTGGAGTACAAGTTGAAGAAGACGCGGGAAGAGGTCCTCGAGGATGCTCGCCGGGCCGTGCGATTGGCCAAGAGTTTCACCGAAGACGTGGAATTCTCCGCCGAAGATGCCACGCGAACGGATCTGGACTACCTCTGTCAGGTCGTCCAGGCGGTGATCGAAGAGGGAGCCACTACGGTGAACATCCCCGATACGGTGGGCTATACGATTCCCAGTGAGTTCACCACAATCATCACCACCCTGCGCCAGCGCGTGCCCAACATCGATCGCTGTCGGTTGAGCGTCCATTGTCATAATGATCTCGGATTGGCCGTGGCCAATAGCTTAGCGGCCATCCAGGCGGGCGCCCGTCAGGTCGAGTGCACCATCAATGGCATCGGCGAGCGGGCGGGTAACGCTTCGTTGGAAGAGATCGTCATGGCGCTGCACGTGCGGCACGATTTGCTCCCGTTCACGACCGGCGTGCGGACGCCAGAGATTTATAAGACGAGCCAACTGTTGAGCAACATCACCGGCATCATGGTCCAGCCCAATAAAGCCATCGTGGGCAAGAACGCCTTCGCCCATGAGGCGGGCATTCATCAACATGGGGTGCTCAGCCACAAGCTGACCTATGAGATCATGACGCCGGAGTCGGTCGGCGTGCCTCAGAGCACGTTGGTGTTGGGGAAGCATTCGGGGCGGCATGCATTGAAGAAACGCTACGAGGAGATGGGCTACCATCTGTCTCGGGCCGAGTTGGATAAAGCCTACAAGCTGTTCACCAAGCTGGCCGATCGGAAGAAGCAGATCTTCGAAGAAGATCTGCTCGTCATCCTGCAAGATGGGATTCGCGAGATCCCCGAGACGTATTCGCTTCGCCTCGTCCAGGCCTTGGCCGGTAATCATAAACCTTCGACGGCGACGGTCGTCCTGGAGCGGGATGGCCGTGTCTTCGTCCAGTCGGCGACCGGAGATGGTCCGGTGGCCGCGGCCTATGAAGCCATCGACGGCATCACCGGACTTCGCGGGGAAGTCATCGATTATACGATTCGGTCGGTGACCGGTGGGCGCGACGCCGTCGGCGAGGTCTTCGTTCATGTCAATTTCGATGGCCGGACGTTCACTGGCCGGGCGGCGAGCACCGACATCATCGACGCCAGCGCGCGCGCTTATCTGCATGCCGTCAACAAAGTGCTCTATGCTACGGAGCGCCAGAAAGCGTCCAGAGATGAGGTGCCCGTAGCCCAGCAGGCTTAGGAGGGAATGGGAATGAGGAACGAGTGGCGGAGCATGTCTGACCGGAGGCGATCCGAGCGCCTCATTGGTCGTCGTCTTTTCGGGCTCGTTCCTGATTCTCAGAGTTGCACGAGCCGGTGGCTTCCTGATCCCCTCACGAGGCTCCAGCTCGTCTCATGAACCCTCCTCCTGCACTCAGCCCTGGAGGGGTGGCCACCCCCGGTCACTCCTCCAGTCCTATCCCTAGGGGCGGCCCTCGTGCCGCCCCATTTCCATATCCGCTCCATTAATAGTGGCGGCATGTCCGTCAGGCTGATCGGCCGTCCGGTTGGGGAGCGCTCGATGGGCGCTCATTGCGCGCCCTCAGCCTCGGTGAGTCGGACGGTGGTGAGGATCTCCTGTTGCGTGACGGGGACGGTACCCACTTTGCCGATGACCACGCTGGCCGCATAGTTGGCCAGGATGGCGGCCTCCAGTGGTGGCGCTCCGCTGACGAACGAGAGAGCCAGTGCGGCCATGGTCGTATCGCCGGCACCGGTCACATCGTACACCTCGCGGGTGACCGTGGGGATATGCGTGACCTCACCGTCACCGGAAAAGAGCGTCATTCCCAGTTCGCCGCGGGTGATGAGCAGGTGCTGGCATCGGAGCCATTGGAGGATCGTTCGCCCTGCTTCGAGCAGCGACGCTTCGTCGGCGATCTCAATATGGGTGATCTGTTCGGCCTCCCGCTGGTTGGGTTTGAGCAGCGTGACCGGCGAGTAGTGTTTGAAATTGCGCAGCTTGGGATCGAGGAACACGGGCTTACTGGCGGCCTCGGCCAGCGGCAGAATGCGCTGAAGGAGGTGAGGCGTGATGACCCCTTTGTCATAGTCTGAGATGACGACGCCATCGCACTCGTCGAGCCGCTCGGTGAACAGAGCGATGAGCTGCTCGGTCAACCCGTGGCTGAGCGGCTGTCGGCTCTCACGGTCGGCCCGCACCACTTGTTGATTATGAGCGATGATGCGCGTTTTGACCGTCGTCGGGCGTGAAGGATCGACCAGGAGTCCGGATGTCTCGGCGCCCAGCTTGCGCAACGTCTCTCCGATGTGGTCGCCCGCCCGATCGCGACCTACGACGCCGAGGACGACGACGTCAGCCTCCAGCGAACGAAGATTGTGGACCACATTTCCTGCTCCCCCCAGGTGAGTGGATTCTCGTTCGATTTCCACTACGGGCACCGGCGCTTCCGGCGAGATGCGGCTGGCGCGCCCCCAGATGAACTCGTCGAGCATCAGATCGCCGATGACCAGAAGGCGCTTGGTGCCGAACTGGTCGAGCAATTGTTTGACGCGATGGAGGGATATAGTCGGTCGGTTCATAGCTTCATCCGAACCCACCCGGTCGTCAAGGCGTCGACTGCCTGACGCCCGGCGGCGATGATGAGGATGATGTCGAAGAGGTGCGACCGGCCTCGGCCAGTACGCGATCGACGGCATCCAGCACGTCTTCCACTTGAACGTAGGCGATGCGCTCGGTGGGCGACAGTCGCCGGCCCGACAGATCCCGGGTCGCCGTGACCATGGCGTGAGGGGTTTCGCCCCAGGGACCCCACACGGTGGGATCGGACGAGCCGAAGACGACCACCGTGGGACAGCGCATGGCCATGGCCATATGGGCGGGACCGCTATCATTGCCGATGAAGATGCGCGCCAGCGCGCAGAGCGCCATCACCTCCTTGAGGGGGAGGCCGGCGAAGGTGAACGTGCTCTGTCCGGCGAATCCCTTCAGGCTGTGTAACAGATAGTCTTCATGTTGAGCGGCGATGGCGACAGAGGGCAGTCCGTGCTGGGTGGCCAGATATCTCACCACCTGGGCGAATTTGCGGGGCGGCCAGCGCTTGTCATCGGCGGTGGCCGCCGGATGAATGAGGGCGAAGTGCCTGGGGACACCGGCTCGCGACAGTCGATGAAACGCGCGGTGGAACGCCGGATCGCCCGGGTATAGCGAAGTCGCCGGGATGCGCTCCACGGGCAGGCCCGCCCACTTGAGCAGGCCGATCTGTTGTTCCACCGAATGGACTGTCGGTTTTCCCCAGATCACATCCGGATCGGGAGCCCGGTGATTGAGCAGGAACGAATAGGCGTATCCGCGATACCCCACCCGATGCCGCGCGCCGACCAGCGCGCAGAGGAACGTCGCCGTCGTCCCTCCATGCATGTTGAAGGCGATGTCGAATTGCGCCGCCCGAAGTCGCCGAGCCAGGCGTACCCGCTCCAGCCCATCGCTGAATTGATTCCATCGGCGATCCAGAACGATGACTTCATCGACGTGAGGGTGCCCCTCCAGCAAGGGAGCGATCGGCGTTTCCAGGAGCACAGCGGTATGGACATCCGGACGATGTTGCTTGAGCGCCGCCAGGCACGGCGTCATCAGGACGGTGTCGCCAATCGAACGGAGTCGGACCAGCAAGACGCGATGGATCTGGCTCCAGTCGATGGAGGGATCAGTCTTCCGATTCGTCCACCGTAGCTTCATCAATCAACATCACCGGAATTCCATCGCGAATCGGGTAGACGCGATGGCAAACGGGACATTTCAATCCCTTTCCGTCGGCGGTCAATTGAACTTTGGCCCGTTCATGTTCGGTCTTGACGCACGCCGGGCAGGCGAGGATGTCCAATAACTCGGGCTTGATGCTCATCGTGTCACCGTCGCCTCCATGCTCGTGAAATAGGCAGCATTAATCTACCATGACGATCACCTCATTGTCAAAATGCGGCAGTATCTGGCCGAGTTGAGGGGGCAGGGGGTGATTACGCGCCGTCGGGGGTGGCTGGAGATTGCCGACCGGGAGCGGCTGCGAGGCATGATCGGGGCGGGTCGGCGATGAGGAAGGGGAGGATGGGGCGGGCTATGGAGGGAGCCTCTGGAGTGAGTCGAAACCGGAAACGTTTCCGCCTTGGAGGCGGCAACATTTCCGGTTTTTGGGGGGAAACGTTTCCTGGTAGGGATGGGGATTGGGGATTAATATGGTGGCGTGGCGATATTGTTG
>Ga0256841_1000010_pt1 | contig 245731 bp, 237 predicted proteins | sample 356308metaG_FD_185971 | JGI IMG/M metagenome (GOLD analysis project Ga0256841, IMG submission 185971) | Hydrothermal vent microbial communities from Mid Atlantic Ridge, Atlantic Ocean - 356-308 | ecosystem: Environmental > Aquatic > Marine > Hydrothermal vents | place: Atlantic Ocean: Mid...
GGATAGCATGACAGGTACAAACTGTATCCAGCATACTCGTCACGCAACAGGCTGTAATTCATGGTAAAAAAACCCACATTTTGCGCGTTCTGGTGCAATATTCGGGTTAATGCCCCGAATAAAGACCGGCCACTTCATCCGAGTAATACAGCAGAATGCGGTTTCGGCGCAATTTGAGGGTAGGCGTAAGCAAGCCGTTTTCCGGGGACATGGGTTGATGAAGTATGGCCAGCCGGTGAATCCTGGCATAACCGGGGAAACTGCTGAGTTGTTCCTGCACCTGCCGCAGCATCTCATCGACAACCACGGGATTGCTGTAGTTGCTTTCATCGCCGGGATGCAAGCCAAGGGATTTACACAATTCATCGAAAGCCTGGGGATTGGGTACCGCCAGGCAGGAAAGATAGGGTTTGCCTTCACCAATGACCATCGCCTGTTCGATCAGGGGTGACAGGGTGATGGCGTTTTCCATATCCGTCGGGGGAATCTTTTCGCCTGTGGCGAGAACGATGATTTCCTTCAGGCGGCCGGTGATGAAGATATGGCCGGTATCGCCGATGCTGGCCTTGTCCCCGGTGTGCAGCCAGCCATCCTGGTCAATCATTTCGGCAGTGGCTTCCGGACGGTTCCAGTAACCGAGCATGACGCTGGGGCTGCGGGTAAGCAGTTCTCCCTGTTCGGAGATCCGCACTTCCACTCCGGGCAGGGGCAGTCCCACGGATGCGGGCACATTGTTTTCCAGTGGATTGGCGGCAATCACCGGGCTGGTTTCCGTGAGTCCGTAACCCTGGGTGACAGGAATACCGAGACCAATGAACAGCTTTGCCACGTCGGGAGACAGGGCTGCGCCACCGCATACGGTGAAACGCAGCCGGCCACCGAGACGGCCCCGTACCTTGGCACCTACCAGGGCGTCGAGCAGGGGGTGCAGGAGCAGGCCGGGCGACCATCCGCCGCGGCCCTGTTGCCGCTCAAATTTCTTCCAGCCGATATCGATGGCGGCGCGGAAAAGTTTCTTTTTGATGGCCGACTCTGTGTTCAGCTTGTCCATGATCCGCCCGTAGATACGTTCGAATATGCGCGGTACCGAGACCATCAGGGTAGGCTTGACCATGGCCAGGTCATCCGCCAGTTGGGGAATGCTGCGGTTGTATGCCGTGGCGCAGCCACAGACCATGGCCAGGTAGTAACCCACGGTGCGTTCAAAAGTGTGGGACAGGGGCAGAAAGGACAGGAAAGTATTGTCGGCGCGGATATCGAAGAACTGCAAGGCGGCATGTACGTTCCACAGGATGTTGTGATGGCTGAGCATCACGCCTTTGGGTTTGCCGGTGGTTCCGGAGGTATAGACGATGGTCGCCAGTTCATCCGGAGCGCATTCCTCTTCTGCCAGTTCGCCCTTCCCTTGTGGCAGCCAGTCCTGCAATCGCCGCAGTTTGTCATGTTGTGCATCCAGCGCTTTGATGGCGACGATGGTATGGACGCTGGTCAGCTTCTCTACTGTAGATTCCAGGGTCTGCCATTGGTCAGCGCCTTCGATTACCAGAAGGGATGCTTCACAATCATTGACGATCCAGGCAATGTTGTCTGCCCGGTCATTCATGAACACCGGTACCAGCACCAGCCCCAAACCCAGACAGGCCTGATCGCAGATCACCCATTCCCATGCGTTGTGACACATGATGACCACCCTGTCGCCTTTGTGCAGGCCGGAAGTGCGCATGGCTTGCTGCCAGCGAATCACTTGGTTGGCGGTCTGCCGCCAGCTGTATTCATGCCATTGGTTTTCTTCGGGATCGTATTGTATGTAGGCTGTAGCTTCCGGACTGCGACTCACGCGCTCACGAAACAGCGCCGCAAGGCCGGGTGCCTGTTCAAGAGTGATGAGTTGCGGGTTGCTCATGCGGCCTCCGTTACGGTTTTGTCAGAAGCTTGTCCCAGCCTGCATCGGGTGCAAAGCGTTCACCATAAGTGTATTCCAGTTTCTGCAGCTTGCTGAAGAATTTGTCCGGATCTTCTTCCTGTACATGGTGCAGGGGGCCGCCGCGAAATGGCGCAAATCCGGTGCCGAAGACGATTCCGGCGTCCAGACTGTCGGCATCGGCGACAATGCCTTCACGCAAGCAGGCCACGGATTCATTGATCAGACGCATGATCATGCGATCCTTGTACTGTTCCAGGGTTTCTCTGTCAGCGACGGACTTGTCCTTGCGTGGCTTGTTGTCATGCCAGGCATAGAAGCCCTGGCCGCTCTTTCTTCCCAGCTTTTTTTGTTCCACCAGCCTTCGCAGGTTTTCCGGCACCTTTCCGGGAAGCAGCCCGGAGAGCTTTTCCGCCACGGACAGACAGATGTCCAGCCCCACGGTGTCCGCCAGTTCCACCGGCCCCATGGGCATGCCAAAGTCCCTGGCGGCCCGATCGATATCCACGCCAGGAACCCCTTCATTGAGGAGGATGACCGCCTCCATGAGATAGGGCATGAGCACCCGGTTCACGAGAAATCCGGGGTGGCTGCGTACCGGCAGGGGCAGTTTGCCTATCTGGCGGATGAAGCTGCCTGCGGATGCCGCCAGTTCATCCGGGGTATCTTCCGTGGTGACGATTTCCACCAGGGGCATTTTGGCCACCGGGTTGAAAAAGTGTAGTCCCACCAGTCGTCTGGGATTGGCGAGCACACCTGCCAGTTGCTGCAGAGGAATACTGGAGGTGTTGCTGGCCAGAATGGCATCAGGCTTCATGCGGGGCTCGATGTCTGCAAACAAGGACTGCTTGGCGTCCAGATCCTCGAAAATGGCTTCGATGACTACATCGGCCTTGTTCAAGCCCTTGCCTTGGTGATCCGGCATCAGGCGATCCATGGCGTCCTGGATACGGTAGCGGTCCCGCAACTTGCGCTGAAACAGGACGTGGGCGCGCTTGATGGCCCGTCCCAGTTGTTCCGGGCCGCGATCCTGCAGGCTAACCCGCAGGCCGCGCAGTACGCACCAGGCGGCAATATCCCCTCCCATGACGCCGCCTCCTATTACATGTACATGAGATGCATGGAAGTCACTGTCCATGGCCTGACTCTTGAGCCTGTCCTGCAGCAGGAACAGGCGTATCAGGTTTTGTGCGGTGCTTCCGGTCAGTAGTTCGGGAACCCGACGCGCTTCACTGGCGTACATGCCAGCGGCATTGCCGGCGTTCCTGCGCCAGTGATCGATGAGGGTATAGGGCGCCGGATAGTGTTCTTCCCGGACCTGTTTTCGTACCTGGCGACGCAGAAGCGCAGCGGCCAGAGGACGCAGGGGAGCGCTTCCTGGAAGTCTGTGCCATAGGCGGGGAGGTTTGCGTGGAGCGGCTTCGTGGATGAGCTGACGCGCTGCGTTTTTCAACTGGCGCCGGGGCAGGGCGTGATCCACCAGCCCGATGCGTTGTGCCTGTTTGGCGACCAGATTGCGCCCCGAAAGCATGAGCTCCATGGCCGGCATGTGACCGAGCAGCCGGATGCTGCGCAAACTGCCGCCAAAGCCGGGGAAAATACCCAGGCGCACTTCAGGGAAGCCAAGCCGGGTGACAGGATCCGTGGAAGCGATACGGTAGCGGCAGGCCAGGGCCAGTTCCAGACCGCCACCCAGACAGAAGCCGTGAATGAGCGCCACAGTGGGGAAGGATAGCGCCTCGAGACGACGAAATATGTCATGCACGCGCAGAATCAGCTGCTCTGCCTGCCCGGGGGAGTCGATGCGGGAAAAAGCCTTGACGTCGGCGCCGGCAATAAAGCCTTTTTCCTTGCCGGATTGAATCACCAACCCCTTGGGGTGAGTCTGGGCGATGGCCACCAACTGGGTATCGAATTCTTCCAGAGCCTCTTCGGTGAGTACATTGGCTGCCTTGTCAGGACTGTCGAAGGTCAGCCAGGCCAGGCCCTGCTTGTCCTGTTGCAGGTGAAAGTGCTTGTTCATGACGGTTTCCTCTCAACCAGCATTGCACCACCCTGTCCGCCGCCTATGCACAGGCTGGCCATCCCCAGGCGGGCATTTTCTCTTTCCAGGATCTTTAACAGATGCAGTACGATACGTGCGCCGGATGCGCCAACGGGATGCCCCAGGCTGATGCCGCCGCCATCCACGTTGAGACGCTTCTCCGGAATGGGCTGAAAGGCCTGAGACCGCTGCAGGGCGGAATGACAAAAATCATCGTCCTGCCAGGTACGCAGGCAGGCAAGCACCTGTGCGGCGAAAGCTTCGTTGATTTCCCAGTAATCGATGTCGGCACTATCCAGTTGCTGGCGGTTCATGATGGGAGCCATGGCATGTACGGGCCCCAGGCCCATGCGCGCCGGTTCCAGCCCCGCCCATTGGCAGTCGCGCAGTTGGCCGAGGACCGGCAGATCATGCTTTTCCACCGCCCGCGCCGATGCCAGAATCAGGCAGGCGGCGCCGTCCGTGACCTGAGCGCTGTTTCCGGCGCTGATCTTGCCGAAAGGCCGGTCGAAGACCGGTTTGAGATGCGCCAGTTTCTCCATGGTCGTGTCGCTGCGCAGCCCGTCATCCTGAAGATAGACATTTCCCTTGTGGTCGATGAGAGGCACGATTTCCCCCAGGTGATTCTCTTCGATGGCTGAGGCCAGGCGTTGATGACTGCGCAGGGCATAGCGGTCCATGGCCTCGCGGCTGATACTGAAGTCTTCAGCCAGTTGTTCGGCCGTCTGTCCCATGGACAGACCAACCACGGGATCGGTCAACCCGCGCAGCAGGGCGATCACGGGACGCAAATGAGCGGGCTTGAGGCGGCCCAGCACCCGGATACGCTGTTTCAGGCTATGGCTACGGTTCCATTGCGCCAGCCAGGCAACCATGGCTTCATTCAACATAACCGGGTGATGACTCATGGCTTCCGTGCCGCCAGCCAGAATCAGATCCGCCTGCCCGCTGGCGATTCTGCCGACGGCGCAGTCCAGTGCCTGCATGCCCGAGGCGCAGTTGCGTTGCACGGTCATCGCATGCACCTTGTCGCCGCAGCCCAGACGCAGGGCGATCACCCGGGCGATATTGGCTTCATCCGGTCCGGAAGATACGCAGCCGAAGATGACTTCGTCCAGGGCATGTGCGGGGAACGGCATGTCCAGCAGCAGTTGCCGGGCCGCGCCCACGGCCAGATCACTGGCGCGGAAAGGCCCGGGCGGGCCAGCCAGCTTCAACTGGGGGGTTCGGCATCCGTCGATGACATATACATCGGCGGCAGCGTAGGGATTGCTGTGTGTCATGTTCATGATTGCGCTACCTGTTCCGGGTTGTGAGCAGATTCATGGAGAAGATATTGCTCGCCATATTGTTCGAAACTGTCGACAGCGATGACCCGGCGGCGCAACATGCGCATTTTGTCCAGTTCCCGCATCTCCTGTTCCGATATCAGCCCTTTTTCCAAGGCTTCCCGGGCCTGCGTCTGGCGGTCTCCCGCCCCGAGTGCGCCGGCGCGCCGGGCGTTGCGCAGGGTTTTTTCCACTGGAGCAACCACTGCCGCCTGGCGGAAGGCCTGTTCGATGATGCCTTCACGGAAATCGTCCTCGTCGCTGTGGAAGATGCCTTGCGTCAGACGTTCGCGGCTCTCGCAGGGATGCAGCAGTATCTGTGCGGTTTCATGGGCCAGGCGGTCGTCGGGCTCCGTCCATGGCAGGCCGCTGGGAAACAGCAACAGGCGCAATGCCCAGGACAAGGGTCGAAAAGGCAGATTGCTCATGAGCAGGCGCAGACTTTCCTGCATCCGGTAGAAAGAGCGCTCACAGGACCAGCGCAGCAGCGGCAGGTCGTCAGCGGGACTGCCATCATCATGGAAACGTTTCAATGCGGCCGAAACCAGATACATTTCCGAGAGCACGTCCCCGAGTCTGGCGGACAGGCGTTCCTTGCGTTTCAGGGAACTGCCCAGGGTCATCATGGAAATATCGGCGGCCAGGGCGAAAGCCGCGCTCATCCAGTTGAGCTGCTGGTAAAAGCGGCCAACGGAGCCGCCGACCGGGGTGGCGGAAAAGCGTCCCCGGGTAAGCCCCAGAAAAAGACTGCGTGCAATATTGCCCAGCAGAAAGCCGAGATGACCGAACAGGGCATGGTCGAAATCCGCCAGAGACTGTTTCCTGTCCGGGTTGCGTGCGGCAGCAAACTCCTTGAGTATCCATGGATGGCAGCGCATGGCTCCCTGACCGAATATGATCATGCTGCGGGTCAGTATATTCGCGCCTTCCACGGTAACTGCGATGGGCAGCGCCTGGTAGGTGCGCCCGATGAGATTGGATGGTCCCAGGCAGATGCCGCTGCCAGCCTGGACATCCATGGCGTCATTGATGATCTGCCGGTATCCTTCGGTGAGGTGATATTTGACAATGGCCGAGATGACCGAAGGTTTCTCGCCAATGTCCAGGGCGCCCAGGGTGAGGCGGCGGGCGGCATCCATCTGGTAGGTCAGGCCGGCAATTCTTGCAAGGGCTTCTTCCACCCCTTCGAAGCGGCCAATGGGCATGTTGAACTGCTGGCGTATGGCAGCATAGGCGCCAGTATGCCGGCTGCAGATCTTGCCTGCGCCCACTGCCAGGGCGGGCAGGGAGATGCCACGGCCTTCCGCGAGGGCTTCCACCAGCATGCGCCAGCCTTTGCCAACGTATTCCTCACCGCCAATGAGCTGTGACAGGGGAATAAAGACATTCCTGCCGCGATTGGGGCCGTTCTGGAAAGGGATGTCCAGAGGAATGTGTCGCGCGCCTATGCTTACCCCTGGTGTATCCCGGGGGATCAGCGCCAGAGTGATGCCGCGCTCCTCTTCTTCACCAAGCAGATGATCGGGGTCCTGCAGTTTGAAGGCAAGACCGATGAGGGTGGCTACCGGCCCCAGGGTGATATAGCGCTTCTCCCAGTTCAGGCGCACTCCCAGAACGGTTTTGCCCTGCCATTGACCCTGGCATACCACGCCTGTGTCGGGAAGTGCGCCGGCATCGCTGCCCGCCTCGGGGCCGGTGAGGGCGAAACAGGGGATTTCTTCACCCCGGGCGAGACGGGGCAGATAGTATTTTCGCTGGGAGGGAGTGCCGTAGTGCAGCAGCAGCTTCCCTGGCCCCAGGGAGTTGGGCACCATGACCGTGACCGCGGCCACGATGCTGCGGCTGGAGATTTTGATGACCACATCGGAATGAGCCTGAGCGGAAAAACCCAGACCGCCATACTCTTCCGGGATGATGAGACCGAAAAAGCGTTCCTTGCGCAGGTAGTCCCAGACCTCCGGAGGCAAATCCTGGTCTTCATGGGTGATCTTCCAGTCGTCCAGCATCTTGCACAGGGTTTCCACGGGGCCATTCAGAAAAGCCTGTTCCCGTGTGGAAAGATGGGTGTGGGGCTGATTCAGCAGTCTTTCCCAATCGGGTTTGCCGCTGAACAGTTCCGCATCCCACCATACGGTGCCTGCTTCCAGTGCTTCCCGCTCGGTGTCGGACATGGGGGGCATGACTTTTCTGAACTGTCTGAGCAGGCCTGCGGTAATGTACTTGCGGCGCAGACGGGGTACGCCGAGCAGCAGAACCAGGCTGCTTGCCAGAATCCACAGGGGCGTGGAGATGAACCAGCGTATGTCGGTGCCCAGAGTGACAGTGATCAGACTGCCAAGAAGCAGCGAAACCCAGAGAGTCGCGCCCGCGCCCTGATAGGCGAGGTACCAGATGGCGGCCAGGGTGGCGATGAAAGCGATTATGCCCATGGTCAGACCTCCTTGCGGCGCAGGCCAGCGCGTTGCATGGTTCGATGTATGTAGCCGGCCGGGCGGGGCTGCTCGGACTCGGCTGCTGTTTTTCTCGGAGGGGGTTGCTGATCCACATAGTCGGTTTCCCTGTCCCAGGGAAGACGGCGATACAGGCCCAGATCGTTCATGCCCAGGTAGGGATACTTGATGATGCTGAAGTAGGGGGAATAATCGAAGTCCCTCGGGGCAAACAGCTTCGGATTGCGTTTGAAAAGGCGCAGACTTCCGTCTTCACCCCGGTCGATGAAGGGCAGAATGGGAAAATCCACCTGACTGAAGGCTTCTGCCAGTAACGTGGAACAGACGGTGCGGGTTGCATCTCCGGCATTGTGCTGAAACAGACTGGAACGCCAGCGTCTTGGAAGTATGCTCCAGGGAAAGAAGAACCGGGCCAGATCCATTACCTGGCGAAGATCGTAATGGCTCCCCAGTTTGCTGAGGGCATGGGCGATGACCTGTTGAGCATCGTCTGCCGAGAGCCCTTCCGGCCGGCAAATGCGCAGATGTGCATTTCTGTAACTGGACAGCGGCGTGATGACAGTGCCCTTGCCGAGTTCGGCCTCGATCACCAGTTGCTCTTCGGGATCGCCTTCGAAGTGGGCTTCGATGACCACCCTGAGTTTTGGGCTGCGAATATCGAACAATCGTCCGATATACAGGGCGGAATGACTCCAGGGACTCTGGGTAATGAGTTTGATGACTTCAGATACGCGACTGCGTCCTTCCACCAGGAGTACATCACAGGGTCGCAACTCGAACCGGAGACGGTTGAAATCACACAAAGGTGTTTCCGGCGCCGGTCCTTCCCGGGTGAGCCAGTTCATGCCCCATTTGCTGATTTTTCCACGCAGCTTATGCATGCCTGCCGACCTTTTTTGCTGTCTGTGTAAAAGTATAGACCGGCGTAGCGAAAATATTTTTTAGATGAACGGATTATTTTTCTCAAATGGCGGCACTGGCACAGAAAAACTTCATAACCATATGATTTACCAAGTTAATTATTTATTAGTATGTTTGTACTAAAAAATACTGGCAGCAGGATCGGGTCGGGATGCGCGGTTTTTGTGGTCAAGCTGTGATCTTGCGCACAATGAATTCCCCGGCAGTTAATTAGTATCCGGTAAACAGAACCCGCAAATGAGGTTCAGTTCTGGAGCTGAAACAATGGCACATGCAGACAAAATCGTTTATCTGGAAAAAGGGCAGGCCGGTCAGGCGCCTGTGGTGACAATGGGAAAGTATGGCGCGCTGGCCCGTTCCTGTGAAAACATGCTGGTTCAGCAAATGGAGCCACTTCTTCACGACATGTTTGCCCAGGTGGATGATGACCTGTACCGCCTGGCGGAAAATTCCACCAGTAATTCCCGCCAGACACTGTTTTTCGACAGCATGCGCAGCATGCGCCTGTTCAAGGAAAAGGCAGAGCAGAGCTATCTCAGGTTGTTGCAGAATACCTTCACTTCCTTTTGGGAGGGGCGTTCTTCGCTGGGTGGTGGGTCTGCCGACACCGCCGGACTCGACGGGGAGCTTTCTCTGGTGGAAAAGGACGAACTGGAGGAAGAACTTGCCGTCACCACCATGGCTTCAAAGGCGCGCACGCGCTTTCATGATGAGCTTGCATTGCTGGACAAGCGTTTCGCCCATATGCTGGGCAGGAATGACATTGAAAGCGAAGAGAACCCGGCGGGTCCCAAGGCGCTTGCGGAAATTTTCCGTGTGGTTCTGGACGAATGGGAAACCGATGAAGTACTGGCCCGCATCGTGGTCTACAAATGCTTTGAGCGGGTAGTCCTGTCGGAAATCGGCGATGTGTACGCAAGCATCAACCAGTTGCTGATGGAAAAAGGGGTATTGCCCGAGTTGACGCCGCACAAGGGAGGCGCACCGGCGCGCAAACCCGGCCGTGCTTCTTCCCCGAATGCCCGACAGGATGCGGGAGTGGCGCGGGGGGATGATCAGAGCGCGACAGTGGAAGACGGCGGGGAAGAGGAAGATGTTCCTTCCCTCAAGGAAATATGGCAATACATCCAGAACATGGTTCCTCAGGGAATGACGCCACCCGCCAGCAATATGCATTTGCCGGTGTTGCCTCGGGACAACGTCATGGAGGCGTTGAGCAACATGCAAAGTGCCGCCTTGTCCGATTTGAATCTGGATGATGTGGAGTGGTCGGCGGTACAACAGCGTATCCGCGAACAGTTGAGCCAGACCCTGTGTCTGGATGGGAGTGGCAAGGAAACCCATCGTCTTGCGGAAACCGAGCAGCAGACCATCGATATCATATTGATGCTCTTCGATCATGTACTGGATGATGGCAATCTGCCCGACGCCATGCGTGCCTTGATTGCCCGTCTGCAGATTCCGGTACTCAAGGCGGCCATCGCCGATCCTGCCTTTGTGGACGACAAGCAGCATCCTGCACGACGGCTGCTGAATGAACTGGCTGCCGCATCTGTTGGCTGGCGCGATGATGGTGATCGCAGTGAAAAGAGTCTCTATTTCCATGTGAAGCGAGCCGTGGATCGTATCGTGCATGAGTACCGCGATGATACGGCCTTGTTCGATGAAGTCCTGCAGGATTTTTCCCGCTATATGGAAAAACGGGCAAGGGTCAAGCAGATTCTGGAAGAACGTCTGACCCAGTCGGTTTCCGGCGAGGAGAAACTGGAAGTCGCACGCAAACAGGTCGAAGACATTCTTCAGGGATTGGGCGTCCGATCCCTGCCCACGGCGGCCCGGCAGATTCTGGAGCAGCCCTGGAAGAAACTCATGACGATTCTGTTGTTGCGTGAAGGTGAAGAAGGCAGTAATTGGCGCAAGGCTGTGCATATTGCGCACATGCTGGTGAGTTATCTGGGGAACAATGACGCGGACTTCGACAAGCAAAAGCTGCTATCCAGTATTCCGGAAATCATCAGCGGGCTTAAAAAAGGTTTCAGTTATATTTCTTTCGATCAAAACAAGTCCTCTCTAATGCTCAATCAGCTTCAGACCTGCTTCATAGAGGCGTTGAAGAATGACGGGCAAGTAAAGGTGGAGCAAGAGGAGACAGCCGATCAACCTGCGGATGAAGAGCAGGAACCGGAAATCGAGGACGAACACAGCATTGCTGTAAGAAACATGAAAGAAGGCACCTGGATCCGGATGAAACTCGACGTGGAAGAAGAGCCTCTCATCTGCAAGATGGTATGGCGCAGCAAATATACCGGCACCATGGTCTTCGTCGATGGTCAGGGCAACAAGGCTGCGCAGATGAAAGAACCGGAACTGGCATCCTATTTCCGTGATGGCAGCGCCCAGTTCCTGGAAGATGTCCAGGCGCCCCTCATCGACCGGGCCATCAAGAAGATGATGAAGGTGCTCAATGCACGCATCGTTGGTCCCAAACTGCAGATGTCGGAATAAGCTTTTTCCGAAAAACACCCCAGCCCGCCTCCCGCGGGCTTTTTTATCTCCAGGGATGGAGTGTATGCCGCGAGAGGCCAGGGCACTGGAAATGCTCCCGGCATTTCCTCCGCAAGGTCGTAGTAACTATCTGCCAGGGGCAGATAATTGCTCCTGCATGATCTGCATTTGCTGCTTCCCTGACGGACATGGAGCGTATGCCAGAAGCTCATCTTCGTTATGATGATGCCCCCTTCCGTTGTCTGTGCGAAAATGCGCCTTCAAGCACAGATCAGGCGCAGGCTTTGCGCGTCATTCTGACCTGAAAACAGATTCCATACAGAGGCGTTGCAAGCAATGGAGAAAGCGGATATCGGCCTGATAGGGCTGGCGGTAATGGGGCAGAATCTGGCTCTGAACATGGATGATCATGGCTTCCGGGTAGCAGTTTACAATCGCACTACAAAACGCATGCAGGAGTTCATTGCCGGACCTGCCGCGGATACCCGGATCACGGGAGCCGAGACCTTGCGCGCTCTGGTCGATTCCCTGGAAAAACCGCGCCGTATCCTGCTCATGGTTCGGGCGGGCAAGGCAGTGGACGCGGTAATCGATTCCCTGCTGCCTTTGCTCGAAACCGGGGATATCATCATTGATGGCGGCAACTCCCGCCATACCGATACGGAAAGACGTGTGACGCGATTGGCTGAGCATGGCATGCATTTCGTGGGATGCGGAATCTCAGGTGGTGAAGAGGGCGCCCGTCACGGCCCAGCCATCATGCCCGGCGGAGATGAGGCCGCCTGGCCTGTCATCAAACCCCTGCTGCAATCCATTGCCGCCAGGGTGGATGACGTGCCCTGCTGTCAGTGGATTGGTCGGGGAGGCGCTGGTCATTATGTCAAAATGGTGCATAACGGCATCGAATATGGCGACATGCAGCTCATCGCCGAGGCCTATCAGCTCATGCGTGACGGGCTGGGTATGGACATGGATGCCATTCAGACGGTATTCAGTCGCTGGAATCGGGGGCGGCTCAATTCCTACCTCATCGAGATCACGGCAGACATTCTGGCTTACCGGGAGGCGGATGGCACGCCATTGCTGGACAGGATACTGGACAGCGCCGGGCAGAAGGGCACTGGCAAATGGACCGGTATCAGCGCCCTGGATCTGGGTATGCCGTTGACTCTTATCGGAGAAGCGGTATTTGCCCGTTGTCTTTCGGCGCTGAAAGATCAGCGTATGAAAGCCCAGGGGATCCTGGGTTTGCCTGTGGCTGATTTCGAAGGAGACACGGAAAAAGTGGTGGATGCCATCGAGCAGGCATTGTATGCCAGCAAGATCGTTTCCTATGCCCAGGGCTATATGCTCATGCAGGAAGCGGCTCAGGTTCATGGCTGGGATCTGCATTATGGCGACATAGCCCTGGTCTGGCGAGGCGGCTGCATCATTCGCAGCCGTTTCCTGAACAACATCAAGGATGCCTATGCACGCGACGGGAAGCTGGAAAACCTGCTGCTGGACGAGTTCTTCGCTGCCCGGATGCTGGATGCCGAAGCCGGTTGGCGCAAGACCTGCAGTCTGGGAGTGGAGTTGGGCATCCCTCTTCCCGCCATGACTTCAGGACTGTCCTTTTTCGACGGCTATCGCCGGGGCCAGTTGCCGGCAAATCTGATCCAGGCGCAACGGGACTATTTCGGCGCCCACACCTATGAGCGTACAGACCGTCCCCGGGGAGAACATTTCCATACGGACTGGACGGGAGAGGGTGGTGACGCCACCTCGGGGCAATATGATGTCTGATTCAATGGAAGTAGGCTGTACCTATGTCATCTTCGGCGCCACGGGAAACCTGTCGCGGGAAAAACTCATGCCCGCCCTGTATCACCTGGACATGGCCGGAGAGCTGGACGCGGAAACCCGTATTGTAGCCAGTGGCCGGCGTGACTGGGACGATGAGCGCTGTGTCGCCGAGGTGCGTTCCTGGCTGGAAGCCAAGGTCAGAGACGGGCTGGATGAAAAACTGTTTGAACGCTTTGCCCGGCGCATCAGCTATTTTCGCGGTGATCTGGGAGACGAAAATACCTGGCCTCGTCTGAAAGAGTATCTACTCAGCCGCGGGGATCTGCCGCGCAACATTGCTTTCTACATGGCCATACGTCCGGCAGAGTTCGGCCTGGTGGTGGAAAAACTGGGCGGGCAGGGCTTGCTTGAAGAAAGCCGTTACTGGCGGCGGGTGGTGGTGGAAAAACCGTTCGGTTATGACCTGCGGACTGCCCGGGAGTTGCAGGCCGATCTGAAAAAGCATCTCAAGGAAGAACAGATCTACCGTATCGATCATTATCTGGGCAAGAGTACCGTGCAAAACGTGCTGGTATTCCGTTTTGCCAACACCCTTCTTGAGCCTTTGTGGAACCGCAACTACATCGATCACGTACAGATCACGCACGCGGAAACCGCTGGCGTAGGCAGCCGTGGGGCCTACTACGATGGCAGCGGCGCCATGCGCGACATGATTCAAAGCCATTTGTTGCAACTTCTCAGCCTGGTGGCCATGGAACCGCCAGTGAGCATGCAGGCGGAAGATCTGCGGGATGAAAAGGTGAAAGTGCTCAAATCCCTGCGGCGCATCGAGGAAGAACAGGTGCCGGATTTCAGTTTTCGCGCCCAGTACGGCGCAGGGGAAATCGAAGGTGAGCCGGTGAAGGCGTATTTGCAGGAAGATGGCATACCCGAGGACAGCCATACCGAAACCTATGCCGCCATGAAGCTGTATGTGGACAACTGGCGTTGGCGCGGTGTGCCTTTCTATCTGCGAACCGGCAAACGTCTGGCGCAAAAGCAGTCCATGATTTCCATCTGTTTCCGCCACCCGCCCCAGCAGTTCTTTCGCGACACCGACGCCGGTCCCATGAAACAGAACTGGATCATGCTTGGCATTCAACCTTGTGAGTGCATGCGCATGGAAGTTACCGTCAAGGAGCCGGGCTTGCAGATTCGTACCCGCCAGCGCAGCCTGGACGCGCAGTTGCGTGGTCTGGATGAAACCCCCATCGACGCCTATGAGGAACTTCTGCTGGATGTCATCGACGGAGACCGCTCCCTGTTCCTGCGCTACGATGAAGTGGAATGGGCCTGGCGGGCGGTGGATCCCGTGATTCGTTACTGGCAGCAGGATCACAGCCCCGTGCCTCTGTATCCGGCTGGCAGCTGGGGGCCGCCGGAAAGCCGCCGGCTGTTCGAAAAACCGGCGCAGTACTGGCGTCACAGCATGGATCCTGAGGAATGAATCTGGAGATTCTCAACGATGGGGAGGCCATTGCCCGGCTCGCGGTAGAAAAAATTCGTGAACAGGCCAGGCGTTCGCTGGCGGCCCGGGGGATTTTTCGGCTGGCTCTCGCTGGCGGAAGCACTCCCGAACGAGCCTATGAATATTTGGCGGCAGCTATTGATGACTGGAACGGCTGGGAATTCTATCTGGGAGACGAGCGCTGCCTGCCCGTGGAGCATTCCTGGCGCAACAGCCGCATGCTCAATGAAGTTCTTTTCCATCCCGCAGGTATCGAAACCGGCCAGATCCACATGATTCCGGCCGAGCTTGGAGCGGAGCAGGGTGCTGCCGTCTATGCCAGGACCATCGCTGGTGTCCAGCCTTTCGACCTGGTATTGCTCGGCCTCGGGGAAGATGGCCATACCGCATCCTTGTTTCCCGGAGATGAGCATCCGCCACAAGCCCTGGTAGTGCCCGTGCATCATGCACCCAAACCGCCTCCGGAACGTATCAGCCTGAACTATGGGGTGCTTTCCTCGGCCCGTCGGCAGCTGTTTCTGGTCAGCGGCAAAGGCAAATATCCGGCCTTGAAAGCATGGCGTGAGGGAAAAGACATCCCCGCCGCCCGTATTCGGGGGCGGGATCTGCGGATTCTGGCGGATGAAGCGGCATTCCATGGCTGATTGGCAGCTGTACATCATCCGCTGTTCGGATGACAGCCTCTATACCGGCATTACCACGGATGTGCAGCGGCGTTTTGCCGAGCATCTTGCCGGCAAGGGAGCAAAGTATTTTCGCGGTCGCAAGCCTCTGGAAATCGTCTATCAGGAAAGCTGTGCGGACAGAGCCCAGGCCAGCTCCCGGGAAGCGGCGGTCAAGGCCTTGAGCCGTGGCGAGAAGCTGGATCTGATTCGTTCATTTCGCTGAAACCAGTGTTTCACCACAACGCCGGCAACGGTATTCCGCCTTGCCGCGCAGTATGCGGTTGTGCCGCGTGGCGCTCAGTTCATGATTCTGGCAGGCGCAACGGTACAGGTAACGCTGCTGGCGACGGGTTGGCACCTTTTCCAGGCTGTAGCAATGGCAGCGTGCCGCATCCAGCCCCAGATCCGCCATCAGCTGACGCCATTCCGATCCATGAGGACGGATGTTTCGCCGGCCATGGAGCTGATCGATGACATAATGCGCCACCTCATGCCCAGGGGTGCGCGCGAGGAAGGATTCCAGCTGACCCGCTGCCATGCTCAGGTTGTAACGAATACAGGGCTGGGGGTGGTTGCGGTACTGGCCCGCAGCCTGACCGCGCAGATCGAAACGGATTTCGGGCATGTCGAACCCGCGCCCCAGCAGGATGCGGGCTTTCTCCAGCCAATGCGCTGTGGCATCGGTCAATGCCTGACGTATTTTCCGTGTATCCTTGTCCATGTCTGCATGATAAAGAAGAAAGAACCGCCAATGAAGCTCTTGCTTATCATGTTTCTTGTGGTCGTACTGGCAGCAGTACTGTTTCTGGCGTTTCTCTCCTGGAGCCAGAAGCCGGGGCCATCCGGCCTGGAGCAGGGCAGGCTATTCGGATCTGGGAGTGAATCGCAAACGCCTGGAGTCCTTGCGCAGTCATTTTCAGGAGCTTCAGGACGAAACAGGAAGCCCGTCGATACGCCGGCCAAAAAGAAAAGAGTAGTAGCGTACATTGCCTGGCGCATGGGAAATGAGGCCGGAAATGACCAGTACGCCGAGGAACAAAGCAGTGCGCCAGGCAGGCAGCCATAGAGCCAGCGCCAGCAGCACCAGTTTGAGCAGAATCGCCTGGCCGCGCAATTGCAGCAACCATATGCCGTTGCTCCAGATGGAGATCAGCATCATGCTTATGCCGCTGGAAATGGTGAGCAGCAGGAAGATTTTCCAGTTCATTTCATCGCCATGACTGAAAAAACCATACCCCGTGCCGGAAAGGCCAATGAGATGCAATGTTCGCAGACTGATATTGATCCAGCGCTGACCGGGAAAGCATCTGGAGTGTTCGGGAAACAGCAGGCGGGGATAGCGGGCCACGGGTTTTGCCATGATCAGCCACCCAGGGAAGACATATGCCGAAGGGAAACCTTGCTTTTGTCGTCGTTGAACTCGTGGCTGCGGGGCTTTTTTGCAATCGCGTCCAGGATCACTTCCTTGATCTGATCGTCGGAATAGCCCTGGCGCAGGCCGTCGCGCAGGGAAACCCGGTCTTCCTGTCCCAGGCAGAGTACCAGGTCGCCTTTTGCGGTGAGGCGCACCCGGTTGCAGTCATCGCAGAAATGGCGGGACAGGGCGCTGATGACCCCTACGCGCACCGGCCCGTCACCCACCTGATAGTAGCGCGCCGGTCCTGCTCCCTTGCCACCCTTGGCAGGGATCAGTTCTTCTCCCAGGTGTTTTTTGAGACGGGCGAGGATTTCCACCGCGGGCATGTAGTAATCAGTCCCGCTGATACCGGCTTCGCCAATGGGCATGGTTTCGATATAGCGAAGATCCGCGCCGCGTTCCACGGCATAGTCCAGCATGGATTCGATTTCGCCGTCGTTGAGTCCGCGCATGACTACCATGTTGATCTTTACCGGGTGCATGCCGGCTTCCAGCGCAGCATCTATGCCGCGCAGGACTGGTGCCAGGTCGCCATTTACCGTGATTTTGCGGAAGATGTCCGGGTCGAGAGAATCCAGGGAAATGTTCACCCGGCTGACGCCAGCCGCCCGCAGGTCTTTGGCCTGATCGCTCAGCAGATGGGCATTGCTGGACATGGAAAGATCTTTCAGGCCGGGAAGGGCTTGCAACTGCTTCACGAAATCCAGCAGTCCACGGCGTACCAGGGGTTCGCCGCCGGTAAGGCGCACTTTGTCCACTCCCAGTTCCGTAAACAGGCGGATAACGCGGGTTAGTTCCTCAAAACTGAGGAATTCGGCCCGTTCTTCCCATTGCATGCCCTGGGAAGGCATGCAGTAAAAACAGCGATAGTTACAGCGATCCGTAACCGATACCCGCAGATAGCGGATGACGCGCTGAAATGGATCTATCAGGCCGGTCATGGATTGGCAGTCCCGGGGCAAAAGATGTTCATGCAATTAATGGTAGCGGAATATTTCAATCCTGACAGTGGTTTTTCCCGGGAAAAACTGTGGTCAGCTCTTTCCTGGATCATTGATTTGTGGGCAGGTTTGCACCAACATAGGTGCCAGTACTCCATTGATCCCTGTTTTTGCATGAAAAATCTGAAAGGAAAAGAATATATTGCGCCCTGGGAGCGGGCTTTCGACCAGATCCTGACGCCTCTGGAAGAATTTATTCACCGCCAGACCACCAGTGGCATCCTGCTGATGTTGTGCGCGCTGCTTGCCCTGGCGATTGGCAACAGCCCTTTGGTCGAGAGCTACAATCACATTTTGCATACCAAGGTGACACTGGGTGGCGGTGATCTGGTTCTGAGCATGAGTCTGCACCACTGGATCAACGATGGACTCATGGCCCTGTTTTTTCTGGTGGTGGGGTTGGAGCTCAAGCGCGAACTGCTGGTTGGAGAGCTTGCCGATCTCCGGCAGGCCCTGCTGCCCATCAGTGCTGCCGTAGGGGGAATGTTGTTGCCGGCTTTGTTCTATTTCCTGATCAATCAGGGAGCCGACAGTGTCAGGGGCTGGGGTATTCCCATGGCTACGGATATCGCCTTTGCCCTGGGCGCCCTGGCTTTGCTGGGAAAACGGGTCCCACCGGCATTGCTGACTTTTTTGGTGGCCCTGGCCATCGTGGATGATCTGGGGGCGGTGGTGGTCATTGCGCTGTTTTACACGGCGGAAATCGATCTGGGCGCCCTGGCGGCAGCGGCAGTGGTCCTGTTTCTTCTGATTGCCCTCAACCGGGGAGGAATACGGCGTATCCTGCCTTATGCGTTGCTCGGTGTGCTGCTCTGGCTGGCCCTGTTGAAGAGTGGGGTGCATGCGACCCTGGCGGGTGTGTTTCTTGCCTTCACTCTTCCCATGAAGCCCAAGCTGGATACCGAACGGTTTCTGGAAAACGCCCATTCCCTGCTGGATCAGATTCGGAAAGCTCATCGCAGGGAACCAAACATCATTCTCAATGACCAGATGCGCAGCCGGGTGACCGCGCTTTCCAACGGCGTGCAGCTGGCACAGGCGCCGGCGCAGCTGCTGGAACACAAGATGCACATGCCCAGCGCCTATCTGGTGATTCCCATCTTTGCCCTGGCCAATGCGGGCATTCCTGTCGATTTTACTGCGATGGATGAAATCTTTGGAGATCCCATTGCCCTGGGGGTCATTGCCGGTCTGGTACTGGGCAAGTTGCTGGGCATTACCGGCATGACCTGGCTGATGGTGAAACTCGGTTTCAGTCATTTGCCCAAAGGGCTGAATTTCAGCCATATCATGGGGATGTCTCTCATGGCCGGCATCGGCTTTACCATGTCCATATTCGTAGCGGAGCTCGCCTTTGCCAATGATCCGCAGGGGTTGCTCATGGCCAAGACCGGCGTATTGCTGGCCTCTTTGGTGGCTGGCGTCGGAGGCTTTGTCTGGCTGCGTCTGATCGGCAGGAAAGAGCCATCTGACATGGAAGAGAGAAACCGGGCGTGATTGGCAAATGCTATCGCGGGCTATCTTGAGGGTACTGTGCCGATATTCCAGTGTGTTTTTGCCCATTTCCAGAATTCCTGCACACTGGATGGTGTCTCTTCCGGAGGCGCCTGCCCCAAAAAACGCCAGCTGAACAAGAGAGCGGGTAGGGGATTCCGGTCAGACAGGGGATGCGCCTGATCCTGTTTGCTAAGCTTGCGTCCCTGGCTGTCCAGGAGCAGGGGGACATGGGCGTATTCAGGACGGGGAAAACCCAGCAGTTCCTGGAGCCAGAGCTGGCGAGGTGTGGAGAGCAGCAGATCGGCTCCACGTACCACCTGATTTATTCCCTGATCGGCATCATCGACTACCACGGCAAGCTGATAGGCTGTATAGCCATCGGCACGCCGGATAACGAAGTCTCCCACATCTCTTTCCAGTACCTGGCAGTGGCGTTTGCGGATACGGTCATGAAAGCAGATGGGGCGTTGATCCGTACGCACGCGGATGGATTTTCCTTCTCTGCCCGAAGGCAGTCCCGCACGGCAGTTTCCGGGATAGATGATGCCCTCGATGCCCGCATTGCCGGTCGCGGCAATTTCCCTGCGTGTGCAGGCACATGGATAAGCGTAACCACGATTGAGCAACTCGTTGCTGATTTCCGCGTAACGATGTTCGCGGCTGCTTTGAAAAAGTATGGAGCCCTGCCACTCGAAGCCATAGTTTTCCAGGCTGCGCAGGATGGCGTCGGCCGCACCGGGAACGGTACGCCCCTGATCCACATCTTCCATGCGTATCAGCCATTCTCCCTGGTTGGCCAGGGCGTCGGCATAGCTGGCTACGGCAGCGATCAGGGAACCGGCGTGCAGCGCCCCTGTGGGTGAGGGAGCAAAGCGACCGCGGTACTTCATGGGACACAAGAAAGCCGGCTGAAATGCGCCGGCTTGGGTGGAAGAATCATGCGCCGCTTTCTTCAGCCGTAGTTTTTCTCCCGGATTTCCTCCAGGGTCTTGCATTCGATGCACAGGTTGGCGGTCGGGCGTGCTTCCAGCCGGCGAATGCCGATCTCCGCGCCACAGGATTCACAGTAGCCGTATTCATGGGCGTCGATGAGATCCAGGGCTTCATTGATCTTCTTCAGCAGTTTGCGCTCGCGGTCGCGGGTGCGCAATTCGATGCTGAATTCGGTCTCCTGACTGGCCCGGTCATTGGGATCGGGGAAGTTGGCGGCGTCGTCCTTCATGTGATGTACGGTACGATCCACTTCTTCCATCAGGGATTTGCGCCAGTTTTCCAAAATGGCGCGAAAATGTGCTTCCTGCTTTTCATTCATGTATTCCTCTCCACGTTTGGGCTTGTATGGCTCAAAGGAGAGAGGGTCGATGTTCATGGACTTGCTCGTCATGCGTATTACCTGACAACTTGTCGTTTGATATGTGAACGCTGCCTGATCGCCGTGCGCATGGGGTGGTACGGCAAGTTACAGAAAAATAAAGCAAATAAGCTTGCTGTCCGGTTTCCATTCCAGGCAGGGAATTGGCAAAAACCCCTTGCCCGACTGATCAGGTTGTTTTTTCAGGTAGGGGAAAGTATCAGACCCGGGCCCTGGTAGCAACTTTCCATAACAGGGGCTTGGTCCGAACGGGAGCTTCAGAAGGGTTACCCTGATGAGGAAAGAAGCGGCCCCGGGCGTCTGGTTCAGCTGTCGTTGATATCGATACGACTATGATTCTTCGCTTTTTTGATATAAAATGTATCAACATTAACCAAATTTACCGCGGCTCTGAACAATGATTAGCAGTGCGCAGCTAAGGGCAGCCCGTGCATTATTGGACATGGACAGAAAAACCCTGGCGGAGCTTGCCGGAGTTTCCCTGCCCACCATTCAGCGGATGGAATCCGCGTCCGGTGTGGTCGGTGGCACGGTGGAAACCTTGATGAAAGTGGTCGAGGCGCTGGAAAAGGCGGGAGTGGAGTTGATTGCTGAAGATGCCGTGAGTCAATCTTCCGGTCGCGGCGTACGACTCAAGAACAAAAACCCATGAATAATCCATTGACGCTTGCCCTGACTGCTGTGCTGCTGGCGCTTGCTTCTGCGCTGGTTTCTTTGCTGGCTCAGCGTTATCCGGTCCTCATAAAATGGCTGGTCATGCCGCTGTTGGGCGCTTCGGGTCTGGTGGCGGCGATGGCCGGTATCGATGGTCTGCTGTCGGGGCAGGTCATCAGCTCACAGCTTCCGTTTGGTTTGCCCTGGCTGGCATGGCGCGTGCGGGTCGATGTGTTGGCATCGTTTTTTCTGTTGCTCATTGGCATGGTCAGTGTCGCAGTGGCCTGGTATGCGCCGGGCTATGTACGGGAGTTTGAAAACGGGCGCAGTCCTTTTACGGTCCTGGGCGGCTTTAGCGGCCTGTTCCTTGCGGGAATGCAGTGGGTGGTGATTGCTGACGATGCCTTTTCCTTCATGGTGGCCTGGGAGCTCATGTCACTGTCTTCCTATTTTCTGGTCACCTTTCAACATGAAAACAGCGCCAACCGACGCGCGGGTTTCCTCTATCTGATGATGGCCGAAATCGGTGCCCTGGCGATCCTGCTGGGTTATGGTGTGCTGGCCGGCAATGGTCATGGTTTTGCTTTCGATGCCATGCGTCAGGCGCATGTGACCGGGTTGTGGGCCAGCGTCGCCTTTGCACTGGCATTTCTGGGGTTTGGCATGAAGGCGGGACTGGTGCCGGTTCATGCCTGGTTGCCCGAGGCGCATCCGGTGGCGCCGTCTCATGTCTCCGCACTCATGTCCGGGGTGATGCTGAAGGTGGCGGTGTATGGATTCATTCGCTTTAGCTTCGATTTGCTCGGCGAAATCCAGTGGGGTTGGGGCGTGGCGGTGTTGCTGATCGGCAGCATCTCGGCATTGATGGGCGTGCTCTATGCCCTGATGCAACACGATCTGAAACGCTTGCTGGCCTATCATTCGGTAGAGAATATCGGCATCATCTTCATCGGTTTGGGGCTGGCCATGGTGTTTGCCGGAACCGGGCATCCCCTGCTGGCGGCCCTGGGTCTGGTTGCCGCCCTGTATCACACCATCAATCATGCTTTGTTCAAGAGTCTGCTGTTTCTTGGCGCAGGCGCGGTGCTGCACAGTTCCCATCAACGAGACATGGAGCAGATGGGTGGACTGTTGCATAAAATGCCCTGGACGGGGCTGTTTTTTCTGATCGGCTGCATTTCCATTGCGGCTTTGCCACCTTTCAATGGCTTCGTATCCGAATGGCTGACTTTCCAGGCCGCACTTCAGGCCTGGGCGCTGGAAAACGGCGTATTACGCAGCCTGATCCCCATTACCGCCGCCATGCTCGCCCTCACCGGCGCCCTGGCGGCGGCTTGTTTCGTCAAGGTTTATGGGGTCAGTTTTCTCGGTCAGGCACGCAGCAAACAGGTTCGCAAGGCGCGTGAAGTGGATTGGGGTATGCGCATGGGACAAGGTCTGCTGGCGGCGTTTTGCCTGCTGCTGGGGATTTTTCCCACCAGCATGATCGGCCTGATCAACAGCATTCCACAACAATTGCTGGGCACAGGGCTCAAGCAGGCAACGGAACATGGCTGGTTGTGGCTGACCCCGCTGGGCGCCAGTGTCGCCAGCTATTCTGCACCACTGATTCTGCTCGGCTTGTTGTTTGCCTGGGGATTGGCTGCCTGGGTCATGCGACGAGGATCGGTACGGGAAATCCGTCGTAGCGATGCCTGGGATTGTGGCTTTTCGCCGCTGAATTCGCGTATGCAATATACGGCTTCTTCATTTGCCCAACCGATTCGCCGGGTGTTTGGCCTGTTGTTCCATATCGAAGAAGGCATCAAACGGGAGCAAAGTGGTCAGTTGCGCCACGAACTGCATGTGGGCGACAGACTGTGGGGCTGGCTGTATGCGCCGGTCGCCAGAATCGTCCTCAATGGCGGTCGCCTGGCCGGTCGCCTGCAAAGCGGTCATGTGCGCAATTATCTGGGCTGGACCCTGGCAACGCTGGTGGTGGTGTTATGGCTGATTTCCTGAGTGTTTCCGGCTGGTTGCTGGTGTTTTTGCAAGGTCTGTTGTTCCTTGTGGGTGCGCCCCTGATGGTGGGATGGATTAGACTCATCAAATCTCGCCTGCAAAATCGGCGCGGCCCTGGTATCACACAGCCGCTGCGTGATCTTTACAAATTGTTCGGCAAGGAAGTACTGGTGGCGCACAGTGCATCCATCGTGTTCCGAACGGCGCCCTATATCGTGCTTGCCAGCACGCTGGTGGCCGTGTCCATCGTGCCCCTGTTATCGGCCAATCTGCCTTCTGCCATGGCTGCCGACATGATTGTTCTGGTGGGTTTTCTGGCCCTGGGACGGTTTTTTCTGGCATTGGCCGGCATGGATGTGGGCAGCAGTTTCGGCGGGATGGGTTCATCGAGAGAAATGCTGGTTTCGGCTCTGGCGGAACCGGCCATGCTGATGGCGGTGTTCACCCTGGCCATGAGTGCTCACAGCACCAATTTGTCCAGCGTGGTGGAATTCAACCTCGGTAGTGGCCTGATCTTGCGCCCATCCTTTCTGTTTGCCTTGCTGGGACTGGTGCTGGTGGCGATCGCCGAAACCGGTCGCATTCCAATTGACAATCCGGCCACCCATCTGGAACTGACCATGATTCACGAGGCCATGATTCTGGAATATTCCGGTCGTCATCTGGCGATGATGGAATGGGCGGCCCAGCTCAAACTCATGTTGTATGGCGTGTTGATTGCCAACCTGTTCTTTCCCTGGGGGATCGCCACGGAACTGAGTGTGATGTCTCTGGCGACCGGCTTGCTGGCAGTGGTGGGTAAACTGCTGGTGCTTGGAATACTGGTCGCCGTGGCCGAAACCGTGCTCGCCAAGATGCGCCTGTTCAAGGTGCCACAGTACCTCAATCTGGCTTTCCTGCTTACGCTGCTGGGTCTGTTTTCTCACGTCATCCTGGAGTCCGGGACATGATGCTTGCCCATCTCCCTCTGCTGGAACAAGGCATTTTCGTATTGGCTGCGCTGGTGTTGTTTACATCCTTCGCCCTGCTGGCGCAGACCCGTTTGACAGCCGCCATCCACAGTTTTGCCTGGCAAGGTATCATGGTCGCGCTGGTGACGGTATTGGTGGCCATGGTGAGCCATATTCACCATTTGTATTTGTCTGCCCTGTTGACCTTCAGCCTGAAAAGTCTGCTGATTCCCTGGATGCTGCATCGCCTGGTGCGACGACTGAACATGGAAAGAGAGGTGGAGATGATCTCTCATCCCGCAATCTTGTTGTTGACTGGCGCGGTACTGGTGATCTTTTCCTACTGGATTGCCTTGCCCATTGAAAGACTGGGGCTGGGCAACACCCGCAACATTGTCGCCATCAGTTTGTCGGTGGTTTTGCTGGGCTTGTGGATGATGGTGTCGCGGCGACAGGTCATTGCCCAGGTGTTGGGCTTCATGTCCATGGAAAACGGGCTGTTCCTTGCCGCTGTCGCTTCCACCAAGGGGATGCCGCTGGTAGTGGAACTGGGAGTGGCTTTCGATGTATTGGTGGCGGCGGTATTGTTTGGCATTTTCTTCTTTCATATCAGCGAAAGCATCGAGTCTCTGGATGTGGATCGACTCAACCGGCTGAGTGAAAGGGAGGAAATATCATGAGCGCGTTCTGGCTCACTCTGCTCACCCCTGTGATTGGCGCGGTCGTTCTGGCATGGATTCCCCGCCTGCAAGTCTCCAGTTGGCTGAATGTCGGGTTCTGCGCGCTGGAGTTCCTGGCTTCAGTCGTAATGGCATATCAAATCAAGCAGCAGGGCGTGTACATCACTCCCGGCTTCCAGATCGACGCATTCAATATCTATCTGATCATGCTCACGGCCTTTGTGGGTCTGACCACTGCCATTTTTTCCCGCCCCTATATGCAGGACGTTTGCGAACAAGGCCGCCTGACCCGTAGCCGCATGCGTCTGTATCATGCCATGTACCAGGCCTTTTTGTTTACCATGTTGCTGGCACTGAGCAGCGACAACCTGGGTATTCTGTGGGTGGCTGTGGAAGGGGCAACGCTGGCGACAGTGTTGCTGGTCAGTCTATATCGCACCCCGGAATCCATCGAAGCAGCCTGGAAATATTTCATTCTTTGCGGCGTGGGTATTGCCCTGGCGCTGTTCGGCACGGTGCTGGTGTACTTTGCTGCGCAGCATGCGCTGCCTGATCCGGAGCAGGGCTTGAACTGGCATACATTGTTTGAACATGCTCAGGCGCTCAACCCCACGGTGATGAGTATCGCTTTTGTCTTTCTGCTGGTGGGTTATGGCACCAAGGTGGGACTGGTGCCCATGCATTTCTGGCTGCCGGATGCCCATTCCGAAGGGCCCACACCGGTATCGGCGGTGCTTTCCGGCTTGCTGTTGAATGTGGCCTTGTATGCCGTGGTACGCTTCAAGATGCTGGTGGATGGCGCTCTGGCAGGTGCTGATACGCCCGATATGGCCGGACATTTGATGATGGGTTTTGGCTTGCTGTCTTTCAGTATTGCGGTGTTGTCCCTGCAACGTCAAAAAGACATCAAACGGCTATTCAGTTATTCCTCCATCGAACACATGGGGCTGATGACCTTCGCCTTTGGCATGGGGGGATCCCTGGCGACCTTTGCGGGACTGCTGCACATGCTGGTGCATTCTCTGACCAAATCGGCAATCTTTGTGACCGTCGGTCACGCCAGCCATATTGCCAACACCCAACGAATCGAACATATCCGTGGCCTGATCCGCACCCAGCCCGGTGTCGGCTGGGGACTGCTGCTGGGGGTGGCTGCCATTGCCGGTTTCCCGCCTTTCGGTCTGTTCAGCAGTGAATTTCTGATCCTCAGCGCGACCATACAAAGCTGGCCCTGGCTGACGCTGCTGCTGTTGACCGGCTTGGGCATTGCCTTTGCCGGGCTGTTCCGCAATGTTCACCCCATGGTGTATGGCACGGCGCCTGATGGACAGGCGGCAGTCTCCGCGAATATGCTGCCGGTGGTATTGCATCTGTTGCTGGTGTTGTGGCTGGGGCTGGCCATTCCGGCGTTTTTATCCGGCTGGCTGAATGATGTCACTGTCTTGATTTCCGGGAAGGGCTTGTAATGGCGCGCTTCGACTGGCTGTCTGAATATCTGGCACTGCTTCAGGATGAGCATGTATTGGTGCGGCGGGGTTCGGCCCGGGAGCTGGCGCCCGCCCATCTGCTGGAAATCGATGCTGAAGACTGGGGACGCAGCGCACAACTGGCGGCCATGCAGGATTATCGCTGGTGCGGGATGTGGGGCGATGCAGTGGATGACCATATCAAGGTGTATGCCTGTCTCGAACATCAGGGTGACTATCTGATGCTGCAAACCGTTGTGGATCTGCAGATGCCCCTGCTACCCTCCCACAGCTTGTCCTTTCCGGCCGCCGACCGCCCCGAACGCCATGCCCAGGATCTGTTGGGGCTGGTGTTCAGCGATCATCCCGACAGCCGCCGCTGGACGCGTCACCAGGCCTGGGATGAAGCCGTCTATCCGCTGCGCGGAGATTTTCCGGCCAACCGGAGCGACTCAGCTCAGCCCGCTGTAACCCCGCCTGATGGCGACTATCCCTTTCGGCAGATCAAAGGTGAAGGCGTATGTGAAATCCTGGTCGGCCCGGTACATGCCGGCATCATCGAACCGGGGCATTTTCGTTTCAATGCGCTGGGCGAGGAAATCCTCAGCCTGGAGCAACATCTGGGCTATGTTCACAAAGGTATCGAAAAAGCAGCCGTTGGACGCGATGCCGCAGGTCTGGTGAAGCTGGCCGGACGGGTCTCTGGTGATTCCACTGTCGCCCATGCCTGGGCCGCCTGCCAGGCCATCGAACGCGCCTTGTCCTGTCAGCCTGGCCGGCGCGCCAATCAGTTACGAGGATTGTTGTGCGAACGCGAGCGGGTCGCCAACCATCTTGGCGATATCGGCGCCATCTGCAACGATGTGGGCTTCGCCTTCGCCATCTATCAATGCTCCCGGTTGCGCGAACTGTGGCAGCGCCGCAATCACGAATTGTTCGCTCATCGTCTGCTCATGGACCGGTTGATTCCCGGTGGAGTTCGCTGCGACCTGGATACGGCAGGCATTGAGGTCTTGCGCCAGGATCATGGTGAATTGCGTCAGGAAATCACCGAGCTTTTCGATCTCCTCGAAGACCAACCCTCCCTGGAGGATCGGCTGTTGGGCACTGGCTATTTACGCCCGGCAACGGCGCGTGCCCTGGGCTGCACCGGCTTCGTGGGCAAGGCCAGCGGTCAGCCTTTTGATCTGCGCAGCGCCCATCCCTATCCGCCCTATGCCCAATTGCCGATGCCAGCCCGCAGCAGGGAAGAAGGCGATGTCCTGGCCCGGGTGCAGATTCGCATGCAGGAGATTCATGACAGCCTGGACTGGATGGATCGGCTGCTGGACACACTCGATGAAGGATCGGTACAGACAGAACTGCCTCAACCAAAGCAGGAAGTTCAGGGAATCGGCTTCGTCGAAGGCTGGCGCGGCGAAATCATCAGCTTCGTCAGAATGGATGAGCGGGGCAAGGTGCAACGATTCTTTCCACGGGATCCAAGCTGGCACAGCTGGCCAGCGCTGGAACGCATCGTCATGGGCAATATCGTGCCGGATTTTCCGGTCTGCAACAAATCCGTCAACGGCTCCTATTCGGGACATGATCTCTGATGTACAGAATTCTGCGTAAAACACTGGGTATTGGCGTGGTGACTGAAAAAGCCCCCGTCCAGCACGACAAGAATCTGGAAAAACTGGGCATCGAGGTCAAACGCATCATCGACAAACGCTTTCACGGCAGCCTGGCGATTCGTGAAGTGGACGCCGGTTCCTGCAATGCCTGTGAACTGGAAATTCATGCCCTGAACAACCCCTTCCATGATGTGGAGCGATTTGGCATTCATTTTGTCGCATCACCACGACACGCCGACCTGCTGCTGGTGACCGGCCCGGTCAGCCGCCACATGCAAGCGGCGCTGTTGCGCACCTGGGAAGCAACCCCCAGTCCCAAATATGTCATTGCCGTGGGTGATTGCGCCTGCGATGGCGGAGAATTCGGTGACATCTACGCCACCTGTGGTGGTGTGGACAAGGTGCTCCCCGTGGATGCGCTCATTCCCGGTTGTCCGCCCACGCCCGAGGCCCTGCTGCGGGGCTTGCTGGCGTGCTTCGCCCGGATTTGATCAGAGCTTCCGTGGTGTTTCTTGCCAGGGAATGACACGAAAAATGCCTGTAGTGCTTCCTGATTGGCGTGAGTTTGCGTATTCTTCACTGCCGATTGTGAAACAACCTTGTGGGATATACGCAGCATGGCTGAATTGAAAGCGTTGATATTCGATGTGGATGGCACCCTTGCGGACACTGAGCGGGATGGTCATCGTGTGGCATTCAACCGGGCTTTTGCCGATAGTGGCCTGGACTGGGACTGGAGTGTGGAAGTATATGGCGATCTGCTCAGCGTGACCGGAGGCAAGGAGCGTATCAAATACTACCTGAAAAAATATCGTCCTGATTTTAGCGTGGCGGGTGATCTGGATGCCTATGTTGCCGAACTCCATGCCGCCAAGACGGAACACTACAAGGCGCTGATGGTGGATCCCGGTTTGCCCTTGCGTCCCGGTGTGGAACGTCTGTTGCGCGAGGCGCGGGATGCAGGCATGCGCTTGGCCATTGCCACGACCACGACGCCGGCAAATGTCACCGCCTTGTTGAAGAACAGTCTGGCGGAAGATGCGGAAGACTGGTTTGAGGTGATTGCCGCTGGCGATATCGTTCCGGCGAAGAAGCCGGCGCCGGATATCTACATCTGGGCCATGGAACAGATGAAACTCCCGCCGGAAAACTGCCTGGCTTTCGAGGATTCCGACAATGGCGTCAAATCCGTGCTTGGTTCCGGAATTCGTTCGTTGCTGGTAACCGTGAATGACTATACCCGGAATCATGATTTTAGCGGAGCCACGGTGGTGGTGGATCATCTGGGAGAGGCAGATCGGCCCTGCCGGGTCGTGCAAGGCCCGGATCTGGTTCATGGAGAGGTGGATATCGAGTCGCTGAGAGCCATACACGATCATGCCTGTGCCTGAACCACGTCTGGCCCGTCGCATGGCAGGTATAGAATCCTTCCATGTGATGGATATTCTGGCCCGTGCCAGACAGATGGATGCACTGGGACAGGATGTGGTGCATATGGAAGTGGGTGAGCCGGATTTCTGTACGCCGGAACCGATTGTCGCGGCGGGTATCCAGGCGCTGCGGGAGGGCAAGACTCACTACACGGCGGCTACCGGACTGCCGTCTTTGCGTGAAGCCATCAGCAATTATTATGCGAGCCGGTTTGGTGTACAGGTCGATCCGGCGCGCATTATCGTCACCCCCGGCGCATCCGGCGCCCTGCAACTGATACTCGCGGTGCTGGTCAATCCGGGAGAAAGGATCCTGATGCCGGATCCAGGCTATCCCTGCAACCGGCATATGGTCAGGCTGTTCGAGGGCGAGGCGGTTTCCCTGGGCGTCAAGGCATCCTCGGGTTTTTCTCTGGCCAACGATCAGGTAATACGCAACTGGGACAGCCGCACCCGGGGCCTGATGGTGGCTACTCCGGCCAATCCGACGGGCCGCATTCTGCAGCTGAATCAGTTGCAGCAGCTCTACAATGCGGTGCTGGCTCCCGATGGCGCATTCATCGTGGATGAAATCTATCAGGGCCTGGTATATGACCAGGCTGAGGAAACCGCGCTGTCATTGGGCGAGGAAAACCTGTTTGTAGTAAACAGTTTTTCCAAATTTTTTGGCATGACCGGTTGGCGTCTGGGCTGGCTGGTGGCGCCGAGGGAATATGTTCCGGCGCTGGATCGTCTGGCGCAGAACATATTTCTTGCTGCGCCCACGCCATCCCAGCATGCTGCGCTGGCGGCCTTCGATGCGCAAACCCTGGAGATACTGGAGGAGCGCCGGATGATTTTTCAGCAGCGCCGGGATTATCTGTATGCGGCACTGCTTGATCTGGGGTTCCGTATTCAGGGCAAGCCGGAAGGGGCCTTCTATCTGTATGCCGATGTAAGTCGATTTGCCCGGGACAGCTTCGTCTTTGCCCGGGAGATGCTCGAACAGGCGCGGGTGGCGATAACGCCAGGGTGTGATTTTGGCAGCTATCGGCCGGAGAAATTCGTCCGTTTCGCTTACACCACGGAAATGGAAAGGCTGAAGCTGGGAGTGGAGCGTATCAGGACTTTTCTGGCTTCCTGAAAGAAGACGGATCCAGCCTCACCACAACGTTGTCGGTTGGCGGGTTATTGGCAGACGAATCTTCGATGATGAAAATCCGCTGGCCGCTGATCATGGCGGAAATGTCCGAGCCCTCTCCCTTGGCGTCATGAAAGAAACTGGCCAGAACATGCAGCAATGTGAATCCCGCAATGAGATAGTAGCCGTTTGCATGGATCTGCCTAATGCTCAAGTCTCCGAGTAACGTGATCTGGTTGAGCAACAGCAGCCCACTGGTGGCCTGAATGACAAGTACCAGGAAAAGAATCAGGTATACAGGCGCCCAAAGCGGATTGTGTGCATACCATTTAGGCAGACGGATCTTTCCCAGGGTCAGATAGCTGCGTACTACTGCCCAGGCCTGATTCAGGGTATGGCGGTTGGGTAACAGGTTGTTCAGGGTTGCGGTTCCCTTTCCGATGAACAGCAGCCCCAGGCGAACGAGCAGAACCGAAAGCAGCAGGGCGGCGGCCAGGAAGTGAATATCATCGATACGGTCAGCGCGTTCGGGAACCCAGCGTATCAGCCAGCCGCTGAACAAAAGCACCAGTACAGACAGTGCCAGGCCCCAGTGGCACAGGCGCAGGGCTTTTCCCCAGACGGGCAGACGGCGGATTTCGGCTTGCGGCATGATGTGACAAGATCAGTCTGTTGAAAATGATTCGGTAGTATAGCGGGATACGCGCAGGCTATCAGACCAGTAATTGGAAGGTAATCCCGCCTTCTGCTTCAAATGTGCGAGAAACAGCTCGGGGCTGGGCAGCTGTTCCCATACCGAGGGCAGGAAAGTGCCCCGGTAAGGGCCTTCTTCAAGAATCAGTCCATCCACTCCAGGGCGCAGTTGCCGTAACAGGTCGGCTTCTGAATCGAACTGCAGGGGCCGGGCCGGGCTGAGAACGGAAATGTGAATGCTCAGCTGGTCGAATTCCCTGCTCCTCAAAGGCGCAAAGCGCGGATCGCTGAAAGCCGCGCTATAGGCGTTTTGCGTAACGTCCCTGACCAGAGGCTGAATGGCTTCCAGATGGCCGATGCAACCGCGAAGCTGACCTTGGATGTTCAGGGTCACAAAGCTTGCCCGTTGCTCCTGCAGGGCAGGGTCGAAGTCGTCCGGATTTACTGCCAGTGGCGCGCCTGCGCGCAAACCGTTCATGATGGAAGCGCGCGCGATTTCCAGCAGGGTTTTACGCTGCTGCGGGTTCAGGCTGTTGTGTTCAGTGGAAGACATATGCGCCATACCCCACGACCCGGCTCTTGTCTCCCGCAGTATCCCCGGAGTTGCGAAGATCCAGGTTTCTGCCCTGCAGGCCATGTTTTTTTGCCGACAACAACAGGCCGCTTACCGGAATGCGTCCGCAGGCATCATCAAAATCGATGGCTTCGGGCTGCATGTCCACAATGGCCATGCTGGTGTGCTGATCCCTGATGCGCGTCTGATGGTAGTCCAGGAAATGGCTCAGGTCTGAACTGATGACGATGAGGGTTTCTTCACCGTCCCAGACCTGTTCCAGCACTTCGCTTACTTTTTCGGCATTCGCCTGACCGACAATCAGCGGTACTACAGTGAAGTCGTCAAGGGTGCGCTGCAGAAAGGGCAGTTGCACTTCCAGCGCATGCTCGCCAGCAAAAGCGCCATCGAATTCCTCGACCTGATGTGTGTCGATGAGTTGCTGTATGGTTTTCCGGTCAACCCGAATGTCTCCCAGCGGTGTGCGCAACCAGTCCGCGCTGGTGGTGGCCAGTCCGTGGAAAGGAACCCGGTGCGCCGGCGCCAGAATGACTACCCGTTTGATCCTGTTGGGCAGCAACAACTGCCGGTAGGCGCTGGCCGCAACCGGGCCGGAGTAGATGTAACCCGCATGGGGTGCGATGATGGCTTTGGGAACCGGCTGTGGCAGGGGAGGCTGGTCATCCAGCATTTCGTCAACCATGCTCGCCAAAGTATCCGGATCCTCCGGATAGAAGGCGCCTGCCACTGACGGTAATAATACGCTGCTCATCTTGATTTCCGTTGTCTTCGCCCGAATGTCATGTTTATAACAATGGGATCTTTAGAGGAAATTGCAAGATGAATCTGCCACAAAACGCGGCCACGAAGTACTGGCACAGACTGGAAGATGGCCGAATACAGTGTGATCTGTGTCCTCGGGAATGCAAACTCAAGGAAGGGCAGCGGGGGCTGTGTTTCGTCCGCGCACGGGAGAATGATGCAGTAGTACTGACGACCTATGGCCGTTCCAGTGGTTTCTGCGTGGATCCCATAGAGAAAAAACCCCTGAATCACTTTTTGCCAGGCACGCCGGTGTTTTCCTTTGGTACCGCCGGCTGCAACCTGTCCTGCAAGTATTGTCAGAACTGGGATATGAGCAAATCGCGGGAAATGGATATTCTGGCCAATCAGGCCATGCCGGAACAGATTGCCAGCACTGCCAGGAAGCTGGGATGCCGCAGTGTTGCCTATACCTACAATGATCCGGTGATCTTCCTCGAGTATGCAGTGGACACAGGGAAAGCCTGCCATGACCAGGACATCAGCAATGTTGCCGTGACAGCAGGTTACATCTCACCGGAAGCGCGGCGGGAATTTTTCTCGGTCATGGATGCCGCGAATGTGGATCTGAAAGGGTTCAGTGAGGATTTCTACCGCAAGCTTACCGGAGGACATCTGCAGCCAGTGCTGGATACCCTGAAATACCTGAAGCATGAAACGGATCTGTGGTTTGAAATCACCAATCTGCTCATTCCCGGGCACAACGATTCCGAAGATGAGTTGAAACGCATGCTGGACTGGATACTTCAGGAGTTGGGCGAAGACCTGCCCGTGCATTTCAGTGCTTTCCATCCGGACTACAAGATGCGGGATGTTCCTCCCACCTCTCCCCGGTCTTTGACTGCTGCGCGTGAGCTGGCCCTGTCCATGGGCTTGCATTTCGTCTACACCGGCAACGTGCATGACAGCAGGGGCGGAAGCACCTGGTGCCCCCAGTGTGGCGAATTGTTGATCGAGCGGGACTGGTATGAACTTGGCGCGTGGGGACTGGATGAAAAGGCTTGCTGCAGCTCTTGCGGTACCAGGATTCCAGGCGTGTTCGAGGCCCGGCCAGGGGACTGGGGAGCAAAACGATTGCCTGTTTCCATGCAAGGTAGTTGAAAAAACGGAAAGCAGACTGTTCAGGAGACAGGAAAGGGTAGCTGCTCCACCCATTGCAGGGCATTCCAAACCAGTTCACAGTTTCCTGTACTGCTGTTCCCATAAGATATGTTCAACAAGCGACGCTGATCAGGAACCTCGGAACAGAAAATGCCATTTCCCGGTTTCATCGTTTTCAATGACTTGCAGTCATTGCCAATAATTGCGCTCGCTTGTTGTGGTGGCCGAACCGGCGTGTGATGCGCCGTGCTGTTTGGTTATTCCCCCATATTTTTTTGGTATCGATCACTTATGGCCAGGACAAAAACCAGTTTCCCGTCTCCAGACGACAGTCTGGCGACCCAAGCTCATGCCACTTCGGAGGAAATTCCAGCTGAAAACAATTCACAGGAGGAAGTGAATTCTTCCCGCCGGAAATTCGTGCTGTCTTCCCTGGCAGGAAGTGCAGCCATTGCGATCAATGTACGCCGTGGCGAAGCAGCCGAAAGCAATACAGCAAAAAAACAGCTTCCCAAACCTCTGTTGGGGGAAATTCGCGATTATGCGGCTACCCAGGCAGCGGTAACCGCGCCTCCGCCTTTTGCGGTTATGGTTCTCAATCGCATGGGATTTGGTCCCCATGGCAATGATGTGGCCGATTTCAATGCCCTGGGAGCCACGGATGACGAACGCCTGGCGGCCTATGTCGATCAGCAGCTGAATTGGCAATCCATCGATGATTCAGCTTTGGCGCTGCGCCTGAGTGATCCATCCTTTGCCTACCTCTGGGAAAACTTCGACCAGGCCTGGCAGACGCATAAGGTCGATGGCGATGACCGCTATGGGCCGGTTGACACCATGGAAAGAGCCGTGTTCACCCGGGCGGTGTACAGCAAGCGCCAGCTGATGGAGTTTCTTGCGGATTTCTGGCACAACCATTTCAACATCTATGGGCGGGATCCCTACGCACGGGAAACCTGGGTTTCATGGGACAGGGATGTCATTCGGCCGCCCCAGCCGGGAAATCCCCGTCCTGCGGGTCTGGAACATGGGCATTTCCTGGGAAATTTCCGCCACATGCTGGAACTGACGGCCAAACACCCTGCCATGCTTTATTACCTGGACAACTATGTAAATGGCCGTGGCGAGCCCAACGAAAACTATGCCAGGGAAATCATCGAACTGCATACCTTGGGAGCGATCAATTACGCCGGTCCGAATCCCGGGCCTGGTGATATCAACACCATCAGCATGCCGGAGTTTCCCGGCTTGTCCATCAATGACAAGTACTCCGATGATGACGTGTATGAGGCCATGCGTTTTCTCACTGGCTGGAATGTAGAGGATGGCGGCAATCCCTACGGCGAGAATGAACCGGATACCGGGCACTGGTACTTCTGGGAAGGCTGGCATGACGGATTGCAAAAACAGTTGCTGGGTGTGCAATGGCCTGCTTTCGAAGGGATCAGCGAGGTGTACGACATGCTGGATCTGCTCGCTTTTCACCCGGGTACCGCCAAACATATTTCCCTGAAGCTGTGTCAGCGCTTCATCAGTGACAATCCTCCCCAGTCTCTGGTGGATCAGGTGGCTACGGTGTTCTACAACAACCGCCATGAACCGGATCAGCTGGAACAAGTGTATCGCTTTTTGCTGAACAGCCCCGAGTTCAAGGATGTCAGCACCTGGGGCAGCAAGCTCAAACGTCCCTTTGAGGTCGTGGTTTCGGCCATGCGCGCCTGTGGAGCGGATTTCACCGTTCGTCCTGATGACAACGAAAGCTATTATTTCATGAATTACTTCGGCCGAACCGGTCAGCGACCCTTCCGCTGGCGCGGGCCGGATGGCTATCCGGATCACCGCTCCTTCTGGGAAGGAGGTGCCTCACTTGTACATACGTGGCGCGTCCTGGACTGGCTCATAGATGAAAACACCAACAACAGCGATCCTGATCTGATGCCCATCACCGACATTACCGTCAGCGGTTTGGGCACACACACGCCCAATACCCTGGCCAATTTCTGGCTGAAGAAAGTGCTGAAATGGGGCCCATCCGCCAGTGGTGACTGGTATGGCACGGAGCTCCATCGCGCGCTTCGGGATTTCATGAGCGAGCGACCAGATGATGATCCTTCTCCCTGGCCTGCCGATTATCCCATCGATGACATTACCGACAATTCCTGGCCCTACTACTGGAATGAGCGTTTGCGTGGTCTGGTGAAGCTGGTGTTGTCAGTTCCTGAATTCATGCAACGCTGAGGAGACAGAACAGATCATGAAAATCAGCAGAAGAGGATTTCTGGCAGGTTCTGCCTCTGTAACCGCTACTTTGGGGGGCGCCGGCCTTGGCTTCTCCGCAGTGCCGTCCCGTTCTCCGGCGAGCAACAGAACATTGGTGTATCTGTTTCTCAGGGGAGGGATGGATGGCTTGAACCTGGTGATGCCCAGAACAGGAGTTCATCGTACCGAATATCTGAACAAGCGCCCGAATATTGCTGTACCCATCAGCAACATGCATGACCTGAACGGGGTTTTCGGTCTGCACGGGAACTGTGATGGGCTCAAGGCTCTATATGACAGCGGCAAACTCGCCTTCATTCATGCCGTGGGCATGCCGGAAGGGCAGGCATCACGAAGTCATTTCGATTCCCAGGAAATGTTTGAACTGGGAACCCCGGGAAATCTGGCCACGACAACCGGCTGGCTGGCGCGGCACATGAATACTTCCCCTCATATTGCATCGGATGCGGTAATTCCGTCCCTGGCCACCACTTCTTCATCTCCTACCAGTCTTCTTGGGGATTTTCGTGCCATGTCCCTGGACGATGCAAGCAGTTTTCATCCCAATTCCGGACGTTATGGCGATGAACATGTAAATGCCCTGGGCCGAATATACAACGGCACGTCCACCCTGGACTATGCAGTACAAAATGCCTTGAACATGATCGATCTGTTGCAGCAGATCGATATTACGGTACCGAGCAGCTATCCCAACACCGGTCTCGCGGACGATCTGGGACTGGTAGCGGGAATGATCAAGGAAAACGTGGGGTTGCAGGTTGCCACCGTGGATTATGGCGGCTGGGACACCCATAACGGTCAGGGCAATGATGGTGGAGGGTATTTCGCCACTCATGTAGGTGATTTGTCTGCGGCGATAAAGGCATTCATGGATGATCTGGAGTCTTCCGGACTGATCGACAATGTCGTGCTGATAGTGCAGTCTGATTTTGGCCGCCGTGTAAGAGAGAATGGCAATGAAGGTACAGACCACGGCACGGCTCAACCCATCATGGTAATAGGTGGTCAGGTGTTGGGGGGGCAGATCTATGGCTCATTCCCTGGGCTCAGGGATTCAGACCTGTATTTGAATACGGATTTGCGCATGACCACGGATTTCAGGCAGGTATACTGCGACGTGGTGGGCAATTTCCTCCTAAACCCCAATTTGTCTACGGTTTTCCCCGGATATACCGGGCCGAAATCCATCGGTTTGTTCGATACCAACACGATATTTGCAAATGGTTTCGATTGAAGGACATCTCGAACAATCGAGATGCCCGTCCCGCATGACGCTGGTCATGCGGGATTTGTTTTTTGAGGATATATTGAGAAATCGGCGTCCTCTCGAACTCACCGGTCTGGGGCAATGTCGCAATTGCTGAATATTCCTATAAGGATGTAGGAATTTCCCTACATACATGAGCATGACCTGTCTTTACACTTGCTTTGCGGAAAATGGATATCCGTACATCAACTCAAGCATATACAGGGAGTTTCAACATGAAGACGATTGCCATGCCTATATCAACTTTGAGCGCTGTACTGTTTCTGTCTCTGACTTCCGGCAACAGCCTGGCGGAAGGGAACATATGCAAGGGGATGGAGCAGAGCGCCTGCAACAAGTCCAGCAGTTGCCGCTGGGTAAAGCCCTACAAGCGTACCGATGGCCTCAAGGTCTCCGGTTATTGCCGAAAGCTGCCGGTACAGAAGAGTAGTCAGTCAGCCAAAGGAAAGCAGGTAGCAAGCAAGAAGAGTTGAGGGCATCTCGAAAAATCGAGATCTCCTTGAGTTCATTCTTGCCGGATCGCGGAATATTTGTTTTCCGGGTCAATATAAGCCCTGTGGCCGTCCGGCCATGGGGCTTGTTGTACCAGTCGTTGGGTAAACAGGATACACTCCGAACTGTACATCCTGTTCAGAGATGATTTCATGAGCGCCCGTCAATCAGAAATGTTTCCCTTGCGGCCCATTGGCAGGGTACACAGCCCCTTCGAGGAAAAATTTGGCATTCCCCGCCAGCCGGGACTGGTGCATGTTCCGGCAGTCATCGAAATGCTGCCGCCCTATGCGCACCCGGAGATGTTTGAAGGCCTGGAGGAATTCAGCCATCTGTGGATTAGTTTTGTTTTTCACGCCTGCCTGGAGCAGGGCTGGAGAAAAAGAGTCAGACCGCCTAGGCTCGGCGGGAATGCGTACAAGGGGGTTTTTGCAACCCGCTCGCCGTTTCGTCCCAATCACCTGGGGCTGTCGGCGGTCAAACTGGATCGGGTGGATGCCGGAGAAGGTGGCGTGAGGCTTCATATTCAGGGGGCGGATTTGCTCGATGGAACCCCGGTCGTGGACATCAAACCCTATATTTCCTATGCGGATTCGGTCGAGCAGGCAAACTCGGGTTTTGCTGCCGAGTGTCCCCATGCCCAGTTGCAAGTACTGTTTTCTCCCGAGGCCGAAAGATTTCTCGCCGGGCTTCCAGATGCAGAAAAGCGGACCTGCCAGCTTGTGGAAATCATCTCCCTGGATCCCCGGCCCGCCTACCGGAAAAGTAGCGGCAGGGAGCGTAGTTGGGGAATGCGCTTTGCCGGGCTGAATGTTCGCTGGGAGGTAAGGGAGGATCAGGCGTGGATAACCGATATCAGTATCGAATCCGGTGTCAGGGCGTCCTGAAAAACCAGGTTTGCTGCAGGGGAAGCTGAAATATTTATTCGCGGAATTTTCCTGTCACAAACGGAAAATGGCGGAACATCCTTGTTCCCGACAGGCTCCTGGATACGCTGTCGATCAATAGATAAGGCTCATCATGCGGCTGCGATAGCGGGCCACCCTGGGATCGTCACCGAGAATGTCGAATAGCTTCAAGAGTGCTTTCCGGGCTGCGTCATCACCATAATTACGGTCTTTTTTCATCAGTTGCAGTAACAAATCCATGGCCTGCTCATGGCGTTCATTCAGCACTTGTTGGGCCGCCATCAGATACAGGGTTTCAGTATCCTCAGGATCAGCTTGCATGCGTTGCGCAAGTTCCTTTTCCGAGGGGGCATCGGCGAGCAGGTTTTCAAAAAACAGCAGACCTTGCAGGCTCTTGACTTGCGCGGTGTCGCGGATGTCCGCGGGCAGCTGCGCGAGTATCTCGCTGGCTTGGCTGATGTTGCCCAGGGCAGCCTGAGTCTGGGCAAGAGCGAGATCGATATTGCTGTTGGATGGATCCGCATTTTTGGCTTGTTCCAGCAACGCAAGAGCATTGTGGGCTTCGCCTTGCAGGAGCAGCTGCTGCGCCTGTTCCACCAGGGCATCAGATTCCCTGGGAATGTGTTTGTCGAGAAATGCGCGGATTTCGCTTTCCGGAAGTGCGCCGGCAAACTCGTCCACCGTTTCACCGTTTTTGAACAGCTTTACCGTGGGGATGCTGCGAATGCCGAATTGGGCGGCAAGTGCCTGCTGTTCCTCGGTGTTGATCTTCGCCAGGATGAATTTTCCCTGGTAGTTTTCCGCCAGCTTGGCCAAAACGGGCATGAGCATTTGGCAGGGCTGGCACCAGGAGGCCCAGAAATCGACCAGTACTGGCACCTGACGGGATTTTTCCACTACTTCGGATTGATAGTTTTCTTCTGTTACTTCAATTATGTAGGGTGAATCACTCATTTTCTGTGGTTCCTGTGTGCGGAAATCATGGGCTTCATGTTGGGGCGATGGAAGCAAATTGCAAGGCCTTGAAAAGATCTCTTGCCGCCCCATTTTCAGGGGAAACAGCCTGGAGAAAGAACCATGTCAGACAATCTGCATGTCGTATGTAGCCACTGTGGTGGTGTGAATCGTATTCCCGCAGTGCGCCTGGAACAGAATCCCAAATGCGGGAAATGCAAGCGCCCCCTGTTTGATGGGCATCCTGGGGATGTGGATGACGCCATGCTGCAGAAACAGATTCAGCGCAGTGATATCCCGGTATTGGTGGATTTCTGGGCGCCCTGGTGTGGCCCCTGCAAGATGATGGCGCCAGCCTTTGCCCAGGCGGCAGGGCAGTTGGAGCCTCATGTGCGTTTGCTCAAGCTGAATACGGAGCAACATCAGCAGCTTGCGGGTCAGTTGGGGATCCGCAGCATTCCCACCATGATTCTTTTTCGCCATGGCCAGGAGGTGGATCGCATGTCCGGCGCCCTGGATGCCGGCGGTATCGTATCCTGGGCTCGCGGGCGGCTTTGACGGCTTTGAAAAGCGGGGATGGGAGCCGCCTGTCCAGGCCGGGCATGGCTGGCTTCTCCCGCATGCGAGAATCTTTCGTCGCGCCGCGATTTCCATGGACAGTCCCGGACATCTCCCGTAAAATTTCCGTCTCAACAGGGGTCTGACCCCAATCTCGTTTCTTGTATTCGTTCGTGGATGGCTCCAGACAGAGCTGGTCCCCTATTGTGTGCGCGTAAATGACTGATTCAGCTATTCTGGTACTGGAAGACGGCACTGTGTTTCGCGGTCGTTCCATTGGGGCGGAAGGACAGACTGTGGGGGAGGTGGTATTCAATACCGCCATGACCGGCTACCAGGAGATTCTTACCGACCCCTCCTACCTGCGGCAGATCGTCACCCTGACTTATCCGCATATTGGCAACACCGGGGTGAACAGAGAGGATGTGGAGTCTTCTTCGGTACATGCGGCGGGACTGGTGATTCGTGATCTGCCTTTGCTGGCCAGCAACTGGCGCAGTGAGCAGTCTTTGCAGGATTACCTCAAGGACAATGGGGTGGTGGCCATTGCGGATATCGATACGCGCAAGCTGACGCGAATTTTGCGGGAAAAGGGCGCGCAGGCCGGATGTATTCAGGCGGGCTTCCATCTTGATGATGTGGTGGCGCGTGCCGCGGCGGAAACCTTTCCCGGGCTCAAAGGCATGGATCTGGCCAGGGAGGTCACGGTGGACGCCCCCTATGAGTGGAAAGAAGGCGTCTGGAAACTGGGAGAAGGACATCCCGCCCGGGAAGACTCGGCGGACGATTTCCATGTGGTTGCCTATGACTTCGGTATCAAGACCAATATTCTGCGCATGCTGCGCGACCGTGGCTGCCGCATTACCGTGGTGCCAGCCCAGATGCCGGCAAAGGATGTGCTGGCGATGAACCCTGACGGCGTGTTTCTGTCCAATGGTCCCGGTGATCCGGAGCCTTGTGACTATGCCATCCGCGCCATTCAGGATGTGCTGGAACAGAATGTGCCGACCTTCGGTATCTGTCTCGGGCATCAACTTCTGGGGCTGGCCAGTGGTGCGCGCACGGTGAAGATGAAATTCGGTCATCATGGCGCCAACCATCCGGTACAGGATCTGGAAAACGGTACGGTAATGATTTCCAGCCAGAACCACGGTTTTGCCGTGGATGAGGAGAGCCTCCCGGAAAATCTGCAAGCTACGCACAAATCGCTGTTCGACGGTTCCCTGCAGGGGATTCACCGTACCGACAAACCCGCCTTTGGTTTTCAGGGACATCCTGAAGCCAGCCCCGGCCCTCATGATGTGGCGCCGGTTTTCGATCATTTCATCGAGCTGATGAAAGCCCGTACCGAGACCTGATCCCCGCTCCAACACACTCGCGCAGACTGAGACAAGATGCCTAAAAGAACAGATCTGAAAACCATCCTCATTATCGGTGCAGGCCCGATCATCATCGGTCAGGCATGCGAGTTCGACTATTCCGGCGCCCAGGCCTGCAAGGCGCTGCGAGAGGAAGGTTACAAGGTGGTGCTGGTGAATTCCAATCCGGCCACCATAATGACCGATCCGGAAACGGCGGATGTGGTGTATATCGAGCCCATTACCTGGCAGACACTGGCGCGGATCATCGAAAAGGAACGTCCGGATGCGCTGTTACCCACCATGGGTGGGCAGACGGCTCTGAACTGCGCTCTGGATCTGGTGCGTGAAGGCGTATTGGAGCAATTCGGCGTGGAAATGATCGGCGCTTCCCGGGAAGCCATAGACAAGGCGGAAGACCGGGATCTGTTTCGCAAGGCCATGCTCAGGATTGGTCTGGAGATGCCCAGGTCTGCTGTGGCGCACTCCATGGAGGAGGCGCTGCAGGTTCAGGTGCAGGTCGGTTTTCCCACGATCATCCGGCCTTCCTTTACCATGGGCGGTTCCGGCGGTGGTATTGCCTACAACAGGGAAGAGTTTGTAGAGATCTGCGAGCGGGGGCTGGATCTCTCGCCCACCAATGAGCTGCTCATCGAGGAGTCCATCCTCGGCTGGAAAGAATACGAGATGGAAGTGGTGCGCGACCACAAGGACAACTGCATCATCGTCTGTTCCATCGAGAATCTGGATCCCATGGGAGTGCATACCGGCGACTCCATTACCGTGGCGCCGGCCCAGACCCTGACCGACAAGGAATACCAGATCATGCGCGACGCCTCTCTGGCGGTGCTGCGCGAGATCGGCGTGGATACTGGCGGATCGAACGTACAGTTTGCCGTCAATCCCGAGAATGGACGCATGATCATCATTGAGATGAACCCGCGGGTCTCCCGCTCCTCGGCGCTGGCATCCAAAGCCACCGGTTTTCCCATTGCCAAGGTGGCGGCCAAGCTGGCCGTCGGTTACACCCTGGACGAGCTGCGTAACGAAATCACCGGAGGGGTAACACCGGCTTCCTTCGAGCCCAGTATCGACTACGTGGTGACCAAGATTCCCCGGTTTGCCTTTGAAAAGTTTCCCCAGGCAGATGACAAGCTCACTACCCAGATGAAGTCTGTGGGCGAAGTCATGGCCATTGGCCGCACCCTGCAGGAATCCCTGCAGAAAGCCTTGCGTGGTCTGGAGACCGGCATGGCTGGTCTTGATCCCATGGTGGATCTGTCTGCCGACGATGCCCGGGAGATCATACTCGCGGAAATTCGACAGCCCCGGGGGAATCGCCTCTGGTATGTTGCCGATGCTTTCCGTGACGGAATGAGCATGGAGGAGATTCAACAGGCCACGGGCATCGATCCCTGGTTCCTGGTGCAGATCGAAGACCTGATTCTGGAAGAGGCGCGTGTGGCAAAAGAAGGTTTGGATGCCCTGGACGCCAAGCGGTTACGTCAACTCAAGCGCAAGGGCTTCTCTGACAAGCGCCTGGCCGATCTCCTGGGCAAGAAGGAAAGCAAGATCCGTAAACTGCGTTACAAGCTGGGCCTGCGTCCTGTATACAAGCGGGTGGACACCTGTGCGGCGGAATTTGCTTCCAGTACCGCCTACATGTATTCCACCTATGAAGAGGAATGTGAAGCGCGGCCTACGAACCGGCAGAAGATCATGGTGCTGGGAGGCGGCCCCAACCGAATTGGTCAGGGCATTGAGTTTGATTACTGTTGCGTACACGCGGCTTTCGCCATGCGCGAGGATGGCTATGAGACCATCATGGTCAACTGCAATCCGGAAACGGTCTCCACGGACTATGACACTTCGGATCGTCTCTACTTCGAACCTCTGACCCTGGAAGATGTGCTCGAGATCATTCATAAGGAAAATCCCGCCGGCGTCATAGTCCAATATGGTGGTCAGACGCCGCTGAAACTGGCCCGGGATCTGGAAAAGGCGGGCGCGCCCATTATCGGCACCAGTCCGGATTCCATCGATGCAGCGGAAGATCGCGAGCGTTTCCAGCAGATGATCGAGAAGTTGGGCATACTGCAGCCACCCAATCGCACTGCCACGGATCCGGATACCGCTGTCGAACTGGCGGAGGAAATCGGCTATCCCCTGGTGGTGCGTCCTTCCTATGTGCTGGGCGGCCGCGCCATGGAAATCGTCTACAACGAGGAGGATCTGACTCGTTACATGCGTGAGGCAGTGAGTGTCTCCAATGATTCACCGGTGCTGCTGGATCGTTTTCTCAATGATGCCATCGAGGTGGATGTGGACGCGATCTGTGACGGCCGGGATGTGCTTATCGGCGGCATCATGGAGCACATTGAAGAAGCCGGAGTGCATTCCGGCGATTCCGCCTGCTCCCTGCCGCCTTACACCCTGAGTCAGGAAGTGCAGGATCGCATGCGTCATCATATTCGAGACATGGCCCTGGAGTTGGGAGTAGTGGGCCTTATGAACACCCAGTTCGCCATCAAGGGCGACGATATTTATATTCTGGAAGTGAATCCGCGAGCTTCGCGCACCGTGCCTTTCGTTTCCAAGGCGATTGGTCGTCCCCTGGCCAAGATCGCCGCCCGCTGCATGGCCGGCAAGAGCCTGGAAGAACAGGGCGCCACCCGGGAAATCATCCCCGATCACTATTTTGTCAAGGAAGCCGTGTTCCCCTTCGTCAAATTCCCCGGAGTGGATACCGTGCTCGGGCCGGAGATGAAGTCCACCGGCGAGGTCATGGGCGTGGGGCGCAGTTTCGGTGAAGCCTACGGCAAGGCCAGCGAAGGCGGCAGTATCAAACTGCCCACCGGGGGCAAGGCGCTGTTGTCCGTGCGGGATGCGGACAAGGAGCGTATCAAACTGGTGGCCAGGGATCTGGTGGATCTGGGTTTTGAGCTCTATGCCACAGGGGGTACCTGTGATGCGGTATTGTCTACCGGGGTTCCCTGCCATCGGGTGAACAAGGTAATGGAAGGGCGGCCACATATCGTGGACATGATCAAGAACGATGATTTTGATCTGATCATCAATACCACCGAAGGCAAGCAGGCCATGCTCGATTCGGCTTCCATCCGCCGCTCAGCCCTGCAGCACAAGGTCAGCTATACCACGACCATGTCCGGTGGGGAAGCCATCGTCATGGCCATTCAGCACAAGGATGAACCCATTGTCACCAGTCTGCAGGAACTGCATGCGGGGTGAACTTGTCCACATCAAGACAGCAAGAGCACTGAAATACAACCATGAGCAACAAGACACCCATGACCGTACGGGGCGCGGAAGCCCTGCGCCAGGAACTCAATGAACTCAAGACCGTGGCTCGTCCCAAAGTGATTGCGGCCATTGCTGAAGCCCGCGCTCACGGTGATCTCAAGGAAAATGCCGAGTATCACGCGGCGCGTGAGCAGCAAAGTTTCATCGAAGGGAGAATCAAGGATATCGAGGCCAAGCTGTCCAATGCGCAGATCATCGATGTCAGCACCCTGAATGCCGGGGGACGGGTGGTATTTGGCGCTACCGTGGATGTGCTGGATCTGGAGACCGATGAAGAGCACAGTTATCAGATCGTGGGTGAGGACGAGGCGGATATTCGTCATTCCCGCATTTCTGTCACATCTCCCATCGCACGTGCGTTGATTGGCAAGTCCGAAGGAGACGAAGTGCAGATACAGGTGCCAGGCGGTCTGCGCGAATTTGAAATCCTCGAAGTGCGATACGTCTGATATGCCTGCCGCGGTGCGGATGCCGGGCTCACTCATTGGTTGTTGCGGTGCGCTGCTGTTGCTTCTGGTCTTTGGCAATATTTCAGCGGCGGAAAACTCCCTTCCATCCAGGGCGCTTCCCAGCCTGGAACCTTCCCTGGTATTCCATGATCTGCCTGCTGTCAGGGAGGATGGCCTCGAATATGCGCGCATGCGAAAGGACGATATGGGTGAAGCCGAAGCCCTGCAGACCGCCGTGGTGCGCATGCGGCCAACGGGAAAATCCCCGGATATCGATTATGTCGATCTGATCGGTGCGGTGCATATCGGGGAACATGAGTATTATCAGAAAATAAACGGGCTGTTCCGCACATACGATGTAGTGCTGTATGAGTTGGTGGCGCCCAAGGGGACGCGTATTCCCCGGGGAGGAGGAAAGAATCGCAGTATTATCAGCAGTGTGCAGAACAGCATGCGCAAGGCATTGGGACTGGGACTGCAACTGGAAGACGTGGATTATCATCTGCCCAATCTGGTGCATGCCGATCTTACGCCGGACGAATTTTTTGACAGCATGGCCAAGCGCAATGAGTCTGTAGCTGGCATGCTCGGCAAGGCCTGGCTGGCTGGCATGGGCAGGCAACATTCGCCCAGAGCCCTGAGCAATCAGATTACCCTGTATCGCAACCTGTTGTCAGGAGATTCCGACAAGGCGCTGAAAATCTGGTTCGCCAGCGAAATGGTGGACATGAACAGCATGCAACGCGCCATAGAGGGAAAAGATGGCAGTACCTTGCTGGCCGAACGCAACAGGAAGGCCGTGCAGGTGCTGCGGGAGCAAATCGCCAAAGGCCACCGGCGTATTGCGGTATTCTATGGCGCGGCGCATATGTCCGGTATCCAGAAGCTGCTGGAAACGGAACTGGGACTGATTCCCGCTAAAATCGCCTGGCTGGATGCCTGGGATCTGAAATGACGATGGTTGCTTGAAATTCTTTGTGATCAGGGCAGCACGATTTTCGGCTTTTTCGGATTTCTGCGAAAGAGGATCACCATGTTGCCGATGCGCTGGACTTTTTCCGCGCCAGTATGCTCGACAATTCCGTTTATGATCCGATCGCGATCTTCCCGGTCGCCAGCGCTTACCTTGATCTTGACGAGCTCATGAAAATCCAGGGCGATGCCGATTTCCTCCAGCACGGAGTCACGCAGGCCGTGCTGTCCGATCATGACCACGGGCTTGAGCTTGTGCGCCAGGCTGCGCAGGTGTTTGATCTGGGGCTTGGAAAGGGGCACGGGCAAATACTCCATAAAGGATAGATGGGCCAAGGGCGGCATTCTACCTGTTCCTGCTGATGGAATCCCGTGCTGATTGCCATTTTTCGCACCCCAAAAGGCTGTATAATCCAAAACTTTGCCGGTAACTTGCGTGTAAGACAAATGGGGCGTTCCAAAAGCAGTCACATCTGGATGCAGCGTCATGTGAACGATGAGTATGTGCAGCGCGCGCAGCGGGAAGGGTATCGGTCCCGGGCCAGTTACAAACTTCTGGAGATCCAGGACAAGGACAGACTTCTCAAGCCGGGGCAGGTGGTAGTGGACCTCGGGGCAGCGCCGGGAGGCTGGAGTCAGGTGGCGGCAGCCATTGTGGGCAGCAAGGGGAAGGTTCTGGCCATGGATATCCTGGAGATGGACGGTATTCCCGGTGTGGAGTTTTTGCAGGGCGATTTCCGTGAACAGCAAGTCATGGATAAATTGATAGATCTTCTGGAAGGGCGTCCTGTGGATCTGGTAATTTGCGACATCGCGCCCAATGCCAGTGGGGTGCGTGCTGTAGATCAGCCAAGAGCAATGTATCTTGCTGAACTGGCACTGGATTTTGCCAGAACCACACTCAGGCCAGGCGGTGCCTTTGTCACCAAATTGTTTCAGGGCGAAGGTTTTGATGAATATATCAGGGACGCCCGTGGCAGTTTTGAGCGAGTAGTGACGCGCAAGCCAAAATCATCGCGTCCAAAAAGCCGCGAAGTGTATATGGTAGCAACTGGCCATAAATCCTGATAATTTGTGCGGATCCTGAATAAATTCCTTGCAGGGGACTTTGATCGGGTCACGAACCAGTATTCAATCGGTAATCAGAGCTTCCTATAGAACGTATCTTCTTATAATCTGTCCAAAGTGAAGATCGATCGGGGAAATCGAAGAGGAACCCTATTTTGAACGATATGGCAAAAAACATTGTGTTGTGGATCGTCATCGCCATTGTGCTGATGACCGTATTCAACAGCTTCAATGGACAAAAGAACCGTGCGCCAAGCATTTCCTATTCCCAGTTTCTGGAACAGGTGAAACAGGGAAATGTGACCAGCGTGGTCATTCACGAGAGCGGCAAGATCGAGGGAACCACCTCTTCCGGCAGCAGTTTCATAACAGAAAGTCCCAACGACCCTGGCCTGGTTGGTGACTTGCTCAAGGCAGGTGTGGATATTCGCGCCAAGCCACCAGAGCAGCCTTCCATGCTCAAGCTGATCCTGATCAACTGGTTCCCGTTGATCATCCTTATCGGTCTTTGGATCTTTTTCATGCGCCAGATGCAGGGCGGAGGCGGAGGCCGTGGCGCCATGTCCTTTGGCAAGAGCAAGGCGCGCCTGCTCAGTGAAGACCAGGTCAAGGTGACTTTTGCCGATGTGGCCGGTGTGGAAGAAGCCAAGGAAGAGGTGCAGGAAGTGGTGGACTTCCTCAAGGACCCTTCCAAGTTTCAGCGGCTGGGGGGCAAGATACCCAAGGGTGTACTCATGGTGGGGTCTCCCGGTACGGGTAAAACCCTGCTGGCCAAGGCGATTGCCGGGGAAGCCAAGGTGCCGTTTTTCACCATATCCGGTTCGGATTTTGTGGAGATGTTCGTTGGTGTGGGCGCTTCACGCGTAAGGGACATGTTCGATACCGCCAAAAAACATGCGCCTTGTATCATTTTCATCGACGAGATCGATGCCGTGGGACGTCATCGGGGCGCTGGTCTGGGTGGCGGGCATGATGAGCGTGAGCAAACCCTGAACCAGCTGTTGGTGGAAATGGACGGTTTCGAGGGTACCGAAGGCGTTATCGTCATTGCCGCGACCAACCGTCCGGACGTGCTTGATCCCGCCCTGCTGCGGCCCGGGCGGTTTGATCGCCAGGTGGTGGTGCCTCTTCCCGATGTTCGTGGTCGTGAGCAGATACTCAAGGTACACATGCGCAAGGTGCCTTTGGGAGACGATGTAAAGCCTTCCCTGATCGCCCGGGGCACTCCCGGTTTTTCCGGTGCGGATCTGGCCAACCTGGTGAATGAAGCTGCACTGATGGCGGCGCGGCAAAACAGCCGCAGTGTCACCATGGCGCATTTTGAAGCGGCCAAGGACAAGATCATGATGGGTGCCGAGCGTCGTTCCATGGTCATGAAGGACGAAGAGAAGAAGCAGACGGCCTATCACGAGGCAGGGCACGCCATCGTCGGCCTGATGGTGCCTTCCCATGATCCGGTGTACAAGGTCAGCATCATTCCTCGTGGCCGCGCCCTTGGCGTGACCATGTTTCTTCCGGAAGAGGATCGCTACAGCCAGAGCCGCGAGCTTCTGGAAAGCCAGATCTCCAGCCTGTACGGCGGGCGTATTGCCGAGGAACTGATTTTTGGTGATGACCATGTAACCACAGGAGCATCCAATGATATCAAACGGGCTACCGAGATCGCACGCAGCATGGTTACGCGCTGGGGTTTGTCCGAGCGTCTGGGACCACTGGCCTACGGTGAGGAAGAGGAAGAGGTCTTTCTTGGTCGCTCGGTAACCCAGCACAAGAATCTATCTGACGAAACTGCGCATATCATCGATGAAGAGATTCGTAATATCATCGATCGCAACTACGACAGGGCGCGCCGAATCCTCAAGGAGAATCTGGACAAGCTGCACGCCATGGCGGAAGCGCTGGTCAAATACGAAACCATCGACATCGAGCAAATCAAGGACATCATGGCTGGCCGGACACCACGGCCTCCGGCAGACTGGGATGATGATTCCTCGGCGGATGGTGGTCTGGCGGCTTCCAATGACGATGGTGCCAAGAATGAAAAGAAAGACGATCCCATCATCGATCCAGACCCGGCAGGGCAACACTAGGGCATCTATTTCCATTCCGGTGGAGTTAATTTGTGTCTGGGTTGTTTGAGAATAAGGCGAAGATACCAAAGCAAATAGCAAGCTACAAGGTTAATCGCGCTTGCGCGTAGAGAGGGAGTCTTGGAGCATTTGCAACAACTGCAAGAATGCAGAAGGTGGTTAGATGCAGGTAGCTAAAGTCGAGATTTTTACAACTTCGGCTCCCGCTTGTTCACAGAGAAGGGATGTATGCAGGTTTTTTTAGCAGAAATAACCTGTTACGCTCCTGATCTGTATCCTTTTGGATAGTGTGGTTATCGAAGCGCCCGGGCGCAAGAATGCCAAACGGCGTATGCGCATGCGGCAGGCAAGAAATTTACTCCTTGCCTGATTTCTTCAAGGAAAAACCAGTTGATTCCTTGGACGTGTTTAATGCTATTTGTATCAGACGTGTACTAATATGTTTTTTTCCTGAATCCGTGGGTTCAGAAGGGATGCAGTGTGCGATATATTGATTTAGATTGCGTAATGAAAATTTGTTGCCATACTCTATAAGACACCTAAAAAAACCGAGATGCCCATTAATTAATGAAAATAATGTAATCGTTGGGGGAGAGAAAGTATCAGTGGAACATTTAATATCGTCTATTGGCCGCACCATACTAGTGGCGAATTTTTTTTGGGGAGCATCGTTGGCAGATGCTGCAGTTGGTGATACTTTTCGTGTAAGTGAAAGTTCCACTGGTGTGCCTGCTCAAGGTGATAGTGATTACATTTCCCTGTCCTCCAATGGGCGGATTATTTGCTTTGCTTCTTCCGCTCCTAATCTGATCGCCGATGACGGGAATCATGTGGGGGATGTTTTTGTGCATGATTTGCTGGATGCCACCACAACCAGAGTTAGCGTAAGCACTGGCGGGACGGAAGGCAATGCGCTTAGCGAGAAACCTTCCTTGTCTGCCGATGGCAGATTCGTGGCATTTGTTTCTGCTGCCAGTAATTTGGTCGATAATGACACTAATGGCGTGAAGGATATTTTTGTCAGAGATCGATTGCTGGGGACTACTGCAAGAATCAGCCTGTCCGGTTCAGGTGTGCAGGCCAATGGAGCCAGCGACGCCCCTGCAATATCCGCAGATGGTAGATTTGTGGCGTTCTTTTCGGAAGCCAGCAATTTGGTAAATGGTGACGCCAATAATGCTGGCGATGTTTTTGTGCATGACATGCAGGAAGGAACAACGGTCAGGGTGAGTGTTTCCTCTTCGGGAGTAGAAGGAAACGCGGTGAGTGATATGCCTGTAATATCGGCAGACGGTAACGTTGTAGCCTTTTCCTCTCTGGCGGATAATCTCGTGGATGGTGATAGCAATCTGAACAGAGATGTTTTTGTTCACGACATGCAATCTGGACAGACAAAAAGGGTCAGCCTAAACGAGATGAATGGACAGGCTTCTGGCTCAAATGAATATCCTTCCCTTTCGGCAGATGGTCATTATGTTGCCTTCACATCCTACGATAGCTTGGTGGCGATCGATACCAATGGCATGCCGGATATTTATGTGAGAGATACCCAGGCTGCACAAACTTTTCTGGTTAGTGTGGATAGTTCCGGGAATGTTGCGGATATTGGAAGTCATGAGGCTCACGTTTCCGGGGATGGGCGTTATGTGGCTTTCACTTCCCTGGCCTCAAATCTGGTGCCTGGAGATAGTAACGGCAATCCTGACGTGTTTATACACGACCGCCAGAGTGGAGTTACAACAAGGGTCAGTGTAAGTACATCCGGGGTGGAAGCAAATAATGGAGCAGCCAGTCCTGCTATCAGTCAGGATGGCCGCTTTGTTGCTTTTCGATCGGATTCTGCTTCTCTTGATCCCGCAGGGACGGGTGAGTGGAAAGACGTGTATGAGCATCAGTATCTTCCTTATCTCTTCACGGATGTGCCTGTGACTTATTGGGCTTATGACGAAATCCAGACTCTTGGCGATAGTGGTGTGACTGCAGGTTGTGATATCTATAATTATTGTCCTGATGATGTTGTTACGCGAGGGCAGATGGCGGTATTTCTCGAACGTGGTTTAAGAGGCAGTTCCTTTATGCCGCCGGTGGCGACGGGTACCATGTTTGCCGATGTGGGGGTCGATTACTGGTCCGCATCATGGATTGAACAACTGGCACAAGATCAGATAACTGCAGGCTGTGATTCCAATAATTATTGCCCAGACAATGAAGTAACCCGGGCGGAAATGGCTGTATTCCTGCTTCGTTCCCGCCATGGTGCAACCTATGTTCCTCCAGCCGCAAGCGGTACATTGTTTAGCGATGTGCCTGCAGGGTATTGGGCTGGTGCATGGATAGAGCAACTGGTAGCGGAAGGGATATCCACGGGTTGTGGAGGCGGACAGTTTTGTCCGGATGCCGTTCTCAATCGCGGGCAAATGGCTGTATTCCTGATCAGAACCTTCAATTTGTAATGAGGCCAGTCTCCCGGTAATTGTTTTGTGAGGCTTGGCTGTTGAGTGTTCTTCTCTGCAATGGTTATCGTCTTGAGCTTAGCAGGCCGGTAGTCATGGGCATTCTCAACGTCACGCCGGATTCCTTTTCCGACGGCGGGCGGTTTTTTGCGCAGGATGCTGCTGTTCGTCGGGCACTGGCCATGCAACAGGCGGGGGCTGCGATCATTGACATTGGCGGAGAGTCCACCCGTCCAGGGGCGCTTCCGGTATCCGCAGAAGAAGAGATGCACAGGGTGGTGCCGATTGTTCAGGCATTGCATTCCGAGCTGGACATCCCCGTGTCTGTCGATACCAGCAAGCCGGAAGTCATGCGCGAGGCTGTCCGGGCTGGTGCGGGGATGATCAACGATGTGAATGCGCTTCGCGCCGAGGGCGCGGTTCAGACCGCAGCTGATCTTGGGGTTCCCTTGTGTCTTATGCACATGCAGGGGGAGCCGCGCACCATGCAGCAATCTCCGCAATATTCGGATGTGGTAGAAGAAGTAAAAAGTTTTCTGCTGGCGCGCATGGCGTGTTGCCGGAAGGCGGGAATAGCAGCACGGAATATACTGGTGGATCCAGGCTTTGGTTTTGGCAAGACGCTGGAACATAATCTTGTACTGTTGCGCAATCTTGCGGAATTTGCTCATATGGGCGCTGGTGTATTGGCGGGCATCTCCCGAAAATCCATGCTTGGGGTGCTCACGGGAAAGGAAACAAATGAACGGATGGCAGCCAGCATTGCTGCCGCGGTACTGGCGGCGGAGCGTGGGGCGGTAATTCTCCGGGTTCATGATGTGGCGGAAACTGTGGATGCCTTGTCGGTGGTTAATGCAATTACAGGAAGTGAAAAATGACGAAAAGAAAATATTTTGGCACGGATGGCATTCGCGGAAAGGTCGGTGAAGGCAAGATCAATCCGGAATTTGTGCTCAAGCTGGGGTGGGCAGCAGGCCGGGTACTGGGTAACGGCAATCCGGGCAAAGTACTTATTGGAAAGGATACGCGCATATCAGGTTACATGTTCGAATCGGCGCTGGAAGCAGGTCTGGTGGCGGCAGGCATGGATATACTCATGCTCGGCCCCATGCCCACGCCCGGTATTGCCTATCTGACCCGCACCCTGCATGCTTCCACCGGTATCGTCATCAGTGCTTCGCACAATCCGTATTACGACAATGGCATCAAATTCTTTTCTGCCTCTGGCGCCAAACTGCCGGATGATGTGGAGCGGGCCATTGAAGCCGAGATCGACAAGCCGCTGGTGACCGTGGATCCGGCGCGTCTGGGAAAGGTCATGCGGGTAGAGGATGCCGCTGGACGTTACATCGAGTTCTGCAAGAGCACGGTTCCTCATCATCTCGATCTTTCGGCACTCAAGATCGTTGTCGATTGCGCCCATGGTGCTACCTATCATATCGCGCCTCATGTTCTGGAAGAGTTGGGAGCACAGGTTACGGTAATTGGCGCGGATCCGGATGGTTTCAACATCAACAGCAAGGTGGGCTCCACCCATCCCGAAGCCCTGCAGCAGGCGGTATTGCAGGAACAGGCGGACGTGGGTATTGCCCTGGATGGAGATGGCGACCGCCTGCTCATGGTGGATCATACCGGCGCAACGGTGGATGGGGATGGCATTTTGTATGTCATTGCACGCTCGCGCATGGCGCATCCCGAAGGTCTTAGAGGGCCGGTAGTGGGAACGACAATGAGCAACCTGGGACTGGAACTGGCGCTCAGGGAAATGGGAGTGGATCTGGTGCGCACCGATGTAGGCGATCGATACATTCTGGCGCAACTGGATGCCAACAACTGGACCCTTGGAGGAGAGCCTTCCGGACATATCATCTGCCGGGATCGAACCACAACCGGAGATGGCATCGTGGCTGCCCTTCAGGTACTGGCAGCCATGGTGCTTAGCGGCTCCAACCTGCATGACCTGAGCATGGGGATGCAACGCATGCCTCAGACCCTGATCAATGTAGATCTCGGCAAGGCTTCGCCAGCGAAGATCATGAAGAACACAAAGGTGCTGGATGCCGTGGCCAGTGCGGAAAAAACCCTGGCCAGGGATGGCAGAGTGCTGTTGCGTCCCTCGGGAACAGAGCCGCTGATTCGGGTCATGGTTGAAGGCCGGGAAGCGACCCTGGTTACCCAGCTGGCCGGAGAAATCGCGGCAGTGGTGGAATCGGTTACCGCGGCCTGAGAAGGCTGAAGCAGATACGCACCCCGTTTTCCGTGGGGAGATTTTCCGCCCGGGTGCCGCCTCCATGGAATTCCGCAATGAGCCTGACCAGATACAGGCCCAAGCCGAGGTGGGGCTGTCTCTGCTGGTCGCTGCGGACAGAGACCATGGACTGAAAAATATCCATGTTTTCGGGCAAGGTCGATCCCCGATTGCTCACGCAGATCCACAGCAGACCCTTGTTTTCATGGATGGAAAGTTCGATGTCGGTGTCGGGCTGGTGGAAATCAATTGCATTGTCCAACAGCTTTTCCAACGCCTGAACGATCAGCTCGGGCGCGCCAGTGACAGTCATTCCGGAACAGGGATCCAGCTTGAAGCGGATTTGTGGATGAATTCCGTGATAGTTGGCCAGAGTCATCTGGAGCAGATCGTATAGCTCGAATTCCCGTATTTCCGCCTGCTGCAGGGCCTTTTCCAAACGCGTGGCTTCCTGCAATTGGCGCAGGATCAGTTCCAGCCGGTCAACGCCCTTGAGGGCGCGTGTCAGATAGGCCTGCTTCTGCGCAGCGTTTTCGACCTCGGCGCTGTTCTCCAAGGAACTGCGAATGATGGCCAGGGGAGTGCGGAATTCGTGGGAAAGGCGGGAGGCCATGGCCTGCAGATAACGGTTGTACTCCTGCAAGCGGCCGAGCATGTTTGCAAAACCGCGACCCAGATCCGCAATCTCGTCTCCTGGTGGAGGCGTCGGGATATGACCGACAATGCGACCATCATCCGCCACTGCATTCTCCATCTGCTGATGCAGGCGACGAATACGCCGGGTGAGCAGGGTGGCAAACCCCAACAGGGCCAGGGAAACCAGGGCAAACAGGGCCAGGGTGATGCCCAGCAGACGCTGCATGGCCTGATTCTGCAGGGAGAGAATACTGTCGGTGGTTTGCTCCATCAGTACCGCTCCCCGGATTTTGCCGTCTTCCGCAATGGGCAGGGCAGTGGCCATGACCAGGGTTTCGCTGGCTGGCAACTGGTAGCGCCGGGTGCCTTTTTTTCCGGACAGCGCGCTGCTCACCGGCTCCAGCACAAGGCGGATGCTTTGTGCGGGAATGGGCTGATGATCATCGCTGTGATGACGCAGGGCCAGATTCAGAAGTTTGCGTATGATCCATGGCGTTGTGCCGTCACCAGGTTCAACCCCGGGTTGCAGCTCGCCTGACGTGGCCAGAACCCAGCCCTGGCTGTCCGTCACCCGGATTCGGCTGTGAGGAGGAAGATTTGCATCCAGCAAGGTTTGCAACGAGGCAGAAGGCCGGATCAGGGGAAACAATTGCGCCGCTGAAGATGTGTCCCCGCTGGCAGATGTCTTGTTCAGTATTTTCAGCCCCATGCCTCCGGCAGCCAATTGCGAAGGGAAACGCAGTTCCAGGCCATAACCCCGAGAGCTCTCCTGCCACTGGCCTTCCAGTCGCCGATCCGGCGGGCCGACCTGAATACCTGTCAGTCGATGGGCGCTGATGTTGCCGGGAGCCCGGGGCGCGATCAGCCAATGACGAATCACGCCGTTGGCGTCGAGCATGCTCAGATGAACCTGGTCGGATGCGCCGTACTGAATGAGGGGTTGGTCGAAATAGTCAGGCTGATAATCCGTTGCCTGTAACAGCATGTAGAGATAAGGTCCGCTGGACTGGAACAGCACACTGACCTCCGGTACGGGACGCTTCACAGGCTGCGCCAGGGGCAACAATGCCTCCCAGTCTTCCGCATATCCGTCCTGCACCACAGGCTGTTTCAGAGGATGAACATACCAGGCCTGCTCTGAAGCCCGGTTTGCTGGCAGGGTGCCGCTGTCACGCACCAGTGCCGCGAGGGCGCGGGTGCTGGTTTCCAGGTTGCGTGCCTGGGCGTCACGCAGAAAGAACTCCATTTCCTCGATGAATCGGTAACCTGCCCAGGGTATGGCGAGCAGACTCAGTGACATCAGCAACAGCTTGAAGCGGATGCCTGCACGCCTTTTCATTCGGGCCAGGACTCCTTCCAGCGATAGCCAATTCCGTACACGGATTCGATCTGATCAAAATCCGGATCCAGATCCAGAAAACGGTTGCGCATGCGCCGTATGTGGGAAGTAATGGTGTCGGGTTCGACGACGATATTGGCTGCCTGCATGAGCTGATCCCGGGATTTTACATGGCCGGGGTGTAGCGCCAGGGAATGCAGCATCCAAAGTTCGGTGACGGTCAGTTCCACGGGTTGTTTTTTCCAGTGGGCGCTGAGGCGATCCATGTCCAGGAACAGGTCGCCCTGGGACAGCTGGTTTTCCTGGTCGTTGCTGCTCATGGCGTCCACGCGGCGGAACAGAGCCGCGACCCGGGCGCTGAGATGGGGCAGACTGATGTCCTTGGTCAGATAATCGTCAGCGCCCAGACGCAGGCCGGAGACCATGTCGATGTCGCTGTCCCGGGCACTGAGAAAGATGATGGGCAATACCGGAGACCGGCCGCGCAGCTCCCGACACAATTCAAAGCCGCCGTCAAACTCGTCACCCAGGCCGATGTCCAGGATGGCCAGATCCGGCAGCCTTGCGGAAAAGCCCGCCAGCGCCTCCTGGCGGCTGGCATAGCCGTCCACTTCATAGCCCTGGCGGCGGAACAGTTCCATGTAATTCAGGCGGATGTCTTCTTCATCCTCGACGATGGCAATCCGGCGTTGCATGGCTAGATTAGCGCTGGATGCACCAGCTTGCCGCTATCGATGTTGATTGCGGCACGGAGTACGGGGTCGTCCCGCCAGTTTTTGTCGGCGAGACGCAGCACCCAGGGCATGAGGCTGGCGGAAAGCGCGCTTGAGGCCGTCTTGGGCACGGCTCCGGGCATATTGGTCACGCAAAAATGGGATATGCCACATTCAGTGTACACCGGATCGTTCCAGCTGGTGGGATGAGTGGTTTCCACGCAGCCCCCCTGATCGACAGCAATGTCCACTACGACGCTTCCCGGCTGCATGTTGCACACCTGTTCCCGGCTTACGACATGTGGCGCTCTGGCGCCAGGGATGAGTACCGCGCCGATGAGCAGGTCGGCCTGGGCAACTGCCGTATTCAATGCTTCCCGATAAGGATAGAGAGCAGTGACATTGCTTCCCAGAGACATCATGTGTCGCAGTTTTTCCGGCTGTTTGTCGAACACAGTAACATCGCAGCCCATGCCGGCGGCCAGACGGGCGGCGTTGCCGCCGGCATTGCCCGCGCCAATGATCACCACCCGGCCCCGGCGAGTGCCGGGTAGTCCACCCAACAACAGACCCTTGCCCCCTGACGGAGCATGCAGGTAATGGGTGCCAGTCTGTACGGCAATCCGTCCAGCCACGTTGCTCATGGGGGTGAGAATGGGCAGGCCGTGATCTTCCACTGTTTCGAAGGCAACTGCAGTAAGACCGATTTCACACAATCGTCGGGTCAGTTCGGGCAGGGCGGCCAGATGGAGAAAGCTGAACAGCAGATGGTGAGCCTGTAGAAGTTCCAGTTCCGGTCCCACGGGTTCCTTTACCTTGAGGATCATCTGTCCGGTTTCATATGCTGCGGCCGCATCCGGCAGGATTTTCACTCCCAGTTTTTCATACTGGTCGTCAGTATGGCCGCTGGCCTGGCCGGCGTTTTTTTCGAGGAACACCTCGTGTCCGGCATGCACCAGTTCGGCTGCGGCATCCGGCACCAGGGCTACGCGCCCCTCCAGGGGCTTGATCTCTTTGGGTATGGCGATTCTCATGTGTTAGGATTTGCGGCAATCGAAAATACAACGAAGTATAACCCTTCAAGGAGTCTTTCTGTGAGTGATACCAGACACTGCCCTCTATTGATTCTCGGTTCAGGTCCCGCCGGTTACACCGCCGCCATCTACGCCGCCCGCGCCAATCTCAATCCTGTGCTCATTACCGGCATGGAGCAGGGGGGGCAGCTCATGACCACCACCGATGTGGACAACTGGCCCGGCGACAATGACGGGGTGCAGGGGCCGGATCTCATGGAACGCATGAAACAGCACGCCGAGCGTTTTGAAACCGAGATCATCTTTGACCACATTCATACTGCAGACCTGCAGAAACGCCCCTTTACGCTGAGTGGCGATGCCGGGGTCTATACCTGTGATGCGCTCATTATCTGTACCGGGGCTTCCGCCCGCTACCTGGGGCTTCCTTCCGAGGAAAAATTCAAGGGCAAGGGGGTGTCGGCCTGCGCTACCTGCGACGGTTTTTTCTATCGGGGGCAAAAAGTGGCTGTCATCGGCGGCGGCAATACCGCCGTCGAAGAGGCGTTGTATCTTTCCAATATTGCCGCGGAAGTCATTCTTGTACACCGCCGCGATGAATTGCGGGCGGAAAAGATCCTGCAGAAACAGATCCTGGAAAAGGCCGAGAACGGCAACATCACCATCCTCTGGGACAACACCCTGGATGAGGTGCTGGGCGACAATACCGGCGTTACAGGCATGCGCGTGAAAAATGTCAAGGATGGCTCTACCCAGGATATCGATCTGCAAGGCATATTCATTGCCATTGGTCATTCGCCCAACACCAGCTTATTTGAAGGTCAGCTGGAGATGAACAATGGCTATCTCAAGGTGAAGAGCGGCACCGAGGGAAATGCCACTGCCACGTCCATTGAAGGTGTGTATGCGGCTGGCGACGTGGCGGATCATGTCTATCAACAGGCGGTGACTTCCGCCGCCAGTGGTTGCATGGCTGCCCTGGATGCGGAGAAATACCTGGACGCTCTGGAGAAATAGTCTTTGCTGTTCCTCCTGGACGGCACCTCGCCAGAAGAGCCATTTCCCGATCCGGAATTGGCGGAAACCGACCCTGACGGCCTGTTGGCTGTTGGCGGTGATCTTTCTTGCGAACGCGTCATCCAGGCTTATCGCCAGGGGATTTTCCCCTGGTATGACGATACCCAGCCCATCCTCTGGTGGAGCCCGGATCCGCGTATGGTGCTTTTCCCGGAGGAACTGCACGTGAGCCGGAGCCTGGGAAAACTGCTGCGGAAAAACCCGTTCCGCATTACTTTCGATCAGGCGTTCGGTGAGGTGATTCGCGCTTGCGCGGCGCCCCGGAGGGGAGAGCCGGGTACCTGGATTACCAGCGAAATCGTTCTCGCATGGGAAATGCTGCATGCGCAGGGAATGGCGCATTCCGTGGAAGTCTGGCGGGAAGGAGAGCTGGTGGGCGGACTGTATGGTGCTGTCCTGGGAGCGGTGTTTTTCGGAGAGTCAATGTTTTCCCGGGAATCCAATGCTTCCAAGGTGGCCTTTGTCTGTCTGACCCGCAGTCTGTACCAGTCAGGTTTCAAACTGGTGGATTGTCAGATTTATACGCAGCACCTGGCTTCCCTGGGCGCGCGCCTGATTCCCCGCAAGCAGTTTCTCTCCATGCTCAAAGACTGGCAGAAGGAGAGCGTCGGCTTTCCCCGGGAGACCCTATGCGTCTGAATCTGGGGCTTACTCCTGAGCATCCATGCAGTTACCTGCCGGGAGAAAACGCGCGATCCCTGGTGGTAGTGGACGAAGAACAGCTCACTCCCGAGACTTATGATGCCCTGCTGGAAAAGGGATATCGCCGCAGTGGGGATCATGTGTATCGGCCCTGGTGTCATTCCTGCCGCGCCTGTAACGCTGTGCGCATTCCGGTCAGACGCTTCCGGCCGGATCGAAGCCAGCGCCGTTGCCGCAAGCGGAACCGGGATCTGGCGCTGGAATGGAAACCCGCGGAGCTGACCCGGGAACAATATCAGCTGTATCTCCTCTATCAGCAGCAACGCCACACAGATGGCGACATGGCTCACAGCTCCCTGGAGGAAACCAGGGAATTCCTTCTGGCCGGGTGGAACAATGTTCAGTTGCTGGAAGTACGTATGGCCGGGGAGCTGGTGGCGGCGGCCTATACGGATGTAATGCCTCGCTGCCTGTCAGCCGTATACACGTTTTTCCGGCCGGATCTCGGGGGGCGATCTTTGGGAACTTTTGCCATTCTGGAGCAGATAGCCCGCGCCGCCAGCGAGGGCAGGGACTGGTTGTATCTGGGCTACTGGATTGCGGATTGCCGCAAGATGTCCTACAAGTCTCGTTTCTGGCCGCATGAGATTCGGCGTCCTCTGGCGGATTTTCATGAAGAAACCTGGGAATTGATTGAAAAAGCCGGTACTTTGGCGGACGGGAGTTGACAATCTCCTGGTTCATGCCTAACATGCCCGCTCTTCACGGAGCGTAGCGCAGCTTGGTAGCGCACCACAATGGGGTTGTGGGGGTCGGAGGTTCGAATCCTCTCGCTCCGACCAGAAGCATCAGGGGTGGTCATTGCTGACCACCCTTTTTTCTTGCCAGATTTCCGGAGGGATTTTACGATTGAACACGGGGAGCAAGCTTATCCTTGGTTCGGTAAGGCTCGCAACGATCACCATCATCTGACAAGGAGATAGAGCATGGCAGTAGAAGCTGCGAAACAAGCTGCAAGCGCTGCGCCTGTGGATGTGGTAGAGGAAGCGGGGCAGATTCTGGATCCGGACAACGCCATGCGACTGCTGGAACTGGGCAAGGATTTCCTGATCCAGTATGGCCCGAATGTACTGGCTGCTATCGCCGTATTCCTTATTGGCAGGATACTGGCAAAATGGATGAGGCGGGTAGTGGTGCGCCTGATGAACAGGGCGAAACTGGATCCCATGGTTACGGGTTTTACCGCGAGCATGGTGTATATCGGCCTGATGGTGTTCGTGGTCATGGCCGCTCTGGGGCAGGTGGGCATACAGACCACTTCCTTCCTCGCCGTTCTGGGCGCAGCCGGTCTGGCCATTGGCCTTGCGCTGCAGGGATCGCTGGCCAATTTTGCCGCCGGCTTTCTGCTTATCGTTTTTCGCCCCTTCAAGGTTGGTGATGTTATCGAAGCTGCGGGCGTGACCGGCAAGGTGGATCTCATCCAGATATTTACCACGACCCTCAGAACCCCGGACAACAAGACCATTATCGTTCCCAACGCCAAGCTGGGAAATGACAACATTATCAACTATTCCACGCAGAAAACCCGCCGGGTGGATATGGTGGTAGGCGTCTCCTACGATGCGGATATTCGGCAGACACGTGATATTCTTCAGGATATTATTGATAGTGATAATCGTATTCTGCGACAACCTGAGCCCTTGATCGTGGTGGGAGAGCTGGCGGACAGCAGCGTGAATTTTTTCGTTCGTGTATGGGTGCATGCCGCAGATTACTGGGGCGTGTATTATGATGCCAATGAAAATATAAAACTTCGTCTTGATGAAGCGGGTATCGGTATTCCCTACCCACAGCGGGATGTCCACCTGTACGAGCACAAGACGGCTTGAAGCGGAGTCTGTTTTATGAGGAGCAACAGCAGAGGGAAAACACTGTATTCATTTCTGTGGGCCGGGGCGGTGATACTGCTGTCCGGCTGTTCTTCCATTGGCAAGGTGGAGAATCAGCCGGTTTCCCGTCTTTCTGCGGTTGAACCGCGCTATTCGGCATCTCACTACAACAAAACCCATCCCTTGGGGGACACGCTGATGGTATTGGCTTTTTCCGGTGGGGGCACAAGGGCGGCAGCCATGTCATACGGTGTGCTGGAGGAGCTTCGGGATACTCCTCTGAACAAGAATGGCGGGAACAGCCGTCTGCTCGATGAAGTGGATCGTATCAGTTCGGTTTCCGGTGGCAGCTTTACTTCGGCCTATTACGGTCTGTTTGGCGACCGGATATTTTCCGACTTTCGCCAAACCTTTCTGTACAAGGATGTACAGGGTGAACTGACCGACCTGGTTCTTGGTTTCGTGGATCTGATCCGGCGCCTGTTCAGTACAGAAAGCCGAACAGAAGTGGCGATCCGCTATTACGACAAACACATCTTCGAAGGCAAGAGCTTTGCTGATCTGGCCAGATCTTCCGGCCCGTTCATACTGATCAATGCGTCTGATCTGAACTCCCGCAGCCAGTTTATCTTTATCCAGCCACAATTCGATTTTCTCTGTTCCGATCTTTCCCGCTTCAAGGTGGCCAGGGCGGTGGCGGCATCTTCCGCGGTACCGCTGGTTTTTGCGCCGGTGCTGATCAAAAGGCATGACGATTGCAACCTGAGCAAACCCAAATGGCTTCAGGAAGCGGAGGACACGGCGATAAAGAATGATGACCAGCGTCTCAAGGAAGCGGTGGACTCGCTGAATTTTTATCTGGACAAGAACAATCCACCATACGCCACTCTGGTTGACGGAGGCATCACGGACAATTTGGGCCTGAGAACCATTTTGCGCAATGTCGGGCTTTCCGGCGGAGTGCTGAAAATGTACAAGAGATCCGAAGGCACAGCACCGCTGCCCCGGCGCATTGTGGTGATCGTGGTAAATGCATCGGTTACATCGATTACTGATCTGGGCAAGACGGACGAACTGCCCAGTATCGCTGATACCCTGACGGTGGTTACCGATATGCAGTTGCATCTCTATAACACCGAGACCAATGAACTTCTGAAGGAAGAACTGATGCAATGGGCCAAAACCCTCGAATCCGCCAGCGGTCAGAAAGTGGATGCCTATTACATCGATATCGATGCAACCAATATTGAGGACAAGGAAGAACGGATCTACTTCAACAAGATTCCCACCAGTTTCTCTCTGGAAAAGGAACAGGCCGACAGGCTGATATCCCTGGCTCGGCGGATGCTGAGAAATAATCCGGAATATCAGCGTTTGTTGCGTGACCTGGGAGCATCCTCCCGCTAGGGAACCTCTGATTAAATCATGAACTCGCATCTTGCGTCCAAAATGTCCCGCTACTGCGTTGCAAATCTTCGCAATAGCGGGCTATTACGTGCGATTTGCGCCTTGTATCGGAACATTTTGAATCTCAATCTGCTTCGCTCAGATTTAATCAGAGGTTCCCTAGTGTATGCGTGACAGTTCCCGCAATTTGGCCAGGAAGGTGCCTCGAACCTTGATGATATCTCTCTTTTTTCTTTTTTTTCAGCTCGCCGGACTGGTCAGTTCCATCCATGCCGTACTGAACACGCGCACCGCCCAGGGAGCGATTGCCTGGGTGGTAAGTCTGAATACCCTGCCGGTATTGTCGGTACCGGCTTACTGGGTGTTTGGTCGCAGCAAATTCGTCGGTTATGTGAATGCCATGAAGGACAGCAGCCTGAGCATGGCGGTGGACAAGGAAAAGGCTTATGCGTTTTTTGACCCTTACGTCATTCATGAGCCGGAAAATTTTCCGGAGTACCGTGCCATTCGCGCCTTGTCGAACTCACCCTTCATGCGTGGCAACCGGGTGGAATTGCTTGTCGATGGACAGAGTACCTATGACAGCATTGAAGCCGGAATACGCCGGGCGCAACATTACATTCTGTTCCAGTTCTATATCCTGAGGGCAGATGAAAGCGGAAACCGCTTCAAGAGGCTGCTGATGGAAAAGGCTGCTCGTGGTGTGCAGGTACATATACTCTATGATGAACTGGGGAGCGGCAACCTCCCGGAGGCGTGGCTGGAGGAATTTCGCGTAGCAGGCATCACCATTATTCCCTTCAACACCACCCAGGGAAGCTGGAACCGGTTTCAGATCAATTTTCGCAATCACCGCAAGATCGTCGTCGTGGACGGCCGGGAAACCTGGGTTGGTGGCCTGAATATCGGGGATGAGTACCTTGGCAAGGATCCCGAACTCAGCCCCTGGCGAGACACGCATTTGCATATCCAGGGCCCGGTTTCCCTGGTGGCCCAGTCCATATTCTGGTCAGACTGGTACTGGGCGGACAAAAAACTGTTGCAGCATCTCAACTGGAAGCCGGAGCTGGCGCCAGGGCTGAAGCCGGGAGAAGGGATGGATGTGCTCATCCTCGGCTCTGGCCCGGCGGATGAGCTGGAGACCGCCAGCCTGTTTTTTACCACTTCACTGAATGTGGCCCGCAAACGCATCTGGATTGCCACTCCCTATTTTATTCCTGATGAAGCCACAACCGTAGCGCTGGAGCTGGCGCTGCTGCGTGGAGTGGATGTGCGCATCATTACCCCGCGTACCAATGACAACTGGTTCGTGCGTCATGCCGCCAATGTGTATCTGAGCAACCTTGCGGGCATGGGAGCGAAGATCTATTACTACGAAAAGGGGTTCATGCATCAAAAAACCACTTTGATCGATGATGGCATTTCACTCATTGGAACGGTGAACTTCGATAATCGCTCTTTCCGTTTGAATTTTGAAGTAACCGGCGCCATTGCGGATGCAGATTTTGCCGCCCAGGTGGAAAAGATGCTGCTGCGTGACCTGGAGAACTCCACGGAGCTGTCTGAATACGACCTCGCTGACGAAAGCTTATGGGAACGCCTGAAAGCCCGGGGCAGCGCCTTGCTCTCTCCTGTGCTTTGAGGAGCTTGTTGTGATGCCTCGTTTCCTTGTCTTGCTGCTGCTGGGTTTTCTCGCCGGCTGCGCCGTTCTGCCGGAGAATGCCCAGCAACCATCCTATTGTTGCATGGATGGCGATGACGGATTGTTGGCCAGAATCTGGCGGGAGGCGCCGGAGCGCAAGCCGGATCAATCCGCAATGTTGCTGCTGGACAAGGGACTGGACGCATTCGTAGCCCGGGCGGTGCTGGCGCAGCTGGCGGAAAAGAGCATCGATACCCAGTACTACATGATTCACGGCGATCATGTGGGTTCTTTGTTCGCATATGAATTGTGGAAGGCCGCGCAGCGGGGCGTTCATGTACGGATTTTGCTCGATGATATCGATGAAGGTGATCGGGATCTGGATATTGCCCGCTTTGATGCCCATCCGAACATCGAAGTGCGTATCTTCAATCCGTTCGGGCGCAATGTGGGACGCATCTGGCAGTATGTGACGGGATTTGGACGGCAGACCCGCAGGGCGCACAACAAGTCCTTCACGGTTGATGCGCAGGCCACGATTCTCGGCGGCAGAAATATCGGTGATGAATATTTCAGCCGGGATCCGGATCTGGAATTTCAGGATCTGGATGTTCTGGCTCTTGGGCCGGTGGCCAAAGAGGTTTCTCATTCCTTCGATGAATACTGGAACAGTCCGCTCAGCTACCCCATCCGGGTATTGCTGGATGATGATCAGGCCGAAGGGGATCTTCATGCCCTGAATGAGCGGCTGGAAAGAAAATACGCGCAGTTGCACGATTCCATCTATCTGAAGCGTTTGCGGGCATCCACCCTGGCGCAGGAAATCAGAAACCGCCAGTTGCCCTGGGTGTGGGCTCCGGCAGAACTTCATGCCGATCCGCCAGAGAAATTGGCGCACAGGGTGGGTGATGAGCAGTATCAGATGTTCAGGGAGCTCAAACCCTATCTCGAAAATGCACGCGAGGAGCTTATTCTGTTGTCTCCCTATTTCGTGCCGGGAAAGGAAGGCGTGAATTTTCTCCGCCGGTTGCGGAAAAAAGGGGTGCGGGTAAGAATCCTGACCAACTCCCTGGCGTCCACAGATGTCAGTATCGTGCATGCCGGTTATATGCGCTACCGAAAGGACCTTCTGCGTGCCGGGGTGGAGCTGTACGAGCTGAACAAACTCACGCCGTCCAGGGATCGCAAGCTGAAGAGGAAGGGAAGAATAGGGCAGTCCAAATCCAGCCTGCATGCCAAGGCTTTCGTGGTGGACAGGCGGGTTCTGTTTGTTGGCTCCCTGAATCTCGACCCGCGTTCGGTGAGTCAGAATACCGAGATGGGTCTGGTGATCCGCTCGGCGGATCTGGCGGGGACGGTAGCCTCGGCTTACGACAAGGAAATAGAAACAGCCGCCTTTCGCCTGGAACTGAAAGAAGCTGATAGCGGCAGAGAACAGCTTCTGTGGCATGGCTATGTAGATGGCAAGCCGGTTACCTACAGCGAGGAACCCATGACCGGCTTCCTGCGGCGTCTGGCTGTTGGCCTGTTGCGCTGGCTTCCCATCGAGTCGCAGATTTGAATCCGCCGCTCAGCGGAACGCATACGTTTTTACCGGACTCAAAGCCGGGATTTCTTCAGCGCCTCCTGCAGCGCATTGGCCATGCTGCCGCCAGGTTTTTTTGTCCTGGGTTTTCCTGAAGTCGATGGTTTGTGACCAGGATTTCGCTTTGGCGTAGCGCTTCCGCGTCTATCCTGAGCGGGGTCGTCATCCAGGCGCATGCTCAAAGAAATACGCTTGCGCTCTGGATCCACCGCCATGACCTTCACTTTTACCACATCGCCGGCTTTGACCAGCTCACGGGGATTCTTTACGAACTTGTGGGCGAGGGCGGATATATGCACCAGTCCATCCTGATGAACGCCAATATCGACGAAAGCGCCAAAATCCGCCACGTTGCTTACCACGCCTTCCAGCACCATGCCCGGCGCAAGGTCGGAGATTTTCTCCACGCTTTCACTGAAGCTGGCGGTGCGGAATTCCGGACGCGGATCCCGCCCCGGCTTTTCCAGTTCTCCCAGGATGTCACGTACCGTGGGCAGTCCAAAACGCTCATCCACATAGTCTGCTGGATCGAGCTTGCGCAGGAAAGCCGTGTCCCCGATAAGATCCTTCACCTTCCTGCCGTTAAGCCGGGCGATACGCTCGGCCACTTCATAGGCTTCCGGATGGACGGCTGAGGCGTCCAGGGGATTTGCCGCCGCAGGAATACGCAGAAAGCCCGCCGCCTGCTCATAAGTCTTGGTACCCAGCCTGGGGACTTTCAGCAGATCCTTGCGGCTCTGGTAAGGGCCGTTTTCGTTGCGAAAGGCCACGATATTGTCGGCCACGCTTCTGTTCAGGCCGGAAACCTGCTCCAGCAGGGCAGGAGAGGCCGTATTCACATCCACCCCCACGGCATTGACGCAGTCCTCCACCACCGTATTCAGGGCGCGAGCCAAGCGGCTCTGGTTTACATCATGCTGATACTGTCCCACCCCTATGGACTTGGGGTCGATCTTGACCAGCTCGGCCAGGGGATCCTGAAGACGCCGGGCGATGGATACCGCGCCGCGCAGGGAAACATCCAGGTCCGGGAGCTCCGCGCTGGCCAGTTCCGAGGCGGAATACACGGACGCCCCTGCCTCACTCACCACCAATTGTTTCAGCTTCAGCTCCGGATGGCGGCGGGACAGATCCCTGACCAGTTTTTCTGTTTCTCTCGATGCGGTGCCATTTCCTGTGCTGACAAGAGAGATCCCGTGTTTTTTGGCCAGTTCCGCCAACTTCGCTATGGATGCATCCCATTCATTGCGCGGTGGGTGCGGGTAGATGGTCTGGGTCGCCAGCACCTTGCCGGTAGCATCGATGAGCGCCACCTTTACACCCGTGCGAATACCCGGATCCAGCCCCATGATGGCATGGAAACCTGCGGGAGCCGCGAGCAGCAAATCCTTGAGGTTGGCGGCAAATACCGAGATGGCTGCTTCTTCCGCAGCTTCCCGCAGACGCATTTTCAGATCCAGATCCAGACGGGTGAAAATCTTGATCTTCCAGGCCCAGCGCACCACCTGGGCAAGCCAGTCATCCGCCGCTCTTCCCTGCTGACGAACGCCGAAACGGGCCGCAATGCGCGATTCCGCCGGCGAAGGCGAAGGAGAATTTTCATCCACCACCAGTTCAAGAGAAAGCATGCCCTGCGCCTGGCCCCGGAACAATGCCAGGGCCCGATGGGAAGGAATCTTTTTCAAGGCTTCCTCGTACTGGAAATAATCCTGGAACTTTTCCGCTTCCTTTTTTTTGTCCTCTATCACCCGGGAGCGCAATACGGCCTTGTTCCACAAATATTCGCGCAGTTCTCCCAGCAACTCGGCATCTTCGGCAAACTGTTCCATGAGAATCTGCCTGGCGCCCTCCAGTGCGGAAGCAATATCCTCTATGCCTTTGTCCGGATCAAGATAGGCTTGCGCCGTTTCCTCCGGGTTCAGATCCGGATTTTCCAGCAGCCTGTTTGCCAGAGGCGCCAGACCCGCCTCCCGGGCAATCTGCGCCTTGGTGCGTCTTTTTGGCTTGTATGGCAGATACAGATCCTCCAGACGCGCCTTGGTGTCCGCCTCCAGCAAGGCCTGCTCCAGTTCCGGAGTGAGCTTTTCCTGTTCCTTGATGGAACTCAGGATCACCTTGCGCCGATCTTCCAGTTCACGCAGATACCCCAATCTTTCTTCCAGACGCCGAAGTTGCGTGTCGTCCAGCCCCTGAGTGGCTTCTTTTCGGTAACGGGCGATGAAAGGAACCGTAGCGCCTTCATCCAGCAGGGCAATGGCGGCAGCTACTTGCTGCGCGGAGATGGCCAGTTCACTGGCGAGAATCTTTTCGATGTTCACAAAGTGTACTCACGGGGCAAACAAAAGGCGGGATTGTAGCAGTATCTCCACAATCTGCTTTGCTAAGATTTCATCAGAGATTCCATGCCAGGGCTGTCTATATCGATAAAGTGGGCCAAGTGCTTCACTGTTCGATGCGGGCTTGTGGTGCGTGCGGGTAGACATCACCATCAAGCTGGCGGGGCAAGGCAAGCAGGAGGCAAATGCGGTATGAAGTAGTGGGCTGGTGAACAGGCCGGGCCTGGGGTAGCTGTGAAGCGAAAACATATGGCCGTGATGCCCGGGGGGTACGCCACCTTCCCCGTAGCAGATGCCGCGCAGGCGCGGAAACTGAACCGGACCGGCGAATTTCCCGGTTGTCAGGACATCACGACCTCCGGTTACGATAACACAAAGGCCTGTGACATGTCACAAAAGCACTCCCCGTGCTCGCGGGGAAGAACCGATCAGTTGCATGTGCATCAATCACATCTGATGCCGCTCGAGATTCCGGCAAAGCATTGAGGAGCGAGCGAGAATTTCCCGGGTTGTGCGGACAGAGGTTCTTCAATCTCTGCGCCGGATATAGATTTCCGTGCGGTCTTCAATCGGGTCGCGCCCTTCCTCAATCACGCGGATGGTGTGGAGCTGGTGGCGGACTTTGACGCGCTTCCGGCGGCGGCGAAGAAAGATGCCCAGCGCCAGGGCGCAGGCAAGGGCGATGTAGAGGGCGTATTCCATAAGGGCAAGATTTATCTGGTCAAGGATATGATTCGGGATGAGGCCCACGCGGAAACGGTCTTGTTCCATGAGGCGCTTCACAAGGGATTGCGCGAATTGTTCGCGGATCATTCCGTGAATGCTGCCATGAACAAGCTGTATCTGGCAATGGGTGGCGCCAAGGGGTTGAACCGGATGGCGGACAAGTTCGGGGTGGATTTGTCTGATTACCGCCATGGGGTGATCGGGACGCTGGCGGATGGTTCACCGCGCTATTCCCGTGAGGTGCGCAATGCCATTTTGATGGAAGAGCTGCTGGCGCATGTGGGTGAGCAGGGTTCGCCCACGCTCAAGCGCCGGGTGCAGGAACTGCTTGGCGCGATTCGCGCCTGGTTGCGCAAGCATGGGTTTGTGAAGCTGGCGAAGTACGGGGCAGCGGACATTGCGCATCTGGCAAAGTCGGCGCGGGAGTATGGTTTGCAGAACAACGGGGGGCGCGGAGGTACGCGGTTGATGTTTGGTTCAGCGTTACAACTGGAGTTCGTTGAGACAGCATCAGCGTTGGGCGGAAGAAAGGCTTATGAAAAGGAGCTAAGTGAAGGCAAAACCAAGTTAAACTATCGTCAGTGGGTGCAGGTTCGCACGCCGTCTTTCAAAGCATGGTATGGAGATTGGGAAAATGAGCAAAAAGAGAGAAACGCTGGAAGAGATCATCGAGTCTCTGCCAAAACTGACGCCAGAACAAAAAGCGCAGTTGGACGATCTTGGAGAACTTATCACACCGGAGAACCCAGGGTATTTTTTCACGGAACGCGAGGAGACATCCGGCGATTCGACATCGAACACCCGGACAAAAAAGACCGGGGATGGTTAGGCAAAGGGCTGTATTTAAGTAGTGAGCCGGAAATTGCCGGGCATTACGCGAAGGTGAAAAAAGGTCGTCATGGCCCGAATGTCATGCCATTGTTTTCTTCAGTGAAAAATCCTTATGTTGCTGCTCCTGAGCTAAAGGAGTCACTTATGTTTGCCTCTGATGAACGGTTGGCGCAGTTTACTGATGAATTGAAAAGCAGGGGGTATGACGGTGTGGTTATTGTTTATCCTCACCAGGGTAATCCTATCGAATTGATGGTGATGGAGCCATCTGCGGTCAAATCGGCTATTGGCAATTCAGGCGCATTTTCTGCGAAAAGTGATGATATTCGTTTCAGCCATTCCGCCATGAAATCCATCGAGGCCAATATCCGCCGGGGGAAAAGGGTTTTGGCGTGGGTGGTTACTGGCAAGAGGACGGATGGTTTACAAAGTAATGTCCGATGGCATGGGCGCGGGATATGACGCCCCCATGCCTACGCATTCTCAATCTACACATACCCGAAAGAGGATGGGAGCGGACAAAAACAATATAGAGCAAGCCGGAGCTGATGGCAATGATGGGCCGTCTGTGTTCTGCCGTTGCAAATTGCCGGGTTTGAAGGGTCAAAGAGATTTATCTGATTGATGACAAGCTGTCTGTATATAGAGTGTATCTCGAAAAATCGAGATGCCCGAACAGGACAGGGGTGTCCCACCATTTTCGACCACCACAAGTGATTGAAAATGTACGCAAAGAGGAAATCGCATTTTTTCTTTGTGACGAGAAAAATTCCATGGAATGAATTTTTCGAAGTCCCCTAGAGAAAAGCCAGGTGGCATAGAGGCTGCTAATGAATCCTCTATGCCTACGCAATTTACCGCTACACCTAGCCGCAGTAAATTGGGAGCTGGCAAGGAAAATATAGCTCCAATTGGTATCGCTGGCAATGATGGAGCCATTTGAAAAAAGCCAGACGAACGCAGCGGCGGGAGAGCACCAACTGCGCCTACGCATGAGACCCCTTCGCGCACCCGGGGAAACATGGGAGCTGGCAATGAAAATATAGATCAATCCGTCGCTGATGACAATGATGAGCTTTCAGTATTCCGCCGTCGTAAACCAGCAAGGGAATCTGTTATTGATGATGATTTTGTCGGCAAGTTCAAATCCATGGCCAAGGAGCAGTCCTGGGGGCTGTTGACCTTGCGCCAGATTACAGAGGTGATGGGCAAGCAGGTGCCGAAGCTGGTGCAGCGTTATTTGCCGATTTTTTCTCAGTATGAGACCGATCAGAACATGCTGAAAGCAGAGGCAGGGGAAATTGCGGCAAGCCAGAAAGAAATTGGCTAATGTTAAGTCTGGACAGCGAACATATCACGCTCAACGGGATCGGTATCAGTTACGGCCTGGGAAAAACCTACGAGGAATCGGATGCAAGACTCAAAAAAGACAAACAGCGGCGGCAGCAGAAAGGTTACCGAGCTGCCAAGGGGCACGAGCATCCAAGAGTTTTTCGAGTACGTCAAGAGCCGGCCGGGAAAGGTGCGCTCGATCACGATCAACGGCAAGAAAATTCCGGTGGGGGAGGACGATCCTTTGAACCGGGGCAAGTAGCGCCGCCAGACACATCAAAGGTACCAGCCGACATGAAATCCGCCCAGGAAACTGAGGCAAATTTTTCTTTGTCCGGTGGTGGCAATGCGAAGGCGAATGATGGCAGGGCGAAGATGGTAAAAATGACGGTTAAAGAGACCGCTCATAAATTCTCTTTGCGACAAGAAAAATTCCATGGAAGGAATTTTTCGAGGTTCCCTATAGAGAAAGACCCCGTGCCAGAAATGGTGGACGCAGACAGAGCACGTGGCTCCCGACTTCTCACCGGCCTCACGGGGTCGGAAGTGTGGCACGCGCTATTTGGGATTTCAAGACGGAGTAATGGAAGAAGGAAAAAGCCCCGAGCGTGAAACGGAGCAATCATCGAAAGACCGGGCAAAACTGGAAAAAAACGATAACAAGATTTTTACGGATGAGATGGCGGAGAAGGTGCTGTGGCGGAATTGGCTATACTAAAGACGTTGAGAAACAACACAGGATCAGACAATGAGCAGTTACCTGGAAGAAAAGATGATGGAAATCGCCAAGACGGGGTGGACGCCCAACCGGGAGAAGATGCGCTGGCTGATGGAACACTGGAAGTACAACAGCCCGAAGATGTACAAGGAACTGAGCGAGGCGAAGGAGTTGAAGATGAGAGCGAAGGCGTGTTTGTTCAACGAGGCGCAGGAAGCGAAGATGCTGGTGGAAGGCGGGATGAACTGGGCGGACGCGGCAAGAATCGCACAGGCGGAAAATCTGATGCTGGAGCCGGAAGAGGAAGAAGAAGAGGAACTGGACGAGGACGAGATGATGTACCGGCGGATCGCAGAGTATATCCGGATTCCGATTTAGCGCAAAAGAGCGATAAAACCAAGTCGCCAGCAGAAGATGGTGACATTCCGCGCAAGGATGACAATGGCGTGGTAGAACATTTCTATATTGATATTAACTCGGCAACAATCCATGTCGTATTCAGGGCTTCAAGAACAGGTCAGATCAAGGCGCGGCTCGCAGGCAAGGGTTGTTCCCTTGGCAAGAGCCGGAACGCGGAGCTGGCCTTTTCTTGAAGCCCCTAACCGATCGATCTATAAGGACAGGCCCGCTTGCCCTTGCCCGCGGACAGCGTTATCAGCCCTTGTTGTAGAATCACTACAACGGCGGCCTGATGCCTTGCCGCGAACAAGGGCAAGCGGGCTGAACGCGATATAGATTGTTGCCGAGTTAATAATATCAATCTTCCATCTGTGAAACAGGGATGCAATCAATGCGAGTAGTCACAGGAATAGTACTGGTAATGCTTATCGGATCTGCGCAAGCGGCTATTTACAAATGCAAAATCGATGGGCACACGGCTTATCAATCAAGTCCTTGTGTTGACGGCAAGGAAATGCAGATAGAACCGCCACCGCCGTCTTATGGAAATTCCTCCGAATCCCTAAGAAAAGCCAAGGAAGCAAATAAAGCCGTCAGTCAACGAATTGAACTTAGCAGGATTGCGCGCAAGATCAAAAAGTTGCGGAAAAGAAATCGTCGTCTTGGGCGCGATATCGACAGCTATCATCGGAAGCGGGAAGCCGAATTGTCCAGCGTGGCCAATACAGGACGTGGGAACCGGTTTTCTCAAATGACGGCGATAAACGGCTATTGGGAAGGCAAAATTTCTGAGGCTGCTCGCAAAATTGACGAGAACAGACGATTGATTGATGCCTTGGAAGATCAAAGGAAAGCCATATCGGCATCTGACTCGGCATTGGATTGATGTGAGGTTCCTTAAGGAACCCCTGATTAAATCATGAACTCGCATCTTGCGCCCAAAATGCCCCGCTACTGCGTTGCAAATCTTCGCAATAGCGGGCTATTACGTGCGATTTGCGCCTTGTATCGGAACATTTTGAATCACAATCTGCTTCGCTCAGATTTAATCAGAGCTTCCTTAATGCCCGGCAATGGTTTGAATATGGCTGGTTCTGACGACGCACCCGGGGCTGTGGATTATCGTTCCCGGGCCAATAACAGGAAAGCCCCCGAAGGATGGATTTCGGGGGCTTTGGAATATGGCTCCGCCAGCTGGGCTCGAACCAGCGACAAACGGATTAACAGTCCGATCAGCCATATTCAATTAGTTAATTAAACACTAATTAACACGCTATAACAACAGCTTAGCACAATCAGAAAGAGCGTGAAAGAGGCAAAAAGTGTGAGGGAGTGTTTGGGGATGTACCTTTTTTGTGCCTTTTTTTATGCGGTGAAATGCACATGAAAAAATGCAGGTGTACCTTTTTTGTACCTTTTTTAGGTATCTTTTGGGTATCAAGCAAAAAATAGGCCGGTTTCTTTTGGTTGCGCAAGAAAGAAAAAACCGCCAAGGCAGAACCAAGGCGGCTGTGTTGCCCGGCCTTCCACCGGGCTGGGAACGGTGAAATTCAAAAAGCCGTTCCTTGCCGGTCTTTCACCCGGCCGACCTTGAGAAAATCGACAAAAACCCAAGGTTGTGAGGATTCAACGCAACCGCTCATAATCTCACCTCGGCTTTCAGCTTACGCTGCTGCTCCATCACCGCTTTTTCCCAATCATCAAGGCCGCCATCGCCAATGACCGGCACAATCATCACGCCAGGCTCTTGCATGTTGAGATTGATATTGGTCAAGTAATCACCCTGCATCTTGGCCAATTTGTCGCAAGCATGAATCCGGACTGTGGTTTCTTCGTTTTCATCACGCATGACACTGGTCAGGTAACGCTGTCGCTCGAATGTGTCAGCAATGGCGGGCTGGTTCTGTTCCTGTGCCAGCTCCCGGATTCTGGTGGTAATCTTGGGGTGGCGCAGTTGCTGAAATGCCAGTTTGTGAATTGTTTCAGGCTTCATTTTCGCGCAGTTGTATGACAACCGATAAGCTTCTGTTGCCGAGCCGGTGCGGCTGTATTCAATGGCGAACCGCTCTTGCTTTGGCGTCAGCATCAGGCGGCAGGCTCCAAGCTTGGTTCTTTAGCCATCATGGATTCGATCTGTTTTGCAGCGCTATCTGCCTCAGCTTGAAGCGCAGCAGTGGCATCGAGCGCTTTGGTCAGCGTGCTGACTTCATCGCGATAAGCCGTCAATTGATCGCGCTCTTTTGGCTCCAGGACGTGATACTCGATAAGCTTTTTCAGTCTGGCCTGCATCTCATCCGTGCCGGTTTTGTGCGCCGCGTGACAAATTGGCGACGTAGCCATGGCGCGGGCAGCATCAAGGCTGGATTCCGCAGCAAGAAATGCGTCTTTGATTGGCAGTTCCCGCAACACGTTTGCAGTTTGCAAAAGAATCAGCGAATCAACGCCACCAGCGGGCAGCAACTTGTGATTGATCTTGCCCTCAAGCCGCTCGATCTTTTCGACAAGCTCATGGCTGCGCCTGAAAATGACATCGAACGCTGATTTGTGTGCCTTACTGGTGAATTTTGCCAGTCGCCGCCTTCGTTCGGTGACCGTGATCGTTCGATCTTTGCCCAAGTCCTGGGAGTATCGGCTGATTGAATTGGCAGTATTGCGGATGGTGGAAGCGACGGCTGCCGCTCCAGGAAAGTTTTTTTCCAACGCCATGCGGCTGGCTTTCAACTTTGTTTCGTGTGTTTTCAATGTTCTCTCCTCACGCTCTTGGCGCTCTTGGGGGATTATAGTAAATAACTATCGTTAACAACCATATCATAGTAATTGTACTATGTCAGTTCTCCAGGTGTTGTAAACGGATCAGCAATCCGTTGGCATTGTCGCTGTAATGCGGCCTTCGGGAGCAATGGGTACATTTTCGGAACGCCAGCGTTAGCCCTTTCTGTGCAAATCATGCACTGCATGGCCATAAATCTGCGTCAGTTGCCTTTGTGCCCGCTCTGGGTCATCAGTCATTAGGCCCTGCCTGATATAGCCTTCTTTTTTCTTATCCAGTTTATAAAGCCATAATCGATATGGCTGGTAAGGTTGCTCGCCGCGAAAGGTTGGCTGGTTGGCGGCATAGTCCCGTACAAGTGCATCCAGGGTGTTGTTATCCATGCGCTCAATCATATCCAGATCATTCCTGTACCAGTCCGCCAGATCGTCAGGGTCAAGGTGGTACTTTGGCGCCAGGGCACGAAGTCTTGAGATTGGATCATTCTCATTGGCCGCACGAAGTTCAGCCAGGATTTGCGGCTTATGTGCTTTCAGCCATTCGATTTGATCCGCGGTCAGTGCGCCGGTGTTGCCGGTGATTCGCAACCTGTCGCCTTTGGCTTCCAGCTTCACTCCAAGGGATTCAATTTTCTGGATTGCATTCATAGCTCAAGCGCTCCCGTTTGGCGTGTGTTCTCTATTCCGGGGGTTTCAACCGTCACACCGTCACAAACCACGTCTTTATTGGGTTTTTTTGTTACGCTTTGAGCGGATGTTACGCTTTGAACCGTAACATTTTCGCGAAACGTAACATCAGAACCCTTACCCGGTGCGGGTTGTGACGTTGTTACGCTTTGAACAGGGGTAATAGAGAGGTAGGGCGCAAACGCTGATTTCATTTTTTCCACGTCATAACCTTTGGCCATTTCGTGCCCTATCCGGCAAGTGTTGCTAATCAGGCGGTACGGCTTCAGCAATTTGCTCAAGCTGTTTTGTGTAAGTGGTTTGCCGCGCCGCCATTCGCACCATGGCCGATCCTCAAGACCAATCAATCGATCTACAAGCACCCGGCTGAATATGTGTCGATGCGGCCAGCTGTCCAGGATTTCAGAAATATCCTCAATCAGCATGTGACCGGCTGGCTCGTCACCGTCTGTAGTGCTTTCAGAAAACCATATATATGCCGCCAAAACTTTATCCGGCCAGTCGCCGCCAATCAGATTGGCCAGGACAAACAGCGGCTGCCAGTTGTCCTCCATCCGGTCGTTACCGCAAGCAGGCACCTCAGCGGTTGCGTGCCGCAGCTCGCCCAGGTTGTCCCGCGCCCAGCGCTGGCATTTGCGCCTGGTGGTGGCCATGGTCTCGAAGTAGTCGCCTGGCAACTTTGCGGGTTTCTGTCCGGGTAATGCTCGCGTTAATTCAGTGCGGATTGATCGATCAAGCAACGTGCCGCGCTGTGATCCGATTCCGGCAATGATTTGAGCGCACCAAGTTGAGAACTTGCGAGGCTCGAAGCCGTCACCTGCTTTTTCTGTGCGAATAACCGAAGCTGTCCTTTTGGAGTGGCCGCTATTCACGATGCCATTTAGCTCGTCATTGTCCTTGGCAAAAGTATCCGCTTCATCAATCAGCAACGACGGGTGCCAGGCTTCGATGCAGCGAAAGATAGCGCTTGGTGTTATGTTGCTGGCCAGCAATGGCCGGTAAACCATGCCCTCAAGGGTTTCCAGCAATGTTGATTTGCCGCAGCGTTTTTCTGGTGAAGTTATCATCATTTTCGGATAAATCCGCCAACCATCCATGCAACACGATCCCAGCGCCCACAGCGCCAAGGCTGTAGCCTGACCGGGTTTCAGCAGCACATGGCGCGATATTGTTTGCGCCATTTCAGACGCCAGTAAATCGCCATTCACGGCTTCCGGCCATGGCTCAAGGTTTTCCACCACGTCAACAGTATTAGCCTCCTGAATGGATGCCCTTGTTTTGGCAACCTCTTTATCAAGGGTGCCGGGCCTGACATTCAGCGCCTTGGCTTCCGCTACGCGACACTGGTCATATTCAATAGGTGTCAGTGCCGCCAGTCTGCTAATCGCCTGTTGATTTTGCGGCTCATCATCAAGCTGGTTTGCTCCAGGCACAGGCTTCCCAACTGCGTTAAACAAAGCCATTTTGTCGATTTCACTGTTCAGCCGTGCGATTGCCTCAATCCATATCCAGGGATCGCCGCCGTCAATCATCCGTCGCATGTACATCAAGCACGGTTCCGAAAATGCGAGGCGTGCATCATCACTGACAGCGGTTGCAAGTTCAGCGTCGATTTGCGGTATAATTATCTTTGCCAAGAAGTACACTCCCGGCTTGCGGCGAGATTAGGTACATATCCAGCCCGCGCCATTGAGACACGCTAATATCTTCATTGCCCGCCCATCCAAGGCGGGTTTTTTGTGTGCGTGTACCGAATATGTGCCCAATCCCGCTGCAAGCCTTGTTATTGAAGGATTACCAACGGATTCGTTATCCGTTCAGGCGGCTTCGGACTGATTCGCCAGCCATTCAGCAAAGCGGGTTTTCGATAGGTAAAGGCGGCGCGGACCAAGCGCAACAATAGCAATGTGCAAGCCGTTCTTGTCTCTGTTGCGCATCAGCCAGGCGAACTGTGCTTTGTTGTCGAATAGGTGCGGAAATTGCTGTGGCACCATATCGACCGGGATCAAGTCATCAGGATTTAAAGTGGATTCAGCAGTCATAAAAAAAGCTCCATCGGTTAATGAAGCTTTAGAATAATTTAGCGTGCTTTTTGTTGTGTGAAACAACCTGAACTATTTTTGCATAGGATGTTTCACATATCTTTTTACCTTCGATAACAAATAATCCGCTTCGTCAGGGATTTCAATTCCAGCGTTTAGAAAACAGTAATCAACAAGGTGGCTATACCAAAAAGCGTTCTTCCTACTAATCTCAAGGCCGCAATCAACCGCATTAAGCACAATTGTTAAGATGAACTGCTCATCAATGCTTGCCGATTTATCGCGGCTGTCTCGCCGCTCGTGCGCTGTCTCAATGCGAATTAACCGTGATTGCAGCTGTAGAAATAATTCCGTTTGTGAATGTAGAATTTCATAATCAAAAGTTGGCATCCATTCTTTTACGTTCGCTGGCAGATTTGCTCTCATCGAATCAAACTCTAGCCGGAAGTATCTGTCTTTCAGTTCGTCGAATTTCCTTTGTAGGTACTTTGCTTCTTTTACGATCCCAGAGTTTTTCTTTGGTGGTTGTTCTTCTTCGTCGGCATAGGCGGCCTTCATTCGTTCAACAATAAACTCCATACGGTCTTGCAGTCCCGGATATTTATCAACCCATCTTGACCATTTCATAACTCAAGCTCTCCCATAACTCGATCGGTGATCTCCTGCTTGTGCCTCGTACTCAGGTGCGTATATCTCAGCGTCGTTTGAAGGCTTCGATGCCCAAGCACCGCGCCGATTTCCTGCAAGGTAGCGCCGCTCATTGCTAGATAGCTGGCGCAACTGTGGCGCAGGTCGTGAAACTTGAAATCCTCGATCTGTGCCTGTTTGAGTGCCTTGTGCCAGTGCTTGCGGAACTCGAACGATTTGCGCCATTTCGTTTCAGAAGCAAAAACCAGCCGTTGACTGACTTCGCGATGTTTTTTCAGTTCTGTCATTGCAGCAGGCGGAAACGTGAGTGCGCGAGAATCACCGTTTTTCGTGCGTGGCAGGGTGGCCGTCCGACTGGTGAAGTCAATCTCATGCCAATGCAATCCCAGCAGCTCCCCAAGGCGTGCGCCGGTTGTGATGGCCAGCAGCACCAGCAGATAGAGTTTGTCCCAGTCAGAAGCGCGACAGGCGGCCAGCAGGCGTTTTCGTTCGTCATCGGAAAGGTAACGCACGCGCTTGTTATTTTCGGTCAGGGATGGCACTTGCCGGACGGGGTTTTCAGTCAAATATCCGCGCTGCTTGATTGCATATCGAAAGACGGACGACAAAAAGGCGCGCATGCGGTTCACGGTTGCGGGTGCGCGTTGCTTGCCCGTCTTTTTCAGAATCAGCTTGCCGTCCTTGCCTATCCCGGAACTGCGCAGCGCTTCACCGTTAGCATATTTCTCCAGCGCGGTGCGAATCATGCCGGCGTCAATGTCAACTAACATGGTTTCGCCCAGGTGCTGCTCCCAGAATACATGCTTGTGCTGAATGTTGCTGTCCCGTCCGGAATACTGATCCATATACTCGTCTGCCAGATCAGCATAGCGGATGGATGCGCCAGCCAAGCCATAGGCGGCCATGGCCTCGCGGTCTCCCTCGATGCGGTTTGCCCAGGCGCGGGCAGCTTTCTTGTACTTGAATGTCTTGGTCTTGATGGTGCGGCCATTCTTGCGAATGATTGCCTTGAAAGAACCGGATTTGGTCTTGGTGATAGTTGCCATTTTGGCACCTCCGAAACACGTTAAATTTTCGCGATGTACCTTTTTTGTACCTTTTCGCGGTTTTTTAGCGTGTCTCTTAGGTGCCTTGCGGCCTGATTTCTTCCATGAAATCAGTTACTTATATGGCTCCGCCAGCTGGGCTCGAACCAGCGACAAACGGATTAACAGTCCGTTGCTCTACCAACTGAGCTATGGCGGAATAGTAGAGGCGCGTATGTTAATAGGGAGCGCCATTCAGGTCAATAGCAGGAGCGCAATTTTTCAGGGTTGGTGGATGAGTCCCCGCAATACCATATCCGTATGGCTGACAATGCCGATAATCTTGCGGTTCTCCACCACCGGCGCGCGACTGATGCCAAAGCGCTCGAACAGCCGGGCGCAGTAGCGGATATCCATTTCAGGGTTGACGGAAATTACCGGCTTGCTCATGATTTCGTAGATGTTCACCCGTTCGGGGGAGCGATCCTGGGCCAGTACTTCACGGGAAATGTCCGATAGCATTACCATCCCGTATTCGTCATCTTCACTGCGTTTGTCCACGATCAGGGATTTGGTGTCCACATGGCGCATCTGCTGTAGTGCCTCGGCAACGGTGGCCATGCCGTTGACCATATCGTAGCGGGTCTTCATGACTTCCCGGACGCGGACGAGCTTGCGTTCTTTCATCAGACTTCCTCCTTTACTTTTTCTTTCAGCACATTGAGTTGCTGATTGATGCCGATGGCGTCTTCCACATCGATCTGGAAGGCGATGCCGGTGCCAGGTTTGGCCTCGAACTCGCCCACATCGGCGATGGTCTCCAGAATGTCTCTGGCCATGTGTTCTTCCACCAGAAACATGAGTACGTCCCGCTGGGTTTCCAGGGACAGGCCAAAAAATGTCTTGCTGCTCTTCAGGCCTTCGCCCCTGGCGTTGTTGATGATGGTGGCGCCAGTGGCGCCGGCATCCCGGGCGGCTTTCATTACCGCATCGGTCTTGTGATCCTCGACAAAGGCAACGATGAGTTTGAAGTGCATGTCAGTTCTCCTGGGGGAGGGAAGGGGTGGTTCTGTTCGCGCGCCATTGGGCAATCTGCGCATGGGCGAGGACGGTTATCATGGGAAACAGGCTGGCAAAGGCGATCAGGCCAAAGCCGTCGATGAGGGCGCTGCGGCCAGGGATGTTGTGCGCCAGTCCCAGGCCCAGCGCCGCCACCAGTGGAACGGTAACGGTTGATGTGGTGACGCCGCCCGAATCATAGGCCAGGGCGATGATCATGCGTGGTGCGAAAATGGTCTGAATCACCACCACAAGATAGCCGCCAATAATGAACCAGTGCAACGGATAGCCGGTGACGATACGCCAGGTGCCCAGCACCAGCCCGAGAGCCACGCCCAGGGCAACCGCGGTACGCAATCCCCAGATGCCGATGGCGCCCCCGGATACTTCGTTGGCCTTGATGGCGACTGCCAGCAGAGCGGGTTCGGCGACCGTGGTTGAAAAACCCACGGCGAAGGCGAAGGCATACACCCAGTAGTAGTCGGACCAGTGGATGTGCGCGGGATTGGAAATGCCGAGGAATCCGGGATTCGTCAGTTGCGCCGCCATGGTTTTCCCGAGGGGGAACAGCGCCAGTTCCAGTCCTTCGAGAAAAAAAGCCAGGCCGATGAGGACATAGACGAAACCCGTCAGCACTCTTTTCAGGTTGGGGATTGGGCGCTTCAGATAGAGGAACTGGAAGCCGAAAATGATCAGCGCGATGGGCAGCACGTCCAGAATGGTGCTCAAACCGGTGTGCAGCAGACCTTGCAGTACGTTCAATGAACCACCATCCCGTAGATCATGACGAACATGATGGGCGTGAGGGAAGCAAAGGCAATGAGGCCAAAACCGTCGATCATGGGATTGCGCCCCTGGATCGATGATGCCAGCCCCACGCCCAGGGCGGTCACCAGAGGTACGGTGATGGTGGAAGTGGTTACGCCGCCGGAATCATAGGCGATGCCAATGATCTCCACGGGAGCGAACTCGGTGATCAGGATGATGACCATGTATCCGCCGACGATCAGCCAATGTATGGGCCAGCCGCGCACGATGCGGATTACTCCCAGGACAATAGCCAGCCCCACGGACAGGGCCACGGTGTAACGCAGCCCCAGGGCGTAGGATTGCATGGATGCTTTGGAAGGATGAATGAGATTGCCGGTGGCGGCGATTTTCGAAGCCTCCTCGGCAATGGCGATAAGGGCGGGCTCGGCAATGGTCGTGCCAAAGCCCAGGGCAAAGGCAAACAACAGCAGCCAGAGCAGGCTGCCTTTTCGGGCAAAGGCGTGGGCCATGCTCTGACCGATGGGAAACAGCCCCATTTCCAGCCCTTTTACGAACAGGCTCAAACCGATGACCACGAACAGCAGGCCAAGCAACAGGTCAAGAAGATGAGGCAAAGGCTGGCGGATTACCAGTAGCTGAAAAATGCTGACCACGAGTACGATGGGGATCAGGTCTCGCAGACTCTCCGCCAGGGGTTGCAGCGTCTTTGGAAAACGAAGCTTTGGCATGCGAAAAGCCTAACAAAAAAACCCGGCGTTTGCCGGGTTTCGGTGCAAGGGAAGTGCTGTAGTTCAGGCGGATGCCAGATCTCGCAAGACATACGGCAGTATCCCGCCGTGCTGGTAGTATTCCCATTCGTTTGGTGTGTCGATACGCACCCGGACGTTGAAAATGGTCTGATGACTGCCTTCGGCGGTGGCGGTGACCACGACTTCCGCAGGATTGCCATCTGCCAGTCCGGTGATGGAGTAGAGTTCCGTGCCGCTCAGTCCCAGGCTTGCCGGGGTATCGCCTTCCTTGAACTGGAGCGGGAGTATGCCCATGCATACCAGGTTGGTGCGATGGATGCGCTCATAGGATTCGGCGATGACGGCGCGCACACCCAACAGTTTGGGCCCCTTGGCGGCCCAGTCTCGGGAAGAGCCGGAACCATATTCCTTGCCCGCGATGACGATGGCCGGAGTAGCGGATGCCTGGTATTTCATGGCGGCTTCGTAGATGGACATCTGTTCACCATCGGGCAGATGCAAGGTAATGCCGCCTTCGGTGCCTGGCGCCAGCAGGTTGCGCAAACGGATGTTGGCGAAAGTACCGCGCATCATTACTTCATGATTGCCGCGGCGTGAGCCGTAGGAATTGAAATCGCCTGGTGCTACTCCGTGTTCCTGCAGGTAGATACCCGCCGGAGAGTCGGCCTTGATGGCGCCGGCTGGAGAGATATGATCCGTGGTCACGGAATCTCCCAGCAGAGCCAGTACCCGTGCGCCGTGAATATCGCGTATCTCATCCACATCCATGCGCATGCCGGCAAAATAGGGCGGATTGCGGATATAGGTGGACTCTTCGTTCCAGCCGAAACGCTGGCCTTCGGCGCCACTGAGATTCTTCCAGTTGGCGTCGCCTTCGAAGACGTCTTCATAGGCCTTGCGGAATCCATCGGAAGTGACGTTGGCGGCCATGGCTTCGCTGATTTCCTTCTGGCTGGGCCAGATGTCCTTGAGGAACACCGGATTGCCGTCCCGATCCGTGCCCAGGGGTTCGTTGTACAGGTCGATGTTCATGCTGCCGGCAATGGCATAGGCTACCACCAGGGGAGGGGAGGCAAGGTAGTTCATGCGTACTTCGGCATGTACCCGGCCTTCGAAATTGCGGTTGCCGGAAAGAACTGCGGTAACGCTCAGGTCGCCTTCCGCGATTGCCCTGGAGACAGGTTCGGGCAAAGGCCCGGAGTTGCCGATACAGGTGGTACAGCCGTAACCCACGATGTCGAAACGCAGTTTTTCCAGCGCCGGGAGAAGGCCGGCCTTGTGCAGATAGTCGGTGGCGGCCAGAGAGCCGGGCGCAAGGGAGGTCTTGACCCAGGGTTTGGTGTCCAGTCCCTTGTCCACCGCTTTTTTCGCTACCAGACCGGCGGCGATCATCACTGACGGGTTGGAGGTGTTGGTGCAGGAAGTGATGGCGGCAATCACTACGGCGCCGTCATTCAGTTCCACTTCCTGGCCGTCGATTGTGGTTTTCACCGGGCCTTTGCCCTGGATGCCGGATTGTGACTTCAGATTGTCCAGATCATGCTCGAAAGTGGACTTTGAAACACGCAATTCGATACGATCCTGGGGGCGCTTGGGGCCGGAGATGCTGGGTACGATGGTGGAAATGTCCAGTTCAATTGTTTCAGAGTAATCAGCCACTTGCGAGTCATTTCTCCACATTCCCTGAGCTTTTGCATAAGCCTCCACCAGCGCCAGCTGTGCTTCTGAGCGTCCTGTCAGGCGAAGGTAGGCCAGGGTTTCTTCGTCGATGGGAAACAGGCCGCAGGTGGCGCCATATTCCGGCCCCATGTTGGCAATGGTGGCGCGGTCGCCCATGGGAAGATGGGAAAGGGCGTCGCCATGGAATTCCACGAACTTGCCCACCACGCCATGCTCGCGCAGGCGCTGCACAATGGTCAGCACCAGATCCGTGGCAGTGGCGCCTTCGGGCAGTCGTCCGGTGAGTTTCATGCCCACCACTTTGGGAACCAGCATGGAAATGGGCTGCCCCAACATGGCGGCTTCCGCCTCGATGCCACCCACACCCCAGCCGAGCACGCCCAGTCCGTTGACCATGGTGGTGTGTGAATCCGTGCCCACCACGGTATCGGGGTAAGCTTGCATTACGCCATCGTTCTCCTGGGCGAAAACCACCCGGGACAGGTACTCCACGTTCACCTGATGAACGATACCAGTGTCCGGCGGCACCACCTTGAAGTTGTTGAAGGCTTGCTGTCCCCACTTGAGGAATTGATAACGCTCACGGTTGCGCTCGAATTCGATTTGCGCGTTGAGTTCAGCGGCATTGGGCAGGCCGAACTTGTCCACCTGTACCGAGTGGTCGATGACCAGTTCGGCGGGCTGCAAAGGGTTGATCTTTTCCGGATCACCGCCGAGTTCGGCAATGGCGTCGCGCATGGCGGCCAGATCGACTACAGCGGGGACGCCGGTGAAGTCCTGCATCAGCACCCGGGCGGGACGGTACTGGATTTCCTGGCTGGGTTCGGCCTGGCTGTCCCAGTTGGCCAAAGCCTCGATGTCGCTTTTGCTGACGGTCACGCCGTCTTCATTACGCAGCAGGTTTTCCAGCAGGATCTTGGTGGCGAAGGGCAGGCGGGCGCTGCCCTCGATGGCGTCCAGGCGGTAGATTTCATAGGTCTTGCCGCCGGCTTCCAGGGTATCCCGGGCGTTGAAGCTGTTGCTCATGAATCAGAACTCCGTGAAATAATGAAATGCCGGGAATTTTAACGGAAATGCCCCCTTGCGGGGGCAAAACTTGCGGTTCAGGGTTTTTCTGGTGCGTTTTCTGCTGGTGCGGGTGTATTGGGAGCCGCTTCATATTGATCGTCCTGAACAAAGTTTCCGGCTTCCTTCTTGGCGGTTTCGTAGATCTCCCCGGTTTTCTGCTTGGCGGTCTCATAGACTTTTCCGGTTTTCTCTTTGGCGACTTCATAGTATTCGCCACTCTTTGTTGCCACGACTTCGGCGGCGCTTGCCGCTTTCTCCTTGGCTTCGTTGTAGACTTCCACGGTTTTTTCCTTGGCGACCTCGGCTCCGTGCTTGATATCCTTGCCCACGGCAACGACGGCTTCCTTGGTTTCCTTGCCGGCTTCCTTCAGCTCTTTTTTGCTTTCATCGGAACAGGCGCCAAGGAGCAAAACGAAAGACATGGCGGTGATGGCGGTACAGGTCTGATAAGTATTCATGTTTCTTCCTCCAGAAGTTCATGGGCTGCGGCCAGCAGCCGTTTTTGCCGGATGAGCAGATGCCAGCGCTTGCCGCCACATTGATACCACAAATGGGCGGCGCGCACTCCAGCCAGCAGGGCACAGCGTATGCGTGCGGCTACATCCGGTGTGTTCAGGTGTTCAGGTTCACCCTGCACCATTATACGCGGGGAAAGCTTGCTGATGTGGTTCTGGTAGATCCCTGCCAGTTGGGTGTGGCGGGTACTGTTTTCGAAGCCGAAGGCCTGCATGCGTGACTGGAAATCTTCCAGATCCCTTCCCAGGGCGTCCAGGGTGTTGCGATCCGTGATCAGTTTGCGTCCCAGTTGCAGCAAACGGATGCTGTAGCGGGTGAGCTCGGGATTGCGATCCGCCGGTGATTCCAGTTGGGTGATGAAATGTCTCAGCCCCAGGCTGACGTCCCGGGCGCTGCCAAATACCGCGGTTACGTTTTCCGGCCGGCTCTGAAAAAGGCTGTCGATGCTGGTTTCCAGGGCGTTTTCATCAGTGCGGCCATAGCGGGCAAGCTCGAAGGTGATTCGGGCGGCCTGGAATACACCGCCGAGGATGAGAGCGTGATCCTTGTCCGTGTATGTTCTGTTCATCAGCGAATGATACCCCCGCCCAGGCATTCCTGTCCCTGGTAGAGCACAACGGACTGGCCAGGGGTGATGGCGCGTTGTGGCTGATCGAAGATCACGCGCATGCGCTCGTTATCGAGAACAATCTCGCAATCCTGCAAGGGCTGACGATGTCGGCAGCGGGCCTGGCAGCGCAGCCTATGCCCCGGAGGCTGTTGCGCAATCCAGTGAAGCTGCTCCGCTTCCAGCTCGGTGGAAAACAGCAGCGGATGGTCATGGCCCTGAACGGCAATGAGTACGTTGTTGTCCAGATCCTTTGCCGCCACGAACCAGGGGGCTTCATCACCGCCTCTCACCCCGCCTATGCCAAGTCCCTGTCGTTGGCCGATGGTGTAGTACATGAGTCCCTGGTGTTGGCCGATGATCTGGCCGTCGGGTGTTTGTATTTCGCCGGGACTGGCGGGCAGATAGGTGGAAAGAAAGTCGCGGAAACGGCGCTCTCCAATGAAGCAGATGCCGGTGCTGTCCTTTTTTCTGTAGTTGCCAAAACCTGCCTGGCGGGCCATTTCCCTAATCTGTGGTTTATGGTAGTCACCGAGGGGAAACAGACTGTGCTTGAGGGCCTGTTGTCCCAACATGTAGAGGAAATAGGTCTGGTCCTTGTTGTTGTCCTCGGCCCTGAGCAGATGGCAATGCCGTTCACAGCTCACCCGTGCGTAATGACCGGTGGCGATGAAATCCGCTCCCATCTCCAGGGCATGATCCAGAAAGGCCTTGAACTTGATTTCCCGATTGCACAGCACGTCCGGGTTGGGTGTGCGTCCCGCCCGGTATTCTTCGAGAAAATGACGGAATACCCGGTCCCAGTATTCTGCCGAGAAATTCATGGTATGCAGGGGAATCCTGAGACGATCGGCTACGGCCTGGGCGTCTGCCAGATCTTCTGCCGCGGAGCAGTATTCGGCATCGTCGTCTTCTTCCCAGTTTTTCATGAACAGGGCCTCCACCTGCCAGCCCTGCTCCTTGAGCAGCAGGGCGGCGACTGCGGAATCGACGCCGCCAGACAACCCCAGAATAACCTTGCCCTTGCTCATGGCTGCAAATAGTGCAGATCTTCCAGGGGAATGCGCCTGCCTTTCCGGTAGTCCTCTATGCAAGCCAACACCATGGGGCTGCGCAGACGAGCCTTGCGTTCATGGATCTCATTCAGGGTCAACCAGTGGGTGGCCAGGATGTCCTTGTCCAGGTTGTGGCCGGGAAGGATCTCTCCGGCCTTGCCAGAGAAACAGAAACGCAGGTAGCTGCGCTGTTTTTCAGGCAATTCGTACAGGTAGATGCCGATCAGGAATTCGGCACTGAAGACGCGCGCGGTCTCTTCCAGCATTTCCCGCTGGATGGCCTGAATAAGGTCTTCGCCCGGTTCCAGGTGACCGGCCGGCTGATTGAATACGTTGCGTCCGTCGATGTTTTCTTCCACCAGCAGATAACGCTGCTGCTGTTCAACGATGGCGGATACAGTAACATGAGGTTTCCAGGTCATGGCTTTATTTTATACCTGAATCCGTGGGTTCAGAAGGGATGCAGTGTGCAAGCTCTTGATGAACTCACGGTTTCGGGCTATAGGCAATGTGCTTCCATTGTCCGGGCTTGAGGTCGCCGAGATGCCAGGAAGCGATGGCCGTGCGCACCAGGCGCAGGGTCGGAAAACCGATGGCGGCGGTCATGCGTCGTACCTGACGGTTACGGCCTTCCTGGATGCAAATTTCCAGCCAGCGATCAGGAATGCTGGCGCGGTAGCGAACCGGAGGGTCTCTGGGCCAGAGTTCAGGCTCCGGCAGCAATCGGGCGCGAGCGGGCAGGGTGGGGCCATCTTTCAATCTCAGCCCCTTGCGCAGAGGTTCCAGATCCGCGTCGGAGGGGTTCCCCTCCACCTGTACCCAATAGGTTTTCCAGGTGCGTTTTTTCGGGTGGGTGAGCTGATGCGCCAGTTTGCCGTCATCCGTAAGCAGCAGCAGGCCTTCGCTGTCCCGATCCAGACGCCCGGCAGGATATACCCCCTTCAGGGGGATGTAGTCGGCCAGCACGGGACGGCCTTCTCTGTCGGTAAACTGGGTGAGTACCCCCCAGGGTTTGTTGAAGAGTATGAGCTGGCTCATGAATTGTCGGGAAGCACCGTGATGGGCCAATGATGATAGAATGCGCGCCGAACTATAGCAAAACAAGGGTATTTTTGATGTCTTACGATAAAATTCAAATTCCTGCCGGCGGTGAAAAGATTACCGTCAATGCAGACAACAGCCTGAATGTGCCCAATACGCCCATTATCCCCTTCATCGAAGGGGATGGTATCGGTGTCGATATCACTCCTGTAATGAAAAAGGTGGTGGATGCTGCCGTGGAAAAGGCCTATGGTGGTGAAAAGTCCATTGCCTGGATGGAGATCTATGCGGGAGAGAAGGCGGTCAAGGTCTATGGTGGCGACAACTGGCTGCCGGATGAGACCTTCGATGCGGTGCGCGATTACGTAGTATCCATCAAGGGCCCCCTGACCACTCCCGTGGGCGGCGGCATCCGTTCCCTGAACGTCACCTTGCGTCAGGTGCTGGATCTGTATGTCTGTCTGCGTCCGGTGCGGTATTTTAGCGGTACGCCGAGCCCCTTGTGTCATCCGGAATACACGGACATGGTCATTTTCCGGGAAAACTCCGAGGATATCTATGCTGGTGTGGAATGGGCGGCCGGCTCGGAAGAAGTGAAGAAAGTCATCGATTTTCTGCAGAATGAAATGGGCGTTACCAAGATCCGTTTTCCCGAGACATCAGGCATCGGAATAAAACCGGTATCCAGCGAGGGAACCAAACGTCTGGTGCGCAAGGCGATCCAGTATGCGGTGGACAATGATCGTGATTCAGTGACCCTGGTTCACAAGGGAAACATCATGAAGTTCACCGAAGGAGCTTTCAAGGAATGGGGCTATGAGCTGGCCAAAGAGGAGTTCGGTGCGGTGGAAATCGATGGCGGCCCCTGGTGTTCCTTTAAAAATCCGCTTACAGGAAAGGAAATCATCATCAAGGATGTGATTGCGGATGCCTTCCTTCAGCAGATTCTGCTGCGTCCGAGGGAATATGATGTTATTGCTACCTTGAATCTGAACGGAGACTATGTCTCTGACGCGCTGGCGGCGCAGGTTGGCGGGATAGGCATCGCTCCCGGCGCAAATCTGTCGGATACCGTAGCCATGTTTGAGGCGACCCACGGTACCGCGCCCAAGTATGCAGGTCAGGACAAGGTGAATCCGGGCTCCATCATTCTCTCTGCGGAGATGATGCTGCGCCACATGGGGTGGACAGAAGCGGCGGATCTGATTATCAAGGCCATGGGCGGCGCCATTCAGGCAAAGACCGTGACCTATGATCTGGAACGGCTTATGGATGGCGCGGAACTGTTGAGCTGTTCTGCCTTTGGTGATGCGATGATTGCCCAAATGTAGGCATTTTCAGTGCATTTGGTGCAATAAAAAAAGCCTGGCGGAAGCGCTTCCGCCAGGCTTTTTTGTTATCGTTCTGGTGATCAGGCTTATTCTGTGCTGTATTTCAGATTCTGGGCATGCAGCCCCTTGGGGCCCTGCTCGATATCGAATTCTACAGTCTGGCCTTCTTTAAGGGTTTTGTAGCCATCCATTTCGATTGCTGAGAAATGGACGAATACATCTTCTTCGCCATCATGCGGGGTGACAAAACCGTAACCCTTTGCATTGTTGAACCACTTGACTACACCACTGGGCATATTGCTCCTCCTGCGTTCCTCCGGTGTTGAAAATATTGTTGTTTATTCTTATGGCTGGGCTTTTGTGGCAGCCTGCCTGTATTTCAAAAGTACAAAAAAACTTGCTTCAGGTCAAATTGGAGTCTGAAACCGGCATCAGGGTTGGGATTGCTGGAGAGTTGCAATATAGGCATCCAGTTTTTCCTGTTCTTCCGGGGAGATGTCGATAATCTCAAAGCCGGACCAGTAGCTGTGTCGTGCATTGGCCTCCTCATTCCACAGACAGGTGGCGCCTAGGGAAATATCAGGAGTTTCTTCTTCCTCGCTGACAATCTGCAACTGATGAATCCCGCCAGCTTCCGGACATTTGCCTTCTGAAAGCATCATGAACCCTGCTCTGGAGACATTGATCAGGACGCCCAGGACTCTGCCGCTAAGCTTGTCGATGACCTGAATCGTCGACTGGGGCGAAAAACGATCATAGGCTCTGTTGTGCACTCTTGGCTCCCGGGATCAACCCGCAGTGGTTACATTTTTTTCGAGTATGTTTCTGATGGCCATCATGGCTCTGCTCCAGAAAGAGGTGTTTACGTCCTCGAAGTAGAGGATATTGCCACGCTTGATGCCTTCTGCCAGCTCTTTTATATCGACAAGATCGGTTTTTTTGCCCCGATAGTTGACGAACAGGAATCGGTCCGAAAAAGGGTTGTACCAGGACAATCTGGCCCGGTGCTGCTTGCCTTCTCTTACATTGAATTCAAACAATGTGTTTTCCGGCAGGGCTCTGAGCTTATTGTACAGATCCAGCATTTCCTGGCTGATCTTGGGTTTCAATCTGTGTACTGTTCCCGAAAAGTCCAGGGTGACCTGGGATTCGGGCCTGCTTTCCAGAGAACGGACAAAGAACTCGATTTCCTTTCCCTTGTGCGGCAGTAATCCCCCTACCTGGGTCCAGATCTGTTCCGAAAGGGTGTCAAGTTGGGGCTTTTGTACGGAGCCGCCGAGAATTTCTGCCGAAATGCTCAACAGGTATTGTCCCAGTTCCAGGGCTTCGTTCCAGGCCGGGCTGTCATCATTGTCAACGCCTTCACGCAGGCGCAACAGGGTCAGGTAGTCTATCCATACCTCGTTGATGAAGCCTTCCACATAGTCGGGAACCTTGTGCCCGGAAAAAATCTTCCGCGTGGCGTTGTTTGCCATTTCCTTGGCGCGGGCCATGAGTTCCTTGCCTTTTTCTGCTTCACGGCTGTGTTTTTCCAGGATGCTGAATTTTTCGCTGAGGCGGTTGGTTTCCTCCTCGAGCAGATGCGAGTATTCCTCGAAATCCTCTTCCTGATGATGCTTCAGTCTGACGATTCGGAACACCATGTCCTTGAGGAAGGGGTATATGCCTTCTTCAGGGTCTTCCTGATTCATCCACAGGGCAGATGCCTCCACGGCTTCGTCCAGAAAAATGCGGGCAGGGTGGGACTTGGATGACAGAAAACTGTCATTTAGAAGACCGATCTTGATGTACGGGGTGTGCAGGTGTCCGAGCAAGGCCTTGGCAATGTCGGGAATGCGCGGATCATCGAGCATGCGTTCGAAGAGCATGCCCACCAGATCGATGACGTTCTCCTGGGTTTCACCCAAACGTTCGTGCCCCACGCTTTCCTTTATGGCCTGGCGCTGATTTTCCATGGCGTACTGAACCTGGTTCAACACATCAGGGCCTACCTGGACAGGATCCACTGTCCGATCCAGACTTACGGCTTCAGGATAGGCTTCTGCCGTATGGGAAATTGCTGTATTGGTGGCTTCCACGATTTCCTGCGTACTGGCAGCGCTGACGCCCGGGGGCAGGGGATTCTTTTTTTGCTGCATACGACGTTTGGCCATGAGCAGCTCATGAATGCGGGACAGGGTTTCTTCGCCCAGTTCTTCGGCGGTCTGGGGTTTGCTGCTGTCGGCAGATTTTGTTGCTTCTTTGTCGGTATCGGAAATTTGTGAATCCGGAGATTCCTTGATTTTCACTTTGTACTTCAGGTTGGGAAGAATCCCGGCTTTGATCAGATCTTCATTCAGCTTGTCGTGCAGGTCTCCAAGCTCACTGAGTACATATTTGTCGTATAGCGTGTACAGCACCAGCAGGGCGTCGTTCTCTATGCTCAGCCGGTCCACGCAGCGGGCAAAAATTTCACTCATTTGTCGTGGGGATGCGGGAATATCGCTGATCTTGATGGGCTGACCGCCATTGATTACTGTCAGCCGTTGCGCCAGTACATACAACAAACGATAATTCTTGCGCTCGGCGCGCTCTGCCAGGGTATGCAGAGCGAGGTTTCTTTCGTAGAGATCGATATTGACCAGGCTCAGGGTTTCTTCGCCCAGTGTACGCTTTTCATCCTGACTGCCTGATGGAAATTTACTCAGGTATTTGACCAGCAGATCGTGGAAGTCCAGGGACAGATCTTCCATCTTCAGCCAGATTTCACGCTGGGCTTCGAAAAAGTGATTCTGGATGTTGATATTCTCGGACTTGTCTGCAAATTCCATCAGCACGTCATCAGTAGCACGCAGCTGTTCCCGGAACTTGTCATTCAATAGCTCAACAGCCTGTTGTTGCCAGTCATTCAGCAGATACCGGTACTTGTAACTGATTGTCACCTTCGCTTTCCCTGGTTGTGGCGAGAGTCCACTCTATTTTGAAGCAGATCGGGGTTCAATTCAATGTGTTCAGGTCATTGTTTTGAAAATAAATTCCCTCCCGATCTTGGCGTTAAGCCATGGTTCAGGTTTATCATGGAAAAATAGGAACAGGAGAATATGTGCCGATATGCGCTTCCGGGAACGCGGAACCGCGGTGAATACAGCGAGTCACAGGTATTTTGAGTAAACCGAAAAGCACCTTTTTGAGGTCCCCGATAATTTAGTCCCTGCCAAAAGCAGGGAGGAGTCGACAATAATGAAAAAACTGATGGGAATTCCGGTATTGGCCGGCATGATTGTTCTTGCGGGGTGTACCGATCCTTCAGACCCGAACCGAAAGACCAAAACCGGGGCCTTGGTGGGCGCTGTGGCGGGGGCGGTCATTGGCCACCAGGTGAATCACAAGCACGGCGCCTACGTAGGCGCGGCTTTGGGAGCCCTGGCCGGAGGCGGTGTGGGCTATTACATGGATGAACAGCAGAAAGAGCTGGAAGAACAGTTGGCCAGGGAGCAGGAGGCCCATGAGCTGGAGATCCAGCGCATGAAGGACGATAGCCTCAAACTGACCCTGGACAGTGAGGTTTCCTTCGATTTCGACAGTGCTGATATCAAACACGGATTCCGCCAGACGCTGGACAAATTGGCCAATGTCATTCAGAAATATGACAAAACCGTCGTTCATGTGGTGGGACATACCGACAGTGTGGGTTCCGCCGCCTACAACCAGCAGCTTTCGGAACGCCGTGCGCGGGCAGTGGGGGATTATCTGCGCTCCCGTGGCGTCGCCGCCGGGCGTATTCAAACTGAAGGCCGGGGAGAGTCGGAGCCTCGCGCCACCAACAACACGGAAGCGGGCAGGCAACTGAACAGGCGCGTGGAAATCTTCCTCAAACCGTTGGTGTCCGGTGAAGAAGAACGCGCCTATGAAACACCTGCTCCTTCTGGATCAAGATACTATTGAAGGGAACCTCGAAAAATTCCTTCCATGGAACTTTTCTCTTTGCCCACATTTTCAATCACTTGTAGTGATCGAAAATGGTGGGACATCTCTGTTCCATTCGAACATCTCGATTTTTCGAGATGCCATGGAAGTGTTTTCGTTCGTACAGGATGTGTTTGAAGCCGCAGATCAAATCCCATAGTGAAATATTTTTCACCGAATTGTGATCTTATGTGCATGTTGCCATGCCTGTGTTGGGCAGCAGCATGCGCCTTATTCAAACAATCGGGAAAGAACATATGCTTATCAAACCACCAAGTCGCATAAAGCCCTCGGAAATAACGGATCAGGAGGTCTGGCTCAAGCGTCGTCAGCTGATCAAGTCTGCGGCCGCCGGTACGGGCTTGCTGCTAGCCGGCAGCAGTGGTCTGGCTCAGGCGCTGTATCGTGGTCCGGGAAAACGGCAAGGCATTTCCGGAATCCGTGAAACGGATTTTGGCGAGGATCTCAAACCAACTGCCTATCGGCACATCACCAGCTACAACAATTTCTATGAACTGGGTTACGGCAAGCGTGCGCCTTCTGAGAATGCGGAATTCCTCAAACCCCGTCCCTGGACGGTGAAGGTGTCGGGAGAATGTGACAAGCCTGCCGTTGTTGATATCGAAGATATCCTGAAAATGGATCAGGAAGAACGAATCTATCGGTTTCGTTGCGTGGAAGCCTGGGCCATGGTGGTTCCGTGGGTAGGCTTCCCGCTGGGGAATTTTCTCAAGCGTTTTGCGCCGACCTCCAGAGCCAAATATGTAGAGTTCACGACCCTGTATGATCCGGAACAAATGCCGGGCCAGGAGCGTGATGTGCTGGACTGGCCCTATCGCGAAGGTTTGCGCATCGATGAAGCCATGCATCCTCTGGCATTCATGGCTACCGGGCTCTATGGTGAATTGCTGCCGAACCAGAATGGCGCGCCGTTGCGCCTGGTCGTTCCATGGAAATACGGCTTCAAGAATATAAAATCCATTGTTTCCATACGTTTTATGGAGAAAATGCCAATGAATACCTGGCGGCGTGTTGCTGGTGACGAGTATGGTTTTTACGCAAACGTGAATCCGGATGTGCCCCATCCCCGCTGGAGCCAGAAACGGCACCGCGTACTGGGCAGAGGGCTGTTTGGCAGCAAGGAGGATACGCAGATGTTCAATGGATATGCAGATGAGGTTGCCGGGCTGTACAAGGGCATGGATCTGCGCAAGAACTTCTGATGATCAAGTGGAAACTGGCCGTATTCTTTGTATGCCTGCTCCCCCTGGGATTTCTCGGTCTGGGCATCTACCGGGAAGATCTCGGCCCCAATCCGGTTGAATATCTTACCCATGAAACCGGCGCCTGGGCGCTGCGCTTGTTGCTTGTGACATTGGCCATCACGCCGCTCAGGCGTTTTACCGGCTGGCGCAGGCCAGTGCTGCTGCGGCGCATGCTGGGACTGTTTTCTTTTTTCTATGCCTGTCTGCATCTGCTCATCTGGCTGTGGCTGGATCGGGAACTGCAGTGGGGCAGCATGTTGGCAGATATTCTCAAGCGGCCCTATATAACAGTAGGTTTTGCTGCCTTTCTCATGTTGCTGGCGCTGGCCTTGACTTCCAATACTTTCAGCATGCGACGTCTTGGGCGTGGTTGGAAAACCCTGCATCGGCTGGCTTATGTGGCTGCGGTCTTGGGTATTCTTCATTTTATCTGGCTGGTCAAGGCGGATTTGCTCCAGCCCATGATCTACCTTGGCGTATTCCTGTTCCTCATGCTGGCGCGTTTGCCGGCATTGCCTGAAAGAAAGCCCGCGCCTTTTCGTCGCAAAGTCACCAGCTGATGCGCAAGTATCGAAGCGCTCGTCTCTAGCCCGAATATTGCACCGGAATCCGGAATTTTCCCGGAGAGATTTTTGCCCAGATTGTTCGAACGTACAAAAGTCGATGTTATTCATCGGCTTGCAGTGCGTTCGGGCAAGCTGGGTGAAAAGATCCCGGGAAAAACCGGATAGCATGACAGGTACGAACTGTATCCAGCAAAATCATCACGCAACATGCTGTAATTCATGGTAAAAACCCCACATTTTGCGCGTTCTGGTGCAATATTCGGGCTAGGGGTGAGGCGTACTCTCGCGCCGGTGGCACGAGGAAGACGGCGAACGCCCGGCAGGGAAGCCGGGCCGGATCAGGGCCACAGGGAAGTGTCAGGCGTCGATGCGTTTGTATTTGATGCGGTGGGGGTGAGGCGTACTCTCGTGCCGGTGGCACGAGGAAGACGGCGAACGCCCGGCAGGGAAGCCGGGCCGGAACAGGGCCACAGGGAAGTGTCAGGCGTCGATGCGTTTGTATTTGATGCGGTGGGGATTAACCACCTCCTCCCCCAATCTCCGCTTCTTGTCTTCCTCATAATCCGCATAATTGCCTTCGAACCACACCACGCTTGAATCGCCTTCAAAAGCGAGGATGTGAGTGGCGATGCGGTCAAGAAACCAGCGGTCGTGGGAGATGACCACAGCACAGCCGGGAAAGGTCAGCAAGGCTTCTTCCAGGGCGCGCAGGGTTTCCACGTCCAGGTCGTTGGTGGGTTCATCCAACAGCAGCACGTTGCCGCCGGCGCGCAACAGCTTGGCCAGATGTACGCGATTGCGCTCACCGCCGGAAAGGTCACCCACGCGTTTTTGCTGATCGGAACCGCGGAAATTGAAGTGGCTCACATAGGCCCGGGACTGCATCTGGAAATTGCCTACGGTGATGATGTCCTGGCCATCGGATATCTCTTCCCATACAGTTTTACTTCCATCAAGGGAGTCACGGCTCTGATCGACATAGGCCAGCTCCACGGTAGGGCCGATGCGCAGTTCACCATCATCAGCGGTTTCCTGTCCGGTGATCATGCGGAACAGGGTGGTCTTGCCCGCGCCGTTGGGGCCGATGATGCCTACGATCCCGCCGGGAGGAAGATTGAATTCCAGATTTTCAAACAGCAGCCGGTCACCATAGCCTTTCTTCAAGCCAGTGGCTTCGATCACCAGATCCCCCAGACGCGGACCCGGCGGTATATAAATCTCGTTGGTTTCATTGCGTTTCTGGAATTCCTGGCTTTGCAGTTCATCGAATTGCTTGAGACGCGCCTTGGATTTGGCATGGCGTCCCTTGGGGTTGGAGCGAACCCATTCCAGTTCTTTTTTCATGGCCTTGATGCGGGCCGCTTCAGTCTTGGCTTCCTGCTCCAGACGGGCTTCTTTCTGTTCCAGCCAGGAAGAGTAATTGCCTTCCCAGGGAATGCCATGACCACGATCCAGTTCCAGAATCCAGCCGGCCACATTGTCCAGAAAATAGCGGTCGTGAGTTACCGCTACTACGGTTCCCTTGTATTCATGCAGAAAACGCTCCAGCCAGGCGATGGACTCTGCATCCAGGTGGTTGGTGGGTTCGTCCAGGAGCAACATGTCCGGTTTGGACAGCAGCAGTTTGCAAAGAGCCACGCGGCGGCGCTCGCCGCCAGAGAGTTTGCTCACATCCGCATCCCAGGGCGGCAGGCGCAGGGCATCGGCGGCCACTTCCAGCTGACGTTCCATCTGGTGGCCGTCAGCCGCCTGAATGATGTTTTCCAGTTCCGCCTGGCGCTTGGCCAGCGCATCGAAATCGGCATCCGGCTCGGCGTAGGCGGCATAGACTTGCTCCAGTTCGTCCATGGCTTCCTTGACTTCACCCAGAGCTTCCTCGATGTTGCCCCGTACATCCTTGTTTTCGTCCAGCTGCGGCTCCTGGGGAAGATAGCCGACACGGATGCCGGTTTGCGGACGCGCTTCCCCGTCAAAATCCTGGTCGATGCCCGCCATGATCCTGAGCAGGGTGGATTTCCCCGAGCCATTGAGACCGAGTACGCCGATCTTGGCGCCAGGGAAGAAAGACAGGGAGATGTCCCGCAGGATCTGCCGTTTGGGCGGCACGATCTTGCTTACGCGGTTCATGGTGTAGATGTATTGAGCCATAGGTATTGCCAGATAGAGTAGGCCGGGCTGCCGCCCGGGAATACAAGGGGTTTTTTCGTTGAAATCAGTTGCTGTGCAGGCGGGCGGCCTGCAGGGTGTTTTCCAGCAGGGTGGCGATGGTCATGGGGCCGACGCCGCCAGGCACCGGGGTGATCCAGCCGGCCACTTCCCTGGCAGCATCGAAGTCCACATCACCACAAAGCTTGCCGCTATCCAGGCGGTTGATGCCCACGTCGATGACCACGGCGCCTGGTTTTACCCAGTCGCCTTGAACGAAATTCGGCCGGCCAACTGCAGCAACCACGATATCGGCTGCGCGAATTTTGTCTTCGAGGTTTTTCGTCCGGCTGTGACAGACCGTGATGGTGCAACGCGCCATGAGCAGTTCCAGCGCCATGGGGCGTCCGACGATATTGGACTGGCCAATGATGACCGCATCCTTGCCGGCCAGATCGATGCTCGTATGCTCCAGCATGGTCATGATGCCTTTGGGGGTGCAGGGACGCAGCAGGGGCATGCGCAATACCAGCCGCCCCACATTGTAGGGGTGAAATCCATCCACGTCCTTGGTCGGAAGAACGCGTTCGATGACGGTTTCCTCGTCGATCTGCTCTGGCAGGGGAAGCTGAACGAGGATGCCATCGATTTCTTCGCGTCGGTTCAGCTCATCGATGAGAGAGAGCAATTCGGTCTGGGAAGCGTCGGCGTCCAGGCGGATGAGTTCGGAATGAAATCCCACTTCTTCACAGGCTTTCTGCTTGTTGCGCACATAGACCTGGGAGGCGGGATTGTTCCCAACCAGGATAACCGCCAGGCCGGGGGGGCGGTATCCCTTCGCAACCAGCGCTTTTACCTCTGTAGCGATATGGGAACGCAGGTCCGCGGCAATAGCCTTGCCATCGAGAATATTTGCACTCATCTATGTGACCACCAGAAACAGGTTATGGCAAAAGCGGAATTCTACCGCTTGCGGCAGGTTCCGCCAAAGAATTTACTCATGATCTTGATTTGTTTCGGTCTGTTCAGCGCTTCTGTTGCCACCAATGCTGCACGATGTTCGCTACGTCCAGATCGTCTGGCCCGGTGCGCCAGCTCTTGGATAGCGGCACGTCGGCACTGGCGGGCGGCGGATTGGGTACGTCCACCTGAAAGCGGGTGGGCAGGGGGGTGGCATCGCCTACAGCCAGCACTTCGCCCCGGCTCAGGGAGGCCAGGGTTTCCGCCATGTCGGCTTCTCCTTCCGGCATGAGGCCGCGTACATAGGCCTGGTCGTCCGGGTTGGAGATGCGCAGACACAGGTAATTGGAACACTGGGCGAGTACGGTTTCCGACAGTTCCGTGGGCCGCTGGCTGATTACGCACAGGGCCACACCGTATTTCCGGCCTTCCTTGGCAATGCGCTCCATGGCCTTGCGGGTGGCGGCCAGGGCTGGGTCGCCTTCCTTGGGAAGATACTGGTGTGCCTCTTCACAGACCAGAAGAATGGGAAATTCCCGACGTCTGGGATTCCAGTAGTTGAATTCATAGGCCAGGCGCGCGATCTGGGATGAGACCATGGGGCGCACATCGGAAGGAATGGGGCTGAGGTCGATAACCGTGATCTGCCGTTTCTCATCGCCGAGGCCAATGAAATCGCGCATCAATTCTTCCAGATCCTCCGACTTGGTGCGTTTCTTTGGCCGCAGCAGGAAATCATAGCGCTTGTCATTGTACATGGACTGAAAGCGCACCAGGAAATTGTCAAAGGCGCCGTACAGGGTGCCTTTGGTCTTGCCAAAGTCCAGTTGCTGTTCGTTGGCCTGTTTGAAGTGCAGATACAGTTCCTTGAGGGAGAAATATACCGGCGAGTCCACCGACAGTTGTTCCAGTCCCAGATGGGCGTTGGCTTTTTTGCGCAAGGCATAGAGTACGTCTCGCAGGTAGGCGATCTGCAGGGTTGCGGTGGGGTCGGTCTTGTCGATGAGGAAATCCACCAGCTCGGCATAGGTGAGCAGCCAGTAGGGAATCTCCAGTTCCCGGGCATCCACATGGTGAACCATTTCCTTGGGAAAGGCGCTGTGCATCTTGCCCTGTTCGTCTCTCCAGCCATACTCTCCATGCAGATCGAGCATGATGATATGTGCCTTTGGCATGGTTTTGACCGCTTTTTGCAGCAGACTGGTGACTGTCCAGGATTTTCCCGCGCCGGACTGGCCAAGAATGGCCAGATGACGCGTGAACAGGGGATTGGGATCGAGATAGACATCGATTTCCGCCCGGCTGGACAGCTTTCCCAGAGCGAGATCTTCACTGCGGAAACGATCGAACAACACCTCTAGTTGTTTTGCCGTCACCAGATGAACCTCGGCGCCGGTTACCGGAAACTGCTTGACCCCTCGAATGAACTCTCCCTGCTGATTGATTTCCCCCAGTGGCAGAATGCGCACATAGCGGGTTCGCGAAAGTTTTGCAATGCTGCCGGTCATGGTTTCCCGGGATTTGTTGCTGGTAAACTCTTCTGCCGGATCTTCCCACATGCGAAGAACCTGTCCGAGAATACTGATGTGGCGGTGTTTGATGAGCAGCTGGGAGCCAAGCTGGCCTACGGACAGGGTTTCCGTGCCGATTTTGACTACCGGCTCAAAGCCTTCGGCTTCGGTGTGCAGGGTGGCGATGAGCTGGCCGCCGGCAACTTCCGTAATGCGGCCAACCAGCGTGGTATCCGATGTCTGCATAGCTGCTCCTCAAGAACAAGAACGAAATATAAACAAGATGAGGAAAAACGAATTTCCTCTTACCGACCAGAAAAATTCGTGGATGGAATTTTTCGAGAACTTCTATAGTGTAACGGATAGAATGCGATCTTTCTCCAAGGGGCGCGGATATCTGTGATTGAATGCATATCCGGACCTGGGGAGAACAAACAGGCTTCTCGAAAAATCGCGATCCTGGCATAACAATATCCTGAACCCACGGATTCAGGAATACAACAGTGGAACATATCTGATGGCAAGAGTAACCGTAATTGGCGCCGGCTTCGGTGCGCTTACCGCAGTACAGAAATTGCGCAAACTGGATCCGGGATTGCATATTGACATGATTGCGCCCAAGGCCGAATTCGTCTATCTGCCGGGATTGATCTGGATTCCCGTGGGGTTGAGAAGCGCTCAGGATCTGACCCTTTCACTGGAGAGTTTCTTCCGGCGCATGAAGGTGAATTTTCACCCGGGACGGGTAACCGGCTTGCGTGAATCCGGGCGTGTAGTGGTTAGCGACAATGGCGAAGTGGAGAATGACGGTCTGATTATTGCCAGCGGTGGTCGTTTTATCAAGAAGCTGCCTGGTATCGAACATGCGATTACGCCTTGCGAGGGAATTCCTGCTGCGGAAAGGATTCGTGACCGGCTGGCGGCCATGGAAAGTGGTACTATCGCCTTTGGTTTTGCCAGCAATCCCAAGGAGCCGTCAGCCATGCGTGGCGGCCCAATGTTTGAATTTTTGTTCGGCATCGATCGCTGGCTGCGCAAGACGGGGCGGCGCGACAATTTTGAACTGGTGTTCTTCACGCCCGCAGAAAAACCGGGACAGCGTCTGGGAGAGAAGGCGGTGAAAGGCATTCTTTCCACCATGAAAAAACGTGGCATCAGAACCCATCTGGGACACAAGATGAAGCGTTTTGAAGCGGACAAGGTAGTTACTGAAGGTGGTGAGTTCCACGCGGACCTGATTACCTTCATGCCTGGCATGACCGGCAACAAATGGTTTGCCCAAAGCGGCCTGCCGCTGTCAGAGGGAGGTATGCTCAAGGCAAACGGCTTCTGTCAGGTGGAAGGGCAGGAGCGCATCTATGTGGCGGGTGATTCCGGAAGTTATCCCGGTCCCGGCTGGATGCCCAAGCAGGCGCATATGGCGGATCTTCAGGCCGAGGCCGCTGCGGAGAATCTGCTGGCGGAACTGGGTGGTGGAAAACCCGAGGCGACTTTCAAGGCGGAGTTGGTCTGTATCATCGACAGTTATGATACCGGCATGATGGTTTATCGTAGCGACAAGAGAAATATCGTGACACCTGCCTTTTCCGGTTTTCACTGGGCCAAACGCCTGTTTGAATGGCATTATCTTCGGGAATACAGAAAATAACATGATCTTTGAAAACATCTCCGATAAAGAGTACAAGCAGGCCCGCCATCCCCATGAGTTCTTCCTCATCAACCTGATTACCAACCATATCCTGATATTCGTGGGATTGCTGGGCATGGCCAAGCAGGAGCCCTGGGCACTGCTTATTGTGCCGACGGTTTCCATCGTCATTCTCACCTATCTGGTATGGCGGGCGGCGCTATCCCGCAAGCGCGATACCTGGTTTGTCTTCTGTCATTGGCAGTTGTGCGCCAGGCGCAGTCGTTTTTTTATTGGCATGATTGTCCTTATGGGCGTGGGCATTGCGGTGATTCTTGCCACAGCAGGTGGCAGTGTCGCCGATCTCAAGCCAGGACATTACGCCATTGGCGGTATGGTGATGCTGCCGACATTGTTTTCCGTTTTGGTGTTGATCATCATGGAGTCCGATGCGGTACACAAGGCAAGCATCGGTGATGTTCCGGAATGGCTGGTAAAGAAATTTCCCCCTCCTGAAGAGTTGAGCCAGAATGGGTGAGCATATATTTCTGAAGGTGTTGGGTGTTACCCTGTTACTGATCGTGGCAGCGCTGTTCATACCTGTTGGACAACCGCCCGAGGAGTATGAAAACCTGCCTTGGCTGATTGAGGTTTTCGATGATGGCAGTAGCAAGGTGTTTGGCGTTCATCTTGGGGAAAGCACCCTGGATCAGGTGGAACAGCAATTCCAGGAGCCTGCCGAAGTGAGCATGTTTGCCACGGATGCAGGTGAGCGTGCGGTCGAAGCCTTTTTCAACAGCGTTACCCTGAGTGGACTCAAGGCAAAAGTGGTTGCCACCCTGGATTTCAGTGAAACAGAGCTGCAGGCCATGTATGACCGGGGAGAGCGCATTTCCACTTTGGCCGAAGGAAAGCGCAAGATCAGTCTTTCCGGGGCGGATATGCAGACAACCCGGCATACGCCGGTTGTGGCCCTGACCTATCTGCCGCGGGTCGATTTGGAAGAATCTGTAGTGGTCAAGCGATTTGGTGAGCCAGCAGAAAAAATCGTGGAAACCGGAGGGCGGAAAGAGCATTGGCTCTATCCGGACAAGGGGCTGGATGTGGTCATGGACAAGGAAGCGAAAGAAGTACTGCAATATGTCTCGCCACGCGATTTCCAGCAGTTGCGCAGACCTCTGCTCAAATATGTCACCCCCCCGGGAGAACAGGCCTCTTCAAAGGAATGAGATGAGGCAGATGGCATGAACAGCTGTGAGCGGGCGCGGCAGATCTTGCAACAGGCGTTTGGCTATTCCGGCTTTCGTCAACCTCAGGAGCAGATAATCGAATGCATCAACCAGGGTGAGGATGCTCTGGTGCTGATGCCCACCGGCGGAGGCAAGTCTCTTTGTTTTCAGATACCGGCTCTCATGCGTCCGGGGGTGGGTATCGTGGTCTCTCCCCTGATCGCATTGATGCAGGATCAGGTGGCCGCCTTGCGTCAGGTGGGTGTGGCCGCCGGTGCCCTGAATTCTTCCTTGTCCGCCGAAGAGGACGTCCAACTGCGTGAGCAGCTGCGTAATGGGGAACTGCAATTGTTGTACGTGGCACCGGAACGTCTGATGACGGCCAGTTTTCAGTCCCTGCTGCAGCAGATCGATATCGCCCTGTTTGCCATCGATGAAGCCCATTGCGTATCCCAATGGGGACATGATTTCCGTCCGGAATACATCCAGCTTTGTTCCCTCCATGAACAGTTTCCCCAGGTTCCTCGGGTAGCCCTCACGGCCACGGCAGATGAGCTTACGCGCCAGGAAATCATCGAGCGCCTCAACCTGGAGCAGGCCCGGCATTTTGTCAGTGGTTTCGACCGGCCCAATATTCGTTATCGTGTGAGTGATGACAGCAGCAATGCCCGTCAGCGTCTGCTGCGCTTCATTCAGCAGGATTATCCGCAGCAGGCTGGAATCGTGTATTGCCTTTCCCGGCGCAAGGTAGAAGAAACCGCAGCCTGGCTGCGTGAAAAAGGTGTGCAGGCATTACCCTATCATGCAGGTATGTCTGCGCAGGACAGGGCAGACAACCAGAACCGGTTTTTACGCGAAGATGGCGTGGTAATCGTTGCCACCATTGCCTTTGGCATGGGCATAGACAAGCCGGATGTGCGTTTCGTGGTACATATGAACCTGCCCAAGAGCCTGGAGGCCTATTACCAGGAAACCGGGAGGGCAGGGCGGGATGGAGAACCGGCCGAAGCGCTGTTGTTCTACAATCTGCAGGATGTCATTACCCTGCGTCAGTTCGTGGAACAGTCTGATGCGGATGAACTGCACAAGCGCATCGAAACCCAGAAACTGGAAAGAATGCTGGGCTATTGTGAGCTGACCAGTTGCCGCCGTCAGGCCTTGCTCGCCTATTTTGGTGATGAGCTCAAGGAGCCTTGTGGAAACTGTGATACCTGTTTGCATCCCCCGCAAACCTGGGATGGTACCGTGGCGGCACAGAAGGCCCTGTCCTGTGTATTCCATACCGGCCAGCGTTTTGGCGTCAATTATCTCATCGATGTGTTGCTCGGCAAGGTCAATGAGCGTATTCGACGTTTCGGCCATGATCAGATCAGTACTTTTGGTATTGGTGAGGAGCTGAATCAAAATCAATGGCGCAGTTTGTTTCGTCAGCTGATTGCCCAGGGGTATCTGGCTGTGGATCAGGAGGGCCATGGCGGATTGCGACTGGGTGAAAACTGCAGGCCCCTGTTGCGTGGTGAGCAGAAACTGCAATTGCGCCGGTTGCGCAAGGAAAGTCCAGGCAAGGCGCGAAAGAAAATATCTTCTTTTCAAGGACAAAAGGGAGAGCTTTGGGAGGCGCTACGCGCCAAGCGTCTGGCGCTTTCCCGTGAACAGGGGGTGCCCCCCTATGTCATTTTTCATGACGCCACCCTGATGGCCATGATGGAATTCCAGCCGCAGACTCTGGAACAGATGAGCCGTCTGTCCGGTGTGGGAGAGCGCAAGCTGGAGGCCTATGGCCAGGATTTTCTGGATGTGCTGGCGGAATACGATGACAGCAAGGCGAGTGTTACGGATACAGTCACTGAAAGCCTGGATCTGTTTCGTCTCGGGTTTTGTGTGGAAGACATTGCCCGGCGCAGGGGGCTGAAGGTTTCTACCATCCAGTCGCATATGGCAAAAGCCATCGAACAGGGACTGGTGGAACTGGACCAAGTGCTCTCCCTGGATGCGGCGCTATTGGAGCAGGCAAGAGAACTCATGTTGGCGCAGAAGGACGAAATTCGTCTGGGGCCGGTACATGAGGCGCTGGATGGCCTGCTGGATTATGGACAGCTGGCCTGCATCCGGGGTGATCTCAATCGTCGTCTGGAAAGTTGAGTCCGACGCGCTTTTCTCGTTCGCCTGGCTCCCGCTTCTGATTGTCATCATCATCCATGAGAATACGGTTGCAATCTCCTTCGAGATCTTCATATTGTCCCCGCTTGATTGCCCAGATGAGTATGCCTACGAACACCAGGCCAAAGAAGATCATGCCGGGGATGAGACTGTAGATGACTTCCATTATTTTGCCTTTTCTCGTTTGAACAGGGTTCGAATGCGTGCCGCGTTTCCAATGACCAGCAGAGAACTGATGGGCATGGAAATCGCCGCAATCAATGGTGTGATCATGGCGGACATGGCCAAAGGCACCATGATGATATTGTAGGCGAAAGAAATCATTATATTCTGGCGAATGGTGCGCAGGGTACGCCGGGACAGGGCTACTGCCAGATGGATTTTCTCCAACTCGTCGCTCATCAGAACGATGTCGGCGCTCTCAACCGATACATCCGTACCCGATCCGATGGCGATTCCCACGTCAGCCCGTATCAGCGCTGGTGCATCATTGACGCCGTCACCCACCATGGCCACGGTTTTTCCCTGTGCCTGCAGCCGGGATACTTCCTTGTCCTTGTCTTCGGGAAGGACTTCTGCAATGACTTCCATGCCGCCAAGTTCCTGGGCCACGGCTTCGGCGACCCGGCGTCTGTCCCCTGAGAGCAGGGTCAGGCCAATTCCCTGTTCGCGCAAAGCCGCAATCAGTGCCGGCGCATCCGGACGAAGTTGATCTGCTATGCCTATCAGTCCAGCATGCTTGCCATCGATGGCGACATGGATGGCGGAAATTCCCTGTTCTTCTATCTCCCGAGCCCGTCTGATCAGCACAGCATCTTCTTCCACGCCATTCGATGCCAGCCAGGCGTTGTTGCCGATAAGCACTTGGTGGCCATCCACTTTGGCGCTTATGCCCTGGCCGGACTGACTGGTAAAGCTGTCGGTAGGCAGCAGACGATAGTCCAGGTTTTCTTTCTGCGCCAGATCCACGATTGCCTGGCCGATGTTGTGTTCCGACAGGCGTTCGGCGGCGGCGGCTGTCTTTAGCAATTCGTCCTGACGCATGGCGGAGGTGATGATTTGCTTCACCTGCATTTTGCCCATGGTGAGCGTGCCGGTTTTGTCGAAGACGAAATGATCCACTTTGGAAAGGGTTTCCAGCACAGCGCCATTTTTTACCAGAACGCCGTGCCGGGCGCCCTGACCGGAAGCCACGGCAATCGCCATCGGGGTGGCCAGACCAAACGCGCAAGGGCAGGTGATGATGAGTACCGAAGTGGCCGCCATCAACGCCAGTTCAAAATCCTGACGTAGCCAGATAAAGAAGGTCAGGCTGGCCAGGCTGAGAGTCGCCAGCACGAACCAGGGCACAATCCGGTCCGCCGTGCATTGAATCGGCGCCTTGGATGCCTGGGCTTCTTCCACCAGCTGGATGATGCGCCCCAGGGAGGTGTTGGCGAGTGTACCGGTCACTTCGATGACCAAAGTGCCTTCGGAATTTACCGTGCCCGCGGATACCTTGTCGCCAGGGTGTTTGGAAACTGGCGCTGATTCGCCGCTGAGCATGGCTTCATCCACCTGGCTTTCGCCTTCCAGGACAATGCCATCCACGGGGATTTTTGCTCCGGGTTTGACCATGACCCGGTCACCGGTCTGTACCCGGCGGATGGGCAGGGTTTTCTCTTCCCCATCCTGCAACACCAGTGCCACCCGGGGTTGCAGATCCAGCAAGCGTTGGGTGGCGGCCACGGCGTGACGCTTGGAAATGCCTTCCAGGTGCCGTCCGATGAGAATCACGAAAATGAAGTTCACCACGGTATCGAAGTACACATGATGATCCGGCAGGTCATGAAAAGTTACCCAGCTGGAATAGGCCCAGGTTACGGTTGCACCCAGTGCAATGGGCAAATCCATGCCCAGATGTCCGGTGCGCAGGCTGGTCCATGCGCCTTTGAGAAAAGGCCAGCCGGAATAGAAAAGGGTAGGGGTGGCCAGAGCAAAACCCACCCATTGAAACAGGTTGCGGTATTCGCCTTCATCTGCACCGGCGTACAGAGCAATGGATATCCAGAGCAGGTTCATCATGGTGAACCCGGCGAAGGTGATACGGAACAGAAGATCCCGGGTTTGTTTCTTCAAAATGCCTTCTGCCGCTTCGGGATCGAAAGGCGTGGCGCTGTAGCCAACCCGGGCAAGGGCGGAAATGATCTCCGAAAGCTTGATTCGATCATTGTCCCAGCGCAGCAGCAGACGTTTGGCGGAAAGATTGACCCGCGCGGAAAGCACCCCGGGCAGCTTGTTCAGGCTGTGTTCGATGAGCCACACACAGGCGGCGCAGTGGATGCCTTCCACCAGCAGATGGATTTCCCTTTCCTGGCCGTTGCCCTGTACAAACTCTGCCTGAACTTCTTCCAGATCGTAAAGACCAAGATCTTCGGGAGGAGGAGGAGGGGGCTCCAGCAGCACCCCTTCCGGGGTGCGCTGATAGAAGCCTTCCATTCCTGCAGCGTAGATGGCTTCACATACAGACTGACAGCCAAAGCAACAGAAATGCCTTGGCTGTCCGTCGATATCCGCGCTGAAATCCTGTTCAGGAAGTGGCAGGCCACAGTGAAAGCAGCCCGCGTCCTGCCTGTTGGTCATGGAACGGGAGCGGCCTTTACCGAAATACGCCGGGTTACCTTGAGGCTGTCACCTTCCTTGACCAGTACCGCGCTGAGGTCCCAGATACCCTTGAGCGGGAAAGTCACTTCCGCGCTGTAGACGCCGGGGGCGATTTCCTGCATGGGCGTATCGAAGTCGGAGTTCACATTGCTGGGGCGGTAGGCGTGCAGGGTGGCCTTGTCGCCATCTACGGCTACGCCTTTGACATCCACCACATTGAAGGTATAACGAACCGGTTGACCTGCTACGGCTGGAGTGACGGCATCCAGTTTCATCTGCCATCCAAGACGTTCCTGCATCTGGCGCTGCTGGATGAAATTGGCCTCCTGATCCCGACCCTTTTCATAATAGTTTTTTTCCACCAGCCCCGGATTGGTGACCACCGCGGTAATAATGAAAGCGACGTTGACCCCCAATACAACCAGAATGCCCGCGATCCAGCCCAGCACCCATGGGTTGCGGAAAGCCTGTTTGCTGTCCTGGGAAAATCTTGGTGTCTTGTTTTCAGTCATTGTGCTCATGGTGGTGTCGTTACTTGGGCGCAAAGAACATGCTTTCATAAGATGAAGTCTGGGTTGGATCATCCTGATTCACGATCTTGAAGATGATCGGCGTGCGTTCGGATTTGATGTTTTCTGCGGGAGCATTGATGAAAACGATATAGGAGCCGGTGTTGCCTTTTTTGGCGATTACCGTGTCTTCGGTTCCTTTTGCCAACATGCCGTCGATGCCTTCCGCAGTGATCTTTACGGGAATGTCATTTGCCGTCTTGTTGAGAATTTTTACATCATACTTGTTCTGTATGGTTCCGTCACTGCGTTGCACGAACAGGGGCGAGCGGCCATGCAATACCTTGACCTCGATGGCGCCCAGATGGGTAATGCCGTAAATGATGCCGCTCACCGCCAGTGTGAGTATGCTCAGGTAGATCAGAACCCTTGGGCGCTTGAAAAGCGGCAGCTGTTTCTTGCCATCCATCTCGTCCATGGAAGCGTAACGGATCAATCCTCTGGGACGGCCGATCTTGTCCATGACCGCGTCGCAGGCATCCATACACAGGGAGCAGGTAATGCAGCCTTCCTGCTGACCCATGCGGATGTCGATTCCCGTGGGGCATACGGCAATGCATTGCTTGCAGTCGATACAGTCGCCATTGCCTTCCACCAGATTTCCTTTCTTCAGGCGTCCGCGCGGCTCGCCACGATGATAGTCATAGGTGGGCAGAATGGTTTCCTTGTCGTACATGACGCCTTGTATACGTGCATAGGGGCAGAGCCAGAAGCAGGCCTGCTCTCTTAGCTTGCCAGCTAATACCAGAGTGCCGGCAGTGAACAGCGCGATGACGCCATAGGCTGTACTACTGGCCTGACCGGTGAAAATGTCATGCCAAAGCTGCCTGGCATCAGTAAACCAGGAAACAAAACTGATCCCGGTCAGGACCGCGATGAGAAGCCAGATTGCATATTTGAGCGCCTTTTTGCGGATTTTTTCACTCGTCCAGGGACCGGCATCCAGCTTGCGCCGCTTGGCGGGAACGCCTTCGATCTTGTCTTCCAGCCAGATGAAAAGGTCGGTCCAGGCGGTCTGGAAACAGAAAAAACCGCAATATACACGGCCTGCAATAGAGGTAACGGCAGCCAGGAGCATGGCGAAGAAGAGCAGCACCAAAGCCAGCATCCACACGTCCTGGGGGAGAATGGTCAAACCGAAGATGTGGAACTGCCGGTTGGGAATATCGAACAGAACCGCCTGTTGTCCATGCCAGCGCAGAAATGGTCCGAGGAAAAGGATCAGCCAGACGCTGTGGGTGAACCACTTGAGTTTACGCCATTTGCCAGCGGCTTTTTTCGGATAGATTTTTTCATCGCCCGTGTTGACATGCCAGTTGGCGGCTTCCTCATAGATGTCGTCGGAATATTTTACCTTCTGCTCTTGTATGGATGTTCCTGATTCTGACACTGTGTTCTCCTCAGTTCACCTGCTCAATGTGGTTCTGGATGTGATGAAGACGAATCTTGCCACCAAGATTCTTTCATGTCAGTGATAAATCACAATATCTGCTGTATTTACAAGGTATTGCAATGAAAACAGGGGAGCCTTTCAGCTCCCCTGTTTTCACTGTATTAGTGCAGCTCTCAATCGTCGGAATGTGTACTGTTCATCAGTTTCTTAACCTTGATGGCCAGAAACACTACCATTGCCACAGCAAAACCAACGGAAAGATAAGATGCAATTGCTACCCAATCTGACATGATACTCCCTCTCTGCAAATAAATGGGGAAAGGCATCCGGAACTCCGGATGCCCATCCTTTTCTTAATTACTGACCACCGCCTAGCTCGTGTACATAAACAGCCAGTTTCTTGATCTGGGTGTCGGTCAGACGACCTTTCCAGGAAGGCATTTCCGCGTTGCGGGTCTTGGGATCACTGGGATCATTCACACCATGCTTGATGGTGGTCTTGACACTGGCCAGCTGATCCTTGGCCTTGAAACGCCAGATCTTGTCAGTCAGGTTGGCGGACCCGAGAGCCGCCATGCCCTTGCCATCCGGGCCGTGACAACCGATGCAGCCTTTGGCGGCAAACAAAGGCTCTTTGGTCACGGTGCCATTGACAATGGCATTCGCCAGTTTGTCGATTTCAGCGTCTGTCAGTTGCGCACCGCCCATCTTGGGCATCATGCCTTTGCGTCCCATGGTAATGGTTTGCTCGATGTTCTCGATTTTTCCACCATACAACCAATCGTCATCCACAAGAGCAGGGAAGCCGGGGTTGCCGGCACCGCCACTGGCATGACAGGCCGCGCAGTTGTCGCCAAACAACACCTTTGCAGAACGAACCACATAGTTTTTCAGTTCGTTGTCGGCAAGGATGGCGGCGGCAGTCATGCCCGGCAGCTTGTCTTCATACTTGGCCCGAACATCCTGTACTTCCTTCATGTCCTTTTTGAACTCGCCAATGGCAGTCCAGCCAGCAAAACCCTTGAAGTGGCTGCTGACCAGAGGCCAGGAAGGATAGTACAGGGTGTAGAGTACGACCAGAATCCAACTGGCGTGCAGCCCCAGCATCCACCATTTGGGTGGGGGGTTTGTCAGCTCCGCCAGGGTTTCGTCCCAGACGTGCCCGGTGGTCTGACCATAACGGTTTTTATCTTCACTCATGTTTATTTCTCCGAGTCCGTATTCTCTTCGTCAAACGGAATGTTCCGTTGTGATTCAAGGCGTTCTTTGTTCTTTGGATTGAACACATAGGAATAGATCCAGACCATGGCCAGGAATGCCCCTACCGTCAGGATCAGGCCGATCCAGTCGTGCAGGGTCATTGCCGCCCAGTTGGTCTGGAAGTATTCCCGAAGATTACTCACGGTAATCCACGCCTTCTTTCAGGTCGGCCATGGTACCCAGTACCTGCAGATAGGCAATCAGGGCATCTACCTCGCGTACGCCATCCACTTTTTCCGCGGCAGCGATGTCCGCATCGGTATAAGGCACGCCAACCATGCGCAGGCCTTCAAGGTGCTTCTTGAGTGCCTTACCATCAACGGTGTTTTCAGCCAACCACGGATAGTTGGGCATGACAGATTCCGGCACTACGGTGCGGGGTCCCATGAGATGCTGAAAGTGCCACTCGTTTGAATATTTTCCGCCAACCCGCGCAAGATCAGGGCCGGTACGCTTGGAACCCCACTGGAAGGGGTGGTCATACATGGACTCGGAAGCGAGTGAGTAATGACCATAGCGCTCGGCTTCATCACGGAAAGGACGGATCATTTGCGAATGACACAGATAGCAGCCTTCACGAACAAAAACATCGCGGCCTGCTTGCTCCAGCGCGGTGTAGGGTCGGACGCCATCGCCTGGATTCCAGGTAACGCTGTCACCGACTTTGAAGTTGGCTACGCTGATGGGTTTGCGTTGGGAAAGCGGCACATTACCCTGCCAGACGATCTCCGGATGCTTGTTGTGCTCCATGGTGTCATCAAGGTAAAACAGTGGCACGATCTCCACCAGGCCACCTACCGACAGCAAGATCATGAGCATGACGAACATGACGAATACATTACGTTCCGCCGTGTCCTGCAGTTTGGTTGAATAGATTTTATCAGCCATTTTCAGTTTCTCCTGTTATCCGGTTACGCGGTAGCCGCGGCAGCGGAAGAGCTGCGCTGGGCGGATGCCTGACGAATGGTCATGATCACGTTGAAGAGCATGATGGCACCACCGAGCCAGAAGATCATGCCGCCGATGGCGCGCATGGCGTAGTAGGGGTGCATGGCGGCTACGGATTCGGCAAAGGTGTAGGTCAGGGTGCCGAACTCGTCATAGTCACGCCACATCAGACCTTGCATGATGCCGGAAACCCACATGGCGGTGATGTAGACCACTGTGCCAATGGTAGAGGTCCAGAAGTGGACGTTGACCAGCTTGGCGGAGTACATCTTGGTGTTCCACAGTTTTTCTACCAGATGGTACAGCGCACCGGCAGATACCATGGCAACCCAACCCAGTGCGCCGGAGTGTACATGACCTACGGTCCAGTCGGTGTAATGAGACAGGGCGTTGACGGTTTTGGATGACATGACGGGGCCTTCAAAGGTGGACATGGCATAGAAGGCCAGTGACATGATCATGAAGCGCAGGATGTAGTCTTCACGCAGTTTGTCCCAGGCGCCGGAGAGGGTCATCATGCCGTTGATGGCGCCACCCCAGGAAGGGATGATCATGGCCAGGGATACGGCCGCGCCCAGGGAACCGGTCCAGTCAGGCAGGGCGGTGTACTGCAGATGATGGGCGCCCAGCCATACATAACCGAACATCAGCGCCCAGAAGTGCAGCACGGACAGACGGTAGGAGAATACCGGACGATTGGCCTGCTTGGGCACGAAGTAGTACATGATGCCGAGGAAGCCGGCGGTCAGATAGAAACCTACCGCGTTATGTCCCCACCACCATTGGATCATGGCGTCCTGTACTCCGGAGAAGACAGAGTACGACTTGAACAGGCTTACCGGAATGGCGAGGCTGTTCACTACGTGCAGGTAGGTGATCATCACGAACATGCCCATGAAGAACCAGTTGGACACATAGATGTGGCTGGTCTTGCGCTTGGCCACGGTCATGATGAAGTTCAGACCAAAGGAAAGCCAGACGACGGCGATGGCCAGGTCGATGGGCCATTCCAGTTCCGCATACTCTTTGGACTGGGTGATGCCCAGCGGCAGAGTGATGACAGCGGCGACAATGATCAGGTTCCAGCCCCAGAAGGTGAACCAGGCCATTTTCGGGCTCCACAGGGAGGTGCTGCCAGTCCGTTGGACGCTGTAGAAGCCGGTTGCGAACAGCGTGCAACCGCCGAAGGCAAAGATGACCGCATTGGTATGCAGCGGACGCAAACGACCGAAAGTGATTTCGGCAATATCGAAGTTCAGGAACGGCCAGGCCAGTTCCGAGGCGATGTAGGTACCCACCAGGGTGCCTACGACCAGATAGACGACAGCCATGATGGCGAACCATCGGACTACGTCAAAGTTATATTTCGTTTCTTCCACGAAAACCTCCCAATTCAGATTTCGAAAAAAACAACCCAGAAGCTAAATTTACGTTCAATAACGCCGGAAAACTTTTCTTGAACACAGGATGGTGTGCCAACAAGCGCAGCCACCGGACCTGTTCCACAAAAAAAGGTTCCCGACGGACGAGATTATACAAAGATTAGGGAATGGTTATATGAGAAATGTCAGTTTTTTGTATCTGAATTGACTTTCATCAGGTAGGAGTGAAAAAACGTACTGTATATAAGGCTTGTTTGTGTGCATTATAATTTATATGCAGATAAGAAAATATTATATACAAGGCCTGCGAACTCTGGTCATGCCGGCCGGTGCCGGGAAATGGGTATAATAGAGCTTGATCGGGTGGAAAGCGGTTGGCAATCAGGATCGGATCAGGTCGCTCAAGGCGTCGCCATCCAGAATCTCGATGTTTTTGGTCTGGCTGCTGATCAGCTTCCTGTTGTGAAGGTTCTTCAGTGTGCGAATAACGGTTTCCATGGCCAGACCCAGGTAGTCGGCAATGGCTTCCCGGGACATGGGAAGTCGAAACCGGTCGGCAGGAAAGCCGTGAGATTGAAAGCGTCCCGCCAGATTGAGAAGAAAAGCAGCCACTCTTTGTTCGGCGCTCTGCAGTCCGGTCAGTGATCTTTCCCATTGCAATTGGCGAGCGTGAATGGCGGAAGCACCGAGGAGATAGGACTGTACCCGGATCAGTTCATCCTGCTTCAGGGTTTCTTCCAGCATGAGAAAATCGAGTTGACACACAGATCCCTTTTCCAGCACCCGGGTGGTGTGATTGCACAATGACTGTCCGATGTTTTCTATTCCCGCGATCTCACCGGGAAGGTAAAACCCCATGACCTGGCTTTTACGCCCGAGAATGGTCGCGCTACTGATGCAGGAACCGGAATGCACCAGATAGAGATAACGAAAGCTGTCGCCTTCCCGGTACAGTACTTCGTTCTTGTTTACAGGGTGATCGCGCAGCACCACGCGATTGAGTGAGCTGCAGTCCGGCGTTTCCAGGCCCAGCACTTTTGCTGTTTGATACAGAGCGCAATCGCGGCAGGCAACAGTAGCGGAAAACTTCATTTCCATGCGTTTGTTACTGGCCCGGAGTTTCTGTGTTATGGGGATGTTGCAGGCGTTCCAGGCAGCCATTCTGATCCGACAGCAGCTGGAACAGGCGATCCACCTCCAGAATCTTGATGTGCTTGCGATCCACTTCCAGAATCCTTTCTTCCTGAAAATGGGTGAACAGGCGGCTCACGGTTTCCAGGGCCAGCCCCAGGTAGGAGCCGATTTCCCGCCGGGACATGCTGAGATTGAATTCCGTGGAGGAAAACCCATAGCTGTGGAAGCGTACGGACAGGCTCAGCAGAAAGGCCGCCAGGCGTTCTTCGGCAGTGCTCTTGCCCAGTAGCACCATGAGGCCGGTTTCCTTGGAAATTTCCTTGCTCATCAGGCGGAACATCTGATGCTGCAGGCCGGGAACAGTGGCAGTGAGCTCCTCCAGTCGGGAAAAGGGAACCTCACATACGGCGGTGGTTTCCAGCGCCTTGGCGGAACAGATGTGTTTGCCGGTTTCAATGCCATCCAGTCCCACGACTTCTCCCGGAAGGTGAAAGCCGACGACTTGTTCCGTGCCGTTGGGACATTGGGTGTAGCTCTTGATGGTGCCGCTTTTCACCACATAGATACTGCCAAAGCGACTGCCGGTCTGGAAAATGTGGTTGCCTCGGTGCAGAGGGCGGTTGCGCTGAACGATAGCATCCAGCCTCTCTATATCGTTGTTCTCCAGGCCAAGAGGCAGACAAAGTTTTGCCAGCCCGCAATTCTTGCAGGCGGTCTTGAGTTTCTCCAGGGAAACAACTTTGGTTTGTGGCAATGGCACGTTCTCGGTCAGGGGCGACGGGTATGGATCGGTGTATTTTGAATGTAAATATGATCCAGATCAACAGTTGTCGTGGCAAACTGGTTTCCAGGAGTGTTGGTTTGGTATCGAACTTGCAAAAATAAAGCCATCGACGCAAATCGATGGCTTTACCAGAGCGGGGTGTCCGAAAGTTGGATTCAGACAGACCCTGACTTATTTGGCCGGTGCGGCGGGTGCGCCCTGTGGCGCTGGAGGAGGCATCATGCCGGGATAACCATAACTGGGGCCGGGACCATAAGCAGGGCCGGGGCCGTAACCATAACCCGGACCATAACCATAGGGGCCGTAGCCACGATAGTATCGGTTGTCATAGCGATTGTAGCCGCGGCCATATCCATTGCCGCTGCCACGACCGCTGAAGCCCATGTTGAAATCGGCGTTGCCGGTGCCGTCACCCATCCAGTCGCCCATGTTGTCCCAGGCATTGTTGCCGTAACCACGGTCGCCCCAGGGGCCGCCCCACCAGGCGCTGGCGCTGGACATGGTAAGGATGGCAGCGCTGGCGATAGCGACTGCGCCCAGTGTTTTTACTAGTTTTTGCATTTGGAAACTCCTTTGATGTTCACGGTTGAGGGGCATCTCGAAAAATCGAGATGCCCTTGCGGGACAGGGATGTCCCGCCATTTTCGATCACTTCAAGTGATTGAAAATGTGAGCAAAACGAAAATCGTATTTTCGGTTTGCGACGAGAAAAATTCCAAGGAAGGAATTTTTCGAGGTTCCCTGAGATAGTTGTCTGTGCTTCCCGCAGGGAAACGCTACGGTGCAAGAATCAGCCCATGGGCTTAATCAGAATGAACTTACCCGTGATTTCGTGTCTGAAATGCAGATCGATTCCTGTGGGAACCGAAGCGCAAGGCTCTGATGTGATTGTTCTTGCTACGGGAAGTTAAATATAGAGTACCCATGGCAATTGCGCCAGTGCTATTTGTTCCGGGTGATGTTGAAAATGGCGGCATATTTCATCGTATCGTCACCCCGGGTGAAGAAAAACAGCGTTTTTCAACGGCTTGCCAATTGAGCGGTGCTGCCGGCTCTGTTAAAATTCCTTTCCGTCCGCTGGGCTTCGCCCAATCACCTACATCTCGGGTCCGATGACAAAATACATATTCATAACGGGCGGTGTGGTTTCCTCCCTTGGCAAGGGCATCGCTTCCGCTTCTCTGGGCGCATTGCTCGAAGCGCGGGGGCTGAAAGTCACCATGCTCAAGCTCGATCCCTATATCAATGTGGATCCCGGCACCATGAGTCCCTTTCAGCATGGCGAAGTCTTCGTCACCGAAGACGGGGCGGAAACCGATCTGGATCTGGGGCACTATGAGCGCTTCATCAATACCACCATGGGCAAGCACAACAACTTTACCAGTGGTCAGGTGTATGAAAGCGTCATTCGCAAGGAAAGGCGTGGAGACTATCTGGGAGGGACGGTACAGGTTATCCCGCACATCACCGACGAGATCAAGCGCCAGATCCGCCTGGGCGCCGACGACAATGATGTGGCCATGGTGGAAATCGGTGGCACGGTGGGGGACATCGAATCACTGCCGTTCATGGAAGCCATCCGCCAGATGGGTGTGGAACTGGGGCGGGAGAACGCCCTGTTCATGCACCTGACGCTGGTGCCTTATATTCCCACCTCCGGAGAGATCAAGACCAAGCCTACCCAGCATTCCGTGAAGGAGTTGCGTTCCATCGGTATCCAGCCTGATGTGTTGCTGTGTCGTGCCGACCGGCCCTTGCCGGATGCCGAAAGGCGCAAGATCGCCCTGTTCACCAATGTGCAGGAACGGGCGGTTATTTCCGCGGTCGATGCAGATACCATCTACCGCATCCCCCTGTTACTGCATGAGCAGGATCTCGATCAGATCGTGGTAGATCAGTTGCAACTGGATGTGCCGCCGGCAAAGCTGGATGAATGGAAAAAGGTTGTGGACGGGCTGTTCAATACCAGCCGGGAAGTGAATATTGCCATGGTGGGCAAATATGTGGATTTGACCGAGTCCTACAAGTCTCTCAATGAAGCGCTGATTCATGCGGGCATCCAGACGGGATCCAAGGTCAATATTCACTATTTCGACTCGGAAGACTTTGAAAGCGGCGACCTCAAGCCGCTGGGCGGCATGGATGCCATCCTGGTGCCGGGCGGCTTCGGCAACCGCGGTGTGGAAGGCAAGATCGCGGCGGTGCGGTATGCCCGCGAAAACAAGATTCCTTATCTGGGTATCTGTCTTGGCATGCAGGTGGCCGTTATCGAATACGCCCGGCATGTGGCCGGGCTGAAGGACGCCCACAGCACGGAATTCAACAAGGAGACCTCCGCGCCGGTCATTGGCCTGATTACCGAATGGCTGGAAAAGGATGGCTCCGTGGTGCAACGGGACGAGCGTTCCGATCTCGGGGGCACCATGCGTTTGGGGGGGCAGGAATGTATCCTCGCGGAAGGTTCCCTGGCGCACAGGTTGTATGGCAAGGAACGGATAGTCGAGCGCCATCGCCATCGTTACGAATTCAACAACAAATACGGCGAACTGTTGCAGGAGCAGGGTTTGCGCATTACCGGAACTTCCGCGGATGGCAGTCTGGCCGAGATTGTGGAGTTGCCCGATCATCCCTGGTTCCTGGCCTGCCAGTTTCACCCGGAATTCACTTCCACGCCGCGTTACGGACATCCGTTGTTTAGCGGATTCGTACAGGCCGCCATCGAGTACCGGCAGAAGGAATTGGCCAGCTGATGGAGCTTTGCGGTTTCGAGGTCGGTATCGACCATCCTCTGTTTCTTATCGCCGGCACCTGTGTGGTAGAAGGTCTGCAATCCGCCGTGGATACTGCTGGCGCGTTGAAAGAGATTACCGACGATCTGGGCATTCCCCTGATCTACAAATCATCCTTCGACAAGGCCAACCGCTCTTCCCATGACAGTTTTCGTGGTCCGGGACTGGAAGAGGGACTGAAAGTTCTGGAGCAGGTGAAAAAGGAATTGAACCTTCCTCTGCTTACAGATGTCCATGAGGACACGCCTCTCGATGAAGTCGCCTCTGTAGTGGACGTATTGCAGACTCCCGCTTTTCTCTGCCGGCAAACCAATTTCATCCAGCGGGTGGCTGCCCAGGGTAAGCCGGTAAACATCAAGAAAGGTCAGTTTCTGGCGCCCTGGGACATGATCAACGTCGTGGACAAGGCGCGTGCCGTGGGTAATGAGCAGATCATGGTTTGTGAACGGGGCGCTTCTTTTGGCTACAACACCCTGATTTCCGACATGCGCGGGCTGGCGACGATGCGTGATACTGCCTGCCCGGTGGTATTCGATGCCACGCATTCTGTGCAACAGCCTGGCGGATTGGGAAAATCCTCCGGTGGTCAGCGGGAGTTCGTGCCGGTACTGGCGCGGGCCGCTGTGGCTGCGGGCGTTTCCGGTTTGTTCATGGAAACCCATGAAAACCCGGAACAAGCCTTGAGTGACGGTCCCAATTCCTGGCCCCTGGGCAGGATGCGTGAATTACTCGAGACCCTGAAGGAAATCGATGCGCTGGTAAAACAGCGGGGATTCGCGGAGACGGATCTGTTGGTGTAGAAAGAATAGATATGAATTGCGTTTGCGCGCTGTTCAACGAATTTTTTAGCAACAAGAAATCTATCTGGAGACGACAAGATGTCGGAAATTATCAGTGTAAGAGCCCGGGAGATCCTGGATTCCCGGGGCAACCCCACCATCGAGGCCGATGTGTATACCGCCGATGGCGCCATGGGGCGGGCGGTTGCTCCCTCCGGCGCATCCACAGGTTCGCGGGAAGCCCTGGAATTGCGGGACGGTGACGCCAAACGCTATGGAGGCAAAGGCGTACTCAAGGCGGTTGAAAACGTAAACAGCCTGATTCGTGACGCGGTGAGCGGCATGGAAGTTGCCGATCAGTCCGCTCTGGATCAGCGCATGATCGAACTGGATGGCACCGACAACAAGTCGAAACTGGGGGCAAACGCCATTCTGGCGGTATCCCTGGCGGCGGCCCATGCTGCGGCCCAGGAAAATGAACAGCCATTGTATGAGTACCTGGGCAAGGACGACCTTCGTATGCCGGTACCCATGATGAACATCATCAACGGTGGTGCCCATGCGGACAACAGCGTGGATCTTCAGGAATTCATGATTCTGCCTGTGGGCGCGCCCTCCATCCGAGAGGCCGTGCGCTATGGCGCGGAGGTCTTTCATGCCCTCAAATCGGTACTGGGCAAGCGGGGGATGGCCACTACGGTTGGCGATGAAGGAGGCTTTGCCCCCAATCTCAGCTCCAATGAAGAAGCTATCGAAGTGATTCTCGAAGCGATTGAAAAGGCCGGCTACAAACCCGGGCAGGATATCAGCCTCGGGCTGGATGCCGCCAGTTCCGAATTCTATCGGGATGGCAAATACCATCTGGATTCCGAGAATCGCAGCTTCGACGCTGCCGGGTTCTCCGAATATCTGGCCAACTGGGTGCGTCAGTATCCCATCATCTCCATCGAAGATGGCATGGATGAAAGCGACTGGGATGGCTGGAAGCTGCATACGGAAATGCTCGGTGACAAGGTGCAGCTGGTCGGAGACGACCTGTTCGTGACCAATACCCGCATTCTTCGGGAAGGCATAGACAAGGGCGTGGCCAACTCCATTCTCATCAAGTTCAACCAGATCGGCACCCTTACGGAAACCCTGCAGGCCATCGAGATGGCAAAAAAGGCCGGCTACAGTGCGGTGATTTCGCATCGCTCGGGTGAGACCGAAGATACCACCATTGCCGACCTGGCGGTGGCCACCGGCACCGGCCAGATCAAGACCGGCTCCCTGTCGCGTTCCGACCGGGTTGCCAAATACAACCAGCTGATGCGTATTGAAGACCAGCTGGGTGACAAGGCTGTCTATCCCGGAAAAGGGGCATTCCCCCTCAGCTGATGCCCTGGTACTTCCGTCTGCTGTTCATACTGTTGCTGGGCATGTTCTTCATCCTCCAGTACCGTCTCTGGGTCGGGCAGGGCAGCCGGGCGGAAGTGTACCGCCTGGAGCGGCAGATAGAGCGCCAACAGGCCCGGCTCGCGCAAATGCATGACCGAAACGAGAAACTGCGCGCCGAAGTACAAAGCCTGAAGGATGGTCTGGAAGCGGTGGAAGCGCGCGCCAGATTGGATCTTGGCATGATCAAGGAAGGGGAGACCTTCTATCAGGTCATTGGCCCCGATAATGTTTCATCGGACAAGACTTCGCCATGAAGTATCTCGCGGTAGTTCCTGCCGCCGGAGCCGGGCGGCGCATGGGCATGAACATTCCCAAGCAATACCTGCAGATCCATGGCAAGGCGGTGATCGACTGGACCCTGGAAGCGCTCCTTTCCCATGCGGATATAGAAATGGTCATGGTGGCGATCAGCCAGGGGGACGAATTCTGGCAGGATACCCGGAGTTCGGCCGATCCCAGAATCCATGTTGTGACAGGCGGTGAGGAACGCTGCCATTCGGTGCTGAATGCACTGCATGCGCTCAATGCAACTGGCTTCAGTCCGGACGACTGGGTGCTGGTACATGATGCGGCGCGTCCTTGTGTCCGTCTCGATGATATAACCCGGGTGATTCATCAGGCCCGCCGCCATGGCGGGGGCGTTTTGGGCGTGCCGGTGCATGACACCATGAAACGAACTGACGCGGAAAATGTCATTCTGCAAACCGTGGAGCGCAACCAGTTGTGGCATGCATTCACACCGCAGATGTTTCCCCTGGGCAAGTTGCATGACAGTCTGCAGGGTGCCCTGGCTGCGGGTGAAAACATCACCGATGAAGCCAGCGCCATGGAATGGGCTGGTCATCGGGCGGTCATGGTGGAAGGCGCCGCGACCAATATCAAGATCACCCGTCCGGTGGATCTGGCTCTGGCGGAATTCTATCTGTCTCTGTAGGGGACCTCGAAATATTTCTTCGTTGGAATTTTTCTCGTCGCAAAGAGAAAAAATGGTGGGGCCTTCCTGTCGCACCCGGGTATCTCGATTTTTCGAGATGCCCTGTAATTCTTCGGTCATATATTGCTGATAGATTGCCTCCGGATGTATCCACAGGAGGACAATCATGAAAAGACCAATGCGATTTCGCTACGTGGGGAGTCCTGCCGCACCTTCTTCGTTGCAGGATTCTGCCTGGCTTAGCCTGTCGGCTGCGGAACGGCTTCGGCTGCGTGAACAGTATGCTCACTACCTCGACAGCATTCCTCAATGTTGCGCCCTGAACCGCAAGGCAACCCGCTTCTGCAATTGGTTGAAAGAATCAGGAATGGCAGGGTGAAAAATGCTGCTATTCTGGATCAGGCATATCCAGTTTGAAGAGTCGTTGTACGTTTTGGCTGGTCTGCAGGGCAATTTCACTGCGGCTTTCAGGGCGAAGCTCTTGCAGTACATCCAGAACTTCGGGCAGATATTCAGGACTGTTGCGCTGGTAACGGTGTTTTTCACCGGACATGTCCGGCGCGTCCGTCTCAAGCACGATGGCATCCAGTGGCAGTTCTGTGGCCAGTTGCCGGAGTTTGCGTGAACGTGTAAAAGTCAGCATGCCGCCGAACCCGAGACAGAATCCCAGTTCGATAAACTTACGTGCCTGTTGCAGGCTGCCGCTGAAAGCATGGCAGATGCCGCCTTTTACCGGGTGTATTTTTAGCAGCTGAAGTACGGTGTCGTTGGCTTTTCTGATGTGCAGAATGACCGGCAGTTCGAATTCCCGTGCCAGATCCAGCTGGCTTTCCAGGTAGAAGAGCTGTTTTTTTTCGTCCAGTTGGGGAAGAAACAGATCCAGGCCGATTTCCCCCAGGGCGATGGGCTGGGTATGGCGAACCTGCTCCGTCAACCGTTCCAGGTCGGTTTCGCAGTGTTCATCGACATAATAGGGATGCAGGCCCAGGGCACCCCAGATGTCCACTGCGCTGCGGGCAATGTCCATCACCCGTGGCCAGCGTGCGGCAGTAGTGCCGGGTACAATGAATCCTCTCACACCGGCCTGCCGCGCTTTTTTCAAAACCGCCTGCCTGTCCTCATCGAAGGCAGGCATGTCCAGATGGCAATGGCTGTCGATGATGAAATCAGTCATGGAGAATCGCGCTGCCTTCATCACGGATGAAATCAAGGAAGGTTTGTGCCGCGAGACTGAGCTTGCGGCTGGTGCTGTGAACGGCAAACCAGTGACGCCGCAGGGGGAAGCCCTTGACGTCCAGTATGCACATACGGTTGCCTTCCAGTTCCAGGCGCAGGTTGTAACGCGACATGACAGAGATGCCCAGCCCCGCCATGACAGCCTGCTTGATGGCTTCTATGCTGCCCAGCTCCATATAGGGTGTCAGGTTCAGGTCATTCTCGGAAAACAGCTTGTCCATGGCAAGGCGGGTGCCGGAGCCAGGCTCACGCAGGAGAAATCGTTCCGTCAGCAGTTGCTTGAGAGGAATGGCGCGCCTTTTTGCCAAACGATGACCGGGGGGGGCTATGACCACCAGGTCATTGTCCAGGAAAGCGGTGGCGGTGACATCCAGTTCATCCGGAACCTTGCCCATGATCAGCAGGTCATCCTGGTTTTCCTTCAGGCGCTGCAATATCTGTTCGCGGTTGGTAACGAACAGGCGGGGTTGTATTTCCGGATAGCGCTGAATAAACACGCCCAACAGATGGGGCATGAAATATTTGGCCGTGGTTACCACGGCGATATGCAATTCACCCTTGATTTCACCGGTGAGCGAGGAAATTTCCCCTCCCAGCAGTTCAAGGCGTTGCAGAATGTCCTGGGAGGCCGCCAGCACTTTTGTACCGGCATTGGTCAGGTGCAGTTTTTTGTCACGGTGTTCGAACAGTGGCAGACCGATGTTGTCGCTGAGCTTTTTCACCTGCATGGAAATGGTGGGCTGGGTGAGATGCAGGGCTTCGGCAGCGCGGGTATAGCCCCCATAGCGGGCTACGGCGACCAGGATTTGCAGTTGACGAAGGGTGGTGGTTCGGGCAAGTGTATCAGCGTTGAGCCGGAACATAGATCATGCTCTATTCTGAAAATATGAAACATTGATTTTACCATATGAAAATACGCAGGCAAAATACGGTTTCTCGGCGCCTGTTGCCGAATGAATTTAACTGAATTAGAGGTGAATCCCCATGGATCAATCGAATCGTTACGCTGATCTCAGCCTGAAAGAAGAAGACCTGATTGCCGGTGGCAAGCACATTTTGTGCGCCTACAAAATGAAGCCTGCCGACGGCCACGACTATCTGGCCACTGCGGCTCATTTTGCTGCTGAGTCTTCCACTGGTACCAATGTCGAAGTATCGACTACCGACGATTTTACCAAGGGTGTGGATGCACTGGTCTATCACATCGATGAAGCCACCGAGGATATGCGCATTGCTTATCCGATGGAATTGTTTGATCGTAATGTGATCGATGGCCGCATGATGCTGGTTTCTTTTCTCACCCTTACGATTGGTAACAACCAGGGCATGGGCGATGTGGCGCATGCGAAAATGATTGATTTCTATGTGCCGGAGCGTGCGATTCAGTTGTTCGACGGTCCTGCCAAGGATATTTCCGATCTGTGGCGCATTCTGGGTCGTCCGGTTGAGAATGGTGGTTACATTGCCGGCACCATCATCAAACCCAAGCTGGGTTTGCGTCCCGAGCCGTTTGCCGAAGCCGCTTACCAGTTCTGGCTGGGTGGCGATTTCATCAAGAACGACGAGCCTCAGGGCAACCAGGTGTTTGCACCGGTGAAAAAGGTTATCCCTCTGGTTGCTGATGCCATGAAACGCGCTCAGGACGAGACGGGCGAAGCCAAGCTGTTTTCCATGAACATCACCGCTGATGACTATCATGAAATGTGTGCCCGCGCGGATTTCGCCCTGGAAACCTTTGGTGAGGATGCGGACAAGGTCGCTTTCCTGGTGGATGGTTATGTCGGTGGCCCTGGTATGGTCACTACAGCCCGGCGTCAATATCCCAACCAGTATCTTCATTATCATCGTGCCGGACATGGTGCGGTTACTTCTCCCTCAGCCAAACGCGGCTATACGGCTTTTGTTCTGGCCAAAATGTCCCGCCTGCAGGGTGCTTCCGGTATTCATGTCGGCACCATGGGCTATGGCAAGATGGAAGGGGATGCTGATGACAAGGTCATTGCCTACATGATCGAACGCGACGAATGTCAGGGCCCTGTGTACTATCAGAAATGGTACGGCATGAAGCCCACCACGCCCATCATCTCCGGTGGCATGAATGCCCTGCGTCTGCCCGGTTTCTTCGAGAATCTGGGTCACGGCAATGTTATCAACACCGCAGGCGGTGGTTCTTACGGTCATATCGACAGTCCGGCGGCTGGTGCGATTTCCCTGCGCCAGGCCTACGAGTGCTGGAAGGAAGGCGCCGATCCCATCGAATACGCCAAGGAGCACAAGGAATTTGCCCGCGCATTCGAGTCTTTCCCTCACGATGCCGATGCACTGTATCCTGGCTGGAGAGAGAAGCTGGGCGTACACAAGTAAGTTTCCAACCTTACTTTGAGCCAACGGAGAGCCCTCGCCCTTGGCGGGGGCTTTCTTGTTCCGGCGGCTGAAAATGCGGCTGTTTTAATCCCCAATTTATTTCCGTTTATCCTTGCTGAGTGCGTCCGCTAGCATTGAACAGGACAGGAATATCATCAAACAGGTGTGAGCATGAGCAATATCGACATCGAACAATACAAGATCACTGAAGAGCCTTTCTATCAGCCTTCCGGCAACGAGGTGGCTCAGTATGAGGCCGCCTATGCCGCTCGCCTGCCGGTCATGGTGAAAGGCCCCACAGGCTGCGGAAAGTCCCGTTTCATCGAGTACATGGCCTGGAAACTGGGCAAGCCCATCATCACTGTCGCCTGTAACGAAGACATGACCGCAGCGGATCTGGTGGGGCGTTATCTGCTGGATGCCGACGGCACCCGCTGGCTGGACGGCCCCCTGACCACGGCGGCTCGTATCGGCGCCATCTGTTATCTGGATGAGGTGGTGGAAGCCCGTCAGGACACCACGGTGGTCATTCACCCCCTGACCGATCACCGGCGCACCCTGCCTCTGGACAAGAAGGGCGAAGTGGTGAAGGCCCACGAAGATTTTCAGTTGGTGATTTCCTACAACCCCGGTTATCAGAGCCTGATGAAGGATCTCAAGCAATCCACCAAACAGCGTTTCGTGGGTATGGACTTCGATTATGTGGCAGCGGATCTGGAAGCGAAGATCGTCGCCGAGGAAACCGGTATCGACCCGGAGACTGCCGCCAAACTGGTACAGGTGGGTGAGGCGGCCCGCAACCTCAAGGGGCATGGTCTGGATGAAGGGATCTCCACCCGCCTGCTGGTGTATGCGGCCAGCCTGATTGCCAAAGGCATCAGTGCTGGTGACGCCGCACGCATGGCCTTGGTGCGTCCCATCACCGATGATTTCGATATTCGGGATACACTGGACAACGCCATCGATGCGGTTTTCGCCTGATTCAGGCCGTTGCGGAATGAAGCAGGGGCAGGGCAGATGACGGAAGTAAACTGTAATTACCGGGAAGTGCAGGCGGTGCTGACAGACTGCCTGGATGAAGTTGAACGGGTACTGAGCGAAAAAGCGCTGAAAGACTTCATCGAAGGTCTGGAACTGCTGTGCATGATGGGGCGAGGCGCCGAACCAGCACTGGTGTACATGGAAGAAGCGGCGGAAATCGTCTGCCACAGCAGTGAGAAAATGATTTATCCGGTGGCCAGAACCGCCTACCAGATTTCCCGCAGTCCCAACGCCAAGGCCATTGTGCCTTTCCTGCAATCCCTGGCGGAGATATCCCGGCGACTCGAAGAGCCGAAGCTGCTGCAGGCTTATCTGGATATCGTGCTGGAAATGGTGGAACGCACATCCATCTCCATCCACGGCTCTCACGCGACCATGGCCAGTCCGGGTTTGATTCCCTTTCTTGAAAAAGCGCCCGTATTGCTCGGAGAGCTGACCATCGGCGGGTTGAAGCGCTGGATGGATTATGGCATCGCCCAGCACAGCCATCATCCGGATCATCTGGCGGAGTTTTTCTCCCTGGCTTCCGCCGACAGCCGTGCAGTGATGCAACGCGAGCGCCATGGCACCCTTCTGGTGGACATGGAAAGGCGCCTGGATCTGTTTGAACTGGCCTTGTGGAAGATCGATGCCAGCATTTATCCCTATTCACGCATGCTGGATGAGCGTTCCGATCCGCGTCCGTATTATGACGATCAGGGCATTTTTCTGCCGGATGTCCATGATGATCTGGACAATGGCATCACCGGCATGGATCAGTATCGGGCAGCCCTGGCGCACATGGCGGGGCATCGCCGCTGGACAGCGCCGGTATTTGCCGACAACCGCAGCCCCATGCAGCGTATCGCCATCGAATGTTTCGAGGATTCGCGCATCGAATATCTGCTGATGCAGGAATATCCCGGTCTGCGGCGGATTTTTCAGGCATTGCACCCGGTTCCCGTGGAGGATGAATGTGATGATGAACGCGAGTCCTGCGTGCGCCATCGCCTGACCATGCTTTCCCGCGCCATACTCGATCCCGATCACGGTTATCGCAATCCGCTTATTCTGGACTTTGTCCAACAGTTTCATGCCATCATGGAGAAAGGCGAGACCACGACCATGGATATGGAAATGCTGGGTATTCAGTTCATGGCCAGGAGCCGCCGTCAATCGGATGCTCTGCCCAATGTGTGGTTCAAAGATACGGAAATCAGCTACCGGGACGACAACCGCAATCTCTGGCAGTTCTACGAACTGGACGATGACGAAGATTTTCATGTCGAACCCACCGAACTGGAAGAAACCGAGCCGGACGATGCCTTGCCGCCACGACATTATCCGGAATGGGATTATGTCACTCAGACCTACCGGCCGGACTGGGCCAGCGTCTATGAAACCCTGCACCCCTCGAAGGATGCCGCCTACATCGATGCGCTGCTGCGCAAGCATGATCGTCTGGCCAAGCAGATCAAACGCATGCTGGATCTGCTCAAACCGCAAAACTATCAGCGCATTCGTTATCAGGAAGAAGGCAGCGAACTGGATCTGGATATTGCCATTCGCTCGCTGATCGATTTCAAGAGCGGGCATGATCCCGATCCACGAATCAACATCAGCCACAAGCACAATGACCGCAATATCGCAGTGACCATTCTGCTGGATCTGTCCGAATCATTGTCCCAGCCCGTGGGCAATACCGGTCAGAGCCTGTTGGAACTGGAGCAGGAGGCGGTTTCCCTGCTGGCCTGGGCCATCGAACAACTGGGCGACAAGTTCTCCATTGCCGGCTTTCACTCCAACACCCGCCACGAAGTGCGTTACTACCATATCAAGGGCTTCAGTGAAGGCTGGAACATGGATGTAAAAGGACGGCTGGCGGCCATGGGGGCAGGCTACTCAACCCGCATGGGCGCAGCCATGCGTCACGCGGCGCATTATCTGGAGCATCAGAAATCCGACAAGAAGCTGTTACTGGTCATAACCGATGGGGAACCGGCGGATATCGATGTGCGGGACGAAAAACATCTTATTGAAGATTCGCGCATGGCCGTGCGTGAGCTGGATCAGCTGGGCATCTACAGCTATTGCATCAACCTCGACCCCAAGGCAGATGAGTATGTGGCGGACATCTTTGGCAACCAGTATTCCATCATCGACAAGCTCGAAAGCCTGCCGGAGAAACTGCCCAAGCTGTTTCTGTCGCTGACAAAATAGAACGCTCCTCAAAAAATCGGAATGCCCATGTAAGCCGAAAAAAACCTTTGACAACTGTGCCATCAGGGATAATACTGGCTTCCAGTGAAATACAAACCGACCGGTCTGTAATATGACATTGTCCGATAAAGCCCTGGCGACAAGACAACGTATTCTGAGCGCGGCGACCGAGCTGTTTTACCAGCACGGTTATCACGCTACGGGACTGGACAAGATCATACGCCAGGCAGGCGTGACCAAGGGAAATTTCTACTACCATTTCGCCAGCAAGGAAGAGCTTGCCGTTGCCACCCTCGACTGGCAGTTTGAAAAAATTTCCCGGGAAATCCGGGAGCAGGTGCTGGACAAGGACAGACGTCCTCTGGACACCTTGTTCGTACTCCTGGAATACATGGCCAGCAGGCAGAAAATGCAGTATGAAGACGGGCATATCCGTGGTTGCTATTTCGGGAATTTCACCCTGGAACTCAGCACCCTCAGCCAGTCAGTGCGCACGGAGGTCAACGGGATTTTTCGCCGTTATCTGGAGATGATCGAATCGCTGCTGACCCAGGCTCAATCAGCGGGGCAGGTAGCCTCGGACCTCGATCCGCACAGCTTTGCAGCCATCATCCTGGGGCAGGTTGAAGGGGCCATCCTCCTCGACAAGGCCAACCAGAAACCCGAACAATTCGATGCAAGTATTGATTTCATCAGGCAGTGCCTGAATCCTAAAACATTGGGGCCTGGTCATATTGAGGTTCCATGATGGGTGGCTATGGAGGTGCAGCCATTTTTTTAACCACAAAAACAGACCGACAGGTCGGTATTAAATAACAGGAGAACAACTATGACCACAAATGTACTGATCAATCCAACCATACCCGACGCTGATCAGAAGCGGGTAAGTGCAATTTTCGATAGTATTGAATCCCACCTGGGTTTCGTGCCCGCAGGACTGAAACTGTACAGCATCAGTCCGCCATTACTGGAAGCTTTCGTGGGGACGGTCGGGTATTTCATGTCCCATGAGCGATTGAGCCAAAAACTGCTGGCATTTATACGCTATTTGGTGTCTTCTGACGCTAACTGCCATTTTTGCATTGACTTCAATTCGGCACTATTGATGAATATGGGGGTGACGGCAGATCAACTGGAGGCGGCTCGAATCGAGCCGGATCTTGCCCCTCTGGAAAGTGGTGAGAAGACCCTGCTGAAGATCGCCCTGGCTGCCATTGACCAGCCTGAGGCGGTGACAGATGCTGACATCGAGTCTGCCAGAGCCCAGGGCTATGGTGAGCGGGATGTGTTCGATGCGGTAGTCATTGCTGCAAACAACAAGGCTTTTACCCATGTATTGCGAACATTCAAGGTAGAAGACCAGGCGGCATTTGCCTGAGAATGCTGCGCAAGGGTTGCACCAGGATTCGGCCTGTTTTTGGTTGCTAGCAGTACATTGCCGGTTACGGGATTGCGAATACGGAAGTTTACACGAAAGTAGGGCATAATACGCGTTTTTCCTTGATCCGCCCGCAGGGGCGAAGAAGCAGCCTATGCAAGCACTGGTTGGCGTCATCATGGGTTCCAGTTCGGACTGGGAGACCATGCGTCATGCAACAGAAACACTGGAGAAACTGGGAATTTCTTTTGAAAAGGAAGTGGTTTCCGCACACCGGACACCGGACAAGTTGTTCCACTATGCCGAGCAGGCCCGTGAGCGGGGCATCGAAGTAATCATTGCCGGCGCTGGCGGAGCCGCGCATCTGCCGGGCATGGTGGCGGCCAAGACCAGTTTGCCCGTGCTGGGAGTTCCTGTGCAGTCCAAGGCGCTCAATGGCATGGACTCTTTGCTTTCCATCGCCCAGATGCCGGCGGGCATCCCCGTGGGCACACTTGCCATCGGTCGGGCCGGGGCGGTCAATGCGGCTTTGTTCGCCGCCGCCATTCTCGGAAATCAGCACGCCGGTATTCGACAAGCACTCGATGCGTTCCGCGCGGAACAGACCCGTAGCGTGCTGGAAAATCCGGATCCTGCCGCCGACTCATGAAGATCGGGATTCTCGGGGGAGGGCAACTGGCTCGAATGCTAGCCCTGGCCGGTTATCCACTTGGTCTGGATTTCGTGGTGCTGGAGCCGGCGAAAGATGCCTGCGCGGCGCCTCTTGCCGTTCATCTGCAGGCGGACTATGACGATCCGGATGCGCTGAGGCTTCTCGCGCAACAGACGGACCTGGTCACCTACGAATTTGAAAGCGTACCGGCAAGCGCGGTAGAGCAGCTTGGCGCGGAACTTCCCGTCTATCCTCCCGCCAGTGCGCTGGCAACTGCCCGGGACCGGAACAATGAAAAGACCCTGTTTCGTGAGCTGGGTATAGAAACGGCGCCTTTCGCCGAGGTGCATGACCTGGCCAGTCTGCAACAGGCGGTTAACAGCCTGGGCCTGCCAGCCATACTCAAGACCCGAACCCTTGGCTATGACGGCAAGGGTCAGCAGGTGATTCGGCCGGGTGATGATTTGGCCGCTGCCTGGGATGCCATTGGCGCGGTGCCGGCAATTCTGGAAGGTCTGGTGAAGTTTGATCGTGAAGTCTCCATCATCGCGGTACGCAGTGTTTCCGGAGAACTGGCTTTTTATCCGTTGGCGGAAAACCGGCATCAGGAAGGCATTCTGCATCAATCCATTTGTCTGCGTGAAGATTCCCATCAACCTCTTGCGCAAGATTATGCCCGGCGGGTGCTGGAAAGACTCGATTATGTGGGTGTGCTGGCCATCGAGTTTTTTCAGGTCGGTGAACACTTGCTGGCGAATGAAATGGCGCCGCGAGTACATAATTCCGGTCACTGGAGCATTGAAGGGGCCGAGACCAGCCAGTTTGAAAATCATCTGCGCGCAATTCTGGATCTGCCCCTGGGCAGCGCCAGTCCCGTGGGGCATGCCGCGATGCTGAATCTGATCGGAACCCTGCCGGACAGGCAGGCCTTGCTCGCGCTGGAGAATGCGCATTTGCATTTGTATGGAAAAGCGCCTCGCCCTGGGCGGAAAATTGGCCACCTGACCTTCAGGGAAAGCTCGCGGGAAAAGCTTGGGACGCGTCTGGCGCAGGCAAATAAATTACTTTAGAAATAAATAATAACTATTTGAAATCATATATTATATGTCTGAGATGATTTGGTTTTTTCTGGCCCTGATCAGCGGTTTGACCGTGCTTGTCTGGAGTGCTGATCGCTTTGTGGCCGGCGCTGCCGGTCTTGCCAGAGCCTTGGGGGTTTCCACCCTCATCATCGGCTTGACCATCGTGGCTTTCGGCACTTCTGCTCCAGAAATGCTGGTTTCGGCAGTGGCGGCTCTGCAGGGAAATGCCGGCCTGGCTATCGGTAATGCCATTGGTTCCAATATTGCGAATATGGCGTTGGTGCTTGGCGTCACCGCCCTAATCGCTCCCCTGGTTGTGCATTCGAACACCCTGAATCGGGAATTTCCCCTCATGCTGGTGGTCATGGTCGTGGCTCTTGGATTGCTCTGGAATGGTCTGTTGTCGCGCCTGGACGGGTTGATATTGCTTGGCGGGATGGTGGCGGTGGTAGTCTGGACCATACATCTGGCGCGTACCAGCAGCGTGGAAGACCCCCTCATCGAGGAACTTGCCGAAGAGATCCCCGCACACATGCCCAAGGGCCAAGCCTGGTGGTTGCTGGTGTCGGGCCTGGCGCTGCTGCTGCTCAGCTCCAAACTGCTGGTATGGGGAGCGGTCGGGATCGCCCAGTATTATGGGGTAAGTGATCTGGTGATCGGTCTTACCATTGTTGCCATAGGCACTTCTTTGCCGGAACTGGCGGCATCGGTGATGGCTGCGCGCAAGAATGAACATGATATTGCGGTGGGGAATGTGGTGGGGTCCAATCTTTTCAACATCCTGGCGGTACTGGGCATCGCCGGAAGCATAGCGCCGACAGAGGTGGATCCAGCGGTTCTTTACAGGGACTTTCCCCTCATGTTGATTCTGTCCATGGCCCTGTATCTCATGGCGCGGGGCTTCAGCCGCGAGGGACATGGGATTATCCGGCGCTGGGCGGGATTGCTGCTGTTGCTCGTATTTCTGGGGTATCAGACCAGTCTGTTCATGACGCTGGCAGGCAAGAGCGCTGCCTGAGGTGGCGCAAGCGCTTTTTCGCTATAATCGAAAATCCGTGTGCTGGAAATCGTCCGATTCATGAAACCTCTGGAACATTTGCTCGAACTCTTCATGTTCAATGCCCGCTGGCTGTTGGCGCCGTTCTATGTCGGGATGATCATTGTTTTTGCCGGGTATGAGAACTTCGTGTCGCGTATCGATGTGGCAGATCATATAGACAGGCCGAGCTGGATGGGCAAGGTCGGCTTTACCGACCTCAAGATCAAGCTCATTGGTTCCATCGTGGCGATTTCCGGTATCGAGTTGCTGAAATTGTTTGTCACTGTCGGTGAGCCTGTCGCACAGCAGGAATTGATCTGGAAGGTGGTTATTCATGCCACTTTGGTGATATCCGGCGTGCTGTTTGCGCTCATGGACAGAATTGGCGGCAAAACGCCCCATTGACACAGGTAATACCATCATGTTGCGAAAGATACTGGTAGCCAATCGGGGCGAGATTGCCGTAAGGGTAATCCGCGCCTGTGCGGAAATGGGCATACGCTCGGTGGCGATCTATACCGAAGCCGACAGGTACAGCCTGCATGTAAAGAAAGCGGATGAGGCATACAGCATTGGCGAAGATCCCGTGGCGGGATATCTGAATATTCACCGAATCGTCAACCTCGCGGTGCAGGCCGGTTGCGATGCCGTCCATCCGGGTTACGGGTTTTTGTCGGAGAATGCGGATTTTGCCGCGGCCTGTGAACGCCGGGGAATTACCTTCATCGGTCCCAGCGCCGATGTCATTCGACGCATGGGTGACAAGACCGAGGCGCGCAAGGCGATGATCGCGGCAGGTGTACCGGTGACTCCGGGCACCGAGGAAAATCTGACCGGTCTGGAAGAGGCGCTGGAAGTGGCGCAGCGTATTGGCTATCCGGTAATGCTCAAGGCCACCTCAGGTGGCGGCGGGCGCGGTATCCGCCGCTGTGACAGCGAGGAAGACCTGCGCAAGAATTATGAGCGGGTCATTTCCGAAGCAACAAAGGCCTTTGGCCGCGCTGAAGTGTTCATGGAAAAATGCGTGGTCAATCCCCGGCATATCGAGTTGCAGGTGCTGGCGGACAGTCATGGCAACTGCATTCATCTGTATGAGCGGGACTGTTCCATTCAGCGGCGCAATCAGAAGCTCATCGAGATTGCCCCGTCTCCGCAGCTCGACGAAGGGCAGCGCCAGTACCTTGGGGGGCTCGCGGTGATTGCCGCCAAGGCGGTAGGTTATGAGAGTGCCGGAACCGTGGAGTTTCTCATGGATGAGAATGACCGTTTCTATTTCATGGAAATGAATACCCGGGTGCAGGTGGAGCACACCATCTCCGAAACCATTACCGGAGTGGACATCATCGAAGAGCAGATTCGCGTGGCCGCGGGCCTCAAGCTGCGTTTCAAGCAGCATGAGATACAGCGCCGGGGATTTGCCATCCAGTTCCGGGTGAATGCGGAAGATCCCAAGAACAACTTCCTGCCCAGTTTCGGGCGGATTTCCCGCTACTATGCTCCGGGGGGACCCGGGGTGCGCACGGATACCGCCATCTATACGGGGTATACCATTCCACCCTATTTTGATTCCATGATCGCCAAGGTCATTGTTTGGGCCTTGACCTGGGAGGATGCCATCGCCCGGGGCGAAAGGGCCTTGCGCGACATGGAAGTGCATGGCATTCGAACCACCAAGGCCTATTACCTGGAGATCATGCACCACCCGGATTTTCGGCGGGCCAACTTCACCACTTCTTTCGTCGAGGATCATCCTGAACTCACGGAATACACAGAAAAACTGTGCAAGAGCGATGTCGCCGCCGCCCTGGCGGTAGCCGTGGCCGCGCATGCCGGTTTGTAGAAGGTAGAAAACCATGTCGAAGATAGAAATAACCGATGTCATCCTGCGTGACGCACACCAGTCCCTGATCGCCACTCGCATGCGCACCGAGGACATGCTGCCCATCTGCGACAAGCTGGACAAGGTGGGTTACTGGTCCCTGGAATGCTGGGGCGGGGCAACCTACGATGCTTGTCTGCGGTTTCTGAAGGAAGATCCCTGGGAACGTCTGCGCAAGCTGCGTGAGGCCTTGCCCAATACCCGGCTGCAAATGCTGGTGCGGGGACAGAACCTGCTGGGCTACCGGCACTATGCTGATGATGTGGTGCGTGCCTTTATCCTCAAAGCTGCAGAGCAGGGCATGGATGTCTTTCGCATTTTCGACGCCCTGAATGATATCCGCAATTTGCGCACCGCCGTCGAAGCCACCAAGGAGGCAGGCAAGCATGCCCAGGGCACCATCTGCTATACCGTCAGTCCGGTACATGATACCCAGGGCTTCGTGAAGATGGCTCGGGAGCTGGCCGACATGGACTGCGACAGCATCTGCATCAAGGACATGGCCGGTCTTCTTACCCCCTATGCAACCGAAGAGCTGGTAAAAGCAATCAAGGACGCGGTGGATCTGCCCCTGCAACTGCATTCCCATGCGACTGCGGGACTGGCGGAAATGTGCCATCTGAAAGCGATTGAAAACGGCTGCGACCGTGTGGATACGGCGATTTCCTCCTGGGCCGGGGGCACCAGTCATCCGCCTACCGAATCGCTGGTGGCGGGATTGCGTGGCACCGGTTACGACACCGGCCTGGATCTGGAACTGCTCCAGGAAATCGGCATGTATTTCTACGAAGTACGCAAGAAATATCATCAGTTCGAAAGTGAATTCACTGGCGTGGACACCCGTGTGCAGGTGAACCAGATTCCCGGCGGAATGATTTCCAATCTCGCCAATCAGCTCAAGGAACAGAATGCCCTGGGGCGCATGAATGAGGTCATGGAAGAGATACCTCGGGTACGCGAGGACCTCGGGTATCCGCCTCTGGTGACGCCAACCTCCCAGATCGTTGGCACCCAGGCGGTGCTCAATGTGCTTACGGGAAAACGCTATGAAACCATTACCAATGAAGTGAAGCTCTATCTCCAGGGCGGTTACGGAAAAGCGCTGGGCAAGGTGAACAAGAAGCTGCGCCGGGAAGCAGTGGGGGAGCAGGACATTATCGAAGTGCGTCCTGCGGACTTGCTGGCGCCGGAGCTGGAGCATCTGCGCCAGGAAATCGGCGATCTGGCCAAATCCGATGAAGACGTGCTGTCCTATGCCATGTTTCCCGAGATCGGGCGGCAGTTTCTGGAGCAGCGCGCCGCCGGAGCCTTGCAGCCAGAGCCACTGGAGCCGCCTCCGGGGGATGGTCCCCAGGAGAGCGCGCCGACGGAATTCAATATCGTGCTCCATGGCGAGACCTACCATATCAAGATTACCGGCGCCGGGCACAAGGGACAGCCGGAGCGGCATTTCTACATGACGGTGGATGGTGTTCCCGAGGAAGCCGTGGTGGAAACCCTGGACGAGATTGTGCTCACCGGCGGAGCGGAAGGCGCTGTTCAGGAGTCCATAAGCGGGCGCCGGCCCAAGGTTACCAAGGAGGGGCATGTCGCCACTTCCATGCCTGGCACCATCGTCGAGGTGCTGGTCAAGGAAGGTGACAACATCGAGGCGGGTGAGCCAGTGCTGGTTACTGAAGCAATGAAGATGGAAACCGAGGTACAGGCGCCCATAGGCGGCACTGTAACCGGTGTGTTCGTGCAGAAGGGGGATGCGGTGAACCCCGACGAGGCGCTCGTTGAAATCGAACCCTGATCCGGTACGCATAGGACTGGCTCTGGGCGGCGGCGCTGCCCGGGGCTGGTCTCATATCGGCATCATCCAGGCGCTGGAGGAAATGGGTCTGCGACCGGATGTGGTCGCAGGCTGTTCCATCGGTTCCATCGTCGGAGCGGCTCAGGCGGCGGGCAATCTGGCTGAACTCAAGGATTGGGTGCTGTCGTTGCGCCGACGTGATGTAGCCGGCTTCTTTGACATTGGCTGGGGTAACAAGGGGCTGATCGATACGGAGCGTCTGCAGCGCTTTCTGCATGAGCATGTTGTAGAACAGAACCTGCTTATCGAGGATTTCGAAGTGCGTTATGGCAGCGTGGCCACGGATCTGGGCAATGGCCGGGAGCTATGGTTTACCGATGGTTCGGTGATGAAGTCCATCATGGCATCCATTGCCCTTCCGGGGCTCTTCGCTCCGGTGCGACACAACAACCGCTGGCTGGTGGATGGCGGACTGGTGAATCCGGTACCTGTGTCTCTCTGTCACGCCCTGGGTGCTGAAGTGGTCATCGCGGTCAATCTCAATGCCGATATTCTGGGCAAGCACCTGAATCTGAAAAAGGATGATCTTGCGGCCAGCAGTGGTTTCATGGACGGTATCCTGGGTACCATCAAGACTTATTCGGCGAGTATTTTTCCTGGAAACCGGGAGGTTGCGCCACCGGGCATGCTGGACGTGCTGGCCAGCAGCGTGAACATCACCCAGGACAGGATCACCCGCAGCCGCATGGCCGGAGATCCCCCGGATATCCTCATCGAACCTCATCTGGCACATATTGGTCTGCTGGAGTTCCACCGCGCGGAAGAAGCTATTGCCGAAGGACGTGATTGCATCAAACGCATGCAGCCTGCGATAGAGTACACCATGAAATATGCGCTCAGGATTTCCGGCAAGGTGCTTGAGGAACCCTGAGGTCAGATGTATTCTGTCATATGCTGCGCCTGATACAGGAGCAGGCAGCGCAGACGAATCGGAGAAGGAGACAGGGACAGGCGAAACATGGATACTGATGCCGATGTTTCAGGATTGAACGAGAGAGTGCTTCATCGGCAGTTACGGCTGCTGGCGGAGCATCTGCCCGTGGTTCTGCCGGCCAGCCTGCTGGCTGCGGGACTGGTAGGGTGGGGGTTCTGGGATCATGTTGACCAGCCAATTCTCATTTACTGGCTGTGTGGCCTGTTTGTCTTGTCCGCGGGAAGGGTGCTGCTTTCCTGGTATCTTGTGGATCAGCCCCTGAACAGGAAAGGAATCCGACGGATGAAGGGCATGTTGCTGAGCGGAGCCTTGTTGTCCGGCGCGGTGTGGGGCATTGGGGGAATTCTGTTCTTCGATCCGGGAAACCCCTATGGTTTTGCCCTGCTGGTCATCATTCTCGGGGGATTGCTCTCTGGCGCGCTGGGATCGCATTCCTATTATTTTCCGACTTTTTTTGCTTTTGCGGTTCCTGAATTTCTTCCCCTGATCTGGGAGTTTTCCCGTGAGGAAGGGGAGATGTATGAAATCATCACCCTGGTGATGCTGCTTTTCCTGTTGCTCAATCTGTATTATTCCAAGAAGCATGAGAACGTCATCACCACCGCCATTCGTCTGCAGTTTGCCAATGATTCTCTGTTGGAAGAACTGCGCAGCGCCAATCGTGAGCTTCACCAGTATTCCTACACCGATCCGCTCACGGGCATAGGCAACCGGCGTCAGTTCGATCTGGATATGGAACAGACCTTGCAGGTAACGAAAACCACCGGAGAGGCAGTTTGTCTGATTCTCATGGATGTGGACTATTTCAAGGCATACAATGATCGCTTCGGTCATCCCAAGGGGGATGCCGTTCTCAAGGATATTGCCCGGGTGATGCTGAAAGTGTGCCAGGAACAGCAGGTTCGCGGCAGACCCATGCGTATCGGTGGTGAAGAGTTTTCCCTGCTGCTCAAGGGTGATCTAAAAACAGCTGCTCATGTTGCCGAGACCATGCGTCAGGAAGTCAGCAGGCTGTATTCCGGCAAGGGACAGCAGATTAGCGCGAGTTTCGGCGTGGCGATGACAAATCCCCAGGCCGGCGGTACACGCAAAAAACTGTTCAAGTCCGCGGACCAGGCGCTGTATGAAGCCAAAACAGCAGGGCGCAACCAGGTAGTGGTTTTCGATGGTCAAGACTCTGCAAATCAGTCATAATTCATTTCCCGTTCCGGCGCCCGTAGCGCCCGGGAACGAACTCAGTTTATGGCGGCCGTATCGGTCCCCTCGCAACACTCAGCTGTGAACCCGGTCAGGCCCGGAAGGGAGCAGCCGCAGCAGTGACAGTGTGTGCCGGGGTGTGGCTGGTGCGGTTGCCACCCTATTGAACCGGGATGGAGCACGCAAAGCGATTTCATGTCCTACCAGGTACTAGCACGAAAATGGCGTCCCCGCAGTTTCGATGAAATGGTGGGGCAGGAGCATGTGGTTCGCGCCCTGAGCAATGCCCTGGACAACGACCGTCTGCATCATGCCTACCTGTTTACCGGTACCCGGGGTGTGGGCAAGACTACCCTGGCGCGCATTCTGGCCAAATCCCTGAACTGCGAACAGGGAGTCAGCTCCACTCCTTGCGGGGAGTGCAGTATCTGTCGCGAAGTGGACGAAGGCCGTTTCGCCGATCTGCTGGAAGTGGACGCCGCTTCCCGCACCAAGGTGGATCAAACCCTGGAACTGCTGGAAAACGTACCCTTTGCCCCCATACGCGGCCGTTACAAGGTGTATCTCATCGACGAGGTGCACATGTTTTCCAACTCCAGCTTCAATGCCCTGCTCAAGACCCTGGAAGAACCGCCGCCCCATGTGAAGTTTCTGCTGGCCACCACGGACCCGCAGAAAGTGCCGGTAACGGTGCTGTCCCGTTGCCTGCAGATGAATCTCAAACGCCTGCCCCTGGAGCAGATTCGCGGCCAGTTCGAGCATGTGTTGGCTGCCGAGGGCGTGGAATGGGAGTCTCCGGCGCTGGATCTGCTTGCCCGGGTAGCCGATGGCAGCATGCGGGACGGCCTGAGCATACTCGATCAGGCCATCGCCTTTGGCGCGGGAAAACTGCGTGAAGACGAAGTCAAGGCCATGCTCGGCGTAGTTGCCCAGGATCGCTTGCCGGGCTTGTTGCACCGGATTGCGGACAAGGATGCTCCCGGCCTGCTTCAGGATATCACCCAGGCCGCGCAACAGAGTCCGGATTTTGCCGCCCTGCTCAGGGACATGCTGCTGTTGTTGCACCGTATCGCCCTCTATCAGGCAGTGCCGGATGCCGCCGATGCGGCCTGGGGCGACTTGCAACCGATTCAGGAACTTGCGCAGCGGCTGTCGGCCGAAGACGTCCAGCTGTTCTATGAGATTGCTCTGCGCGGGCAGCGTGACCTGCCCCTGGCGCCGGATCCGCGCAGCGGCTTCGAGATGATTCTGCTGCGCATGCTGGCCTTCCGCCCCGTTGAGCCGTCTTCGGCGGAACCCAAGGCTGCCACGCCATCGTCCAAACCGGACAAAACCGCTGCAAGCCGCCCGGCGCCCGAGACGCAATCCAGACCCGCCTCTGCGGGTGCGCCTGGCGAAAAACGGGAAGCAGCGCCCTCCGGGAAAACCGATCTTCGGGACTGGCATCAGATTCTGCCCCAACTGGGGCTGGGCGGGCTTTCCTCCCAACTTGCTGCCCATTGCACGGTGAAATCCTGGCAGAATGACGAGTTGGTGCTGGCTCTCGGTAGCGAAGGTGCGGCGTTGGCCGGTACCATGGCGGAGAAAAAGCTGCACACCGCCCTGGAAAACTATCTTGGCAGATCCCTGAAAATGTGTGTGCAAGTCGAAGACCTGGGCGAAGAAACCCCGGCACAGGCCGCTGAACGCAAACAGCGTGAAGCCCAGGCGGCCGCAATCGATGCCCTGCAGAATGATCCCGTGGTCAAGGAGCTGGAAGACGGCTTTGGCGCGGAATTGCAAGTGGACACTGTCAAACTGAACAAGAAATAATCGATCAGGAGATATTATGAAAGGTGGTTTAGGCAACCTCATGAAACAGGCCCAGAAGATCCAGGCTGACATGCAGAAGGCCCAGGAAGAACTGGCCAGGGCGGAAATTACCGGTGAATCCGGTGGTGGTCTGGTAAAAGTCACCATGAATGGCAAGCACGAAGTACGCCGGGTGGAAATCGACGATTCCCTCATCGGTGACGACAAGGAAATGCTCGAGGATCTGGTGGCGGCCGCATGTAATGATGCCGTACACCGCATCGAGGAAAAAACCCGGGATCAGATGAGCGGACTCACCTCCGGTCTCAATCTGCCGCCGGGGATGAAGTTGCCTTTCTGATGACCCGGGGAGGGCTGCTGCAACAACTCATCGACAGCTTCTGCTGTCTGCCGGGTGTTGGCCCGAAAACCGCCCAGCGCATGGCCTTTCATGTCCTGGAAAGAGACCGGGAAGGTGGAAAGCAACTGGCGAATGTGTTGGCGCAGGCGGTGGAGCGCATCGGCCACTGCCGCCGTTGCCGCACCCTCAGTGAAGATCAGTTGTGTGCGCTCTGCGCCAACGACCAGCGTAATGACAGCCAGTTGTGCATCGTAGAGAGTCCGGCAGACATATTCGCCATCGAACAGGCCACGGATTACCGGGGGCGTTATTTCGTGCTTGGAGGGCGGTTGTCCCCCCTGGACGGTATTGGTCCCGCGCAGATTGGTTTGCCGCAACTGGCGGATCTGCTTGCGGAAAATACGGTGGAAGAACTGATCCTGGCCACCAATCCCACGGTGGAAGGAGAAGCGACCGCGCAGTACATAAGCGAAATGGCTGCCGGGCAGGGGGTTTCCGCCACCCGTATCGCCCATGGAGTGCCGCTGGGGGGTGAACTGGAATATATCGACGGCGGCACCCTGGCACATGCTTTCATGGGGCGGCGCAAGGTCAATAACGGGAGGAACAGACATGAGTGATTGTATATTCTGCAAGATTGCCGCCGGGGAAATTCCCGCGGACGTAATTTATCAAGATGATGATGTACTCGTGTTTCGGGATCTGAATCCCCAGGCGCCTACCCATGTGCTGGTGATTCCCCAACGCCATATTGCCACGCTCAATGATCTGCAGCCGGAAGACGCCGAGCTGGTCGGCAGGATGATGCTGGCGGCAAAAACCGTGGCCGATCAGGAAGGCATCGCCGATGCCGGATACCGTACTGTATTCAACTGCAATGCAGGCGCCGGTCAGACCGTGTTCCACATCCACCTGCATGTACTGGGTGGACGGCCCATGAGCTGGCCGCCAGGGTAACATCTGGCTTCAGGTCAGCAGCAACTCCAGCAAGCGCATATAGATTCGCGACAGATTGTCCAGATCCACCACGCTCACGCATTCGTTGACTTTGTGAATGGTGGCGTTCAAGGGGCCAAGTTCCAGCACCTGGGCGCCGGTGGGAGCGACGAAGCGTCCGTCGGAGGTGCCGCCGGAGGTGGAAAGCTTGGTCGGATAACCCATGATTTCCTCGACGGCCTGTTGTGTGGCATCCAGCAATTCGCCACCAGGAGTGAGAAAGGGCGGGCCGGAAAGGGTCCATTCGATGTCGTAATCTAGGCCGTGCCGGTTGAGAATCTCCTCTACCCGCCGTTCCAGTTCTGCATGGGTGGTTTCCGTGGAGAAACGGAAATTGAACAGCACCTCCAGCGTACCGGGAATGACGTTGGTGGCGCCAGTGCCGGCGTGAATGTTGGAGATCTGGAAGGTGGTTGGAGGAAAGAACGCATTACCCTGATCCCATTCCTCGGCCACCAGTTCCGCCAGTGCGGGAGCGGCTGCATGCACCGGGTTCCGCGCCAGATGCGGGTAGGCCACATGTCCCTGCACGCCTTTCACCAGCAATCGGCAACCATGAGAGCCGCGTCGGCCGTTCTTGACCACATCCGCCAGTTTGTCGCTGGAAGAAGGTTCTCCTACCAGACACCAGTCGATTTTTTCCCCGCGCAGCTCCAGGGTTTCCACGACTTTTACCGTACCCTGAGTGGCGGGCCCTTCTTCGTCACTGGTGATGAGATAGGCGATGGATCCCTTGTGATGTGGATACTTGCGCACAAAGGCTTCGGTGGCGGTAATCATGGCCGCCAGGGATCCTTTCATGTCCGCCGCGCCACGCCCGTGGAGCAGGCCGTCATGGACGACGGGCCGGAAGGGAGGAAACTTCCAGGCATCTTCCGGTCCAGGGGGGACCACATCCGTGTGTCCGGCAAAGCAGAATAGCGGGCCCTGGTTGCCCCGTCTGGCCCAGAAATTCTGCGTATCGCCAAAATTCATTGGCTCCAGCTGGAAGCCCAGGGCGCCCAGGCGCTCCATCATCAGCACCTGACAGCCGTGGTCTTCGGGAGTGACCGAAGGACGGCTGATGAGTTCCTTGGCCAGTTCCAGGGTTTCGGACATCAGAAATCCATGCCCAGAGTGAACAGAAGGGCGGAATTGCCCAGGAAGATGATATCCGCGCCAAAGCCGTTTTTCTTGTAGCCAAAGCCGGGAATCACGCCAGGTGCCCAGCCGCTGGGACTGTTGAAGGGAATCTTGTCGTCCCAGGGTTCCTTGTAGCCATGGATCACCCCGGCGGTGAGCTTGAAATGGAAATTCTGCCAGTCATTGGGGAAATGCCAGGTCTTGCCGCCATAGAGGTACTGGGAAAACTGGCCGAAGGAATTGTCGAACAGGGCCAGGCCATACAGCCAGTCGTTGGATTTCTGTGCTTCCAGAGCGCCAAACAGATTGGGTCCGTCATGATCCTTGCTCGATGAGTAGTGAACATAGGTGCCGGCCTGAAGATACAGGTGATCGTACTGATACCATTTCTCATCGTCTTCGGCGGCCAGACAGGAAGCGGACAGAAGCGCCAGCAGGATGTTCAGGATGATGATTTTTTTCATTGTTGAAACAGCTCCTTGTATCTTTTTTCGGAAAAGCCGACTTCGACATGCCCTTTGTCGGTGACCAGTATCGGCCGCTTGATGATGGACGGGATTTCCAGCATCACTTCCCGGGCGCTGGCTTCGTCGATATTGTCCCGCCGGGCCTGATCCAGCTTGCGCCACATCATGCCCCGCCGGTTGAGCAGGGTTTCCCAGCCCGCCTTGTCCATCCATTCGCGCAGATGGTTTTCATCCACGCCTTCCTTCTTGTAGTCGTGGAATTGATACTCGATGCCATGCTCTGTGAGCCATTTACGCGCTTTTTTCATGGTATCGCAGTTGGGAATGCCGTACAGCTGAATCATCAGATGTCCCGCAGCAGCTCGTTGATGCCCACCTTGCCCAGGGTCTTTTCATCCACTTTCTTGACGATGACCGCGCAATACAGGCTGTATTTGCCGTCCTTGGATGGCAGATTGCCGGATACCACCACGGAACCCGCGGGCACCCGGCCATAGAGAATCTCATCCTTCTCCCGGTCGTAGATGCGCGTGGACTGGCCGATATACACGCCCATGGAGATTACCGAGCCTTTTTCCACGATGACGCCTTCCACGATTTCCGAACGGGCGCCGATGAAGCAGTTGTCCTCGATGATGGTGGGAGCGGCCTGCAACGGTTCCAGCACCCCGCCGATGCCCACGCCGCCGGACAGATGCACATTCTTGCCGATCTGGGCGCAGGAACCCACCGTGGCCCAGGTGTCCACCATGGTGCCCGAATCCACATAGGCGCCGATATTTACGTAAGAGGGCATGAGTACGCAGGAAGGCGCGATATAGGCGCCCTTGCGCACCGAGGCCGGCGGCACCACGCGCACTCCCGCGTCGCGGAACTCCCGGGCATTGTAATCAGCGTATTTGGAGGGCACCTTGTCGTAATAATTGGTGAAACCGCCTTTCATGAATTCGTTGTCGTTGATGCGGAAGGACAGCAGCACCGCCTTTTTCACCCATTCATTTACCTGCCAGCCCTGGTCCGTGGGTTCGGCCACGCGCAGGCTGCCGGCGTCGATCTGCTCTATGGTTTCCATGATGGCATCACGCACCAGGGTGTCCACATTGCGCGGGGTGATGTCGGCGCGCTGCTCAAAGGCTTCTTCGATGATGCTCTGGTTGTTGCTCATGTTCATTCCTCAGGATTTTTCAATGAATTGTCGGATTCGTCTGGCGGCATCGATGCATTCGTCCATGGGAGCGACCAGGGCCATGCGCACATGGCCCGCGCCGGGGTTGATGCCATTCGCCTGGCGCGACAGATAACTGCCGGGCAGAACCGTGATGTTCTGTTGCCGGTACAACTCCCGGGCGAATTCCGTATCCTCTCCCGGCGTTTTGGCCCAGAGATAGAACCCGGCTTCCGGGCGCTGAACTTCCAGGCATCCGTCCAGAATATCCAGCACCTTAGCAAATTTCTCCCGGTAGGCATGGCGGTTTTCCCGGACATGGGCTTCGTCCTTCCAGGCCAGTATGCTGGCTGCCTGATGGTGTGGCGGCATGGCGCAGCCATGATAGGTACGGTATTGCAGGAATGCACTCATGATATTTGCGTCGCCGGCAACAAAACCGGAGCGCAGCCCCGGCGCGTTGGAGCGCTTGGACAGGCTGTGGAATACCACACAGCGGGAAAAATCCGTGTTGCCGGCACGGATCGCCGCCTGCAACAGGCCGGGAGGAGGGCGCTCCTCGTCAAAATAGATTTCCGAATAACACTCATCGGCGGCAATGATGAAATCATGTCGCTCGGCCAGCTCCATGAGTTGCTGCCAGTCCGATTCCCGGAGCACCGCCCCGGTTGGATTGTGTGGCGAGCAGACATACAGCAGTTGACAATCCTGCCAGATGCTATCGGGAACTCCCTCGAAATCCGCGGCCAGTCTGCTGTTGTCCGTACAGTTGACGAATACCGGCTTCGCGCCGGCCAGCAGGGCCGCGCCTTCGTAGATCTGATAAAAGGGATTGGGCATGAGCACCAGCGGATTGTCCGCATGGCGGTCAATAACCGTCTGGGCAAAGGCAAACAGCGCCTCGCGGGTGCCGTTCACCGGCAATACATTGCGCTCGGCATCCAGGGCATCCGCAGGCAGCTGGAAACGCCCGGTCAGCCAGTCGCAAATGGCCTGGCGCAGTTCCGGTGCGCCCCTGGTCAGAGGATAGGCGGACAAACCGTGCAGATGCGCCAGCACCGCCTCCGTGATGAAAGCCGGGGTAGGGTGCCGGGGTTCGCCAATGGACAGGGCAATGTGATCCAGATGGCCGGGAGGCTGACAACCCTCCTTGAGCTCGCGCAGCTTTTCGAAGGGATAGGGCTGGAGTTTGTACAAGTCGCTGTTCATACTACGGCGCGGGGCAGTCCTCGCGCGAGCCGTGGGTTCAGAGGGCGGATTATACAACAACAGGCAAGCGGGAGGTTTGCAGCTTGAATGGAACATTTCGGGATCATCCCCGCCAGCGCTGGCTGGCTACGATTTTCCTTTTGTATTCTGCTACCTTTTGGGGGCTGATCTGGTATCCCCTGCGTCAGCTGGATCGTGCGGGCTTGGATGGCCCCTGGCAGATGCTGGTGGCCTATGGCAGTGCCTTTCTGGTATTGGCGCTGACACGCTGGCCGGGGCTGGCGGGCATGCGCGGGCAGTGGGGCAGACTGATGCTCATGGCGCTTGCCGCCGGCTGGACCAATGTGGGTTTCATTCTGGCGATGCTGGATGGCAGCGTGGCCCGGGCGCTGATCCTGTTCTATCTGTCTCCCGTGTGGACCGTCCTGCTTGGGTATTTGCTGCTGGATGAAAAGCTGCATCCTGCCACCCTGCTGAGCCTGCCCCTGGGATTGTCCGGCGCCGGACTCATGCTCTGGTCGCCAGATATTCTGGTCACCGGCCTGAGCTGGGGCGATATTGCGGCCCTGACCGCGGGCATGGCTTTTGCTCTGAGCAATGTACTCACCCGTTTCCTACATGATCTGGGAACAAGACAGAAAACCCTGGTTTCCTGGGCAGGCGTGGTGTTCGTCTCCCTGCTGCTGATGGTGATGCAGGGTTCCGCAATTCCCTCCGCCAGCGTAGTTGCCTGGGCGGCGGTTATGGTACTGGGTGCGGGCGGATTCCTGCTTACCACGCTGGCGGTAGTCTATGGTGTTTCCCACATGCCAGTGCAGCGTTCCTCGGTGATCCTGCTGCTGGAGATTCTGGTCGGCGCCCTGAGCGCCTGGTGGCTGGCGGGGGAAAGCCTGAATATGCGTGAGTGGTTGGGAGGGTTTTTGATTATACTTGCGGGCTTGGCAGCCATTTTTCAGGAAGAAGAACAATGAACAGACCAAAGGCCATCCATCATGTGAGCATGATTGTCGCCGACCGCCAGCGATCGAGGGATTTCTATGAAGGCATACTGGGTCTGGAAGTCAGCGAGCGTCCTGATCTGGGCTTTCCCGGTCTCTGGTTGCAAATCGGCGGGCAGCAGATTCACTTGCTGGAATTGCCCAATCCAGATCCTGTCGTCGGACGGCCGGAGCATGGGGGCAGGGACAGGCATCTGGCCATGAGCATTGGCGATGTGGAAGCTCTGGCGGCGCGTCTCGAAAGGGAAGGCATCGCCTTCAGTCGGAGCAAGTCCGGCAGACCGGCGCTGTTTTGCCGTGATCCGGATGGCAATGCTCTGGAGTTCATCGGGGAAGACCGGACATGAAGCGAATAATGAAATGGGCCGCAGGTCTTTCCCTGGTGGTTGTTCTGGTCGCCCTGATCCTGATCATCCAGGCAGTCTATTTTCGGCCCGTCAGCATCCGTGTGTTCTATGAAAAACTTTTCATCCAGCGGGTACTGGAAGATCCGGAGCTGTTGACCCAACTGGGTCTTCTGGAGCAGTTTGGGATTCACGGGCACAACGCTGAACTGACGGATGAATCGCCCGAAGCCACGGAAGCGGCGGCGCGCCGGCTGGAGAAGGAGCTTCAGGATTTGCATGCCTATGACCGATTTTCCCTGAGCGGCCAGGCAGCGCTTTCCTACGATGTGCTGGAATATTATCTGGAAACCGAGAAAGCCGGGTTGCCATTCCGTTATCACGATTACCCGGTGAATCAGATGTTCGGCATTCAGAGTCAGCTGCCCACCCTTATGACTACTTCACAACCTCTCGCTGATGAGACAGATGCCGAAGACTATATCAGTCGTCTGGGAGGATTCAAACGCAAGTTCGAGCAGTTGTTGCGCAGTCTGAAGCTGCGTGAAGACAGAGGGCTGTTGCCACCGCGTTTCATGGTGGAAAAGGTGCTTGGGGAAATGCAGGCTTTTGTCGCCATGCCCGCCAGGGAGCATCTGCTGTATCGCAACCTTGTCCAGCACCTTGCCAAAATGGACATGGATGAAGCAAGTCGTGCGCATTTGCTGGAGCGGGCGGAAATGCAGTTGCGGGACAGTGTATATCCGGCCTATCACAGCCTCATCGCCTATTTCAGGCATCTGAACAGCCTGCCGTTGCAGAACAACGGTGTCTGGGCCTTGCCTGATGGGGACGCCTATTATCAGTGGAAGATCCGTGCAGCCACGACCACGGACATGAGCGCGGATGAAATCCACAGCCTTGGACTTTCGGAAGTGGCTAGAATCGAAGCCGAGATGGACAGGTTGTTGCGCGGCCAGGGCTATACACAGGGTAGTGTCGGTGAGCGTATGAAGCAGCTTTCTAAGGAAGCACGTTTCCTCTATCCTGATTCCGATGAAGGCCGCCGACAGGTGCTGGAGGACTACCAGCGGATCATCGATGATATCGACCGGCGGCTGGACGGCAGTTTCAATATCCGGCCCCGTTCCGGCGTAGTGGTAAAACGAATCCCTGTGTTCAAGGAAAAGACCTCGGCCGGCGCCTATTATGACGCGCCCCCCATGGATGGCAGCCGCCCCGGAACCTTTTATGCCAACCTGCATGAGATGTCGGCGATACGCAAGTGGGCCATGCCCACCCTGGCGTATCACGAGGCCATACCCGGCCACCATTTCCAGGTCGCCATTGCCCGGGAACTGAAAGGCTTGCCGACCTTCCGGAAAATATTGCCTTTTACTGCCTATGTAGAAGGCTGGGCTCTGTACGCGGAGCGCCTGGCCAGGGAAATCGGCATGGAGGAAGATCCCTACGATGATCTGGGACGTTTGCAGGCGGAAATGTTTCGTGCCGTGCGCCTGGTGGTGGATACCGGGTTACATGCCAAACGCTGGACCCGTGAACAGGCGATTGCCTACATGAAGGACAAGACCGGCATGCCGGAAAGCGACGTGGTGGCCGAGATCGAGCGTTATCTGGTCATGCCGGGGCAGGCGCTGGCCTACAAGATTGGCATGATACGGATTCTGGAACTGCGTCAGAAAGCCCGCTCAAGTCTGGGAGAGCGCTTTGATATTCGCCAGTTTCATGATGTGATTCTCAAAAATGGCGCCTTGCCCCTGCCGTTGCTGGAACAGCAGGTGGATGCGTATATCAGGGACGCGCTTTGACAGGATGTTGAAAAAGTCTTTTCCTGGACTTTTTCAACCCCGGAACCGGAAAATGCGATCTCCCGGCTCCTCATTCTGATGGCTTCGATGCCGGATTTTGCGGAATAGCCGGAGACTCCTGGAAATAGTAGTCGTAGTTCTTGTGCAGATAATTGGTGAATTTCCAGGCTTCGCTGTAGGAAAGGCCGTTGTTCTTTGGCAGGATCACCTTGATGTACAGGCCATCGGGCTGTTCTGCTTTCAGGCGCGCCAGGGCCTGGTCGAGCTTGTTGCGTGAAGTCGCCTTGAATTCGCCTTTACTCGCATCCCGCCATTCGATATGGCGCTTGCCGTTCTTCTTGAAATAGCGCACCTCGACCAGATGTCGTCCCTTGGCTGTGCGGGCGGGACGCACCAGTTTGTCATAACGCACTTTCAGGTTGTCATACTCGTCCGCCAGCACCAGGTATTTCTCTTCGACCGTCTGGCGCTGTTGCCGTGACCGGGCCAGTTCCTGATCCTGGCTTTCCAGCCTGGCCTTGAGCATGGCGATCTGCAGGTTCTGACGATCCAGTTGTTCCTTGAGATTCGCGTATTGCTGTTGCAGGTCAGCCAGTTCACGACGGGACAGGGTTTCCTGCTTTCTTGCTTCAGCGGCGGTTTTCTCCGCGGATTGCTTGTCCTGCTTGAGCTGTGCTGCCTGCTGCGCAAGTTGGTTGCGTTCTTCCAGCAGGTTTTTCAGGCGGGTGTCGCGATCGGCAATGGCCTGGGCGCGTACGCTGTTTTGCTCCTGAAGGCGCATGACCTGAAGCTGGAGTTCGCTGATGCGCCTGTCAGCGGCGTCCAGTTGTTCAAGGGCCGTGTTCAGCTGGGTCGCCAGGCTTTCCTTTTCTTCCCCGGTGGAGCGCGCCAGTTCCATCGCCTGCCGTTCGGCTTCTACCGTGGCGCGGATTTCCTTGACCAGTTCCATGTTGCGCAGCAATACCACGACCATGGAAATGAGGAAAATCATCATGATCACGGTCATGACATCAGTAAAAGTGGGCCAGAAACTTTCGTTGCCCTGCGCGTCCCGGCGGTTCAGGCGCAGATCGATGAAGCTGCCGCTGTTTTTCATTCGTCCTCTTCCGGCAAGCGGAATCCCTTGCGCAGGAGTTCGATCATCACATCCATTTTTTCCCGCTCACCCAGTGCCTGGTTCTGGTATTCGTCCACCGCATCGAGCAGGCGGGTTTCGGCGCGAGCCACGACTTTCTGCGATTCCTGCATCTGTCTCACCAGGGATTGCAGTGAGCGCACCAGCCCGGTGAATTCGTACAGGGTGGTGTCCTGTTCCACCACGAACAGGGGCGCCAGATAGGTAGTGGTGACCTGTTCCACGGCGCTGAGCAAATTGGTCTGGGCGTCAGTGAGCTTGAGATAGAAATAGCCGAAAAACAGATAGCATACGATTGCCGTGATGGTGGTGGAAAGGGCTGTGGACATGCCGTGGATCACCAATCCCATGCCTTCCACATCGACGGCGTGTTCCAGCAGATCGGAAGCTCCGAGCAATGCCAGGGAAAGCGATACGATGGTGCCGAACACGCCAGTTAGGATAAGTACATTGCTGATGTATTTGGGAAAACTGGTACGGGTGCTTTCGCTGGCCAGCAGGGTGGCCGCCAGCGCCCCCTGGTTGATGGGCGTGCTGCTTGCGTGCAGGCGCTCCATCACCCGATAGCGGCTCGCGATGATGCTCCCGGCGGGCACCTGATAGAGTGGATCTTCCACTTCATTTTCCTGATTGCGGATGAAGCGCGCGGTCGCTTTTTCCTCCCGTCCATAGGAAAGAAAGATGGCAATCATGCGCAGCAGACCCAGTACGAACAGGATGACGATGGCGCCATTGATGATCCAGCCTGTGGCAGTCAGTTGGTCACGAAAATATACAGTGGCGACCAGGTCGTATTTCCAGATGCTGATTCCGATGATGACCAGGGCCACCAGAAACATGAGCAACAGGGTATTGCGGCTGAAATGACTGCGGAATGTAATGATCTGCAACGGAATGCCCCTCCGGCAAGAAATTGTGACTACTGTCTTACATGATCCTTCATTGGCTGTGGTTCTTCAATGCCCGCTTTTTCGTGCCTGGGGATTTTTCGTTTGTGTATTCCTGCTTGACCTGGAGCTGACTCCAGGGTTTATGCTTGGGCATGTTGAAAAAGTCTTGTTCAACATGCCAACCGGAAAAGCCTGTTTTCCGGTTCCTTCTTTTTCAGTGGCCAGTCAAGCCGGATTGTGAGGAGATGAGCAATGACCAAGATCGAGGTAGAGGTGTTTGCCGCGCCGGGCTGCGGCAAGTGCGGCAAGGCCAGGCAGGTGCTCAAGCGCATCGTGGAAGAGTGGCCGGATGAGCGCATTCGCTGGCGCGAGGTGAACATTCTCGACGAACTGGATTATGCGGTGCAGCTGGGAGTCTTGTCCACGCCTGCGATTGCCATCGATGGTGAACTGCTGTTCACCGCCTTGCCCTCGGAAAAACGCCTGCGCCAGGCGCTGCAGGAATATCTGGAGGAGATGGAATCATGATTCCCGTGTTGTTTGCCAGCGCTTTCCTGTTGGGGCTGCTGGCATTTTTCGAACCCTGTACCATTGCCACCCATACCTTGTATTCCGCCCAGTTGCACAGGGGAAAGAGGGCTGCCTGCTGTCAGGGATTGCTGGCGCTGTGGCTGAGTCGCAGTTTGCTGCTCATGGGGCTGATGGTTCTCGCGGTGCTGATATTCCCGAGACCGGATTGGGGCGTCTGGCTGCCTGGTATCGCCCTGTTGCTCATGGCCGCCCTGTATCTGTTGTCCCGCGCAACTTATGTTCCCGTTCCTCATCTGGAATTTTTTCGTCTGATACCTGGTGGACAGCGTTTGCCGTATTCCCTGCGCCTGGGACTGACGCTGCCCGCTTGCACCTTGCCTCTGGTCATTGTGCTGGGTGGGCTGGTGGTGAGTCTGGATTCCGTCGTCTTTGCCGCCCTGGCTGGCCTGGTTTTCGGCACCATGTTCAGCATGCCGATGATTGTGGCGGCGAGCCGGGGAATGGACAGGCGCAAGCGGCAACTGTTTGCCCTGTTTGCCACTCACGCGCCCTGGATAACCGCGCTGCTACTGGCTGGCGCCGCGCTTTATCTGTTGTCGCCGGAATGGAATTTGGGAGTGACACGGATGGAAGAGCATCTTCAACAAGCCAGTCTGGCAGGACTGGGGCTGAGTTTTCTGGCGGGATTGCTGTTCAGTTTCAATCCGGTATCCTTCGCCGCCATTCCCGTGGTGCTTGCCTATGTCACTCGCGCCCGTGAGGAAAAGCGCGCCCTGTACATGGGAGCCGCCTTTGTTCTTGGGATGCTGCTCACTCATGTGGTGCTGGGTGTCGGGGCAGCCCTGGGGGGAGAATGGGTGAAGGAAATCATGGGACGGGCCTGGGGCTTGTTGCTCGGGCCGGTGCTGATATTTCTCGGGCTGATATGGGCAGGCTGGCTGAATGTGCGCATGCCCTGGTTTTCCATGCGCGCACGCCGGGTGAGTGGCCTCTGGGGCGCTTTTGTTCTCGCGATACCTTTTTCCATAGCCATCTGTCCGTTTTGCACGCCAGCGCTGCTGGTTACGCTGACTGCCAGCGCGGCCATTGGCTCGGTTCTCTTTGGCGGCCTGTTGTTGCTCGCATTTGCCCTGGGGCGTAGCATTCCCCTGTTGCTCGGCGCATGGAGCATGGGCAAGCTGGAATCCCTGAAAGGCTTTTCCCGCCATCAGCGCAAGCTGGAAGTTACCGCAGGCATCACGCTCATCCTTACCGGACTGTATCTGCTCAATGAGTATTTCCTCATCATCGAAATCTGAGCCACGCATGCGTATTGGTGAAGTTGCCCGGGAAACCGGATTGAGTGTGGATACGCTGCGCTATTATGAAAAAATCGGCTTGCTGGAAGCACCGCGAACCACAGCCGGCATCCGCGTCTATGGCCGCAAAGAGTTGTCTGCTCTGCATTTCATTCAGCGCGCCAAGTCCATGAACTTCAGCCTGGAAGAGATTGCCAGTCTGCTGGAAATGCGCGCCGACCCGCAAAATGCGCGGGATGATGTGCGTGCGCTCACTCATCGCAAGCTCAAGGAAACAGAGCGGCAACTGGAACAGCTGAGAAGCCTGCGCAATGAACTCACCCTGCTGGTGAATCTGTGCCGCGGCGCCGGCGATGGCTGCCCCATCATCGAGGATCTGGAAAAAGACTCTTCAGAGTCCTGATTTGGCGAAAACGGAGCAGATCTTCCTCCCGATCCAGGTCGTGTAGCAGGCGCAGTTCCTGGCAAGTCCAGCCCAATTCACGGATACGCGCTCGGGTGAGCTGCGCCACCTGGTTGCCGCCCCAGGGAATGTCGCAAAACAGTTGCGGAGCGGCTTGTTTCAACCCCAGCAGGTAATAGCCGCCGTCATGGGCGGGACCGAGTACGCAATCATGTTGTTCCAGTATGGCGCGGGCCTGGCGCAGGTCTTCTGCTGTCAGCTCCGGACAATCGGTGCCAATGAGGATGGCCTGGTCTGTGTCTTTCAGGGCGGATAGAAAAGCCTGCTGCATGCGTTGACCCAGATCAGCGCCCTGCTGAAGATGCAGATCCAGGGGAAAATCCTCGCGGCACTGACGGAAGAAAGGGGTTTTGCTGTCCGGCGTGCAGTACAGGTTTACGCAGAACCCCTCTACCGAACAGGCGCTTGCCAGGGTGCGGCGGGTCAGCCGGGCATGCAGGGTGGCCGCAGCTTTTTCTCCCAATGCCGGGATCAGGCGGGTCTTGGCCTGTCCCGGAACCGGATCGCGGGCGAATATCAGCAGTTTGCCCTGCTTCACCGGTAGCGTTCCGCGAGTATCGAGGGATCCGCGCCCAGGGCATAGGCCAGGCGCAACCGCCACATGAGAAATACCGTGCGCCAGACGCCCCGCGTTTCCCAACGGCGGCTGGAAGTGACCAATGGCCCCGGCAGGCAAAGGGGCGGGCCATGTTGTTTCTTCAGCCGCTGGCTCAGATCGATGTCTTCCATGAGAGGAATGTCCGCGTAACCTCCAAGCTCGCGCAGTATTCCCCTGCGCACGAAAATTCCCTGGTCTCCGGTAGCGATGCCCGTCAGGCGGGATCGCCAGTTCATCAGGGTTGCGATGATGCCCAGGGAAGTGCCCTTGCCGGAAAGCCGCACGTCGAAGCGTCCCCAGGGGTGGCAGCTGTTTTCTATCAGGAGCGCCATGCTTTCTTCAGCCAGGGTATCCGCATGCAGGAACCAGACCCAGTCCCCCCGGGCGGATGCCAGCCCGGCGTTCATCTGCCGCGCTCGGCCGGCTGTTGTCTGAATCAGCTTGTCCACCAGTGGCCGGGCCAGCGCCGGGGTGGCGTCGCTGCTGCCACCGTCCACCAGAATGATTTCGTGCCCCCGCTGGCGCAGGCGCTGCAATGGCGCCAGGGTGGCGCTGATATTGTCCGCCTCGTTCAGGCAGGGAATGATGATGGAAATCATGCCTTCAGCGCGCCGCCGCAACTGCTTCCCTGACCGGCGGTACAGCCCCAGCAATGATCCGCGACCGCAATGGAATTCCCTTGCAGGTCATGATCCAGCAGATCCGCGATCCGGGCCGCGGGTTTTTCCGGCAGGGACAAGGGCAGTTCCAGCATCTGGTTGAAATCGCAGTCATGGAGACGGCCTTGCCAATCCACACTCACCAGATGCCGGCACATGACGTTGTCCAGGTTGCTGTTCTGGTGTGCATTTCGCAGGGTTTGCATGTATTCCTGAAACTGGCCGCGGCTGATGAGCATGCTGCCAAAGCGTTTGATGGGCATATTGGCCAGGGTGAACAGCCGGTTGAAAACGATACCCTGGTTTCCCAGACGTTTGCGATAGTCCGCTTCCAGCAAGGGCTGAGGCGGCGGCAGGCTGGGGCCGGCGGGATTGTACACGAGGTTCAGCACCAGTCCGCTGTCCGCCTGGCCATAACCCAGCGCGTTGAGTTTGCGCAGCCCGGCGATGCTTGCCTGGTACACGCCCTTGCCGCGCTGGGCATCCACGTTTTCCGGAACATAACAGGGCAGGGAGGCGATGATTTCCACCTGTTGCCCGGCCAGAAATTCCGCCAGGTCTTCCTGTCCGGGTTCTCCAAGGATGGTCAGATTGCAGCGGTCGATGACATGTGTTCCCAGGGCTGTTGCCTTTTCTACCAGATAGCGAAAACGGGGATGCAGTTCCGGCGCGCCTCCGGTAAGGTCCAGGTTTTCCAGATCGAGTTTCTGCAAAACCTGCAGCACGTCTTCGATGTTGCGGCTGTCCATCCGTTCGCTGCGTTTTGGGCCCGCGTTTACATGGCAGTGCAGGCAACTTTGGTTGCAGCGGTAGCCCAGATTCACCTGCAGGGTGGTGAGGCTGCCGCGGCTGATCCGGGGAAAGCGGCTGTGCCGCAGCAGGGGCAGGGTGGCGTGCATGGCGGCTTCAGCAGCAGCCGCCCTTGGCGGGGGAGCTGTCGTTGCTGTCGAAAGGCATGGCCGTACCACAGTCGGCGAAGATTCCGTAGTGGTTGTCGAAATCACCGAAAAACTCAAAATGCGGCTGGAATCGGGTGTCATGCAGCATGCGCCAGGTATTGCCGCAGACGGGGAAGATGCGTCCGGTTTCCATGTGATGATGCTTGTCCAGGGTGAAGGCATGAGGATGATGAGGGATGCTGCCTCGGTAACGCACCGCCTGTCCGTAGTCCTCACAGAAGGCTTCCAGTCCATCCAGCTTGATGAGCCGGTAGGTGGCGGAGAAGAAACGGGCTTCCCCCAGTTTGTTCTGCTGTTCGGGGTCATCGATGCGCAAGGGGCGGTCGCTGACCAGACGGGGGTCGAAAAATCCCGCGGCTTTTGCCATCTGCTGGAAGTCATTCCAGTAGAGCGCTCCGGACAGGCATTCGCCATAGAGCACAGGGTCGTTCTTCAAGGCTTCGGGTAAACGCCGGTCGGCATATACATCAGAGAAATAAAATTCGCCGCCGGGCTTGAGCAGGTCGAAAACACTACGGAGTACGGCCTCCTTGTCTGGTACCAGATTGAGTACACAGTTGGAGACCACGATATCGAAAGATCCGGGCTCCAGATCCAGTTGCTCCAGAGATTCCAGGCGGCCTTCCAGAAAGCGCGTGTTGGGCTGATTGTAGCCGTATCTTTCCTGATGCCAGGTTTCATGCCGTCGGGCTACCGCCAGCTGTTCAGGTGTCATGTCCACGCCGACAACTTCGCCGCTTTCCCCCACCAGAGCGGACAACAGGAACACGTCCTGGCCGCTGCCGCAGCCCAGATCCAGAATGCGACAGTCGTTCAGCAACTCTGGCACCACCAGACCGCAGCCATAGTAGCGGGCGGCGACTTCCGGATGGATGTCGGTCATCAGTTTTTTGATGTGAGGCGGCAGGCTTTCGTTGGTGCAGCAGGCATCGGTCTTCAGATCCTTGCTGCCTTGCAGTACCTTGCCGTAATAGAACTGGACTTGTTCGGTGATGTTCATGTTGCGATGGTAGCTGTTTCAAAGAGGATCATTCTAACCCGTTTTTGTTCCGTCGCCGGGACAGCCAGCGTGACAGATAGATCACGCAGGCCAGCAGCGCCAGTGCAATCAGTCCCTGCTGAATGGATTCACGACTGCCTGCCGCAGCCTCCCGTCCCGCATATCCCAGCCAGGTATAGGCCAGGGCGCCGGGGAGCATGAACACCCAGCTCGCCAGCACATACTGATAAAAGGAAATACGCGTCAGTCCCAGTGCGTAGTTCAGCAGGTTGAACGGGAACAGAGGTACAAGGCGGACAAAAGCCACAAAACGCCAGCCTTCTTTTTCCACGCCTTTCCTGAGTTGACCCAGGCGTCCGGATGCCTTCCGTTCCACCCAGTCTCCGGCGAGATAGCGGGCAAGGATGAAGGCCAGGGCCGCGCCGATGGTGGCGCCGCCGAGATTGTAAAGGGTTCCCCACACTGGCCCGAACAGGGCACCCCCGGCCAGGGTAAGCAGGGAGCCGGGCAGGAAGAGGACGGTGGCCAGGGCGTAGAGCGACATGAACAGCAGCGGGCCGGCCCATCCTGCAGAGTCTACCCATTCATTCAGTTGTCTGACGTCGAGATCATCCCGGTAAAAAATGGCGACAGTGATGCCCAGGGCCAGTATCAGGGCCAGCAGGATACGTTTATGTATCGGTTTCAATCTCATCGGAATCCTGCCAGCGGCGGCGATTGATGGCGTAGTCGCTGATCTTGCCCTTGAAAGGCAGTATCAGCATCCCGTCCAGCCAGTTTGTCTCTTTTGGGTTGGTGTATTTGTGGATGCCAATCCGCATGTGCACATGTCCGGCTCTGGGCTGATCCCGGTAGGTGCCGAACAGTCTGTCCCACCAGGGCAGGTTGAAGCCAAAATTGCTGTTGGCTTCATCGTCTTCCACGGAATGATGCACCCTGTGCATGTCTGGCGTAACCAGAAACCAGCGCAGCACCCGATCCACTCCGGCAGGCAGTTTCACATTGGCATGGTTGAACATGGCGGTGGCGTTGAGCAGCACTTCAAACACCAGTACCGCCGCCACCGGAGGACCAAGCAGAATGATGGTGGCGAACTTGATGAGCATGGAAAGAATGATTTCCAGGGGATGGAAACGTGCGCCAGTGGTGAGATCGTAATCCAGATCGGCATGATGCACCCGGTGCAGACGCCACAATACCGGCACGGCGTGAAACATCACATGCTGGAGATAGATGACTGCGTCCATGATGATTACGGAAACGATCATTGTTAGCAGCCAGGGCGCCTGCACCTGGTTGAACCAGCCCCAGCCTTGCTCCCGGGCGATCAGGGCGACTCCCACGGCAGCCGCGGGAAACAGCAAGCGCAACAACAGACTGTTGAGCGCTACCAGCGCCAGGTTGTTGCTCCAGCGCAGGCGGCGGGGCAGGCGGGAACGGCGCATCGGCGCCAGGACTTCCCACGCTGCCATGGTGGCAAAGATGCCGAAGAAAAATCCCAGACGTATTTCCAGCTCATGAGAAAGCAGCCATTGATCCCAGTTCATGCTCAAAACCTAGTATTCAATTGAATGATTGAATACTAGCAGTTTACACAAGCTTGTCAACCTGGCAGCTTATGCCCCGATCAACTTGCGCCGCAGGGGCCGTATGGCGGCGATGAGCAACAGCAGGCCACTGGCCTGGGCAAGCCAGGAGGGAAGCGCCTCCGCGCCGCTTTCCAGTTCAGCCATGATGTCGATATCCATGGCATGCACCAGCCAGTCCGTGGCAACCCCCAGTCCCAGGCTGCTGAGGCTGATTCCCAGCAGATAGATGATGGTGGTCATGCGTCCCATTTCCTTGTGAATGACGCCGATGGTGGCGATATTGGTGGCCGGGCCGGCCAGAAGAAAAACCAGTACCGTGCCTGGAGAGATGCCCGCCAGCAGCAGTCCGGCCGCCACGGGTGTGGATGCGGTGGCGCACACATATACCGGAATGCCGGCAAGCAGCATGAGCAGCTTGGCGTCCAGTCCGCTGCCCCATTCGGCCATGGCCAGAGGTGGAACCAGAGTGGCGACCAGGGCCGCCAAGACCAGACCCACGGCCAGCCACAGCAGCAGATCGTCCAGAATGTCGGTCAAGGCATAACGGATGCCCTGCCAGGTTCTGCTCAACCCCCCGGTTTGCGCGGGAGCAGGTTCATTGCTGCAGCTGTTCCCGGAACAACAGGCGCCTGTTTCCGGTTCTTTCACGGGAAAGACGGGCGAGGCCGGTTTGCGCACAAACAGGGTGAGCAAGCCCGTAAACACAGCGCTGACAATGGCGGCGATGGGCCGAATGATGGCCATGAAAGGGCCAAGCAGGGCATAGGACAGGGCTACCGAATCCGGCCCGGTTTCTGGTGTGGAAATGAGAAATGACAGGGTAGTACCACGGGAGGCACCTGCCCGGCGCAATCCCAGGGCGGCAGGCAACACGCCACAGGAACACAGGGGCAGCGGCGCGCCGACAAAGGCCGCCTTGATGATGCTCCACAGCTTATCGCCTCCCAGCCAGCGATTCAGGCGTTCGGCGGGAAGCCAGGCCTTGATGAGCCCGGCAACGATCAGGCCCAGGAGCAACCAGGGTGCGGCATCGAGATAGAGATCCAGCAGGTTTCGGCCAAAATTTGTCAAGTCGTGTTCGTTTCCCTGTCAGTTGAAGGAATGGATGCCGTGCAAGTTGGCGCAAGGCTTGTTACGCTACTTTCCTGCCCATTCTCGCATGGAAGAGTATTTCGGAAAATCGACATTTCCGTGGGGAAAAAGAAGGTTCCATGCAAGGAGTTTTTCGCCTGACAAAAATGTTGAAAATATCCAATACCGTATTCATCCCCGACCAGGAAATCAGCATTTCCGCCATTCGCGCTCAGGGTGCAGGGGGGCAGAATGTCAACAAGGTCTCTTCCGCCGTGCATTTGCGTTTCGATATACGGGCTTCGTCCCTGCCGGATTTCTACAAGGAGCGTCTGCGGCAACATTCCGACAAGCGTATCAGCAGGGATGGCGTGATCATTATCAAGGCGCAGAATCATCGCAGCAGGGAAAAGAATCTGGCGGACGCCCTGGAACGGCTGAAAAAACTTGTCCGGGAAGCTGGCCTGGTGCGCAAGAAACGACGTCCCACCAAACCTGGAAAGGCCGCCAGACAACGGCGCATGGATGCCAAGACCCGGCGGGGAAATACCAAGAAACTGCGGCGCAAAGTGTGTCCCGAATGACAATCTGATGAAGTTGTGGGGGGATTGAAAAATTCCTTGCATGGAATTTTCTCTTTGCGCAAATTTTTATTTGCTCGATGTCAATCGTCACCTCATACACCGTGCCGCGGCTTGTGAAAAGCCGGGGCGATGCTTAGTTGCAGTTACCGTATCCAACCGGATCTCCGGTATAGACGGCCTCGAAGTCGCCCGCAACGAGTTGCCCCAATTCCGCAAGCATCTCGTCGTCCCAGTTGTCATGATGCTCGCCGCTGATAAACATGTCGCTTCCTGTGTCCGCAAGCACGATGCCCCATTTCTTCATGGCGCGCAGGATTACCTGAACAGGGACGCTGAAACTGGAGATATCATAGTCTGCGCGCAGCCGGAAGCGTTGTCCCATGGCCGGCAGTTGTGTATCACAGCCGCCGCGGCCATCGGAATGGCTGGCGGGGGGAATATAGGCAGAGCGGATGTTACTCAGGGTAAAACGAATGGCATGGCGGATTTCGCCTTCCACCATGACTTCGTTGTAGCGAATCAGTCCCGGAAGAATGGCCAGTCCCGAGGCATCGGCAGAAGTCCAGCCAGCTGGCCGTTGCTGATTCTGGTTGAGATCCCAGATGGCTCCGGAACCGGCTGTCCAGCCGCCACTGGCGTCGCTGGTCGCGTAGGTTTCATAGAGTTTGCAGCTACCCTGTTCCAGAATCAGGAGATGCCGGTCGCCTTCATCCACTGGCGCACCTTCTATCACAGGATTGGCTGGAATCGGATAGCAGCCGGTATCCTGTGCACCGCCGGTATTGCAGCGATCTGCTTCCAGATCGCTTTCATCCCACCACTGGAACTGTATGGGAACACGATTTTGGCCCATTGGCACGATATTGAAAGGTATGCCGATATCCCTTCCGGCCCAGGAGGTGCCGAAATCAGAGTGCAGGGACGTATTCGCGCCAATCGATGCGATGTAGCTGTTTGAATTCGGATGCAGGGGCGCCTGGTCGATGGGCGTATTCCACATGTTGTTGTCTGGGAAAAGATGACATCCGCCAACAATGGGGGCGCTAGCGGGGTTTTCAAAGCCATCCTGCATGATGAGCGCTGCGGATGATCCGCTCATCCACAGAATGAGCAGTCCGGCAATGGCGGGATAGGGCGAATGCATACAGATTTCCTGTCGTTCAAGAGTTGTTGTCACGGCACAGCATCGCATGTCTGTGGTTTCGCTGGTGTGAAACGTTTTGCAGTGATGGCAACTGTGTTGGTATTTCCTGTTTGCACCTATTGGGGATCTCGATAAATTCCTCGCATGGAATTTTTCTCGTCGCAAAGAGAAAATGCGATTTAGTCTCTGCTCACATTTTCCATCACTTGTAGTGATCGAAAATGGTGGGACATCCCTGTTCCACTCGGGCATCTCGATTTTTCGAGATGCCCGATTGTTGCAAAACCGTTACCTCAGGGAGGGAATGGTAACAAGGATGACATTTTCCTGACGTATGTTGTGCGCACCATCAACGCAGGAGTAAGGAAAATGAAATCTTTTGTACTGAGTATGAGCATCGCATTGTCTCTCGGCATGCCTGTCATGGTTCAAGCGCAGACGCCTGAAGGCTGGTACAAGGCCGGACAGGAGGCCATCGCTGCCGCCAAGCATTTGAAGAAACGCAAAAATGCCAGGAATGTGATTCTTTTCGTGGGAGACGGCATGGGTGTATCCACGGTTACCGCCGCGCGTATCCTGGAAGGACAACTTCGGGGAGAGAATGGGGAAGAGAACCTGCTGAGTTTCGAAAAAATGCCGTATCTGGCCCTTTCCAAGACCTACAACACCAATCAGCAGACGCCGGATTCCGCCGGGACCATGACCGCGATGATGACCGGCGTGAAGTCCAAGGCCGGTGTCATTTCCGTGGATCAGACGGTTACCCGCGGCGATTGTGCTTCAGCGGCTGGCGCGGAATTGCGTACCTTTCTGGAGGAAGCGGAACTGGCGGGCATGGCCACGGGCGTAGTGACCACCGCTCGTCTCACTCATGCCACTCCCGCAGCTACCTATGCCCATGTTCCCGAAAGAAACTGGGAAGACGATCATGATCTGCCCCCGGAAGCCGTAGCCAACGGCTGCAAGGATATTGCCCGGCAGCTCGTCGAGTTTCCTTACGGCAATGGCCTGGAAGTAGCCATGGGCGGAGGCCGTCGCAGTTTCTGGCCGCGCAATCAGGCTGACCCGGAAGAAGGAAACAAGCATGGGGAGCGTGATGACGGGCGCAATCTCACCCAGGAATGGCTGGACAATTATGCGAACGCGGCCTTTGTCTGGAATCTCGATCAGTTCAATGCCATCGATCCTGAGGAGACCGACCATCTTCTCGGATTGTTCAATCGTTCCCATATGGAATATGAGCATGACCGGCCTCTGGATATCGCCGGAGAACCGTCATTGTCGGAGATGACAGCCAAGGCCATCGATATCCTTTCACGAAACGACAAGGGCTATTTTCTTATGGTGGAATCAGGACGCATCGATCATGCCCATCATGCCGGGAATGCCTTCCGCGCCCTGACCGATACCATCGAATATGCCAAAGCGGTGAAAACTGCGATGGAAAAGGTGGATGAGGATACCCTGATCATTGTGACCGCCGATCACAGCCATGTATTTACCATTGCCGGCTATCCTACCCGTGGCAATCCCATTCTGGGCAAGGTTGTGGGCAACGACAGCAAAGGCAACCCGGAGCCGGGTTTTTCACTGGCGGCGGATGACAAACCCTACACCACGGTTTCCTATGCCAATGGACGAGGATTTGCGATGCTGGAAACAGGGGGTGATCAACACTATGGTGTAGATATCGCGGCCGGCAGAGTGGCCGACCTGACGGATATCGATACCACGGATCAGGGCTTCCATCAGGAATCCCTGGTGCCACGCAGCTCTGAAACCCATGCCGGGGAAGATGTGGCCATCTATGCTGACGGGCCGGGAGCCTGGTTGTTGCACGGGGTGCAGGAGCAGAATTATATCTATCACGTGATGAACAAAGCAGCCCGAATCAACAAGCGTATGCGACGCAATCAACGATAATCCGGCAACCGGGACTGCGGTGCTCGCCGCAGTTCCCAAGCCACGGCCGGACTTGTTCGATACTGGAACCGGAAAAATTCAATTTTCCGGTTCCTCCGTTTTAGTTGGCGCTATCCCCGGGGGGATAGCGCAAGCAGACCGCGGAAAAAAACAGCTTTTTCAACGGACTGCCAACCCGGAGTGAAAAGAGAATGATCTACTATCGTTTGTTGCTCATGCTTGGCATGAGCGTATTTTTCCTGCAATCCGCTGATGCCGCCGGCAGCTGGCATGCCTTGTATGAAATTCAACAGATAAATCTGGATATTCGCCCCACCCGGCATCATTTGCGTTGGCAGCTTTTTGTTTCCGATAAATATGTCGCCAAGCGTCATCCGGATAAAAGCGAGGTGGAAATCTGGACCCGGGAGGCCGGGCGCGTTCATTACAGTCGTTTGTTTGAGAAGGAACAGCGGATACTGGACTACGAACCGGGAGATCTGCGCAGCATTGGTCAATATTATGCCTGGAAGGAGCTTGCCAGTATTGTCGATCCCGCGCTCTTGTCGCGCATGAAGCGGGTGGATGAAGAGCAGGTTTTTGCTCGGAAGGCCGTTCGCTATCAGGGACAATTGGGCGGCAGGGAAACGGAAATTGTCTGGTTGCAGTCGGTTGGCCTGCCGGCTCTGATCCGCCAGACGGCAGGATCACGGGTCTATCAGCTGAAGCTGCTGGAGCTTGCCGCCGGCCCACCAGACTGGCAATACCGCCCAGGTGAAAATTTTCTGCATCTCGACTATGCGGATCTGGGCGACAATGAAGCCGACCCTTTCTGGTCCCGTATCAGCGGGCATTGACAGACCGGTCAGATGTTCCTTGCCTGTTCCGCGGCATTGCCAATGTAGGTGGCGGGACTCAGGGCCTTGAGTTCCACCTTGGCCTGATCCGGAATTTCCAGGGTGTCGATGAATGCTTGCATGCCGGCCTGGTCGATGCGCTGGCCACGGGTCAGCGCCTTGAGCTTCTCATAGGGTTCTTCCACGCCGTAGCGGCGCATTACCGTCTGGATGGGTTCCGCCAGAACTTCCCAGTTGGCATTCAGGTCTTCCAGCATCTTTTCGCCGTTGGCTTCCAGCTTGCCGATGCCGCGCAGCAGGGAGCCCAGGGCAACGAGGCTGTAGGCAAAACCTACGCCCATGTTGCGCAACACGGTGGAATCGGTGAGATCCCGCTGCCAGCGGGAGACCGGCAGTTTCATGGACAGATGGCTGAACAGGGCATTGGCCAGGCCGAGGTTCCCTTCGGCATTTTCAAAATCGATGGGATTGACCTTGTGCGGCATGGTGGAAGAGCCTACTTCGCCGGAGATGGTTTTCTGTTTGAAATACCCAAGAGAAATATAGCCCCATACATCCCGGCTGAAATCGATGAGAATATTGTTGAAACGGCTGATGGCATCAAACAGTTCCGCCATGTAGTCATGGGGTTCGATCTGGATGGTGTAGGAATTCCAGCTCAGCCCCAGTCCTTCCACGAAATTCCGCGCATGAGCGGGCCAGTCGATATCGCCATAGGCGCTGAGATGGGCATTGTAGTTGCCCACCGCGCCATTGATCTTGCCCATGATGCCCACGCTGACCACGGCTTCGCGCTGGCCGCGCAGACGGTGTACCACGTTGGCCATTTCCTTGCCCATGGTGGAAGGCGAGGCGGGCTGGCCGTGGGTGCGGCAGAGCATGGGCAGCTCGGCAAGCTCATGAGCCAGTTCGCGAATCGCGTGAATGAGCAAATCCATCTGCGGCAGCAATATGTTGTCGCGGCCCTCGCGCAGCATCAGGGCGTGGGAAAGGTTGTTGATGTCTTCCGATGTGCAGGCAAAATGGATGAATTCGCTGATGGCTTTCAGCTCCCTGTTGCCAGCGATTTTTTCCTTGAGGAAATACTCCACTGCTTTCACGTCGTGATTGGTGGTGCGTTCGATGTTCTTTACCCGCCGGGCATCTTCCAGGGAAAAATCGGCAACGATCTTTTCCAGAATCTCATTGGCGTGATCACTCAGGGGCGGCACTTCGGCAATCTGCTCATGAGCGGCCAGGGACTGCAGCCAGCGAACTTCCACCAGCACCCGGTGGTAGATGAGGCCATATTCGCTGAAGGTGCCGCGCAGGCTTTCGGTCTTGGAGCCGTAGCGGCCATCAATGGGGGAAACAGCGGTGAGGGAGTTCAGTTCCATGTTCGGGGTTCTCGTGATTTGGATACAGGCTGGGCATTGCACCGGTCTTTGCCCGGGCCGGGTTAATAGAGTTTGCTGTTCAAACTGCGGCGATGCGGTCCAGTGCCTTTTGCAGATTTTCCATGCTCGTGGCAATGGACAGGCGGATATGCCCGGGTGAGCCGAAAGCCGTGCCGGGCACCAGCGCCACGCCGGCCTTTTCAATGAGATATTCCGCAAGTTCCAGATCATCAGCAACACCATCCAGGCGCTGAATGAAGCCTTCTACCTGGGGGAATACATAGAAAGTGCCATCGGCAGGCAGGGCTTGCATGCCGTCGATTTTGTTCAGGCGTTCCACCACATAGTCGTGACGTTGCTTGAAGGCGACAAGCATTTTAGCAATGCAATCCTGGGAGCCGTTCAGGGCGGCCTCTGCCGCGTACTGGGAGATGGAACAGGGATTGGAGGTGCTCTGGGACTGGATTTTTTTCATCGCCCTGATGATATCTTCCGGCCCGCCGGCATAGCCGATGCGCCAGCCGGTCATGGAGTAAGCCTTGGAAACACCGTTCAGCACCAGGGTGCGGTCGTACAGATCCGGGCAGGCATTGAGGATGTTCACGAATTTCCTGCCTGGCCAGAGGATGTGTTCATACATGTCGTCCGTGGCGATGGTGATGCGCGGATGCTCGCGCAGCACCTCACCCAGGGCCGCCAGTTCTTCCTCGCTGTAGGCCATGCCGGTAGGATTGGAGGGGCTGTTGATCACGAACAGGCGCGTATTGTCCGTGATGGCGGCTTCCAGTTGCGCGGGACTGATCTTGAACTGCTGGGAAGCCTCGGCATGCACCAGTACCGGAGCGCCGCCGGCGAGTACCACCATATCCGGATAGGACACCCAGTAGGGAGCCGGGATGATGACCTCATCACCGGGATCGAGCATGGCCTGACAGAGATTGTAGAAGCTTTGCTTGCCACCACTGGAGACCAGAATCTGTTCCGGGCGATAGTCGAAACCGTTGTCCCTCTTGAACTTGTCGATGATGGCCTGCTTCAGGGAAGCGGTACCATCCACTGCCGTGTATTTGGTTTTTCCCTCATCGATGGCCAGCTTGGCGGCGGCCTTGATATGCTCCGGTGTATCGAAATCCGGCTCGCCGGCGCCCAGGCCGATGACATCCTCGCCAGCGGCGCGCAGGGCGGCGGCCCGGGCCGTGATCGCCAGGGTAGGAGAAGGCTTTACAGCCTGTACACGGGTAGAAAGTTTCGAGTTCATCAGCGTTCTGCAGCTCCTTGTTCACATAGTTGTTATCATATCCCAACACGGCCGCCATCAGAATCCCCATGAGTAAAGATTTCCGAGAATTTCAGCTTGTTTCCCGCTTCGAGCCCGGGGGCGACCAGCCGGAGGCCATCGTGCGTCTGAGCGAAGGCATAGGTAATGGCGAGGCCGGCATGACCCTGCTCGGGGTCACTGGCTCGGGCAAGACTTTCACTGTCGCCAACGTCATCCAGCGTTTGCAGCGCCCGGCCATTGTGCTGGCCCCCAACAAGACCCTGGCGGCCCAGCTCTACGGCGAGTTTCGGGAGTTCTTTCCCCACAATGCCGTAGAGTATTTCGTGTCCTACTACGACTATTATCAGCCCGAGGCCTATGTGCCCGCTTCGGATACCTTCATTGAGAAGGATGCCTCGATCAATGAGCATGTGGAGCAGATGCGTCTGTCCGCGACCAAAGCCGTGCTGGAACGCCGGGACACCATTATTGTGGCTACGGTATCCGCCATCTACGGGCTGGGTGACCCGCGCCAATACATGTCCATGCTGCTGCATCTGGTGCGGGGCGAACCCGTTGAACACCGCGCCATTCTGCGCCGGCTGAGTGATCTGCAGTACACCCGCAATGAGGTGGAACTGCACCGGGGAAGCTACCGGGTAAGGGGGGATGTGATCGACATTCATCCCGCGGAGACCGAGGATGAGGCGGTTCGCATCGAACTGTTCGACGACGAAATCGAATCCATTGCCCTTTTCGATCCTCTTACCGGTGAAGTGAAACGCCGGGTGCCGCGCTACACGGTGTATCCCAAGACTCATTACGTGACGCCCCGGGAGACCATTCTGGACGCTGTGGAGCAGATCAAGGCCGAGTTGAAGGAACGTCTCGACCAGCTGCGTGACAGCAACAAGCTGCTGGAGGCCCAGCGTCTGGAACAACGTACCCGTTTCGATCTGGAGATGATGCTGGAACTGGGTTATTGCTCGGGAATCGAGAACTACTCCCGATATCTCAGTGGCAGGGCGCCAGGAGAGCCGCCACCAACCCTGTTCGATTATCTGCCTGCCGATTCCCTGCTGGTGGTGGATGAGTCCCATGTCACCATTCCCCAACTGGGTGCCATGTACAAAGGGGATCGATCACGCAAGGAAACGCTGGTGGAATACGGTTTCCGTCTGCCATCGGCCCTGGATAACCGGCCTTTGCGTTTCGATGAGTTCGAAAGCCGCTGTCCCCAGGCAATCTATGTGTCCGCCACGCCACGGGAATACGAGATCAGTCATTCCGGTGAAGTAGTGGAACAGGTGGTGCGTCCCACAGGACTGGTGGATCCGGAAGTGGAAGTGCGTCCGGCCACTACCCAGGTGGATGATCTGCTTTCGGAAATCAATCTGCGCGTGGCCGACGGCGACCGGGTGCTGGTAACCACGCTCACCAAGAAAATGGCCGAGGATCTCACCGACTACCTCATGGAGCATGACGTGCGGGTGCGCTACCTGCATTCGGATATCGATACCGTAGAGCGCGTGGAGATCATCCGGGACCTGCGTCTTGGAGAATTCGATGTACTGGTAGGCATCAACCTTCTGCGTGAGGGGCTGGACATGCCGGAAGTTTCCCTGGTGGCCATTCTGGATGCGGACAAGGAAGGTTTTCTGCGTTCCGTGGGGTCGCTCATTCAGACCATCGGGCGGGCGGCGCGCAATGCCCGGGGCAAGGCCATCCTCTATGCGGACAGGATCACCGGCTCCATGAAACAGGCCATGGAAGAAACCGAGCGGCGTCGCGCCAAACAGATCGCCTTTAATGAAGTACACGGCATCACCCCAAAAACCGTGCAGAAAAAAATCGCCGACATCATGGAATCGGCCTATCCGGGGGGACAGAAATCCGCCCGTGAATATGCCCGGGTTGCAGAAGAAGAAGCAGCCTACGCACGCCTCTCGGCAAAGGAACTGGCAAGAAAACTGAAAGACATGGAAAACGCCATGTATGAACATGCGCGCAATCTGGAGTTCGAAGAAGCGGCGCGGGTAAGAGACGAGATCCGGCAGCTCAAGGAAATGGGACTGGTAGCCTGAGACAGGAAAAGGGAAGGGTTTCTCGAAAAATCGGGATGCCCGAGCGGGACAGGGATGTGCCGCCATTTTCGATCACCGCAAGTGATTGAAAATGTGAGCAAAGAGGAAATTGCATTTTCTCTTTGCGACGAGAAAAATTCCATGGACGGAATTTTTCGAGATCCCCGGAAGAGCGGCGATCCCTGCCGCGCGAACCGCAAGTCAGGTCATCAGGGACAGGGCTGCCAGGTAACTGACCACAGCGGCGACAAAGGCGCCAATTTCAATCAGGGTGCGCAACCTGCGAACGCTGGACCGGCGTTTGTGCCTGTAAACTGCCTGATCCAGACTGGAAATTACCCCGTGAGCCTGATCACGCATCAGATAGCTGCTGTAGTTCATTCTTCGTCTCCCATATCGATTGTTCTATTGTAGTTCTATCCTAGCACAAAAAGAGAACATGACAAGAACAAAAAACGCTGGTGAGGACATGGCGAAAAAATGGATAGTTTTTGGCGGAGCCGGTGTGCCCAATTTATTACGAGTATTCAATCGCTTACAAGATTTCTACGATGGCTGCAGCAGCCTGTGCCAGGGACATTCGGAATCAAAGCCGGGTATCCGTGGAAATATTTCCGCGTAAATCAGCGAAATCCCCGATAATCCTGTGGCATAATCCGCGCCTTGCGAGTAACCAGGAAACACTGAATTCGTGATGAACTTGTTTGTCGTTATCAGGCTCAATCAGAGCTTCTGATGAAACAGAACCCTGTCGAACATGCCGTCGAAATGCTTTGTCTGAAAGGTTGCAAGGCCTTGTGGACGGACATTTCCCTGATGGAGGACGGCGAGATACTGCCGGAACTCCAAGGCCTGGACGATGAACAGCGAAATCAGGTGCTGGTGGAGATAAAATCCATCATGGCCGTGTACAAGGGCAGTTGCAGTCTATGAGAATCGCGCTGAAGATCGACGTATCCACACTCAATGCCGCTACTGTGGGCGTACCGCGCTTGCTCAAGTTGTTCGGGGAATATCAGGTTACCGCCAGCTTCTTTTTTGCCGTGGATTTCAGCGGCAGGGGCAAGGGGCTGTTGGGCAAGGCGGCTTCTCTGCTGGCCAAAACCGGCAAGGCAGAGATGAGTTTGCAGGAGTCCATGCTTGCGGTGGCCGATGCGGGGCATGAAATCGGCCTTCTGGCGAATGATGCCGACGCCTGGTGCAAGCAGGCGGCATTTGCCGATGCGGACTGGACCAGTCATCAGCTGGCTTTGGGCATGGAAAACTTTGAGGAGCTGCTCGGTCATGCGCCCAACCGTTTCGCGGCCCCCTGCTGGCAGGTAAATGCGCATTTATTGCGCATGGAAGAACGTCTGGAGTTCCGCTATGCCAGTGATGTGCGAGGCAAGTATCCCTTCTTTCCTTCATTGCATGATGTGGTATCCCGCTGCCCGCAGATTCCCACCACTCTGCCCACCTTGTCCGAACTTATGCTTCAGCCGGAGATCGGCCTGGAAAAGGCCCACGAATATCTCTATGCGGATAGCCGCAGGGTGCTGCCTTTTGGGCATGTCTATACCGCCAGCGCCGACCAGGAAGGCATCGCCCATCTGGAATTCATGGAAAAGATGCTCATCATGTGGAAAGGGCAGGAGGGCAGTTTGCGCACCCTGGGAGAGATTCGCAGGGAGCTGGATCTGGAACAGTTGCCCGTGCATCAGGTAGGCTGGGCCGAAGTGCCGGGGCGGCGTGAACATCTGGCCAGTCAAAGCCTGAAAGTGGAAACATGAACCTGGAAAAGCGGCGGCGCAGCAACCGGGAATTGCGCGGTTGGGTATATTCCTCAACTTCTGCCATACATGGCACCGGCCTGTTTGCCGCCAGGGACATTCCCGCAGGCAGCTATATCGGCAGCTACCATGGTCCGAGAGCCACGCGCAATGGCATGTATGTGCTTTGGGTTTGTGAATCATCGGATGAAGACGGAGAAGAATGGGTGGGTTGCAGCGGGCGCAATCTGCTCCGCTATCTGAATCATGCGCGAGACTGCAATGCGGAGTTCGATGGCCTGGATCTGTACGCAATCAGAAATATCCGCCGGGATGAAGAAATCACCTTCTACTATGGTGATGAGTTCCATGAGCAACTCTGACAGGTCTGATTCCGGCTTGCGCGACAATCTGTTTGCCAGTCCCCAAGCACGCATAGACAGCTTTGTTTTCGATGAGCGTGTCGCAGCGGTTTTTTCCGACATGATCTCCCGCTCCGTGCCCGGCTATGCCACCATCATTGGCATGATCGGTCTGCTTGCGGAACAGCATGCCATTCCCGGCAGCCGGCTCTATGATCTGGGCTGTTCCCTGGGAGCCGCCACGGTTTCCATGGGGCATGCGATAGGGGACAGGGAATGCCAGCTGGTGGCGGTGGACAACGCAAAGCCCATGCTGGACAAGGCGCGCGAGCAGTTTTCCCGGCACTTGTCCGTATCCGTGGAAACCCATTGTGCAGATATCCGGAAGGTGGTGGTATGCGACGCATCCGTGGTCGTGCTCAATTTTACCCTGCAGTTTCTGCCTGTGGAGGAGCGTCTTCCTCTGTTGCGCAACATTTGCCGCGGGATGTACAAGGACGGCGTCCTGATCCTGTCGGAGAAAATTGCCGGCGCTGACGCCGGGGAAGATCGCTTGCTGGTGGAGTTGCATCATGCCTTCAAGCGCGCCAATGGCTATTCCGATCTGGAAGTCAGCCAGAAACGCGCCGCGCTGGAAAAAGTTCTGCTGCCGGAAACCATTGCCACGCACAAGAAGCGCCTGTATGCAGCGGGTTTCGCCCGGGTGGATCTTTGGTTCCAGTGTTTCAACTTCGTGTCTTTCATCGCCCGACCGTGATTCACATTCAAGCCATTCAGGAACAGCTGCGCCAGGCTGGCATGCACTCCTGGGCTGAACTTGTTCCCGGGCAGATGCGCCAGGCGCTGGCGGTGGACCGGCATGGGGATCTGGAACGCTGGCGCTATCTTTTACAGCAATTGCCCAAGGTGCAGACCAGGGATCTGGATCTCAAAGCGGATCGGCTGAGGATAGGCCGCAAAGAAGAAATCGATGAACAAACGCGCAGGGATATTTTCCAGTCCCTGCGTGCGCTGCAGCCCTGGCGCAAGGGGCCTTATGAGGTATTCGGTATTCATGTCGATACCGAATGGCGCTCCGACTGGAAATGGCAGCGCCTCAAAGATGGAATTCAATCCCTGTACGGACGCAAGGTGCTGGACGTGGGCTGTGGCAGCGGGTATCACGCCTGGCGCATGGCAGGTGATGGAGCGGAGCTGGTGGTTGGCATTGATCCCAGCCTGCTTTTTCTAACGCAGTTTTCCGCTATCAAACATTTCATGGCGGAACCGCCGAATGTGCATTTTCTGCCTCTGGGCATAGAGGCCATACCGGAAAACCTGACCGCTTTCGATACGGTGTTTTCCATGGGAATTCTGTATCACCGGCGCTCCCCCCTGGATCATCTTTCCGATCTGCGCGGCTGTCTGCGTTCTGGTGGAGAGCTGGTGCTGGAAACCCTGGTCGTGGAAGGCGACGAAAATACCGTGCTGGTGCCGCAAGGCCGGTATGCCAAGATGCGCAATGTCTGGTTCATTCCTTCCGTTGCCGCGTTGAGCAACTGGCTGCGGCGTTGCGCTTACCGGGATATCCGGGTTGTGGATGTTACCCGCACCACTACTCTGGAACAGCGTCGCACCGATTGGATGGCGTTCGAATCCCTGGCCGAATTTCTCGATGCGGAAGATTCGAGCCTTACCGTGGAAGGCTATCCTGCACCCCTTCGGGCAACACTGGTGGCTACTGTCTGAGAGTTAACCCGAATATTGCGCCGGAATCCGGAATTTTCCCGGAGAGATTTTTGCCCAGATTGTTCGAACGGACAAAAGTCGATGTTATTCATCGACTTGCAGTGCGTTCGGGCAAGCTGGGTGAAAAGATCCCGGGAAAAACCGGATAGCATGACAGGTACGAGCTGTATCCAGCATAATCGTCACGCAACAGGCTGTAATTCATGGTAAAAAACCCACATTTTGCGCGTTCTGGTGCAATATTCGGGTTAAGGGGATCTTCATGTGCAGCAGTCTGGCGCTACCGTCACCGTCATCGTCTGCAACCAGGTAAATCTTTCCGTCCGGCGTCGTGGTCATTCCTTCCAGTTTGCCGTTGTTGCCACAAACCATGGGATAGAGGGAGAGAATATCCAGAAATGGCTGTTTGTTCAGTAACGGGTAATGCCCCTCTGTTTGTCCCGGCGTGGTGGGCAGGAATATCCGGTACAGCTGTTTGGTTCGGGCTTTGAGAAAAGGTCGATTGTCCCTTTCCAGCACCAAGGCGGAACCATCGTTCAGAAAGGAAATGCTGGACAGCCCGAGTCCCTTTCTCGCGCTCAGGGGATAGCGATAGAATTCCCATTGGCCCGTTGCCGGCCAGTATTGTCCGATCTTTACCTGTCCCCGGGGATCGTCTTTCCAGGAGCGCTGAAAAACCACGGCGACCCGCTCCTTTGTTCCGCTACCCCATGCGGCGATTCCTTCCAGTCCCGCCTTGACTGCATTCCGGCTGAGGCCGGAGGGCAGGGGAATTTCTTCCTGCACCTGTCCTTGTGCATTGGCGCGCAAGATCAGATTGGGACGCTTCCGGCCCGGTTTGCCCTCGGATGCCAGCCAGAAGCCGTCTTCCTGGCGCCTGGCTATGCCTTCCAGATCATATTCCGCTGCTTGTCCTGCTTTGATCAGGGGAATGGAGTCGATGATATGCGCCTGTGTTCGTTCCAGTTCCATGACCAGTATTTCCGGGGGGGAGAGATTGTGGTCATGTACAGCATACAGGCGGTTCTCTCGCCGGGTATCACTGCTCAATCCGGAAAGCGCACCCCAGGGAAGGTCGGCTTTCATGGTTTGGCAACTGATTTCGTTTTTGCGCAGCGGGTTCAGTGCATTACAGCCGGCAAGAACCAGGCTGAGCAGGATGGTGCTGAACACGCGCATCATGGAAGGCATGAAACCAGAGCCTGGGCAGGATTGGAAAGAATGCGCTCCTGGTGTAGCACCAGTCCCAGGGAGCGTTTCAGCTGCAAATCGACGGGCAGGACTTCCAGTTTTGCCTGAACCAGCATGGTTTCCGGCAGCAGGCTCCAGCCCAGGTTTATTTCCGTCAGCATTTTCAGGGTTTCCATGTAGTTGGTGGACATTCCCAGTGAGATGCGCAGCTCACGCTCCCGAATGGCTTTTTCCAGTATGCTGCGAGTGTATGTTGTAGGACCGGGCAGCACGGCGGGATAGCGGATCAACTCTTTCAGAGATACCCGTGATTTCCCTGCCAACTCATGTTCCGGGGCGGCAACGAAGCATAACTTGTCTTCCCATAGCTTACGAACCTTAAGATTGGGTGGCGGATCGGTTGGCAGGGTAACGATGGCCAGTTCCAGTTCTCCTTTTTCCACACAACCGCAGGCCGCCTCGGAATCCATGAAGCGGATATCCAGCTGCACGTCGGGATAGGCTGTGCGATAGTGACGTAAAACATCCGGCAAACGGTGCAGGCCAATGTGATGACTGGTGCCCAGCAGCAGCGGGCCGGAAACCTTTTCCGTCAGTTCACTGGCCAGATGTTTCAGATCCTGAGCTTGCAGCAGGAGTTCTCTTGCTCTCGGGAGTAGTGTCCTGCCGGCGTGAGTCAGACTTACCTGACGACCCATGCGGTCGAACAGGATCAATCCCAGTTCGTTTTCCAGAATGGCCAGCCGTTTGCTCACCGCAGGCTGTGTCAGATACAGTCTCTGCGCAGCCCGGGAAAATGATCCGGTTTCCGCCACTGCGAGAAATGCCTGCAGGCTGTTGAAGTCCATATTTGATTCGTCTCGGTCTCTGGTCTCAAGGAACCTGGCATACGTGCCTGATTCAAGGCAATAACAGAACGCATTGGCAAGGTGGCATGTCTTGCTCCACGAAAGGGATGTTGAAAAGCCGTATTGCGCTGTGTTTCGCGAAAAAGTATTTCCATCAAAATATTGACGCTATTTGACAAGTTTTTCACTTGACCCTTTGATTGGTTTATTGAATTATACTCAATGTAAACTAAAGTTCAGACGCCGGATGGGAATGATTCGAATGGAAACAAAGGAGCTGTGAATATGGACGGAACATTGGCTGAAGCGGATTCGGTAGCAACACCGGGAAAAGAGGCGGATACTGGTGGCAAAGACAACCAGGACAAAGAACGGATTCTTGTGTATGCACATGACAGCAAGGAAGCCCATGACCTGGAAATGGTGCTTCAGTTTGCCGGGCATGTTTTCACCGAAGTGTTTGCCCTGGATCAACTGGAGAAGGAGCTTGAACAGAACCGCTTTTTGACGGTGATCATCACTGGCAGTATTTCCGAATCAGACCAGCAGCAGCTGGCTAGAATCATCTCTCATGCAGCGCCGGATATTCTACCCGTCGTTCTGTATGAATCCCCTGAATCAGATCAAAAACCGCTGGTGCTTGCCTATCCTGGTGAATGGATCACTCTTTCCCTTCCCCTGGTCAATACGGAGTTTTCCAGAGCTCTTGAGCAGGCGCGCGCTCGCGGGAACTCATGCCAAAGCACTTCACGCAGACCGACTCATCTCTTTCGCAGCCTTACCGGTCGCAGTGCGGCCATTCAGCAGATCCGCAGGGACATTGAAAAAGTGGGACCGACGGATGCCAATGTTTTGATACTGGGCGAATCCGGCACGGGAAAGGAAGTGGTGGCAAGGAATATCCATTATCACTCCAAACGGCGGGGAAAGACATTTGTGCCAGTCAATTGCGGCGCCATACCACGGGAATTGCTGGAGTCAGAACTGTTTGGGCATGAAAAAGGAGCGTTTACCGGAGCGCTGACGGCGAGGGACGGGCGTTTTGCCCTGGCTGAGGGAGGGACGCTGTTTCTGGATGAAATTGGCGAGATGCCCATGGACATGCAGGTCAAGCTGCTGCGCGTACTGGAAGAACGAACCTATGAACGGGTGGGCGGGAACCGGCAGATCAAGGCGGATGTGCGCATAGTCGCAGCCACCAATTGCAATCTGGAGAAAATGATTGCAGAAGGAAAGTTTCGTGAAGATCTGTTTTATCGCCTGGAAGTCTTTCCCATAAATCTACCGGCGTTGAGAGATCGCATCGAGGATGTTCCCCTGCTGATTGCGCAGCTCAATGATCGGCTGGAGCATGAAAAAAACTGCTCTGTCGATTTTTCTACCCAGGCAATAAAGGTGCTGTCGGAATATGCCTGGCCGGGAAATGTGAGAGAACTGGCAAACCTCATCGAGCGACTGGCAATCCAGTATCCCAACAGCGTGGTGCAGGTGCATGATCTGCCGCCAAAGTACCGGGGAGGCCATGTATCCGCAGATGACAACGGCTTGCAACTGGAATTCTTCAATGAACCCAGACAAAACAATCTGACGGGCTCTCCCGAGCCTGCCGTGGCCACGCCAAAACTCCCTGCCCAGGGGCTTGACTTGAAGTCCTACATTTCCGAGGTGGAAATGCAGCTTATTACCCAGGCTCTGGAAGAGACCAATGGCGTTATTGCCCATGCGGCCAAGTTGCTGGGCTTGCGCAGAACCACGCTTACGGAAAAAATGCGCAAGTACGGGCTGAACCGTCCCAAAACCGCGTAAGAAACGGCGGGAAAACGAGGCCGGTTTTTCCTCCTTGCTCGCTACGATCACCTGAACCCGACAGACTCCTGGACGGATTTTTTGTCCGCCTCAGTCCGCGTTTTTTTCCTGTTCCTGGGCAAGCCGGCGTCTCTCGCGCGCTTCCTTTTTCAGGACATGACAGATGATCAGATCCATATCCTCTTCGCGCATGTTTTTGAATTCCACACCAATCTTGTAGGGATAGCGCTCATCCTCGGCGGCTTCATTGCGCTGACAATAGACGACCTTGGCATAGGTAACGATGCCGGTATGGGAGGGCAGCAACAGCAGCCATAGTTCCAGCAAACTTCCCATTTCCATGGGTTTTTCCGCATGGAAGGAAGTGCCGCTGGCACTCAGACTCACCTGACGGGTAGGCATGTCTATCAGATCGTGTTCGGTTTCGAATGCCAGATCTGCAAGCAGGTCGAGTTTTTCATCGATCGCCTTGAGATAGGCTGCCAGCTCCCTGGATTGCTGTTCCAGTTTGGCGCGTGCCGGACGCAGTTTCTGATCGATGGCAAAAAAACGCGCCTTGATGGTAAAACTGCCTATATCTTTCGATGAACGCTTTGTTCCCGGCAGGGACTGCAAGTCGGTTACCTTGCGATATTTCAGAATGACCTGATCGGCTATGCGCAGAAAACTGCGGCGCTCGGAAATCTGATGACAGGATGGTTCCATTGTTCAAATCCTCTTTGTCCCGTAATGAGCTTGGTTCTTCAATCGTTTACCGCTGCTGGTTGTGAATCCTCTCGAAGTGACCCTGTATCCTTCCCCTTGTCGGTGTTTTCCGGCACCGGAGAACGGGGCGGTATGTCCTTGTCTTCGCCATATACCAGTGCAACCTCCACACGACGGTTTTTTGCGCGATTGGATGGCGTGTCATTGGGCGCCAGAGGCCGGGTATCGGCGAAAGCCTTTATCTCGAACCTTTCCTTGTCGATAGTGCTGTTTCGGCTCAGCTCGTGGAGTACGGTAACTGCACGTGAGGCGGACAGTTCCCAGTTGGAGCGAAAATGGGAATTGTGTATGGGTAGATTGTCCGTGTGCCCTGAAACCACAATCTTGCCGTTGCTGTGTTGTATGGCCTTGTTGATTTTCATGATGACTTCCTTGAAAGGTTCAATCATCTGTGCGCTTCCGGAAGGGAAGGAACCTTTTTCCTGAATTCGAATGACGATCTTCTGATCTTCGATGCTGACTTCGATAAGTCCTTTTTCGATTTCATCTTTCAGCGCCAGCTTGATTTTTTCTCCTTCCTTTTCGAGATCTGATTTTTTCCTGTCCCGGTTGGTGCCCAGCACCGGAAACTGATTGTAATCATCTGCGGTGGACTGGCGCACCTGATTCAAGGGCGTGGGCTTGGTTCGGCCTGGAGAAAACTCTCTGGCAATGATATTGATCCCCTTGGGGGGATCCTTTACCTTAACTTGCCGCTGTACGCCAAAAGCTTCGCTCATGGAGCCGGCCACCTGTTTGTATTTCTGTGCATCCATTTCCGAAAATGAAAACAGCAGAACAAAGAATGCCAGCAGAAGAGACATCAGATCGGCAAAGGTCATTACCCACATGGGTATGCCTTCGGGGCATTTTACCGTTTCACAATTGTCACTCATGATCGTCTCTCTCGCCTGTTCACGCCAGGCTCATTCTTTCTTTTGCTACTCAGGCAGCCTTGTCGGAACTTTCTCCATCGGGCAGATATGTCTGCAGCATGCCTTCTATCACTCTTGGGTTGAGTCCTTCCTGGATAGCACTTACGCCTTCCAGAATCATGGATTTGTTGATCCGTTCTTCCTTGTTGCGATGAGTAAGTTTGTCCGCGATGGGAAGCGCCAGGGCATTCGCAATGACTGCTCCGTAGAAGGTTGTCAGCAGAGCCACCGCCATGGCCGGTCCCAGAGCCTTGGGATCGTCCATGTTGGACATCATCTGTACCAGACCGATGAGAGTGCCGATCATTCCCATGGCCGGGGCGACATCGCCAATAGCCTTGAATATGTTGATTCCGTCTTCGTTTCTTTCAATGGACAGATTGATGTCCTGTCCGAGCATTTTTCTGACGAAATCGGAATCGTGGCCATCCACCAGAAGTTCGATGCCTTTTTTAAGAAACTTGTTTTCCACTTCCACCTGTTCCAGACCCAGCAATCCTTCCTTGCGCGCAATGTTTGCCAGCTCCACACTTTGTTCAATGAGTTCGGTGGGCTTTTGTGATTTGTAGATAAACGCCTTGCCCGCCACCTTGAATGCTCCCAGGGTAAGCGACAGGGGAAATTTCATCAGGGTTACCATCAGTGTTCCACCAACTACGATCATCAGGCCCGGAACATTGATGAACATGCCGAAATCGCCGCCCAATACGATAGAAACAGCTATGGCGCCGAATGCGCCAATTAGCCCGATCAGGGTTGCCAGATCCATATTCTGTATCTCCTGTTGATGTGGAAACTGCCGGTTACCTGAATGAAGCTGCTCATCAGGTATTGTTCATGCCTAGAATGTCGGTTGCTGCACAGATTTCTTTAGGTAAAAAGCTGAATTGGCATGGATTTGGCCGCTGAAAATGTCAGCTGTCGGCGGGAGCATGGAAAAGTTTTCTCGACGAAATTTGTCCTGACGCAAAGTGAAACAATTGCGGCAGATTCTTGCACCGGTGAGATCCGGGTTTTTGTTCAGGATGCAGACCCTGCAGGCGGAATGACCAATACCTGAACAAAGCGGAACAGAGATGGCCAGTCCGGCCCATTGCCAAGGGCCTATCCCGAATGAGACTGATTGCGGCCTTTGTGCTTGGAACGGTACAAGGCCTGATCGGCTCTTTCAAATGCCTCGGCAGGACTGTCACCTTTCTTGAATTCACTGACACCGCATGAAATGGTGATAGTGACCTTCTTTTCCCGAAAATGGAATGCGCAGGTTTCAATGGCATCGAGCAGTTTTTGCGCGATTCGCATCGCCCCTTCCGCATCGGTTTCAGGCAGCAGCAGCACGAATTCATCACCGCCATAGCGGGCAATAAGGTCGGTTTCCCGGGTCATTTTCTGGAGCTGGTTGGCGATGATGCGCAGGGCCTTGTCTCCGGCGCGATGGCCGTATTTGTCATTGATGTGCTTGAAATTGTCGATGTCCACAATCATCAGCGACAGAGGTTGGTGGTAGCGCTTCCAGCGTGTGTATTCCTGCTTCAGGCGTTCTTCATAGGCGTAGCGATTGGGTATCCCTGTGAGAGTGTCTGTCAGCGCCTGCAGGGAATGGGTACTGACCGTCTGGCGCAGTTGCTCTGTTTCACTTTCCAGCTCGTTCAGTCGCTGGAGAAGGCGTTCGGTCTTTTCTTCTGCCGCCTGAATCAGTTCCTGTTCCTGGCTTCTGTAGGTCTCCATGTGGCTGCGAATGGCATCCACCCGGTCCTGCACCAGAAGTTTGAGTTGCCCCAGATCGGTTGCGGTTTTTGCCTGGGATTCAATATCACAGGTTTGTTCCTCGATCTCTTCTTCCAGTTTGTGGTGGCATTCCTGGATGGCGCGGTTGCTTTCACTGGAATCCGCTATCGCTCCATCGATAAGGGTCAGCCGATTCATCAGTTGTTCCAGAAAATCTTCCAATCCCTTGCGTTCCCGGTTTACGACATCGCGTATGTCGCGAATCAGATTGCTGATGCCTGAAATCACCCGGGGAATATGTTCTATGTGGAAATCCTTTCCCAGGATGTTTTTGATATCGTCGATCTGGTCTTCCAGTTCAGCAGGGGTACACAAGTCATCCAGCAGGCGCAGAAGTTTTTCCTGGATATCCGCCAGCAATGATGCATTCACTTCCTCACCGTGACCATGATTGTCGCTGTTTTTGAAGAGCGAGGAAAACAACCCTTTTTGTCGGGGTGCGGGAGCCTCGACACTCTTTTGTTTCTGCTGGAGCGCCTGATTCAGGATGGGAAGGCATGCCTCAAGAGCAGAGGCGATTTGCTCGTTGCTTCGGGCGGTAGCAGTGTCGGCAATGATGCTGTCCAGGCTTTCCCTGATTGTGTCGGGCAGCTGGAGGGCGCGCAGAAAATCCGCCAGCATCCGGCCTGCTTCTTCGGTACGCATGGGCTTGTTGTCACCGGCCTGCATCAGAAAGCGATACAGTTTTTCGGATATATCTTTGAGATCCGGCAATTGCGTGGTTTTGCGCAGTTGTTCCTGCAGGGGGCCCAGCATCTTGTCCAGGTCGCTGTCCCAGCCATTGGTGGCCAGGATGAGACGTGTCAGGATTTCCTGAAAATATCTGGCATCCTCTTTCATGCGTATCTCGTCGTCTGGCTCCGCTTGGGTTGGAGAGATCTCCAGCGATATGACTTGCCTGTTCGGTTTCTGGGTTTTTCTGTTTAACCTGGACATTGTGTTTTGCTCATGTTCAGCCTTGGCAGTGGTGATTACTTCGCCGTTTCCCGTTTCAGGACATCAACCGCAAGGAAATGCCCCTGAATGTTGTTCTTCATACCCTGCGCCGACAGCCAAGTTGCTGCCGCTGGTTTTTCGACCGTGAGCCAATTCCGCTCATGCCTGTATATCGGCATGATTTCAATTAACTTTAGAGGGTAATGTCGCGATACCCGAAGGGGCCTGGAAAAACGCCTTCGGGATGCTGCTCGTGGGACGAGGCAGGCGATTTTGGCCTGTGATGATACAGAGAATGGAAGAGGGGACAGCAGGAGGCTGTCAGGCCTGACCCAGCAAACGGGATTGTCTGGTCGTCATGGTGCTGCCTTTGGCATCGTAGTTGACATCCTCGGGTTCTGTATCGCGTAACAGGCTGATGGCATGTTGCATGTGCTGCTCGTTCAGTTTGATGATGGCACCGTTCATCTGGTTGACTTCCCGGCAGCTGGCGGTGAGCAACAACAGTTGCTGCCACAGGGCGAGCAAGGCGTCAGCTTCTTCCTGAGTTTCGAGGAAAGCCTCCATGTCGGTGGAAGAAGAGTTTCCCGCCCATGAGGCGCGAAGCTGTTCCCGTTTTCGGGCAAAATCCTTCAGCTCATCGACAAGCCGGTTCTTTCGAGAAACGAGTTCAGACAATTCCTGCATATTTCCACTGGAGCCGAGCAGCAGAGTCTCCTGATTCAGGATGTGTTGCAACTTGTCCATGGCGGCATATTCTGCCTGCAACAGTGCATGCACATCGGCAGCGTGGGGCGTGCTGGTATTCGGTTTCATATCCTGTCAGCTCAGGGCTTGGGCTTGAGTGCCATGTCGAGTTCCATCATTTTTTCCGCGATCCGGGCGGGATCCACGGAATAGGAACCATCCATGATGGCCTGTTTGACCTGTTCCACTCTTTTTGTGTCTACTACCGGCTGATTATCCACGGCAACTCCCAGTTGTCCCAGACGAATGGCTGTTTCAGACAGGCTTACCGTATCGTTTACGGATGATTTTCCCGTGGCCTGGCGTGCGTCCGCGGCGTTGGTTTCATTGCCGTCAACGCGCTTGGAGTCTCCCGTCCTGGGAGTGACGCCAGAACCCAAATTGTTGATATCAATAGACATTATCAAGTTTCCTCGTAGATTTGGTGTACCTGTTCACCTATTGGATCGGCGTAGCAGGTCATTACTTAAGTCAAAATATTGACGGTTTTTCAAAGTGTATCAGGAATGAGACCTGGATCACTTGCCATAACCGCCCACCAGTACTTCACCGTTGGCAGTAACGGTTCCTTCAACAATACGCTTGGAGGACATGTTTTTTACCCTGATCAGTTCTCCCCTGGCGCCGCTGGCCATGGCTTTGCCCTGCATGTGTACGGATATGCCCCTTGCCTGTGATATCAGCACAACATTCTGACCTCTTTTGATGAGAGTTTGCGCCTTTATCATTCCGGGGGTGAGTGCAATTCCCGCGCCCAGATTGCGTTTCAGTCTCATTCCCACCAGTCTTTCAGCGTTCACATAATATCCTTGCGGCAGTTTGGCCAGATTACGTCGGGCCAGTTTCAAATGGGCAGGGGTGAGCAGGGTATTTCTGGGCAGTGCTTCTGTGGTGATGACTACCTTCTTGAATATGTTGACAGTAACCGGGACATACAGGCTCCAGGATTTGGTTCCGGGACAACGTATTCCCACTGTGGTATTGCCTGTGGTTCTGCCGCCATTGGGGAGAAATGCCTCAAGCTTCTGATCACAGTCATGCAGGCGAAGTCTTGGGTCAAGCCTGCCAACCTGAATTTCCACATCTTCGCCATTCATGTCCCTGGTGTAATCCTCCATGAAAGCCCTGGCCAGGGATACAATGCTGTCATGGCTTTGAAAACCGGAGTTTTCAGCCGCACTGGTCGTCTGGATCCAGAGAGCAGACAACAGAACTGAAATCGGAATCAACGGGTAGCGCATACTTCTCTAATTACACGGGGTTACTCGGTTTCTTGTTCTTAACCTGTCAGCAATATTCATGCCTGATGGTCAGGTATTTTTGTAACGTATGCGGTAAGGCATTGTAAATAATGTAAAAAATGGATTATATGGCGATCAGTCCGGATGTCATTGCAGTGTTTATAGTACTCAGAAATCATTTTTTGTGCTGCGCAAGACATCATTTTGACGCTTGAGTGACAGGAATACTCCCACTGCCTGATCATCCGTCTGGCAGGGCTGCATGTTTTTCCCCTTAGGGGATCTCGAAAAATTCCTTCCATGGAATTTTTCTTGTCGCAAAGAGAAAATGCGATTTCCTCTTTGCTCACATTTTCAATCACTTGTGGTGATCGAAAATGGTGGAACATCCCTGTCCCACTCGGGCATCTCGTTTTTTCGAGATGCCCTTTATATATAAGAGGTGTCTCCAAAGTTCGAGACGTGCTATTGCTCCTGCTGGTTTGCCGCTCATGGCAGCCAGCGGCAATAACTTGCCGTGTTGCCGTTGCCTGAGGCTATCTGTTAATCGCAACATATTGAAAATACGAAAAAAGTTGGTATTGGCATGAATATCGCATTGTAATTCTCGAAGATTTAAGTTGGAGAGAAACATGCCGCTATCATTCGATTCTGCTCTGGGTATACATGTCAAGGCGCTTGAAGTGCGTGGCAAACGTACCGAACTTCTGGCGTCCAATATTGCGAATGCGGATACTCCCGGCTACAAGGCCCGGGATATCGATTTCCGTGCAGTGCTGTCGAATGCCCGTAATCAAACGGGTTTTCACCTGCGCAGTACCAACGAACGGCATATTGCCGCGGGAAACGATTCCGTTTCCTCATCTCTTCTCTACCGTGTCCCACTGCATCCTTCCCTGGACGGAAACACCGTGGATGGGCAGATGGAAAAGGCTGAGTTTTCCGAAAACGCCCTGCGCTATCAGGCCAGCCTGACATTTCTGGATCGCAAATTCAAAGGGCTGATTGGCGCCCTCAAGGGAGAATAGACATGGCTCTCTACGACGTATTTCGTATATCCGGTTCCGCGCTCAGCGCCCAGTCCGTGCGTCTGAATACGGTTTCCAGCAATCTTGCCAATGCGGATTCCGTAAGTGACAGCCCGGAGAAGGCCTACCGGGCCCGCGAGCCGGTATTTGCCGCGGTGCTTTCAGCGCTGGATGCCAGTCAGGCGTCGGTGGGGGTAAGGGTCGCGGGCATCGTCGAAAGCCAGCAGGAAATTCCCCGCGACTACATGCCGGATCATCCGCTGGCGGATCGGGATGGCTATGTTTACAAATCCAATGTCAATACCGTGGAAGAGATGGCCAATATGATTTCTGCATCCCGTACCTACCAGAACAATATTGAAGTATTGAACACTTCCAAACAGCTTCTGCTGAAGACATTGAATCTGGGCCGCTAGGAGGAGTATCGGAAATGATAAACGATGTATCCAATCCGGACCTGGGAGCAATGCAGGCAGCACCCGAGAGCACGGGCCGGCCCAGTTCCGACATGGGGCAGGCGGATTTTCTGGAACTCATGCTGGCGCAGATGAAAAACCAGGATCCGACCAAGCCACTCGATCCCAATGATTTCATGAGCCAATTGGCCCAGTTTTCCACCGTCAACGGAATCGAGGAGCTGAAACAGTCTTTTGATAATCTGGCAAACATTCTTGTTTCCGATCAGTCACTCAAAGCGGCTGCCCTGGTGGGGCACGAAGTGATGATGCCGGGGAACAGCGCATTTCTCGAAGAAGGCGGGGATGTTGCCGGGCAGGTTCTTCTCAATGACAGCGTCACGGACATGAATATCAAGATCTATGACGCACAAGGATCACTGGTTCGCACCATTCCCATGTCTGCCCAGGGAGCTGGTCTGGTGCAGTTCAAATGGGATGGATTCATGGAAAGTGGTGATCCGGCCTCTCCCGGCAACTACAAGATCATAGCTGAGGTACTGGTTGGCGACACGGTGCAGGAAGCAGCGCTGGAACTCCGCGCCCAGGTACAAAGTGTCAGCCTGAGTCCCTATGGGGGCATTTTGTTGAATCTGGACAATGGATCCTCAGTGCCATGGGAATCCATCCAGACCATCATGTAACGATTTACAGAAAACAGAGAAAGGAGAAAAAATCATGTCATTCAATACAGCACTGAGCGGGATCCGGGCGGCTTCCGGTGATCTCGGCATCATCGGCAACAATATTGCAAACGCAAACACCACGGGTTTCAAAGGCTCCCGCGCCGTGTTTGGCGATGTGTATGCGGCCAGCCTGATGGGAGCGCCGGGTACCGCCATTGGTCAGGGCGTTCGTCTCAAGGGGGCGGCGCAGATGTTCGGCCAGGGCAATATCGCATTTACCGGTAATGCCATGGATCTGGCCATCAACGGCCGGGGATTTTTCCAGCTCGCGGATACGGGAGGCGCCACGGTATATACACGGGCAGGCAATTTCCATCTGGATCGTGATGGCTATGTAGTAAACAGTGAAGGCTTGTATCTGATGGCACGTTCCGCAGATACCAATGGCGCGATCACTGGTGGCGTATCGCCGCTGCAGATCGACACTTCCTATGCGGATCCCAATCCCACTACCACTCTGAATGCCAACATCAATTTTGATTCTCGCGCCGGGGAGACAGACAGTTCCTGGGCTTTGATCGGCGGCGTGCCTGATCCCGCCGGATACAACTCCACCACAACCACATCTGTGTATGACAGCCAGGGAAATCCCCACGACATCACCCTGTATTACAGCAAGCAGGATCCGGCTACCAATCCCAATACCTGGACAGTTCGCACCATGATAGACGGGGTGGTGCAGGATACCAGCACGGTAACCTTCAATGATGATGGTTCTTTCAACAGCCCGCCCAACATCACCCTGACCTGGAACCCTTCCGGTGGCGCCACCCCAGGCCAGACCATCACCATCGACCTGTCCAAGAGCACCCAGTACGGAAGTGATTTTGCGGTCAACTCCATTTATCAGGATGGCTTCTCCACCGGCCAGATACTGGGAGTGGATATCGACCAGGAGGGAACCGTGTTCGCCCGCTATACCAACGGTCAGTCCCGCAGCATTGGACAGGTAGTGCTGGCCAATTTTGCCAATGAGCAGGGGCTGCAACCTTTGGGAGACACCAACTGGGCCAATACCTTTGCTTCCGGTCCTCCGGTAGTGGGCTCTCCAGGCACATCCGGCCTGGGTCTGATCCAGTCCGGCGCACTGGAAGAGTCCAATGTGGATCTCACGGAGCAGCTGGTGAAGATGATCGTTGCCCAGCGTAACTTCCAGGCCAATGCCCAGACCATTCAGACGGAAGACACGGTCACCCAGACCATCATCAATCTGCGCTGATACAGGTAAGCTGATATGGATCGCATGCTCTACATCGCCATGACCGGGGGCCGGGAGATCATGAACTCCCAGGCCGTGAATACCAATAATCTGGCGAACGCAAGCACTACCGGGTTTCGCGCGGATCTGGAGTCGTTCACCAGCATTCCCGTCTGGGGGGATGTGCATCCCGACCGGGTCTATGCCGCGGCGGAAGGCATGGGCGTGGACCTCAGCGGGGGCGCCATACGGAGTACCGGCAGGGATCTGGATGTCGCCATCAAGGGTGATGGCTGGATCGCTGTCCAGGCTCCCGATGGTTCCGAGGCCTACACCCGTGCGGGGGATCTCCGGGTGGATGCGTTTGGCATTCTGACCACCGGAGCCGGTTATCCGGTGCTGGGTGAAGGCGGCCCCATTGCCGTTCCCCCCAATGGCAAACTGACCATTGGCGCTGACGGAACCATAACAGTGCAACCGCTGGGGCAGGGGGCGAATGCCCTGGCCATCGTGGATCGAATCAAACTGGTGAATCCTCCCGGCAGCGCCCTGATCAAGGGCGAGGAAGGCCTGATGCGGATGCCTGGCGGCGGTCAGGCAGAGGCAGATGCGGGCGTTACCCTTGCCTCGGGAGCCCTGGAATCGAGCAATGTGAATGCTGTGGAGTCCATGGTGCGCATGATTGAACTGGCGCGACAGTTCGAAATGCAGGTGAAGATGATGAAAACCGCGGAAGACAACGACCGGGCGGCGGCAAAGCTCATGAGCATGAGTTGATCCATCCACCCTTGTAGTGAATGTAACAAAGGAGAAAGAAAATGAATCCCGCACTCTGGATAGCAAAAACCGGTCTCGAAGCGCAACAGACCCGCATGGCCAATATTTCCAACAATCTGGCGAATGCTTCCACGACCGGTTTCAAACGGTCGCGGGCGGTGTTTTCCGATCTGCTCTATCAGAATCTGGCGCAGGTGGGCGCGCAGTCCTCCCAGGATACTCAGCTGCCATCCGGTCTGAATCTGGGAACGGGCGTGCGCACCGTTGCTACGGAAAAGCTTTTTACCCAGGGCAATATCGTGCAGACCGGTAATGCCCTGGATGTCGCCATCCAGGGCAGAGGATTCATGCAGGTTCTCATGCCGGATGGTTCCCTCGCCTACAGCAGGGATGGCACCATGCAAATGGATGCCCAGGGTCAGCTGGTGACTTCCATGGGATATCTCATACAGCCAGGCATCAGTATTCCGGACAATGCCCAGAGTATCACTATCGGTTCTGATGGCACGGTATCGGTTGTTACCGCAGGCAATGCTACGCCCACCCAGGTAGGGAATATTCAGCTGGCGGATTTCATCAATCCTTCCGGATTGCAGGCCGTGGGTGACAATCTCTTTGTCGAATCCGGTTCCAGTGGCGCACCCCAGGTGGGCACGCCGGGACTCAATGGCCTGGGCACTCTAATTCAGGGTTCTCTGGAAAGTTCCAATGTGAATACCGTGGAAGAACTGGTTAACATGATCGAAACCCAGCGCGCCTATGAAATGAATTCCAAGGCCATTTCCACCGCAGATCAGATGCTGCAATACGTCAGCAACAACCTCTAGGAGTAGCCAGGCCATGATTTCAAGCGCAAGACAGGATTTCTCGCTGATCATTGTGCTGTTCGTGCTGGCGCTGGTTCTTTCCGGGTGTTCCACGCCGAAGATGGGAGAAAACAGCTATCAGGCCACCCAGCCGGTGTATGTCGTCCAGCCACCCGCAACTACGGGAGCCATCTATCAGGCAAGTACGTCCATGTCGCTGTTTGAAGACATCAAGGCCAAACATGTAGGTGACATCCTTACCATTGTCCTGAATGAAAAGACCAATGCGGAAAAGCGGGCCGATACCACCGTGGACAAGTCTTCTGAAACGGGGATAGGGGTGCCCAAGCTGTTTGGCCAGACAGTACCGGAGCTGGAGAACAGTATCAATGCCGGACACAAGTTCGAGACGGCAGGCGACAGCAAGCAGAGCAACAAGCTCGAAGGCAGCATTACGGTTACCGTGGCGGCAGTGCTGGCCAATGGCAATCTCGTTGTACAGGGAGAAAAGTGGATCACCATCAATCATGGTAAGGAATTCATTCGCATTCGTGGCATCGTGCGACCCATGGATATTGGCCCGGACAACAGCGTTTCCTCTACCAAGGTGGCGAATGCCCAGATTCTTTACAGTGGCAAGGGGACACTGGCGCGGGCCAACAAGCCCGGCTGGCTGACAGAATTTTTCCTCAGTCCCCTGATGCCATTCTGAGCAGGTACGAAACTCATGAAAAAGCTGAAAACAGGAGTCATGACATTCTTTCTCGCGTTGCTGATGACATCACCGTTGCGCGCAGAGAGAATCAAGGATCTTACCTCCATAGCCGGTGTCCGTGAGAACCAGCTGGTGGGATATGGGTTGGTAGTAGGCCTGGATGGTACTGGAGACAAGACCAGCCAGACCCAGTTTACCGCACAAAGTCTCAAAAGCATGCTGGCGCAACTGGGTGTGGTGGTGCCCCCCGGAGTCAATCCGAAACCAAAGAATGTCGCCGCAGTAATGATCAGCGCCAATCTGCCGCCTTTTGCCAAACCCGGCCAGGCCATAGATGTCACGGTTTCCTCTCTGGGCAATGCCAAGAGTCTGCGAGGTGGAACCCTGTTGATGGCTCCTCTGAAGGGTGCTGATGGAAATGTCTATGCCATAGCTCAGGGTAATCTGGTGGTGGGCGGTCTGGGTGTGGAAGGCAGCGATGGATCCAAGGTTACGATCAATATTCCCAGTGTCGGGCGCATTCCCAACGGCGCTACGGTAGAACGTTCAGTTCCCAGTCCATTTGCCGATGCGGAGCGTCTGATACTGAATCTGCACAATGCGGATTTCACCACTGCGCACAGAATCGTCAAGGCGATCAATGCCATGATCGGCGAGGGCACCGCCAGAGCCCTGGATGGGGGCTCGGTAGAAGTCAGGGCGCCCCGGGATGCGGGACAGAAAGTGGGCTTTGTGTCCATTCTGGAAAATATCGTGTTGGAGCCGGGAGAGGCTGCAGCCCGGGTGGTAGTCAACTCTCGCACCGGTACCGTGGTCATCGGCAGTCATGTACGGGTCATGCCCGCGGCTGTGGCTCATGGGACTCTGATCGTGACTATCTCCGAGGATACTTCAGTAAGTCAGCCCGGTCCCTTTGCGCGGCGGGGATCAACGGAAGTGGTCACCCAGTCCAGTGTCCAGGTCGATCAGGAAGATGCACGCATGTTCCTGTTCAAGCCTGGTGTAAATCTCAACGATATCGTCGAGGCGGTAAATCGTGTTGGCGCCGCACCGGGGGATCTGGTGGCCATTCTGGAAGCGCTCAAGGAAGCAGGCGCCCTGCATGCGGAATTGATCATTATCTGATGGTGGGTGAGCATGAATACGCCTCTGAACAATGCCGGCATCTACACCAGCTTCAGCGGGCTGACGGAGCTCAAGGCCGGCGCGCGCAAGCAATCGCCGGAAGCGCGCAAGGAAGTGGCGCGCCAATTCGAGGCCATGTTCATACAGATCATGCTCAAGTCCATGCGTGAAGCCTCGGAACCCGGAATTGATGGAGAAGGCGAACAGGTTCGCTTCTACCAGGAGATGTTCGATCAGCAGATTGCCCTGGATCTGGCTCGCAACAAGAGTATGGGCCTGGCGGACAGCTTTGAGCGTCAGCTTCAGCCAGCGGCCAGTGCAGAGACATCAGTCTCCCTGCCATCACGGGGGACGTTCATTGCGCCGCGACCTGAAATGTCATCACGTCAGCCGGATAAACAGAATGAACCAGCCGGGCCAACCAGGGAAACCGGGGCTACAAGGGAAACCGCCTCGTCCTCCTGGATGCCGGCCGATCCTGAAGAATTCGTTCGTCGTTTGTGGCCTGCGGCGCGCAAGGTAGCGGAAAGCCTGGGATTGATGCCGGAGGTTCTGGTCGCCCAGGCGGCACTGGAAACCGGATGGGGGAAAAGCATGCCCGCTGACCGGCAAGGGAGCAGCATGAATCTGTTTGGAATCAAGGCGGATGGCGGATGGAAAGGAAGGAGTGTTGGAGTATCAACCATGGAATACCGGCAGGGAAGCATGCTCAGAGAACGCGCAGAATTCCGCTCTTATGATTCTCCGGAAGCCAGCATGGAGGACTATGCCCGTTTCCTGCAGGAAAATCCCCGCTACCGGCAGGCGCTGGAAAATACTGGTGATTCCCTGCGCTACCTGCAGGAATTGCAGAAAGCAGGATATGCCACCGATCCGGATTATGCCGGAAAAATACACGCCATCATGAACAGTGAACGGTTCAACGGCATAGTGGACGGGTTGCGTGCCGGATAATCGCATTTTCCGGTTCCGGGGTTGAAAAAGTCCAGGAAAGGACTTTTTCAACATCCTGTTAAGTTATCCGGATAGTTGCCGATATTGCTGATGGAGACATGTGAACGGGAGCCGTGTTCCGGCCATTGGCAGCCTGGATGAGGTTCTCGAAGTGTGCTGATCAAACCCGTAAAGGGTTTCCCGGCACCTGACAAAGACTCCACAATACACAACAGGAGAATACAAATGGCCGGTGCAAGCAGTCTGCTCGGAATTGGAATATCCGCATTGCAGGCATACCAGCGCTCGATGAATACCACGGGCCACAACATTGCCAATGCCAATACGCCGGGATACAGCCGGCAGCGGATCAATCTGACCTCCGCTCCTCCGCAGTTTTCCGGATATGGTTATGTGGGAACCGGTGTGCGTACCGGTTCGGTGCAACGCTTTTATGATGCGTTCATCGGCAATCAGGTGCGAAGTTACACTTCCTCCACCACGGAATTTTCCACCCTGCATCAATATGCCGCACAGATCGACAATGTGCTGGCGGATCCGGATGCAGGTCTGAGCACCGCCATGCAGCGATTCAACAATGCGGTCCAGGATCTTGCCAATGATCCGGGGTCCATGGCCGCCAGACAAGTGCTGGTCAGCGAAGGGAAGGGACTGGTGGATCGTTTCCACAGCCTGGGAAACTGGCTCGACGACATGGATGCCCAGGTAAATGGTGAGTTGCAGGCGAGTGTCACCAATGTCAACCGCCTTGCTGCGAGCATCGCCGATCTCAACGAGAAAATTGTTCTTGCTTATGGCGCGGGAGCCGGACAGCCACCAAATGATCTTCTGGATCAAAGGGACATGCTTATCCAGGAGTTGTCCGAAGAAGTCAATGTAAGCACACTAGAACAGGAAGACGGCGCAGTCAACATCATGATAGGCACCGGGCAGGCGCTGGTTGTTGGCAATACCAGCAATACTCTGGCCACCTACAAGGGGCCGGGTGTGCATGCGCCCTTGAAGATTGCCTTGCGTATAGGAGCAAACGGCAATGTTCCAATCACCGAGCAGCTTTCCGGCGGTAAGATTGGCGGCGTGCTGGGGTTTCGCGAGCGGGTGCTGGAGCCGGCGGCCAATGAGCTCGGCAGAACCGCCATTGGCCTGGCGCAGTTTTTTAATGAGCAGCATGAAAAAGGCGTGGACATCAATGGTCAGCTTGGCAGAGCCTTTTTCAGTTTTCCCGAGCCACAATGGGACAGCTACCCGGGGGTAAGCAGCAGCCTGTCGGTTTCCTGGGATGATATCGGCCAGGTTACTGGCGCCAATTACAAGCTGCAGTTCGATGGCAGCAACTGGGCCATGACACGCACGGATACTGGCGCTGCTGTCGCCATGAGCGGCTCCGGAACTGCGGCTGATCCATTCATCGTTGACGGTTTGCGTATCGTCGTGGATCCGGCCGCCGCGAGTGGCGACAGTTTTCTTGTGCAGCCCACCCGCCAGGGAGCCTCTTCCCTGCAAGCGCTCATCGACGATCCTGGTCTGATTTCTGCGGCCTATCCAGTGCTCGCCACGGAATCTCCTGCCAATACCGGCAATGGAAACATCAGCGTGCCGGAAATCACGGATATTGGCAATCCGGCTTTTCAGTCTTCTCCAGGAAGTCTTTCACCACCGCTGATGATTCGCTTTACCAGTCCAACCAGCTATGAGATCTACGACAACAGCAATCCCGGTTCGCCGGCGCTGCTGGAATCCGTGAGCGGCTATGATCCCGCAGCAGGCGCCGATGTCTTTCCCACCCCTGGAGGGCTGGATTTCGGTTATCAGATTCATCTCAGTGGAGATCCTGCCGCTGGTGACGAGTTCAATATCGGCTATAACGGCAACGGAATCGGCGACAACAGGAACGCTGTGGCGCTCGGGCAGATATTGGGCGGAAAGATCATGGGAAATGGCACGGAGAGTCTTTCCGACGTTTATAACAGCCTGGTGTCCGACGTGGGAACCACCACCCGGCAGGCAGATCTGGCGGAGCGTTCCCATGGGCAGTTGTTGCAACGTTCGCTGGATGCCCGGGATGCGGTTTCCGGAGTCAATCTCGATGAGGAGGCGGCCAACCTGGTTCGTTTCCAGCAGGCCTACCAGGCTGCGGCTCAGGTTATTGCGACAGCCAATGAAATGTTCGATACGCTGCTTGGTGCAGTGAGGAGATAAGCGAAATGCGCATATCAACGGCTCAATGGTACCGTCAGGGCGTGGATTCCATGCTACGCAATCAGAGTGACTTGTCCAGAACTCAATTGCAGTTGGCCTCCGGGCAGCGCCTGCTTTCCCCGGCAGACGATCCCTCGGCGGCAACTCGTGTCCTGGAACTGGATTCCATGCTGACTGCTGTAACTCAGTATTCGAGAAATGCGGATATGGCGGAATCGCGGCTACGCAGGGAAGAAGACGTGCTGAACGGGGCAGGGGATATCCTGCAGCGGGTCCGGGAACTGGCGGTGCGCGCCACCAATGGTTCACTCAGTGCCGGTGACAGACAGGCCATTGCTGCTGAAGTCCGCCAGCATCTGGACGGACTGCTGGCGCTGGGAAATGCCACGGATACCAATGGTGAATATGTGTTTGGCGGATACCGGACAGATGCAAAGCCCTTTGCCGACAGCGGTGGCGGTGTCTACAGTTATCAGGGAGATCAGGGGCAGCGTCTGCTGCAGATTGGAAGTTCCCGCCACGTTGCAAGCAATGATCCGGGAGATTCCATATTCATGGGGATCGATGATGGCGCCGGGGGAAGCACCAATGCCTTCGCCATTCTTCATGACTTTGCTGTCGATCTGGAGAACAATACACCCAATGCCGCCACCCTGACCGCGCTGGACAATGCCATGGACAGGGTACAAGGGGTGCGCACCAGACTTGGCGGGCGTATGAATGCCATAGACAACCAGCGGGGCATCAACGACTCCTTCAGCCTGGTCATGCAGCAGAACCGTTCGGATCTGGAAGACCTGGATTATGCCGAGGCGGTCAGCCGGTTGCAGCAGCAGCAGCTCATTCTTCAGGCGTCACAACAAAGCTTCATGAAAGTAGAAGGTCTTTCCCTGTTCAACTATCTGTGATGACGCTTGTGGCGTCACATGGTTTGTTGCGCATGTCTCTGGAACCGGAAAAGATGATTTTCCGATTTTCTCATTTTCAATGACTCGCAATCCAATATACAGCTCCGATGAGAATTTTCATGTAGCCAGACGAATCAAGAGTTTGCGCGATGCGCCCTGAAGAACCCACTAATCTGAATATCTCGACTTGAAAGCCCGATGATTGTGCCGAGATTGTTGTTCAGAGGCGACACCGATTGAATCAATAGCTGTGCTTATTGATGATCGAGGAAATATCGTCTCTGAGCGACAAGACCGGTGCAAGGGCGGGGATAACGAGCTCCTGGTGAAATATTCGGGCCAATTCAGGTTTAAGTTTTTTTCCCGACGGACGACTTTAGGGGTGGAAGCGGTAATTATCTGTGAGCAAAAAGATATGTCCGCTAAGTACAAACAGCAACCGGCAGCCCCGGTTGTGTAATCTGGGAGATTACGACCATGCCTATGGTAATCAACACGAATGTCATGTCGCTGAATGCTCAGCGCAACGTCAACAAAACCAACAACCAGCTCGCCACCGCCATGCAGCGACTGTCATCCGGTATGCGTGTGAACAGCGCCAAGGATGATGCGGCTGGCCTGTACACCATCAACCGCATGACCGCGGATATCAAGGGTTTGAACCAGGCCTCGCGCAATGCGGCGGACGGCATTTCCCTGGCGCAGACCGCGGAAGCCGCCCTGGGCCAGATTGGTGACAACCTGCAACGCATTCGGGAGCTGGCAGTACAGTCTGCGAACGGTACCGTCGAAGATCGTACCGGCATGCAGGCCGAAGTGGATCAGCTCAATGCGGAAATCACCCGCATCGTGGACAACGTCAAGTTCAATGGCGTCGCCCTACTGGATGGGAGCACGGCCTCCATCACCTTCCAGGTAGGTCAGGACAATGGCGAAACCATTTCTGTCAGCCTGTCTGACATGACCACCCTGCAGGGTTATGACACTGGAGGTGGTGGTGCTACGGATGGTTTTGACATCAGCACCCAGGCGGCTGCCCAGGCCGTGCTGGACAGCACCAATGCCGCCAGCGTGGATGCGGATATCGATGCGATTTCCAGCGCCAGAGCTACTTTTGGTGCGGTACAGAACCGTTTTGATGCGGTCATCAGCAGCATCAGCAGCTATACCGAGAACCTGTCGGCTTCCCGCAGCCGGATTCAGGATGCTGATTTTGCAGCAGAAACAGCCAATCTGACCAAGGTTCAGATTCTCCAGCAGGCCGGCACCGCCATGCTTGCCCAGGCGAATGCCGCGCCGCAGAACGTTCTTTCTCTCCTGCGTTAATTCCTGCACATCCTGCTTGGGGCTCTTGCGAGCCCCTTTTTTTTGCTTTTTCCTGACCTGGCAAGATTTTCTTTCGGAAATTTTTCCACATCCGGGCATAGTGTTATTTTTTTGTCAAAACAAGTAATTGAAAAATATATAAAAAGTTGGGTGCGTTGTCTTTTTCCAGAACGCCTTAAGTTCTCTGCTGATCGGGCGATGAGATAACTGGAAGCGGTAATTATCTAAACCAAAAAGATATGTCCGCTAAAGACAAACGACACAGGCGTTCAATCCGTCCTGTGCAGCATAGGAGACTATGACCATGGCAATGGTAATCAACACCAATATCATGTCGCTGAATGCCCAGCGCAATGTCAACAAAACCAACAACCAGCTGGCCACTTCCATGCAGCGCCTGTCTTCAGGACTGCGTGTGAACAGTGCCAAGGACGACGCAGCCGGCCTGTACACCATCAACCGCATGACCGCGGATATCAAGGGTTTGAATCAGGCTGCGCGCAATGCGGCGGATGGTATTTCACTGGCGCAGACGGCGGAAGCCGCCCTGGGCCAGATTGGTGACAACCTGCAACGTATCCGCGAGCTGGCGGTACAGTCTGCGAACGGTACCGTCGAAGACCGCTCCGGCATGCAGGCCGAGGTAGACCAGCTTACTGCGGAAATCTATCGTGTGGTCGGCAATGCCAAGTTCAACAGTGTTCAGCTTCTGGACGGCACTTCCGGCGCCATCACCTTCCAGGTAGGTCAGGACAACGGCGAAACCATTTCTGTCGCCCAGGGTGACATGACCGGGCTCAATGCCTATGGCGCCGCCGCCGGCACCGTGGATATCAGTTCCCAGGCGGCAGCTCAGGCAGTACTTGCCAGTGGCGCTACTGGTATCGATGCCGATATCGATACAGTGTCCAGCGCCAGGGCCACTTATGGCGCGGTTCAGAACCGTTTCGAGGCGGTCATCAGCAGCATTCAGAGTTATACCGAGAACCTTTCCGCATCCCGCAGTCGTATTCAGGATGCCGATTTTGCTGCGGAGACAGCCAATCTGACCAAGGTTCAGATTCTGCAACAGGCTGGTACCGCCATGCTTGCCCAGGCGAATGCCGCACCGCAGAACGTGTTGTCACTGCTGCGATAGGCAATAGCAAACAGCAACCTGTCCGGCGCCAATGCCGGTCAGGTTGTCGGTGAAGGCAGAGAACAGGATCATGGCGAATGAAATCGATTCCAATGTGATACCGCTGATGCGAACTGCTGTCCCGGTTTCGATTGGGGTTCCCCCGGTGGAAGATGGCCAGAAATTGCCGCAAGACGGTAATTCCTTGCCGTCGGAGAAGCGTGCAACGCCATCCTCTGAAGTGCTGTCGTCCGCAGTGGACAAAATGAATCAGTATGTCCAGGCCATACGCCGTGAGCTGGAATTCAGTATTGATGAAAACAGCGGGCGAACCGTAATCAAGGTGCTGGATGCGGAAACCAAGGAGGTCATCCGTCAGATCCCTGCCGAGGAAGTGGTGTCTCTCGCGCAAAATCTGGCCAGACAAGAAAGCGTTCTGTTCTCCGGGGAAACCTGAGTTGGCATGACGATTGCACGATTATTTGTATGCATAACCCTGCAGTGAGGCAATGATGATTACAGCACCGGGAGTCGGATCAGGTCTGGATGTACAGTCCATCGTCAGCCAGTTGATGGCGCTGGAACGCCGTCCGCTGGAAGCGTTGGCGCGCCGCCAGGATCAGTATGAAGCACAGCTGAGCGCATATGGCCAGCTCAAGAGTGCGCTTTCCGGTTTTCAGAAGGCCATGGATGATTTGGGAAAAACAGACTCCTTCAAGATCTATGCGGCGACGTCCAGTGATGAAAATGTCCTGCAAGTGAGCGCCAACAGCAATGCTTCCCTGGGCACCTACAATGTCCGGGTGGAGCGTCTGGCTTCCAATCACAAGATGGCTTCCGGTGAATTCCTCGATTCCACCTTGTTTGGTGGATCCGCAGGTGACAGCCTGGATATCCAGGTCGGGTCGAATGCGAGCAACGCCATCAGCATCGATTTGAGTACAGCCCGGTCACTCACGGATATTCGCGACCTGATCAATGAAGATGCAGCCAATCCGGGGGTTACCGCAACCATCATCAATGGCAACAACGGTAATCAGAAACTGGTGCTTACCGCGGATGAAACGGGCAGCGCCTCGGCCATTTCCCTTTCCTATGGCGGAAATCTCGATGCATCCACCTTTGGCATGCAAACCCTGAACAATATTGGCGGAGATACCAGCCTGCTTGATTCCGAAGTCAGTGTGGACGGATACAGCATTACCCGTTCCGGAAATACCCTGACAGATGTCATCCAGGGAGTAACCCTGAATCTTCAGTCGGCTCTTCCCGGGACAGACATCCAGGTGAATGTGGAACGGGATGTTTCGGCGGTGGAAGAGTCGGTGCAGGGTTTTGCTGATGCCTACAATGATTTGCGCAGCAGCATTCGCAGTTTGCGAGAAGGTCAGCTGGAAGCAGATAGTACCCTGTTGAGCATCGAACGGGGTCTGCTCGGAATTCTCAATGATCCGACCGGCACGGGAACTTTCAGTCACCTCACGGAAATCGGGGTATCCATTCAGAAAGACGGCAGCATGAGCGTCAACAGCAGTCGCCTCGCAAGTGCCCTGAATAGCGATTATTCATCAGTTGCTGACTTGTTTGCCAATGCCGACAGCGGCTATGCCGTGCGCCTGGGAACTCTTACCGGAATGTGGCTGGAGGATGGCGGACTGATCGAGTCCCGTACCGACGGGCTCGATTCCCGTATAGAGGACCTGGGAGACAGACAAAATGCCATGGATCGACGTCTTGCCCAGGTGGAGGCGCGTTATCTGAGACAGTTTTCCAGTCTTGATTCCCTCATGTCACAGCTGCAGGGTACAAGCAATTTTCTGACATCTCAGTTGGCTTCCTTGCCAGGTGCCAACGGCTAGACAATGGCCAGCACTGATCGTACTGAACCGAAAACCATCATCCTGAACCAGGACACAGCGGAGAAATGCAAATGAGCTATCCAGCCACACAGAATGCAGCCAGTCATTACAGCAATGTAGATACCTATACCGGGGTGAGCGGCGCGGATTCCCATCGCCTGGTGCTGATGCTGCTCAATGGCGCACTGAGCAATATCGCGGTCGCCAAGGGGAGTATGGAGCGTGGCGATGTGCCGGCCAAAGGTGAGGCCATCGGTCAGGCCATTTCCATTGTCAACGGGCTTCGCAGCAGCCTGAATCTTGAGCTTGGTGGCGAGCTGGCGGAGAACCTGGATCGCCTGTATGAATACATGGAAAGGAGATTGCTGGATGCCAATCTGCACAGTGATGCCGGAATTCTGGAAGAAGTATCCAGCCTGCTTCATGAAATCAAAACGGGCTGGACAGCCATTCCCCAGGAAGTGCGATCCAATCCAATGGCGGCGGGCGGGGCAGAAGGGACGGCTCCGGGTGTGGGCTGAGTCTGCCGATGGCGCATGTTTCATGAACACACAGGATCAGGAATTGCAGGAGCTGATGTCCCTGCACGAACAGATGCTGTACTGGGCTCAGGAAGGTAACTGGGCTGAAGTGGCTGCCACAGAAGAGATTCGTCGGGACCGGTTGCAACGGTTTTTTCGCCATCCCATGGTGGAGGAAAGAGCGGAACTGGTTCGCTCATCCGTGAAAATCATGCTCGAGACCAACAGTCGTATTATGGATCTGGTGCAAAAAGGCCGTGGGGATATGGAGCAGGAGATCAGCTCGATTCGCAAAGGCCGGCGTGCGCTGGCGGCGTATGGAGAGAATACCCAGCGCAGTGGGAAAGGCATGAGCGAAAAGTCCTGAGTCCGGTATCCGGTTCTCCATGTGGTTGTTCAGTAATTGCTCCACAGGGCGTCTTCCCTCCCGTTTTCCCTGCTCCACACCAGCTCGCCAATGACTTCGAATTTGGCAACCGACATGGCGCCCCGTTTGCTGCGTTTCCCGGATGCATCCGACAGGGCGTCGAGAATATCTTCCCGGCAAGCTTCGTAGATCTTGAAGGGTTCGAAATCCGCATCGAGCAAGACCAGGGCAATATGGGTCCAGTCTCCGTTGGTATTCAGCTGACCGATGCGGTACCCGGGTTTTCCTTCCTGAAAGATGACTCGACCCTTGATCTGATATCGCCTGTCCGCATTTTCGCCGGTTCCTTCGGCATCTACGCCAGGTTGCCGGGGATCCAGCAACTTCAGGTCAAGATGGCGAGCCGCATCGAAGCGCGCGATTTCTCCGGTAACCGGCAATGTTTGCCCGGTGGTTTCACGATATCTGGCAGCCAGCCGGCGGGTTTCTGCAATCAGCTTTTCCAGTGCATATAGAGACAAGGTGAATCCCCGAGATTGATTGGCGAAGTAATTCTGACGCCCCATCATATCAAAGCCTGGCAGCAGACCGGGATCAGAAACGGTGATTACCTGACTTCCCCTGTCAGGTTCTGAGCAGTCATTTCCTTGACGCGGCCCTGCCACATTTCATCCGTCAGGCCCGCCAATTCCTTGTCATTCCCTAAATCAGGTTCTTAAGTTATTGATTATCAAGAGCAGAAAAACAGGCATGATAATTGCTTTTCCTTGAGTATCCAACGCATCCATGAAACAGAGGGGCACTATCGATGAGCGCAAGCGCCAAACAACTGGAAGATGCTTTTGAGGCATTCAACCAGGTGGGAGCCGAGTTGTCCCGTTCCTACAGCGCCCTGCAAACCCAGGTTGCCCAACTGAGCGCTGAACTCCAACGGGCAAGAGATGAGAAGATCAGTGAGTTGATGGAAAAGGAGCGGCTCGCGGATCAACTCGACAGACTGCTGCAGGCTTTGCCCGCCGGGGTGCTGGTGGTAGACCGTGGGGGCAGGGTTGTTGATGTAAATCGTCAGGCCAGGGAGATGCTGGGAGATGATCTGCCCGGAAAGAATTGGGATGAGATCGCCCATGCCGCCTTTGTTCCTGGCGGGGATGAATTGCGTCTCAGGGACGGTCGCTGGATCAGCCTTTCCATGAGCCAGCCCGACAAGCAGGATGGTCGTATTCTCCTGCTGACCGATATCAGTGAAACCAGGCGATTGCAAAATCTTCTGAATCAACATCAGCGGCTTACCGCCCTGGGCGAAATGTCCGCGCGGCTGGCGCATCAGATTCGCACACCACTTTCCACCCTGCTGCTCTATCTGCCGCAGATGGAGAAAACCGGGCTGGAAGCGGAACGGCGCCAGGAGCTGGGAGCGAGAATGCGTGAATGTCTGCGGCATATGGAGCAGACCACCGTCAACATGCTCGCTTATGCCCGTCGGGACGATGAAATGAACCAGTCTTTCCTGCTGGGTGAGGTCATCGACAATATGCTGCGCACAATGGAAAACCAGCTGCGGAGTAAACAGGCGAAGTTGCAGATTTCCCGTCCTGAGCAGGATATCCGGCTGCGCGGCAATCGCGATGCCTTTCTTGGCGCGTTGATCAACCTTGTGAGCAATGCCCTGGAAGCCTGTGGCGACAGCTCGGCGGAATTGCAGTTGCGCGTGTTTGAGGATGAAAACAGCAAGACAGTCATCGAACTTCAGGACAACGGAAGCGGGATGAGTGATGAAGTCATGGAGCGCATTTTCGAACCATTTTTTACCACCCGCAGTTCTGGTACAGGTCTTGGCCTTGCGGTGGTAAAGGCAGTAATCCAGAGCCTGAACGGAAGCATCCAGCTGCACTCCGTTCCTGATCGTGGTACCTGCGTGCGCATCTGTCTGCCCAATCCCGAAAAACAGGCTGCCCTGCCTGCAACGATGCTTCCCCGAGAATCGCATGCCCCGATTCCGAGGCAGGCGGCTGCCGATGGCTGTGTGGGAGGAATTATGGAGAACAATCTATGACAAATGAAGTGATTCTTATAGTAGAAGACGACCAGCCCCTGCAAAGAGCCCTGCGTGAAACTCTGGTCATGGGTGGTTACCGGGTTCATACCGCCAATGATGGTGAGCAGGCACTGAAGGTGCTGGAAAGCCATGCGGATATCGGCCTGGTGGTTACTGATATTCAGATGCAGCCCATGGATGGCTATACGCTATTGGCGCAGATTCGTGCCCGTTACAGCAATCTTCCCGTCATCGTCATGACCGCTTATGGAACCATAGACAGTGCGGTGAATGCCATACAGCAAGGAGCGGTGGATTATCTGGTAAAGCCGTTGGAGGCGGATCAACTGCTGTCCATGGTGGAACGTCATGTGATGCCTGCTGAGGCGGATGCAGAGGGAGCCATGGTGGTGGCCGATCCCCTCAGCCGGGAACTGGCCCGTCTTGCCAGACGGGTCTCCGGCTGTGATGCAACAGTGATGATTAGCGGAGAATCCGGAACCGGTAAAGAGGTTCTGGCGAGGTACATTCATGGACACTCCCGCCGCGCCAGACAGCCTTTTGTTGCCATCAATTGCGCCGCTATCCCGGAAAACATGCTCGAAGCAGTGCTTTTCGGCTATGAAAAAGGCGCCTTTACCGGGGCGCATCAGTCCTGTCCGGGCAAGTTCGAACAGGCGCAGGGGGGAACCCTGCTCCTGGACGAAATTACCGAAATGGATGCCGGCTTGCAGTCCAAACTGCTGCGGGTGCTTCAGGAGAAGGAGGTGGAACGATTGGGGGGCAGGCGTGTCATCAAGCTGGATGTAAGGGTGCTGGCCACCAGCAACCGGGATCTGGCGCAGGCCGTGGCGGAAGGACATTTCCGTGAGGATCTTTACTACCGTCTGAATGTATTTCCGCTGGAGCTGCCGCCCCTGAGAAACCGTCGGGAAGACATCTTGCCTCTGGCTCGAAAATTCATCTCCCGCTATCTGGGAGAGGACTCCTACCCCGAGCTTTGTCGTGATGCCATGGGAAAGCTGCAGGCCTATGACTGGCCCGGAAATGTCAGGGAACTGGAAAACGTCATTCAGCGCGCCCTGATCCTCAAGCAGGGAACAAGAATCACGGCAGACGACATCCATTTCGAACGCATGACCGGTCAGTCCAAGAAACAGCCAGACAACATACACGCACAGGAAGGCATCGTACCGCAGAAGCCATTGGGCAACAGCCTGCGGCAACAGGAGGCCGACATCATCATCAATGCCCTGGAAGAAGGTGGCAGCCGTACCGAAGTGGCCAGAAAACTGGGCATAAGCCCCCGTACCTTGCGCTACAAACTGGCGAAACTGCGGGATGCCGGAATATCGGTTCCCGCCTGAGGAAAATCATGAATAGTGTCCATACAGCAAGGAGATTCCCATGAGTACTGTCGATGTCAATCAACTGTTGAACCAGATGAAGCAAATGGCCGCCCTGGCGGACAGAAAGCCGGACAACAGCCTGCAAAATCCCGCGGGTCTGGATTTCGGGGAGGTATTGCGTGGCTCCATCGAAACAGTGAATGAAGTACAGAGCCATGCGTCCGGCATGGCGCAGCAATTTGAACTGGGTGACCCGGCGGTAGACCTGACGGATGTCATGGTGGAGCTGCAAAAGGCCAGCGTTTCCTTTGAAGCAATGAAGCAGGTAAGGAACAAGTTGCTCAGCGCCTACAAGGACGTAATGAGCATGCAGGTATAGCGGGCTGTTGAAAAGCGGTGTTTTCAACATCCTCGTGGTGAATACGGAAAGCAGGTGGAATCATGGCATTGGTAAAAACAGACAAGATGCTTGAACAGATGCAGGGACTGAGCTCCCTGCCATTGCTGCGTCAGCTTGGACTCATGGTGTTGCTTGCTGCCACAGTAGCAATTGCGGTGGCCGTGGTGCTCTGGTCGCGCACCCCCAACTACAGCATTTTGTACGGAAATCTGCCCGCAGCGGAATTGGTGGAGGTGGCGAATGCCCTGGATGCGGCAAACCTTCCCTACAAGATCGAACACGCCAGCGGATCCATTACCGTTCCGCGCAACAAGATTCATGAAATTCGGATCCGGCTGGCCACCCAGGGACTGCCCAAGAGCAAGGCTGCCGGTTATGAGCTCCTGGACAAGAAGATGGAATTTGGCACCAGTCGTTTCCTGGAGAATGCCCGCTATCAGCAAGCTCTGGAAGGTGAGTTGGCGCGCACCATCAGCGCCCTGGATGATGTACAGCAGGCAAGAGTCCATCTGGCCTTGCCCAAGGAGTCGGTATTTGTCCGCGACCGGGTCAGACCGGAGGCATCGGTGTTGTTGCAGCTGGCGTCCGGGCAGGATCTGGACAAGGCGCAGGTGGCGGGCATTGTTCATCTGATCGCTTCCAGCATTCCCAAAATGAAACCGGAAGATGTTGCCGTGGTCGATCAGCAGGGGCATCTTCTGAGTGACAGATCAGATGAGCAGAATCTTGGGCTGAGCACCAGCCAGCTCGAGTACACCCATCAACTGGAAGCGCTCTACGTGCAGCGTATCAGGGATATTCTCAGCCCCTTCGTAGGAAGTGCGGGAGTGCGCGCCCAGGTTGTGGCTGATCTGGACTTTACCGTTACCGAACAAACGCAGGAGCAATATGTTCCGGAGAAAAATCTGGTGCGCAGCGAGGACATTCGGGAAGAGAAAAACACGCTGGCCAATCCCATGGGCGTGCCTGGCGCGCTCACCAATCAACCCCCGAGAGGCGGTAGTGTCGCCAATCAGCCTGCGACTACTGGCAAGGAAAACAGTGATACGAATTCCAGACATGTGATTCGGAATTATGAGCTGGACCGAACCATCACGCATTCCCGTCGTGTTCCGGGGCAGATCCGCAGGCTTTCCGTGGGTGTCGTTGTCGATTACCGGAAGCGTATCCTGGAAGACGGAAAAATAGAACAGGTGCCTCTTGGAGAGCAGGAGTTGCAGCATATCACCACCCTGGTCAAGGAAGCCGTGGGGTTTGATGCGCAGCGTAATGACAGCGTCAACGTAATCAACACATCTTTTCAGGACATCCAGAAAATCGAGCCGGTGGAACCGCTGCCGATCTGGCAGCAATCCTGGGTCTGGGATTTGGCCAAACCCGTGCTGGGTGGATTGTTTGTGCTCCTCCTGGTGTTTGGAGTATTGCGTCCGGCGTTGAAGAATCTGTCGGAGGCTGGCCGACTCGTGCACGCCGGGACTGAAGGGGAAGTGCTTCTTGCGGCCGATGGAGGCGCTGCGGTAGCCGGTTTGCCCACTCCGGAAGGAAGTGATGCCGGGGATGGCATGCCATTGGCGGATGATAAAGTAGTGATCAGTGACGGCGCCAGACAGGCTGGTGATGAAGGTGTGCAGGATATGCCTGCTCTGGATATCGAAAGTGCCAGAAACATGGTGCAGCAGGATCCGCGTCGTGTGGCACAAGTGGTAAAGAACTGGGTGGCAGACGATGAGTGAAGCAGAACAGACGAGCATGGATGGGCTGGAACGGGCGGCGATCTTCATGATGAGTCTTGGAGAGAAAGAAGCCGCTGCCATCATTCGTCACATGGAGCCGAAAGAGGTGCAGCGGGTAGGCGCGGCCATGGCGGCTCTCTCTCATGTGACTCACGAGCAAATCAATGCGGTGCTGGGGAGCTTTGCCCAGGCGGTGGAAAAGGAAACCGCCCTGGGACTGGATTCTGAAGAATATGTTCGCAATACCCTGGTGGAAGCATTTGGTGTGGAGAAGGCGGTCAGCCTCATCGACCGTATTCTTACCAAGCCGAATTCCAAGGGCATCGAATCGCTGAAATGGCTGGATCCCAGGGCGATTGCTGAAATTTTCCGCTTCGAGCATCCGCAGATCGTATCCATCGTACTGTCCTATCTGGACAATGATCAGGCCGCGGAAGTATTGAAACATTTTCCGGAGGAGAGGCGAGCCGATGTGCTGATGCGTATCGCCACCCTGGATGGTGTACAGCCATCTGCTCTTCAGGAACTGGACGACATCCTGGAACGCCAGTATGCCGGGAGCTTTTCCCTTACCAGCCCGGCTTCCGGGGGCAAGGAAACGGCAGCCAATATCCTCAATTTCCTCGATGCGGATGCGGAACAGAAGATTACCGAGGCCATTCAGAAAGTGGATGAAGGCCTGGCGGAGGAAATCCAGAATCTGATGTTCGTATTCAGTAATCTTCTCGATGTGGATGACCGGGGAATTCAGACCCTGCTACGGGAGGTGCCATCCGATACCTTGTTGCTTGCCCTCAAAGGGGCGGATGAAGAAGTACAGAACAAGATATTCAAGAACATGTCCAAGCGTGCCGCGGACATGTTGCGTGACGATCTGGAAGCCAAGGGCCCGGTGCGTCTGAGTGAAGTCGAGGAAGCACAGAAGGCAATTCTTGCCGTGGCCAAGCGTCTGTCCGATGAAGGCGAGATCGCCCTCGGTGGTTCGGGAGGTGATGAGTTTGTCTGATTCCCCTAGATTTTCTGCCGATACTCCCCGTCCCTGGCAGGCGCCTTCCCTGGGTGGTGATGCGGAAGAAGGGAAGGATTCATCCGCATCTGTAAGCCTGCCTACCGCGGATCAGATCGAGGCCATGCACAGGGAGGCCAGGGAGGAAGGTTTCGCCCAGGGCCTGAAGGAAGGACTGGAAGCAGGGCGGCAGCAGCTGGAAGCCCGGTTTGAACAGCTGGATGAAATCATGGACTGCCTTGCCAGGCCCCTGGCGCAACTGGAAGCGCGAGTCGAGGAAGAATTGCTGCTGCTTTCCCTGGCCATTGCCAAGCAGCTGATCCGCCGGGAACTGAAGGCGGAACCGGCTCATGTGGTTGGCGTGATACGTACCGCGATAGGGCAACTACCGGTATCCGACAATTCCGTGGTCATCGAGTTGCACCCCGAAGATGCCGCATTGGTGCGCAGCGTACTCAATCTGGATGATGAAGCCGAATCCAGCTGGCGGGTACGGGAAGTGCCCACCCTGTCAAGGGGTGGCTGCCGAATCGACAATGGCGAATCACATATCGATGCGACTGTGGAAACCCGCATCAATCAGCTGGCTGCCAGCCTGTTTGGAGGCGAAAGAGCGGTGGACGGAGAATGAGTATCGGGACCAGTCAATGCCGAACCGCGCTTTGCTCGCGTCTGGAAGAGAATATGCGCAAACATCGGCAACAGGCATCCCATATTTCCACCATGGTAGTGGAAGGCAGAGTAAAACGGGTAGTGGGCCTGACTATCGAAGCCGTCGGTATTCATGCGCCTATTGGCGCCCGCTGTCAGGTACATACGGAAACCACTGTTGTCGAATCCGAAGTAGTTGGTTTTGCCGGATCCAGTACCTATCTCATGCCGGCGGGCGACAGCCGGGGGCTGATGCCAAACGCTCGCGTGGTCCCGGGTGAGGCTTCCTATGACGCCCGGGTCGGGGAAGGCCTCCTGGGCAGGGTAGTCGATGCTTCCGGCAACCCGCTGGATGGCAAGGGACGCATCAGCTACAGCAGTCACCGGGCATTGCTGGGCAGCCCTGTAAACCCGTTGGAACGCTGGCCCATAGATACGCCACTGGATGTGGGAGTGCGTTCCATCAATGCCATGCTTTCCGTCGGCCGAGGCCAGCGCATTGGCCTTTTTGCCGGCAGTGGCGTGGGCAAGAGCGTGTTGCTGGGAATGATGACGCGCTATACCAATGCGGATGTGGTGGTCGTTGGCTTGATTGGCGAGCGCGGCAGGGAAGTAAAGGAATTCGTGGAAAACATACTCGGTGAAGAAGGCAGGCAACGGGCGGTAGTTGTAGCCAGTCCCGCGGACAATCCCCCTTTGTTGCGCATGCATGGCGCCTGGCTGGCGACCTCGATTGCCGAATATTATCGGGATCAGGGAAAGCATGTGTTGCTGCTGATGGATTCTCTCACCCGCTTTGCCCAGGCCCAGCGGGAAATTGCCCTGGCCATCGGAGAACCGCCGGCCACCAAAGGTTATCCACCATCGGCTTTTGCGCGCCTTCCCCAACTGGTTGAAAGAGCGGGGAACGGAGGGCAAGGCGGAGGCTCCATAACGGCTTTCTACACGGTGTTGGCCGAAGGGGATGACCAGAATGATCCTGTAGTGGATTCCGCCAGGGCGATACTCGATGGCCATGTCGTACTTTCGCGCAATCTGGCCGAAGGCGGTCACTATCCGGCCATAGACATAGAAGCTTCGGTCAGCCGGGTGATGAACGATATCGTAGGGGAGGAGCATGTGCAGGCCGCCCGACGATTTCGTCAGCTGTATTCCACCTATCACAAGAACCAGGATCTCATCAGTGTTGGAGCCTACAAGCCCGGCAGTGATCCCCGGGTGGATGAAGCCATATCCTTTTATCCCAGGCTGGTGCAGTTTCTGCAGCAGGATCGAACGGCTGCCGTGAGTTTTGCGCAAAGTTACCGGCAGTTGCTGTCGGTTGTGGAGACAGAGGAACCTGGAGACAAGGAAACAACGGAGGCGGCAGCATGAAGTCCGGTGCATCCCTGACCACCGTCGCTCGCGTAGTGAGAAACAAGGAAAGAGAAATGGCGCGACAAATGAGTGAATGTCGGCTGACAATGGAAAAGGAAGAGCAGCAACTCTCTTTACTCATGCAATATCGCGCTCAGTATTTGCAAGGATCTCATGCAGCGGCTGGGGGCGGCATCAGCCCGGCCCAGCTACAGGATTACCGGCTGTTCCTCAGTCGCCTGGATCAGGCCATCGGGCAGCAGCAACAGCTGGTGGAAGAGAGTCGCAGAAGCTTTTCACAACTGCAGGCGCAGTGGCTGAAGCTGCATGGCGAACACAAGGCCATGCAGAAAATTATTGTCAAACGTCGGCAGTGCGAGAGGGAAGAGCAGGCGCGTGGAGAACAGAAGGAACTGGATGAGCGGGCAGGCTGGACATTTCGCCAGCGTGGTCCGCTCTGAAGGTCGCCACGCACAGACCTGGATTTAGGTTTTACCGGAACTCTCTCAGAGCCCTGTGCTCAGCATACGGCCAGCATCTTGTCCCGGTTTTCATTCACGAATTGCTGACGAGCCAAAGCGGGAATCTGTTCCGGTTTGACGGGTTTGCTGAACAGATAGCCCTGCACCAGGTCGCATGCGGTTTCTCTGAGCACTTCCAGTTCCTGTTCCTTTTCCACGCCTTCCGCCACCACCATGTAATTGAGGGCATGGGCAAGATCCACGATGGAGTGCAGCAATATCGCGGAACCCGCATCCTCGAACATGTTGGCGATGAACAGCCGGTCGATTTTCAGGCAATCGATGGGCAATGATTTCAGGGATGACAGGGATGAGTAGCCGGTTCCGAAGTCATCGATACTGATTCGCACTCCCAGATTGCGCAGATCCTGGAAAATTCCCATGTTGTTGCTGGTGGTTTGTACCACATTCTCGGTAATCTCCAGTTCGAGACTGCTGGGAGACAGGCAGGTATCGGCGAGAATACTTTCCACCGTATGCAGCAATGAAGGGTCATTGAAATGCAGCGGAGATATGTTTACCGCCATGCGCAGTTCCGGCAAGCCCTGTTCCTTCCAGCTGGCTGCCTGGGAACAGGCGGTTTTAAGCACCCACTCACCAATGGTGCGGATCAGGCCAATCTGTTCGGCAAGACTGATGAACTGCCCTGGAGGTATCAGTCCTCTTTCCGGGTGTTGCCAGCGAATCAGCGCCTCCACTCCCATCATCCTTCCACTTTTCAGGTGTATCTGGGGCTGGTAATGCAGGGTCAACTGATCCAGCTCGATGGCCTGACGCAGATCCTGTTCCATGCGCAGCCGTTCCTCTGCTTCCCGAGTATGGTTTTTCTCATAGAAAACGTATCTGTGCTTGCCCTGACTCTTGGCCGCATACATGGCGCTGTCCGCGGCCTTGAGCAGGCTTTGCAGATCGTGGCCGTCCTCCGGGTATCGGGCGATACCGATGCTGCATCTCGGCCGCAGGGCTCCCGAGGTCAGTTCCACTGGCCGGTTGATGGCTGTCAGACTGCGGCTGGCCACTTCCGCGGCGGCATCCTTGTTGACAATCTGGTTCACCAGAATGAAGAATTCATCTCCACTGATACGGGCAATGAAATCAGAATCCCTTACCACGGATTGCAGACGCCGGGCGACGGCCATGAGCAGCTTGTCACCAACATCATGCCCAAGACTGTCATTGATGTCCTTGAATCCATCCAGATCCAGGCATAACAGGGCAAACTTCCCGTTTTCCCTCTGCGCGGATTGTATGGTGTCCGCCATGTGTTCATAGAAAGAGGTGCGGCTCGCCAGTCCGGTGAGTTCATCGGAGTAGGCGAGTTGATGCATGCGTCTTTCCGTCGCCTGCTTCTGGGTTATGTCCTGCACTGTGCCGAGCAGCACCTGGCTGGAGTTGGGCGCCATGCCCAGTTCCTGATGTACCACAATCATCGATTGTTCTTTTGCAGTCAGACGATAGTTGAAGGGCTTTACCCTGTCACCGGCGGTGGTGGCGATAATGGCGCTCCTCAAATAATCACGATCTTCGGCATGCACATGAGACAGGTAACGGTCCAGGGAATACTGTTGCTCTTCAGCCGGTAGATTGAGCATTGCCGCCAGGTTTTCCGATATTTCCAGGCTGTCGCTGCGTGAGTCCCAGCGCCAGTATCCCAGCCCCGCCATGCGCTGCGCGCTGAGAAGTTTTTCCTGATTTTCCTTCAGTTTCTTTGCGTTTTGGCTGGCGCGCAGTTGAAAACGTATATGCTGCAGAAGCAGGGGATAGTTGACCGGCTTGATGACGAAGCCGGATGCTCCGGCGCCATAGGCTTTTTCCACCGATTCATTGTTGTCCAGCCCGGTGACCATGATTATCGGTGTATCCGAAAGAGAAGGAAAGCGGAGCAGGCGGGAACAGACTTCAAAGCCGTCCATGTTTTCCATTACCGCATCCAGAAGCAGAAGGTCTGGCTGGTAACGCAAGGCCTTGGCTATTGCTTCGGTTCCACCTGCGGCTTCCAGCACATTGTATCCTGCGCTGAGCAGCACTTCTTTCGTGGTTTGGCGGAAGGCGGAATCGTCGTCCACCAGCAGCAGGGTTTCCCGAAAAGGAGTTTTGACCACAGTAGATGGCTTTTTCCCGGGATCGGAGTATTCGGCCAGAAGCTTTTGCAGCGCCTGACTTGTTGGCCTGAGGCTGTTGCCCATGTCTTTTGCCAGTTCAACCAGTTGCTCCCAGCGTTCAGTCTGGGAAAGCTGTTCCAGTAACCGGCACTGCTCGGTCATTTCCTTTGCGCCCAGAGTGGCGCTATGATATTTGAGGTTGTGTGCGAGAAAGCCCAGTTTTTTGCGGTCCTTGCTTTTCAGCGCATCCCGGATGGCATCCATGTCTTTTGGCGCGGTAGCAAGAAAATGCCCAATGGTTCTGGTAAGGATATTTCCGCCGGTGTTCTGGTCGAGTTCGCGCAAACGTTCGATGGCAGATTTTTCCAGGATATCTCCGTTGGAGACGAAGCGGGTAATCTGGTTCTGCTCATGAATGGGCAGAAGACGGTTGTCCTGCATTTGCAGCCAGTGAGTGAGTGTTCGTTCCAGTTGCTGTTTTTTCAGAGGCTTGCCAAGATAATCGTCCATGCCAGCTTGCATGCATTCTTTCCGTGTTCTTTCGTCATCGGAAGCGGTGAGGGCAATGATGGGGATGGGGGCAGTGCCGGCATGTTGCTCCATTTCCCGAATTCGGATCGTGGCTTCAATGCCATTGGTGCCGGGCATCCGGTAGTCCATGAGGATCAGATCGTAGCGTTTCCGCGAAAAGGCCTTGACTGCCTCTTCTCCGTTTTCCACGATTTCGACTTCAAAATCCAGGGACTTTAGCAGGAGACTGGCGATCTCCTGGCTGACCTTATTGTCTTCGGCGAGCAGGATCACCGTCCTGCCCGAAGATGAATCCGTGTTCCTTCCGCTTTTCAGGAGAAGTTTGTTGTCCGTCATGGATATCCGCCTGTAATTACCGGGCAGGTTTTCGTCACAAGACCCGTCACCGAATGCAATTGCTGTTGTTCAGGGATGTTGTCGGCTGTCTCCCGCGGTTTCTTAAGGGATGTTGAAAAAGTCTTTCCCTGGATCCGGGACCGGAAATCATGTTTTTCGATTCGTGTGCAAGCAGAAACCCGCAATTGGCATTGATATTGCTCCATGGATGATAAGTACAATTACCGCTTGCGGGGCATGTGGAATGGGTTTTTCGTTTATCGCAGCTGGCAGCTTGCTGACAACAGAGGCCAGCAGCGCTTCTCCGGAACTGTCTGGTGAAGGTACATTGTTGTTTTCCCACAATAATTTCCTTCCCCAGACAAAGGCGGGAGGATTTGTAAAAGTGTTCCGCAGCGCCCTCGGTGAGTCCCCGGCTCCAGATCCCGATCAAAGTCGGTTTTTGCCCGGTTTGCCGCCTGCCGGCAAACTCTTGCCGGAATCCCGGGATGCCTCGGGAAATTCTGTCGATATGTCTGTTGATTTTTCGTTTCTGCTCCCTGACTCAGATCAGTCTGACAGCATGCCAACGGATCCGGAAAACGGGGGGGCGGATTTGTTCGTGGCGGCTTTCGTCGAACCGGTATCTTCCTGGTCTGGTGGCAGCTTGAACGAGATGCCGGACAACGCGGCTTTGGATGACGGGTTGCCCGGCGCCAGGTTGGTCGCAGAAGAATCCAGGGAGGAAGATTCACAATTGTTGCTGCCCAGTGCCTTTTCTGCTCGGAAAGCGGGGATGCAGCACATGCCGCGTCCGGTGATGGACAACACCGTTGGATCAGGCAGACCCGCATCGCCTGTGGCTCAGCGTGCTGTGGCGGAAATTCCTGCTTTTTCTGTCTCGGCGGAGCCGGGGAAAATCCCGGGTGCGGCTGTCCTTGCTGATTCAGGAGAATTGTCCAGGGTTGACAGACTTCTCTCCGGGTTTCCTCCAAGGGAAGATCCATCTCGGCTAACCGGTTCTGAAAAAACCGTGCTCCGCAGCGAATACACATCTTCCCCGGCAGCTTCGGATAAACTTCAGATCACTTCCCCGGCACCAGGAGCAGGCGCTGAAACTTCAGCACACCGCATCCAGAGTGGTTCTCATGAGGGAGGACGATTAAGACATTTGCAAGAAGCCGGCCAGGCTGTGGGCGACGGAATTAACAGGTTGCCTCAAGCATCAGAATCCACGGGGAATGCGGTATCTGCGCCGCCGTTGTCCCGGCTTAATGTCTTGCCTTCCGCTACGGTGCCCCCGGCAATGGCCGATGCTGCCAAAGCCATGGCGTCTGGCGCTGAAGAAAAACCGCGAGGCAGAATCATCACGGCACAAGGGGATGACATGTTCCCGCGCAACACATTCGGCGCCTCCCAATCAGCCTCCCAATCGGGCAAGGATGGCATGCTGGAGTCCTTGTTCCAGATCAAAGCAGCTGCGCCAGCCAGGGAAAATGCCGTGGAAGCTCCCGCGGTTTCCCTTGTCGCGGACGAGGGATCCAGGCCAACGCCCGCCGGGGGAAACGGGCAGTATTCCTTGAGCAGCGGTTCCACGGCAGGGATGGCTTCAGGGATTCCGGCGCAGCGCCAGGCGGAAATTCATGTTCCCTTGGGACACATGGCCTGGGAACAGAGCCTGGCCCGTCAGGTCTTGCAGGCCGGGCAGGGACAGCTTCGTCAGTTGCACATCAAACTCAAGCCGTCCCATCTGGGTAGTCTGGATATCAGGCTGCAGCTGGATGGCGATTCGGCCAACATTGCTTTTTCCAGCCAGCATGCGCTGGTCAGGGAAGCCGTGGAAGCCAGCCTGCCCCGTCTTCGTGAGCAGTTTTCCGCCAGTGGGATGAACCTGGGTCAAGTGGAAGTAGGGGGCGAGGATGCGAGCAGAGGCCAGAGTCGGGATGGCCAGGGTGACGACACGCCATCCCGCTCTTTCTTTTCCGCAACTGGGGAGGAAGAGCAGAGCGGGGGTGGCATGTCGGGCCTTCCGCCGGATCCTGATGAAAACCAGTTGCTGGATTACTACGTTTAGCAGGCTGTTGAAAAACACAGTTTTTCGACAGCCTGTGAGCGGTATAGGGATATACCGCCATTTTCAGTGGCTGATCATGATTGAAAATGGCGGGAATCAGACACTGCGAAAAACAAAACCGTCAAGGAACCGGCATCCGGATCGACAAATTTTCAACGCAAATCGGGCTTTGACAATTTTGTGCGGGAAATGAACCCCGGCTGCAATTTTGCCTGCAGTCAGGCAGGCAAGATTTACCTTCTTTTTTCGAATTGATTAATATTATTAATATCAATAATTTATAAGATTTTTATCGGAATTACTTTCAGAGTTTTCCGTATTCTTTCTCGTCACTGGGGGAGATGTTTTTTTGTTGAAAAGGCATAACGGAAACAAATAACAGATCTGGCATGACTCCTGCATTCTGGTTTATGCAAACCGAATAAATCAGGAAGGACTGATCATGGCGAAAAAAGAAGATCTGGATCTGGATGTCGACGGCGGCGGCAAGAAGTCTTCCAAAATGAAGCTCATCATTATTCTGCTCATGGGCGTGCTGCTTGTGGGAGGAGGCGGAGGTGCTGCCTGGTATTTTCTTATGATGAAGGGTGATATGGCTGCGGATGTGGCCATGGAAGCAGATGATGCCGAAGAGCCTGTGGTCAAAAAAAAGAAGAAAAAGAAAAAGAGCAACGAACCGCCCTTGTTTACCGGTCTGGATCCGGCATTCGTGGTGAGTTTCAAGGATCAGAGCCAGGCCCGTTTCATGCAGCTCAGTGTGGAACTCATGTCCCGTGACCCGGAAGTGATAGAGGCCATAGACCAGTACAAGCCGATGCTGCGCAACAATCTGCTGCTGCTGTTCAGTTCCCAGAAATATGAAGATGTCATTACCCGTGAGGGCAAGGAAAAGCTGCTGGAACAGTCCCTGGAAGAAGTGAACAACACCCTCAGTGAAGAGGCCGGCATCGATGGCGTGGAAGCCGTCTATTTCACTGCATTCGTCGCCCAGTGACCGAAATGACTGCCGAGAGCGTACTTTCCCAGGATGAACTCGACGCCCTGCTGGTGGGGGTGGAGAAAGGTGAAGTCGAAGCGGGAACCGGTCTGCCTGCTGCCAATGGCGAGATCCTGCCCTTCGATTTCGATGACCAGGAATATCTGCCCCGCAACCAGCTGCCGGTGCTGGATACCATACATCAGCGTTTCGTTCGGCATTTCACCATCAGTTTGTATCGCCTGCTCAAGCACACGCCGGTAATGGCTCTGGGAGAGCCCAGACTGGTGAAATATGCCGAATACCTGGACAGTCTGAACATGCCTTCGAGCATCAATCTGATTCGTGCAGATTTCCTCGTGGGCAACATGCTGATGGTCATGGACGCACAGCTGTTGTTCATAGCAGTGGACAACTATTTTGGCGGAGATGGCCGCTTCCAGAGCGGCAGGGTCAGCGCCGAGTTTACCCCCACCGAACGACGTGTCATGCAGTTGATTCTGGATCTGGCCATGGATGATCTGGGCAAGGCCTGGAGACCAGTGGCTCCGCTGGAGTTTTCCTTCGACAAACTGGAAACCAATCCCCATTTCGTGAATATCGCCACGCCGTCTGAGCTGGTGGTGGTAACCAGCATTGAAATCAACCTCGGCGGTGGTGGCGGCGTATTTGACCTGGCCATGCCGTTGAACATGCTGGAACCGTTGAGGGAGCGTCTGGAACCTGGCATGCCAGCCTCGGAAGAACAGAAAGACGGATCCTGGTTGAAAGCCCTGCAGGCCGACCTTCTCAAGGTAAAAGTGGAGATGGACAGCGTTCTCGTAGAGCTGCCCATGACCCTGGGAGAGATTCTGCGTCTGCAGCCTGGGGATGTCATTCCCATGGATCTGGACGATTGTGTACATCTGCGTGCGGCGGGCGTTCCTGTAATTCAGGGATCGTTCGGCGTGGCCAATGGCAAAAACGCCATCAAGGTTCTGGAACCGCTGTCCCGTCTGGCGGTTACCGGAAAAGATTCAATGAACAGGAGTTGATCATGAGTGAGCAAGCAGCCACAAATGTTACAGAAGCCGAGGCGCCACCGGAAATGGAAATGCCCCTGCAAGAGGAAACCGGCGGGGAAGCTTTGAACCCCAAATCTGTCACAGAGGATGAGCCGGAAGCTGTAGGTGAAATGGAGCCGCCAGAGTACCGGAATGTCGAATTTGAAAATCTCGAGAATGATTCAGCGGAGAACGGCATGGAGCCCAACCTGGACGTCATTCTCAATATTCCCGTTACTCTATCCATGCAGATCGGGCGCACACAGATGACCATAGAAGAGCTCATGCGCCTCAACCGTGGTTCTGTGGTCAAACTCGATCGCATGGCTGGGGAACCCATGGATGTGCTGGTAAACGGCACCCTGATTGCCCACGGTGAAGTGGTCGTGGTCAACGACAAATTTGGCATTCGTCTTCTGGATGTCATAAGTCCTGCCGAACGGGTAAAGAAGCTGCGCTAGCGCAGGAAGGGAAGCATGGGGCTTTTTTCCACTATGCAGATTACAGCGGGCATTCCCGCCGGCAATGGCGCTGAAAAAGCGCCGCTTGCGGAGTTGGGGAGCACAGGCATGGATATGGGACAGCAGCTGGTGCAGGTGCTGGGCAGTCTTGGCGTGGTGCTGGCCCTGGTACTGCTTCTGGCCTGGCTGGCGCGGCGTTTGCTGGGGCGCAGCAGGGTCACGCAGAACCGTGAACTGCGCCTGCTGGGTGGTCTTTCCCTGGGAGCCAAGGAACGCATCGTTCTGGTTCAGGTGGGGCAGCAGCAGCTCTTGCTCGGCGTGGCGCCAGGCTGCCTGCAAACGCTGCATGTTTTACAGCAACCTCTGGAGGAGCAGGCAGGGGACGCTTCGCCATTTGCAGAACAGATATCCGGAGTTCTGCACAACAGCCCGGAGAAGAAGAATGCCCGGGACTGACTCGCGGCGTTCCCTGATTTCGCGCCGGCAATTGATTTCCGGCTGCAAGGGATTGTTTATGTTGTGCATCCTGGCCGGGAGCATGCTCCTTGTCCCTGTTGCATCCGCCCAGTCGGGGCTGGCTGCGGTAACTGTCACTCCTGGCGCTGGCGGCGCCCAGACCTATTCCGTGAGCATCCAGATCCTGCTGCTCATGACGGTGCTCAGCCTGTTGCCTGCCGCGCTGATCATGATGACTTCCTTTACTCGCGTGATTATTGTTCTGGCCATTCTTCGTCAGGCTCTGGGTACGGCGCAGACACCTTCCAACCAGATACTCATCGGACTTTCCCTGTTTCTTTCCCTGTTCATCATGGCTCCGGTTTTTGAAACCGCTTATGACAACGGCCTGAAGCCGTATCTGGATGAACAGATGGAAGCAGAGCAGGCGCTGGAAAATGCGGCCGCGCCTTTCCGGCGATTCATGCTCGATCAGACAAGGCAGGCCGATCTGCTCATGTTCACCCGTATTTCCGGGCGTGACAGCCTGCCTTCCCGGGATGAAGTGCCGTTTTCTCTGCTCCTGCCATCCTTCGTCACCAGTGAGCTCAAGACTGCGTTTCAGATCGGCTTTCTGATTTTTCTTCCTTTCCTGGTAATCGATCTGGTGGTTGCCAGCGTGCTCATGGCCATGGGCATGATGATGCTGTCGCCCATGATCATTTCCCTTCCGTTCAAACTCATGCTTTTTGTCCTGGTGGACGGCTGGTCCCTGATCATGGGGACATTGGCGTCGAGTTTCTACATGTGACCGTGATGAAGTACAGATATCCGACAATGCAAGGAAAGAGGTGGAAGTCATGACGCCGGAAACCATTCTTGGCGTGGGCCAGAATGCCCTGACCGTCACCATCATGCTGGCTGCACCACTGCTATTGTCTGCCCTCGCTATCGGCCTGCTCATCGGCGTATTGCAGGCCGCGACCCAGATTCAGGAAATGACCCTGAGTTTCATTCCCAAACTCATGGTGCTGGTGTTGGCGCTGGTTATCGCCGGCCCGTGGATGCTGGGACTGATAACGGATTTTACGATCCAGTTGTTTCATAGTATTCCGGAACTGGTTGGAGGCAGTTGATGGCCTTGTTGCAACTCAGTGGCGCTGAACTGATGAACGCGACCAATGGTTTGCTTTGGCCCTTCATGCGCATTGGTGCCATGTTTATTTCCGCGCCCGTGTTTTCCGCATCCAGTCTGCCGGTGCGGGTGCGAATACTGCTGGCGGCGCTGACCGCGTGGGTGCTGCTCCCGGTTTTGCCCAATCCGCCTCAGGTTGAGCTGATCAGCGGAGAAGGTTTCCTGATTGGTTTTTATCAGGTTCTTGTGGGGCTGGCCATGGGCTTCATGCTGCAACTGGTATTCGCCGTGTTCATCATTGCCGGACAGAGCATTGCCATGGCCATGGGGCTGGGATTTGCTTCCGCCGTGGATCCGCAGAACGGGGTACAAGTGCCGGTTATCAGTCAGTTCCTGCTGATCATGGCGACGCTGTTGTTTCTTGCCCTGGATGGGCATCTGATCTTTCTCGAACTGATGGCGGAAAGTTTTCGCCTACTGCCTGTGGGCAATGTTCATCCGCCAGTCGAACAGATTCGGGCATTGGCGTATTGGGGGGGCTACATGTTTGCCGCGGGCCTGCTGGTGGCCTTGCCCGCGGTAGCCGGGCTGTTGCTCGTGAATATAGCATTTGGCGTTGCCTCCCGGGCGGCCCCACAGCTGAACATCTTTGCCGTTGGCTTTCCGGTGATGATCATGGCGGGTTTCGCCCTGCTGGTGCTGATTGCGCCTTCATTTACCGACCATCTGTCCCGAGTGCTGATGGATGCCATTGGCCTCATTCGGCGTCTGTTGGTCGCATAGGGGGATTGGGCATGGCTGCTGACAACGCCGAAGAACGCACAGAAAAACCCACACCGAAACGATTGCGGGAAGCCTGGGAAAAAGGGCAGGTGGCCCGTTCCCGGGAGTTGAACAGTACTCTGGTGCTGATGATTTCAGCCCTGGGTTTGTGGGGGCTTGGTTACCTGCTGGTTGGTGATCTGGCGGCCATCATGCGGGAAGGCCTGGTCATCGAACGTGCCATGAGCATGGATCCGGCTGCGCTGGTGCAGCAGTTTTCTTCCCTTGCGGGAAGGGCGTTATGGCTTCTTTCGCCACTGTTCGTTCTGCTTCTTCTCGGTGCCCTGGCCGGGCCGGCAAGCATGGGGGGCATGGTGTTCAGCAGCAAGGCGATTCGCTTCAAGTTCGAGAAAATCAATCCCATAAAAGGGCTGGCGCGCATCTTCTCCGCCAAGGGACTGATGGAGCTGGTCAAAACCCTGGCCAAGTTTCTACTCGTGGCCGTGACTGCGGTAATCCTGCTTTGGTCTTTGAAAAGCGAACTGCTGTTTCTTGGTCAGGAACCTTTGACCGTGGCTCTTGCACATGCGGGATCCTTGTTTGTGCGGGCATTCCTGCTGCTCAGTTCGGTACTGATCCTGGTTGCCCTCATGGATGTGCCATTTCAGATCTATCAGCACAAGAAACAGTTGAAGATGTCTCTCAAGGAGATCAAGGACGAAAACAAGGAAACCGAGGGCCGGCCGGAAGTAAAGGGAAAGATTCGTGCGCTGCAGCGGGAAATGTCCCAGCGGCGCATGATGGAACGTGTTCCGGAGGCGGATGTGGTCATCACCAACCCCACACACTATGCGGTGGCCCTTGCATATGACCGGGAAAGCAGCGGCGCGCCCCGGGTGTTGGCCAAGGGTGCTGACCTGGTGGCCCTGCGCATACGCGAAATTGCTGCCGAGCACGGTATCGCGGTGGTTTCCGCTCCTCCTCTGGCGCGGGCGCTGTATGCCACCACGGAAATCGAGCAGGAGATTCCTGCGGAACTCTATGTTGCCGTGGCGCACATCCTTGCCTATGTGTACCAGCTCAATGCCGCGCGGGCGCAGGGCGGACAGGAGCCTGACCCACCTGCGGATTTGCCTGTTCCGGAGGAATATCGGTAAGCCGGCGAAATATCGTGCAGCCAGCCATTTGATTTATACAACCATGGACAAGAAAAGGTAAACCGACATGCAGACACAGGACTTCATGGGGCATTTGAAAACATTGCACCGTCATGGGCTGGGTACGCCGCTGATGCTGGTGGTGATGCTGTCGATGATGGTTCTTCCCCTGCCGCCCATGGCGCTGGATGTCCTGTTTACCTTCAATATTGCCATTGCCCTGATGGTCATACTGGTGGTGTTGTACACCCACAGGCCCCTGGATTTTGCCGCATTTCCCACCGTGTTGCTGGTGGCAACCCTGCTGCGTCTGTCACTGAATGTGGCCTCCACCCGGGTGGTGCTGCTGGAAGGGCATAACGGCGGGGATGCGGCAGGCAAGGTCATCCAGGCCTTTGGTGAATTTGTGGTTGGCGGCAACTATGCGGTAGGCCTGATTGTCTTTGCCATTATCACCATTATCAACTTTGTGGTGGTTACCAAGGGCGCGGGGCGGATTTCCGAGGTGAGTGCGCGTTTTACTCTTGACGCCATGCCGGGAAAGCAGATGGCGGTGGATGCCGATCTGAATGCCGGGCTGATTACCCAGGATCAGGCTCGGGCCAGGCGGGAAGAGATTGCCAGCGAAGCGGATTTTTACGGGGCCATGGATGGCGCCAGCAAGTTCGTGCGCGGCGATGCCATTGCCGGCATTCTCATTCTGCTCATCAACGTCATCGGCGGTCTGGCCATAGGCATGGCACAGCATGGCCTGGATTTTTCCCAGGCGGCACACAACTATGCATTGCTCACCATTGGTGATGGTCTGGTCGCGCAGATCCCTTCCCTGGTGCTGTCCACGGCGGCGGCGATCATTGTTACCAGAGTTACTGCCGCAAGGGACATGGGTCAGCAGATCGCGGATCAGTTGTTCAGCAACCCAAAGGCGCTGCTGGTCACGGCAGTGATCGTGGGCATACTTGGTCTGGTGCCGGGCATGCCCAATCTGGTGTTTCTGCTGCTGGCGGGGCTGCTTGCGGGAGGCGCATGGCTGCTGCATGTCAGGCAATCCATGGTCGCCGGAGAAACAGAAGAGGAGGATGTCCCGGTTCCTGCTGATCCGGGGGAAACCGAATTGAGCTGGGAAGAGGTTGCCCAGGTGGATACCGTGGGACTGGAAGTGGGATATCGCCTGATTCCCCTTCTGGACAAGGAGCAGGGTGGGCAGTTGATGAACAGAATCCGGGGGGTGAGAAAAAAACTTTCCCAGGAACTGGGTTTTCTCATACCCGCGGTGCATATCCGTGACAACCTGGAGCTTTCTCCCGGTTCCTACCGGATCACCCTGATGGGAGTTCCTCTCGGAGAGGCCGAGGTCTATCCGGATCGGGAGCTGGCCATAAACCCCGGTCAGGTCTATGGAAAACTGAAAGGCATAGAAACCCTTGATCCGGCTTTTGGTCTGGAAGCCGTTTGGATCGACAGCTCCCTGAGAGATGAGGCACAAACCCTGGGTTATACGGTTGTGGATACGAGCACCGTCATAGCCACTCATCTCAGCCACCTTCTGCAGCAACACGCTCATGAACTGCTTGGATATGAAGAAGTTCAGCAGCTGCTGGATCTTCTCAAGCAAAGTTCACCCAAACTGGTGGAAGACCTGGTACCCAAGCTGCTGCCCCTGGGCACCATACAAAAAGTCATGCAAAACCTGCTCTGGGAAGGCATTGCCATTCGTGATGTACGAACCATAGCGGAAACTCTGGCGGAATACGGTCGCGACAGTCAAAACACTGACACACTGACAGCGATGGTGCGGCGCGCTCTTTCCAGGCAAATTTTTCAGAAAATCAGTGGGATGAGTAGAGAAATTAAAGTAGTTACTCTTGACCCGGAGTTGGAACACATCTTGCAACAGACAGTTCAGGGAAGCCAAAACGGCGGCATGGGCATGGAGCCAGGCATCATGGACAGACTGATGACAGATATCAAAGAGATTGTGCAGGAAAAGGAAATGAATGGCGAAACGCCGGTGTTGCTGGTGAGTCCGGCGCTAAGACCACTGTTGTCACGTCTGTTGCGTGGTTCCCTGCCTGCATTGCATGTCGTTGCCTATGACGAAGTGCCGGACAACCGTCAGATCATGGTCACCGCACATGTCGGGCACCAGCTGGAGCAGGCGGTATGAAGCAGCCCCTGTGCGTGAAGCCGGAATTACCCGTGAGGATAAGGAATTAGGTGTAACTGTCATGAAGATGAAAAGATATTTTGCCCCTGACATGCGTCAGGCGATTCGCCGGGTCAGGGAAGACCAGGGACCCAATGCGGTGATTCTCTCCAACCGACGGGTTGCCGGCGGCGTGGAAATCATTGCCGCCCTGGATTATGACGAAGCGCTGGTCAACCAGGCACTGGGTGCTTACGAGAACAGTGGCTCTCCATCACCAACCGATATCGAAGATGTATCCGGCGCCGATGCATCACCGGGAATCGCACAAGCAAACCAGGGGGCATCCATCAGTAGCATTCGCGAGGATCTGAAGGCGTTGCGAGATCTCATGGAGGCTCCCCTGCTGCAGTTTGGCTGGGGCGAGATGCGCAAGGTTCAGCCATTGCGCGCCAATCTCCTGAAGCGCCTCATGACCCTGGGGCTGGATGCGAGCCTGTGCCGGGAAATCGTTGACCAGGTAGTGCAAAACGGTGAAATGGAAAATGGCTGGGTTGCGGCTTTGAAGCTCCTGGCCGGAATGTTGCCGGTAGCGGATGACGATATTCTGTCGGAAGGCGGTGTTATCGCCTTGGTGGGCCCGACCGGGGTAGGCAAGACCACTACCGTGGCCAAGCTGGCGGCGCGTTTTGCCTTGCGTCATGGTCGGCGGCATGTCGCGCTTATCACGACTGACAGCTACCGCATCGGCGCCCACGAACAATTGCGCACTTACGGTCGCATTCTCGGTATTCCGGTACAGATCGCGGGAGACCGGGATGAGCTGGCGGCGGCACTGAATCACGCCAGGGACAGAAAACTGGTGCTTGTCGACACCGCAGGGATCAGTCAGCGGGATATGCACCTCACAGAAAAACTCTCCAGCCTGAATGTGGGCGAGCAGAGAATACGCAACTATCTGGTGCTTTCCGCCACGGCGCAATCCCAGGTTCAGAATGAAGCGATCCGGTCTTTTCGCAAGGCAGGCTTGCATCGCTGCATTCTGACCAAGATCGATGAGGCGGGCAGTCTCGGAGGCACTCTGGCGACACTGGCGCGCCACGGACTGTCGGCTGCCTATGTCAGTGATGGTCAGCAGGTACCTGATGATCTTCACCCCGCCCGGGCGGAAAAACTGGTTAAACATGCCGTCGAACTGATGCAGCAGCATCAGCAAGCGCCCACTGAGGACGCGCTGGCATTCAATTTTGGAGGACTTGTGGCAAATGCTCATGTATGAAACGGCACTTTCAAAGGAACGGCCCAGGGATCAGGCCACCGGGCTGAGGGAGATGAAGCGATCCCGGCCGGTCAAGGTGATTGCAGTCACTGGCGGCAAGGGTGGTGTGGGAAAAACCAATGTGGCGGTAAATCTGTCCCTGGCCCTGGCGGGCATGGGCAATGAAGTCATGTTGCTGGATGCGGACTTTGGTCTGGCCAATGTGGATGTGCAACTGGGGCTGAGTCCGGAATACGATCTTTCCCATCTCATTTCAGGGGAGAGGCATCTGGAAGAAATCATCATCCAGGGGCCGGGCGGGGTCAAGATCATTCCGGCCTCGTCCGGGGTCTCGCGCATGGCGGATCTTACCCCGGCGGAGCAGGCGGGAATCATTCATGCCTTCAGTGAACTCAGTTGTGATGTGGATTACCTGATAGTGGATACTTCCGCGGGCATATCGGGCTCTGTTGTCAGCTTCTGCAAGGCGTCCCATGAAATCGTGGTTGTGGTATGCGACGAACCGGCATCCATCACAGATGCCTATGCCCTGATCAAGATAATGAACCGGGAACATGGAGTGACCCATTTCCATATTCTTGCCAACATGGTGTATTCCAACCGCCAGGGAAGTGAGCTCTATAACAAGCTTGCCCTGGCGGCAAACCATTTTCTCGATGCCAGCCTGAGTTTTCTCGGTATCGTTCCCCAGGATGAACGGCTGCGCCAGGCCGTGCAAAAACAGAAGGCTGTGGTGGCTCTCTATCCCAGCAGTCCTTCCTCGGGAGCCTTTCGCAAGATAGCCGGCAATATCGAAAAATGGCCGGAGATGCGCAGCGCCGGAGGGCAGCTGGAGTTTTTCGTGGAACGTCTCATCAACAGTGAAAATGAGCTGGGCAGGTTGGAATCATGAACATGGCAGCCATGTATCAGAAGGCATCAGAGCAACTGGACTACGAGGAAACGGTCGCCAGGCATGCGCCCCTGGTCAAGCGGGTCGCCTATCACCTGATGGCGCGCATGCCATCCAGTGTGCAGGTGGATGATTTGATTCAGGCGGGGATGATCGGGCTGCTTGAAGCAATCAACAACTACGATGCTTCCAAGGGAGCCAGTTTCGAAACCTATGCGCGAATCAGAATTCGTGGATCGATGATCGATGAAGTGCGGCGCGGTGACTGGACCCCGAGATCCGTGTATCACAAGGCGAGAAAACTGGCCGAGGCCATGCGTGCCGTGGAAAACCGGGAACAGCGGCCGGCTCGGGATGAAGAGGTGGCGGCAGAACTGGGACTGGATATGGCCTCGTACAACAAGATACTTGCAGACACCAATGGCTGCCATGTGCTCAGCTATGACGACCTTTCCGTGGACAGTTGGGGGCATGAGGAAGAAGAAAGCAGCGAGGAATCCGGATTGCTTCCGGAACTGCAGAAAAACCTGTTCAAGGAAGGGCTCTCGGAAGCCATCGCCAATCTTCCCGAACGGGAGAGGCTGGTGCTTTCTCTCTACTATGACGATGAATTCAACCTGCGTGAAATCGGTGAGGTGCTGGGCGTCACCGAGGCCAGAATCTGCCAGATTCATGGCCAGGCTTTGACCCGGCTCCGTTCCCGGATGCGTGACTGGGTGGATGATGATTGATCGAAGAAGAACTTCGACGGCAAGTTGGAAATGTTCTTTCCGGGTTTTTTCAATCAGGAAACAGGTATAAGCGGATTCCGTGATTTCGGTCTGTGTACAAAATGGCGGAGCCGATGGGGAGGGAAAAAGATGTCCAACAACAGAATCACGCCCTTGTTTCCGGCATGGCCTGTGGCTCCGGCGATTCCCCTGGAAAAGCGAGAGGAGCGCAAACCCAGTGTCAGGCACCCCAAGGCAAATGACAAGGGAAATGATAGCGGAAAAACCGCCTGTGACGATGGCGAGAAAGGCAAACACCATATCGATGTCTTCGTTTGAGGGAAACTCCAATGTTCAGAAAAGATAATATCAGCCATGTCCCTGAAACCGCCGGTGGGTCGTCAACTCCGGTAGCCAGGTATCAGGCAATGCAAAACTCGCCGGGTTCCACCAGGAAAAGGAAAACCGTTTCAGAGACGGAGGGCGAGGATTTCCACTCCTTGCTCAGCGCGGTGGCGGGAGAGGAATCGGAAAAAGAGTCCGTTCAGGACGGCAGTCACAAGAATCTCAATATCAGTAGCGTCATATCTCAGATCAAGGATGAAGGGCCGGCCAGCACCAGGGAACGAAGTGCTTCCCCCACCACGGAAGAATGGCTTGCGGAGCAAAAGCACAAGGAAGCAGAAACCGCCAATGGCCAGCAGCCGGAGCCGTCGCCCGCGACGCAGAAGGTTTCCCCGCCCACAATGGAAGATCTGTCCGCGCAGATTCGCTCTGTGGTGGAAGAACTGCTGGCTGCCCGTCAGCAGGAGCCGGCAAGCAGGCAAAATCACCGTGGCGCATGGATACTACCGGGGATCTTTCTGTGTCTGCTGCTGGCAGGGGCTTATGCACTCTACAAGACCAGCAATGAGCTGGCGCTGGCCAGAGCCAGCATATCCCAGCTAAGTAGCCGCATATATCAGGCGGAGGAAACCCTGGGGGGAGTTCGCCGCGAATTATCCGCTAATCGTGATCGCTTTCAGGGGCTGGTTACCTCCCAACAACTGCAGGAGCAAATGATCGGATACCAAGACAGGATACAGAGAGAAGTTCTTGAGCGCATGCGTCTGGATTGGATCCTGCCTGGGCAAGTCGTCCCGCCCATGCTCGAGGCTGGGGGCAAGACAGTGGATTTCAGCCAGAAGGCCGATGTGCAAGAGCCGGATACCAGTTTGCCGAGGAGCGCGGCGCCTCCCGAGGCCGCCACCGAAATGCCGGTGAAATCACGCCAGAAGGGTGTGGGAAAAGGTGAATGGGATTTGTACCTCGCTTCTTATGCCAATGAAAGCAAGGCAAGAAAAGCATTGGAAAAATATATTGACCAGGTGCCAAACGCAGTCATACAACCGGCTCTGGTGAAAGGAAAACAGGTGTACCGCATCGCTGTACCGGGCTTTGTTTCGAAAACGGATGCCAGCCGTCAGCTGGCCAGAATCAAGAAGCAACTGGGATTGAAAGGCAGCTGGCTGGGGCGTCATTCCCGAAGCTGAGTCCCGGCATTCGACAGGATGCCAACCATTTCACAGAACCGGAGCCAAAGGGCATCTCGAAAAACCGGGATGCCCTTGCGGGGCAGGGATATCCCACCATTTTCGATCACCACAAGTGATTGAAAATGTGAGTAAAGAAAAAGTCGCTTTTTCTCTTGGCGACAAGAAAAATTCCATGGCAGGAGTTTTTCAACATCCCGCTAAAGATCCGCCGCTTCATGCCGAACAGTCTGGGTAAGGAAACTGCAAGGACTATCGACATGAAAAGGCATTATTGCGCAAATCCCGGATCTGGCCTGCCAGCAACAGTGGTTTTCCGGTTTTCTCCTCGTTCATGGTTGGGTTGGCATTCTCTGGGCGCTGCCGCAGCAGTGCTGGTGCTGCTTGCAACCAGCGCATGCGCCTCACGGATTCCCGCCAACGACTGGACGAGGCTGGCCGCCAGTCACTATCCGGGAATGACAGACATCCATCAGGAAGTCAATGTCATCCAGGGTATCTATCAGGGACAGAAGATTTCCGGATACATCGATGAAAACGATGAATGGGTGGAACTGAGTCGGCGTCCTTTGAAAGAAGTCGATGCCGCCGAAGCAGGTCAGATTGCCGACGTATTGACCACAGGTGTCGGTTTGTCCCGGGGACTTACGGAAACCAACCCCTTGGGAGTGGGCATGCTGCCCCTGAAGTTTGCCCTCAACCACTATGCGGAAAAGCAGGGGGTCAGAGAGTGTGGTCAGATAAAGGCATTCCTGTCGGCCACAGGTTGGGGAGCGGCGGCCGCCAACATCATCACCATATCCGCAGGCGCGTTCACCGGGGGTAGCGCTGCCGCAGGTATTCTTGTGGGCACCCTGGCTTTGAACCAGTTTCCGGGAACCGATAGTTGCACTGTATGGCTTGGCCAGCCTGTTGAACTGAGCACACTATGATCGACAGCTTGCACTGACAAGGACCTTCGCCAGTCAAGGCGACCGGACCCATAGAACAGATCCTGATTTTCTCTTCCATCCGTTACCCTGACGAACGAGGTTCGGCGTTTTCAAGAGCGGATGTTCTCCTTCTTTGTCCTCACTGTATTTCCAGTTATATTCCTGTCAGGAATGCTGTTTATGCATAATATGAATTTGTTTTATCCAAAGGAGGGTAGTAGTCTGCACGCATGCCGGAAATCAGGAGCCATAACCCATGACCGCCAGGACTCTCTATGACAAATTATGGGATGCCCATGTAGTGCGTACCGATGAGCACGGTACCAGTCTTATCTATATAGACAAGCAACTCGTGCATGAAGTGACATCGCCTCAGGCTTTCGAAGGTCTGCGTCTGGCGGGGCGCAAACCCTGGCGGGTGGATGCCAATCTGGCTACCCCGGATCACAATGTACCCACCAATCCCGAGGATCGCCATGGAGGGGTGGAAGCCATTCATGATCCGGTGTCGCGCCTTCAGGTGCAGACCCTGGATCACAACTGTGAGGAATTCGCCATTCCCGAATTTCATATCAATGATCCCCGTCAGGGCATCGTGCATGTGGTAGGTCCGGAGCAGGGGGCTACATTGCCCGGCATGACAGTGGTCTGTGGTGATTCGCACACGGCCACGCATGGTGCTTTTGGCGCCCTGGCTTTTGGCATCGGCACTTCGGAAGTGGAACATGTGCTGGCCACCCAGTGTCTGATCCAGAAAAAGAGCAAAACCATGCTCATCGATGTACGGGGCAAGGTTGGCGCCGGCGTGACCGCCAAGGACATTGTGCTGGCCATTATCGGCAGGATTGGCACGGCCGGCGGCACCGGCTACGCAATCGAATTCGCCGGGGAGGCGATCCGCGATCTTTCCATGGAAGGACGCATGACGGTTTGCAATATGGCCATAGAGGCTGGTGCAAGAGCGGGATTCGTGGCGGTGGACGAGAAGACCATCGAGTATGTCAGGGGGCGTCCTTTTGCCCCTTCCGCCGAGCTTTGGCAGCAGGCCGTGAGCAACTGGCGGGACCTGCATTCTGATGCAGGCGCCCGGTTCGATGAGACCCTGGTGCTGAACGCCAGTGAAATACAGCCCCAGGTGACCTGGGGAACTTCGCCGGAAATGGTGGTGAGCGTCGCGGACCGGGTACCCGATCCTGCCATTGAAAGCGATGAAGTCAAGGCCAACGGGATGCGCCGCGCCCTGGAATACATGGGCCTGGAAGCCGGCATGCCGGTAACACAGATCAAGCTGGACAAGGTATTCATTGGTTCCTGCACCAATTCCCGCATCGAAGATCTGCGCGCTGCCGCAGAGGTGGCCAGGGGACGCAAGCTGGCAGAGAATATCAGACAGGCGCTGGTGGTTCCGGGATCCGGTCTGGTGAAAAAACGGGCGGAGGAAGAAGGTCTGGACAGAATCTTCATCGAAGCAGGCTTTGAATGGCGTGAACCTGGCTGCTCCATGTGTCTGGCCATGAACGCCGATCGTCTGGAGCCGGGAGAACGTTGCGCTTCCACTTCCAACCGCAACTTCGAGGGGCGGCAGGGTATCGGCGGGCGCACCCATCTGGTCAGTCCGGCCATGGCTGCCGCCGCCGCAGTTCATGGGCATTTTGTCGATGTGAGGGATCTCTGATGGAAAAGTTTCAGACATTCAAGGGCAAGGTTTGTCCCCTGGATCGGGCCAATGTGGATACGGATGCGATCATTCCCAAGCAGTTTCTGAAATCCATCAAGCGCACCGGCTTTGGCCCCAATCTGTTTGATGAATGGCGTTATCTCGATCATGGCGAGCCGGGCATGGATCCGGCCCGCCGTCGGCCCAACCCGGATTTCGTACTCAATGATCCCCGTTATGCGGGCGCCAGTATTTTGCTCACGCGCAAGAATTTCGGTTGTGGCTCATCCCGGGAACATGCCCCCTGGGCTTTGCTTGATTATGGCTTCAAGGTCATCATTGCCCCGAGTTTTGCGGATATTTTCTTCAACAACTGCTTCAAGAACGGCATTCTTCCGGTAGTGCTGGACGAGGATACCGTGGAGCAGTTGTTTCAGCGCTCCGCTGGCGAACAGGCCTTGCAGATCACCGTGGATCTGGAACAGCAGAAGCTGATCGCGGAAGATGGCCAGGAAATTCCTTTCGAGGTGGACAGCTTCCGCAAGCACTGTCTGCTGGAGGGCCTGGATGACATCGGCCTCACTTTGCAGCATGTGGATGAGATCCGCGCCTATGAAGAACGCCGCAGGCGCGAAGCGCCCTGGCTGTTTGACAATCCCACTGTTTGAGAATCATCCCAAAATGGAATTCAGCATACGTCACGGAGAAGCGCGGGATATTCCTGGCATCAAGGCCATCTATGAACAGCCGCATGTGGTGGAAGGCACCCTGAAGGCTCCCTTCCAGTCCCTGAAGATGTGGGAAAAATGGTTGAACAATCTGCCTGAAGGCAATTACAACCTGGTGGCGGCAAGCGGAGACAAGGTGATTGGCCAGTTGTTGCTATCGGTTTTTTCCAATCCCAGACGGCGGCATTCCGCCACTTTCGGGCTGGCTGTATCCGCCGATGCTGCGCGTCAGGGAGTAGGACGCGCGCTTGTGGAAGCTGCTCTGGATCTGTGCGACAACTGGCTGAATCTGCGCCGGGTCGAGCTGCAGGTATTCGTGGACAATCAGCCGGCTATACATCTGTATGAACAGCTGGGCTTTGTTCGGGAAGGGCAGCACCGGGATTTTGCCTATCAGCATGGCCACTATGTTGATGCCTATACCATGGCAAGATTGCGCCAACCTGATGCGCCAAATGAACAGGGCATTTCGAAAAACCGGGATGCCTGCGCGGGACAAGAAGGTTCCGACTCTTCCAACTAATCACTTGCGGAAACTGACATGAGCAAAAAAATTCTGATACTCCCCGGTGACGGCATCGGGCCGGAAATCGTAAACCAGGCGGTCAAGGTGCTGGACAAACTGGCCGGGCAAGGTCTGGACATCGAGCTGGACGAAGCCCTGGTAGGCGGCGCGGCCATCGATGCCACCGGAGTGCCTCTGCCGGACACCACGCTGGAGCTGGCGAAGGAAGCTGATGCCATCCTGCTTGGAGCCGTCGGCGGATATAAATGGGAATCGCTGGATATCAGCATTCGCCCGGAAAAGGGCTTGCTGGGGCTGCGTGCGGGACTGAATCTTTTCGCCAATCTGCGTCCCGCCATTCTTTATCCCCAGCTTGCCGATGCTTCCACGCTGAAGCCGGAAGTGGTGTCCGGGCTGGACATCATGATCGTGCGCGAGCTTACCGGCGGCATCTATTTTGGTCAGCCCCGGGGGGTGCGTGAGCTGGATGGCGGCGAAAAGGAAGGCTTCAACACCCTGGTGTACCGGGAGAGTGAAATCGAGCGCATCCTGCGCGTCGCCGGGGACATTGCCCGCAAGCGCGACAGCCGGGTCTGCTCCGTGGACAAGGCCAATGTGCTCGAATGCACCGAGCTGTGGCGGGAGGTGGCGAGCCGGGTCATGGCAAAGGACTACAGCGATGTGGAGCTGAGCCACATGTATGTGGACAACGCCGCCATGCAGCTGGTGCGTGCGCCCAAACAGTTCGATGTGATGGTGACCACCAACATGTTTGGCGACATTCTCTCCGACTGCGCCGCCATGCTTACCGGCTCCATCGGCATGCTTCCGTCCGCATCCCTGGACGAGAACGGCAAGGGCATGTATGAACCCATCCACGGCTCCGCGCCGGACATTGCCGGACAGAACAAGGCCAACCCCCTGGCCACGATTCTGTCTGTTGCCATGATGCTGCGCTACAGTCTGGATGAAGGCGCCATGGCGGCGCGTATCGAGGCGGCGGTGAACAAGGTGCTGGACGAGGGTTTGCGCACCCCGGACATCATGGCCGAGAGCATGCGGGAAGTGAGTACCGAGGAAATGGGCGATGCTGTGGTGGCCGCGTTGTAAAGGCCGCGCTGACGTCGATCAACCAAGCAAGAGACAACGATCATGAAAAGAGTAGGTTTCGTAGGCTGGCGCGGCATGGTGGGTTCCGTCCTCATGCAGCGCATGCGTGAAGAGAATGATTTCGATGCCATCGAGGAACCGGTGTTCTTCACCACCTCCCAGGCGGGGCAGGCCGGACCGGATATCGGCAGGGAGATTCCCCTGCTCAAGGACGCGACCAATATCGATGAGCTGAAAAAGATGGAAGTCATCGTTACCTGTCAGGGGGGCGACTATACCAAACAGGTGTTTGCCGACCTGCGCGCCAGTGGCTGGGACGGCTACTGGATCGATGCCGCGTCCACCCTGCGCATGGCCGATCACACCGTCATCGTTCTCGATCCGGTAAACATGAACGTGATTCGGGACGCCATCGCCAATGGCACCAGGGATTTCATCGGTGGCAACTGTACCGTCAGCCTCATGCTCATGGGGCTGGGCGGTCTGTTCCAGAACGATCTGGTGGAATGGATGAGCGCCATGACCTATCAGGCGGCCTCCGGCGCCGGAGCGCGCAACATGCGCGAGCTGCTGTCGCAGATGGGCGCCCTGGAGGATGCGGTCAGCGATCTGCTCGCCGATCCGGCATCCGCCATTCTGGATATCGACCGCAAGGTGACCGAAACCATGCGCAGTGACAGCTTCCCGGTGGACCAGTTTGGCGTGCCTCTTGCGGGCAGTCTGATACCCTGGATCGACGTGAAGCTGGACAACGGCCAGAGCAAGGAAGAATGGAAAGGGCAGGTGGAAACCAACAAGATCCTGGGGCGTTCCGCCAATCCGGTGCCCATCGACGGCTTGTGCGTGCGCATCGGCGCCATGCGCAGCCATTCCCAGGCCCTGACCATCAAACTGAAAAAGGATGTGCCCCTGGACGAGATTGAATCCATGCTGGACGAAGCCAATGCCTGGTCCCGGGTGATTCCCAATGAACGGGAAATCAGCGCCGCGGAACTGACGCCGGCCAGGGTTACCGGTACCCTGGAAGTGCCCGTGGGACGGCTGCGCAAGATGAATATGGGCGATGAATATCTGTCTGCCTTCACCGTCGGGGATCAGCTGTTATGGGGCGCTGCGGAACCGTTGCGGCGCATGCTGATGATCCTTCTTCAGGAGTGAAGCGTGAAGTACCGCAAATAGTGAAGCCACAAATTGCTCTCGGGTTGGGTTTTGGTTGGTAAAAAACACGGTGTACGCTATAGTTAGCATTGAATTGTTATAAATACTCTGAGATTTGCCGTCCAATGCAAGAGGGGCTTTTGCCGGTTCCTGCAAATGGTGGAAGAACAACTGGCGCATGAGCGGAAACGGGAACTGCGCCATGGCATGGCTGGACGGCAGAAACAGGGAACGACGATATATCCGATTTTCCCTTCTTTCTTGAAGAAAGCAGTGGAATCTTGAAGTAATGGGCGGCAATCTCTGGGAGGGAATATGGTCCGCAAACTGGCATTAGCAGTTTCACTCGCGGTGGGCACTCTGCCCATGTCTGTATATGCATTGGGTCTTGGGGAAATGACCACGCATTCGGCGCTGAATCAGAAGTTCAAGGCCGATATCGAGCTGATATCCGTGAAAAAGGGACAGCTCGACACGCTCAAGGCCACACTTGCGCCAGCTGCGGTATTCAGTCGCATGGGGGTCGAACGCACGCTTTTCCTGACCCGCCTCAAATTCCGTCCCATGCGTCTTAAGAACGGCAAGGCGGTCATACGCGTTACCAGCAGTGATCCCATCAGAGAACCTTTCCTGGATTTCTTCATCAAGCTGGACTGGCCGAATGGCCAGGCGGTCAAAGAATATACCGCCCTGCTGGATCCCCCGTCGCTTACCAAAAGACGCGCCGCCAGGATCGCTGCGGCCAGCGCCCAGACTTCCGCGGCAAGCGCCCCGGCCAGCAACGAAGGGCAGACGACCATAGTTCGTGCTTCCCGTCGTTCCCAGCGTACCGCCAGCGATGGTGAATACGGCCCGGTGGCGGCCAATGAAACCCTTTGGGAGATCGCAGACGACCTCCGCCCCCAGGGCATAAGCATTCATCAAATGATGATGGCTCTGTACAAGGCCAATCCCCAGGCGTTTCTCAACAACAATATCAATCTGCTGAAAAAAGGGCAGGTGCTCAAGGTTCCCGAAGCGGATGAAATCACCATCAGCCGCAGAGAGGCCATCGCAGAATTCCAGCGGCAGAGCAGTGGCGTTGCTTCACCGGCGGCAAGCGCGGAAGGCGCCGTGGAAGCTGATGCGGGAGTCGGAATGCCCACGGAGTCAGAGCAAGCCGCTCCGGAAGAGGAAGGCAAGCTCAAGATTGCCAGTGCCGAAGAAGACCAGATGGAAACCGGGCAGGCCGTGTCCGACCTGGAAGTGGAGCAGGGCAGTGCCGACCTTCGTCAGCAGATGCTGATCCTGGAAGAAAAGGCGGAAACCGCCAGACAGGAAGCAGCCCTGATGCGCACTCAGGTGGAGGAATTGCAGCAGCAGCTCAGCGATACCCAACGCCTTCTTGAGCTCAAGGATGAAGAGCTGGCCCGCCTTCAGGAAGGCATGAGCCAGGCTGCCGAGAGCGAGACAGTTGATCAGGATGTGAGCGCGGAAGCAGAAGCGGCGGCGGAAGCCGCGGGCGCGGAAGAGCCTCTCCAGGAAACCCCGGCGGAAGAAATTGTCGCGGAACAAACTGCGGTGGAGCCCGTGGCAGAAGAAACACCGGATGAGACGGTGGTTTCCGGGCAGACTGTTGCGGAAGAAACCCAGGCTGGAGAGGAAACTGTCCAGGCCGAAGCGGAAACGGCAACTGCTGTTGAAGAAACCGGGACGGCTGCTCCCACGGAAGAGGTGGCAGCTGAACCCGCCACGGAAGAAGCCTCCGCAGAAGAACCCCCGGCTCCCGCGAAACAACCGTCCCTCATGGAAGACCCACTGGCCTGGGTGCAGAACAACATGATGATTGCCGGCGGCGCGGCCGGCGCCCTGATTCTTGTCATACTGGCCCTGCTTCTGGGACGGCGCAAGAAAACCGAAACAGCTCCTGCGGCGGCAGTCGGAGATCAGAATGAGTCGGTGGACCAGGAAAGCATTCTGATGGAAGAAGAATCCAGCCTGGCCGATACTGTTGCGGATCACATGGCCGCCGGAAACATCGGTGATACCTCTTTCCTCAGCGAATATTCCACAGAGGAATTCAAGGGTCTGCAGGAGGATACCGCGGAAGTGGATCCGGTTTCCGAGGCAGATGTATATATCGCCTACGGCCGTTATCAGCAGGCCGAGGAAATTCTGCGTGAAGCAATGGAATCCGGCAATGACAGTGCTGCTGTAAAATACAAGATGCTGGAAGTTTATTACGCCACCCAGAAAAAAGATCAGTTCAACACCCTGGCTGAAGAGATGGTCGATTCCGGTCAGTCCGAGGAAGATCCAAAGGCATGGGAGCATATCCAGACCATGGGCCGGGATCTGGACAAATCCAATCCCCTGTTTGCCGCGGGTGTTGCGGCGGCCGCAGGAGCAGCCTCAGTGGATCTGGACAGCGGCGTCGGCGAAGACAGCGAAATGTCTCTCGATCTCAGTACCCTGGCCGAAGAAGTGGATTCGGCGCTCAGTGCGGACAGTGAGCCTCTGGAAGGCTTTAGCGAGCTGGATCTGGACTTTTCCCGGCTGGATACCGACGATGGCGCCACAGCCGCTGACGATCAGGCAGCGCAGGCGGAATCCGCGCTGAATGAAGTATCCAAGGATGACATGGCTCTGGGAGAGACGGAGCTGCACACGGAACTGCTGGATATCAGCGAAATTGGCGATGTCAATGTGGGCACCACCAATCTGGATGAGGCGCTGGCTGATCTGTCCGGCGATCTCGAAGGTGTCATGGCAGACTCCCAGATTCTGGACGAACCCCTGGATCTGGAGGATGAACGTTTCTCCAGTCTCGAAAACGGCCTGACTCCTGACAGTCAGATTTCCGGCCTGGAAGGAGACCTCGATGTGTCTCCGCCTTCAGAACAGGATTCCATCATTGGTGATGAAGTGGAAACCAAGCTGGAGCTGGCACGCGCCTTCATGGAAATCGGCGATGCAGATGGTGCTCGTGGCATTCTCCAGGAAGTCGAGGAAGATGGTACTCCGGAACAGAAGGAAACCGCTGCTGAACTGCTGGCCCAGCTCAAAGACTAGCCAGCCGGGTAGCATTTTTCCACTGATTGACAGAGGGCGCTTCGGCGCCCTTGTCTTTTCCCTGTAAAATATTAATTCGGCAACAATGAATTTCCCCCATGCTGCATTTATTCTGAACTCGCCAATCCAGCTTTTTCTGCCATGAGAATAGCATTGGGCATCGAATACGACGGCAGCCGTTTCCATGGCTGGCAGACCCAGCAGCCGGGGGTACGCACGGTGCAGCTGGAGCTGGAGAAGGCCTTGTCCCGTGTGGCCAATCATCCGGTGGAAGTGCATGCGGCAGGGCGTACCGATACCGGTGTACACGCCTCCTGTCAGGTGGCGCATTTCGACACGGAAGCGGTGCGCAAACCCCACGGCTGGGTCATGGGCAGCAATATTCATTTACCCGAAGACATAAGCGTGCTCTGGTCACAGGAGGTGAGCGAGGACTTTCATGCGCGTTTTTCCGCCCGTGGCAGAACCTATCGTTATTACATTCTGAACCGTCTCAGCCGCCCGGCACTGCAGGCAAAGCGAGTCACCTGGATACATTCCCCCCTGGATGCGGAAAAAATGCATGAAGCCGGACAAGCGCTGCTTGGCACCCACGATTTCAGCAGTTACCGCACCGTGCATTGTCAGGCCAAAAGCCCGGTACGTACCCTGCGCTCCCTGCGTGTGGAGCGCAACGGAGACCATCTCGTTCTTGAAGTCCATGCGGACGGTTTTCTGCATCATATGGTGCGTAATATCGCCGGGGTGCTCATAGCCATTGGCAGCGGGGAAAAACCGCTGGCCTGGGCCAGGGAAGTGCTGGAACATCGTGACCGCACCCTTGGCGGCGTGACCGCATCACCCCACGGACTGTATTTTCACCGGGTAGATTACGATGAAAGCTTTGGCCTTCCTGGTGCATCATCAGCAATCCCGTTACTGATGATATAATGACTCGCTTATGCGAACGCGAGTGAAAATATGCGGCATAACCCGTGCCGAGGATGCCCAGGCGGCCATCCAGGCCGGAGCGGATGCCCTGGGTTTTGTATTCTATCCGCCCAGTCCCCGGCATGTGGAAGTTGCCCAGGCGGCCGCCATTATTCGCTCCTTGCCGCCTTTCGTCACCAGCGTCGCCCTGTTTGTGAACGCGGATCGGGAAACCATTGCCGAAGTTGTTCGGGAAACGGGCATCGATCTGCTTCAGTTCCATGGCAACGAGTGCCCGGAGTATTGTGCGGAACATGGGCGTCCCTGGATCAAGGCGGTACGCATGAAGGAAGATATCGACCTGGAAAAGACCGCTGCGGACTATGCTGCGGCCCGGGCGCTGTTGCTGGATGCCTATCAGCCGGGAGTGCCCGGTGGAACCGGCGCGGTTTTCGACTGGGAGCGCATTCCGGCTCATCTTGCGGGACGCATCATCCTCGCCGGCGGTCTGACCCCGGACAATGTTGCTGACGCCATTCGCCAGGTAAAGCCTTGGGCAGTGGACGTGAGCGGTGGCGTGGAAGCAAAAAAAGGCATCAAGGACGCCGACAGAATTCAACGATTCATGAGAGGTGTAGAGCTTGGACAAGAATGATTCATTCATGAATATGCCGGATGATAATGGGCATTTCGGCCCATATGGTGGCATTTTCGTCGCAGAAACCCTGATGGAAGCTCTGCAGGAACTGCGCGAGGCCTATGACAAATATCTTCTGGATGCGGATTTTCTTGCCGAGCTGGATGCTGACCTGCAACATTATGTGGGACGCCCGTCGCCCATCTATCATGCGGAACGACTGAGCCGGGAAAATGGCGGCGCACAGATCTATCTCAAGCGCGAAGATCTCAATCATACCGGCGCGCACAAGGTAAACAACACCATCGGCCAGGCCTTGCTGGCCAAACGCATGGGCAAGACCCGCATCATTGCAGAGACCGGGGCGGGGCAGCATGGCGTGGCCACCGCCACGGTCGCTGCCCGTCTGGGACTGGAATGCGTGGTCTATATGGGGGAAGTGGATGTCGCCCGCCAGGAAGCCAACGTGTACCGCATGCGCCTGCTGGGGGCAGAAGTGCGTTCTGTCTCTTCCGGCTCCAGAACCCTGAAAGACGCCCTGAACGAGGCCATGCGCGACTGGGTGGCCACGGTGGATGACACTTTCTACATCATTGGCACCGTGGCGGGTCCTCATCCCTATCCGGCCATGGTCAGGGATTTCCAGGCGGTTATCGGGCGTGAGGCCCGCCAGCAGATCCAGGAGATGAGCGGCAGCCTGCCCGATGCCCTGGTGGCCTGCGTTGGGGGTGGCTCCAACGCCATCGGCCTGTTCTATCCGTTTCTCGACGACCGGGAAGTCGCCATCTATGGTGTGGAAGCCGCCGGAGAGGGACTGGACAGCGGACGCCATGCCGCGCCTCTGTGCGCCGGCGAGCCTGGCGTGTTGCACGGTAATCGCACCTATCTGATGGAAGACAAGGATGGCCAGATCATCGAAACCCATTCCATATCCGCCGGTCTGGACTATCCCGGGGTAGGACCGGAGCATGCCTGGCTCAAGGATACCGGGCGCGCCAATTATGTGGCCATCGATGATGACGAAGCCCTTGCGGCTTTTCATCTGCTGACGCGCACCGAGGGCATCATCCCTGCGCTGGAATCCAGCCATGCAATTGCCTATGCGTTGAAACTGGCGGCAACCATGGACCCGGATCAGAAGGTACTGGTCAATCTGTCCGGTCGCGGGGACAAGGACATGCATACCGTGGCTTCCATCGAGGGGATACAGATATGAGCCGGATCGCTACACGTTTTGCCGCCCTGAAAACAGAAGGGCGGACTGCCCTGATTCCCTTCATTACCGCAGGAGATCCCCATCCGGACCTCACCGTGGGACTGATGCATGATCTGGTGGAGGCCGGCGCGGATCTCATCGAACTGGGCGTGCCGTTTTCCGACCCCATGGCCGACGGGCCGGTAATCCAGCGCGCCAGTGAACGGGCGCTGGCGCATCATGTCTCTCTGGGAGACGTGATGGACATGGTGAAGGTTTTTCGTCAGACCGATGAACAGACCCCGGTCATTCTCATGGGCTACCTCAATCCCATCGAAGTCATGGGTTATGAGAGCTTCGCCCGCCGAGCGGCGGAAGCCGGCGTGGATGGCGCGCTCACCGTGGATGCGCCTCCCGAGGAGAGCCATGATCTGGTTCAGGCCCTGCGTGGGCAGGGACTGGATAGCATCTATCTGGCGGCGCCCACCAGCCACCGGCAGCGCCTGGAAATGATTGCCGGGGCTGCCTCGGGTTTCATCTATTACGTGTCCCTCAAGGGCGTCACCGGTTCCGCAAATCTGGTTTTGAGCGAGGTGGAAAAAAAGCTGGCCGGGATCCGTGCAGTAACGGACATGCCCCTGGGCGTGGGTTTCGGTATCAAGGACGCGCAGATGGCCGCGGCCATGGCAAAGATTGCGGATGCGGTGGTTGTGGGCAGTGCCCTGGTATCGAGAGTAGAGGCAAATGCCAGCAAACCTGATAAGATAGGTGCAGAACTTAAGCAATTGCTTCAGGAAATGCGCGCAGCCATGGACGCCGTATAGGTCTTGGCCGCCGCCGATTTCCGCAGATTGAGGAATAACCATGAGCTGGTTCGACAAACTTCTTCCCAGTGTAATCCGCACCGAAGGCAGCGCCAAGAAGGCCGTGCCGGAAGGCCTGTGGAACAAATGTCCTGGTTGCGGCGCCATCCTCTACCGGGCGGAAATGGAAAGAAACATGGATGTCTGCCCCAAGTGCGGGCACCACAACCGGATTGGTGCGCGCCGCCGTCTGGATCTGTTTCTGGACAAGGAACCCCGGGAGGAGATCGGCATGGAGCTTCAGGCCCAGGATCCGCTCAAATTCAAGGATTCCAAGAAATACAAGGATCGCCTCGCCGCGGCGCAAAAGGCGACGGAAGAGAAAGATGCGCTTATCGTCATGCAGGGCAAGCTCAAGGGCATGGATCTGGTGGCGGCCGCCTTTGAATTCAAATTCATGGGCGGTTCCATGGGTTCCGTGGTGGGAGAACGATTCGTGCGCGGCGCCAATCGCGCATTGGAAAAAGGCATCCCCTATGTGTGCTTTTCCGCCAGCGGCGGGGCGCGCATGCAGGAATCCCTGTTTTCCCTGTTCCAGATGGCCAAGACTTCCGCCGTGCTCAAACGCATGGCGGAAAAAGGGGTGCCTTTCATTTCCGTGATGACCGACCCGACCATGGGTGGCGTATCCGCCAGTCTGGCCATGCTTGGAGATGTAAACGTGGCTGAACCCGGCGCCCTTATCGGTTTTGCCGGTCCCCGGGTCATCGAACAGACGGTTCGGGAGAAGCTGCCAGAGGGTTTTCAGCGCAGTGAATTTCTCCTGGAACATGGCGCCGTGGACATGATTGTGCCGCGACATGAAATGCGCGACCGGCTGCACAATGTACTGGGCATCCTCAATCACCAACGCGCCTGTGCGTGAGATTCAATAAGTTCGAAGACTGGCTTTCCTGGCAGGAAAGCCTGAACCCCAAAAGCATTGATCTTGGCCTGGAGCGGGTGCAACAGGTCTGGCGGCAGCTTGTTCCCCCGGATCTTGCTGCAACTACCGTCATCAGCATAGCCGGCACCAATGGCAAGGGTTCCAGCGTGGCCCTGTTCGAATCCACACTCCAGGCAGCCGGTTACACTACGGGAAGCTATACTTCGCCGCATCTGTTGCGTTACAACGAACGCATCCGCTGCAACGGACAGCCCCTCCCGGATGAGCAGATCATGGCGGCTTTCGATACCATCGACAAGGCGCGTGGTGCTACGCTCCTGACCTATTTCGAATTCGGCACTCTTGCGGCCCTGTATCATTTTGCCCACCAAAAACCAGATGTGGTGCTACTTGAAGTGGGGCTGGGAGGACGCCTGGATGCGGTAAACATCATCGATGCGGATCTGGCGCTGGTTACCAGCATCGCCCTGGATCATCAGCAATGGCTGGGCGACGACCTGGAAAGCATTGGCCGGGAAAAGGCGGGTATCTTCCGCCCCGGACGACCGGCGGTGTTCAGCGCACTGCAGATGCCTGACAGTGTGGAAGCCGTGGCTGCCGAAGTGAAAACCCCCCTGTACCGTAATGGCCGGGATTTCCACGGAGAACGGAATCAGACCGGCAATGGCTGGAACTGGCAATCCCGTGAGCGCGGGATCAGCAACCTGCCTCTCCCGGCTTTGCCCGGCCCGCACCAGCTGGACAATGCTGCCGGGGTGATCATGGCCCTGCAGTTGCTGGCGCCATCCTTGCCCGTGAGTGAAAACGCAATCCGCCAGGGACTCGTATCCGTCGAAATTCCCGGTCGCCAGCAGCTTGTGGAAAGAAACGCCGTGCAATGGCTGCTGGATGTTGCGCACAATTCCCATGCGGTGGCGCAACTGGCCCGCTATCTAAAGGAACACCCGGTGTCCGGTCAGACCAGAGCGGTGCTCGGCATGCTGCGGGACAAGGACGCAAGCCAGGTGGCGACTCTGATGAAGAACGAGGTGCAGGCCTGGCATCTGGCGGGAATCGACGCCCCCCGTGGCATGAATGCCAAAGAGCTGACCCGGCGGATCATGACGGATGGTTTTCGCGGGCAGTCTCATGAAAACCTGAAAAATGCCTTGCAGACGGTGGATGCGCTCAGCAGGCCAGGGGACAGGGTGGTGGTTTTTGGTTCTTTTTACACCGTGGCCGAGGCCCTGGATTATCTGAAATATCCTGCTGGCGTCCCTGTTTCCTGACGGTATAATGACTACTTTACCATCCCGGAGTTGATCCAAGCTGTGGACGAACCCCTGAAGCGACGCATCATCGGCGCAACCGTACTGGTTTCCCTGGGCATCATCTTCCTGCCCATGTTGCTGAGTCATGAACCGGTTGCCCGGCATCAGGGAAAGATGGCGCCCATCCCCGAGGAGCCGAAAAGAAACTTCGATCCCGCCTTGCTGCAGGACGCTGACCCCGAAGAAGCCGAGCCGGCGCCGCCGCAAGCCAAGGTAAAACCAGCGGCAGAAACTCCTTCGCCAGCACCCAAGGCGATTCTCAAACCCAAACCGATTCCCCGCCTCAAACCCCGGGCCGCCACGCCGCCGCACATACCCGATCCGGCCACTGTCCATCAGCCAGTAGCCAAGGGTTCTCCCCAGGCCTGGGTGATCAGAGTTGGCAGTTTTTCTTCAAAAGCCAGTGCGGACAAACTGGTGAAAAAGCTGCGCAAGGCCGGACTGGACACCATGAGCCCGGTGGCTGTGACGGTCAAAGGCAAAAAGTACTATCGGGTTCAGGTGGGGCCCCAGTTGGACAAAAAACGCGCACTCAGCCTGTTGCCACGGGTAGACAAGATTGCCGGCACCAAGGGACAGGTTGTCCGTTATCCCTGATGAATGGCATGGATACACAATTGATCTGGGTGGACTTCGTCATTCTTGGCCTGATTGCCATCTCCGCCCTGCTCAGTCTGGTGCGCGGCTTCATTCGGGAGGCTTTTTCCCTGATGGTCTGGATACTGGCCTTCTGGGTGAGCTGGACTTTCTTCCGGGATCTTTCCCTGCGCATGGAGGGCTTCATTCAGACGCCTTCGGTGCGTTTGGGAGTGGCTTTCGCCATACTCATGATCCTCTCGCTCACGGTTGGCGGGCTGATCAACTATTTGATCATACGTCTCATCAACAGTACCGGGCTGAGTGGCAGCGACCGTTTCATCGGCATGTTTTTCGGTATCGCCCGGGGGGTGGTGCTGATCGCGGCGCTGGTTCTGCTGGCGGGACTGACGCCCTTGCCCCAGGATCCCTGGTGGAATGATTCTGTACTGCTTCCTTATTTTCAGGAGCTTTCGTTGTGGCTGCGGGATCTTCTGCCGCCGGAAGTTGCTGATCATTTCCGTTTCCCGTCGGAACAGGGCGTCAGCGCGCCGGTTTTGCCTGTTCCTGAAACACCGCAGGCAACGCCACTGCCGGGACAGTAGCCTTTTTGTTGGCAACAAATTACCATTGAAACTCTTGATGATGCAGGAAACTCCAAAATGTGCGGAATCGTAGGAATCGTAGGAACTGAACCGGTCAATCAGTCCCTGTATGACTCCCTGCTGGTGCTCCAGCACCGAGGACAGGATGCCGCGGGCATCGTGACCTGTGAAGAAGGCAAGTTGCACCTGCGCAAGAACAATGGCCTGGCCAGCGACGTATTCAATACCGATCACATGATCCGGCTGCGTGGCAATATGGGCATTGGCCATGTGCGCTATCCCACTGCGGGCTGCTCCTCGTCTGCGGAAGCCCAGCCTTTCTATGTAAATTCCCCTTATGGTATCGTGCTGGCGCACAATGGCAACCTGACCAATGCAGAAGAACTGAAACAGGATCTGTTTCGCGAGGATCTGCGGCATATCAACACCGAATCCGATTCGGAGATCCTGCTCAACATCTTTGCTCATGGGCTGAGCAGTTATCCTCCGCATCTCACCTTGAGCGAGGAAGATATCTTTCGCGCGGTAGAGACCGTGCATCAGCGCTGTCGTGGCGGTTATGCGGCGGTTGCCATGATTCCCGGTTACGGCATCATCGCCTTTCGTGATCCCATGGGCATTCGTCCGGTGGTATTTGGCGAAAGGGACACGCCCAGAGGCAAGGAATTCATGGTCGCCTCCGAGAGCGTGGCGCTGGATACCCTGGGATTTCGTCTGGTGCGTGATGTTGCCCCCGGTGAGGCCATCATCATCACCCGCAACGGAGAACTGCATGCCCGCCAGTGCGCGCAGAATCCCCAGCGTTCTCCCTGTATTTTCGAATTTGTGTACTTTGCCCGGCCGGATTCCATTATCGACGACATCTTCGTACACAAGGCGCGTCAGCGCATGGGCAAGAAACTGGCCCGCAAGATCAAGCGTGAATGGCCGGATCATGACATCGATGTAGTCATTCCCATTCCGGACACCAGCCGCACCGCTGCATTGAGCCTGGCCAACAAGCTGGGGTTGCCCTATACGGAAGGCTTCATCAAGAACCGTTACATTGGTCGTACCTTCATCATGCCAGGGCAGACTGCGCGCAAGAAATCCGTGCGGCGCAAGCTCAATCCCATAGACGTGGAATTCAAGGGCAAGAATGTGCTCTTGGTGGACGATTCCATCGTGCGCGGCACCACCTCCAAACAGATCGTGCAGATGGCCCGGGATGCCGGCGCGAAAAAAGTCTATCTGGCATCCGCCGCGCCGCCGGTACGCTATCCCAACGTGTATGGCATCGACATGCCGGCGGCTTCCGAACTGGTGGCTTCCGGGCGCAGTACCGCCGAGGTCTGCGAGATCATTGGCGCGGACCGCCTCATCTATCAGGATCTGGATGATCTTATCGCAGCGGTACAGAAAAAAGGCATGGTGAAAGTGGATCGTTTCGATACTTCCGTGTTCAACGGTGAATATGTTACCGGTGACGTTACCCCGGACTATCTTCGGGAACTGGAAAACTGCCGCAACGACGCCGCCAGGAAGCAGCGGGAAAGCGCCAAGCCGGATGTCATCGATCTGCACAACGGAGCCTGAGATGAGCGACAAAGGCGAATGGCGCCCAGCCACACAGGCCATACGCATTGGCCATCACCGCACCCAGGAAGGGGAGCATTCTCCCGGCATCTTCACCACCTCCAGCTATGTGTACCAGAGCGCAGCGCAGGCGGCGGCGCGTTTTTCCGGTGATGAAGCCGGCAACATCTATTCACGTTTCACCAATCCTACGGTACGAATCTTCGAGGAACGCCTGGCAGCGCTGGAAGGCGGGGCGTGTTGCGTGGCCACCGCCACCGGCATGGCTGCCATCATGAGTACCTGCATGGGACTGATGCAGCAGGGTGATCATCTGCTCAGTTCCCGCAGCATTTTCGGCAGTACGGTGATCCTGTTCAACAAATACCTGAGCCGGTTTGGCATGGAAACCAGCTATGTCCCATTGGCCGATCTGGATGCCTGGCGCGCCGCCATTCGGCCCAACACGCGCATGCTGTTCGTCGAGACCCCATCCAACCCCCTGGCGGAACTGGGGGATATCCACGCCCTGGCGGCACTGGCTCATGAACACGATTGCCTGCTGGTGGTGGACAACTGTTTCTGTACTCCGGCCCTGCAACGTCCCCTGGACATGGGAGCTGACATCGTCATTCATTCCGCCACCAAATATCTGGACGGGCAGGGGCGCTGCATGGGCGGCGCGGTAGTGGGAGACGAGCAGAACGTGGGAGAGGAGGTTTACGGCGTGCTGCGCACCGCTGGCCCGAGCATGAGCCCTTTCAATGCCTGGGTGTTCCTCAATGGTCTGGAAACCCTGGATTTGCGTATGCAGGCACATTCCGCAAATGCGATGGAACTGGCGCAATGGCTGCAGAATCACCCTTCGGTGACAAAGGTACATTATCCGGGGCTGGACAGCCATCCGCAGAAAGCCCTGGCGGATCGGCAGATGAAACGGCCTGGCGGCATGTTGTCCTTTGAGGTGGAAGGAGGGCAGGTCGCCGCCTGGCAGGTTATTGATGCCACCCGTCTGCTGTCCATCACCGCCAATCTGGGCGATACCAAAAGCACGGTCACGCATCCCGCCACCACCACCCATGGCCGCCTGACACCGGAACAGCGCGCTGATGCGGGTATTGGCGATGGACTGATTCGCATCTCCGTGGGTCTGGAAGATGTGCAAGACCTGAAAGATGACCTGGCTCGGGGGCTGGACAGCCTTTGAGCGTTGACAAGTATCTGGAAAAATGGAATCGACGTCATCAGGAAGCAGAGGATGAGGGAAGCCCTGCCCAGGTATTGATTCGCAACTTGCATTTGTTGCCCGCATCGGGAAAGGCGCTGGATCTGGCATGCGGACGGGGCGCCAATGCCCTGTTGCTCGCGGAAAGAGGGCTGGATACCCACGCCTGGGATTTTTCCACCGTAGGCATCAGGCGCCTGCAACAGACTGCGGCGCAACGTGGCTTGTTCATCAGCACTGAAGTCAGGGATGTGCTGGCCAGGCCGCCCGCGGCGGACAGTTTCGATGTCATTCTGGTATCTTTTTTTCTGGAACGCAGGCTGATTCCGCATCTGGTACAGGCACTGCGCCCCGGAGGAAGACTGTTCTACCAGACTTTCGTACAGGATGTCTGCCTGGACAGGGGGCCGTCCAGCCCCGGCTGGCGGCTGGCCAACAACGAGCTGTTGCATTTGTTTCGGCAGCTGGACGTTCATTATTATCGTGAAGATGGTCGTGCCGCCACGGTGCAGACGGAAATTTCCGATCTGGCGCTGCTGGTGGCCTCCAAAAGAAGGAACTGAGCCATGTCACTGACACTCATCGCCACCATTCTCACCAGCGCAGCCGTTTTGGGCCTGCTGGTAATCGGCAAGTCCCTGCTTATCCCTTTTGCCATTGCCGTGATGCTCTGGTACGTGATCGACGCCATCGCGGCGCATTTTCGCAATTTTTCCATCCGCGGATTTCACCCCTTTGGACGCTTCAGCGTCATCCCCGCCTTGCTCGTGGTGATTCTGCTCATGACCGGGCTGGTGCAGATGATCGGCGACACCGTGCAACAGGTGAGCATTGCCGCGCCATCCTATCAGGACAATGTAAGCAAGATCCTGGAGCATTTTTCCGCCATTACCGGGATAGAAGTGGCGCCGGTTCTGCAAAACTGGCTGAGTGAACTGAACCTGGGGAAAATCATTGGAGGCTTTGCCTCTGCCATCATGGGTCTTGCGGGTAACGCCGGGATGGTGGCCATCTATGTGGCCTTCCTGCTGCTGGAAGAACGCTATTTCTCGATCAAGATGCGCATCATGTTTCCCAATCGGGAAAGGCGCAAACGCATCAACAAGATGCTGGACGACATCCAGATTCAGATTCGCCAATACCTGTACATCAAGACTCTGCTCAGCGCGCTCACCGGCATCATCAGCTATGCCATCCTGATCTGGGTGGGCGTGGACTACGCGCCTTTCTGGGCATTGCTGATCTTCCTGCTGAATTTCATTCCCACCATTGGCTCCATGATCGCGGTGCTGCTGCCCACGGCGCTTTCCCTGGTGCAGTTCGACACCTTCACCCCCTTCATTACTCTGCTGGTATCCCTGGGAACGGTGCAAATGCTCATTGGCAATGTACTGGAGCCCCGTGTCATGGGCTCATCCCTGAATCTCAGCCCACTGGTGGTGATTCTCGCCCTGTCTCTGTGGGGGCAGATCTGGGGAATCACGGGGATGTTTCTCAGCGTACCCATCACCGTCATCGGCATGATCGTCCTGGCCAGCTTTCCCGCTACCCGCGCCATTGCCGTGGCCATGTCGGAAAACGGGCGGCTGCGTCCGGTATCCTGAATCAGTCCAGCTTTTTCTCCCAGAACAGCGCCTGCCCCAGTTTCGGGTCCAGCTCATAACCGGAAAAACCCAGCTTTTCATAGGCGCGACGGGCAATCTTGTTGCCTTCCAGCACCTCCAGGGTCAGTTTGCAGCAGCCTCGTTCGCGGGCGATTTCCTCCACCTTGTCGAGCATGGCCGAACTCAAACCCCGGCTCCGGTATTCCGGCAATACCGCGACATCATGAATGTTGATCAGCGGTTTGGCGCGAAAGGTGGACAATGACTGAAAACAGTTCACCAGCCCGGCAGGGTGCTCATCGACAAAGGCCAGAATGCTGAACGCCCCAGGCTCCGCCGCCAGCATGGGAAGCAGGTTGGCCAGCACATCCTCATCCAACCCCTGACCACCGCCCATGGGATCCCGCGCGTAGGCATCCAGCAGCAACAATAGGGCCTGCTGATGTACAGGATTGTGGTAATCGGCAAGGATGATTTCGATCATGGTTGGAGAAGGTAACAGAAAATGACGAAGACGATACACCAGTTTCCGGTGTATTACATGAAAATCCCATGAAAACGATGCAGAATTTCCATGCAATTGTGATATCGTTCAGTACGGCATTTTCATGGAATTCAAGGACGGAATTGAAGTTGCCGATTATGAATTAAAGGACAACAGGGGCGCCGCCCAATCAGGGCATACACCAGATTTGACTATAGCTCTTCCGTGAAAACACAGACCTGAAAAAAGGGAATAAGACTAGGAGAGGTGAATCAAAAATGGGAAGAGGACATGGAAGAATGGGGAAAAGTCAGAAACTTATAGCGGCGCTTTTCCCTTTTGTTTTGTATGGGTGCGCTTCTGATCCTTGTTTGACAGAAATGCTCGCTTATGCGGAGCAGGGAAAGCCCGCCCCCTGCATGGCGCACTTGTCCAGCAGAGGGACAACAAAAGAGGAGAGAGAGCGACTGTTCCTGAAATCAATCCAGGCAGCAAAAGACAAGGAGCCGGATCTGCGACCGTATTGGGAACAGGAACTGGAGAGGCGTCTCATGTTGAGTCAGTAATACAGTGTAAACACAAACCCGAAAAATGGGGATCTAGCCCGAATATTGCACCGGAATCCGGAATTTTCCCGGAGAGATTTTTGCCCGGATTGTTCGAACGGACAAAAGCCGATGTTATTCATCGGCTTGCAGTGCGTTCGGGCAAGCTGGGTGAAAAGATCCCGGGAAAAACCGGATAGCATGACAGGTACAAACTGTATCCAGCATAATCGTC